>Ga0209430_1000003_pt1 | contig 450168 bp, 425 predicted proteins | sample BarGraIncub1133A_FD_184504 | JGI IMG/M metagenome (GOLD analysis project Ga0209430, IMG submission 184504) | Arctic peat soil microbial communities from Barrow, Alaska - Barrow Graham LP Incubations 11-33A (SPAdes) (version 2) | ecosystem: Environmental > Terrestrial > Soil > Wetlands > Peat...
TGGGAAGAACGACTGAATGCCTTTTTAAAATTGACTGACCGTGAAGTGCTAAATGATGCTGGTAAAATTTCTGCTGCAATCGCTAAAAATAAAGCATTAACTGAGTTTGAAAAATACCGGGTGAAGCAGGATTTGACGTATCAGTCTGATTTTGATCGCTTGATTGAAGGTGACGACAATGAATAAGCAAGTGAAACTGAAGCCATAGAAAACATTTTAATTAAGCACCTAAAACAGCTCTATAACTGCGGTTATAGAGCTGTTTTATTTTACAAGCAATCCCCAAATAATCCCCAAATCATGTGTTTTTAGCTGATATTCAAATTTTACGCAATAAAAAAAGAGAACCAAACGGCTCTCTTATGCTATTCTTACTGGAGCTAGCGGGCGGAATCGAACCGCCGACCTACTGATTACGAATCAGCAGTAAAACGGCATATTATAGACATTAATATATGTTATACGACATGATTACGACACATTTCGCTCTTTTTTTCAATTGCTAACACATAGGGACCATCATCCTTTATGTAAGACACTTGTTGCCAAAGAAAATATACAAATTAATTATAAGTCTTTCTAACTTCATTGTCACTTTGCTTGGTGAAGGCGATCCACACCGGTTCAAGGTGACAATTTTTATTAGAGATTATCGACATAATTAATCTAAGTTAATCACTCATATAGGCATCCCCCTTTCTGCAAAAAGTACTTGCAAAAAACAGCATTACTTGGGATACCGGATATGGACATCAACCTACCTACAAAAAAGTTATCTAGATTATTGTAACCTGTACACTTACATCCCTTTCATAATACATTAAAGATAGGGGATACCTGAGATTTGCAAGTATTTCCTGACCTATGATTCTTGCACAAATGTAACAAATTATTGCATCAGAATATGAAAAAAGCCGTAGCCGATCTTCGTTTATATTTATCTCATGCTTTGCCATATTAAATAATTTAATAAAATTAAATAGTGCTTCAATAGTCACTTCATCAATGACATTCATTTTTTTGATTTTATAGGCAGCTTTTCCTAATGTCATCCTATTTCGTTTTAAAATTTCAAGTTTGTTTTTATTTTCTAGAAACATTCTCAGCACAGCTTCTAAATGCATTCCACTGAAATGTATAACATGTCTTGGTTGTAGCCGAATATCGCAAATATCAATTTCAGATCTTACGTACTGGAGCGGTCTAAAAAGCTCTCTATTTATGCCTTCTGGGAATTGATTTTGTATTGGATCCGATGGCATACAATAACCGCCAATTCCACCAATTTCTTGGTCAATAATCCACAGAATTTCTGTGTCATATTTTTCTTGTTTTGAATTGATTTCTTCTAGAAAAATATCAATTTTTTCTTGTTGTCTACTATTTAGTAATTCTTTATAAATGAATATAGATTCTGCTAATGCATCTTTCATAAGAAACAGCCTCATATTTTACTTTATTTTTTTAGTAATAATGCAGTTCGTGCCTGATTTCATGCCTCAATTCAAAGATACTAGCATATATTTTGCATTTCGGTCGTGGATAACGCTTCAGAAATAACATGAGCTTATTCCAGTTCATGCTTTTCTTCTATCTGTTTACTATTTTGACTAATTGATTGTCTCTTTTGTTATATCCTATTCTTGATATTTTTATTATAAATCTTCATCATCAAAGTCCGGTCGTAAATCTAGAAATAACAAACCAAAAGTAATGTCATAACGTTCAACGATTCTGTCTTCTGATCGAGTATCTCTAAGTTTTGGATCTATTTCTTCAGCTATAAGAGCTTTCAGTTTAAGATATTCTTCTTCATCAAATTCACTTTCAAACTTTTTAAAACATTTCGGGCAAAAGTATTGCTCCTTTATAGGTACAAGATATAAATCATCCTCTAATTGTTGATTACAAGTTTCACAATATACTATAGAATCAAGACTTGTTGATTCTAATTTGTATACAATATAGCCAGCTTTTGATTTTATTTTTTGCATTCGCGTATCGTATCTCCGTTTCATTTATTTTTTTTTACTTACTCAACTTTCCCAGCTCTAAAATTCAGCTGAGACTTTACAACATCACACTCTGTAGCTTCTAAAAAACAGAAATTGACTGTTGACAGAAAAATGCACCCAAAGACTGATATAATGCAGATGCACACCAAACAAAAAGCAGACAGTAAAGGTGCATACCACTATGATAAACCAAAACAACCCATCTGAACAGACAAATATTGCATTTTTAAAAACTTTTAAAGCATTGAAACTGGCAGGATTACTTAGAGATTCCGGGATCTCCAAAGCAAGGGTATAAAAGCTGCCAAAGTTTTCGAATTGCTTTTACTTCTTGCATTTCAGGGAAAAAATCTGTATCGTTACCTGGATTAAAACATCAGGAAACAGCGGCATTCAAAAATACTAACTATCTTTTTTTGAATACCTCAACTTATAATTGGCGGCGGTTTCTGACCTCGTTGTCCCTTAAAGAAATTTCGTCATTGAGCCTGTTGACTCGTCCGTATCGCGTTAAGGCTTTTGTTCTGGATGATTCGGTTGTCAGCCGGAGCCAAATTAATCATGTCGAATTGCTGGCAAATCTTTATGATCTCGCTGACCACACACCGCTTCATCAAAGGCCTCACCATGCTGGCACGTGCCAGACTCATCCCAGCATTTCCCGGCGCACCGTTTTTGACTTTTGACAGACAAGGTTCCTAATATCGATGCTTTATATAGCTGTTCACTTTCGTTCGACTCCATGATCCTCACTTGACTGATTGTTCAGCCTTTTCCCAACACGCTCAGCACCAAGGGGTTATCCATTTTATATGATTTTATTTTGGTTCATCGTCTCCCTTTCAAACTAACTAAACTCCCTACATACATTTAATAGAATCGATTATTATAACGTTTGTACATGCTTTCTAATTCTGATTTACTGAAGTTCACAATCAACTCTGGATGCTTATCAATGTAATCTTGTGCAATTGGCGTAATTGTAAAAGGAATAACTAAATCATCACCGTATGCAAGATTATTTGATGAAGTTAACTGTATGACATTTTTGCTATTAAGACGTATTGTAACTCCATCCGTATATGGTAATCTAGACGTATAATTCGGAGACCTATATAGTAGTGCTACAACAGCAAGTTCCTCACTTCTTAAATTCTTCATTACTTTAGGAAATATTCTCTTGAAACGTATCCCATAATATTTTAAAACAATGAACTTCACGACTTTAATAATAAAATAAACAACAAGAAGCGATAATGAAATAATAAATGCTAGACCTAGAACCGTTCTCCATAGTTCAGGAATATTATCAAGGCCTAACCTTTGAATATAACTAACAGGGAGAAATAATATCAATCCTGTACCCATCGCAACTGCTGCGAGTATTGATGGTGGTAATTTTAATAATTGTATAAAGTCTTTCATCTTTCACATACCTTTCAACTTAATTCAACAGCTACCTTTTCAACTTCAAGTGAGAAGTCAACCCCTCTTTAAATGAATATTTCGGGTGCGTTTACCAACCGCACCGGAAGTTCGTGCCAATGCTTCCAGAATTTCGCATCAATCATTCCGGTCTGGTTCCAATAGTCCAAATTCACCATTATTCTTTGAGCATACATGAAACATTCTGCTCAATCAAGGATGCTTTGCGGCTTTGTCCTTGACAGAGCAAAATGCTTCATGTTCTAAGTAGGTATAATGGTTAAGGTTTCGTTTGAACTAGGCCGAATCATGTGAAACTTGCCTCCTCCGGTTTCATTGAAACTAACATCCGGCACTGGCTGGTTTTTTCAGCCGAAATATTCATTTAATCCAACATCTTCAATTCCGAACAATTAATTGCACCTTAAAATCCTTCATCATTAATCCCAGTTTAAGTAACACAAACTCTCCTTTTATTTAACTTCATAGGCATTTGCGAAATGCCACAACCCGTTGCTATTAGTGGGTTTTTACGCTAATATATATAAATTTTTTCTCCTGTAAATGGTATAATATTAGTGACTAAACAAACATCTTACTAAAAACAGGAGGAAAATTTATGACGACTCATTCATCCCAACTTTCACTTGCCGATGTTTTTACGGAGTGTCAGGACTTGCTCTATTTTGATAAACCGGCATTCTTTTGTCTTCTTGAAAATCACATGGATTTTGATGCGTTTATTCCATCAGACTTCTATCGTGCCTTTAATCGGAGGTTTGGCAGGAATCGGGAATATCCATTACATGGCTTTATTTCTTCTCTGATCCTTCAGAAGATTCTTTCCATCCCCACCGATTCATTACTGATCACCCTTCTTCACCTGAGTAAAGAATTGAGAGTGTTCTGTGGTTTTAATAAAATCCCGGATGCTTCCAAGTTTACGCGTTTTAAACAGGCTTTTCTGCCCTTTATCGAGCAGCTTTTCAATCACCTGGTTGATTATACAGAACCCATCTGTCAGGCTATTGATTCGCAACTTGCTTCAACCATTACTTTTGACACCACAGGGATTGAGGTTTATGTGACAGAAAACAATCCCAAAACATTAAATGCTTTAATCAAACGATTGAAATCCACTTATAAAAATAAGCCTGATGTTGATCCTCATAAAATGGCCTATGGTCTCATGCGTTCTTCTGCTGCAGCTTCCGCAGATGCCAAACAAATGTACATCAATGGTCACTTCTGTTATGCCCATAAGCTTTCCATTGTCACCAATGGTCTGGGCATCATCCGCCACATTGCTTTTCTGGATGATGATTTTAAGCAGACACATCCGGAACTGGTGATTGATAAAAAATCGGATTCACCGGATGAAGATAAAACAATTGGTGATTCATCTGCTTTACAGCCGGTTCTCAATGATTTCTTTGCTATTCATCCTGATTTTAAACCACATACATTTCTTGGTGATTCGGCCTTTGATGCCATTGATACATATTCTTTTCTCAAAGATACCTGCCATTTTTCAAAGGCACTCATTCCCTGGAATCCCAGAAATCAGAGTGAGCTTCCACTGATTGGTTTTAACACCTATGGCTATCCTTTATGTCCTTCTGATGATTCACTTCTAATGAAGCGCTTGGGCCGGTGTCATGAAAAAGGCCGCAGTGATCGGATTAAATGGGGCTGCCCAAAAACCCGCATGGTCAAAGGTTCCATTGTCTGTGCTTGCCAGTCACCTTGCAGTCCGGCTAAATTCGGACGAACGACTTACACTTATGACAACCTTGATTTTCGTCTATACCCCGGAATTCAACGGGATTCGGATCAATGGAAAAAAACTTATAAAATCCGATGTGTGATTGAACGAGCAATCAATCATTTTAAAACCAATATGTGTACTGCCGGCCGAAAAACCAGAAACGTCCTGACGACTAAAGCCGATACTTTTTTTGCTGGCATTGCCAGCCTGTTTACCCTCATCGTTGCTTCCCGGATTAAAAAGCTGGAATATATCCGGAGTCTTAAGCCTCTGATTCCATAATCAGTAACAGCCTTTTCATCCGGGCAGTGTTGGTCTTATTTTGGTGCCAAATTTTCATTTTTTTAATTATTTTTGGCCTGATCCTGCGAGCTACTTATGATCATAAACAGCCTCATTATTTTATTTGATTGTCCTTCTTTCTCTTTGCATTTCGCAATTACCTATTTAACTTCACCAAAGTCCATTTCCATATTTCTACACAGGGTGTTGTAAATACATACCTCTAATAAATCTAGTTGAATTTTCATCATCATCTAAATCGTAGATCAACGATTCTTTTAAATACCACTTCAGCATTCCATACATTATATCCCAGTTGATATCTATATCATATTTCTCAATAAATCTAGGTATATTACCAAGCAACAAATGCCAATTACCAATATATTCTCTATCTGATACTCTTGCAAAAATAGCATTGTGAATTATCTTTAAGTAATGTTGTTTGATTTCACTCAAGTCATAAATTGAATATATATCGATAAATGGGAGACAGAAATGCCATCCATCTGGATATCTTGAAACTTCAAGATAACCAATTTTGTTATAATGGATATAATTTATATCTGACTCATGAATACAGCCATGTTCAAAAGGAATATATTCAGTATTTTTTTCTTGCTCTTTTTTAATTAATTCTATTCCTTTTTCTGTGATCATTTCTTCGATTTCTTCATCTTCAATCAACCCGAATATTTTGTAATCATAGTATGCAATAGCATCAAGAAGCCGACTAGAATACTTACTTCTTAACGGTTTGTAAATGGTAAAATAAACCATACACATTTACGCCAATGAAAGCATACAGGTTTTCGCCACAAACCATACATCTTTTCGCCAACAATCATACAACTTAAATTCAAACCAGCTCCCATCTTTGGTAAAATAGATTTACAAAGAGAGACGGGAGCGGTAGAAATGAAAGGATTTAAGATGTATCATCAAATACAACAACTCAAAGAGTTGGGATTCACTCGATCACAGACAGCCAGGCAGTTGATTATCAATCGAGAAACCGCTACACGTTATTGGGATATGACAGCCGACGAATTCGAAGCCCAGTTATACAGCATCAATCGTGAAGAATTGCTTTCAAAATATGAAAAAATCATTGTTGCCTGGTTGAATCAGTACCCGACAATGACAGCTGCTCAAGTCTGCGATTGGCTCAAAGAACATTACCAGGAGGATATCAAGGAACGCACCGTCAGCCGGTATGTCAAGGGATTGCGGGATAAATATCATCTTAAAAAGTCCAAACATCCAAGACAATACGAGGCAGTGGCTGAACTGCCCATGGGCCAACAGCTTCAGGTGGACTTCGGTGAAAAGTGGATGCAGTCTATTAACGGGCAGCGTGTAAAGGTTCACTTCGCAGCTTTCGTTTTGGCACACTCCCGCTACAAATGGGGATATTTTCAAACCCGGGCATTCACAACATCCGATCTTGTTCGCAGTTGTCACGATTGCTTTAGCTATCTGGGTGGAATGCCATTGGAACTTGTTTTTGATCAGGATAGCATTGTCAGCGTTTCGGAGAACTACGGAGATATTATTCATACCTTTGAGTTTGAAAAACTGCGACAGATGTGTAAATTTAAGGTATTCCTGTGCCGTGCCGCCGATCCTGAGAGCAAAGGTAAAATTGAAAATGTGGTTAAGTTCATCAAATATAACTTTTTAGAAAACCGGCTTTTTTCCGATGAAGAAATTCTGAATGTTTCATTTCTGGAATGGCTGCAGCGAACCGGCAATGCAAAAATCCATGGAACCACTAAAAAGATTCCAGCTCGGATTTTTGAGGAAGAACGCGAAACTTTAAGGCCAATGCTGGAGATCCCATCAAATAACACAACAAAAATCCCGCGAACTGTCCGGAAGGATAACACCATCGTCTATGACAGCAATCGCTATTCCTTACCGCTTGATACATACAACAAACATAAAGAAGTCGAAATTAAACCCAAAGATGGAACGCTCAGAATTATGACGATGTTTGATGAATTGATCTGTGAACACCACATATCAACAGGTCGTGGCCAATTAATTAAATGCTTTGGCCATACTCGTGATGTTACAAGCTCTGTGAATAAAGCGCAATTGGCTATTGATAAACTGCTTTTGTTTAAAGCAACCGATTTTCTGCAGGTCATCCGCATCGAAAAATCCCGTTACGCCCGTGACCAGTTCAAACTATTACAGACACTCTGTGATAAATATTCAGTTGACGCTGTTCTTAACGGCATTGACTATTGTCAGGTGAGTAAACTCTTTGGAGCAAGCTATATAAGGGATTTTTTAAAGTTTAACGCGAAACCGAAACAGGAAATAGTTCTCAATACGATTCCCCTCAGCAACAGTAAATATCATGTCAGAACTGAAAAACGTTCGCTTGATATTTATGTGAAGGCAGGTGGTAAACCGTGAATGCACGTATTCAGCACGTCAATGCCTTAGTATCAGGTCTTCGGTTAACCGCTGTGGATTTTGATCTTCTTTATGCCGATCAGAATGATCTGACGCCTCTTGAGAGCGTTGAGGTATTCCTGTCAGAGCAGCAACGGCTCAGAACCGAAAAGCAGAACATCATACGGCGCAGACGCGCCAATCTGCCGGCAGAAAAAAATCTGGAATCCTTTGATTTCGGGTTTCAACGCAGTATAACCAGGGAACAAATGCTGAGGTTGTCTGATATGACCTGGGTGGAGCAGGCATATAATATATGTTTCCTGGGCCCACCTGGTATCGGGAAATCTCACCTGGCGCTATCACTTGCTGTCAAAGCGTTAGACCTGGGCTATGCCGTCGCGTTCACAACATTGGATGAGCTTATGGTCATTCTGAAAACCTCGCAGATTTCAACAGCCAGCAAAAGGCGGCTCAAAATACTCAACTCGGCAGCACTTGTTCTCATCGATGAGGTGGGATTTATGCCGCTCTCTACGATAGAAGCCAATCTTTTCTTTGGCTTTGTATCGTCAATGTCTGAAAAAACATCCATCATCATTACTTCTAATAAGGGTTTTGATGAATGGTCCGACTTCATGGGCGATCCAACAATTACGACCGCAATTCTGGATCGCCTCATACACCATTGTGAGATTTTAAACATGACAGGTAACAGCTACAGACTTCAACATAGAAAATCAATTATCTAACTCATATGTTGTATGGTTTGTGGCGGAAAGTTGCTGGTTTTACTTGACTGCTTACACGGTTTAACTATATCACCGTATTCAATTGTTTTCCCATAATGATGATATGATAAAATTTCATGTATTCTTCGATCAATATGTTTAACATCTATGCAATTAATTTTCTCAGGCATCAAATTAAATATATCCACTGGAAAATCACTATCATCGAACGCACCCACTTGCTCTAGTTTAAATATTAAAGATTCCTCTCCCATATCTATATAGCTCCCAAGTAGATGTCTTATTCCCTTTTCACTTTGATTCATAACTTTTCTAATTATATTAATTGACTTAAATTCATCCAAATAACCAAACCTCTCAAACACCCTCAATGCACTATCTAAAGTATAAACACTGTAATCTTTTCGGTTGTAGTACATAGCCCACACTCTATTAACTGAATAAATATCAATCTGCTTTTCCTCATGATTTGCTAACCTAATAAATGAACGTGCATGCTCTACCGCATCAAAAGAACCATTTGTAGCACTTCCAATTATTAATTCTTCAAGAGTTTTACCATAAAATATATTCTTCTCTCTTAATTTACCTAGTTCAAAGAGTTGGTATTTAACTGATGACAATATCCTGGCTGACCATCTCCCCTCAATACCATATTCTTCCACAATTCTCCTTAATTTATTTGTTGCCAGTCTCTCCTCGTTATTGAAGTACTCATCTAATATTCTAAAATAGAAATCCTCTTGTTCTTGATTTACCCAGACTCTAATCATATGTCTTATCAAAATGTCTTGTTTATCAAATTGGTATAAGTCTTTATCTTGTAACTTTTCTACTGTTTCTATATAGTTCGGTTTCTTTTCTCGTTTCTCAAAGTAAAATCTTTCATCGTGCAATGTCTCATATAGATTATTTATTTGATTAGAATCATACATGCTATCTGCTAAATACTTTTTATAAGATGCTTCGTCCTCCAGCTTTAATAGGATGTAAGTTCTCCACATAATACCAGAACTAAAGATTTCATTCTCTATAATGAAGTGATCATTCATATATACAAGAATCTGGTATACTAATCCATCACATCCAATTAAATCATTGCGGTTAGCCATTTGATAAATCAAAGCAAAAGAATAATAATGATATAAATCCAGTACTCCTTCTCGTTGCTCTAGCAACTTTTGAAGTTGGTCATAAAACGAGGTTACAGAATTATAATCTAGTGTTTTTTCGAGCAAAACTGAAAAATTATCAGCTTCACTATACATCAATAGTAGTTCTTTATAGAAATCTTCACTTAGTTCAAATGAAGACAGCCTAGACATGAAATTAACACTTCCACTTAATAAGCTGTTCTGTACAAACTTATTAACTTTGCATTCTACTTCTGGATAGCTTTTGATTTGATGTCTAAGATATGTGTTAAAACTATCATGAATTAACGAAATCCTATTCAGTGTCCTTTTAAATAAGTATGGATGTGCTTGAATAAAATCCATTATTGCGTCTACCACGAAAGATTCTTCAAGAATAGTACTAAGTTCAGATTCTGTAAAGAAACTATTATTTGTTGCAAAAATTGATAATAATGATTTTGGATGAGTGTTTTCAAGTAACATGTCATAATAATGACTTAAATTGTCAACCCCTAGAGTAATTTTGATTTCTTTATACATAAGATAGTGTTCAGCAATGAAATAAGTTATTATCGGATAACCGTCTGTAACTTCATATATTTGCTTAATAACTCTATATTCACAGATGTTGTGAGCCATTGCCAAATATAATGCAGTTTCGTCAAAATTCCAATTTATCAATTCCATAGACGTCCAACTAACATTAGCTTTGAGTGGTCTAGACAAAACAACCGTACGAGTTTCTTTCAATAAATCAATAAAATCTACATATAGTTGAAGTTCTTTTTGATTATAATTTTCAACGTGATCAAGACCATCAATAATCAATGTTTTTTCTTGACTAATAATCTCTTCAATCAACTCTTCGATGGTGTAACTCTTTGGGGACTTAAAAACTGCGAGGGCCACATCATCTAAAAACGCATCAAATAACAAACGTTTCATAAGCCTTTCATCTTGAGGGCCAGTCCAAAATCTATACACTATTGCATCGTTATACCTTTGAATTAATTCTTCAACGTAATGACTTTTACCTACGCCAGGTTTGCCATATATCCATAGGATTCCCTTTTTCACTTTAACTAAAGGTTTTCTTATTAACACTGTTTTTTCGTTTAAATCTAATGACATTCTAATCACTTTGGGTAGCTCTTCTACATTTATCGCAAATTTTGAGGAGGTTATAAGAGAAAATGCGAATTGAATTATTTGAATTTCTCTACTTTCAGTACTAAACATCTCATCAAGTAGTTCTTGAACATTATTTGGAGTAAGGGGTATTATCACAATTCCTTTTATTTTTATTGCTGGAAATCCCATGAACTCTGAATCCGTAAGAATTTGATCAGTATTTATTATTAAAATATTATTCTCTTTTTGATTGTAGTTGTTTAAGTTTCCTTTGATTCGAACACTGTCTTCGGCTATAACAATATCATCTAATTTAGTATGAGGGTAGTTTTTTACTTGAATTCTATAATTCTCATTTGCCTCTATATATAAATCATCAAAGTTTCCACTAATAATCGTTTCCGATTCAATTTTTTCGATGTTTCTATCAACATCCATCTTTGCTACAAATAGTGTAAATATGTAGTGTTGAAATGTATAGCCTTTCAGTGCATTTCTAGCAACTTTCCCCATAACTTCCCCCTCATTCAGCTGTATGCTTTAAATTCTCTCAAAATATTCTTTATACTCCATCAATTTTTCTTCAATTTCTTTCCAGATAACTACATTACTCATTTCTAATTCAAAGACTTTTCCGTGTGATTTGTAGGCATCTGTTTTCATCTGATAAAAGTTACCTTTGAAATCTTTGACATAAGTACCTGGATATTTGTCTTCATCTCCACAACGTCTTTTGAGTTCTTTTAATGAAACACAACCCATTTCATTTTCCACTTCAAAAAAAGCTTTTATTATTTTATGATTGGCTTGATTCGGTCTCATCGCCCATTTGGGTATTCTAATTCTTGCTTTTGGTAATTCGTTTTTTATTGTTTCAATATCTTTTAATGATTTCAAATTCGTCATTAATTTAGGATCTTTGACTGCTTTAGCAAAGCTGGTTGAGATATATTTCAGCATAAAATCTTCGATCACTTCATCAGAATTTTCATCGTCTAATCTCAATGCTATCTTAAATTTTTCAGCCACTTCAGTGACAACTGTTAAGTCATAAGCAATTTTCAAAATTCCACCTCCGTCAAATATATTCTCATTATATACTAATTCATTCAACTCCGTTAGTAAAAACATTTATCGATATATTTTTCTATAATGAGCTGTCTGGACCCGAAAAAAGATCACGTAATCCATCCGGTTGGGTATTTTTAGATCGTGTGCAGAAGGGCATCCCAAGACAAATTTTTTTAAATTCTTAATGCACCCTACTTTGTTGAAAAGTAAGCGTCAAACAAGGAATTAAAAAAAGCCTACAAAAAAGCAGGCTAATGATTTTGAACTTTACAACGTTCCGGTAATGCTTCTGACCAGGGTATCAGCGAATCCAGCACACCCATGTCAAACAAAAAGTGGATTCAAGCCGCTCGCTCTGCTCGGCAGGGCAAAACGAATACGAGACGCCTGAAGTAAATTAAGCCTTGACGCAGCGATAGCGGAGACCAGGACGCAGGACTGACGGCAGTGGAGGCCAACACGAACAAAGCCCCGGGCGTTTAGCCGGGGGCGCGGGTAGAGGGATAACGTATGGCAGGCACGGTAAGAGCGGAGCGGCCACCGTGCCAAGACCTGACGAACGTAAAGCCATCCAAAAAAGTAAGCCCTGGGCAATTCTTTCATTTCTAAAATTGCCGGGGATTTGTTTGACGCTGCCGTTGAAATCATTTCTAATTTGAAAGATGCTTTTGTTGTTTTATCTTCAATATTTTAATAATGTCGTTCAACTTCTGAAAATGACCCTTAGCAGAAGTTGAAATTAAAATGCAGTCATGTACCTAAAAAAGCCAAACTTCAAGAGCTCCGGAAACGATACAGATGAACTGTTCGGAAAACTTATCATGCGCATTTTCATGTTTATATAGTCACCAGTTTCCGCTTTTGATTCTCCAACATTTCTCAATTGAACCAATATTGGTAAGCTCCGGTGTTAAGTTATTAATAAATGCTTGGTTGTTTGCACGATTGAAGCTGTCCGGATCACCGTTTAATGCAAGGGCAGCAAAATAGTTTTCACTGAATCGAATATCAGTTATAATAAGTTAATAATTATCGACAAAAAACTCCATAAAATCACGCCCAAATTTTGTTAACTGAGGCATATCTCTAGCCCTACTACTAATATCATCAAAGGGATTAGATGCTAAATGCCGTCTGTCTTCGGGATCTTTGAGGTGCTTATATATAGTAAGAACATCGTCTTCAGTACTACTAGCCAAAAGTCCTAAGCTCAAGAGTTTTCTATTAATCATCTCAACTTGATCATTTTTAACACCGATTTTATCAATTGCTTTTTGGAAGCCTTCCTTCATGTTTGTTATTGGATCATTGTAAATTATTAACAATCCGAGATCAACTACTCTCAGACTATTTAAAGTATCATAATAAATTAAAACAAAGTCCTCTTTTGCATTTGGTATTGAAGCTAGGTTAATAAATCCATTAACAATATATTTTATTTTTTCTTCTTGTACTTCATCAAGTACAACATCTGAAACAATGCCAAAAAAATCAGTTCTAATTTTTTTGGCAGACTCCTCATCTAACCTCAATACTTTATCTTCGAATTCATCTTGTCTGGTTTGCATTTCTTCCATAAATTTAACAAACATTTTTTCCTGTCTTTTTTGTTTATATGCAAGCATCACACTTGTCACACCAGGTACAATTGAACCGATAGCACCTTCAATAAACATAGAAGATATAATATCTACTGCTGGTTCAGCTGAAATATCGAAAATTTCATTTATACGCTCTTTTATTTTATCAATATTCATTATTAATTATCCCTTCGAATAGCCTTTATTCTTAAAATCTAACTTGAACATAATTTTTTCTGATAAATTTTTATTTTTCATTCAACCTTCACCCTACAACGACTCCTTTCAGAAGATCTCCTTACCCGTCATGCAAGACGAGTTTTGTACCTGGTTCTGTTTCGAAACTAAGGCCTTACATAAAACTTTCTTCATAGTTTCGTGACGAACCAGAAAGCGCATCTCGCGTCAATCCCAATCTGCCGATGGTGCTGGGCATTTTAGCGTTTTACCAACCGAACACTATCGACTCATTTTTTAAGAAATTGACATACCTTGTTGAAAATGCGAGGGATCATTATTAATTAAACTGTCATTCCCTTTAAAATAGAAGCATCCAATACCCGAATCTAAATTTTTTAATTCGTCCGGGTGGACTTTAAATTGATCCACGTCTTTCATTGTTCCCACTCCTGTACGCCTAAAATCTAAAATCTGATGTGTTACCTCTGTTGCGGGTTTATTCCAAATATTTTTGCCATTTTTAGGTGAATTGATACAGAATGAAATGAAAGTATTGCAGTTGTCAATAATTTGGTTTTTAAGTTGTTCATTTCCATCGATTTCTAAATCAGACAATGACTGTACCATTCCAACAGCTTGTACATAAGCTACTTCGCCCTTTGTTGAAAACATTAACCACTTCTGATGTTAAATATGTACCCAATTCATCAAAAACGCATAAAACCTTTTTTCAATCATCTTCACTTGTTCTGAAGATTTTTGAAAGCATTTTCTTTATATCTGTATAAGATAAGTCCTCCAAACATTTCTGAAATTTCAGGGTACCCCTATCCGTCAATAAAGAGTCATTTCATTTTCATGAAGCATTCCCATAATTTTACGTGCAATTTTCAACATCCCTTTCACTTACTAACCCTATTGGAAATAATATTTACTCTTGTGTCTTTATTTTATTGCCATTAAAATAAAATCAGTATTACAGAAAACGGAGGAACAATTTTATGCTAGATTACATCACTACCATCATTGCAACTGCTGCTTTACTTCTGACAGTTTTTCAACTCTATTGGAACAGGAAAAAAGTGATTGTTGAATTTAACGGTGCCGCTGAAATTCTTGGTGAAAACTCCATCTATTGCCGTGATGAGTATAACAATTTTATTCAGAGTTCAGGTCGAGGGCCAGGACTGAATCTGTCAGTAGAAATTATCAATTCTTCGCCATGTGATATTTCTTATTTTGATTTGCGCGTTTTTGATCCTAATACAAATGCAAACTTTTTTCTCATCACAAGGAATTCACTCCCCGAAATATATGCAAACAAGAAAATTTATAGAGAAAACCTACAAAATCCACTTGCGCCCTATCACCATTGCGTGCCAGAAGGCAGGGCAGGAATGTTAAAAGCCCACTCACTAACTTATTTCGATTTATTTATTATCCCCAAAAAAGAATCAACCAAGTTAAGAGTTTCATTCAGAGTAGCCATTCGCAAAAATATCTTTACAGTTAATGATTCGTTTGTTACTGATAATCAAAAACATCTTCGATATTTCACCAAAAACATTAATATAGAAAACTGGGATCGAATGGTCAGATTTCATTTGCCATTAAATACGACATTAGAAGACTTCACTGCTTCTTTGAATAAAGCCGACAATTATCAACATAGTCATACAAATACCAATGAGCCTTGTCAAAAGCATCAAGACTGATTCCTAAAAGAATAAATTCAAAGCCGCCATCTCTCATCACCTCCTATCCCGCGTTTGGTCTAAGTTCCGAACTTTCTGTTATGGAAAGTTTATTTTCAAAATAAATAGCTTCAATGTGTTCGCCCAACTATTCAAAAATTATTTTTGCTTCAAATATAGTAATATTAATACTACCACTTTCATTCTTGTAATATTCCGAATCTGTTTTCAATCCAAGTGCTGAAGCCATTCTTCGGCTGATACATTCTTTTTTGTTTTATTACTCGTAAATTACTCACTCGATCACCTACTTCAAGAATATTTCCATAATGGAACTTATCAACTCTTTTTATTGTTTATTTTCCAATACGGAATGTTCTGTTGTTTTTCCAATTTGGATAATATATAATCAGTTTATTACTGGGCGGTTTTCAAAATGAACAGAATTTAAAGGTCAGTTGTCCAAGCATCAGCAATATGAAAATGGACAACTTCTAACGAAGTACTCAGAACTTTAGCTTCAATATTTGAAGTATCTACTAACTATATCCTTTGCCTTGCTGACAAGCTAAAATTGATGCGTGAAATTCAGAAACATTTTTAACAAAAACTGCCAACTATCTTGACAAACACCGATTGTTAATGACTATTGAAGAAAAAAATATTAAATAAAGCGAGATATGTATTCAATGAAAAAAGCAAACTCAAATATTTTAATTTTTATTTTATTGTTATTCGGTCTGCTTACCTTAACTTTACCTATGATACTTTACCATATCTTTAATGAACCTGTTGCTTCAAATGTCAATAATTTATTATCTTTTTATGGATCCATTTTTGGATCCATACTTGGTGCGTTTGCAACAATAGTGGCCGTATATTTTACTATCAAACAAAATAAAACTCAAATGGAAGAAGAGCGCATCTATAATAAAAATCAGATGGCAGAAGAAAGAATTCTTTCGAGCAAACCATATCTTCAATCAATTTATGAAAGCTACAACTCTATTAGAACGGATGCCTTTGTTGACATGGTTGTCTTCTATATTAATTTCGATTTAAAATCAAAAGATATTACAAACGAAAAAACAATCTTTCCAAATATGGAAATAAATATGTATAATGAATCGGTCCTGAATGACACTGAAACAGAACAATCGAAAACTCTTTATGAGTTTAAATATATTTTAGAAAATGTTGGCGCTGGACATGCAATAAATATAGTAATGACAATTAATGGTTATTATGTAATCCCACAATTTACAGTTCCGCTTAATAAGCGTCAAGTCTTTATTATACGCATTTTTTCCGTTAAAACAAAGGAAGGCAATGAAGAATATGTAAACATACAACTTCGGTACAGTGATGCAGCCTCAATAATGGTTTATGAACAAATTGATGAACTTTACATCTTTTTTGATAATGTATCTAAAACCCTTATTTCACGACGGATTCAGCCAATTACACCTCCTCATGAATTACCTGACTTTGCCGTATCTGACTTACAAAAGCAAGCGATGCCTTAGAATATATTTATTTATCCGTTCAACAAAGCTCTGTAATATCCATTACGGAGCTTTTATTTTCAAATGAGTAGTGTGCTTTTTCTAAATGTCCTTGACAAATACCGCTTTGCCCACGCTTATCACCGATGACGGTTGAACGACCATATTATTGGCCCATTATGTTTGCTTTTATTTTGGATAAGCACACCACAACGGTATTCTATCCTCCTGGTAGAAAATATCCATGTATTATAACCTCGTTTTCACGATCACAACGACAAAGCAGTGCTGTTATTTTAATAGAAAAGCCATTACCAGAAGTATGTCAACTTTTCATTTTCAAAATTTTTTTTGTTTTTCAATGTGCTTAAACATCTTTATTGATCTTGCCATTTCTCTTTATATGGATTAGGTAGGTTTTCTCTATCATACTTTTCTTCCTCCAAAATTAAAGGCGCCACAAATTTTTTCAATTTATTAAAAGACCAGTTTTTTTTGAAGCCCCTACTATTATCTCGAGGCTGGTTTTTAAATAAAGTATCAAAGACTGTTTCACAACTTCGTCTTGGAAAACTACCCAGATAAGAATCAAAGAAATTATTAACAATATTAAAATGATCAAAATACAGAAACTTATCCCACGCATTCTTCAAGATTCTCACTTTAGTTATATCAATAATGTTAATTTCTTCCAAAGATCTATCACTGTTTTTTCCCCATGCCTTCTGCAATAAATCCATTGCAGCTTTATCTGTTTTAGGGGCACTATATCCAAATATTGTAATCATAAATGCGTTATTTATATACTGCTGAGTTAAAATCCAATTAGCTTTCAAATTTCTATCCCTCATATAATCTTTATTTACTATTGGATATAATAGTTTTGATGGTTGGAAGAATTCACCGCAATCAGGGCAAGCATTATAAATGAATCCTCCAATAGGCTTTTCATGTTTGTTTTTACAGTTTCCATATGCAACATTCCCATGTAAAAACGCTATCTTTGGAAGATTATCTGTTATTTCATGCACTCTTTGATATGCTTGAAGCAACAGTGGATCCCAGTTGAATGTTGCTATTAAATCTTTTTCAGTTAAACTTAACAACAAATAGTCGTATACAGTTGGTTCATCTGGAATCTCAAGTGATGAGAAGTATTCATATATTCTTTTTTCAAGATCCTTGGTAATATCCTCAAATTTTTTTATCGTAATCAGTTCTGAATATATATCCTCAAGATTGTCACTAGTTGTTGTTAAATTTAAATCTTTAATAGTATCTTCCATACCAAGCTTTTTAATAAAACCCTTCATTACAGATGTTTTTCTTCCGTTTTTGTCACCATTAGGTATGGCTGCAATACTTGCTCCAGCACCTAGGATCACGACATGTGGCTTACTTCTCAATTGGTCCATAGTTTCCTCTTATCCTCCATTTCTTTACTGCTACCACACCGGATAAGAAACGAAACCGCATCTTTATCTCTTAATGTTAGTTATTACAAATTATAGCCTGTTGAACTAATTTTAGTTTATCGATTAATTCATTAAAAGTTATTATCTCAATATCTTTTAATTCTCTTCTGAAAAGATTAAAACTTCTTGCTTGTTTTGTGTTGAACTTACTGTTATTACCTGTAATTAAATAACATTTCGAATCATAACTCTCAAATTCAATGCCATCTTCAGTGCTACTGGCTCTTATTGAATTATAATCTGTCATTAAGTTATTCTTATAATTTTTTAATTGCACTATCGCACCGCATAATTCCTTACTTGGAGGGTAGACACCGTCTCTGTATGGTTTATCATCTATTAACCTCGTAATTGGTGTCTTTATTTCAATAATCCCACAGTTATTTGCTCCATACTTAATTAGAAAATCTCCAACTTTCCCATGCTGGTTTGTAATTGCTTTCCCACCAAAATACGGTTGACCTTCAATTATTTGACCAAGTAATGGTATAGTAGAAAAAAGAATAACCGGATTTTCCTGAAATGTTTTTTGCCAGAATGATTCACTATTATTGCTTAAGTTACTTTCAAGATACTCGGTATTAATCAGTTTGCATTTTAAGCTGTTATATAATTCTTCCTGTTTGTCATGTTCTATTTCTTTTGATAATTGATTGATATCATAATCTTTTGAGTTTATAAGTTCAGCTATTCCTTCTACAGAGATGAACTCATTTGCTATTTTTTTTACTAAATCCCCAAAGCCTTTGCTCCCTTTTAACAAATCAAATACTGCCTCAATTTCTGGCACTTCTAGTTCATCATTTATTAATAAAATCCTTTTTCTATTGAATAAATTAATACCCTTTTCCTTATTTTCATCTCGAAGTGCAATGCAATAATTTATGAGCAGATCCAATCTATCAGAAGGTAAATCAACCTTAAAATACTCATCTTTTCGAAGCTTATTTAAATGTAGCATATTGTGTCTCTGCCATTCGTCATTTTTCGCTTTTTTTTGTACTATTATTTCTCCACGCAACGATTTTTCTTGATCATTTTCATTGTTTACAATTTGAGATAAGAATATATATCTATAAGTACTATTACTTTCCAGTACAACGCCATTTTTTACATTTGCTATATTTGCACCTTTTTGTTCTATATTAATCTCAACTAGTTGCATATCCACCTCATCAATTATATTTTTTTAATTTATTCTAATTATTCCTCAAAATACTATTAATTACTACTCCACACCCAACGCCTTAAACACCGCGTCCTCCGGGCTCTGGTAAAAGATCAGATTGAACTTGCCCATAAGCTCCGGTGGTACTGCTACCATATCAACGGTTGAAGTAATGGGAAGCAACACTTTTTTCGCCCCGCTGTCCAGGCAGACCTGAAGCACATTGGCCAGTTCTTCAACCTTGATGATGGTTCCCCCGATGCTCAGGTTTCCAAGAACCGCCAGACTGCTGATCACCGGCTTTTTCATGGCGGACGAGCACAAGGCTACCAATGCAGCCAGAGTCAATTGATTGGTTATTCCAATCCCATTGAGATCCTGTAGATGCATCAGGTAATCTTTGGTAGTCATGCTGATGGTGCCGCTGATATTTCTACTGTTTGCTTTTAAGTAACGGTAGGCGGTTTCGATTGCTTCCTTGGCTTCCCGATCTGAACCGAATCCGGTGCGTTCAAATTTACCGGAACCGGCAACCATTTCGGTTTCAAGCTTAAAGACACCGATCATTCCGGATTTTCCCCGGCTGACTGTGTATACCTGCCCAGGCTTATGCAACCCCTCAGGTATAAGCTTTCCGCCACCCTGCTCAGGCACCGGAACAAACTTTTCTTCAAAGCTTTCGTTGTCGATATAGGAAAAGTTCACATCGTAAAATTCCATGCCGCCGATCTTTTTCAGCTGTTCTTTCACCCGGCGACGGCTTTCAAGAGCTAGTCGTAATATTTCTTCAACCCCGGCCTTGTCACATTTCCCATGGGGATAAACCAGCTTTATAAGGCCAGATACCATCTTACGTACTCCAATCACATCCCGTTGATTCAGGTTATTCCCCAGCTTGAAATACTGATCATACACATCCGCATACGAGGTTTTTCGAAGCTCCCGTAAAAATTCAGACAGATAATCGGTGATTAAGCCGTATTCGTTGGTAAAAAATTCCGGTCGGTATTTAGGGATCTCCCAGCCTGGGATATAGCAGTGCATTCGGTCAAAAAAGGCACTGTCACAGGCCATTGCCTCAGGAAAGGGATCAAACAGGTGGGATGTTTTTAGGAGCACATCCACGCTTTGGTTAAGGTTCCCTACAAAGACCATGGACGCTGAAGCATTCTTTTCTTCCTTGCCCCTGGAAAACGAACCGGAAGCCATATAGTCCTTCATAATCTGAATCCCGTCTTTATCCTTGAAGGTAATCCCTGCCACCTCATCAAAGGCCACACAGTCCCACATGCCCACAAGCCCAACGGTTCGATTGGACATATTGTAGAACAGATTGGCGACGGTGGTTTGTCCTCCTGAAACCAGAATACTGTTGGGTGAAATTTCTTTATAGACATGGGATTTTCCGGTACCCCGGGGACCCAGTTCACAGAGATTAAAGTTGTTTTCAACCAGAGGGATCATTCGGGTTAAAAGCAACCATTTTACCCGATCATTGAATTTCGAGGGTTCCATGCCGATGGAACGTAACAGCACATCGATCCATTCCTCTTTGGTAAAGTGTTCACGCCCTTGTAACACCTCGTTTAAATCAAGGTTTGGCATTTGGATGGGCGTCAGCTTCTGAATAATAAAGGGACATCGGCTTTTGTCCCCTTCATCGTAAAAATATTCCAGTTGAATAATACACCAGATGCCACCGCACAATAAACGTTCATACTCCGAGGCGTATTGTTCAGGAACCGGCACATTTTTAATTCCCAGGTTTGAAAACTCGGCTTCGTAGACATCGTTTCGAAAATTCAGTTTTACGGAAACATTATCAATCACCGTGTAACTGCCTCTTTCCCGAAGTTTGGAAATAATTTTCTGGGCTTCATCGGGCCGTACAAAGTTTTCGGATAGGATGTTTTTAACCGTGGTGACCCCCTGGACAATCAACTCTTCATCGGTGGTTGAGCAGTACATGCCAAGCAGGTACTCCAGCACATAAATAGGAACATTGGCTCCCTCTTTAATCTTTTTGGTCAGATCCTTCCTGACAATCTTCCCGGCAAAAACATCAATGAGTTTTTTAGACAATTCATTCATTCCGTTACCCCTTACACCCTAAAATCCAAAGTCATTGGCAAATGCAATGTCGATGATAAATTCATGCCGTGCTACTTCCATGTCCGTTGACATATCTTTCATGACCAGATAATACTTTTCATCTTTTGAATATTTCTGATTCCGGAAAATAAACTTTTCTTTGAACTGGCGCTTGTCAACCGCTGACTCTTTGCGATCTGCCACGATGATTTCCCGATCGGATATCTTTTCTCCGGATTCGCTTTCAAAGTAAACCGATACTTTAACCGGCCGTAACTGATCCGATACCTTCTCGGTTTGAATAAAGTCCAGATACACAATGAGGTTTGTAATTTTGCGGTTTAACGTGATTAATTCCACCTCAACATTTTCCACTTCTTTTTTCCTGTTTTCTGTTTTCACCTTAATGAGCGGCACCACAATTTCCTGAAGACTGGCACCTCCATGGACATAATTCTGGCCGCCACCCGGTGTTTTGAAAATATCCGCACCCCGGGGAACCGTCACAAACACATCCTTGTTTGGTGCACCCAGATAATCAAGGGAATACGTCAGGGTTCCATTAATGTTTAAGGGTTCGTTGGTTAAAATAAACCGCTTATTGATAAAGGCGCCGGATTGCTTTTGTAAATTCACCTTATCGCTTTCGTCCAGCTTATCCCGCTTATAAATAAAGCCATGATCCGCGGTGATGATGTAATTGGTAAAGGATTTATTTGCGGTAAGCTTGTGGATCAGATTGATGATTTCATTGACCGCTTCGTCAGCTGCTGAGAACACTTCATTTTCAGTGGCCGTATGGTCCCCACGGGCATCGATCTGATTATGATAAACCACAATGACTTTCTGACCATTCATCAGTTTCCGAAGAGCTTCCTGATTCATGGATATGACATCTTTATAGGTGGTGACAACGGATAAGGGGTTATGGGTTTTAAGTATTTTTTCCCGTTGATCGCTGGTGATACAGGGCATGCCATCCACCAGGACGTCACAGGCCGAGGTGACGGTAATGGCTTCATGAGGCAGCAATGCAGCCATGCCCAAACGGGTAAAGGACGGCAGCACCGAAATCATCGGGGATATTTCTGATCTAGTGTTTGCCCGCTCGTTTAAGCGTTTGTTGAGCTCCAACCCGCATTCATAACGAAGGGCATCAGAGATGATCACAACAGTGGCTTCTTTTTTTACGGCCGGTGCCACCTGTTTCCGGTAAAAATCAGACTGCTTTTCTCCGGTTAACCCATCCCAGGCACTGACCTTTTCCAGGGCATCGGCCCAGCCAATGGACAATTTCAAAAGATAGGCATTGGTGTAGCGGTTCTCAACCCAGTTTCTGAGATCATGCAGGGCATCATTCTCATCAATCCGGTCATAAGCCGTATAAAAGCCCCGATAGTACCGATCAATATTGGCCCATTTGCTGGTGTAAAGCAACATGAACGCATCCGCATCCTGGGGAACATCCCTGGCAAAGCTTTGAATGTGGGCAATGAGTTGATCCGCCTTATCCAGAGCTTTGTAGTAATGCTGGTATTTTATTGAAAAATGCTTTTTACTGCTGCGGTTTCGGATGATTTCACGATATTCCACTGAAAAAGGTTCCTCATTGGCGGCAAGACTAGATGCCATTGCTTTGATGATATGCCGATCAAAGTCTTCAAAGGTATCACATTCAAAATAGTTTTCTGCCGGAACATTTTCCAGGAATTCCCCAACCCTGAGCTTAACCCCCATTTCTCTGGCAATCCCATCATACTGGTCTTTATACAGCATGTTGTTCATGAGATTGGAAACAAAAATCGCCACATCGTTTTTCTTATGGGAGATAAACGGCTGCCAGCCCTTTGGCAATTCCCCCTTATTACAGGTGGCGGTATAGGTGGCAAGCAGTGTGGCCAACAGTTTTTCAAAGGTTGGATTATCCTCTTTATAGCCATAGTACCGGGCGCATAAATCCCAAAAGATCTCGAGTAGATCCATTTTCTGAAACTCCGCCAGAAATTTGTTATCCGTTATGCCTCCGCTGGTGATCAGTTTCTTTAAAATCTCATCAAAACTTGGACTTTTAACCCCTGCCATAACGGAAAGAAGTCCAATTTCAATGATTTCCGGATTATACTCTTCAATACCCAGAGCTACAAATTTGTCAATCCGGTCATTGGCTTTCCAGAACTTGCCATATCGGGATAATTGATCCTTGTGTTTCTCAGGTATGCCATAGGTGCTGCATAAGAGAGACACCCGATCGGTAAAGAACTGTCGGGAATAATAAAACATGTCTGCCAAATGGTTGTCCTTATCCCCGGGCTTTGGAAAGGGTGCATAAACCAGATAATTATTTTCCTGATCTATACACTCTAAAAAGTATTTGGTATATAAGGTGTTATCTCCGGTTAAACGGTACACTTTGGCGTTATTCAACTCCAGAGTTTCGATGTCTTCGTCAAACTCGCCATTGTCGTCATACCAGAATACCAGTCTGCGTTCATCCCCAAGGAATTCTTTGTTTAATAGATCTTGAATGGTTTGCAGGTTCATGATTTCACCCCTTTTCTAGTAAAATTTCATCAGATTTATTTTGTACAAAATCATAGACATTCGTTTTTCCATCGATTCATTAATACATTTCAGCATCTCACATATTAATTGTAGTATTCTTTTCTATATGAATTGGCTTATATCGCTCATTTTTCTCTTATCATCCGGTACCGGACGATAAACCGGACGATACATTCAAAATCGGCCGATTATTATTCAGGCAAAATATATTTTGTTCCTCTTGCCTTTCCTGTTTTCTCAATAATACCGATGTCAGTTAGGGTTTTAAGAACTTCACTTACTCTTGACTTCTTCAATCCAGTGATACTTTCCATTTCCGCACGAGTAATACTTCCCTGTTTTCTAATGATAGAAACCACAAAATCTTCTACCTTTTCAGTCCGGTCTTCTTCTTTATAGTTGATGCAAGGTAAAACGAACTTAATGTAGGTCTTGTGTGCCTCAATGGTCGGGATTTCTTCAAAGGATGCATATTCCTCTTTAATTCTTCTGATTCCTGTTGCAAATTTTTCAATAATATTCAAACGATGAAATACTTCCGCTATAATACTATTACGAAGAACAGATACATCACCACAAGTGAAATCCTCTTCTGTCAATCCTGAGGGTAAAGCACCGGGAGAAGTAATCTCAATATGATCCTTATACATGCCTATTCGAATAGCTGCACTGATTGAAAAATCGCGATGAACAATTGCATTCGCCAGACTTTCTCGAAATGCTTCTCTCGGTACTTGAATTCGCTTTTCCCGATAAAACCCCACAACTTCTTCATATGGCTGATACCAACGATCAAAAAATTTCAAAGTTTCATCATATTGAGTTAGAAGCGTTTCCTTAGCAATCGTCTTGCGCTCCAGAAAAATAGATACAGTGTCACCAAAACGAACCATATCAATTGTTGATTCTGTTATCTCATTTTGATCCGCCAATAACTCTGCAGCTCGGTTATATATTCCATTCTTATACAACCCTAAAGTTCTTAATACGTCGCAATCAAATCTCTCTATTCCAATCTCTTTACGAAGAGCACTTTCTAAAATATGAAATTCTAAATCTTGTTTATGGGCTGGAAGCTGCTCATAGGTAATATGATTACCCTCCATTACCAAAATCAGGAGCGCTTTATCATCAACTGTAACACTTGAAGTATCGCTTCTTTGATATGCCTGATGGTGATAGTAATACGGTGTCTGATTCCCTTTACTCACTGTCAGAACAATCAGTGTTTTTCCTTCCAATTTTATTTCATTTATTCGAAAAATCGGCCGTGGATGAATACTGTCGTTAATTGTATTTTCAATGCTCAGCTTCAACAATTCAGGTTTTTCAATTCCCCTGATTTTCCCATTATCTTCAATTCCAAAAACTATTTCGCCATCCAAATAGTTGGCAAAAGCACTCACTGTTTTAAGAAAAGTTGGTGTAATTTCTTGTTTATACTCCAGCTCTCTCGATTCTTTTCCAATCAACCTTCCGCATTCTGTTGTTAGTTCCAGTAAACTCATGATCATTCCTCCTTCATTCTAAATTTTATTAAGCAGATTGACCTGAACCGACTTCTTTCCTTCACTAGATACTTCCACATCCTGGAACTTGGCGTAATTCACCTTCACCCCGTCATCCAGATCAATGGAAATGCGCTGTAGGGCGATGTGGGCGATGGCCTGGTCATAGGTTTGGGTTTCTGCTACTTGCTTGATGAGCTTTTCTTTTTTCTTAACCGCACTGGCTTTGTCACTCGCCGGGGCATTGCTGTTTAAGACCATATTGCAATGGTTCGTGACATCCTCCAGTTTCGCCTGGATTTTATGAAGGTAATCCGTTCGAACACGACCCACTGTGTCTTCATCGTAACGGTGCATATAGATGAGGGCTTTAAAGCCGTTTTCTTTGCCACTGTCAAAGAGCCAGTAAATTGGCCGTTTCTGATAAATTTTTAGATGATCTTTGTAGAAGTCTTTTAGGAAGTAATTTCGCAGTACCTCTCTAGATGTATTGCCTTTGTTTCCCAAAGCATTGGCGATAAAGTCCAGATTCTCTTCCAGAGTTTCTTCTCCATAAACCACTTTCACAAAGTTTACCAATCTATCCACCATATCGTCATCAAAATATTCCTCATCGGTAATGGGGATGATATTGTCCTTATCCGGAATAATAGTGGTGTACTTGTTGGCGTCCCACTCCCCTCCGGCATAGGTAAGACCCTCCACATCCAGTGAATAACGCCCCAGCATACAGCCCACTGCATAAGAAATGAGTGAACGGATATCCCGACCAAGATCTGCCTTGCGGATAGTTACGTCTTTATTTTCCACCTCCGGGGAGAGCTCATCTTCCAAACCGTAAATTTTGATGAAAATCCGGTTGAGCTCTTCTTCATTGGCTTTGAGTTGGGTGAATTGTTGTACTGTGAATTTTCGCCACATTTCAAAAGCTGACTGCATAGTATAATTTTTAGGAACATTTTTTTCATATATTTTAAATGTGTCCTTTGTTTTTTCTACTTTAATTTCAGATTTAGCAATAATTTTGCCATTTACAACATCACCTAAACCACTGTATAAAGATATTCCAAATTTTAATAATGGGTGGTTTGCAAAATCCCAGGATGTTTCGAAACTGTCCCAGTCAATTTTGGAAATTGAAATGTTTTGTCGAACTATGTTGTTAACCAGTTCTTCTTTATTTATAATTATAGGCATTGTTCTTATATCTTTTACTTGAAAATTAAGCGTTGGATTCATTACTTTTACAACAGATAAAAAAACCTTGCTATTTAATAAACCTAAAAAATAATTATAATTATCATAATTATTAAAAAATATAGAAGATCCGCCTACATCAAAGGTAGCCTCTTCTGGCAAGACCCTAAAACTTGGAATATTCGAGGTTATTAACCCCCATGTTATACCTTTTTGATACCAAAGATATTCCGGAATTATTCTACATATTAAATCCTTACGGTAGTGTTTACGAGCTGAATCCGACCAATCTATAATATCAATTAAATTGCCTATCCATTTTCTAAAGCCCCCACCTTTTGCATAAAAAAACCATTTCTTTTGTATTCCTATGTCCTTATTTGTCACTTCCCAAAAACATCTTACAAATTTTGCATTGTTTCCAGTTTTGTTTTGCCCATCAGATATTGTATAGTCATAAAATAATTTATTTTTAAATATTTTTATGAAATTCTCACTCACCCAATAGGCTATTGGCATCCCAGGAATTTTCGCAAAGTTTTCTTGTTTAACTTGAGCAAAATAATTTCCAGCAACAGGAAATTCTTTAGGTTGATTATTATCATCTATATCAACATATTTTACTTGATTGTATGTTCCCTTGAAATTTTTAATACTTTTGGTTCTAAATATCGTAACTGCTGTGCCAAATGCGATTCCCATAACCATATTGTCCATATGCATTAAATTGGTGATTGTTTTTTTTGATAATAGATTTTTACGCAATTTTTCGAAGCTTGATAAAAACATCCAGGATTGCATTGTGACTAAAGAATTAAATCCATTTTTTTTTGCCATCTGTCCACATTTTTCAATAAATACCGCAAATAAATCGCCCTTACTATCTGGGAAATTCTTTTTCACATAATCCCCAAGCTTATGTTCCATACCACTGCTACCCATATAAGGGGGATTTGTAATAACCACATTGTATTTTTGTGCCATAATCTCTGCCTGTTTTAATATCGCTGCAAATTGATTAACCACATCATCCCGATGAATACGATCCATAATATTGTCATAAACCATTACTTCTATTTCTTTGACTCGGTTATTGAGGGCATCAAAATCAAGGGGTTTCACCTCTAAAATACTACCATATTCTTTGGCATCAATAAACACGTCAAGCAGTGTTTTTACATCTTTTTGAAGGGACTGATCACCCTGTACGATAAAGTCTGCTATCTCGGGTTTGATAGTATTGCTTTCCTGAATGCCGCAGAGATTAGTTGTAATTCTCGATTTTAAAATTCGCCGATTGTATTTTCTTCCCTTCATCATCACCGCAAAATAGGCCAGCTGAAAAGCCCGGTCATCAATGTCCAGACCGTACAGGTTTCTTTCGATAATGAGCCGAGCAGCATCTTTTTCGGTATAACCACAGCTTTTATAAATCTGCATGAGGACTTCAAATGCATAAACTAAAATATGCCCACTGCCCATAGCTGGGTCCATGACCTTAATGTCTTCCGGGTTTAGATTTTTAGAGTCTGCTCGTAATGCTTCAAGCTGTGTCATGACCTCCGGCTCCTGGTCGGCTTCATCAAGATAATACTGCCAGTTTTCTTTTAAGTCAGTGTTGTCATGACCTTCCCGCCATAGCCTACCCAGTGAGTTTTCCACCATATACCGTACTATCCAGTCCGGGGTGAAAAGCTGGGTAACTGAGGGAATCCGCTCTTTGGTTATTTTTACGTTCTTTTTTAATAGAGCAAAAGTTTCATCCTTGGGCTCAGTGTTATAGTACTGATACATCCAGCCAATGATCTCCACAGCATCCAGAAAATCGGCTTCATCTATTTTTAAAAGATCCCGAATGACGCTGTCTTCATTGGTATATGAAATATCCAGAAGAATTTCGGTATAGTCTTTATCATTCTTTGAGGTATTCTCAAAAAGCTCAGGAAGGATTTCTCCCAGAGCGTTGCACTGCTTGATAAAGAGCATCTGAAAAAGGCTGTCCATTTCATTTTTCAGCTTCAGATTGAAGATCGCTTCTTTTTCGGCTTCGGTAAGATCCAATTCAATATTGGGGGCTAGGGTGACAATATCTGGCTCTATCTGATCTTTTTTTTCTGAGGAAAGCACCCGAACCTTGGATGGGAGATAATCATTCACTTCCATAAAGTGTACCGCAATAATCCTGTTAAACCAGGTATAGGCGACTTCCTCCATGACGGCGTCGTAGCCTTTTTCCTTAATCTGTTTGATGAGATTGTCCCGTTGAATCAGTTCTTTTCCAGCGAGGGTTGTTTCGGTGCCGAAATGGGTTGGAAAGACTGCAAAGCCATTGCCTGTTGTAATCGCTTCTGTGATGCTGTCTTCAGTAACGCCGATTTTTCCTGCCTTGTCTTTAACCGATGCAATGAGCTTTTTTCGTGCTTCTACGGCAAACTCTTTAATAGCTGTCTTATTCACTGGCTGTCCTCCTCCTATATGGTTAATTTGATGATTGTATTATCGTTATCATTTAGCTCTTTTAATAATGCGCTCTTAATGGTCTGGATAAATGCATCCACATCACTTTCGTTCTCAATGGCGACTGTACTTGCGATGACCATTGATTTAAAGCGAATATTTTTGGTTTTAAGTGGTGGATCTTTGATGGTGATTGGTCCCGTACCTGTGGGCGGTGTGTAAACAACAGCTATTTCATCTCTGTATGCAACAATGTCATTTAAAAAACGTTCTCTCAGGGTTTCACTTTCATAACGGATGTTCTTGACCGTGACGATTTCATTTGAGTGTTCCAGTTTGTCTATCAATTCTCTGAAGATTGCTACATAACGACTTTCAAATTTATCCTTGACTTCCTTGGTTGTCAGTTCATTCAGAACTTCCCTCTCGTCACTTAAAACAAGTTCACGGATGGGTTTCACCTCGTTTTGAATAAGAACGATGTGTCGTTTTTCATATCTCGCCAAAAAATCAGGCAGTTTGAAAATCTCATTGTAGGGAGTTGTCTTTCCTGCGATGGTTTTTATATTAATAATGGCGTCTTTTAATTCCTGGTCAACAATATAATTTTTACTTTTTTCATAGATATCCATATCTTTAAACGCTTTTTTCAGTATTTCCTTTTGCTCGCTGCCAAAGAAACTAATCACGGGTTCAATATCATCGGCAATATCCAGCAAATCATCAAGATGCTCATGGATGAACTTAAAAAATACCAGAGCGTTTGTGATATTGATAATTTCATCAAACATCTCCTGGGCACTTAATAAGACTTGTTTTCCCGGAAAACGGGTTTCAATCCGGTATTCGACCAGCAGGTTATTAATCTCGCCGCTTTTGTTTGCCAGCCTAGTTTTAAAGGTCTTGATGATGGTGTCTTCTTCATCGCTGACGGAGGTCATTGAAAAAAGTTTTTTCATCACTTCTTTTACCGATTTGATTTGAGCAGTCGTTGGATGGTTCCGTTTTTCAATGAGAAGTTTTTCAGCATAGTCATTTTTGGACAGGATCTTCAGCAGTTCTTTGGGGTCGGCATCCAGAGGTGATAAGGTTTCGCTGTTTAAAATCAGGCTCACCTTCCCCTGTTTAAAGAGCATGGCCACCAGCCACCGGACATCCCAATCAATAAAGCCGTAGGGTGCATCGGAAAAATGCTTCAATAAGGATTTCAGAGATATTTTAGTATGATGGGAAAGAAGCTCTATGGAATTTAACATGTCACCCAATGCCAGACTATTGGCCGCCTGGGTGGATGGTCGATTGGGATCAATTATATTTGACAATTTAAAAATCGCCTCAATGTCCGATGCTGACGGTTGGGTTTCCATGTAATAGAGTTTGTTGTAACGGGTATTTACCAGCTTGCCCAGGGCATCATTGATTCGGGTTTCCGGATCTTTGGACGCAATGGTTGTCTGAGATCCACACACGTAAAGATCCGCATTTTTAATGGCTTCTTCAATGAAAATGTAAATCCGTTGTTTCTTTTCGATGAGTTCGTCCTGCTTGGCCCGTTTAATGCTGCCGAATTTTTTGTCTAACGAAACCCCTTCCTTGGTCATGTACTTGCTGATTTTCAGTGTCTCCATGATTTCATCCAGAAAGGTGGCGTCACTGGGCAAATGAACCAGGACTTCCGGATTTTGTGCAGAAAGCATGCGCAGGGATTCGGTTGGATAATCCTGATCGTTGTATGGGGTAATGATATGAACGCTCATATCCGCGGATTGGCTGTTTTTAAAAAAGCGACCGTCCACGATCTGATTGTAGGCAAAATTGTACCGGCTGTTTTTATTAGGATATCGATATTTTGTTTCTTTGATAATCTCCTGGAAAATGATGGTGGCGGCTTCATTGATGATTTCTCCCATTTCCACGGTTACATTCTGGATGGCTCGGTTAATATCCTGTTCTTCATTGGTCAGAAACATATAGACTTCCCCATTTTTTTGAATCAGTGTCTGGACGATTAAACGGCTCAGGGAAGCTTCCACTTTTTTTCTCAGGTTAATGCGGTCATCGTCAATGTTCGAAACCATAAGAGTGGTCAGATTTTCGGTATTGGCCTTAATCTCTTTGACGTGTTTAATCATAAAAAGGATTTTAAGCAATTCCACATCCATTGGCTGAAGTTTGGTGTTTTCTTCACCCTGCTTAATAACTATGCGATGGGTATGATCGATGAATTGATCCAGGGCGTTGTAAAAAACATAAAACGGCACAAGGGCTCCTTCGGATTTTTCCATTAGAGTCATGGCGGATTCTTTGAATAATGCGATCATGGACCGTTCCCCTTCGGCAAGATTTTTACCGGAAGAGCTGTGGGTTCTGACGGCGGTTAAAACCTGCCCGAGGAGGTTGAACTGATATGGGATGAAGGGATAAACCCCGGAAAACTCGTCACGATCCCGATATAATTTCTTTTCGACTTCCCCTGAGAACGTAATGAGATTCTTGATGACTGAGCCTTTCTGATCATAGAGCAATTGGAGGGTCAGCCTGCCGGTATCGGTTTTTGCTAAAATTCGTTTTCGGATAACCTCATCCACATTGGAACTGGACAGGGATAACCGGGTATCAAACCGACCTTGAATTTTGGAGAAATCGTTGCCTTTGACGGTAACAATCGAATCAATATCCTGCTGACTGGTGACAATCACCCAGGCTTTTCCGCCACAGGCGGTTCCCAGATCTTCGGTAACGGTTTGTAGATTAAGCATGAGATGGGCATCATCCGCAATGTATTGACCAATTTCATCCACAAGAAAGACAACATGATGGTTCTTCCCTTTGCTTTCACAGTATTGTCCGATAAGATTGGCGAATTTTTCAATGGACAGGGTGTAGGAAACAGGAGCATTTTCGCACCATATTCTGGCAGCATCTTCACTCATGATCTCCTGGACAGACAAAACCTTTACCAGTTCATCCTGAATAAAGTAGAAATCTTCCCGGGCATCTTCCCACCGACCACCGGTCACTTCTAAAAACTTCGTTTTAAATCCTTCATAGGCGCCATCATCTGAAAGCCTGCGTTCCATGTCGGCTAAAAAAGGAAGGGAGCCACAGAAGCCCTGCATTTCATTGAATACCTTCATGAATACGTCGATGATGGCATCTTTTGAGGATTTTGAATTGGATTCGCTTTTTGAGTCAATATTAAAAAGAATCACATCGGTTGAAATATTTTCTGCCAGGCGGATGTTTGCAATGATCATCGGATCGTTTAACTTGCTGCCGTCGGTGAAAAATTCAATGGCTTTTTTCCCATTGACATCTTTATTCTCAAGGAGATAGGACAGGATTTTCAGAAAGTGGGATTTACCCGAGCCGAAGAAGCCTGAAATCCATACCCCCATTTTATCGGTATGACCGTTAATGCCGTTTTTATAGCTTTCAAAAAAGTTTCGAAAGTGTTTCATTAATTCCTTGGTGACGACGTATTCATCCAGTTCCTGAAAAATATTGTCTTGATCATCCTGCCCGACTTTAATAACGCCTTTTATGTCGCGATCGATTGGTTTTACAAACATCTCTGCAATACGCATCTTTTTACCCTCCAATTTTATTTGAATTAAACGAGCTTGAATGCCCGATAATAGTTGTCGTCTTTAATGGTTCCGAACAGCTGTAAATCCTGGCCTGAGTAGATTCCCGGAAAAAACATGACTACCGGGACACTGTCAAGGACCTGGTGAAGATTGTTCAGGACATTGTGTGAACGCACCAGGGGATAGCATTTTCCCACACCGGAAATGAATACCACCGAATTGGGTGGGGTGTTTTCTAAAATACGATTTACCAATCGGTTTGATTTGCTGGTCAGTTTCAACATTTTAATAATGGCCTCATATGTAAAATCAATGCCTTTTGCTTTTTCAAACTCAAAGCATTTTTCCAGATAGCCCTTGTCTTTTAAAATGTCGATGACCATGTTGTAGAGATCAAACTCGACAATCTTCAGGCCGCTGGACGATTTATTGATCTTCTCTTTGAGATAGGCAATGTGTCGTCTGACAATCAGTTCGTTCCTTGGTGCATAGTCAAAGATGTAATAACCGACTTCATTTCCCAGTCCTTTGTTTTTCAGAAAATCGTCATTGGTGATCTTTGCTTCAATTTTATCCAATCGATATTCGATGTTTCCCATTTTACGCCTCTCCGGTTACTGCATTAAGATAGGGAGTTAATCCGTTATCTTCCAGCTGTTTTCTCAGGTTATAGTCAACCAAAGGAATAACGATTTTTCGTTCATTTTTTTTATTGTTTAATACTCCAGCTTCAACCAATAGCTTTATATAACATTGTTTTATTCTTTTGATTGTCTCTTCAGTCCAGTTTGCCGCGGTTTTGCTTTGTGCCTTTTTTTCGTCAAAGAAGGAGTTGATGGCTCGATCTGTGATAATATATTCACCCAAAAGGATGGCGGGTCTATATACTTCATGCATAAACTCAAAAAAAAGAAGATCTGTTTTCACAATGCTGATCAGAATAAGAAGCTTTGAAGTTCCAATATCACTGTTTGCTATTTGCTCCACCAGAACATTAGGCAAGCTTTGAAGACGTTTAACGATTGCGTTGGCAATCTTACGTGCTCGAATATCGTTTTTTACCTGGTAGATGTTTTCTATCTGAGCCAGAGCTCGGATTTCCACTATATCTTTTCCTGCTGTTAATAGCTCAGCTGTTTTTCGTGTTTCACTTAGCCAAAACAAACATGAAACCATTCCGGCACTGTATTTCATGATCTACCTCCATCACTATATCTTTTTGTCTATTCCAAAAATGGTACAGGTCCTCGTTTATACTTATTTAAAGGTCTCACTATTATTAGTAGGTATGACATCCATTATATCACCGACATTGCACCCAAGTGCATTGCAAATTCGCGTGATTACATCCATACTAACCTGCTGGTCTTTCCCCATTTTAGCAAGGGTTGCACTGCTCAAGTCAGCCATTGTAATTAAATCAGTTCTTTTCATTTTTTTATCAATTAATAATTTCCATAGTTTGTTATAACTCACGGGCATTGTGACCCCTCGTTTCTGATTTTATTAAAATTATTGTATCACTTATGTACTTAGAAGGAAATAATATGTTTGATAAAATAAACATTAAACTTTACTTGGATATTTGGTTAATCTGGGATAATTTCAACCAAGAGTTTGTTAGTAAAGATATTGAAAGAAAACTCTAAGACTTCTCATAATGTCATTTCTTTTTTCAATAACTAAAAAGGGCATAGAAATCCTGATTCAAAACAAAGGTCATAAAAATGACAATTGCTGAATTCTATTCCTTTTTACTAAAAAAAGTCTGCTGTATAGATGTTTTCTCATACCACTGGATTCTCGTTATACTTCGTCCAAACTATATAAATGCATCGTCACATTTAAACGAATCCAAATTCTCTCCCGAAGTTTCCCCCGAACCGTGATTTTTTTACTTGGGTCTACGTCCACATCCCCAATGACGACTCTCCAATACAACAGCATATTGGAACGCCGAATAGATTTTACGTTTAAGCTCTACCACACTACGCTTCTTTTTACAGTGGTCTAACGTTGTCCCCACCCTCATGATTTAATTAATTTTTTCCATAACAAAATAGGGGTGCAGCAATGTTATCGCCATCACTGCGCCCCGTATTTCTCAAATTATTGTTTTAGTATCAATTTTCCTGTTCCTGGTCTTTTTCATAGTCATCATTTAGATAGTCTTTTCTGCATTAATATTCATAGAAGGTCCAATTTAAGCTTCCATTTCCCATGCATCGTTTGCTTCTTTGTTTTTAATATTTTCCAGCTCTTTTCTTTCTTCTTCGATATCAACAGCATTTTCTTCGGGATCCTTTGTTTTTTCCAAACTGAGAAGATTATTTAACTCTTTTAACCGCAAGAGGCAGACGTTTAGTTCATCTTCTTGTGCAAACGGCTTATTTAGCTCAATTTTGGCGTTTTCGAGACGTTCATAAGTTAAGGCAATTTCATTCTTGCATTGAGATAGCTTTTCCGGTATGTTATTCAGAATATTGTTGATTCTGGTGATATTTCCCAATTCATCGGGCCCGAGAATAAGTTTATAATTTGCTTTGTTTCTTAGACTTAACTCAATTCCGTCAAAGCCCTTAATCATGGCATACATTTTAAACCCGCAATATTCTCCGATTTCATTTGCTAATTTTGGAGAATTGAAGATTTGGACGCTTTCTAAAATCGCTTGCCCGGCTTCTTTCTTTTCGCTAAAATGTTTTCCTTTGATAGTCATTGAAAAATCATCCTTGACCGGTTTATTTGCCAGGTACATTTTATTGTCTGAAATCAAAGCTTTTTCCAGTTCTAAGGCCATGCTTATTTTTTTCGGGAAATGTTTGGCAATATTATCTTCCAGTCGGTATTGCTGGGTAGTGTGGTTTGATTTGATGAGCCTCAAGCGCATCACTTTAATGTCGAGGTCCATCTTTTCCTTGATGTAGGGGTTTCCAGTGGCCAGAGCCTTTATTTCGGCATAGGAAAGGGCTTGCTCGTCCACATCCTCACAGCTTCGGCCCGGAGATTTACTGGTCATGATTTGTCCAATGAATTTTTGCTTATTTTCAATTAATTGCCAGGAGTACGCATCAAAGGTTTCTTCGGTAATATACCTAAATATTTCAACCTTATCATTTTGATTTCCTTGCCTTAAAATCCGGCCTTCTTGCTGCTCTATGTCCGATGGTCGCCACGGAACATCCAGATGATGGAGTGCCACCAGAAGATCCTGTACGTTTGTTCCGGCTCCCAGTTTAGCGGTTGATCCCATGAGCACCCTCACTTCGCCACGCCTTACCTGGGAAAATAATTTAACTTTTCTAGCATCCGTATCTGCATCGTGAATAAAGGCAATTTCATTTTCGGGAATGCCTAAAGCCATGGCTTTCATTTTAAGATCTCCATAGACCGTAAATTGTCCGTCTTTTTTAGGTGTTGAGAGATCGCAAAATACCAGTTGGGTTGCTTTCTGTTCTTTGGTATCATGCCATACTTTGACAATGTTTTTGACACAGGCGTTTACTTTGCTATTTTCATGATCCGGCATCAATGAATTAATTAAGCGTTGATCCAATGCCAGTTTTCTTCCATCATTGGTGATGCAAAGCATATTGTCAATATTCGTATCCACGGTTTTATCCCGAACGGCTTTGGCTCGATCCACCAGATCCAAAAGCAATTGTTTTTGATGTTCGCTTGGTTTTGATACCGCATCGGTGAAGGTGGCTTCCGGTATCGGCAATGACAACATATCCGGAGTTTGAACGTCTGCAATTTCTTTGAATATCGTCATTAACTCCGGCAGATTGTAAAACCGGGCCAATCGTGTTTTCGAACGATATCCGCCACCTTCAGGGGATAATTCAACAGAGGTAACCGGTTCAGCAAATGAAGATGCCCAGGCATCGAAGTGCGTTAATCCCATGTTTTCAAGGGTGTGATACTGCAAATATCGCATCATCGTGTAGAGCTCCGTCATGCTGTTGCTAATGGGTGTGCCAGTCGCAAAGATAACCCCTTTACCCCCGGTCTTTTCATCGAGGTATTGACACTTGTTAAACATATCGGTTGATTTTTGGGCTTGACTTCCGCCGATCCCGGCAATGTTTCGCATTTTTGTGTGTAAAAATAAATTTTTGTAATTGTGCGCTTCATCAACAAACAAGCGGTCTACTCCCAGTTCTTCAAACGTGACAACATCATCTTTCCGGGCAGCACCATTGAGGTTTGTCAATGTCAACTCTAAATTTTTTCGGGATTTTTCCATTTGCTTAACGGTGAAATTATCTCCACCGCTTAGTTTGGCCTCTTTAATTGAGACAAGCAAATCGCTGACTTGTTTGTTAATGGCTTTCGTTTGATATTCCACTGATAACGGAATTTTTTCAAACTGCGAATGCCCAATAATAATGGCATCGTAATCGCCGGTAGCAATACGACTGCAAAATTTCTTCCGGTTATCCTTTTGAAAATCTTTTGCTGTGGACACTAAAATATTGGCTCCCGGGTATAGTTGCAAGAACTCGCTTCCCCATTGTCCAATAAGGTGATTGGGAACAACAAACATTGACTTCTGTGCTAATCCCAAATATTTGCTTTCCATGGCGATGCTTGTCATTTCAAAAGTTTTCCCGGCACCTACGCAATGAGCTAGAAGGGTGTTTCCTCCGTACAAAGACCGGGCAATGGCATTAAGTTGGTAAGGCCTCAATGTGATCTCAGGGGATACCCCATGCAGTATCACATGGCTTCCATCATATTCCCGGGGGCGAACACTGTTGAAAAGCGTGTTGTATTTACTGACCAGGTGTTCCCTTCGATCCGGATCTTTGAAAATCCAATCCCTGAAGGCTTCTTTGATCAGTTCTTGTTTTTGACTGGCCAGAATGGTTTCATCTTTGTTGATAACGGTTTTTTTCTTGTCGCCATCCATAACAGTATCCGTTATTTGAACGTCTTTGAGGTTTAAACTATCCTCTATTATTCTATATCCGTTTGCCCGGCCGGTTCCATAGGTCACGTTGGCATAAACGTTATCCCGATCATCGGCATTTTTGCCTTTAACATTCCAGGTGCCGGTTTCCTTTGAATAGTTAACATCAATATCATCAATGAGATAATATCGTGGCGTTTGCAAAAGATCGGCCATGAACGATTTAATGTAATGCGGTTCGATCCAGGTTGCCCCTAATCGCACTTCTATTTCGGAAGCTTCAAGTTCATTCGGTTGTGACATTTCCAATGCGGAAACATTGATATCGAGTTCCGGGTTGTTTTCTGCTAACTTCCTTGCAAAATTCAGCTTGCTGCGAACGTCTCCGGAAAGATATTCATCTGCCGGTTCCCAAATGTCGGTTTCGGGATTTAAGAAAATAACACCATGCAGATCACGGGTGATTTCATTTTTGCTTTTTCCAGTTAACCCCATCATGTAGCCAAAGTCTATCTTCGCTTTTTCACTGATTGATAAAATTAACGCTTCATTTGAGGTGTCAACTTCGGTAATGACTTGATGCTTTTTAATGGTTCGCTTGCTGAACATATCGGCTTTTCTTACAAACTCACCATCATCATTTAAAACTTCAAGCGAACAAAGTAAGCAGTATGAACTGTCATCGGTGAACGCTTTTTTATTCGTTCTACTATTGATTAATCCGTATTTTTTCGAGAAGGTGTCATATAGCTGATTTAATATTGTCTGGCTGTTCTTGATGGCACTATCCCCAAACTCATTGAGTTGAAGATTGATGAGTTCCCGGGTAAAGTCCCGGATCTCAATCATGCCCTTAATGCGCTCGGTAGTCGGTGCGTCCATATCTTCGGAAACCATAATCGAGTTATTCCGGAAATAGATTTTATCGTCAACCAGGGTGTAACTAAAGTTAGCGACGTTGGGATCCGCCGGCAGTGTATTCGTTAATTCATCTTCTTCAACGAGAATGGTTTCGATGTTTTCAAATGTAAATTCATGTTGAATTTCGTTCAGTGCTTTTTTTAGCTCAACACCAAGGTTTTGCCCTTCAATCTGAACACAGGCGGTTTCATCCCCATAGGGTCCGCTGATAAGTCTCATTTCCCCTAAAATCATACTGGGATTGTTTGCAAAATAGCTATTCATGGGAATGCCATTATCTTCTTCTAAGTGTATCCAGTCCTGATCTTCCAGTGATAAATGGTCTCGCTTTTTAAGAAATATAATATCCGACGTAACCTGGGTTCCGGCATTTTCTGTAAAGGCGTTATTTGGCAGCCTGACGGCTCCGATTAACTCGGCTCTTTCGGCCAGATATTTTCGGACACTTGAGTTTTTCTTGTCCAGTGTTCCTTTGGATGTGATAAACGCCACCACACCGCCGGCACGTACTTTGTCCAGGGTTTTGGCGAAAAAATAATCATGGATCATAAAGTTGTTTTTGTCATAAGGTTTATCGGATACTTTATATGAACCGAAGGGAACATTCCCAATGGCCAGATCAAAGAAATTATTTTGGAAAGACGTTTCTTCAAACCCGCCAACAAAAACATTGGCTTTAGGATAAAGCTGTGTCGCTAAGCGACCGGATATGGTATCCAGTTCCACGCCATATAATTTTGATTGATTCATGCTGTCCGGCACTAGCCCGAAAAAATTACCGACACCCATGCCTGGATCTAATATGTTGCCCTTTTGAAAACCCATTCTGCTTAAGGTGTTATACATTGCTTTAATGATGGTTGGTGAGGTGTAGAAGGCGTTAAGTGTTGATCCCCTGGCAGAAATATAGTCCTCCTCGGATAATAAATCTTTAAGCTCAGCATACTCGCTTGTCCAATGCACATTGTTATCATCAAACGCTTGGGATAAGCCACCCCAGCCAATGTATTTAGATAGGATCTGCTGCTCTCCGGGTGTTGCCATTCGGCTTTCTTCTTCAATGGAAAAAAGTGTTTTAATGGCGGTGATATTGTCATGGTATTTTTCTCTGGCGGTGCCATGGCCGAGCTTGTCATTGGTAATGTGGAAGTTTGTGTTTTCAGTTTTATTGTCTGCGGGAGCCGTTATTTGTATTTCAGCTTGCGGATCTGCGTTCTCATTGTCAATAATTGGTGTTTGATTAACAATTTCACGTGGTTTTAAGATTTCTCCAATACGCCAGTCGAGATCAAGATTGATCGTTGCTAAAAAGTCGTCGGTTAACATATCTTTTTCGGCATCAGCTAAATAATTATCCGACTGAATTAACTCACCAATGAATACTTCTAACTCCTTCCAGGATAGAACCACATTAAGATTTTGAGCGGCATCCGTATGAAAATGTTCAATGTGTAATCCTTGCGGATTGGCGTACATATTAACGCTTTTTCCGGTAATGATCGGATGGGCGCTATAACTTCCATATTCATTTTCAAGAAATTCAGCTCTTAGATCCGGTGAAATATTGCGTTGATACAAACAATAAATCCGGAATATGCCATTTTCATAGCCACTTCCCTTTTCTAATATAATGTCAGTGACTTCATTCGGAATAGATGGCTCAATGTTTGGACTAAAACCAAACATTGAGAGTTGATTGCTTTTTGGGGATTCTTTAACAAGGTCGAGTTCATTAAACAAGATCATGTCCGCAACATGATCTGAAACAACGCTCCAATCATAATCCATCTCAACCTTGGCATCGGCCTTGTCTATTTCCCAAATAATTAAAGCCTTTGGATAGGCTTCATAGCCAACATTGCGAAGGGTTTTGCCTTCCCCAATGGTAAGATCAATAGAATCAATATTGAAAATACTTTTCATGTATTCGGCACGTTTTATCCCATCGGAATTATTATGAAAGAAATCTGTGATCTCTTTTTTAGTCGCTGATAGATAGGGGGCTTCTCTGAGAACATCATACAAAAGGAGTGAATAGCCTAATCGTGGAACACTTCTGGGTTGATGTTCAGAAGACTCCAATTGAGAAGTTTCGGATGTTCTGGATTCTACGAAAGGTTCATGATCTATTTCCTGTTCTAAACTTTCTTTATTCATTTTGGGTTCCAAAACAGCTTTTATTCGCCAATCAATATCAGCGTTAACCTTATTTAAAAATTCATCATCAGTGAGGTTTTTTAGTTCTTCATCGGTAAGATACTGATTTTTATCAATCAGATCTTCAATACGTTTGGATATTTCGCTCCATGAAAACGACAACTTTGTATCCCCTCGATTAATGTGCAGACCCTTTCCATCATTATGCACACTGATATTCGTCCCAGTAATAGCGGGAGAACGACCACCAGTGCCGTATTCATTTTTTAAAAAATCGGCTTTGGCCTTTGCTGTTTCATTTCGCTGAAAAAGTTCGTGGATACGATATTTGCCCTCCTGAAAGCCACTGCCATCTTTCAAAACGGCATCAAGGACGCCATCTGGAATCGGGTTTATTAAAGGGTTATCTTGTCCAGGCATTAGCAATTGACTATTCAAAGAAGGAAGGAAAATCGCGTCTTGATCCAATTCATTAAGCAACACCATACCGGCATAATATCGGGTAACAACAGTCCAATCATAAAACCCGTGAGACGTTTGATTGTCATAGGTTCCTTCATAAAGGAGTAAGACGTTCTGATAGGCCTTGTAACCAACCTCACGGTTGTCGTCACCAAGGGTAAAGTCGTTAACATTGTTATTGAAGATGCTTTTAATGTAATCGGTGCGTACCTTCTCGTTGGCATTTGAATTAAAGAAATCTGTGATTTCCTGTTTGGTAGCTGATAGATAAGGCGTTGTGCGAAGAATCTTATTAATCTCTTTTGACAATAAAAAGACCGGAAGCATGGTGTCTTCCGGTCTCGGTTCATAATATTCTAATTGTAAATCAGTTCCGCCATCACGATTTCCTCGGCTGACTGTTTGAGATTGTTCATGTATCCCACCCATTCCATTTGCTGCGTCGCTTTGTCCGGTGCTGGATTTATTTTCAGTGAATCCTCCATGATCTTGTCGATCCGAATCCGGGCTGTCTGGTCGATATCCAACAGGTGTTGGGTTAATGTTTCCGACATTACCAGGCGTTCGTACTTCCAGTGTTTGTGTTCCTTCAGGTATTGCCGTTTCAGTTCCCCGTATTTCCCGATGTGTTCCTTCGGCTGTTCCGTCAGTTCCAGATTGGGGTAATTGTAATCCCCTTCTTTGTGATATGTTATTTCCATGTTGTTCCCCTTTCGTTTCTTCGATTTCGATTTCTTTTTCCTTGTTAAGGACTTGAACTATTTTACCAAGTTGCATTAATAATGGTTTTGCAATATCGCCAACGTTGACTCCTAGAAAATCCAGTGCGTCCAGATTGTCGAAAAGGCTGATGTTTTTGAAATCTGTTTTCTTGAAGTATGCTTCAGCATCAATTGAACACCGGGATAAAACAAAATAACTGGTGCTTTGGATAAGCATATCAATGAAAGCATTTTGTATCTTGTGGAGATTTGGATTTTCTTCATCAAATAAATCGGATTGATACAGATCCAAATCTTCCAAGATTCTGTTTTCAATGATCAACTTAAGCGTTTGGCCTAAATCCAGGTCTTTGAAGGTTTCTTTTGGTTGATTATCAATCAGTTTGCAGCGTACCGCTTCGGCTTGATCTTTTTTGATTTCCCATAATGAAAATTCTCTGCCATCTGGTTTTGATTGGTGAGTATCATTCACATCAAACACATATTTAAGTTGCGATTGTTTGCCTCCGTCATCGATCACGAGAATACTATTGGCCCCTCGATTAACATAGCGATTGAGTTTGTGATTCCAGGCATCCATGGTGGTGAGTGCTGTGGCATTCGGGTTTTGAGCGTTAATTAAGAGTTGATTGCAAAAGGAATATTTATAGTGAAAAGAAGCACACTTTAAAAAAGATAACCACTTGGTTTCATCCTTAAATTCCTTAACAGCATCTTTTGGGATGTCCATTATTTTTAATTTTCTATTTTGCATTGAAAACAGTCCTCCGTGTTGTTAATTTGAGTATCTTTATTGGGTTATTGAAAAGAAAGTCCTTCTTTGTGTCGGTCCCTGGGACTCATGGGAGTGACCATGGTTGTTCACCCCCGTATTTATGTTCAGATTATTGTTGATCCTTTTTAAACTTCCTGACAATGCGCTGAACGGTGCTTGCGGATATTTTAAATTTATATGCAATATCGGTAACAGGGATCCCCTTTTGGTGTTCCTGAAAAACAATGATTTCTTGCATTGGCACTAATTTTCGTGGTCGTGGCAAAGACAAAACCCCCCTTTTATCTAATATGTAATGACTGTCAATACATATTGTACCAAAGCATCGTATTGACTGTCAATACGATTTCATTCATAAACAGATCGTTGGTCACCGGCTTCACGTGTTTTTGATCTGCTTATATTTGCTTTTGTCCCCTGGCTGATATTCACAAGTGAGTCTTTGTAGTTTTTTAAAGACGTAATCTCTTTATTGAGGCACTCAAGGCTTTTTTGAGAGACGCATATTTCATATCTCAAGTCTGAAAGTTCTTTGATGGCTTTTGCTTTTTCCAACCCCAATTGATCCGTTACCAATCTAATGGTTGAAATATCCCTTTCTTTATTTTCATTTCGTAGTAGTCTAAATAATTCGGTATCAAGGATTCCGTTATCCGGCATGTTACCCCCCTTTCGTATTTAAATAAAAAGCATAAAAAAAAGACTTCATAAAGTCTTACATTTCGTTTTCCCATTCATCTTCGTAATTGTATGAAGGGATGTTATTTAATTTTTCCAGGTGCTCTTCCATGGCATCAATGTGATCTTTGTACAGATCATTAACCGTTTTTAATGAATTGTCCAAAGAATAGCGATCTTTTTCATCATCCGGCAGCTTATCAAGTTCTGAATTAAAAGCTTTGTACTGGGTTGACAGATGACCTCGTGTACCCTCGGTGATCTCAAAACCGAAATGCGACATAAACATAATGGCTAGTCCATCGGCTTCAAATTCTTTTAAATAAGTATCAATGCTTGTTTCTCCGGCTTTATGGTCATGGTCGAGTAGTCCATGGGACATTTCATGTAGAAAAGTTCCGAGTTTTTGAGTATCTTGTAACTTGTTATTTAACTCAATTGATTTTGTGGAAGGCGTATAGTGGCCTCGTAGTTCGATGGATCTCAGCGATGTTTCAGCCACACTAAAACCCTGTTGCTCACAGTAGCCTTTTAGCTGCTCATAAATTTCAGCATGGAGATGGGATTTTTCGCCAAACTTAATGATTTTGGGGTAATCTTCCACCGGGCAATCGGTTTGCGAAATATCAAAAACACTTCCCAGTTTAAACGACATAATTTTTTTAACTTCAATTTCTCCATTGGCTATCTTTGTTCTTTCATCAGGCGTTGCATCGGCAAGCCGTGTTGACGTATTTTCACCGTTTCGGTAAAAATACGAGCATGGCACTGGAACAAATACTTTCATTGACTTTTGACCTTTTTCCACATGATACCCTTTTTCTTTATAAGATAGAAAACTTCCCACAAAAGAAGCGTATTGATTCTGGTCATAGATCAGTTGTTGATTTCTAGAGCTGTATTGGTAAAACTTAGAAGAAAAGGCAAAATAATCAGCCATATCTTCCGGATCGCTTTTGAAGCTTTCCCCAAGGGTCATAATTTTTTTATTATAACCATCCATTTCAGTCTTTATTTCTTCCTCACTTCTTCTTTGATATTTAGCCATATTAACACGCCAATTCCTTTGCAATTATATTTTGTTCGTCTTTATCTAATACTGCTAACGGGGTTAAATCGTCTTCAAATATCTGCTCTCCCGGGGAAACAAATTCTTCTGGAATTTCAAGGAAAAACCACCTCCCCGAATCATCTTTAATGATGGCTTTCCCATTAACATAACCCACAATATCATTTTCTCTATGCTGTGTATTCATCTCTTCTCTCCTCTGGACTTAATTGTGTGTAAAAATATTATTGAATAAATCTTCGTTTTCATGCCAACCCATGATATTTGGGGCGTAATTCATATAATTTGCGGTAGGGTACAGACTCTTTAAAACAACTTCTTCTTTTGAAAGAAAGGATATGAAAACAGTCAAATCCTTGATGGTTTCATTTTCGCAATATTTCATTGCCGCTAATAATTGATCATGTTCAAAGCACTTCCCGGAACCGCACAATATTTTAATGTTGCCTTGCGAAAAAGGTTCAATGACATCATCCTTTAAAACCCCGAGATCAAAGATAATGTAGTCGTATGAATTTGAGGAAACACCATCGTTCAACAGATAGTCAACCCCTTTCTTTTGCCACCATTCTCCTTCATCGTCATCTTCTTTTTTCATGCGGTAAGCTTCGATAATTGATTTCAGGTGGTTGTGTTCATTGGCTTCCACATAGGCCACAAGCTTTCCTTGATTAGCTAAGTAATTGGCTATTTGAATAGCGGTGGTTGTGGTTCCTGTTCTATTCTGAGATCCGGCAACCATAATGTATTCAGCCCCGGTTTTGTCCTTCTGAGGAGCTTGTGAAACCATTGCTTTAGGTTGAGTAGTGATGACAACTTCTTCGACAATGGGTCGTTGCGGTTCTATTGGCGTTTCTTCGACCATTGCTTTTTTAATATAATCCTGATAGGTCATTCCGCCTGGGGAAAAAGCCTGGGTAATGAGATCTTTCCATTCGTTTGGCTCCCCGGTGACAATGTTGTAAATATCAAGATCGAGCAGCTCTTGTTTGATTTCCGGTTCCAATTTACGAGCAAAAATAATAATTCGGCATATAAAATAATTGCGGATTGACTTAATGGCCTCATACAAGCCTTCCGGCATATCTAGGAGGCATTCTAAGTCAACCACTAAGTATCGGCAGCTATCAAACTTACTAAGGTCATTGTTAGCAAAGTCGAGCAAGGTAAAATCTCCGATAAAGGGTCGAATGGGCAAGCCCTTTTCTTCGGTTAAAAAATTAAACACATCTTTGTTGTTTTCACTGGTTAAGTATATTAACATATTTTATTATCCTTTCGTTTTCTATTTAAACAGAAGCAATGCCAGAAGCAGGAAGAAATTAAGACCGGCCATGACGGTTCCGCCATAGACCAGAAATTGTTTAACACCTTCTTTTTTTAACAGGCTTGAAGATTCATTATTTAATTCCTGAACATTGACAAGCGTGGCTCCGCTTTTACTTTCTATTTCGGCCAGTGCTGCTTTCCAGGCTTCGGAGACTTCCTCAATGGCTTTATTTTTTTGATCTGTTGTTTCCTGTTTTTGAGCTTTGATGTTTTCAATGATGTCGTTAAAGGCCTTGTCAATTTCCTCATGGGAGGACGTTTTCCAATTTTTGAATCCTAGTTCGAAATCATCTCCCATTTTAACAACCTTGTCGCACTGAGTTTTGAATTCTTTGGCAGTATTCTCAATGACATTCAGCTGTCCATCCATTTTCTCCATTTCCTCATGGACACTGTTCATGCTGGCTTTAACGCTTTGGGCAACATCAGTGAAAGCTTTCTCTGCACCTTCAACGCCGAGCTTTGTATCAATAAATATTTTTTCAACTACTTGCATGCGTTTATTTTCATGTTCTTCTTTTTCGGCGCCAACCAAATAGCTATCCATATTTCCCATTTTCTTGGATGATTCATTAATAGTTTCTAATAGTATATCCATGCAGATCCCTTGATCGTTGGAATTGTTATAGTTTGCATTACCGTTATCGACAATTGTACGAATTTCTTCAAGTAAAATTGCCAAATGTTGAATATTTGACGATTTTTGATCGTAGGCTTCTCTAAAATAGATGAATGACTTAGAAAACTCGTTAATGTTTTCTAAAAATGCCTGGTTTTCTGTGGCGGTCATTTCTTTGCCGTTAATCGTATTAAGGGTTTCTAATAATTTCAGTGCATCACTGACAAAACTGCTGGCTTCCAAATTTCTTTTCTTTTCTGATACAATCATAATATCATCCTTTCAAGTTTCACAAATTCATATTAACGAAAATCGTATCCGCCTAAATCGACGATACGTTGTTTTTTTACACTGGTATCTTCCTGGATGACAAAAATCGGCACATACTGCCTTCCCCATGACAGGCACTCGGATTCAGTCGCTAACCACATATCAATGACTTTACGTTCATCATCAACGGCTCCGCCGCGATCTTCCACAACGTAAACGCCCCCATTGGGTTGCTCTGCCCGAGCCGGGATAAAGATTCGGGTTCCCATTTCCAGACTTGGATAACCGGCCACTGTTCGATCTGCCGTAACAGTTGTTCCGCACGATGTTTTTTGCGTACAATCATAATAGGCGGTAATTTGAGCGTTAACCTGTTCGGCGGTGGTTAAATCAATTTCTCCGGATGCCGTGGCTTCGCTGTCACTGACATAAAGCATAGGGTCGGCATATTCCCCATCGGCTTTGATTTCAAAATGGATATGACCACCCTGGGTCTGGCCGGTTGCTCCGGTAGATGCAATTTGCTGACCACGCTTTACAAAATCCCCGGAGTTCAATGAAAACGAACCGGGTTCCAGATGGCAATAATAAGCCACAATATCTTTTCCATCTTTGGCTTTTCCGACATTAATGACAATGGTATTTCCCCAAGCACCGTTGGGCCCGGCGGCAATGACCATACCATCACCAATGGCATAGCAGTTAGAACCGTTCGGGGCCTGAATGTCAATGCCACTGTGAAACCGGATATCGCCGTAAATGGGATGTACCCGGTTGCCAAAAAGATTATCTTCCTGATCTCGATTCAATTTGTATTCATAGTCAAGGGGCCAGGCATATTGACCTGAACCATGGGCTGTTTGGGGCATTAAATATTGATATTGAGTCTTTAACTGCAAAACCTGGGCAAGTATCTCTGGATTGTCTGCAAGCTCCGTCAAAAGGGTGATCGGCGTTGTTAATATGTACACCACCATCATAACTAAAAGAATAACGAGGCCAAAGAACCCCCCGATAATACCAAAAAATATATTTCTAAGATTTTTGTCCGAGGCAACAACGGTTGCGACTTTTACTGCAATTGCCGGGATTGCCATTAACGCCCTCCTTTATCACCAAAGTATTTCCATTTATAATCAGGAATTACAAAAGATGCATTTAATCGGTCACTGCCAATTAAAAACAATCCTTTTCCTCGAATCTTACTGGTCAACACTTCAACTTCGGCTTCGGTTAATGAATACAGATCTCGTGTTTCTTGCATATTGGCGCCATCGGTTCCTAACATAATTTTGAAGCATGGCTGATCTAAAAGGGCTTGACCGTATAACTTAATTTCCGGATCAAGAAAATCGACGACGCCATGACTGGCAACAATGATACCGGCTTCGTATTTCCTGGCTCGCTTCATGGCATTTCGAAGGAAAATAAGGCTTTGCGGTACCCGATGATCAATCATCAAATAAGCTTCATCGCAAACTAATAGGATACGTTCTTTTCGATCCCTCGTCATTTCTTGCCATGCCCAATTTAATAAGTTGAAATACTGGGTACTTTTAATACTGTCCGATGAATTGTCTAAATCATGGGTATCCAGGCAAATACACCGTGAATCAGCTTTTAACGTTGTATGGCCACTCCATAAAAATGAATCACTGCCTTGGGCAATGTCTTTTAATAACAGCGCCAATTCACGATAAGCCAATTGTTCAGTTTCTTTTCCTGGTTCTGAATAGAGCTTCGACTTTTTAAGAATCAATATATACAAATCATTGAAAATGGGAAAATCCTCATTTTCCATGGTGTTAATATCAGTGTCCCAAAATATATTGAAATGATTGTAAAGCTGGATCACTTCATCTTTTAAAATGGCTCGCTGAATGTCTGTAATATCTTTGAAATATAAACTGAAAAATACATCCAAGGTTTTTAAGTGAAGGGCCATGGCTCCCATATCATTTTCTTCTTCTTCTTCCCCGGCATTAAAGTCCCACATATCTTTTGGAATGGGCCGTATTTGAAGGGGGTTAATACGTCCACGACCGTCACCGCCGGCATTAATCCAATCACCGCCGAGCATTTTGGTCATACTTTTATATTCGCGTTCGGGGTCAATAAAGATGATGCGTGTTCCTAAAGCCCACTCCATTAAAATGATGTGTTTAATGGTTGCAGATTTTCCGGCACCAGTGTCTCCCATGATGACAAAATTACTGTTGGTGCGATCTTCCCCTCGCTTCCAAGGATCAATGACGATTAGTCCCCCGGTTGAATCGGCTCCAAAGCCATAGCCTTTTTGATCATTGTATCCGCTGGATGCAAAAGGCAGCCCACCAATGAATGTCGAAAGGGGCATGATCGTTTTTAATATTTGATCAACGTCTTTATCCTCAGAATATGCCGGAGATATGTTTTTAAAACCTTCTCTCTGGAGATAAGGCAATGCTCTGATTTTGCACTTTAACATAATGAAGGTATTCTCAACCTTTTCACACAGCTTTTTAAATTTTTCTCTTTCATTGGCCATCGGCATGATCGAGATAGCAACTTCCCCGACGATTTCGCCATGTTGATCAATCTGGCCCATGATTTTATCAGCATCATCAGCTTTTCTGATGGCTCTTTTAATGGTTAATGGATCTTTGCTTGTTTGAATAACCCGACGGTTTTGAACCACTTCCCCATTCAATGTGTCCAGAAACTCAGAGTTATCGATGGGTGTAAACTGAATGGAAGCCACGGTTCCCGGAATATTGGTTAACCGGCCGAGCCACCCATAATCAACTTTTTGAGGATATTTAACAACACCGTAAATCTTTGCGTAGTTTTCACCAATCATTAACTCATTTGGTTTGACTACCATCCCAACTGGACCAATAATATTCAATAATGAGTTGTTGGTTTTAACACCTTCTTTTTTTTCTTTTTTAGGTCTGTTGTCGTCCTCGTTCTTTTTCAGCATTCGACTCCAAAAACTGGATTTTTTTGGTTTCTTTGCTGATTCATTTTTCGATGATCGACTTCCAAAATCTACTGTTACCGGTGTATTTCTCGGCTCTTTATTTGATCTTTTGCTTTTTCTTTCATTGTCGTGTTTTCCCAATTAGCTGACCTCCTTTTCATTTTCATCCCATTCATCACGATTACCATAAAGATTAATGATGGTTGGTATGTTGGCTTCAAAATCCATATCTTCCACGGCTGAATATGCCGGATTGTTTACTAAATTACACAAACGCACAATTTCTTGCTGCTTCAAAACTTCACCGGATAATTTACAGTAAATAAACTTATTTCTAAAATCATTGATTCGCTTTAATAGATCGGCTTCAATACCTGGCGTCCAATCCTCCCACAGCATGAAATAAAACTGCCGTTGGACGACTTCGCCGGAATGCGCATAATTCATCATTACGGTCATTTCATTTGAGAGAATATCTCTGACCACGGCATTGTCTGTGGTTGACCATATTTCAGAATAATCAGATATGAGTGGTGAAATATCAACCGGCCTGGAAACGGCTAGAAATTTAAAGGGCCGTTGTTCACTGGCTAATTGTGACGAGAGTAGTTGACACAGGGCCTTTTTTTCTCGTTGACTATAAAGATCAACCGAAATTGGTTTCACTTTAAAGTACGCACATATTTTATTGTCATTGGTGTAAAGAAAATTGTCTCGAATATCCCGGATGTTAATTAAATCATGTACGCTTTTGTCCCCGGACATTCCTTTATCAGACTTTGATGCCGGATTGTTTTTATTCTTTTTGCTCCAAACCGTCGCTACAACAAGGACAATTAGCCCAACGGCACAGGCGATAATCGGTAAGATTGTTTCCATGGGTGGGTCTCCTTATCTTTCGTAATCATAACCGAACATTCGGTCATATTCTTCATCCGTAGGTATCCATTCTTCATCCGTAGGGATGGACGCCACGTCCGGATCAGGATCAACCCCTTCATGGTAGGCTTCTTCTTCATGAGGACTATAATCGGTCAAGGTCACATCTTCAATTTCTTCTTTTACCGAAGCCACCGTTTTTAATCCGCTTTTTTCATTACCATTAAGGGCTTCAAATGTCCCAACCTTTGGGTCCAGTTCGGTTCGTATTCCAACCAGGGGCTTGATGTCGCCCATGGTTGTATCCTTGCTTTTGAGGGCAAATTCAAGGTATTTAACGTCAGTATTGATGGTCGCCATATCTTTTTCTAAAGCACCCAACATCTCTTTGATTTTTTCTATGAGGCTTTTCTCATCTGTCACTGAATTTATATCAATAATCCCTCGATCTTTGGGGGTAAGACTATTTTCCTCGATGATAAGTTTTGGATCTGGCAATAGTTCGGTTTTAGGAGTAATGCAATCACTTAATTTTTGAGTTAAATTTTCCATCTTATTTGTGATATCCTGTAAACTGCCAACCACCAAAGAAGCAAACCCTTCTTTTATTCGGCCCGGCAAGTTGTTGAAATAATCACTTATTTTATTGCTTAATGCTTCTCTTTTTTCGTCGAGTTGTATGAGCTGTTCACCTAAACGTTTTAAAGCTGAAGATCTTGTGATATCTTCGGCAGCAACCACAATAGCAGTCATTTCCATTTCTGAGTCAATGATCATTTGATTCAGTTGCTCCAATTCTGAAACGATATCTTTTTCAGCAACTTCATGTTCTTTATCCAAAGAAGGCAAGTCCGTTTCATTCTCGTGGGAAGGTTCATTTATGATGGAGATCACTTCTTTTTGTACAACTAGAAAGGATTCCATCAGTTTAGCAATATTATTCATTGGGTTTTCTTTTTCAATAACCGGTTTTTGACCTTCCAATGCTTTAGGAGGCTCTTTCAATTGATTGCTTTCTGTTGTTGGCACTTCCGGTTCTTCCATTGCCCCTTGATGCAGTTCATTGAATTTTGGCAGTTTAAACATTTCCTTTACGATTGATTCCAGGAGTAGCAGCATATCATCGGTTGCTTTTGTGAAATCAGGTCTTTGCACATCATTTTTCGCCATTTTAATTTACTTCCTTTTCTTTAGTAATATATTTTATTGCATCTTTTTCGTTGTTAAATAAGGTCGCTTGAACGTCCATCAGATCCTTGGTGGTTCTAATGGGCCTTATCAGTTCTTCCATTTTTTCAGCATCTACAACAACAAAAGGAAACCGGGTAAGATCCGTATCCCGGTAAAAAACATTGCCGTTTTCTTTTTTAATAAATTCAAACCGTATTCGATCATCGCTTGAATATCCCATTACTGATTACCGTTTTCATGAAACCGTGTGTCTATTTTTTTCTTTATGTCCATATTTATTTTTCCCCTTTTTTTGGGCTATTGAAAATAAAAAGAGACTCGCTTGAGCCTCCCTCGGTTAATCTTATTTGCTGTTTACTTGCCAGTCATCGTAAACATTACCACTGACCTCAATGTTTGATGTGGTCGTTGTTGCTAACATCCCTCCCGGGGTCCACGCATCGAATGTTTCTGCATAAACGGTGTAATTCCCATTCGGATACCAGAGTGGGGTAAAATGCACACGGCTATTAGTGGAAGAAAAAGGATTTTCTTTTAATTCCATTGCCGTTTGGCTAATGTTTGCATTGTTTGTCGTAGTGGTTATTTCTGCCAGTCGGTTGTATTGCCCTATGTTTCCATTGATCGTCACCCCTTTGTTGTAATTAAACTCTGGAAAAGTGATGATTGCATTCTGTATTCCTGTCAGGGTAGTATTGGCCGATACTTCATTGTTGCTTGTAACTGTAGAGTTGAGCGATACAGAATAGCCGTATCCGGATTTAAAGCTTGCGCCTTTGTTGGCCGAAAGCAAACTGCTTTTAACCTCCGGGGTCATTACAACCGAGGCTCGGTATATTTTCTCCACCAATTTAGTGCCATCCCATTCAAACCGGGTCCACTGGTTAGCATTTGTAAAAATAATAATCTGTGTCATTCCAACACTTTCTATTGTTCCGGTGCTGTTTTTTCCGAAAATTTCAATGTTGTATAACCCTTTATCATTATGATGTTGTCCCATATCCACCAAAAACGAATAACTGTTATCTGCATTTTTTGTCATTGCATCGGTCTTTATATCATCCATACTATTTTCTGAACTCCACACGTTACAGGTTAGTTCATTCAATCCATTAGTTGCTTCAATGCCGTTAACACTCACAATAAAACTGGTATCTGTGTTTTGGTTTGCTGAAATACACTTAGCTGTAATCGTCTTTGCTTGAACACCAAATACAACCAAGATCATAAAGCCAAAACACAAAAACAGACAAATCATAATTTTAAAACTCTTTGTGTTACTTTTCACGCTTTCCCCTTTCATTTCCATATTTATGTCGTCCCTCCTTTGGTTATTGGAAAATGAATTAATCACTCTGAACTTGACTCCAGTCAATCGCCTTAAGTTTGCTTTGATCGTCGACTTTCATTCCATAAAAATAAGCCGGATTATCTCCGATTTTTAAAACAATAAAGTCTTTTTCTTGATCTTTGCTTGTTTCAATTTTAATAGGATAAGTTTGCGGAACTTTTGCAGCAACCCCATCAACCATCGTATCGGCGGTGAGTATGATGCTGTCCCCATCAATTACCCAGGTTCCTTTTTCAAGAACCGGATAGCTATTCGCATCCGTATCGGTCTGTTTTAAAATCTTATATTCCTTATCGGTGAAAATCATGTGTAGAAAAGGGGCTTCCTGATATACCCCTTGCCAATAACCTACCAAATCTTTATTTTGATCTGCAACAGTTTCAAATTTTATTTTGCTTTCTTCTCTTAACTTATCTGTTTCTGCTTGTTGGTGTTTTTCTAAAAATACGGTTGTTCCGACAATTACCAAGATAGTAAGTGCCAGACCAACAACTACCCATAAAAGTTTTTTTGATTCACTTCTCATTTATACTTCCCTTCTAATTTCCAGTAGGACTCAAATATGTGACGGATTTTTGACTGCCTTGTTGTTGGGCCTCAAGGTCTTTTGCCATCTGCATCTGATCTGTTTGATTGCTTGCTTTTAATCCATAAAGGTAACTGCTTCCTTCACCTATTTTTATAACCGTCATAGGATTTCCTTCAGACGCTTCAATTTTAAGTGGATATGAGGTTTCGTTCCCGTTGGTGCTGAGTTGAATGCTCAACCCATCATCACTAATTTTATAATCCCCGGATTCAATCACCGTATTTTGTTCCGGCGTTTCTCCATCTTTTTGAAGAAGTTGATATTTATTCTCCGTGAAGATCATGCGTTTCAGTATTGGATTTGCGCTAAATTCATCCCAAATTCCAACCACCATTTGTTTAGGTGTTTCAACGGGGACAAAGACCACTTCTTCTGCCGTTAGCACATCTCTGACCGTAAAACAATATATTCCTAAGCCAATGACACTTAAAAAAATCAAGAAGTATATCAGCTTGTCTAATTTTTTACTTTTCATTGGGTGTCGCCTCTGTTTCTTGTTTGATTCCTTCAAAATTGATGTTCGCTCCAGATCCGATTCTTAGAAAGGTTATATCACTTGATTTTATAATATCGTAGGGCATTGATAACCCGACATCGCTGACTTTACCGTCTAACCCCATCGTAGTACGAAAAACTAATTTTGTGTATTCAATGGTCCACTTACCTTCATCCAGCGGCATTGTTTTTCCGGTAGATTCCTGGTATTTGATGTAATTTCCATTATCACTTATTTCTAAGTAGATGGGATCCGTTTCTCGTTCCACCCATACGCCAACAATTGACTCATTCTTTCCCATGCCATTGGCAAAAACCGGAAGAAAAACAATCAAACATACAATTACTATAAATAGTTTTCTTTTTGTAATTCGCTTCATCCTATTTACGGCTAGAATCTCATGGGTTTAACCATGGGCCTCTAGCCGTATCTCCTTTTTTATAATAATTTTTAGTCATTACTTAAAATGTAATTTCTCCACAAACTTTGTCTAGCACAAGTCCTTCTTCCCAAGGATTTGGAAAACCGATTCCTTTGAACCCATAGGCCACAAAGAGCGCATGATAATTCCCACCTTGCGCATGGTTAATCCCGTCATGGTTGTATACATGTCCGGTAATGGCATTCCCATCCCCGGGGTTATCGTAAATCAGCCAACAAATATCATCCTGGCCATTACCGTCATTCCAAATAGCTACATAAACCTTATTGTTGAGTAAGCCACCGAAACAACGTGGATTTTTAACTGTCAATCTCATATGATCTGCCAATCTCATCCCGGAAAAGCCATCGTGCATGGCCTGACTGACTTTGTATTGCTTGGCTCCTAACCCAGTACTGCCATTGTAGATGTGGGTGCTATATAAAGCTGGGGAATTATGATTATTTGAGTCCACATAAAAGTTTGCACTGTTTGATGTGGAATACCATACGATATCATCTTGCCCACCCATTTCACTCCATGTTGGGAAACTGGTTGCTCCTGGATAACCGCGAATGGCGATGTTGAATGATCCAGAATCACTACTGCCTGTGTTATAGGCTCTCTCGACGTTGTTTGGATTGCTTGATCCCGATGTGTAATTAAAGGTAAAGGTTGATCCGTCAAACCAACTCGCCGTTGATTGAATGACCGACGTACCGTTTGTTGAAACGTCCGAAGCAATCAGTCGTTGTTGATTGAAAGTATAATCATCTGCCATATCTGTGCCGTTTGCCCAGGTTGCTCCGGTGCTGTTATTATAAAAGCGCACATTCATATATAACTGCGCCGGTACTCCTCGACTGGTTTGATAATTATAATCAAAATTTTGATAAGACTGATACATATCTCTTAATATTTCCGGGGTATTCATACCCGGATCACCAATGTCGGTGTGGGCTGAGTTTCCCTGGACACTTACATTGACCGCCACTATTTGACGGTTAAAGTTCCAACCGGCACCATAATTTCGTATGCGTGTGTACAGAGCGGATATATCAGCTAATTTATTGTCTGCAAAATTACATTCAGTTAAACCTTGCAACTTACTGAAATTATCTGGAATGGCAGTGATTTGATTCCCATTGGCTACTAAAGACGTAAGGGCTGTTGCATCACCTAATTCACTTGGTAAGGCGGTTAATAAATTATTTGAAACATTAAAGTTCCACAATGCTGTCAGACCACCCATAGTTGTCGGCAAACTGGTTATCTTACTGCCGTTGATGTGCATAATCTTCAATGCTTTGAGGTTGCCGATTGCTGTCGGCAAGGTTGTTAAACTCTCATTACTGGCGTAAAGAACTTCTAGCTTAGTATTGAGCCCGATTTCAGCGGGCATAACCGTTATTTTGTTGCCATCACTAATGTTTAACAGAATCAGGTTTTGTAATTCGCTTATGCCTGTGATCGCCTTGGCATTCGGGCTCACCAAATGGGTCACAGATAATAAATCTTCTGGAATGACTACCTTTTCGTAAATGGTGTTAATGGGTTTTGATCGCGTGGCGTTCATTGTCACTCGTATATCTTCGGCAAAACCGGCATCTGGAAAGATCTCAATGAGTGAACGTCCAGGATTTTTCACAATGAAACTTAAGGTTTTTGAGATGCCGTTGACCTTGGAAAAATCGCCGGTTCCATAAGGGATAAAGGTTAAGATTTCATTACCGCTGACGTTCGGGAAATAGGTAACCGTCCATTCCCAACCACCGTCTTTGGCTACTCGGTTTTCATGGATTCCATGAAAATAACAATCACTCACTGAACAGTTTCCGTTTATATGATCACTAATCAGTTTGACATCATTGGCATCAATGACACCATTATTGTCAATGTCCTGAGCTCCGCATATTCCGCAAGGTATGTTTGTCCCTTTGCAAACTCCGGCAACGTGATCGGCTTCAATGGATTTATCTTGGGCATCCACTTTACTGTCACCGCTGACATCCATCTTTTTATTGTTGCCACGAACATCTTCATCCCCAAAATTTGTAACCGGGGTAATGTTGTGCATCTCGTCTTTTAAAACCGAATGCATGGTAATATAATCCGTGGTAGCGTTTGTTTGGATTGTAATAGTCATTGGCTCTTTCGGATTGACTTCTGCATCAGCCGGAGAGCGTATAATGCTGATTATTTCAGGACCTAACATCTTTTGTGCTTCGATCCCAAAGGCGACGCTCTGGCCGGCTCCTAACTGAGTGTTCGTTGGCGTAAATGAATAATGGTTTATTCCCATGATTCTTGGTGTAAACTCGACCTTCCATATAATGACGTTGGATAAGGCAATTTTTGTGTATCCGACCAGAATACCATTGCCCATTGAATCCTCGGTAAACTGCTTAATGTCGCCAGTATCGATGTTTTTAAAGTCCAGGGTCTGACTGGCCATATTGGTTTTAACTTCCATCGTCACTTTTTGCCCCATATGGTAAGGTGCTGTGCTTAGCTCTTTAACTGAGATAATCTTCGCTGTTTCCCCCACCTCTGGAGTATCATCTGTGACCGGTGGATTTGGTGGAACAACTTCGTTTGGAAGATCAGTCGGTCTTTTGTCATCCACCTTGGGATCAGGTGGGGTCAATTCTGTTAACGGCCTAATAATGACTTTTTTAACGATGTATTCACTTCCGTTTTGAATGGTTCCATTTGGATAAGGGGATACACTGATTTTTAAACTGTATTCGGTGACCGTATCAACATCGGGTGTATGCCACTTGAAATAGCTGTCTGACACCCTTTTTTCAGGGGATAATATTTTATCAGTATAGGTTTCTCCGTTTATCTCATATTTAACGGTGATTTCACTTCCCGGTGTTAAATTGTATTGGCTGTATACCGGACACGCTATGACAACGTCCGTATTCGGTCTAAATTCATAATCCTTTGTTTGTGCATAGGTGGTTGGCTTGATCCAACGGGTCATTCCCCAACCGCCATATTTTAATTCATTCTCGCTTGTCCATCGATTGTTGGGCACCGGTGCATCCTGATTAACCGCACTTCCGGATTCCAGGCCGTACCAGGTGCTGGTTGTCAGAATTGAGTTACCTAAAATAAGATGACTCAACTTGGCAACGTGTTGCCGATCACCATTGGCTTTCCAGGAATCTGGTTGAAGCCCTGTCCATTCCGTTTTTCGGGTCTCATCATAACGCCAATCCATTTGATGCTTGATTTGAGATAATGCAAAATCGGTGGCAGTTAACACATAACCATAATAAGATCCAGGTTTCGCTGTATTAGCCACATAAATAATAGAAACCGGTTCGTAAACCACTAACCATTCGACTTGATTGGTGGAATTGCCGTTCATGGCGTTGGGTAAAATACTGTTGGGATTCCAGTTGGTTTTAGTTTCGCCATTAATGGTGAACGCCATGTTTTTAACCAAGGCATCTCTACTTATGCCCTGTTTCCCGGCATAAAAATTCAACAACTCGAACATGGTCTCAGGATTGTTGAAATAATCAATTGTTGTTTGAATATTCCCAACAGTTCCTCCTTGGATGACTCCGTTGTCGAACACATTACCATCACTTAGTTGCGGTACATAAGGTAAATTCGGAACCCCTAACATCATATAAACACCTCCGCCGGTTGCAAGATCCACAGGATCTAAAGCGTTGACATTCCCGCCTTTATTTTTGAGCTCCTTTAAGGTGTCCACTTTGTTTTCTTTAGTGAAAAACATTTGAGTTACCTGTGACGGCCTTGCTCCGCCATACCATTCACTTGCATTGTTTACCGGATTTAGATAAACGGCTTGATTGCCAATCCGATAAAAATCATCCATGGTGGAGGTTCCTTTATTCACAGTATCGGATTTGGCCACAAAGAGCGATACCTTCCACATATACTGATCGGAGTAATAATACGCATCGGTTGTATTACTGGCGTTTCCTGGAACCGTAGATGAATTATCCTCGGCCATTGCCAGGGTTGGGATGCTGCCCCATATAAACCCGGCCATTAAAACCACTGCAATCAAAAACCACAACGGTTTTAATCGCTTAAGTTGTCGCACTTCTTCCATATTTCCTCCTTTTTTTCCGTAAAAAAAGAACAATCCGAAAATTGCTCTTTCATTCCATTTATTAAGTTGTTTGACATTTGTTAGTTGTTGACTCCCCATCCGCCGCTTTCACTGCCAGATGAATCTGCTTGATCGCCAGTAAAGCTTCCATCCCAACCGCCTGTATTGGCCGGTTGTTCAACTGCGGGTGCTTCATATACTGGGGCTTCGTATGCGGGTGCTTCATATACTGGGGCTTCATATACTGGGGCTTCGTATGCCGGTTCGGGGGTTTGTGTATCTTCGTATCGGCCACCTTCGGCTCCGGTGTAATAACTTCCAGAGTCATAAACGACTTCCTGAGTAGTTGCGTTGGATTCGGTGACCGTCGATGGTTCACTGGTTGTTTGAGGTTCAACCGCCACTGTCTCAGCCGGAACGGGAACGGTTTGTGCTGTAGCATTTTGGTCAACAGCATTGATGGTGACTTTTTCAGGGCTTGTTGTTGCTGCTATCGGTGAATCAAGGTTTTTAGGAATGGCCATATACACGCCTGTTACCACTAATGCTGTTGCCAATAATCCGCCAAGGCCAACAATCACTTTTTGTTTCAATGTAGCCTTTTGGAACCAATTAGTAACGCTCATTACTCGCTCTTTCATCATTTTGTTTCTCCTTCAATTGATTTTTTAAATTACATCATTATATAACAAATACTCAATTTTGTCAACACGATTTTAACTTTTTATCATTTCATATCATTTGTATTGAACTTAATCCCTGAACGTTTCATTTTTTCAATAACCTATTTTGACCTTTCTCTTTACTTTCCAACTTGACAAACGATTGTTTAATAATTATAATTTTTTAGATAGACTCTAACGTGTCTATAATCAGAATTCTTATGCGAAAGCACTGTTTGCCCAAAAGGTGATCGGTGCTTTTTCATTTTAACTTCTTATCCCCGGGATAAAAGATTAAAACTTTGGTGTATATTGGCACTCCGTTGTTCGATGAATCACTAACGGTTGAGCATCTGGCCATAGTCCGGCAAACATCAAAGGGATTGTAATGGTATTGGTTGTTTCTATGACTAAAGCATCCCCTTCATTTGCTCCAAGGCCGGTGTTAATGATTTTCACTTCGGTATCTTTGGGTTTAATTGAGAATAACACATTGCCTTTTTCATCTTTCTTTACCCAGGTGGTTCCAACCGTTTCAAAGTCAATCATTTCATTAAGCTGTCCGAGTATGTTTTGTTTGTTCATGACTTCTTCCCAACCATCGGCCACCTCATTTTTGTTATAGGCTCCGGCGTAACCTTCCCGGACGCCTTGGTAAATGTTTTTCCAATTATCTTTGGCCACACCTTCCACTGACATTTCAACGGCCTGATCCAATTGCATCACAATCGTCACCATTCGCAAATATTCCCAACCCATACAAAATAAGATAAGAGCAATGAATACAATGACCACAACCAAAGGCGCCATTGAACCTTCATCCTCCTTTTTAAGTTTTTTTAAAATATACATCATTTGTAGTAAACTCCACTTCTTCCCGATGCGGTTGACGATAATTCCGTATTAATTCCGCCACCCAGGAATCCGCTAAACCAGACAAAATCAGAAGTTAATGTGACTCGAATGGTATCATTTATTTGTACATTTTTGGTTGCTCCGATTTTTTCAGTTCCGGTAAAGCTTATATCTTTAGGATTCAGGCCGGTATCACTTCGAACTTCATCGTATCTTTCCAACGTCTTTGCTCCAATGTTTCCCTCGGTCTCGGCCGTTTTAACGACTTCGTGAGCCATATAGTTAAGGTCTTGGTATTGAAAAAACACTGGCAGCACTCCAATAATAATACTTAAAACAAGCATCACAATCATCATCACAATGACGGCATCTAAATAGGCAAAACCACTCTCTGTTTTTAATTTTTCTTTCAACCTTTTCCCCTTCCTAAAATATTGTTGGCAGCGTAGTGAAAATTTGATAGCCGATGATGACAAAAAACGAACCAATGAAACCCAACAAAAGCATGACCGTATATTTCTTAGCTTTCTGCGGTCTTTTAAGCATTTCTAATTTCAACTGGTTGATTTCCAACTTTCGCATTTCACGATTGAGTGTTTCAAAATACTGTTTTCCGTCATCCCCTCGCAATACGGCGATTAATCCTCTCATGATATCCGACATTCCGGAAGTTCCGATTCGGCTTTCCATCCGGGTTAATGCGTTTTCATAGTTACTTGTTTTCATATCGGCAACCGTAATATCTAATTCTTCTCCCAAAGCGGTTCCGGCATTTTTCCGGTAGTCAGTTAATATCCCCAGAATATCTCGTCTGCCTTTTAATTCTTGTTCAATGGTACCAACAAATCGTGGCAATTCACGATTGATTTCTTCCCGTCTTCCCAGCATCAATGATGTTGGGGTATCTAATTCTTTGAAATAAATCAAAATGGCTAATACTACAAAAGCAATGGCCACCAGTGGTATTAAGAAGCCAATAACAATGGCACACAGCAAACATAATCCGGCCTTCATCAATGCGGTAGCATAAACCACTTCCGGTGTTTTATTAATTCCCAGGGACTCTAGCATTGCGTTCATCTTTTGTTTTTTATATGGGTTCAGGGTAATGTGTTTCGCAATTTTATGCGAACCTTTGAAAAAAGCAACATCCAGAAAATTCGGGTTTTCTTTCTTCATTTTGCCAACGGCCATAATGGTTTTTATTTCACGTCTGCTCGGAACCTTAAACGTCACGGCAAGCAATTGGAATAAACCGAAACTTATTAAAACAGTCAATGCGATCTTAAATATGGTGTAACTCATAACTTACCTCTTGTATTCTATTGGTTTTGTCAATCGAATGCCGGCATTGATGGCGATGAAAACCAACACTGCAAGAACGGCCAACGTGCATTTTCCTATTAAAGTTCCGACCAGAATATTGAACCATTCAATATTAGCAACATATAGGAGTAAGGGAAATGAAATGACCAGCCCTGACATGATCAGCATTTCTTTTAATGGATCATACATTTTCAACGCCAAATCACCGGTGACACCCCTCACATCCGAAAGTTTTCTGACAATCGGTGATAATGTATGTTTCAGATTTCGATTGTCCTGGCAAGCAATGAGGGCATAGCACCATTCTTTAAAGACACTGTTATCTATTTTTCTGCTCATTCTCAACAAAGCATCGGTTGTACTGGGACTAATGTATTTAACATCCGTTATAAAATTTTGAAACACCTGAGCTACCGGAGGTTTGATGTGATATAAATTTTCCTGAACAGCCTTTATGATGTTTTCGGATCGTGTGTAAGATGTGGTAATAACCGATAATGATGTTTCCAGTTCATCGTTCAATTCTTTTTTGTAGGTGTGCTCTGATATTTTGATATACCAGAATGGAATTAATGCCATCCCAAAGCCTAAAACAAACGATAGAAAGCCATTTTGAACCCACAGTCCAACAGTAACCCCAACCACTAACAACCCGGTGGAAAATGCACAAATCTTAGAAAACATGCTTTCTCTGCCGGTGACTTTAAGTATGGAACGTGTATCTAAAATCAAATGGCGAAGTCCTTTAAGTGGACCCTTCTTTTTGACGTTCGAAGCTTCATTAATCAAGCTCCGGATATCTTGTTTATTGTTTGAAACCGAATTAATCAGCTCTTCGGTAATATCAAAAGCCGAGAGATTGAAAAGAAAAAATAAACCAACCACTAATAAGACAAATATCAAAACGGTAATCTGGGTCATGCGACTTCACCTCTTAACAGTGTTTCAAGAACACTTGTTGGTAAACCATTGTTTTTAAATTTCTTTTGCAGCGCTTTTGAAATATTGTTGCGTTTAATAAATCTACCAACAACCATTGGATTTCCCTGAGCATCAAAATCATTTAATTCGACATCATATTCATACAGCGTATTGATCGTAATTGAATTATCATCATTCTGGATGCATTCGGTTATTTCCATCACTTTTCTTGAATTGTCATTTAATTTTTGGGTGTGCACCACAATCGGAAAGGCCTCGGTCGCTGAAGCATAGAGTGTTTCAAAGGCTATGTTTCTCGACTCCTGGCACAGTTCCACGATTCGTTTATAGGTTCCTCGACACGAATCGGTGTGAGTGTTTGTAATGACTGCATGCCCCGTCCTAGCTGCTTTCAATGAAGCATAGGCTTCTTTTGATTTCAATTCACCCATACAAATGGCATGCGGGTGGTTTGTGAGTGCAAACGACAAAAGGGTGCTCATGTCATAATCCCCATGAGTAACCCAGTGAACCACATTGTTGTCAATGATTCCGTCCGCATTGGTGTGAACCAAATCGAACTCTCTGGTTTGTTCTTCAATTGTGATAATCCGTTTATCTTTTGGAAATTCGCTTAATATCCCTGACATTAAAGTGGTTTTTCCGGAGTCCGTGGCTCCGGATAAACAGATACTTACGGCATGGGACAAACAAACGGATAAAAGCAGAAACATTTCAGTGGTTAAGGTTTCTGCTTTTATGAAATCACGTTTTTTCATTTTCGTCGGATTAATGATTCGAATTGATGCTTGTACTCCCCGGATTGAATCAAGAATAGGTGTACTTGCAGCGGAAATACGAATATTGTTTCTTAAATGTCCTCGAACAATGGGTATATTTTCATCGAGCAATATTTCAGATTCACTTTGCAGTAATCGGACGATAATATCTCTGGCGTGCATTGGTGATAAAAAGCCTTCCTTTAATATTTCAACTTTTCCTCCCCGCCACTGGATTCTAATCGCATCCCATGAGTTGATGTTGATTTCTTCAACATTGATATCATTAAGATAAGGGGTGATCACGCTGTATTCCACCATTTCCCAATAGACACGGTCAATTAACTCTTTCCCGGTAAAACCGTCCACGGTCACTTTATTATCTCGAACAAACATGAGAATAAAGCTTTTAACATCACGCTCATTAATGGCGTCTGGCGTTAATGAGCGTGGGTAGGAGCTTCTAACATAACTTTGTATGCGATTAAGAATACTCGCAAGAATGTCGATGCGATTTGTTGTGAGCACATTGTTTGCATTAAGTTCATCAAAACTTCTTGCCTCTGAAAGACTTCTGGTACTTGTTGCAAGATTATTGTTCATATTCAGCAACCTCCACCACTTTGCTTCGACGATGGCTCACTTTCTTTATCTTTTTTGCGTGTTTAGCTTCTTTCTTGCTTATTGGCTCCAATCCTAAAAGCTGTATAGTCAGATCATTCATTTCAACTGAAAAATCTCTGTTTCTTTTTGAGTTGTCTAAGTCTTCGATATTTCGTTCTTCTAAATACATCTTTTGAATCTCTGAGCAATAAGGAAAAAAGTATTCGGTACCAGCATATTTATCAGCAATCAATCGCCACGTTTCGAAATCCCAGGGGTTATTCACAGCTTTTATTTTCCGGTCCCTGAACCCGGGGTAGTCGTTCATGAGACGCAATGTTGCATTGAAAAACGCCACGCTTTTTAAGTCCCCTCCGCCGAGCATCAGACATTTTCCTTCTTGCAACACATATTTAGTAATTAAATCCGTAGTAAAATCAGACTTGCAATCAACCACAATATATTTAAAAATTTGCTTCAGCGTAATAAACAGGTCAATGACTTGTGATTCGCCTACGGTTGGATAGGTTAATTTCGATTCTTCTTCCCGGTATCCTAAAAATGCCAAATGTTGATTTTTAGGATGACTCACTAAAGTTTTTTTCAATTCGTCTTGCGAAAATCCTGCGGATGTAATGATATCCCCAAGGCTTCCACCTGATTTACTTAACCCAGGAAATAAAAAGCTTAGTGGACTTCCCAGATCTTCGCAAAAGATAAGAAGGCAATTTTCGTTTGTTTCTTTGACAATATTTTTCGCTAGTTCTAAACTTACAGTCGATTTGCCACTTCCCTGGCTTCCCCATACTCCAATTAATTCCATGTTGTCATCACTCCATTCTTTATTGTTTAAAAGTTACCACTGCTTATGAGAACTTCGTCTTGCTTTTGTAAAAATTGATTAGCTGTCTCTAAATCACCAGACCAGATCACTGAAAAATAGACGTTTCCGTTTTTCTCTAATCCTGAAAGCAATTGGGCCTGTGCTTTATTCACACGCAAGGACACGGTTGCCGGCAATTCTGTTTGATCGGTTACTTTTTCACCACCCATATCGACACCGGTTGGTGACGTTACGGCGACAACGTTAAGATATTGCAGCTCCGGATAAACAGCACTGCGATTATTGACAACCTCCGCATTGTTTAATACTTGTACAATATCACCCGGCATAATTTTTCCGGATACTCCATTTGCAAAGTCTTTTATGGTTATCGATATAATCTGTTTATTGCCATCTAACGAGTTCATATAATTACCGCTGGTAATCATATTATCCACCAATTTGCTTTTGAGAATATAATCCCCCGGCTCTAATGTAGCCGTGGCATATTTGCCGATTGCATCTTTTTGATTTTTCATCACATCCATCGGCAAATTATAACCGGATACTTTAACCATCTCACTGTTGGCATCACTTATCGTATCTCCCACCCGGATTGTTTCTTTGACGCGAACAATATCCGTTGTCCGTCCAATTAATCCAACCGCTAGTGGAAATAAAACAAATGAAATCAATGCGGCTAAGATAATTACCGAAATGCCCAAGACGGTTCCCCGGCTGATCTTTCCATTTTTACTCATTCCATCACCTTCCTTTCAAGGTATTTAATATCGTCATAAAACATTTAATGCGTAGCTTATCGTAAATCCTAAACATAGAAACGGAGCAAATGGAAAGGATGATGATTTATCAATTCTTTTGATGAGACACCACAGTAAAGCCAGGGCCAAACCAATAAACAAACCAAATAATCCATTATCCATTCCCACCACAAAACCGCAAGCTGCAATCAATTTAATATCACCGATTCCAATGTTTTTTGTTGGCTCTTTCTTCTTTTGATACAGGTAAACCGCAATCACCGGAAGCGGTAATAATAACATTCCCGGGATTCCTTGATTAATGATCCAGAAAAGATCAACCCCAATGAATCCCGTTATTAAGATGATCCAATGTATGAACCGTGGAATGGTTTTTGTCTGATAATCGTAATACGCTACAAACAATAACGCCCCCACAAAAACGCCGATTTTAATGATGATTAACGGATTATTAATGAATAGTAACCCAAACATACTTGGAATGCAGACAAGCCATAATATCGGCCATTTTTTAAGATTCAAGCACTTTATAAGCGTCCACCCAAAGCTGATCCAAACCAATGCCACCAGTAGAAAAGAAAGTATTCTCAATCCCGGCCTCCTTTATTGCCACTCTTTTAAATATCGGTATTTAAATTTCTTTTGCCCCCTCCAGTAGTGTATGACATGAGTTGAAAGGTCAAGCACTGATTGATTGGTTTCATTTTTTTTAAGAAACACCAGTGCTGTTGCAGCAACCAAAAGACAAACGAATACCGCACCAAAACTATCCTGTGATATGCTGTAATAAATAGACACCGCTATTAAAGTAATGGCACTTAATATCGCGATGATAAAAAGTTCTTTGTCCCCGAATCCCGCAATCTTGTCGCGTTTTGATTTAATTCCCATGGGAATATACAGTTCTTGATTTTCCAAAATTCAACCTCCTTTAAAAAGCACCTGGAAAGTAACTCAAAATGACATCTTTGAATACAATGATTAAGTTGGCCATAACACCAAAAATAATGGCACTTTTCATCCGTTTAAAATAGATGCCGTTTTCATCATAAGAAGCTGCTGCTTTAATGGCACAAACAATCACACGATAAATAACACCGACATTGACAAGCACTAACAGCATATTTCTCAATGTCTGGATATCAGTAATGTATTCCATTTTTTATCTTTCGCCTCCTTACTTAACAGCACTACGGACCACATCAACAATACGAACAGCCGAATACATTTTGCCTGATAGGTTGGCCCCTCCGCCGGTTGGAACCATGAATTGTTGCAATAACTTAGGTGTTGAAATCGCTGTAATCAATATCGCTAAGCTAATAATGGTATCGCCGGTGAACATCAGGGAAAAAGAAACTTGCATTAATGTTAACTGAACCACGGTTGTCACCGCACATTGAAAAAATGTCATCATGTAGGGTGCAAAGGCTCCGTTATCGCTTTCCAATAACCCGATACAGGCCAATGGAAATCCAATACGCATAATATATATTTCAACACCACGCATCAATAATTGAAAATAAAGCACAATATTTCCAATCCAAAAGATCAACAAAGCAACCATACCTGTACTCATGGTCTCAATAATATTTGTCATACCATCAGCCCAAGCCAACTCTCCGGTCACACTACCTAATAGTGCCGCTAACACCCCAGTACAAATCCGAGCAAAAAAATCATAAAGAACTGGGAACGCAATCATTAAAACAATCGCTTTAACAAAACGTATAAACATGGCAAAAGGATCGGCATCAGCATCCCCATCCGTCCAGGTAATATGGGTTTCAAACCCCTTCTTTGTGAATTTTAGGATTAATAACCAGATTGCTAAGGAATAAAGGATATTACTGATCCCAGTGAAAAAGTTCATTTTCGAACCATCCCCGATCCAGTTTTCAAGGTAAAAAACGTTATCCGATAAGAATTGCAAAGCACCCATTTGAATTTTTCCGGCTGATGTCTCTGCGAACATATTACTGTTCTTTACGAGTTCTTTTATAAAAGCCTCAAAAATACTAAACAATTAAGCACTCCTTTCTTCTTTATTTATTTGCAAGCAAAAAGACAAGTCGGTTGGAAGCACCTGTCTTTTCATTTTAAACATCATCAATTCAATTTATGTAATTGCAAACATCGCTATAATCTTTCATTTAGAATATCTCCTTTTTATACTATTGGGGTTGCGAACATCGTTGTAATTTTTGTCGTTAACGTTGGCAACATCGTTGTTTTTGTTAGCAATACAAAACCACCCAGCAACAATCCCCCAACAATGAGAGCAATAATCACCTTAACCCCAGTATCCACATAGGCTTCTCCGCCATCTGTTTTCAATGTCAAAATTTCCGTCGGCTGAATAACCTCTTTAATTTTAGTTTGTACTCCAACTACACAACGTAACATCTGCTCTTTCATTTATAATAACTCCTTCTTTCATTAAAATTTATTTAGCTAAATCACCATCGTTTTTAACTTGTTCTTTTCGGTTATTGAAAAAGAAATGGACAAGCTTATCGCATCTCACTTATCCATTGTGTTTATATTGCCCTCGAAATTATACGGTTGCGAACATTGCTGTAATTTTTGTATTCAGGCTAGTTAAGATTGTTCCTTTTGTTAGCAATACAAATCCCCCCAGTAAAAGGCCCCCAACAATGAGAGCAATAATCACTTTAACCCCAGTATCCACATAGGCTTCTCCGCCATCTGTTTTCAACGTTAAAATTTCCGTCGGCTGAATAACCTCTTTAATTTTATTCTGGACTCCAATAACACAACGTAACATTTGCTCTTTCATTTATAATATTCCCTTCTTTTCTTTTTTTGAACTATATCCAACCAATTCATTGTTGTTTTTATGTTTGCCATGGTGGTTCTCTGCAACGTCTCATATCCGATTCTCCGTTCTTTTATTAACTGGTATAATAACTGAAAATAAGTTTAACTAATGCCGTTGCCATAACTGCTATAGCACAACAAATCCAGGCGTTTTTGATCTTCTTTCCATACATTTTTTGATCCATTTCATCTGCACCGGAGCGTTGGATTGCAAACACAACCGTCAAGACTATTGCTACCGCCGGAGCCAATAAAATAAGAACTCCAATGAGATCATTAATTAAGGCTACCGTCCCGGTATAACCAATAAAACCAGACATCGTACCACCTCCTTTTATTGCTTATTTTTGTTTTAACGCACATATTCTTCCCATATTCCCCAGAGCTTCATTTTATCTCCGGTTTTTTTGGGTCTGGCATCTTCTCTCATCATTCGTAATTTAGTATTGTGACTTTTGTTGCCCATGCCAAAAATTTTGTTAAAGGTCCACCCCGAAACATCGGGTGAATCCATAATCGCCGGATTGTTACGACTGGTAACCAGGTTAAAAGGTCGTTTTATTTTTCCAACTTCATTCGGCATCAGCAGTGCTCGGCCAACAAGATTCGTTGACTGAGACGATGATCCGGAGGCATTCTGTTGAAGCGAACTGGTTCTGGAGTACAAGGAAGTTGTATAAGGCCCCAGCTTGTCGCTTATTTCTTTCAGCGTTTGCGGATCATCGGTTTGAAGATATATCCAGGTTCCACAGTTGTCTTTAATGATCCTGGCAACGACCGGACCGTATTTATCTTCCAATTGAGCAAAAGATTGTATGAATAAATTGAATCGAATCCCACGTCCACCACCAACTGTCAATTGACTGGCAAAATCCGGAATGGCAGTGAAGTTACCAAATTCATCAAGCACGAAATTGGTTCGAACTGGCAACCGCCCTCCCAGACTGTCCGCATAATTAATCAATGCTCCGTATTGCTCTGTACAGAAAAGACTGGCCAGTGAATAATAAGTTGTTTTTTCATCCGGCAGAATCATGAAAATAATGGTTTTTTTTTCACCAAGCTGTCTTGGTCGAAAGTCACTTTTTCGGGTCATTTCATAGATCAAGGGATTGGTGAATAATCGTAATGTTGCTAACGCACTGGTGTAAAAGCTTCCTCGTGTTCGGGAGGGTGCAATTTCAGAAATCGCCAACAATCCAACCGCCGGATGTAATGGGTTTTTAGCTTTTAGATCTTTCATGTATTTGATGATAGCTAATTCCGTCTCGGGATGCTTCGGCGGTTTACACATTTCGGAAATAAAGAAATAGACGTTTGTCATATTTTGATACTCAGGAGAGTTTTTATTTTCAATAACCACTACTAAAATTGCACTGGCAATAATACTGGCTTCGCCATGATTCCATAACTTCTCGCCTTTCACTTCTCCGACCAGGGCCTTGGTGATGTCCCATGTGACGTCAATAGCTTTCGGCTCATCACCTTCATTGATTGCATCGATTACCGGTTGTAAATAGTTGTAGCAATCACTTTTCATTGGGTTTTTGAAATCCAAAGAATAAACGTCGAATCCGCACTTTTTCGCCAGGCCACTGGTGTAATTATGAAGTTCTCCTTTTGGATCACATATGACCTGGGATTCCGATGCTAAAATTAATGTAGCAATGGTTTGTAGTACGACGGTTCTTGTTTTTCCGCATCGTGTTGAGCCAATAATTAATCCATGAATATCATCCCCAATAAAATAAATCTTTTCACTGCCACGCCTAAGCTTTTTTTTACCTAAGACCAACCCCCCTTGTTTAAGAAAATCCTTTTCAAAATATTGATTTGGATCAGCCCAGTAAATACCTTCTTTAACTTTTAAATATTCTTCTTTTCCGCTATTAACCACCCCCTTTATGAAATCATTGTCGGTCTTTAAAATAAATGATTCAAACGCCTTATTTTTTTCTTTTTCATCTGCCCACTCAGCCGAACCACATTGTTTCTGCCCGGTTGGAACCGGTGTTTTAATATCCGGGGTAATTGTATTAAGATCGCTTTTATATGATTGATTGTTTGTAACAAAAAAAGACAATGCCAATAAAAAGACAATGCCTAACAAAAGAAACCATATCATTCTCGGTGGTTCGCTGTTTATGACGCTATTAAAAACAACAGTAAACGGAACCCATAAATCCAACATCCCTTGCCCTGTCAATAATCCATCAATTGCTCTGGCCACATACAGGGAAAATATTGCACCACCCAAAAATATTAAAACCGCTAAAACTAACTGCCTCTGTTTATCTGTCATTTAGTCCTTTCATAGTAAAATTCTCCGGCATCATTGGTTAGCAACAGTCTATCTCGTGTTGCAAATACGCAATTAAAAACTCTGTCTGCACTAACGCCTTTGAGTGTTAATTGTCCATTTTCAAGAGTATATGCTCCAGTTACCTCTGTGGCCCCTTCGCCGTGTTCAATGATTGAATATTGATTGTCGTCTTTAAAGGTAAGGGTCAGTCCTCCTTTTTCGTAACTCCAGGTACCCATAAGATTTTCATTCGTTGCGTCTACATCCTCACCTCCAATTTTATCGTAGAATAAGTTTCCTCCCTCCGATTTAATAAGCATTCGTCCATCACGATTAAACTCATAGGGTAAAACGATCTTGCCTCCTTTTCCAAGGTTGCTATTCGCATCCCATTCTTCTTTCTTACCATCTGCCGTGATGGTATATTCCAAATGCAAGGTTATTTCTTTTTTATCAGTTGTATATGTCCCTCCGGTATTGGCATTTCCTTTTCCATAACCCATGGTGAAAATACCTTCATTATTTAGCGAGATATATGTTTTTGTTTCTTTATTGTACCAATCACCAGTAACCGAAGGTGTTCGCATCATATCTGCAAAAATATCACTTACGAAACAACCGCTTGTCATAATTCCGCATACAATGATGAAGCAGCACACTAGCCCAAGCTTTCTATAGTGTAATTTCACAATCCATTCCTTTCTGGTTTAACTTCTTATCACAGGGATAAGAAGTTGTAATTATCATTTACCGGGTATTTGGTCCCTCATTCTCACCTCTTATCCCCGGGATAAAAGGTTGTTTTAACGTTTCACTGTTCTCGGTCCCATTCATCTTCTGCTTCCCTTTGATTGGCAACTTCGTCTGCTTTATTTGTCATCCTTACCAGACTGTTATTCCAGTCTTTTTCATTTTCCTCTGGGACCCTCAATTCGGTTTTATATTTGTGCGGATATTTTTCATCGAGAACATTGCTTAAACGCACTGTACTCTCAATCCCGGGCCGGTCATTGTCCCGGCAAAAAACAACGGTATCAATGTTTTTATGAGTTTCCAAATAATAAACTAGCGGACTACTGATAACGCCATTTAAGGCAATGTAACTATCTCCTTTCTGTTGATCTGGATCACCGAATCTTTTTTTTATGGTTTGAAAGCTTAACATATCAATGGGTGCTTCAAAGACAAATAATTTATTGCCTTTCCCCGGGAATGTAAAAGGATATATTTTGTCTGAGCCTGCCGGCATTCCTTTAAACGGAGCTCCTTTAGTATCATAAGTTCCTCTGAGCGAAGCGTTTTTCATAACGCCCTTTCCATCGAAACAACAAAAGACACAATTTCTATGGTCATCTTCATAAATCAAGTTTTTTTTGATATAGTAATCTAAAATAACTTTGTCAATTTTGCGTGTTTCAGTTAAATAGGAGTAAACATGTTTTGTTGTCATGTTTTTCTTTGGCGGTTTAAACTCGACTTTCTCAACAACTTCTGGTTTAAAGTTTTTCTTGAAAGCAGCAACGGCACCGCCAGGCTCATGCTGAATGTTGCCGTAAGCAATGAGATCTTTAACTGATTCTACCCAATTTTTATCTTTGGTGTACATAACAAACTGTATAATGCCACCTCCAGCAGCTTTAACGTCATCCGAAGTGCGATTCCATTTAACACCATTTTGTTCAAGATTAAATCCACTGCCATCTTTAATTTTATAATCGCGTCCTTTTTTTAAAACATCATAGCCTTCATGAATCGCGTACTCAATCACATTGACTTTCCCAACCTGTGCCATTACTTCATCCGAAAACCGAGCCATCGTTATGCCTCTCTCTCCCATTCATCTTCCAGTTCCCGACTTGCATGACCATCTGCTCTGTCCCACTCCATGGCCAGTCGCAAATTTTTCATTTCACTGACAGAAAAAGAAGGTTGCGTATATTTTGAAACATCATGCCCGGCATCAAGCCCTTTGCATATTTCTTCCCATTGCAAATCATTGAATGATTCTTTGAATACATTTTGATATGCCATTAAGTCTGGATATACTGACCGATCCATCTGTTTTGCGATAATCGGCATTGACTTAGTTGATGCCAAAATGATCTCTGCTATCATTCCTTGTGATAAGAAATTGCCATGCACCCACACTTCTTCACTGTTTTCCAGTAACCCGATTCCCAGTGCCAATCCCCTTTGTCTCTGTGAAGGAATCGTATCATCTAAAAATAATGTGAAGTAGGTGTGTGGCGCAATTGGAATAATCCCTGGTACAAGGGCAGCCTCCGCAACCCATTTCAAAGCCCTCTGTTTATTTTCCTCCAGAGTATGTTCTTCGGTTTCTTTCAGTGGCGAACAAATGTAAATTAATTTACTTCTCAATTTTTGTATTTCCATCACTTTCTCCTTTTTAACTTCTTATCACTGTGATAAGAAGTTGTCATATTTAAATATTTGAGTAAATAAAAAACAGGCGTAAAAGCCTGTTGCTTCAAAAAGGCACATCATCCTCAGCCATTAAATGAAAGTCTTCATCAACTGACATTGGTGGTGGACCGTTGTGTGATTCCTGGGGTGACTGCCCTTGGTTGTTATTTTTACGACTTGATGATAAGAACGTTATTTCATCCGCAACAACTTCTGTCACATAACGTTTTTGGCCATCTTGGCCATCATAATTTCTCACTTGCAATCTTCCCGACGCACCAATTTGGCTCCCTCTGTTTAAATACTGTTCAATAAGTTCAGCCTGTTTTCCCCAAACCACAATTGGCACAAAATCCACTTCTTTTTGACCATCCTTATTTTTAAAGCGACGATCTACCGCCAGGTGAAACGTGGCTACTGCTTTGCCGGTGGTGGTGTTTTTAACCTCCGGATCTCTGGTAAGCCTTCCAACTAAAATAACTTTATTCATGACTTCCTCCTTTAAAATATTCAAAGATGTTTTCAGCAACGTAAATAATGTCATAAAAAACACCTATTGCCATTGGCAACAAAAATTGAGCCGTACAAATCAAGCAGAATATTGATGCTATTCCTAGTACCCACGATACAACAATATTGATTGTAGAACCTAAAGACACAAGTGATAATAAAAATTGTCCGCCATACCATATCGCTAAAGCGAAAGTGGTGCAAAAAACCGCACCTTGAAAGCAAAACCAATTGCCATTGATAATAATAAACCCTCCCCTTTTTTTCTATCCCTAATATTTATTGCAAATAAAAACATCTATATCAAATGATTAAGTTTGAAATAGATGTCGTTTAAGCCTTTTTTAGTATCCTTTAAGTCAAGGACTGTAACCTTTCCTTCATTGCTCGATTTAGTTAATTGATTGAGGTTGGTTCCGATTTTTCTTAACTCTGTTGTACATGGCTTAAGGCCCTCAATAATAATCACTTCTCCACCGTCATAGGTTTCAGCCACATATCGACTTATTGACATATTGGCCTTTATTGCATTTTCATTTATTTTATTATACACCGCCTTCGTTACTCTGAACTGAACTAACTCAGGCCTTTTAATTTTATCATCTTTGACAAGTTCTAACGATTCATTTAACTCAACATCCGTTATTCTAAATATCAAGCAAAGCTTTTCTTTTTCAATATCCCCTGGGGCTGAACGTCCATTTTCCCACCGATATATTTTTTTTCTGGAAACCTCTACTAAATCAGCAAGTTCTTGTTGAGTTAAATTTTTATTTCTTCTTAAAAATTCCAGGGTTTTGATTTCTTCAATGTTAATCACTCCTTTACTTTAATGTTTGTTATTAAAATCCAGTCACATATTTAACCGCAAATCTTAGTCCCATAATTAGTGTCATGCCAATTACAATAGCGAATGCCCCCTTCATTGCTACACTCATTATTTATACTCCACTCTCTCTTTTGGCTTATTTTGGAATGTGAAACTTTAGGGGGTTTGGGGTCTCCCCATACTTAACTTTCTCCGTGGAGAAAGCAAGATCTGAATGTATGGAAATGGGCGTTAGCCCATTTGTATACATTCAGGAATCTTGCCCTATGTCTCAAATCTCGCTTTATGGGCAATACAAATGGGCAACCCCTTTTTTTAGGGATATTGAAAAAGAAATGGCCAGGCTTTCGGTGATTTTAAGATACGTTTTCAAGTGTCCCTCCCTCCTTTTCAATGATTTCTTTCACTTCCTCGATGGTTAAACCGGTATTATGTTTTATCTGTATAATCGTTTTATCACCTCTGTACATTTCCATTACTTTTTTTACAACCGCATCTTCTTTAATTTGATTGATTTCGATTGGTCTTTCTTCAATCATTGTGATTTCCTCGTTATTTTGCTGAATTGCGATTGTTTTTTGAGGAGTGTTTTCGAATAATTGCGTCATCCCTAACAATAAGTTGTTTTTTAAACTCTCCACGAACGATTTATTCTCCGAAACCATTGTTTTCAGGTGTTCGTTTTCTATGTTTTTCTCTTTCAGTTCTATTTTTAGACTTTCAAACATTTCAAACTTTCCACTTAATCCAACCCCAATTAAAATGCTTTTCAATTCATTATTGCAAAATATATTTTTTTCATTCTCTTTTTCAGATTGTGCAATAGCTTCTTCCAGGGCTTTTATTTTATCAATTAATTTTTGATTTTCTTTCATGGCTGTAGTTATATCGTTTTTATTAACATCCTTGGTTACCTGAACGTTTGTATTTTCAATGGAGGCTCCATCTTTTCTTTCTTTATTTTTAATCGCACTGTTTTTTGCCACTTCTTTTTCTTTTGGATTTTTTTCATCCTCACAATGATCAATAATTGGTTTTGAGTCCGAATCATCGCTAAAAGCATCAACTTCCTCGCAATCCACATCTTGAACATTGTTGTTATCTTCAATGTCGTCTGATTTTTCTTCGTCAGCTTCTATTTTTACGTCATTTACCCAATCTTTATTTTCACGTTTTGTAAACATCTTAGTGAATGCTGCCATAACTTCTCCTTTTCGTTTTATTTGGACTGGTTCGTGTAGTTTTTCATGACTATTGTTTCCTTGCGTTCGTCTCTTTTTCTGTTCAATAGGTTGCTAGTGTCATTTGCGTGTTTTTTTATCCCTTTATATCACCTCTTATCCCGGGGATAAGAGGTTGAAATTGTCGTTTGGTGTGGATTTTGATCCCTCAGCCTAACTTCTTATCACAGGGATAAAAATATTAATGGATATAATTGTTTGGATTTAGTATAACTCCCAATCATATCCACTGCTTTCTTTTTGCTTCATTTTTTCTTTTAAAGCTTGCCCTTCCAAACCTTTTTTTAAGTTAGTGAGTGGAAAGTCGCCGTTGTTGCCGTTTTTATTGTGCAATTTAACAGCTGACATAATATTTTTTATGGTTTTTACTGTATTCTCTATTTCCTTTAAATGTTGAATTTGAGTTCTTTCGCTTCTGTTATTTGCATTTTTTTCAAATTGCTTTAACAGATTTTCTTTAGTCCACTTGTCCACTGGGTACAATTTATTGTTTCGGCATTTTTTGCCTCCAGGTGTTGTGAATACAATGTATTTATGATGATCCCACTGAACTTTGTATCCCAACTTATTCATGTTGGAAATAAATTCATTCTGACAATGAGAATGTTTAACCGCTTCTTTTGTAGCTAGAAACAACTCGTATTTCCAACTGGTTCCATTCTTCTGATTTTCCCATTCTCCTTGCTTTGCTGTTTGAAGTTTATCGCTTTCAAAGTCCGGTTTTGCTTTTTTGTCCCACCATATTTCAATATCTTTTTCTTTGCATAAATTCAATGATTTTTCTTTTATGTTTTTTAAATCACTGGCCGACATTTGCCATTTTGCTCCACTCTCTGCATTGACGCTGTTAATGCAAAAATGGTTATGTAGATGAGCGCAATCCGTATGTGTTCCCAAAACAACCTGGAACCCATTAAATATCGGTGATTCTGATATTAAGCGTTGTCCTATTTCCTGTGCTTGTTCTGGTGTAATGTTTGCATCTGGTGGAAAGCTTTGCTCCATGTGAAAATACAACCGCCCAGTTTCTTTGTGGTACATCTTCTTAATTAGCTCAAATTCATCATATGCTGAATCACTATCGCAATTGATGCCCAGTGCCAACCCAGCCTTATTTTCCATTTTCTTTACGTAGTCAATGCAATTTTTCATGCCACCCTTAGTCTGTTGACCGGAAGAATTGATCATTTTTATGATTGCCATTTATGCTTTAAAATAACTTTCAAGTGCCAATGCAAGGGTGTCTTTTATTTCATCTTCAGGGATATCTTTGAAGTATTTAAGTATGAGATCATCCGACAACTTAACCGATATTTTTTTTTCTTTCTCGCTTGTTTTAGGTTTAAGTATGTCATCCAACACTTCTTTTGTGAGTTCAACATCATGGGCTTTATTTTTAATGGCCGTGGCTTTCCCACCAGATATTTTAGCGCCATCGTTAATGGCAGTTTCCACGATTTCTTGTGCATCCTCATCTAAGAAGCTTAATTCAACTGCGGCCTTTATGCCTAGTTTCCCAATATCTAAAACATCTTTTAAACCCCCTGACAGATCCCTATGAATCCGAACATACCGAGATATCTGGGCCGAGGCTAATGAAAAAGGTTCATTAGGCTTATCTTTCGTTTTACTATCCACTTTATTAACTTCATCCTCAAGGTCTTTTCTTCGTCCCGGGGCTATGATTAATTTGTACCATTGTTCAATAATCCTAGCCCTTTCAGATATTTTTAACTCATCAAGGCTTCTTTGCGTTAGATTGGTGTCAATCACAATGAGTCGTGCTTCATCATCTGTTAAAGTATCTGGAAAGATCTTTACCTCAACGTTTTTTATTTCTAACCGACGACACGCTTCTGCACGATTGTGTCCGGAGAGTATTTCAAACTTTCCATCCATTGTTGGGTGTTTTCTCACTAGCAATGGTGTGTATAAACCATTGTCTTTAATGTTTCTCATTAATTCGAGCATCGCATTTTCATGGTAGGGAGGAAAAAGATGGTCGTAAAAATCAACCAGACTTTCCGTTGGTATTATGGTTTCCTGATTTTCCTCCGATCCATCAAATCCAAACATTTCATCATAGCTTTTATTTGCTTCCATTTAAAATTCCTCTTTGCTTTTTATCATTCATTACAATTTCTTTGGCCACTGTTTCGTACGCATTCACAACCCTTTCAAGTGTTTCGCGTTCGTGCTTTGATCCAATAGTTTTCATCTTTTCACTTGCACTTAATCCCTCACGCCCGGCTTGTCCAAGTTTTGTACATTTCACTATTTTATTTTCAAAAATATGAACTTTTTTCGAAAAAACATCACTGATTATACCTTCAATATGTTTTGTTTCACTCAGATTCGCTTCGTACTTCGTTATGAGTATTCCCGCCACTTCAATCTTCGTATTCATTCTTCTTTTTATTTTTGCGATTGACTTAAGTGCTGCTTCCAATCCTTTAATCGGCCACAATTCGCAAACAACCGGAATTATAACCTTGTCGCAAGTCGCCATTGCATTAATGGGCAACATACCCAACGTCGGTTGACAATCAATCAAAATGTAATCATATATTTCTTTGTACTTTTCTAAAACGCCATCCAGTACAAATTCTCTCTCCATAACGCCATTAATCGTATTATCAACGCCTGACAATGTTATATTACAGGGCAGAACATCCACCATATCTTTTTTAATGGTAATGTCATCTTCCGGCAAAGGGATATCTTTCATTTGTGCCATCATCAGATCCGCAATGGTTATTTTTAATTTATCAGTTAGCATTACGCCAGCTTGCATTGTTAAGTTCCCCTGGGAGTCAAAATCCACAAGTAAAACCTTTTTCCCAAGTTTCCCCAGTTCCCAACCTAAATTATAGGTCGTGGTTGTTTTCCCGACGCCGCCCTTCTGATTGAGTATTGCTATCGTTGTGCATTTATTCATTTTGGCTTATTCCTCCTTCATATACACCTTTATCTCCAACATCATATTGGTTCCAAACCTCAGCATCAACATCGATACCCCTCGTTTTGCCGTCGTCATTTTTCAGGACAATACGATAGGTTTCGTCTCTATCGACAACGAATTCTATTGTTCTGCCCGAAATCACTCCAATGCTTTTTCTGTAGTAGGTTGGGTAATGGAGCTTATCAATAATTTCTTCTGTAACAGAACCTGTCTCTAGCCTAATGTTGCTTATTGGTTCATTAATAGCCTTTAAATCTGTTCCTGGATGTAATATTAAATAACTTGAAGCCCATACTATCCCAAATATTAAAGCCAATTTTTTTTTTATCATTTCACTCCTTTTAAATTCAAAATAAAAAAGACCCTTTTGAGTCTAAAATCCATTTCCTTATTTCATACATTCATCAAAAACCCATAATACCTATTTCTCAATATCTTCTTAATTCGTAATTTAAAGCCTACCCTAGTCTTTCCAATTCGCCATATCCGTTGCTACCTGATTCAGCATGAACAAATTGGATTCTAGAGCTTCATTGTAAAGCATGGTTTGAATATAGGCTTTACTATTCGTTATTCGTCCATTTATGTTGTTAAACTTATCGATGACATTATCAATATGCAATGGTTTTAATCGCATTAAAACAGCTCTTACAATTTCTTGGCATTTGCGTTCTCCACTAATAGTTATTGCCTCACTAAAGTACATATCCAAAACATTCAACTTAATTTCATCAATTAATGCAAGCTCAACCCCAGGGCTGCTTCTTATATCTGAAAAAAACTGATCTTCGAAAAATAATGAAACTTTTTCAAATTCATTCAATCTATCCATATGTTCATTTATCTTCAAAGATTCCTTTGTTACATCATTCTTTTTGTAATCTGACTGACCGGTAGATAGATCAGTATTACTTATATTAGTATTATTAATATTAGTATTGATTGCCCGTCTTTTTGACGGGTCAAGAACCGTCATTTTAGCGGCTCCTGGACCGTCTTTTTGACGGGTCACAGAACCGTCATTTTGACGGGTCACAGAACCGTCATTTTGGCGGGTCAGGGGAATTTCATCATTAATTGAGGTTTTATTGCTTAGTGCATGTACATCTTTCAAAAACTTTCCGACATAAATAAGATTTGGTTTTTGTAATCCCTGCCTTCTTTCTTCGACTAATTTTTTTTCTTTCAGTTCATTAAATAGTTTTGTGATTTTCTTCTCCCCACAAACTAAGATATTACTTATTTCTGCTCGAGTAAAAATAATAAATACCCGGCCCTGATCATCGACCCAGCCATTCTTTCTAGATAAACTAACTCGATCCAATAGCAATCCATACAGAAGCTTACTTTCAGTACTCATATATCGATATTTTTCATTTGTAATGAGTTCCTTTGGGATACGTAAAAAGGAAAATTGATCTGAATCATACATGGTAAAATATTGCATTTTTGCCTCCATTCAATTTCTGATTTACACTTTTTTCACTGAATAGTGGAGGATTTCTCCATGCTGATTCACCTTTTTAACTAAATACACATTTTCTAATTCTTTAATGAATTTCAACGTATTTTTTTCAGAATACCCCAGTTCTTGGGCCAAGTCTTTCTTAGAAAATAAAACAAAATCACGACCCATCAAATCACCATTTGAAGTTATTTTATTTACTCTTGTCTTTTCTAATAATAGCCCATATAAAAGCTTGCTATCAGCACTTACCGTTTGATAATTTTTGCTTGTAAAAAGTGTTTTAGGAACATAAAAACATGGCAATGCTGATTTGTCAGTTAAAGTCATATAATTCATCATAATCCCCCTTATTATTTTTTCAATAACTTACCAATATGCCTTCATTTGTTGATACATTGGTGAATCATAAAAATGCAGATAGATATAAAGTCACATCCACCTGCCTAATTTATTTATTCATCGGTTGTATTTTACATCGTACCCCCAACCTATTGAGCATATGGAAGCCCCTGGGCATATTAAAGAACTGCTCTGGTTAGAAGCAAACGAAACTTAATCCCGCCAAATAGGCCAGCCCCAACAAGGGTCGCATTGTCCATTTTCCCGTATCTTTGCGATTGTTCCCTACCACGAGGACATATTTTCGTCATCAGCGTGAATCCAACGCTATGTTACGTCGCTTGACTTTTAAATCGAGGATCATGGAGTTTCTGTAATATGTAATATTTATATGTCAAAGACCTTTTTAAGGAAAGCTCAGGGCTTGAACCCGACAGTTACCAACTAACACTATCCATATAATAAAGTGCGAAAAATATTAACAGTTGATTTTTTTTTAAACGTTTAATCTTTCTGATATTTCAACAGAATCAATTTGTCCTAAATTTCCTATCTGATACGCGTTGATGGTTTGTCTGTTTAAAGATATTTCTCTTGCAATTAATTTGAAATGTCATTTAATCGATTTCCATTCTGATCTTTCTCACAATAAATACAAAACACTTGAGTTCCATTTTTCACCTATCCCTGGTACTTTCGTTGATATCATCAAAAGCGTTTGATTAACCACAAAACAGAAATTTCAATCTTTTGACTTCAACCTAAATTTTTTATATAATAAGGTCATTCAAACATCTTTAGCAAATATACTTGAATAAATCATCTTGCTATAAACGTTTTCCTTATCATTTTCTCTAATTAGAATTGCAGTTTAATTCCCCATTTATTTCTCATCAATCTCCATATTGATCTTCCATTGATCTAAAATCCTGTTGCAAAATAATTTAGGCACTTCAAAATCTCCTTCAACCTCCCGTTGATTGATTACAGTTGACGACCCAGTTTCTAAATTTATATTAATTGTCATTTCCATCAGCATCTTTCATTTCTCCTTAGGATCAACTCATTAAAATATTCATCCGAATTCCTTCAAATACTTTACCTTTTTTACTAATCACACTCAAAAGCCCGGAACTAAATTTTTTCAAATGCATTAAATATTTTTTTATAACTTTTGCGTATTACGATTTAAGTGTTTTCTTTAGAATCGCGTTTGACATACTATCCACAATCCGAAATCTCTATTCCTTATTGATTCTCCATCTGAATATCCATTAATATTTAAAGTAAATTTAAGAAATAGTAATAATATTGATGTTTAAATATATAAAAATCAGGTATAATTATCGGACAGGATATTTTTAAAAATCCTGTCCGGGATTTGTTTAATTCGATTGTATTTGACATCGCCCCCCAATCGTGGGCAAATTATGAAGTTAACCTAGTTAAGATTAGACAGAAATAAATCCCGCTACATAAGCCGGCACCAATAAGCGCTGCATAGCCCACACCCTTTATTGTCTTTGCGAACGGAAAGAACCACTTTTTTAACCGTTTTAAATCACTACTATATACAAAACGAAACCAGAATTTATAGTAGGCGCTTGGCTTTTATACCGTGGGGGTAGGGATCTCCATAATATGTGATATGTCATAGAATACGACTTGCACTCGTGTTCTATGTGAAAAACTAAGTTCTTCCTTGTCAATGATCATGTGATAGCGTCCTGCTATCATTTTGGTGGAAAATCTGGGACTCGAACCCATGTGAATGCCGTCATTCTTTTCCATAAAAAAAGAAGCGTAGCGTGATGTCGGTTTATGTATCTATTGTGAGTCTTGACCTTTCAATTGGTAAAGTTACTATTTCTACCGCTCTAAAAAGTTCTCAGGTTTTAAGATCCTATTGATACTCTAATCAAAAACGGATTTTTTACTAATGTACCTTTGTTTGCTTTTTCTCTATTTTATTTTCAAAACTAAGTAACTATGGATTCATATATTAAACAAATAAATTAGAATAAAATCGCATTTTCCAGCATTATCTCCTTGAGCAGAATGATAAACTGACGTTGATAACAAAACTGTTTCAAGTATGCTAAACATAATTGTCAGCAACTGAGCCGTAATTAAAATGAGAATTTTGTCATTTCTGGATATATTTATCTTTTTCACCTAATATCTTTTCAATATATAAGAATTGATGATTTTCAGAAAAGACAGGGCTAGTACCCAGTGGATGCCTGCACCCTTTTCTATAACAAGAAGATTGCTCAGCTTTGAGCACCGTGAGTTTTAGGCTGTAATATTCATTCATTGCGACAGGATCTCTTTTAATATTATTTAAAAGTATAATTTTGATTAAAAAAATTCCAGAATGCCAATTTAGGTATCTTTGTGAATCGGTTTGTTAAAGCACCATTATCCCCGCCGATAGCAAATGAACAACGCCCCTGATAAGCAGCTGCTTTAAGACACTCTACATCCATTCCCAAAACTTTAGCAGCTTCTGTGACAGAAACACTATAACTATTTGGATTCTTATTCATTAGATCTAATAATGCCTGGTATTGTTGTCTTATTGAGTCTGGAGTATTTTCTAAATTCATGATTGTCCTCCTTTATGTTCTGAAAACCGTCTTAATAAGAAAGTTCATCATCAAAAAAAATTTCTTCGATTGATTTCTTAAAATATCGAGAAATAATATTCGCTTCAGTTAAAGAGAAGGGTGTTGAACCACTTTCCTTTTTGCAATACGCTGAAGCTGTCTTTAATCCAATTAGTCTAGCCATATATTGATGGGTAAGATTCTTTTCAGTTCTTAATTTTTTTAGTTCTATATTCATCCTTCGCCTCATTTCCTAATAGGAAAGTTTATACTTATATTATATTGTCCTATTAGGAAATTGTCAACTAATAATTCGTTTTTTTTCCAATTAGGCAACACTTGATTGTTTGGACAAATATAGTGATAAAATATCCGTAATATTCGTATTGGAGGAGTAAAGTGAATCGAATTAAAGAACTTAGGATTAAACGAGGATGGACTCAAACTGAATTAGGTAATGCTTTAAATGTTAAAGATTCAGCAATATCAAAATATGAATCTGAGCGCGTGCCTTTAACCGCTGATACAATTAGGAAAGTTGCAAAAATATTTAACGTATCATCCGATTATATTTTATGTTTATCTGATACGCCCAACGAATATACACAAATTTTAAGTACAAGTTCAAAATTAACGAAAAAGGAAGATAAACTAATAAAGATCTTTAATCGAGTAAAAACGGAAGAATTTCAAGAAAAAGCTCTTTCTAAATTTGAAGGTTATATTGATTGCTTGGCTGAACTTGATGAGGACAATATAACAATGGGAAAGGATGTTCCATATACTCCCTCAAAGAAAAACGTTGGTTAAATACTTAAACATTTTTATTGAAAACATCTCGGTATATCACATCGAGGGAGATTGGAGAATACTAATTTATGGCTGAAAAATTTAAACGAATTAATATACCTATTAAGGATCTCTATTTACATCCAAATAATGCCCGGTTCACAGAAAAAATTGAATTTGCTACAGTGGACAATATTACCGATAAAAAAGCGATTGAAAGAATGGTTCATTTAGAGAATACACATATGGATAAACTCTTGCCCGATATTGCACAAAATGGCATATTGCCAAGCCTTCTACCAATAATAATGCCTTTTCAAAATGAAAAAGGAAAATTCATAGTGTATGATGCTAACAGGAGACTAACTGCATTAAAACTTCTTGTAATATATAAAAATGTTATCGATACTTTTGATATTCCATCTAAATTTAAGAGTCTTGTTAAAAACCTTACATATGCCGGACCGAATTCACTACTTTGCATGTGTTCGGATGATCTAGATTTCATTAATCAGCAGTTGACAAGAATTCATACTGATGATCCTGGAATCTCTCAGGTTAAATGGACGCCTCAATCAAAAGATTACCATTTAGCTGAAGAAGGTATTTATACAAATCGTTATATTCTTGATCGTTTTCTATCTTGTTCAAAATATACCGATGATATCACAAAAGACAATTTGTATATACGTGGGTGGCGCAGACAAATTGAAAACTTCATTAATAACCACAAGGTTTGTGAAGATTATTTTGGAATTAAATTTGACTCAAAGTCTGGAAAAATGATCCTATATTATAGCGAAAACACGATTGTAAGTATTTTATCTCATCTTGTTAATGACATGATAGAATACAAAGCAATTGATGTCGTCCAATCTGAGGAAGTCAGAATAAAATATCTAAACCACTTTAAAGAAGAAAGCCCCTTATCTCCGGAGGATTTATCTAAACCAATTATTGAATTTAATGCTGTCAATAGCAAGTTTGAAATCTCTTTAATCGAAAATCATAAGGTATACACGACCAACAATGTTTTACAATCCCAATCTGCTTTAAATGATACTCCTGTTGGAGAAATCCTAAAAAATGAAACAAAATCGAATGTTAATAATAAAACTGAACCTGTTAATAGTAGTATACCAAGTAATTATAAACCAAACGAAAATGAAGATAACAAATCAAAAAATGGTAATTTTAAAAATGCCGACTCCAACAAACGAAGACAAACAAAATTCCGTAAATTTCTCATTGAAGATAATAAAATTGAAAAAATCAAAGATAAACGTGCAAGCGTCATTTATAGCGAGTTATTAAACCTAACGTTGGGAAATTTTCACAATATATCTGCTATTGCATTTAGGAGTTTATTTGATTTAACTATCGTTTGTTATCTTGACCATTTTTGTCCAGATAGAATTATTTTCAATAACTTACCGCAAAATTTTGCGAAAGTTGTATCAAAATTAGAGTCATCAGAATCTAAAACGAACTTAGAGAGAAGATTTCCAGCAATTTATATGGATATAGAGAAAATTAAGAACAAAGAATTTCATTCAATCAAAATCTTAAATACAATAACCCATAATAACGGCTATCACCCAACAGTAGATGAAGTGATCAGTATCGCTGACAACTATTTACCTTTCATTTATTATGTCTGGGATCAAATTAATTAATTGACTGACTAAGTCGTGCATGATATAGTCACTTTAGATTATATTATGCAGGAGAGCTCATGAAAGTATTACTAGTTGAACCAGATTATAAAAACAAATACCCACCAATTGGATTGATGAAAATCAGTAATTATCATAAAAACAAAGGTGATTATGTATATTTCTATAAAGGAATTTACAAATGTGATGAAATTTGGGATAGAATCTACATCACCACTCTATTCACTTTTGATTATGATAAAGTTATAAAAACAATCCGCTATTATAAAGAAAAAGTCAGCACTCTGGAAAATTTATTTGTTGGTGGTATTCTTGCTTCTCTAATGACTGAGGACTTGAAAGCTGATACAGATGTACAGAATTTAATTCCCGGACAACTGACTTCATCCGATTTAATAGGGTATAATGATAATGTGAATATCGATGCTTTGCCAATTGACTACGATATGTTAAAGGATACAAATTATTCTTATCCTGCCAGTAAAAATTTTATTGCATATACCACACGTGGATGCGTTAACAAATGCTTCTTTTGTGCTGTACCTAATCTTGAAGGTTCATTATCCATAACAAACAATATTACAAAACAAATCACTATACTCCGTAATCACTATGGCGATAAAAAGGATTTAATGCTATTGGATAATAATATTCTTGGTGTTTCAACTCAAGATTTGGAAAAAATAGTCACTGATCTCAATGATTTGGGTTTTATTAAAGAAAAAACTTACACTTACCCTAACGAAATAGCGATAATTCTCCGATCTTATTATCGCTATTTGGAACACGGTAAATCAACCCTACAACTCCTTGTAGATTGTAAAAAATACTTGTACAATTTGCTTAATGGAAAGAGAATTTCTAAAAATAATAAAGATCGGTTAGCCGAAATAATTGATTATCTCGAAGATAGTTTTGATTTTTTTGACGCTCTTGAAGAAAGATATAATGAAATAGACAGTATATGTTCTGTTTACCGCAACAAAATTCGATATCAACGTTATGTTGACTTTAATCAAGGTCTTGACGCAAGAGAATTCACTGAAGAAAAAATATCAATATTGTCTCAGTTACCTTTGAAACCTTGCAGAATCGCATTTGATAATATAGAATTAAAAGATCAATATATAAAAGCATTGACCACGGCTCATAAATATGGAATTAATTATTTTTCAAATTACTTACTTTACAACGCTGACTTCGATAAACCGGAAGATCTGTACTTAAGGATTGAAGTCAATATTGAAATTGCTGAGAAATTAGAGAATATCCATCTTTTTTCATTTCCAATGAAATATGCACCAATTGACAAAAAAGATAGATTATACATTGGCAAAAATTGGAATAAACACTATCTTAGAAGTATACAGGCAATCATTAATGTTACTAAAGGAGTTGTTACACAAGGCAGATCATTTTTTAAGGAAGCTTTTGGTTCTAATCTTGATGAGTACTTTAATATTCTTGCAATGCCCCATGATTTCATTATCTATCGAAATTATTACAAATCGAAAGGGTTAACAAATGAATGGTTACAACTATTCTCAGACCTTTCAGCCGACGAAAAAACTCAATTACTCGAGATGTTATCAAATTCGAATTACATATCAAATAATAAACGACTTGGACCAGTTCTAAAATACTACCAGCTACCTTATAAATATGAACGCCTTAGTTTAAACTAGTCAATCACCAGGCTAGTGTGCTTAATCTCTCGACAACAGAGATAGATGACGGCAAGTGCAGATAAATAAGTATCAACAAAGTTGGGCACGGCGGGAAATATTTAACAAGTAGAAACGGTCGCTGCAGAGATTGATCGGGATTATAATGCAAATCTGAATCTATTAAAGTTAGCGATGTAAATACAAGATATATGGCTAATCTGGGCAGTACATGTCCTTAGAACTTGGTTATATGCTGGTGTCACTCGGTGTTTACCGTCCCAAGAAGCCACCACCTCTTAGGTGGTGGGAGTACGTCATGGCCATTCGGTTTTTAAATCTCAACTTTACTTAAATACGGTGTATTCAATTGCGAAATTAAAAATTTGTGATATAATGCAGTTAGATTTATGACGCATAGGCTTCAAAAAAAGTTGAGAAAAAGAACCCCCCCGGATGGCAGTCCAGGGGGGTTCTTTTGGTTAAAACCAGAAGGCTTTGTACCAGGGATACAACAGCAGCTGCAAATTTGACTAATTCTGTCATAAAACTGGTTGTACCTTTTGACGACTTGTCGTCTCTATTACGCATATGACTTCCTCCTTTCTTCAGGAGTCCGGTAGTTGAAAACCGGCATGTTTATTATTGGCTAAATCATAATCAAGCAATTTAATTGCTGATAACTTGCTTAATTATCAAGTTGCTTAAAAATTTCTGAATAAAAATACTTCTCAAAATGTATGGAAGATTTTTGAAATAAGAAAGCCCTAGATTTTCAATCTGAGATTTTCTTTTCAATAACTATTATGCAAGGCATAATGAACAAAATTCTGACCGGACTAATTCGTCTGGTTGCTGCAGAGACAATAGACTAAGGTGGTGATACTATGAAAAATCTTGACAAACTCATTAACGAGTTGCGCAAGCTGTCCGATGAGACGCCTTGGGTAGAATTCAAACACAATAACTATGATCCTATGATGATCGGGAAAGACATCAGCGCCTTGGCCAACAGTGCTGCGCTTCAAGAAAAAAGCTGTGCCTATATGCTTTGGGGCATTAATGATGCGATACATGAAATCGACGGCACGGATTATAACCTGCAAACGCTCAAAAAAGGTGCTCAGGAACTGGAAAACTGGCTTCGCTATCTGCTATCAAAAAATGCAGACTTTGAATTTTATTCCGTCCCAATGAATGATAAAAACGTTGGTGTGCTAATAATATATAGAGCAGTCAATCAAACAGTCACATTTGAAAAAGTTGACTATATCCGAATTGGAAGCTACACGAAAAAATTGAATGAATTTCCAGCTATCCAGGCACAGCTTTGGGATAGAATTCGAAATTTAAGGTTTGAAGAACGATACGCTAAACAAGATCTGGATTTGAAGGATTCCCTTCAGTTCTTGGATTATTCTGCATATTTCGATATTAAAGGCGTACAACAGCCGACAGACATGTCTGGTGTTTTGCAACATGCTAGAAGAAGAAATCATCGTAAAGCAGGATAATGGATTATATGCGATAACAAATATGGGTGCGATGCTTCTGGCGAAAAGGCTCGCTGCTTTCCCGAGGATTTCCCGAAAAGCCATTCGAGTAGTTCAATACTCCGGCCATAATCGCTTGGATATGCTGAAAGAAGGTATTGGGACAAAGGGATATGTTGTCGGCTTTGAAGGACTAATCAAATACATCGAAGCATTGATTCCAACCCAAGAGCTTATTACCGGTGCTCTGCGAGTAAAGAAATCCGCCTATCCTATCCTGGCAATCAGAGAAGCCGTTGCAAATGCGCTGATTCATCAGGACTTTGCTATTACAGGAACTGGCCCGTTAGTTGAGATATTTCAGAATCGTATTGAGATCACGAATTCCGGAACACCGCTTGTTGATATCAAGAGAATCATCGACAACCCACCAAAATCTCGAAATGAGAAACTTGCCGCCCTGATGAGACGCCTCAGAATGTGCGAGGAACTTGGAACTGGATGGGATAAGATCGTTTTAACCTGCGAGCTGTTACAGCTGCCAGCTCCCAAAATCGAGTTGTACGAGGAAAGCACAAAGGTCACTCTGTTTTCAGAAATACCATTCTCAAAAATATCTGCTGAGGATAAGCTTTGGGCTTGCTATCTGCACGCCTGTATTAAACAAGTTCAAGGCGAACAGATTACCAATAGTTCGCTGAGGGAGAGATTTGGATTGAAAGAATCATCTTCTGCAAGTATATCAAGGCTTATCAAAGAAGCGGTTGATATGAAGCTGATAAAGCCGCTTGAACCGACCACCGCACCAAGGTATATGAAGTACATTCCCATTTGGGCGTAATCTAACTTGCTAGTAACTTGTCACATCAGCAAAACCGAGAAAGTCCAAAGGTCGAAAATCGCTATATAAGGATCTTATTCTAGCTTTGACCACCATATGCTGTTTATTTCTAACTTGCTGGTAACTTGATTTAAGGAAAAAGAGTGTCTAAAAACTAAGTGCATAAAAACTATTCTTTGGAAAGGAATTAACATCTTGGCATCAAAACTTATTGAAGTTAAAAAGACCATCGGTCAGACTATTGACGGAAAGCCGATAAGAAAATCGTTTTATGGCAAAACCAAACGTGAAGCAGAAAGAAAATATCTTGAATTTATGAAAGATGCTGAGTCAAAAAATAGGAGCACTCAGCATTATACATTTACTGAGTTTTCAAAAATATGGCTGGAAACAAAAAGAGAAGAAGTCAATGATAATACATATAAGCAAACCTATTTAACAAACATGAAGGTCTTACAGGCGGCATTTGGAAAAAAATTATTGGAATCGATCACGCAGTTAGATCTCCAGAAGTTTTTCAGTTCCCAATCCGGAATTAGTAAATCTAAAATGGATAAACTCTATCTTATCGCCAATGCGATATTTTCGTCTGCTTTTGAGAATGATCTGATTGATAAAAACCCGATGACAAAAGTTAAGAAAGGCCAGGTCAGTAATCCAAAAGAATTGCGGACCTACACTGAAGAACAATATCGCTTTGTTTTAGACTTTTCAAAAGAAAACCCTTATGGCCTAGGCGTTTTCATTATGCTCAAAACCGGCTTGCGCCGAAGTGAACTGTTTGCATTGAGATGGGAAAATATCGATTTTAAAAAGAAGATCCTTTCCATTAAGAATGCAGCGGTTAAGTGTGACGGAAAATACATTATTGATAAGACTAAAAACTTTTCGTCCATGCGACAATTACCCTTAGATAATGAGTTTGTTGATCATTTGAAGTTGCAACCACGTAGGGGTGAATTTGTTATGACTCTCGGTTCTAAGACCGATCAAATTGCTGACCTGGATAATTGGACCAAAAGACGATACAACCCATTTATGCTTGATTTATTAGAATATTATATAGCAGAAAAAGAGAAGTTGAAAAATAAAGAGCAAGAAAAATATGAAGGCCTACCAAAACTTCGCATACACGAGTTAAGACACACATATGGTACACTGCTCTACCGAACCGGAACCGACATTTATACGGTCTCAAAAGTCTTGGGGCATTCAGAGATAAAAACAACCACGAAAATATACGTTCATGATACTGTGGAAGACATTCGAAATCGAATTGATTTTACAAAGATGCCATAATCTAAGATTAATGTTAACATAAAATAATAAATCTCGTTTAAATAGACATTTCACTACACGAACTTAAGGAGATAAATAATGGAGAGATATCATAACCCAATTCCTGAAATTGAAGATCAGAAAAAATATGAAAGCAGCTCTAAATGTGAAAATGACTACAAAGAGATAAAACCTGTCTATTTTGCATTTATTGACATTTTGGGTTTTAAAAAAACATTTGATGATAATCGCAACAGTGAGGGAACGGAATTTACCAATGGATATAAAGCAGTGTTTAATTACTACTTTGATTTAATTGATGCGTCATACCTAATAAAAACTGATGATAAAAAAAATTATGCCGGTCAGACATCAGATAGTCTATATTTTTATACCTCTAGGGCCGATCATCTACTCGAATTCATCAAAATATTTTCCCACTTAAATATGTTCGCAATGTCAAAAAATGTTTTTTTTAGAGGAGGTATAGCGAAAGGAACGTTGTTTCGCAAAGAAGATTATCAGTTTTATGGCGATAGTGTGATTTATGCTTATCTTATCGAGAGTGTCATTGCTAAGAATCCTGTCATATATATCGATAAAAGCACTTATGCCGATTTAAAACAATCAAACTCACTGGATTGTAACCTTCTTTTTGAAGATAAAAATGAACGTTATTATATAAAACCTTTTATTTGGTTACAAGAGGAGAAAAGCATAAATCTGAACTCGATTTTGAGAGATTCAGTTGAAATAAAAGAAATTGATAAAAACGACATTATAAAAGTGCTAGAAAATAATTTACGAGTTTTCGAATATGATGGGAAAAATTATGATAAGTATGTATTTCTGATTAATGAATTAAAACCACAACCAGGCAAATAATTGTTATTAGGAGGAAAAAATGGCAACAGAAACCGTTGGAGCAGGAATTCTGAATATAATTACAGAATCGTTATATGATAAACCAATTGTAGTTTTTCGAGAATATGCACAAAACTCCGCAGATTCATTTGATAAGATCCAAGAATTAGTTCAAAAAAAACAATCATCTATTAATCTCGAGACTTTAGAATCTCATATTTGGTTAGAAGATCAAGATTTGTTTTTTCTTGATAATGGAAAAGGTATCGAAGCTGATGAATTTCAAAATCAAATGAAAACAATCGCTATATCAAATAAGAAAAGAACTAAAAATATAGGTTATAAAGGGATCGGGAGATTATCTGGAATCTCTTATTGTCATGAATTACAATTTATAAATATTTGCAGCCGTAAAAAAAAGGAGTTTCAAAGCTATAAAATTAATTGTCAATATTATAATCGAATCAAAAATTCTGCAGAATATAATCAATTAAGTTTTGATGATTTAATGCCTAAAATTGGGCATTACCGCGATAAAGACTCAATTGACAATAAAGAGGAAATAGATCAAATTTTGAAGCCTTTTGATTATCTTTTTGAGGATATTGATACTGGGTTTCTAGTCATTATGAAAGAAATAACTTTTGTATTAAAAAGTGTCATTCAAGATAGTAGTTTTCAAAATGATATAGCTTGGTTACTGCCCGTAGATTTTAAGAAAGAACTTCTTGATGATGAACAGTTAGGTACATTATTTAAAGAGCTATCGTCAGAAAATGAAATGAAAATTATTCCTGCAAAGTTTTACAATTTTTTTTACAATAGAACTAAAATTGATAGACCGATTTCTCAGTCAATGTTAAGAACATACACATGCAAATTCGATCTGAAATATGCCATTGGTTTTATTAATTTTAATAGTGATAAAATTAATATCTCTAAAGGTAATCCTTTTACGGGAATAAAAGTCTATATTGACAATATTTTACTCTGTGATGAAAATGAATTTCTTCCGATATTAAGTAATTTGGGACTGATTGAGCATTCTGCAAATGAATTGATTCAGTCAGTCCGAGGTATCGGTTCTATAATCTATATAACTGATAAGGTAAGCATTTCGACCAATGCTCGAAGAACTTTTATTGAAATGTCAGATTCGGACTCAATAGAATTTTTAAGCTTGTTAGCTGAACATGTTAAAAAAATATATACTGCTCGATATGCACTTTCAAAATATACATCCTATAAAAACAAGTTAGATACAGATACTGAATTAAATGATGAAACTCTTAACAAATTGAAAAAGCTCGCTAATGAAGCACTAACGGAATTAGCAAAAGATAAAATTGCTTTGGATGACGATGAACCTGCATTTCAAGATTTATCACTGACCGAGAAAAAACAAATTATTAAGAAAAAAATCACCAGAAAATCAAATGATGATATAAGAGATTATTTAAAATTAATAAATGACCCCCAAGAATATGAAAATTCATATAAAGACTACGTCAACTGGATAATTGCAAAATATCAAGATAGTAATTCTGAAAATTGATTGACTTACCTTTACTACCGAAGCAATCCATGGTACACTTAGATCGGTGATGAATATGGAAAGAATTTTGCTAATTGAACCTAACTACAAAAACAAATATCCTCCAATCGGTCTAATGAAAATCGCTTCTTATTATAAAAACAAGGGTGATTTTGTTATGTTTCATAAAGGATTGCTTTCGAAAAATGAAGTTGTTACTTTTGACAAGGTTCTAATTACAACCTTGTTTACCTTTGATTTTGATATGTGTATTCAAACTATAAAATATTATATTTCTTTATTAGGCATTTCAAACGTTTGGGTTGGTGGTGTTGCTGCATCGATTATGCCAGAAAATTTTCAATCTGAAATTCCAGGATTAAACGTATTGACACGGCAGTTAGTTTCATCTGAAAGCCTCGGTTATGCTGATCAAGTCAATATTGATATTTTGGAATTAGACTATGATATACTATGGGATATTTCGTACGAATACCCCTCGTCTGACAGTTATTTTATTTATTCGACCAGAGGTTGCCCTCGTAAATGCTCTTTTTGTGCAGTAAGAAAACTGGAACCGGAATTTTATGACTGCAACAATATCAACAATCAAATAAGCACTGTAGAGTCGAATTTTGGAATAAAAAAACAATTATTAGTGATGGATAACAATATCCTACATTCGGAACATTTCACAGAAACTGTAGATTCATTAGTTGATTTAGGTTTTGGAAAGGATAATAACAAAATCAAAAAAAACAACTCGATGAAATACTATTTGATGAGTTTAGAAAAACGTATAAAAGAAGAAAGAAATTTTGAAAATTTATTTCTTCGAATTAAAAAAGAATTAATAAATCTTAAATTTGTCAGAATAAATAAAGAAGATGCTGTTATTTTGCAAGAGATTCTAGAAAAATTGAAACAATTATCAAAAGACGAATTTGCCCATAATTTAGTTGAAAACAAGAATTATATTGTCAATTTTTTTGAACGATACCACCATCATAAAATTACTCGATATATCGATTTTAATCAAGGTTTGGACGCTAGGTTGCTCACAGATGAAAAAGCAAAAAAAATGGCGGAATTAGCCCTAAAACCTTGTAGAATTGCTTTTGACAACTTAAATATTCAAAACGATTATTTTGACGCTATGGGTAAAGCTGTAAAATATGGTATTAGACATTTTTCAAATTATTTGCTTTATAATTATAATGAAAGACCCGAAGAATTATGGAAGCGAATATATTTAAATATTGAATTTTGCACAAACCATGCTGACGATAAATTGAAGCTTTTTTCATTTCCTATGAAATATGCTTCAATTTATCATACAGATCGAAGCTATGTTGGGGCACATTGGAATAGAAAGTATTTAAGGGCAATTAATGTAATATTAAATGTTACATCTGGAGTAGTTGCTAAAGAAGAAGATTTTTTTCTACGAGCTTTCGGCGCTAGCGAAGAAAAATTTTTAACAATATTAGCAATGCCTGACAATTTTATCAGATATCGAGATTATTTTGAAAAAAAAGGTTTCATGAGTGCTTGGAAAAACTCTTACAAAAGACTTACTGAAGAAGAAAAAAATCAGTTGATCCTTATATTGGAAAAAATGATACTTGAACCTGATGTGATTCAATTGAAGTATTGCAAAAATATTAATAATGTCTTGCAGTATTATTCAATCAGCAAAAAAAAAGTTGAAAATAATGAAAAATATTATTTTAATTTTCTTTTGAAACAGAATTTAAGCAGGAATTAGATCGATTTCTGCTTTTTTTATGTCAAAAAAAACACTACGACAATAACTACGACAATAACTACGACAATAACAGGTATAAAATAGCCAGAATTAGCAAGAGATTATCTAATATCATCAATAGGTCAACCATATATTTGTATTAATCAATCCTGGAAATAGTAAAGGAATGGCTTTTTAATGCCATTCCTTTAAATAAATATTATTCTTTAACTGGAGCTAGCGGGCGGAATCGAACCGCCGACCTACTGATTACGAATCAGTTGCGCTACCATCTGTGCCACGCCAGCAGTAAAAACTTACTGCACTATCATAACACAAAATGTCGCTCTACTTCAATATTTTTTACCATTTTTCCTTTGAAATCGAGATAAAAATTTCAGCTTCATTCATTTCTTTAATCACATCACCCATAGTTTTTCTTTAATCAAAGGCGCCAAATCTGAAAATATTTAAATATTTAATTCACGTTAAAGCAATTTTTACTGTAAATGATTTCATTGCCTGTAAAATTCATACCTCATTTATGCCTTTTTTCCAAATTTTCCGAATAAAAAGCGAACATTATTTATCCTTGAAAGACTTAATTCTCTGTGATAAGCTGATGCCAATTAAATACCAGAGTAGACAAGGTGCGTAAAGTGTTAAAGGATGGGAAGTTGCCTTTAAACGAAATGTGTCCATTGCGGTATCTTGTCGCTTCCGCTGTTACAATGCAAATTGTAAGATTGCGGAAGCATTACTTGAAAATCAAGGAGGTTTTTATGAAAAGTAATGCTTTTATCAGTAATTCAATACGGACCAAGGTTGTTGTCAATTGTGGTTTGCTCATTGCCATCAGCATCGTGCTGAAGATTCTATTAGAGGTGTATATCCCTCTGGGAGGCTTTCCTTCATTAAGGCTCAATATTACCGCCTTACCCATTATGCTCAGCGGAATATTGTTAGGACCCATTGCCGGTTTTGCGGTGGGATTCATTTCCGACCTACTGTGTTTTGTTATCAAGCCAGGTGGTCCGTTTTTTATTGGGTTTACCCTAGCCAGTGGGCTCACCGGTTTTATTCCAGGCTTGCTTTTTATGTTGATCAGAAAAAAAGAAGTGAAACATCTGGAATGGTTTAACCTCATATTTATTGTCCTATCCATTATGATTCTTGTCGTTACACGAACATTTACACTTGTAAACGGTGCCATCTATTATGGTGGTGCGCCCCTAAATATGATTTATCTGGGTCTCTTTATTGCTCTAATGATTGCTTTTGCGGTCTTCCCTATTATTGTAGTAAAGAAATCTAAAATGGACACCGAGTACCGAAGTGATCATATTTTGTTTATTGTAAGTGTTTCCCAATTGATTACATCAATTTTATTAAACACCTGGTTTTTGAGTATTCTTTATGGACAGGCCGTTGCAGTTTTACTCCCTGCCCGAATTATTTCCAATATCTTCCTTATTCCGCTTTACACAATGATGTTGGTTGGCCTACTGAAAGTTCTTCCGAATTTCATTAAAGAATCATAGTCAAAAAAGGCTGTTGGAAGTTCCAGCAGCCTTTTTGACATTAAACAGAAATTATTTGAATTTTCTAATAACAATGCTATTATTTCTTTGATTACTTTTTCTAAATTTCCGCAAGATAAAAAAAGGTTTGATTCTTGCAAAATAATTTATGAAGACTTGAGAATCATCTCAATAAAGAGTATAATTAGAATATTGCGAATAAAAAATAAATATTGCTTAGGAGGTTTTTGAAAATGGGATTAGTAACATCAACCGAAATGTTCAAAAAAGCTTATGAAGGTGGTTATGCAGTAGGCGCGTTTAATGTCAACAATATGGAAATAATCCAGGGAATTGTTGAAGCCGCTGAGGAAGAACAAGCACCCGTTATATTGCAGGTATCTTCCGGAGCGAGAAAATACGCAAATCCAGTCTATTTAAGAAAATTAGTGGAAGCTGCTGTTGAGGTCACAGGTTTGGATATTTGTTTACATTTAGATCATGGTGATGATTTTGATATTTGTAAGGCTTGTGTTGATTCTGGATTTACATCAGTCATGATTGATGGATCAAAGCATCCTTTCAAAGAAAATATTGCCTTAACTAAAAGAGTCGTTGACTATGCCCATGACCATGGTGTGGTTGTTGAAGCAGAACTCGGCAAACTTGCCGGTATCGAAGATGCTGTCAGTGTTACCGATCGAGATGCAACCTTTACCGATCCGGATGAAGCCATCGAATTTGTTGAAAGCAGCGGCTGTGATTCTCTGGCAATCACCATTGGCACAAGCCATGGCGCATATAAATTCAAAGGCGAACCTCGTCTCGATTTTGAACGACTTGATAAAATCTCAGCGTTGCTTCCTAATTATCCATTGGTACTCCATGGTGCATCATCGGTCCCAAAAGAATTTGTTGATTTATGCAACCAATACGGCGGACAAATTCCAGGAGCTCGCGGTGTTCCCGAAGACATGCTAAGAAAAGCAGCAAAGTCCGGGGTATGCAAAATAAATATTGATACTGATTTACGTTTAGCCATGACCGCCTCTATTCGAAGAATTTTCGTGGAAAATCCAGGCTATTTTGATCCTCGTCAATACCTGGGACCAGGCAGAATTGCCATAAAAGCAATGGTTGCTCACAAAATTAAAAATGTTTTGGGTTGCAGTAACAAACGATAGTAACAAACCCAAAATAATAATGAAAACATCACTTTTAGAGGCTGTCATAAGATAGCCTCTTTTTGCATTAAATCTAACGCTGTTTCATGGGTGAACTTTTTTTCCCGCCAAGCTTTTTACATGATATAATGTATCAAAATAACAATAAAGGATAACCGATGAAAGAAATAATAGTTACCGAAAACGAAAGCAATCAACGATTGGATCGTTTTTTGGGAAAGCTCATGCCACAGGCATCCAAGGGCTTTCTTCAGAAAATGCTTCGAAAAAAAAGAATTAAACTTAACGGGCAGAAATCAGAACCTAATACAGTCATTACACCAGGGGATAAACTCCAAATTTATTTCTCTGAGGAAACCATTTTAGGCTTTAGAAATGTGGCTAAAACCGAAAAAAGCCTTAAAAGCAATGTGCCACTGGATATTATTTTCGAGGATACCGATCTTTTGGTCATTAACAAACCTGTTGAACTCCTGACTCAGCCTGACAAAACCGGCGAAGCTTCACTCATCGATTTAGCGGTGTCTTATCTTACAGATAAAGGTGATTATGATCCAATTGCAAATCTGACATTTACCCCTGCCTGCGCAAACCGACTGGATAAAAACACCACTGGTATTGTTCTGGTTCCGAAAAATTTTCAAACCCTTCAAGCTGTCAATGAAGCGATTCGGGAGGACGCCACTAAAAAGGTTTACTTTGCCATGGTTCTCGGTGAGCCTCCTGAAAAAGGGGAAATTATTGGCTATCTTAAAAAGGATCCTGAAACCAATACCGTTACTTTTTCAGAAGAACCAACCTCCGACAAAGATAAAAAAGCCCAATTAAGCTATCAAAATCTTGGATGTCGCAGTGGTTATTCACTGCTTAAGATTACCCTGGGCACCGGTCGTTCTCATCAGATCCGTGTTCAGCTTGCTGCGATGGGTTATCCTATTCTGGGGGATCCAAAATACGGCAATCGTCGTCTTAATATTCGATTGTATGAAGATTTCGGTGTGCGAAGCCAACTTCTTCATAGTGCAAGCTTTACGTTGACGCCGATGCATAAAACCTTTCTTGCTCCACTGCCTCTGAACTTTGAAAAAATTCTGAGGAGTTTTGGCTTCAAAGCAACCCTTACCATGGAGGTTTAACCCTATGGCCTATTGGAACAGCCGGGGGCTTCGGGGAAGCCAATTAGAAGAAAGTTTGAACATGACCAATAAAATCTATTTAGAACAAGGGTTAGCAGTGGTTCAGAAAATACCAACCGCCATTAAACCGGTGGAATTGGATCCTGGAAAAGGTACCATTAAGCTGGCTTATTTTGAGGAAAAAAGCACCGTGGATTATTTGGGAAACATCCAGGGAATTCCGGTATGCTTTGATGCCAAGGAAACCAGTCAAAAACGGTTGCCCATTGCAAATATTCATAGTCATCAAATGGATTTTATGGAAGCCTTTGAACAACAGGAAGGCCTTTCATTTCTCATTGTTCATTTTAAATTTTGTGATGAAACCTTTCTGCTACCGTTTATGACTTTAAAAACCTATTGGGACAATGCACAAAATGATGGCCGGAAATCCATTCCCTATGCCGACTTTGATCAAAACCTGAGGATTTATCCTTCACATAATATTCTCCTCCACTATTTGGAGGCTGTTAATCATTACCTCAATCGAAAGGAAGAAAAAAACATGAAAAAAATACCTAGCTTTACCATTAATCATCTGGAATTACTTCGGGGAATCTATCTTTCCCGAAAAGATTATTGCGGTGACCACTGCATTACAACTTTTGATATTCGCATGAAGGAACCCAATCGTGAGCCTGTTATTAATATTGCAGAACTCCACGCTTTAGAACACATTGGTGCTACCTACCTGCGAAACGATCCTGTCCGCAGTGATGAGATTGTTTACTTTGGACCCATGGGTTGTCGAACCGGCTTTTACTTGTTGGTAAAGGGAGAACTTACTCCAGAAGATATCCTGCCACTGATCATTAATCTTTTCACCTTTATTGCTGCATATGATGACGAAATACCTGGCGCTACTCCCAGAGATTGTGGGAATTACCTGGACATGAACCTCCCCATGGCACGCTATGAAGCCAAGAAATTTCTTACTGAAATTTTAGAAAATATTCAACCTGAAAACATGGTTTATCCCAAATAAAAAAAAGCCTCTGAATGAAATGCACCCCCAAAAGTTAGCCGAAAACTTTTGGAGGTGCATTTTTGATCCTATTTCCTAGGGCTTGTATCGGTTGTTTTATCAATGGCTTTTCTTGCTTTTCTTTCCTGTTTATAATCCTTGCCTTTTCCTACCATACGGTCAAAAAGACGTTCTGAATAGGATTTTTGTTCTTTAGTAATTTTTTCCTGTTCTCGGGATAATTTATTAATTCGATTTACCCAGGTTTTTGCTTTGGCGATCATTTCTTTATTCTCAGGATCCGGAATCACTGCTGTCCATTCCTGAAAGAGCTTTCCGTTTCGGGTGTGTGCTTCATAATTTATTGCTAAAACCTTATAAACCTTATCCCCATTGTCATAATCTTTTATTTTTGCCTGAGCTTTTTTCCAAGTATGAAAACGTCCCATAATATAGGCACTATCCACATGAATAATAGTCACATATGGTTTTACCATTGCCTTATACTTAAAGCTTTTTGGTAAGACAAGGGTAAACAGCACTGATAACGAGCCAAAGAAAACAAAAAATAGTCCACTCAGCCACTTCGTTTCCGGAGAAAGTAAAATAACTAGTACAATTGAAATAACAAGTTCTATTCCCAGAAGGAGCCAGACCTTTTTTTTGCTGCTTTCTTTCTGAATTTGATTCAATTCACCAATAAAAGAAGTATACTGATCTTCATCATATTCCCAAACCAATGCTTCATCTTTCTTTTCTAAAAATGTAATGAATTTTTTATATCGGAAATAATAAAATAGGGCAAATCCTAGACCAAAAGCAATAATAATGATTCCAAAATACGAAAAATAAAATTGATAGGCAGCCACAGCCTTAATGACAAATGGCACAAAAACAACCATTGTCCCCAATACAACTGCAATTAGAGCCAAGATTATATTCTGTCTTTCAGGGTTTTTTAATTCTTCCATTCTTTTTCACAACCTTTTCATAAATATAATAGTATAAAAAATGACTAGATCTGACTAAACTTTTCTCGGACTTCTTTGATATGTCCACAGGTCATACTTCCTTCAGGGCAGGGACCTTCCACACAACGCGGTCCACCGTTTTTAAATAAAATCGGTGCGATTTTTTTGCATGCTCTGAGCATTTCTGTGGCAAGATCACGAATTTCCCATTGTGCACGATTACAACAACGTTGATTATAAAAATGTAACAATTCCCGGGTATTCATGGTCACCACAATTTTAGTTTCACAGGCATTGGGTAAAACGAAGCGGGCATCTTCAATCCCCTGTTTTTCTGCTGTTATAACCGCTTGTTTTTCGGTCATGCCACTGCTTATCAACGCTTTGGTATGCTTTTCAATAAGCATTTCAGCCAAAAGATCATAGGTTTTCTGGGCATTTTCCATGCCTTCTAAAAAAAAAGCTTCGCCACCGGGTAATGCTTTAATTTCAGGTGGTATCACATAATTAAATTGTCCCTCATTCACATATCGTTGAGATTTCTGACTAAAACTTGCCATCCGATGACGTACTAACTGATGGGTTAATGCTCGGCTCACTCCTTCAATTGCAAAAGTAAAGTTTGCATGTTCAATGGGTGATGCATGGCCCATATCCATTAATCGACTTAAAAATCGTTCAACATTTTCATCAGTGAGATCTTCCATAATCTCGCCGGCTCCTGCTTTTGAATAACATAATTTTGCAGCTGCAGCCACTAATTTTTCAGGTTCCGGGGTATGCTGAATCAAAGTTACGCTTAATTTTGTTTCCATAAAATTCTCCTTTCTAATGATCCTAATTTGTTACCTCATTATAACATTATTCCTGTGATTGTACAGTTTTTATCCCCTGATAAAAAAATTTGCAGGTGCTTTCCTAATTCTTTTCCTATGGTGACAACAATTTTCATTCTGTAAATCAATAATTAAAGATATAATGCTTTCCATCGATGAGTATATTACTAATGGAGGTGCCCAATGGTTGGCAATCTTGATACCGTTCCTGAACTGCTGAAAAACTTCCACTACACCACTGGTGAACAGCACAAATTTCTAGGAGAATACTACCGTTTGATGGTTTCTGAATCTCCTGAAACCGGTGTATTGATTAATAATTTTAATATGATTCTCAGTGTCCAAGATCTTAAATCGACTCAGCAAAAAGAATTTATTTTAGATATGTGGTACAGAGAACAGGCTGAGGATATTTTTGTAGAAGCAATGGCGACCGCCATTATTAAATCAGCCCCTTATAAGGTGAGATTTCCGGATCTGAAAATCTATCGTCTTGATAATCGATGGGGCGCATGCTCTCCTAAAAACCAACGGGTTATTCTAAATTTGGAGCTCATTAAAACTCCGAAAGAATGCATTGAATATATTGCGCTTCACGAAATGCTTCATTTCCGTTTTCCCAATCATAACCTGGCTTTCTATGGAGCTCTGGGTGATTTGATGTCCGACTGGAAAGAACGAGAAGATATGTTAAATCAGAAATTCCGTTTAACCTAAAAAACTATTTTAATCCCAAATGCATGGTTAAACATGCATTTTTTTCTTAAGCATTATTCTTGTTTTCTCTGGAATACGATGATAAATTCCCTGGAGCAGTGCAATAATACAGATTCCGGAAACGGCAACAATTAATGACCAGGTTAAATGGAGGGTTCCCCAAAAGTTCAAACTGATAATACTATCCAAGCCTATTGCAAAAACAATCGCAAAGAGGATGAGATTTGTAGGAATATAAATAAGCTGACTTCGTTGCCGGGTATGTTTGAAAATAAACATAAAAATAGATATATCCAAATAGATCAAGGTTGCAATGGGTACAGCGTAATGAAAATACCAGCTATTTTGGCTTCCGCTGATCAAATAGATGCACAGGGTTGCCACAAGCGCGGTGAGGTAAGCGCCTAGAAAATTATACTTGGGTTTCAAATAGCCCAAGGAAAAAAACACTACTGCGAAAACAGTTAAATCTGCCACTGCAATATATTTTATAAGTGCATGGTTCCAGGGATACACCAAATAGACTACTCCCAAAATCACGAGGAGACTCAGAACAATAATACCAATGGAAAAAATGGCCTTGTTTTTCTTCCCGAGATGATCCTCATAATAGGTATTTATGGCTTGAGGGTATTTACGTCCTTGGGGATCCAGGGTCTCATCCACATCAGGCAATGGATAATCACATAAGGGACAGTTTTTAGTATCTTGTTCAACTTCAACACCACATTTTGGACAATAGGCCATTTTTCTTACCTCTTATTCGTTTCAATTTTGACATGAATTCCCAACTGCCGGATTTTCCTGAAAAATATTTTTTCAATCACTGTTTCTCCTGTGGTTTTTCCAAATGAAAGTGAAAGGTTTTTGTTATAACTTACCATAACCAGTTTGAGTCGGCTTTCCACGCTGGGTGTAGGAAAGACTTCCAAACTTTTAATATATGGTTTAATTTCGTCAGGAAATGTCACACTTCCCAAATTGGAAAGCCCACTGGTATAACCTCGTTCCCCGTAACGGTTATAAATCACAGGCATAATAAGTTTCTTAACCCAAAGAGGGATAATTCTTAAAAAAATAAATTGCTCATTTCGAACATTTCTTGAAATATAGCGATTAATATTTTTCTCATTCATGTATAATCCCATATACCCTTTTATTTGCTCAATAATTTCCTCCCGGGTGTAAAAACCCAGAGCCAAATCAATTTCAGGATTTAGGCTGATAAAAAAGTTTCTTAAAGTAATGGATGGAAACATTCTTCGTAAATCAACCGGTACATTAATGGCGATTTTTTGACGATGCTTCTTTTTTTCACTCATGTTTGAGGTTTGAATATATTCCTGTATGCTTTCAAAATATAGGGCCAACATAAATTGGGTAAGGGTACAGCCATATTTTCGTGCCAATCCCAAAAGTGGATCCACTGGGACAATGCCTGTCAGCAACAGATATTCCCCTTTATCTAAAAGTTCAAAGGGAAAGTGATATACTTTTTTGCTTTCTGGCGGTGGCGGTACGCCTTCCTTATAGTAAACTTTAAAGGAGTCCTCATATTCTCTGGGATCAACATCAGAAAGAATGTCCATGGATTTTCCCGATTTTTCGGGAATAATGCCTTTTTTCTCCTTAAAATATTCAATGAGCAAGGTTTGCAGAAACATCAATCCACCACTGCCATCACAGATACTGTGATTAAACTCAATATGAATATAGGATTTATAATACAGCACACGAAATGGAAAGGTTTTACCCTGACGTTGTCTCATGGTTTTGCAAGGATAAAATGTTTCTTCCTCCACCTTTGGGATGGCCTCGGTATGCTCATAGTAATACCAGAATACGCCACGCTTTAGAGTCACCTGAAAATAGGGAAACCGATGAATTATTTGTTCCAGTGCCTTTTGTAAAATAACAGGTTCAACTGCTTCACAAAGACCGACTGTCATCCGATAGACGGTTGACATCCGTGAAGACGCTATGGCGGTATACAAAACTCCCGCATTATCCAGAGAATAAAATTTTAGCTTATGCTGTTTCTCTTCGATGATTACCCACCTCCCCGCAGGAAATTTTTCCGAAAGGTCAATAAAAAAGCATCAAAGATTTCTGCCTTACAAGCCAAGGTCACATCCACTGCAACAATGGAAAAATCGCCAAGTTTTTCCTGACGTTCCTGGGATAAGCTTACCTGCCATCCATCACCGTAATAAACATCATCTGCAATTTTTTCCGCATTTTTTGTAAGATAACGTTCGAATTCTTTTTTGGGAATGGATCGCATTGCAATCTTCTTAACCACAAGATCATCACACTCTTTTTTCTCATTGTTTGCTTCCCGCGCACTTGCTTCCTGATCCGTCATTTCATATCCTTTCTTTTCATTCCAGTCTCTATTATTCTTAATTTTATCATAGTGTTCTTAATTAAACTATCAGAATTCCAATTCAATAAAAATATTATTTATTGAAAAACAGGTAAATTTGAAATTTTCAGGCCCCATTTTCTTTCATAATTCAGAACTTAAAATTTACCGAAGTTACATTATTTCCATCTTAACCCATGAAATTGCTGTAAACGATATTTTTTAACCAAATTTTCTTTCTCCAACCTGAGTTTTGTTAAAATAATAATGGTTTTCTTACCCTTGTAACCTTTTGTCTCCTATGTTAAAATACAGACAATTGAATATAAACAGAGTAGATAAGATGCGTAAAGTGTTAGAGGATGGGAAGTTGCCTTTAAACGAAATGCGACCATTGCGATATCTTGTTGCTTCCGCTGGACCCCTTGACCACAAAATCGAGGGTTGCGGAAGCATTGCTTAAAACTTTTTGTTTTATTTAAGTAATGCTTTTTTTATTTGGTTTTAGTAAAAACCATTCCAAACCATGGGTGAATCCCAGGTCTGGCGATAGGAGAAAAATGATTGATCAAAAGAAAATTCAAGAAGCTGTTGTTATGATACTAGAAGCCATTGGTGAAGACCCCAATCGTGAGGGACTCATCGAAACCCCGGATCGTGTTGCCCGGATGTATGCTGAAATTTTTTCAGGTTTTGGCAAAACAGCGGAACACCACCTTTCAAAAACCTTTGCTGTAAAATCCGATGACATTGTCATCGAAAGAGATATTCCTTTTTATTCCATGTGTGAACATCACCTTATGCCTTTTTATGGCAAGGTTCACATTGCATATGTACCCAATGGCAGAGTCGCTGGCCTTTCTAAATTGGTACGAACCGTTGATATCTATACCAAAAAACCACAGATTCAGGAAGCACTGACCACTGAAATTGGGGAAGCCATTATGGAATTCCTTCATGCCCGTGGTGTCATGGTCATTATTGAGGCCGAACATCTCTGCATCAACATGCGTGGAGTTAAACGTCCTGGAACAAAAACCGTTACCGCGATGCAAGCCGGTATTTTCAAGAACAATAAAGAGCTAAAGGACGAAGTCCATAAGCTTATGACTATCCGTTAGGAAATGTTCCATGAAAGATTTAAAAAACGCCAACAAACTTTATCAAAATGAAGACTATCAAAAATACCTTGAAAATATTAATACCTATGAAGAAAATCGTAAATTTTGCGGTCATGACCTCTCCCACTTTTTATCGGTAGCCCGTATTGCCACTATTAAAAGTGTTGAGGCTGGTTTGAGCATCCCCCGGGACCTCATTTATACCACCGCACTACTCCACGATATTGGGCGTTTTGTTCAGTATGAAGACAAAACACCTCATGAAATTGCATCCCATACCCTGGCAATTTCACTATTAGAGTCTCTGGATTTCAATTCTAATGAAAAAAGCCAAATTCTGGATGCAATCCTTAATCATCGTAACCCAGAGGCCCAGGGATTTAGTCACATTTTTTATGAAAGCGATAAGCTCTCCCGGGAATGTCTTGACTGCCTTGTGGCAACGCAGTGCGATTGGAGTGCTAAAAAAAAGAATCTTATTATAATGTACTAAAAAGCCAAGACCCCACTACGATCTTAACACCTCAAAGGAGTTTGAAAAATGCACATTGGCAACAAAAATTTTGATTTAGAAAACGACATTGTCATTATGGGGATTTTAAATGTCACCCCGGATTCTTTTTCCGATGGCGGTAAATTTAATTCCCTTGACACCAGTCTAAAACACGTTGAAAAAATGATTTCTGACGGAGCGGATATTATTGATCTTGGTGGTGAATCAACCCGACCAGGCCATAAATCCGTGGAAGAAGCCGAAGAGATTGACCGCGTGATTCCGATGATTGAAGCTATTAGAAGTCGTTTCGATATTCCCATTTCCATTGATACCTATAAAAGCAAGGTCGGTGACCTGGCCATTAGGGCTGGTGCAGACCTTGTCAATGATGTCTGGGGTTTTAAACGGGATCCCAAACTGGCTGACGTTACCGCCAAACATAAGGTTCCCTGTGTACTCATGCATAATCGTGACAATCAGAACTATGACAATCTGTTAATTGACATGGGCCATGATCTGAAAGCATCCATTGACATCGCCCTGAATGCAGGGGTTTCCAAGGATAGCATTATCCTTGATCCAGGCATTGGCTTTGCCAAGAATTATGCGCAAAATATGGCCGTTATGCAACATTTAGAAGCACTTCGGGACCTGGGTTATCCCCTGCTTTTAGGCACTTCCCGTAAGGGTTTCATTGGCCTGACTTTGGACTTACCGGTAACTGATCGTATTGAAGGCACCGTGGCCACAACGGTGATTGGTATCATGAAAGGGGCATCCATTATTCGTGTTCATGATGTCCTGGAAAATAAACGCGCCGCAATCATGGCTGCCGCTATTTTGAAAGGAAAAGAATGGATAAACTGTATATAAAAGATCTTGAGGTTTTCGCCTACCATGGGGTCTTCCCCGAAGAGAAAAGCCTGGGCCAAAAATTTCTTATTTCAGTGACACTGACCTTAGACATGCGCGATGCCGCCATAACCGGAGATCTGTCAAAATCCGTTCATTATGGTGAGCTTGCCCATGCTCTGGAAAAAGAATTTCAAAAAGAAAGTTATGATCTCATTGAAACTGCCGGAGAGCAGCTGACAACCTATGTGCTGAACAACTATCCCATGGTTTCCATGGTTAAAATTATGATTAAAAAACCCTGGGCTCCGATTTTAAGATCAATGGATACCGTGGCCATTGAAATTACCAGGGAATGGCACCGGGCTTTTATTGGTTTTGGTACCAATATGGGAGATAAACTCAAAAATATCGAAACTGCCCTTGCCAGTTTAAAAGCTCTGGACGGGGTTATAATTTTAAACCAATCCACCATTATTGAAACCGAACCCTGGGGATACGAAAATCAGGATGTCTTTTTAAACGGTATTCTTGAAATAAAAACGTTTTTACCTCCCCGGGAGCTGATGACCCAACTTTTAGCCATTGAAGAAGCGTTGAAAAGAGAGCGCACCATTCACTGGGGACCCCGAACGCTGGATTTGGACATCATATTTTACGATAACTGGATCTCTGATGACCCTATGGTGATTCTCCCCCACCCTCGAGCCCATGAGCGGGGCTTTGTTTTGGAACCCATGGCCGAAATCGCTCCGTATTTTATTCATCCGGTATTTCGTAAAAGCATGAGCGAACTTCTTAAGGAAGTAGAGTAAATATTTTTTCAACACAAAAAAAAGGCCAAGGCCTTTTTTTTGTGTGTTTCTTATCTATTGATTTTTCCCAAAGGAAATGGCATAAGCCGTTCGACTTGGAGTTGGCAGTCCAGTATCTGAAAGGGTCACCCCAATTGTTTTCTCGATGTCTTCAAAAAGATCAAAGATTTTTTTCCCTGAATCCAGGTGAAAACCTTCTTCCCCAGGATAGATGCAGTCAACTAATTCCATACCATAGCGTTTTTTTATATCTTCCGCCATGGCCTTCTGGGCAAAGCGACAAGCAAAATTACAAAGCTCCATAATAATATACTGTTCAAGCATACCTTTCATGGTCATGCAATAATTCTCAATTTCTAAACCCGAAGTCACAATATTTGGAATTACCAAACCCCCATTGTGAATTTTCTCTACTGCAAGGGTACTTTTAAATGAGACATCATCAAGTGTAAAATAGTTTGCATCAATGATTTTAGCTTTGGAAACACGATATAGAACCTTTGGTTTTGGAATATTTTTTGCAGTTTCTAATATTCTTTGGATAGGAATTGCCCGTCGCGATCCTCTTTTCATACGGAGATGGTCATAAAACTCATCTTCGTCCAAAGAAAATTCCAGCTCCGTCAATGCAACTACGCTCATATTATCTCGCTTTCCTTACTTTAATAAGCACGGGCAAAATATGCCATTTTATCCGCCGGCTTTTCACAACAAACACATTTACCTTCATAAAGAACTTCTTGCTCATCATCAAAGGGAACACAACGAATTGAAGCGCCGGTTTCGTCTTTAATCTTATCTTCACAATCCCGGTCACCACACCACATGGCCTTAATAAAGCCAGGGTTTTCTTTTAAATTCTTCTTAAATGTGTCAATATTTTCTGCGGTGGATGTTTTTTCTTCACGCATTTTTAAGGCTTTGTCAAAAAGGTTTTGTTGGATTTCTTCTAAAAGCTTCCCAACCGTTTCGGCTATATTTTCCAGGCTTACCTGAACCTTTTCGCCCGTGTCACGTCGTGCCAGAACACATTGTCCATTTTCTATATCCCGGGGTCCAATTTCCAAACGGATAGGAACACCCTTCATTTCCCATTGGTTAAACTTCCAACCCGGGGAATATCCATCAACGTCATCCACTTTGACCCGGTAGTCTTTGTCTAGGGCTTTGCTTAATTCCCAGGCTTTATCTAAAACGCCTTCTTTATGCTGAGCTACTGGAATAATCACCACTTGAATCGGCGCAATCTTAGGTGGCAGCACTAATCCATTGTCATCCCCGTGAACCATAATGATCCCACCGATTAACCTGGTTGATACTCCCCAGGATGTATGAAAAGGATAGGACTGTTCATTATTTCGATCCAGATAGGTAATATCAAAGGCTTTTGTAAAGTGTTGTCCCAGATTATGGGAAGTTCCTGATTGCAATGCCTGGCCATCATGCATTAATGCTTCCATAGTATAGGTGGCGTCTGCCCCTGCAAATTTTTCTTTTTCGCTTTTTTGACCAACGACCATGGGCATCGCCAGTATATTTTCGGCAACTTCACGGTAGATCTCTAGCATTTGCATGGTTTCAGTTTGCGCTTCTTCCGGCGTTTCGTGAAGGGTATGGCCTTCTTGCCAGAGAAATTCGGACGTTCTAAGAAATGGCCGGGTCGTTTTTTCCCAGCGTACCACTGAGCACCATTGATTATATAGATAGGGTAGCTGTCTATAAGAATTCAGCCATTTGGCGTACATACTGCAGATAATTGTTTCTGAGGTTGGACGTACTGCTAAGCGTTCGGCCAGCTCCTTGCCGCCACCATGAGTAACCCAGGCTACCTCTGGGGCAAAACCTTCAACGTGTTCCGCTTCTTTTGTCAAAAGGCTTTCGGGGATTAAGAGAGGAAAGTACATGTTTTCATGGCCAGTCTCTTTAAAACGCTTGTCATAAGCGCTTTGGATCAGCTCCCAAATGGCATAACCATAGGGACGTATTACCATAAACCCTTTCACAGGAGAATAGTCGACTAATTCTGTTTTTGAAATAACATCCGTGTACCATTGTGGAAAATCAACTGCCATGGAAGTGATTTCTTTTACATGATTATTTTGTTTTTTACCCATTTTTTTTCCTTCTCAGACGATTGTCTGTAAATTAAGAGATTATATGCTTAAGTAATCAAAGGCACACCCGAATAAACAAAAAAACCACCTGCGCAAGCAAGTGATTTTTTATATAGGTTATCGAGGAATTATTTTACTTCGATGCTTCCGCCTACTTCTTCGATTTTAGCTTTGATTTCTGCAGCTTCTTCTTTAGTAGCGCCTTCTTTAACTGGTTTTGGAGCTTCATCAACTAATGCTTTTGCTTCTTTCAAGCCTAAGCCAGTGATTTCACGAACAACTTTGATAACTTTGATCTTTTGATCTCCAACAGCTGTTAAGATCACTTCAAATTCAGTTTGTTCTTCAGCTTCTTCAGCAGCAGCAACTGGAGCAGCGCCGGCAGCAGCCATAGGAGCAGCAGCACTTACACCGAATTCTGTTTCCAATGCTTTTACTAATTCAGATAATTCTAATACGGTTAATCCTTTTACGTCTTCGATTAATTGGGTTACTTTTTCACTTGCCATTTTTATAATACCTCCAAATATTCTTTCTATAATTTTAGTTACCTAATGTTAGGCTTGTTTTTGTTCTGCAATTGCGTTTAATGCAACAACCAATCCGCGTAAGTTTCCGTTTAAAACGTTAACAAAACCCGAAATTGGAGAATTCAAGGCGCCTAAAACTTGGGCGACCAATACTTCACGTGGTGGTAATTCTGCAAGAGCTGCAACGCCTTTGACGTCTAAGACCTTACCTTCTACCATACCTGCTTTAATGACTAAAGCCTTATGTTTCTTTGCAAACTCACTGAATATCTTTGCTGGTGCTACTGGATCTGTGTTACAGAAAGCAACCGCTGTAGGACCAACCAAAACATCAAGAAGACCTTCATAGCCAGTTTCTTTGGCTGCAAAGCGCATCATTGAATTTTTGTAAACCTTATATTCAATGCCTGCATCTCGCGATTTGGCACGAAGTTCAGTTACTTCTTCAACGGTTAAGCCACGGTAATTAACGAGAACAGCAGTTTTTGCATTACGAAATTTTTCTGCAATTTCTTGTACAACAACTTGTTTTACTTCAATCTTTGGCATATATTATGTGCACCTCCTTTTAAAAATCGCATCAAAAAAGCTCACTCCACAGTGTGAAGAGAGCTTTATATTTTAAATAAGCTTTTTTCTCTTCAGCCTCGGTAGGATTTATAAAACACCTACTGTCTATGGATGAATGATATTCTTTGACAACGACGATATTGTATCATTTGTCATTTTCTATGTCAAGTTGATTTGGGCCTAGGTTAACTTTAATTAACCAGTCCCTAGATTTTTCCTGCATTGATCTTAATTCCAGGACTCATGGTGCTTGCTAAGGTAACACTTCTAAAGTATAGCCCTTTGGAAGCTGATGGTTTTGCTTTTTTGATTGTTTCAAGTAAAACAATCATGTTTTGCAGTAAATCTTCTTGAGAAAAAGAAGCCTTACCAATAATAACATGGATAATATTTGTTTTATCCAAACGATACTCAACCTTACCGGCTTTAGTATCAGCAACCGCCTTTGCGATATCCATGGTAACTGTACCTGATTTAGGGTTAGGCATTAATCCTTTAGGGCCTAAAACACGACCTAAACGACCAACTTTACCCATCATATCAGGAGTCGCAATCATTACATCAAAATCAAACCAGTTTTCTTGTTGAATTTTTTCAATCATATCGTCTTCACCAAAGAAATCAGCACCAGCATCTTCAGCTTCTTTCAATTTATCGCCTTTGGCAATAACAAGAACTTTAACTGATTTACCTGTACCATGTGGAAGAACGATTGCTCCACGAACCTGTTGATCTGCATGACGTGAGTCTACACCTAGTTTAATATGCAATTCAATGGTTTCATCAAATTTTGCAGTTGCCATTTTCTTGACTTGAACAATAGCTGCATCAAGATCAAACAACTCTTGTTTATCATAGCTTTTTACTAAATCCTGATATTTTTTTCCTTTTTTCATGTTGCCTCCTGGTGGTATTAACGGTTTCCCTCCCACTTAAGGTATCTCAACCCTTTTAAATATTATTCTTCGATTGTAATGCCCATACTTCGGGCGGTTCCAGCGATCATTCTCATTGCAGATTCAACAGACGCTGCATTTAAATCAGGCATCTTTATTGTTGCAATTTCTCTTAATTGAGCTTCAGTGACTTTGGCTACCTTTTTCTTGTTTGGTTCGCCAGATCCTGATTCAATACCAGCTATTTTCTTTAAAAGAACAGCTGCCGGTGGTGTTTTTGTAATAAACGAATAAGATCTATCCTGAAAAACAGTAATGACAACAGGAATAATCATTCCTACATCATTTGCAGTTTTTGCATTGAATTCTTTACAAAATCCCATAATGTTAACGCCGTGTTGACCAAGTGCTGGTCCAACTGGTGGAGCTGGTGTTGCTTTACCTGCATTAATTTGTAATTTAATGAGACCTATTACTTTTTTTGCCATGTTAACACCTCCTTCATTTTATTTTCGTATTTTTTCTCCCGAGGGAGCAAGCATGAAGAATCGTTTCTCCTAAGCGTTCAATTTTTCAATTTGTTCAAACCCAAGTTCAGCCAAAGTTTCTCTGCCAAACATTGAAACATTGACCTTAACCTTTGATTTTTCTGGATGTACTTCTTCAATAATCCCGGTGAACCCTTCAAGAGGTCCTTCTGTGACCTTAACTTCTTCACCAACATGCATGCTAATTTCCACACGCTGCTGCCGAATGCCCATGCTTTTTAATTCAGCTTTGGTCAATGGCACAGGTTTCGAAGCTGGACCAACAAATCCAGTAACACCACGAGTATTTCTGACGACATACCAAGAATCATCTGTAATGAACATTTTAATCATGACATAACCTGGAAATAGTTTCTTTTCTTTAACGACGCGTTTGCCGTTTTTGCTTTCCACTACTTCTTGTACAGGAACTTGAACCTCTAGGATCAAATCTTCCATATTTCTGTTTTCTACCGTGGCCTCAATGCTCGCCTTAACCTTATTCTCATAACCAGAATAAGTATGGGCTACAAACCATTGGGCCTCATCTTGTTGATTATTTTCCATGGTTCTCCCTTAACTATTTGTTGAGAAATAGCGCAGCAAGTGCCCCTAATCCTGAATCAACAACCCAAACGAGTAAAGTAAAAATTGTGACAATACCTGCGACAACGCCTGTACGTCGAACTAATTCTTCTCTATCCAACCAAGTTACTTTTTTCAACTCATGGTAAACTCCCTTAAGAAAGCCTACTATTTGCTGAAAAATATTTGGTTTTTTACTCTTATCGCTTGATTTTTTTTGGGGTTTTTTATCGCTTTTAACCGTGGTTTGGGGCGTCTTCTTCTCCTCTTTTACAAGAGTTGTCGCCTTTTCTGCGGTTTTTTGTGCCTGTTGCTGGGTGTTATTTATTTGCTTTTGTTTACTACTGGCATTCTTTGTTTTTTTATTTGTTGCCATGATATTCCTCTTTACCCATTATTTCGTTTCTTTATGTGGTGTATGCGTCTTGCAAAATTTGCAATACTTATCCATTTCTAAACGATCAGGATTATTCTTCTTGTTTTTCATGGTATCGTAATTTCTTTGCTTGCATTCTGTACATGCTAAAGTAACTTTTACTCTCATTCCAGCACCTCCTACATCCTTATATATCAACACCTCAGGAACATGCAGGCACACGTTCCCTATTTTCATAGTCACTAACATAGAATACCATAAGAAACCAATTTCTGTCAATAAAAACATCAATAATAATTCCAAACTCTTCTATGATTTTTTACAAATAAAAAAAGGCGCGTGGCCTTTCAAATAACACTTTTCATTATATCAGTAACGTTTGAAATAATCAAGGTGGATTTTATATTTTACAGTTTTAAACCCCAGTAGTCACAGCTAAAAATATCGCCGTCAATATCCACCACTCCTGGAAGACGTCCCCAGAGTTCAAAGCCATGTTTCTCTGCCAGTTTGATACTGATAAGATTACTTTCAAAAATAACAGCGATTAAACTTGTAAAGCCAAGTTCCCGTGCTGCTTCAATGGCAAGTCCCATCATTTGAGTGCCAAGACCTTTGCCCTGGGAACGACTGTCGATATAATAGCTAATCTCCGAAGTATATCGAAAACCTTCCCTTCCAGCCCGAAATTCCGTTAGGGTTACCCACCCGATGACTCTTTCTTCATCTTCAGCCACAAACATTGGATGTTTGATTGATGAGTGATGAATAAACCAGGCCTTTCGATCCTCCATGGTTGCCCTGGAAAGCTGGGCTGTGTAGATTCGCTTTTCTATGGCCTCATTGAGAATATCCAATACCTGTTGATAATCTTTTTCCTCTACTAATCGTATCTTCAACTTAAAATCTCCTGTATTTTTCTATATTTTCTAATATTCTTTTATATTTTTTTTATTGTATTTATTAAATCTGAAATATCCGCTTCGGTGGTATCAAAGGATGTGACAAAGCGGCAATAGGTCTGATTATTATATAAAACATCGTGGACCAATTCTTTTTCTAATAACACCTTCAAGACATTTTTTGGCAATGTGACAATCACAATGTTTCCCTGAACGTCAGCGCAAAAATCAATATAACCGATTTCCATCAGTGCTTTTTTTAATATCTCCGCCATTGCATTGGCATTTCCGGCATTTTCCTTCCAAAGATCTTCATTCATATACGCAATAAACTGTGCCCCTGTAAATCGCATTTTAGAAAGCAGTTGATTGCCATGCTTTACCATAAAGGGCATTCGGCTGTTCAAGTCTTTATTGAAACATATGATAGCTTCTCCGAACATCAACCCATTTTTTGTACCGCCAAAGGATAAAACATCCACCTCTGTATCGGCAATCATTTCCCTAAGGCTTATTCCCAATGAAACCGCTGCATTGGATATTCTGGCACCATCCACATGAAGCAGACATCCATTATCATGGGCAAAATCAGCGATGCCTTTGATTTCTTCTTTGGTATAAAGTGTTCCAATTTCCGTGAGCTGACTAATGGAAATCATTCGGGGTTGAGAATGGTGGATATCACCTGAATGGCTGAATATTTCATCCAGTTTCTGGATGGCCAGCTTTCCGTGGACATGGGGAACTGTTACAATCCGTGAGCCGCTAAAATTTTCAAAGGATCCCGTTTCAGTGCCATTAATATGAGCAATGTCGGTTGTCACTAAAGATTCAAAGGAGCGTAATCCTGATGCATTACACAAAACATTGGCTCCTGTTCCATTGATCACAAAGTGAACCAGGTCTGCAGCACAGCCAAAGGTACTGGCTACAGCCTCCCGGGCTTGCTGTGTTAAAGGATCTTCCCCGTAGGCCGATGCATGTTCGCTGTTCGCCTGAAAAAGAGCTTCCATAATTTTTGAATGGACTCCTGAGGCGTTATCGCTTAAAAATGATTTCATTTTTCCTCCAATTGAATACTTTCTGTTTAATATAGTCTAAACAGAGTTTATTTATTTACGTCCGATTTTTCCCCGCCAGGCAACAACCACAGTTACGATAAAAACGATGACAATCACTCCTATGGTCGAGATATATGGGGAAAGCACCAGTGCCAGCCATGCAATGATCACAGGGGAAACCAAAGCGAAAATAAAAAGACACCCTATGATAATAAAATAATTTTTATTTTTTCCCATGATTCCCTTCCGATAAGTGCTCACGCCACTAAGAGCAATGTTTGTTCACATAAAAAGTATAGTCGCTGTGAATCCTGATTGCAATGTTTTTATATTTAAGTTAACCTTCAAAACAATTTACTTTCCATAGTAAATAATCATCAATATTTTTGTTATTTCTTCACCTGGGTTTTTATAAGAATGATTCACATCTGATTTGAAACGGATGGATTCTCCAGGGGATAGGGTATATACGTGATCTGAAACTATGAGTTCTAAGACTCCGGTAAATACAGTAATCGTTTCTTCAGTGCCTTGTAAATGTGGGTCTGACTTTAAACAGCCGCCAGGAAGTATTTCAATGGTACAAACCTCAAACCCACGCTGATGATCAAATGGAAAAATGAGGTAATTAATATATTTGCCATTATCTGCTTTTAAGCATATGACTTCATCCTGTTTCACAATTTCAACTTCATCTTCGTGCTTTTCAAACAATGACGTAAAGGATACCTTTAAACCATTGGCAATTTTCCAGAGAACCGAGATTGTTGGATTAACCTCACCCCGCTCAATTTGGCCAAGCATGCTCTTACTTACATTTGTAAATTTTGACACGCTGTCTAAGCTCAATTTTTTTTCTTCTCTAAGAGCCTTGACATTTTTTGCAACAAGCTTATTTACATCCATTATTAACCCCTCCATAAATAAGTCGACAATATAATGCACATATTATATCATTATATCGCACAATGAAACTTGGTTAGTTGTGCATACTATTGTATCACATTTTATTTTTGGAGGGAAATCACAATGTTTAATCTCATTTCATTTTTAACCTATCTCGTTATTACCGCCACTACACCAGGCCCTAATAATATTATGTCCATGTCCAATGCCAGCAAATATGGGTTTCGAAAAAGTTTTCCTTTTAACCTGGGTATTTTTGTTGGTTTTTCAGGAACCCTTTGCTGGGCATTATTTGGGTCAGTATTCCGTCAGTTATTTTCAAAAAATGCAAAGGCATTTAATATTATCATGGCTTTGCTTCTGGTTTACTGTGCGGTTTCTTTGTTTTTCTTAATTTTCAAATCAGGAAATAAAAATAACCTCTTGCGAGGTTGTAAGAGTGTTATTCAAAATGGTGCACCCGAGTGGATTTGAACCACCGGCACGCAGTTTAGGAAACTACTGCTCTATCCACCTGAGCTACGGGCGCATGAATTTCAAAGCTCATTATACCAATAAATCAAAAATTTGCAAAGGCTTTTTCACTTACTAATTAACACCGTAATATTCTTCCATGGTTTTACCGCTATTGAAAATATCGGTTGCCACATCCACGCCGACATAACGCAGATGCCAGGGTTCATAGGCATAACCTGTAATATCAGTTTTTCCCTGGGGATAACGGACAATAAACCCATACTTATGAGCATTTTCATTGATGAACTGGCCTTCCGGAGTACTTCCAAAGCTTTCCAAAAGATCAAATCCTACCGAGGCACTGGTAACATCCATGGCTAAACCCATTTGATGCTCACTCATACCAGGCCGGGCACTAACAAGCTCTGCTCCCTCAACCCCATAGGTTTCAACATTCCAATTATAAAGGCCTGCTTGGGTTTCATAGGATCGATAACCAGAACAGCAATAAAGTTCCAATCCAGCGGTGCTGGCTGCATTAAAAAGCCCCTTTAAAGCCGTAGCCGCAACTCCTCGAAGCTGGGTATCCCGGGTAGAAGGTAAGTCAACCGATACCAAATCACCGGGTACAAAATCTGAAGAGATACTGTGATTTTTATTAACGACCTGGGTAATGCCATCGCTTGAAGCTTCGGTTACTGTGGTTTGAGACGCTTCAGGCAATACCGGTGCGTCTGTAACCTTAGTTGTATCAGCATTAGCTGACCCTGCTTCAGCCGCTGTTTTCTGCGACTCTGGGTCAGTTGTTGTTTTCTGGGGCTCTGCTGCCAAAGTTTTTTGAGTTTCTGCTGATGCCTGAATGTTTTTGGTCTCAGTGTTAATTCTAATAATCAACATCGCAATAATGATAACAAGCAAAACTGCCAGACTGGCACTGGAAATAATAAAACGCTTTTTATTCTTAATTCTCATTTATTCTATCCTTAATCTTTTCTTCCATTATACATCATCTTTTAAAAAACCGAAGACTTTTTATTTTTTTGAGCCATTAATATTTAAGTATTTAGAAAAAGCAGAACTGTGAAAGTTCTGCTTTTAGGATTTTTAGAAAATTTTCCGCATTTTATAAAAAAAAACAGAACTAAAGAAGTCCTGCTTTCAAGCATGGTTTATTGTGATTAATCTATTTTTAATAATGCGGAATTTTAACTAAAATGAATTTTTGCATCCATGAATTTTTTTTGAACGGCCGTCATTTTTTCAATAGCCAAATAAATCTCTTTTGACGCCTCGTTCTTCGAGGTCCCCTTTAACTTATCTGCCCATTCCCGATAGCCTTCAATATGATCCCCGGTATGATTGATCCAATGAGCCAGGAATACTTTGAAGATTTCCTCTTCCTTTTGGATATTCAATACATCACTCATTTAAGCATCTCCCAGTTTCAATTCTCTTTTGATCAGAGCCACCGCTTCTCTTATCTGAAGCAATAATGGTTTTTGTTCCAGGGACACAATATAGTGATTTTCAGGTAAAATTGGAATGTAAATTTTTAGTCCGTCACTGTTTCCAATGGCTTCAACCATTTTCGGAGTAACTTCGCCCATCATCGCATTGGGAATGGTCATTGCAATTGAGCCAATAATAACATCAGCTTTCTGTACACTTACCGCAATGGCATTCTCGCCCGTAGCACCTTTATTGGCACCTTTTTTTAACATGGCAGCTGTTGCCAGCGCATTTGTTCCCAACCCGTATACTTCAACATAAGGGGGGATTTCCTCTTTGAGGATTCCAACAATACGCGACCCAATGCCGCCGCCCATACCATCAAGCACAACAATGTTCATAAATTAAACCGCAATTCCTTCAATAATAATCTTGTGGTTAAGAAGTTTTACTTCTTTGAGTCTGCCTTGAACAATTTTAGTACCACCTAATAAATCCGACAGAGTTAAACTGCCATCATCATTTGGAATGATATCAACGACATAATCCATAATCTTTGTTTCTCCTTCAGGAGTAATCATATAAGCTGAAGATTCACACATGTTCATAGCCTCCTTTCATACTAATTATTTTTATACAGTCCGCCCCTTAGCCAAAGGGCTTAGGGGCGCCTGTCAATTTATTTTATCACATTAAGCTTAAAATTTAAACTGATCCTTTGCATTTTCGCAAATTACATAATTGGATCCATGGCTAATGCCGGATGACCAACTTTTTCTAAGTATTCCAATACGCCTTCAGAATCGTTGGCAATGGTTTCATCGCAAACCATGTCTGCAAAGTTTTCAATGCCAATCATTTCAAAAACTGCTTTATTTAAACGTTCAGCAACATCGTCTTTTAATGCTTTTGGCATCCATACGATTCTAGGCAATCCACCTTCAGCGGACATAAACTTCTTTGAGCCAATCAGGAAACGACCATGTCCCATAAAACCTGGAGTCTGAACCCCACCACCGGTCATAGATGCAAGTTCACCAAAAGTCATACCTACCGGTGAAACATCAGGATGCTCACGGTTTACAATAACAACGCCATTGGCTTCCGGCATAATACCGCAGATACATTCGAAGCAGCCGCAGGAAGTCATTGGATCTTCAAGAATTGAATAAAGCGTTACTTTCTTAACTGCGCCCTGTGAAGCGGCAGCAACGACTTCATTAACTGAATCCCAAATACCAAGACGTTCATCAACGGCTTTTCCCTTGACAATCGGTTGATTTGGTCCCAGTGGATCAAGTTCTTTGGTTGCCTTGGCATCCAACCAGGATACCGCACCACAAAGGCCTAAACGTTCGGGTGTAACGACACAAACATGACTGGGAGCAAAGGATTGACATAACAGACATGTATAGAATTCATCAACACTTTCATCTGTCAAAGCGCCCATTCGTTCATCACGTTCAGCGTAAATTGGTTTAACTTCTTCTTCGAGAATTCGGTCAACATCTTCAGCTTTGGTGTAAATGGTTATTTGACATTTATCAACAACCTTTTCAAAATCGCCTCGCATTTTAGAATATAATACTTCACCGATATGTTTTAAACGGAAACCTTTTTCATAAGCTTCTTTGGTTAGACGAATCCATGCAATATTTCTTTGACCAACATGCATTGCACCTTCAATATAATTCATGAAGTAATGAATACGTCTTTCAAGAACGGTTTCAAAATCTTTTTGCATTGCTTTACCAGCAACCTCAATCTTAATACCTAAAGGTAAACGAACAACATCGGCCCCTGCAAACATAGGATCATCAATATCTGGTCCAACAATGGTGATCTTATGATCTTCAATGTCTGCTGCATCAGCTGTTGTCACAAGTTCCCAGGCTGACGTTTTGTTTCCGCCAAATTCAGCAAACATAGTATCCTTACGAACCCGTTCACCTTCAAAGGCGGATGCAACAGCAACAGGCACATCAATTTTACTACTTACTTTAATTTTAATATTTCGTGCTTCCAAAGATGTTTCCACGGTTTTAGCATGGTCAGCCTGAGTCATCAGTGCCCCAGGAACTTCAGGAACCTCAACATCGGTAATCACTGGGAAACCCAGCGCAATGGCTCCGGCCCCAACAGAAACAACAACTTCATCCAGTGGTCCAAAGGTATTCACGAAAGCTGGAACCCGATCCTTGGTGTAGGTCAAAAAGTCTCCCAGTTTTCCAGGTTCAATGGCTCCGAAGATTAAGGCGGCACGAATAGCAACCGATACCACATGAATGACTGAAGTTACTTCATGGCCAAGTGGAATTACCCGATATTCCAGTCCTATTTTTACGCCGGTTTCCATGGCTTGTTCAATAATATTTCCCACCATGAAAGTCAATAAGCCTTTTTCCTGATAATCCTTAACAATCACTTTCAGGCTTTCCTGATCAGCTGATTCTCCCAGGAGAACTGCGATACCAGGGATATCACCAGTTACCAGTGGCACTCCCAATGAACGGATAATTGGGTCTGGAACAAAGCCAATCCCTGGATCATTGGCATAGGGGTCGCCATCTATATAACGAATAGCTTCAATAATTTCAGCACCGACTGCGGTTGCAAGCCCTGCATTAAGAGCTTCTCCCAAGTCTTCCTTATTGGTAATCAAACTTTTCAAAATATCAACTGCCGCTGGTAAATCTCCCAGTTTTTTTATTTTAACGCCAGTTGCGGCATAAATAATTGGCAGAAAATAAGCGGTATCCGGGAATCCTACTTTATGGTCTTCGCCATATTTTTCAATGGCATCCTTGACGGCACCTTCTGTTAATCCTGCAACTGCATTTGAACCAGCATAAATTAAATCTGTTAAACCCATAACTAATACTCTCTTCCTTTTCTAAAGAAATTCAATGCCTTCAGACATTGTAATAAAACTGATCAATCATCTATTTTAATATTTACGAATCCGCTTATTAGGATAGAAGTTCCTTTTTGGCTGCTGTTAAATGTTTATCGGCTTCAACTATTAAAGCCATCGCTTCAATAATATCTTCTGCCACTTGATTTTTCCCCAATCGATTCATTTTTTCCACCCAGGTGTTATATTCCATGGCATGATCCTGATTATGAGTAACCCAATGATCTAAGAGAATCCCTAAAATTTCAATGTCCTTATTTTCTATATCTCCAGCCGCTTGCTGCCCATGATCATGGGTATGTGGATGCGGATGTGCATGTTGGTGTTCATGTTCATGTTCATGCTCCGCATTATGTGCATGCTTTTCTCCATGGTCGTGGTCATTACTGTGGGGATGGCTATGTTGATGGCCATGTTCATGATTGTGTTCTAGATCATGAACGTGTTCTTCCCCATGGTCGTGGCTATGTTCAGGGTCATGCCCATCTGTTTGCTCATGATGTTCACCATGAGCATGGATTTCTTTATTATTACACATTAAACTAACCTCCTATTGATTGTAGAATATGTTTATATTATATCACTTTTATTCTAATAAACAAATACATTTAATAAGAAAGATTCTATTTTACAGCCTATTCTTAGGATTAAAATTGCCAAAAAAGGCAGAACACTTGTGTGTTCTGCCTTCAGGCAAACTTTTGTTTTTAACAAAATGTTAAAACAAATTACATAATTTCATCCATAGCTAATGCTGGATGTTTAACTTTTTCTAAGTATTCCAATACGCCTTCAGAATCGTTGGCAATCGTTTCATCACAAACCATGTCTGCGAAGTCTTTAATGCCAGTCATTTCAAAGACTGCTTTGTTTAATCTTTCAGCAACATCGTCTTTTAATGCTTTTGGCATCCAAACGATTCTTGGTAATCCACCTTCAGCGGACATAAATTTCTTTGAACCAATCAGGAAACGACCATGTCCCATGAAGCCTGGTGTTTGAACACCACCACCTGTCATAGAAGCAAGTTCCCCAAAAGTCATACCTACTGGAGAAGTATCCATATGTTCACGGTTTACAATAACAACACCGTTGGCTTCTGGCATAATACCGCAGATACATTCGAAACAACCACAAGAAGTCATTGGATCTTCAAGGATAGAGTAAAGTGTTACTTTTTCAACTGCGCCCTGTGAAGCGCCGGCAACAACTTCGTTAACTGAATCCCAAATTCCAAGACGTTCATCAACAGCTTTACCCTTGACAATTGGTTGGTTTGGACCCAGTGGATCAAGTTCTTTGGTTGCTTTAGCATCCAACCAGGATACTGCACCACAAAGGCCTAAACGTTCTGGTGTAACAACACAAACATGACTGGGAGCAAAGGATTGACATAATAAACAAGTATAGAATTCATCAACACTATCATCTGTCAAAGCACCCATTCGTTCATCACGTGCAGCGTAAATTGGTTTAACTTCTTCTTCGACAATTCGGTCAACATCTTCGGCGTTGGTGTAAATGGTTATTTGACATTTATCAACAACCTTGTCAAAATCACTTCGCATTTTTGCATATAATACTTCACCGATATGTTTTAAACGGAAGCCTTTTTCATAAGCTTCTTTTGTTAAACGGATCCAAGCAATATTTCTTTGTCCAACATGCATTGCACCTTCAATATAGTTCATGAAGTAGTGAATACGTCTTTCAAGAACGGTTTCAAAATCTTTTTGCATTGCTTTACCAGCAACTTCAATCTTAACGCCTAAAGGTAAACGTACAACGTCTTTTCCTGCAAACATAGGATCGTCAATATCTGGTCCAACAATGGTGATTTTATGATCTTCAATGTCTGCTGCGTCAGATGTTGTAACAAGTTCCCAGGCTGCTGTTTTGTTTCCGCCGAATTCAGCAAACATGGTGTCCTTACGAACACGTTCGCCTTCAAATGCTGAAGATACTGCAACTGGACAATCGATTTCTGTAACTTTGATTTTGATGTTACGAACTTCCAAAGAAGTTTCAACAACTTTGCTGTAATCTGGTTGGTGTAACAACAAGGTTGGTACTTCATTAATGAAGGTTTCTGTGGTTGCTGGGAAGCCTAATTCAATGGCAGCAGCACCAGCAGCAATAATTTTGTTATCCCATGGTCCAAATACGTTAACAAAAGCTTGTACACGATCTTTTGTGTAAGTTCTTTGAGCCAGGAAGTCGCCAGGTTTAGTTGCGCCAAAAATTAAGCTGGCACGAAGAGCAACTGATACAACATGGATAACAGATTCAATCGCATATCCTAAAGGAATAACACGAAGGTCAATGCCCATTTTAATTTTTTGTTCAATGGCCTGATCAATTACTTTACCAACCATGAAGGTCAATAACCCTTTAGTCTGGTAGTCTTTAACAATACCTGCTAAAGTTTCAGCATCAGGAGCTTCACCGATAATAACGGCAACACCAGGGATATCACCTGTAACCAAAGGTACACCGAATGAACGAACTTCAGCATCAGTTAAGTGGCCTAGGGTACGGACATCTGCTGTATTTAAATCATCAGCATCACGACCCTTGTATGGGGTTGGGTCATAAACATATTTTACAGCTTCAATAATTTCAACAAGCATTGCAGAAGCAGTACCGGCATCTAAAGCAGCCTGCAAGAATTTTGCTGGGTGAATGTATTCTTTAGCAAGTACTAACGCATCTTCTAATTCACCTACATTGGTGATTTTCTTGCCTGTAATAGCATAGATACAAGGCAAAGCATAGGCTGTACCTGGGAATTTAACGGGAGTGTCTTTTCCCTTTTCAGCAACGACCTTAGCAACCATTTCTTCTGCAAGTTGAAGATATTGGTCTTGACCGTCGTAAATAATATCAAAAAGATTCATATTCATATGGACTTTTTCCTCCTTAAATTAGTTCAATATAACAATAGATTTCTAACATTTTATTTCTTTTTAGCTTGTACAATCTCCTGGATTTTCTTTCCCAGAGCAGCAATGTCTGTTTTCATAGTAGGATCATCATAGGGAGATTTGTTATTTCTATCAGATTCCGAGATTTCATCACGATAATTTAAAAATCCAATGATGTTCTCTTTTCCAATTTTTTCTTCAAGAAAAGCGATATCTCCGATATTTCGGATTTTATTGCCAATAACATAGACTTGTTTTACACCAATATCCATGGCCAAGGTTTTAACTTTATTATAGGTTTGAATACTGCGTACCCCTGGTTCAACGACAACAATAAATGCGTCTACTGCTTGAGCCGTTCCTCGACCCAGGTGTTCAATACCAGCTTCCATATCCATAACTACAACATCTTTTTGGTAGAGAACCAAATGACTCATGAGCATTTTTAACAAAACATGCTCAGGGCAAACGCATCCGGATCCACCGGCATCTACGGTTCCCATGGTCAAAAGCTTCACACCATTATGTTCTTTGCAATATCGATCTGGAATATCTGCAACCTCAGGATTCATTTTAAAGAGAGTTCCGAAGCTTCCTTTTTCAGCAGTAGTGCGTTCCTCAACAAGATCCTTCATTTCTGAAATAGGAATAATGCTTTTAATCATCTCTTCACTCATGCCAAGGGCAAGGCCAAGATTTGCATCGGGATCCGCATCAACTGCTAAAACGTTAAATCCTTCACCGGCGAAATATTGGCTTAAGCACGCTGAGATCGTCGTTTTTCCTACGCCGCCTTTACCTGTCAATGCTATTTTCATTTTTAATCACCTGTCTGTCTTAAATTAATTATATACCTAAAGTAACTCGTTTAGCTTCAATATCTTCCATGATTTTATCTACCATAACCATTGGATCTTTTTCGAATACAAATTTAGCTCCAACGACTTTTTCAATATCTTCGGTCATTAGTTTAACAAAGTCTGGGCTACCAGTTACCTGTGGAATAACACCTAGATAAGTATTTAAACCTGATGCAACAACGTAGTTAGCAATGGCAACGGCTTTTTCTGACATCCATTCTGGAGCAACCCCAACAACTGGAAGATCGGAATAGTCAACGCCTCTTTCGTTAGCAGCAAGAGCAACAAGATGCATAATACGACTAATATCTACACAAGAACCCATATGGAGAACTGGTGGAATATTAACACGTTCACATACTTCTTTCAAACCACGTCCGCAAAGTTCTTTGGCTTCAAGTTTCAATAAACCAGCTTTGGCAGCAGCCTGAGCGGCACACCCTGTAACAACACAGATAACATCGCGTTTGATGAGTTCTTTCATTACAGTAATATGGCTTAGGTCATGTTCAACTTTAGGATTGTTACAACCAACAACACCTGCAGCACCACGAATGACACCAGCGTAAATAACATCAGTTAATGGTTTTACTCCGCCTGTTGTATCAGCAAGTTGTGTATTAACAACAGCGTCCAAATGTTCGATGATGGTTTCTACCGAATAACCAATCATGGTAGATTGTTTAAATTCTGGAATTTCAACTTTTGATTGATCTCTGTTTGCGAAGTTTTCTGCTGCAGCTTTTACTATTTCATTTGCGCTAGCCATAGCATCATCTTCATTGAATTCGATATACATACCACCAGAGATTTTCGCTTTTTGTGAAGTACTTACGAAATGTGTGTGATATTTTTTAGCTAAAGCTGGTAATGCTGGGAAAATACATTGAACATCAACTACAACCGCTTCGATGGCACCAGTAATAATGGCCATTTCCTGTTGGTAGAAGTTTCCGGCAATTTTAATACCATGTCTCATGGTAACTTCGTTACCAGTACAACACATACCAACCACATTAATGCCTTTGGCACCTTTTGATTTGGCTATTTCAATTAATTCAGGATTTTTAGAAGCAACAACAATCATTTCAGCAAGGTTAGGATCATGTCCGTGAAGAACAATGTTTACCATTTCTGCATCAATACAACCAAGGTTTGATTCAGAAGCTCTTGCTTTTGGTGTTCCGTATAAAATATCCGAGAATTCGGTACCGATCATGGATCCGCCCCAGCCATCAGACAAACCAGTTCTCATGCTTCGCATTAACAAGCTTTCGATATCACTGGCACAACCCATATGTGTAGAGTGAAGCAGTGTAGTAACTTCCTGGTCAATGGCTCTTGGTGCTAATCTTTCTCTTAACCATAATTCTTGTCGAACCTTAGGTGCTCTGGATAAGAATCGTTGGTAACCAAAAGGTTTACCAAATTCCATAAGTGCCATTTCAGCAAGTTCGTGAGCTAATGCATAGGTTTCTTTGGTATCAGCCCCTTCGATGCCCCATTCAGCAGAAATATTTCGTAATTTCTTTTCATCTCTGATCTTGAATGGACCTTCTTCTTTGGATAAATGCATTGCATGAACGATATCTCGTGCATGATCTGAATGGGCAGAAGTACCTGCAGCTACCATTCTTGCAAAGTTTCTGGCTACAATTGTTCCGGCATTTGCTCCGCAAATCCCTCTTTCAGCGCCTTTTCCAGGTACTGGGCTAACACGACATGGTCCCATTGCACAAATTCGACAACAGACCCCTGCTTCACCAAAACCACACTGAGTTTTCAGGGCGGCTTTACGATCCCACATGGTTTCTACGCCATCTCGTTGAGCTTTCGCAATTAAAGCTTCAGCTGACTTATCATAATTCAACATTTCATTGCTCATATTTTTTCTACCTCTCTAAATTTTATATTTATGTCTCAAGTATCATATTCGTACAAACATTAATTTTTACAATATCAAAGATATTCTACTTTACAAACATTGCTAAATGTAATACAATATAATCAAGTGGCACATTATATACTATCGTTTTTGCTCCTGGCTCATCCATTTCCTTGCGGACCAAGTAATGGAAATGAGTCAGGAGCTTTTTTTTTGAGTATTTTCAAATACCTTTTAAATTAAAAGAGGTATTTCCTAAAACTCTAATACAGAATCTGCATAAAGGATATTATTTTTGATAATATCACAGGCAACAATGGTTTCTCTCAATCGTTTATCACAAGGATTTACGATTGCAGAACTAAATCCGCATTGCATAGCCATTGCTAAAGTAGCACAGTCTAAAATTGGACGGATATGTTTTGGTGCGCCGTTTGATATGTTACTAAGTCCACCGGTTGTTAATAAACCCATGTCAGTAATCATTTGAATGGCATCTAAAATATCAACTACTTTATCCTGCATTCCCTTGATAACTATGAATAAAGGGTCAAACAATAAATCAAGTGGATCCATACCATGTTCCATACCACGTTCTAATAATTCTGAACAGTACATAATACGTTCGTCATTATCGGCTGGAACACCTTCTTTAGAGCAAAGTGCAATAACCATAGCATCATTAGCAGCAGCTAAATCAAGATATCCAATACGATCGCCTGCATCTGCAGAGTTAACGATTGGTTTTCCTTTTGAACGATTGTAAACTTGAATACCAGCTTCGATGGCTTTCATGTTTGCAGTATCAAGTGCTAATGGCACATTATCAAAGTTTTCCTGGAGTAATGTTACGCCCCATTTCATTAAGCTTTCGCCATCTCTTTCGGCAGGTCCGATGTTTAAATCTAAATAATCTGCGCCAGCATCTAATTGTTCCTTAGCTCTTAAAAGAATAGGATCAGGATTTCTGTCTGCAAAAGCTTGACGAATCGCTGGAGAGATACAGTGAATTCTTTCACCAATAACCATGAATTTTGACATATTGTTCCCCTTTCGAATTGAAAAATATTTTAGATGTGTCCGGGATTAATCCCGGACACAGATTGTAACCTATGCTTTAAGATCTCTTAAGAATTTAGGTATTTGCATTGCTTCATTTGGTCCGACAATTATTTCCCATTCAGGTAGTAATTCAGCTAAATCGCCTTGAAGAACAGCAACCTTACCTGGTAAGACTAACTTACGCGAGGTAGTAAGATCGGCAATATTGTTTTCCTTAATAAAGTTAGCAATAACGCTAGAACCAAATTTACCAGCAGCCCATGCAGTAAGAACTGAATAACCACCAGCATCTGGAATTGCAAGGTATGTAGGAACTTTAGAACGTTCGATTTCTCCTGCAACAACAAAGTATGATAATGCGAAATCCACAGTAACAAGTACTGGTTCTTTTCCTGTTGGTTTATTAAATTCATAAACCTTAGGTTCAACACGCATTGGTTTTTGAGGATCTGTGAAGATATTTTGTCTTAATGCAAACAGTGGTAAAGCTGCATTAAAATCTACTTCTTCCATAACGATAATAGAACCGTAACGAAGAACGAATGCTGAAGCAAGCGCGATTTGCATATTGATATCGCCTTTTGCAATAACATTTGTAAAGACAACAGAAGGATAACCGAATGTTCGATCATTTCCTTTAATTGCAGCAGTTCTGATATTAACAGCGTTTAAGTAAGCTTCTTTAATGGAAGTTTCTCCAACATTTAATACCAGGTTTTTGTAGCCTAATTTTTCAATGGCTTCAACTAAATCATGTAAAGCTTCAATGCTATCAGCAGAAACACCAAGAACAGCGTCAGCGGCTTTTGCTACTTCAACCATGGCTGCTGCATTATCTTTAGTTGCACCCATGATAATTGCTTTTGCGCCGGCAACTGCAACAGCTGCTTTTGCTAAATCAGCATCAACGGTGATAATCATTGGAATTTTGCCAGCTTCTTGTACTTTTTTAACTAAACCGACAAATTTGTCTTTATCAGCTGCAAAACGAACGCCAACTACTTCAACGAACATCATTTCGCCAATACGATCATAGTGAACTTTCGCAAGTTTTGCAAAAGCTGCTGCTACATCATCATCGCTCATTGCGTCTGATAATTCAACGGCAAACAAGTTTTTATGAACCAAAGTTTTTTCATGTCTGAATAAAACTGTTTCGCCACCAAGGGTTATTTCAGCATCGCCAGATCCAACTTTAATTGATTTCATTGGAGGAGCGGTTGCTTCTGATAATAATTCCTTAGCTTCTTCTGAGATGTAAGGACATTTTTCAACTTGAACAGCGCCAGTGGCTGCTTTCATTGAGAAAGCCATACATGTTGGAAAACCACACTCTTTACAGTTTGTCTTTGGAGTGAGTTTGAAAATATCTAAACCTTTTACTGCCATTTGTATTCGCCTTCCTTTCCTAACCTATTAATCCAGCAATCAAGCTTTTAATTGTTTTAGCTGATTCTGGATGTCTAACGATGATCGCATTTGATCCACCAACGACACAAGAAGCCGCTGTTGAAATTTCCATACCAATACCACGTGCTTCTTGATCACCCCACTCTGGAGCATCTTCGATTGGAGCAACTGCTTCTTTAACGCCCCAAGAATCATTCGAAACATTGGTCATAATTGGCATTTGTAAGCTTTCATCATTTTGGCCAAGGCCTGCAAGACGAATACGATCCATTGTTGAAGCAACATATTCAAAACCGTAACCTGCAGCAGCTGATCCAACATCCATAAGGATATCTTTACTCTTAACACCCAATTGTGTTAACAAAATATTTAATTGTTTCGCAAGGTTAATGTCTACTGCGGATTCAGCAGAAACTTTTTGTCCGTAAGCCATTCCACCAGCGGCACCAATTGTTTTGTAATTATCTTCAACTGCTGAAAATAATACAACATTTTTTCCTTCAAGAGCTTTTGCAACTTCTTCAAGTAATTTTGAGTCTTTATCTGCATTTTTGCATCCTTCAATTACCAAGGGTACGCTTATAGCAGCTTCTACCGCTACTGCAGTTGCAACACAATTTGCTACAGAGTTATCAGCACCGTTTGGATCGGCACTTGCTAAATTAAGCAATAAGAAATCAGCACCCGATTTTTCTACTGCAGCTTTTGCAAAAGCTGCTGGGTTCTTAAGATCAGCTCCGTAAATTGTTGTAAAACAATCAGACCAGTCTTCTGTTGAATCTGTGATTGCAATTCCAACGGCAGGCTTGAATCCTTCATCACCTAAAAATAGTAATGTTTTTTCGCCTCCTATGCTTATAGCTGCATCTCCTACACCTATTTCACACACGTTGATCTTGCCACTGAATTTTAGTTCTGTTTTTTTGTATGGCATTTTTTTGTTTCCTCCTAACCTGTTACCTTTTTCAAAATATTTATTCCAAAGCACTACACTTTAAAACACTGAGTTAAAACCATTACATTGATACAAGAGTTAACCTGTATATATAAGTATACACAGATTGTACTATACTAGTTAAAAGTTTGTCAATTATTTTTCAGCCTTTTCTTAAAATTTATCCTGTTTTTTTGTGTTTATAAAGAGAAAGTAAAGGTTTTCAGTGAAATCATAAAAACATCACCTAAAATTGCCAAATCCTTAATATTAAACACCTTTGTTAAACTTTTGTCAAATAAAATTTGTGCCTCAGCATCAAATTCATCATCACTCAACCATAAAATGCAGGCAATCCTTACCCCCGGCATGAAGGTAAATTGCCAGGAATGGTCACCTTTTCCCCATGGAATGGCGTTTATGGAGGCCATGTATTTTTTTAAGGCCTCGGGCATTTCATTTCCAATATTTGCAAAAACCTGAAGACATCTTTTATAAAAATTCGAATAATATAAGGGCCCATCAGGAAATTCCTTAAAACTTATCATTTCCTCGGAATCACTTTTTCCTTTAGCATTCATCAGATAACGTAAAATAATGATTTTTGCCGAATAATTGTCAAAATCCTCACCTTGGCAATTTTTCACATCACCACTGGGATAGTTTACCTGATAGGATTCTCCCAGTACTGTGACATTGAAAGTGTTATTTTTAGAATCATAGGAACAGTGCGATTTTCGGCTCATTTCCTGGGGCTCATAGTTTTTTAATAAATCTCTGCTGACAGTATAGCTGCTTTCAGAAAAATGCGGATCAAAATCCTGAATTTTCGACTGTTTCATTATTTTTTACCTAATTCTTTTAAAGCCGGAATGAATATATCTCCCATGACTGCCATATCTTCTGCACTAAAAGCAGTGGGGAAATTGGCATCAAACAAAATCTGAGCCTCGGGAGGGAATTCATCATCGCCAACCCATAGGATGACGGTCATAAACATATTATTGATCACTTCAAAACGCCAGGACATATCTCCCGTCGTTTGAGGCGTCGCACCCAATACCGTCATGGCTTTTTTCAAACCTTCAAGATTGTAATTAAAGGTGAACGCAAACCGTTTAAGACAGCGGCCTTCGAAGCTGGCAAAATAGACATTACCGCCTGAAACATCGCGAAAGGAAATGTTTTCTCCGGTCGCTTTCACACCTTTGGCATTTAGCAGATACCTGAGTATCATTGTTTTTAGTTTGTAATTATCAAAATCCTGCCCCTCAGCGGTGGTCACATCCCCTTGGGGAAAGCTCACTTTATAGGGACTCCCCATTACTGTCACCAGGAAGGTTTTTGTTTCATCACCATAAGGGCAGAAGCTTCTCTGAGAAACTAAAGCTGGATCAACGTCCTTTATTAAAGCCTTGTAATGATCATAGGGAATTTTATCTTTTCTTTTTTCTTCAATGGCTATTTCATCACGTAAAGTACTTTCCATCAATATCTCTCCTATTAATTTTTAAGTGAAGGGAATAAATTCATGTTCGTATGGGGAATAAAACAGGCCGCTATAAATTCATCCATATATTTGGGATGAACACTTAATTCCATATAGGTCATATTTTTGGAAATCTCCTGAATCTTGTCTTTTCCTTCTGTCAGAGTCAGTGCCAGATAGCACCCCTGCATTGAGCTATTGCCAATGTAGTAATATTTTTCCACCGGAATATCTGGCAGCATTCCCAAAGCAATGGCATTTTCAATGACCAGATTCGTCCCTATGCCTCCGGCTACATAGATGTTTTCTAAGACGTCAATGGACATATCCAGGCTTTCCATTAAGGTATAGATGGCAGAAAAAACAGCCCCTTTGGCCTTAATGAAACTATCAATATCAATTTCCGTAATATAAATATCCTTGGAACCATTATCTAATTCTTTGGAATAGAGATAATATTGGCCAATGCCATATTCATCAAAACGCACTCTGGGATTGTTTAAATTCCGATCCAATCGGCCTTTGCCGTTGATCATCCCGGTTCGTTTCATTTCACAGATAAGATCAATAATCCCGGAGCCGCAAATTCCAATCGGGCTCACATGGCCAATGGTATTATAGAAGGGTCTGAAATCCTCATCATTGATGAATACCTCTTCAATGGCCCCTGGAATAGCACGGGTACCGCAGCTGATTTCTCCGCCTTCAAAAGCAGGCCCCGCCGAGCAGGCACAGGTCATCAGAAAATCCTTGTTTCCAAAAACAATTTCGCCATTAGTACCAAGATCAACCAGCATGGTATAGTCTTCACGCATCCATACCGGCACAGCAAAAACTCCTGCCGTAATATCGCCGCCAACATAACTGGCAACCGATGGCGCCAGATATATTTTACCCTCGGGGTTTATTTTAATGCCAATTTCAGAACATTTCATTTCCGGGATATTATTAATAACCGGTATAAAGGGTTCACGTCTCAGGTAATCAGGGTTGATCCCTAACAAAAGGTGATTCATGGTGGTATTTCCAGCAGCACAAACTTCATAAATATCTTCTCTGGATATGCCGATGGCTATCACCATTTTCTCAATCAGGTTATTAATGGTTTCATCCACAATGGCCCGTCGCAGATTTTCAAGACCTCCTGGTTTTTCAGAATAGACAATCCGATTAATAACATCTGCCCCATATTTTACCTGGGCATTTCCCAAAGAGGTTTTCGTTACAATTTCATTGGTATTCATATCCACCAAACATGCCGAAACCGAGGTCGTTCCAATGTCCAGGGCCATGCCGTAAAGCACTGTTTTTTTAGCGTTGGCAGGTTTAATGTCAAGAATTTCCGCAACATCTCTGCGTTTAAGGCAAATGACTTCGATTTGAAAATTCTTTGCTCTAAATGCGTCCGGAATTTTTCTGATGACGTCTAAGCTCATGGAGATATTCTTATAACCCAAATGTTGTTTAAAATAGAGTCGCAAACGATCTTCATCGGAAATACTATCTTCAAGAGAAGGCGGCGGTAATTGAATGACCTCAGACCAAAGACGACTGGCGTTGGTCATGCCTGTTTTAATCATCTTCTTACGAACGTAAGTAATGTTTTTATTCTCATTTTTAGACAGATCTGTGATTTGCATTTCGTTTACAAAGGAAGATGCCAAATCTGGAACTTCCACCTCAATGTCACCAATCACCGTTGAATTGCATGAAAGCACGATTCCCCTGGCAATTTCTTCCTCAGAAACATGCCTGGTTTTCGTGGTTTCAACCTTGCCATGGGTTATTTTCACTTTACACTTACCGCATGTGGCATTTCCACTACAGGGTGAATCAATCATGATCCCAGCCCTTCGGGCTGCTTCTAATAAGTTTTCCTGATCTCTTGCGATAAATTCGAGCTTCCGTTTCCCTTTTACTACAAATCGTACTTTATGCATTTTCATCTCCCCTTTTTCGCAGTTCAGATTCAAATAATCTTAGAAGGATTTAACCTTCCTAAGATTATTGACAAACCTGTATTTTATCAATACAAATTATTTATTCTTTAATATTCCTAATTTATCAACAATTTCTCTTAAGGCGACTTTTGAAGGTGAATCCGCCGGAAGATCAACCAAAGGTTTTCCATAGGCATCATATTCAAAAACATTCTGATCCAAAGGCACAACACCAATAAGATCAAGTCCTTGCCGTTCAATTTCTTCTGCTATTCCTTCATTAAGAACACCGCCTGGTGCCCGATTAACAATCAACTTAATGACCGGTACCTTTAAATTCAGCTCCGCTACTAATTCTTTAATACGGCCGACCGCCTGGATGCCACGGCGAGAACTGTCGCTAACAAGAAGGAGAATATCAATTTTTCCTAAAGTACCACGGCTCAAATGTTCCATACCAGCTTCGTTATCCACAACGATATGGGAATAATTTTTTGCTAAAACATCCAGCTGATTTTTTAAAATGCCGTTCACATAACAATAACAACCGGCGCCCTGGCTGCGACCCATCACAAGAAGATCATAGCCATTACCTTCAGCAATCGCCTGATTTAAACGCAGCTGAAAGAAATCTGATTTTGTTACACCTGGTGGTAATGGCACTCCGGCCATTTCCGCTTTATTAACTTCTTCTTTGATTTCGCCAATGGAAAGTTCAATGACTTCGCCCAGGACTTCGTTTAAATTAGCATTGGCATCGGCATCCACTGCTAAAATCGGACCCAGACCTTTTGATACTAAATATTCAATGAGCATACCGGAAAGGCTTGTTTTTCCAACCCCGCCTTTGCCCGCAACTGCAATATTAAATGACATAATTTTTTCCTCCAAAATAATTTTTTCGCACAATTTTGTTATAACTCAGTTTATGTTATAATTTATGATCTTACAACAGTAAAATTTTGCTAATATCTCAACTTGTATATATATGTATCGACATGAGTATAATACCATAATCATTCTAATTTTACAATAGGTCAATCACTCTTAAGGTTTGATTGCGGCCCAAATAAAAAAGCCGCCATCCCCACAATGTAAGGGACCTTGACGACTTTTTTATTACAGCCTAAGAATAAAATATTTTGATTTTTAATTTTTTAAAGCTTATCAGTGAAATCCTTATCCTAAAATTTTTGCCAGGTCAGCTTCCGGTGTTGTGATTGGTCCGATATTATAGTTTTCTACCAACAGCTTTAACACGTTTGGTGATATAAATGCTGGAAGTGATGGCCCAAGTAAAATATTTTTTATGCCCAATGATAAAAGCGTCAATAAAATAACAACCGCTTTTTGTTCATACCATGAAAGCACCATACTCAGCGGCAAGTCATTAACATCACATTTAAAAGCGCCTGCCAAGGCAATCGCCACTTGAATGGCGGAGTAAGCGTCATTGCATTGCCCCATGTCCATTAGTCTCGGCAGTCCGCCAATGGTACCCAGATCTAAATCATTGAATCGGAATTTGCCACAGGCAAGAGTCAGTATAACGGAATCTTTCGGTGCTTTTTCAACAAACTCAGTGTAGTAATTTCTTCCGGTTTTTGCCCCATCGCAACCGCCAACCAGGAAGAAATGTTTGATATCTCCGGCATTTACAGCAGCAACAACCTTATCTGCAACTGCAAGAACAGTGCCGTGACCAAAACCTGTGAGCAATGTTTTCCCACCATTAATTCCGGTCAATTCACAGTCTTCAGCATAGCCGCCTAATTCTAGGGCTTTTTCAATGACTGGGGTAAAGTCTTTATCTTTTCCAATATGAACCATTGATGGGTATTGAACCACATCAGTTGTGAAGACACGGTCCGAATAGCTATCCTTTACCGGCATAAGACAGTTGGTGGTAAAAAGAATGGGTGCCGGAACGCTGGCAAATTCTTTGCGTTGATTCTGCCATGCGGTTCCAAAATTCCCTTTAAGCTGGGGATAACTTTTAAGGCTTGGATATCCATGGGCAGGCAACATTTCACCATGGGTATAGATATTTACGCCTCTGCCTTTGGTTTGTTCTAAAAGCAGTTTTAAATCGTGTAAATCATGCCCGGTGATAATAATAAATGGCCCTTTTTCAATGGTTAAGGGCACGACCGTCGGTTCTGGGGTGCCATAGGTTTCAGTATTAGCTTTATCCAGCAGTGCCATACAGGCAAGATTCACTTTTCCTGTTTCTAAAACCAGCAGCAGTAATTCTCCCATGTCCATGTCTGATCCCACGGCAACCAGGGCTTTATACAAAAAGGCATCAACCTCAGGATCTTTATAACCTAAAATATCGGCATGATGTGCATAGGATGCCATTCCTTTAATCCCTAAAAGAATTAAAGTTTTTAACGAACGAATATCTTCGTTTTCATCCCATAATTTTTCCATGCCATAGCTTTCAGCCGTTGGATCAAGGTCATTTTTCATTTTTTCGACACACGCTGTCATGGCTTCAATGCTTTCCTTGTCAAAATTGACATTGGTCACCGTGGTAAATAATGCCTTTTTAACAGCAGCATCAGTTGATTCCGTTGCTTTTGTTTTTTGAACAGCACGTGCCAAACCAATGGTTGCACCTACTAATTTGTCCTGGAGACCTGCTATCAGAGCTGTTTTACCACACACACCTTTAACCTCGCAACCCGTGCCCATAGCGGTTTGTTCACATTGAAAACAAAACATATCTTTCATGAATTTTACCTCTTTCTTAAACTATTATTAGCATTTAGAACTGCCTTAACTCATATTACTATGAGAAATAACCTATTTTCAAGATGTCTTTTTTCCCTTGAAGAAACCTTTGAATATTATTCATGCCTGCAATGATAATACCTAATTCTAATAAATCTAAAAATACAGTGGAAAATATTGCCCCCAATGTCAAATGTCTTGTTTTCCATAAACCTGTCTCCCAGCTTATCACTTATTTCCAACACCCTATTTTATAGGGTCCTTTATTACAATTTACCCTAACCCATTCTCTCAAAACCTTTTTTAAGCATTTTCTAAAACTTTTCCATCCGTGGTAATGGTATAAACCTGCCATGGAATCATTTTTCCGGAATTTTTCATGGCTTCGGTAACCGCTGTTACAATACCCCCACAACAGGGAACTTCCATTCGCACTACCGTCACACTTTTAATATCGTTAATTCTTAAAATCTCAGTTAGTTTTTCGGCATAATCCACTGAATCCAATTTAGGACATCCTACCAAAGTGATTTTATTTTTAATGAATCGCTTATGAAAATCGCCATAGGCAAAAGCCGTACAATCCGCAGCAATGAGTAAATGTGCACCATTAAAATAGGGAGCATTTACCGGGGCAAGCTTAATTTGAACCGGCCATTGATTTAGCTGGGACATTGGTGGTCTTACATCTCCTGGTTTCTCATCATTACAACTACAGCCTTCTCTTTCCCGAATGATGGGTTTTGAAGAAGAGCCCGGACATCCACAAGCCAATGGCTCAAGGCCATCATCCTCTTTGGCAACTTCTCTATTAATGGTTTTAGCATGGGTGCCTGGGCATCCACCGATCTTTTTTTCTTCTTTCATTTTTGAGTGTTCCTTCTTTTTCATATTTTCCAGTACAGCAGCTTCATCATAGGCATCGGCTTCCCGTTCTACAAAGGTAATAGCTTCTGTTGGACAGGTGGGAAGACAATCCCCTAAGCCATCGCAATAGTCATCTCTTAAAAGCGTTGCCACGCCGTTAACCATACCAATGGCGCCTTCGTGGCAGGCATCGGCACAAAGTCCACAGCCATTGCATTTATGTTCATCAATTGTAATTATTTTTCGAATCATATTTTTTTCCTCCTACTTGATTTCTTAACCTAATCATACTATAATTTACCCATAATAACTGTTGCATATGCAACATAAAGAGGCATTATGAAAAATAAATTTGAAATACTAAAAAACATTAAATTATTCGAAAACGTTGGAGAAAATCTTGAAGCCATGCTTCAATGCCTGGGCAGTGAAGAAAAAAACTATGTCAAAGGCGAAATTATTATTTTAACAGGAAACCCGGTATCCTCGGTGGGTATTTTATTATCCGGGGAGATTCAAATTATCCAGGAAGATTATATGGGCAATCGTTCCATTCTTACCGAGCTAAAGCCCGGGCATATTTTTGGTGAAACCTTTGCCTGTGCCGGTGTCACAGAAAGTCCTGTGACTGTGCTGACAACCGCAGATAGCTCAGTGTTGTTTATTGGGGTTCAACGAATCATCACCACCTGCCCTTCCAGCTGCCGTTTCCATAATCAGCTCATTGAAAATTTATTAAAAATCATCGCCCGAAAAAATATGCTGCTTAGCGGCAAGAATCAGCTATTGTCCCAACGAACCATTCGAGACAAGGTTTTCTCTTATCTCTCCCTTCAAGCCGAAAAAAAAGGGAATCCCCAATTTGAGATTCCCTTTACTCGAAATGAATTGGCGGATTTCCTTTGTGTGGATCGAAGTGCGTTGTCCCGGGTGCTTTCAATTCTCAAAATCGAAGGTGTGATTGAGTACAACAAAAAGCAATTTAAGCTTTTGTAACCTCAGCTCTCGACTCCTAAAGCCTCTTCATCTGACTCTCTTTCAATATCCTGATAGAGGGTTCGTGTTACCACTATGGAATCCCCGCGTTCATATAACCGATCCAGATAATCGAGGTAAGCTCCCGGCGTGATAACTCCATTAATTCTTAAAAGGTCAATCCCGGTTTTACCTACCACCGTATCCACCAGCTTTACGCAATTTGTTCCCATGGCATAATAGGTTTTAAAAGGATTTCCAAATCTGAACTTATAAAAACGAGCTCCAGTATCTTTGTACAATTGACTGGAAGTATCATTGTATTCTTCGGGTTTCCCATCAATTTCCTCATTTTCAGCTTGTTGTGCCAGAGGTTCCCAAGGGACTAATTGTTCGATGATTTGATTAAGCTTATCCTGTACACTCTGATTATGTTCCGGTGTCAGGGTCAGGCCATAAACCATGAGGATTTTCTTTTCCACTTCAAGAGCCTGTTTAATGTGAGAGGCCCTGTCCATTTCCACCATAACACCATCCGCAAAGAATCCACCCATTTTCCAGGTGGCATCATCGTAATTTCCATAGCTGTAAACCGAGTCTCCCTTACAAATATCCACATGCCCCATTCCGGGAATAAGCCCCTCCCGGGTGTGAATATAAATTTCCAGATCTATTGATTTTTCTTTAGTCTGATCAGAGAGCAGCAGGAATGCATCCGGCTCCTCTTCCACTAATTTATTCACCTTGTTCAACAGCCGCTTGGGCAAAAAAGCCGCAAATACAACTGGGAGTGAAACCCGAACATGTTTTTTGATTTTCTGTGCGCCAGTATTCGAGCCCATAAGGTTAACCAGGGCATCGCCAAAAATATTTAAAGAAAAGAGTATCAGGTAAATCCCGAATATCAGCCCGAAAAGCCGCCCCTGGTTAGCGAAAAAAAGCATGTTTATTCCCAAAGTTATATAAATAAGTCCTGTGAAAAGTGTTCCAGCCCAGGATGCGCCGTCATTTCTAAGCTTTAAGCCATTTAAAAGCACTAAAAAACCAATGAGGATACCAAGTGCACCTGCAACCATATTAAAGGTTCCTTTGATGATTTGTGGTGTTGCCAAAAGGGCGATCCCACCCAACACACATAAAATCCCAATACACAGGTGTTTTAACCTGTTTTCACTTGTCTTTAAAAACACAGAAATGAGATACATGATTCCGACCACAAAAACCAAACCTGCAATGCTCGTCTCTATGATTTCCCAGGCAAGTTTTACGTCAAATAATAGAATAATGCCACTGACAAAAACAGCAATCGCGACCAATAGCCACACGACTGGTGCAGTGTTCTTAAATGTTACCATGGAAGACCTCCTCTTTTTGATTCATTTTATCAGAATTAGTTCATATTCACAATGTTAATGTGAAGGATAATTCGTTATCTGATCCTTTTATCTAAAATATTATGCTTAGAGAGTCTGATTATCAAGAAACACAAATAATTTCAATCCACGCTCCCATGTAGGGAGCGACATTGCAGCCCCTGCCAGCAGAAATGTTTGCAACAGATTTCAATCCACGCTCCCATGTAGGGAGCGACTAACTACATGATTAACCGTTATGGATCAATTTTATTTCAATCCACGCTCCCATGTAGGGAGCGACCTAAACCGCCGATTCCTTTTACTGTCGGTTCAATTATTTCAATCCACGCTCCCATGTAGGGAGCGACGGCAAAAATGACAAAAATGTCTCTTAATTTGCGAGCTTTTGTATCATATTATGCGCTTTTACTTCTATATTGCATCACTCCTATCTTTTTTTTTATTTTATTAAGGTCTTATGTCTATATTTATGGTGCGAAAGCTCTGGGGTTTTATGTTTGCTATTCACTCGCACTAAATAATAAGCGTATCCTCAACGCAAAAGGATTCCTTTGCCCCTATATGCTTAACTTTATTTTTATAATTATTCCCTAAATAATAAAACCTCACACTGTCCTTTTCCTTATCAATAATTTGTTCGAGTTTATGTTCAACCTCTCGGCATTTAGCTGCATCCAACACACACTCGAATACTGAATTTTGAACGCGCTGTCCGTAATTCACACATTGCTTTGCAACTTGTCGCAAACGTTTCCTTCCAAGAGGTGTTTGCGTATTGACATCATAGGTTATCAACACTAACATATTGTCACTACTTCCACATAAACGGTGGGTATCCGTCTAAATCTCCACGAATAAACCTGGCTAATAGCATTGCTTGTGCATAAGGAACGGTTCCCCAATCTATTTTTTCCTCTAAAAATGGATGTGTAATTTTTTCCTGTTTCTTATTCTGCCAGGCTTTTAATATTGTTATTCTGGTATCATCATCCATTATTACAGCACCGTTTTCCTTTTGCGTAAAACCCTCCGCGTTTACTTCTCTTTTATTAATTAATGAAATCACAAATCGATCCGCGTAAACCGAACGTAGTTCTTCCATCAAATCAAGAGCCAGTGAAACCCTACCTGGTCTATCTCGATGTAAAAAGCCAACGTATGGGTCAAGTCCAACTGTTTCCAATGCTGCTGAAACATCATGTGCTAATAAAGTGTATACAAATGATAACATTGCTTGGAATGGTATCAGGATCAGGATGTCACATTGGGTGGCTGAAAATAATTGCTTCAGTAATCATAATACTCAAAGAGAACTGACATTATCATCTCCTTAATTTGCAAAAAGTTGCGTCTCATTTAAACAATGAGACGCAACTTTTTCTTTAATTGAAATATATTATGTGGATTTTATTCCTAATCGCCTTATTCTGGCATCAGGCAGTGAGGGAAATGAAATCCCAGAATGTATCATGGGCACCTTATATAGAAATGTATTGAAATCATATGTTGTATAGGATATAATCAAAAAAATTAAGGGGATAATGCTATGAAAAATAAAAGAACATTGGAACTTCTCAAGGATTTATATGCCCGTTTTACCAATGATGATCTGCTTTCGGTAGGAGCACAGGTTACCTATTTTTTACTTTTATCCCTTCCACCTTTTCTCATTTTTTTAATTACATTACTCACCTTTACGCCTATTGTGGATTTTCAGAGCAATATAGACATTATTGCGACTTTAATGCCAGCAAACGTTTATGAAATTCTCCGGGAAATAATCAATCAGACAATAGCCAATCGAAGCGGAACCTTATTATCTTTTGGTATCATATTCGCATTGTGGTCGTCTGCCCGTGGTGTCGCTTATCTTATTCGTGGTATCAACAGAGCCTATAATCAGGAAGAAACCCGGCCCTTTCTGAAGTTAAAAGCTGTTTCATTGGCTATTACTCTGGTGCTTACTTTTACTATTATATTTTCCATGATTCTAATCGTTTTCGGCGGAATTCTGGGAACACAATTTTTTCATTTTTTAGGATTCTCGGATATATTCCTAAATATTTGGAGCTATTTCAGATTAATCATTGCCTTAATCGCGATCATCCTTGTATTTATTTTCCTTTATTATAGTGCCCCAAATCGCCGAATGCGTTTTAAGGAGGTCCTACCTGGTGCAATCATTGCTTCAATCGGTTGGGTCATCGTTTCTTTTGTCTTTTCTTTTTATGCCAATAACCTGGGCAATTACACAGCGGTATATGGCAGCCTTGGTGGTATTTTCGCCTTGCTGACCTGGATATATTTGAGCAGTATCATCTTTTTATTGGGTGCTGAAATAAATGCTTCTCTCATATTTTCAAAAACAGGAATTAAAAAAGAAAAGTTCAAACGGTTCTAAAAACATAACTGGCTTCTTCTTAATGATTCCAAGCTGAAAGCCACAGTCAATAATACTTAAAAAGTCCTTCAATTATTTCAAATTGAAGGACTTTTTAAAGCGACATTTTTCAGTTATTTGTCTTTCACATTAATATTCTTCTCTTACTCCAAACTCAGCGTTCTCGACCCATTCTTCAGGACGTTCAACCAGTAAGATCAATGCTTCAAATATTGTGAAATGATCCTGTTCCTGCTTAATGAGGAATCTAAACATTTTTTTTGTACTATTATCAGGTGATTCAGCCAATAATGATTCATAAAGGTCGATGCTTTTTCTTTCTATTTCCAATGCAAATTTATACGCATCCAACTGATTCGGGATATCCATGAATTCACTTTTAAAATTCCCACTTCCTTTAAACACATTGTTGGCTTGCGAAAGGGTATCATTATCAGTTAATTCATTGGATACTTCACTGAATTTATTTTGCAGAATCTGAGCATGATGTGCTTCATCTTTTTCCAACATAAGAAATATGCCATGCAGACTGTTGCCTTTGTTGATTTCCGCTTGGGACCTATAAAATTTTTCTCCGTCATGTTCCATGTTTATTGCAAATTCCAAACTATTCATTGTTTGCCTCCTGTATATATTTCGCGAAATTTTAACTTTCACATGTGGATCTTCAAGCTTTAAGAAACGTCAAAAGATCGGCATTGAGCTGATCTTTATGGGTATCGGCAATACCATGGGGTGCCCCCGGGTAAATCTTAAAGGTTGCATTTTTAACAAGCTTCGAAGAAAGCATTGCCGCTGAGCCAATGGGTACAATCTGGTCGTCATCGCCATGAATGATCAGGGTTGGCACGTCAAACTTTTTAAGATCTTCGGTAAAATCCGTTTCAGAAAACGCTTTGATACAATCAAAGGTATTCTTATGTCCGGCATGCATTCCCTGGTGCCAGAAGGAATCCATCACCCCCTGGGAAACCTTTGAACCAGGTCTGTTGGCACCAAAAAACGGACCGCTGGCTAAATCTTTATAGAGTTGGGAGCGATCATTAATGGATCCCATTCTAAGACCATCAAAAGTGCCAATGGGCAAGCCTCCAGGATTGGCTTTTGTTTTAAGCATCAGTGGTGGAACTGCTGAAATGAGAGCCGCCTTAGCCACTCGCTTAGTGCCATAGCGACCAATATATCGGGCAATTTCACCCCCACCTGCAGAGAAGCCAATGAGCACAGCGTTTTTCAAATCCAGGGTTTCCATAATCACTGAAAGATCCTCGGCATAGGTGTCCATATCGTTACCAGTCCAGGGTTGACTTGACCGTCCATGGCCACGGCGGTCATGGGCAATGCAACGATAACCTTTTGACGCCAGAAACATCATCTGGGCTTCCCAACTATCTGAATTAAGGGGCCAACCGTGACTGAAAACCACCGGTTGTCCTGTTCCCCAATCTTTGTAATAGATCTTTGTACCATCTTTCACCGTTATCATACTCATTGTTTGCCTCCTTTTTTTATTGAAAAGAGGCACCTTTTATGGGGTCCCCTTTTCATTGTTAATTTGTTATTTGGCTTCGTCGATTGCTACTATCAATTCGTTTTCGACTTCCAGTGCCATTATTTCCAATTTATTGTTTTTCATCATTCCAATAAGCTCTGTTGGCCTTGGCATGCCAATAAATACAGCACTATTTTCTTCATAAATAACGATTTTACAGGGTAAAAAGTATCCAACTTCGATATTTTGCTCTAATACCTTTTTTGCCTGATTGGGATTACATACTTCTAATATTTGAATTTTTTTATCAAGATCGAGTCCCTTTTCTTTTAGCTTATTCTTAAAGTTTACTTCCCACAATACACCAAATTTATGTTTGCCTAAACTTTCTTTGACATCTTCAATAGCCTTTTCAAAACTTTTAACTGTTTGAACTTTATAAATGATGTCCATCATGAACCTCCTTTTTAATTGATTCTTATATGATTATACCCTTATTCATGAATTGTAATCAATATTGTCCTTAGGGTCCTTGAAATCACAACATTTTCAAATAGTCGCCATAACCTTCTTCTTTCATTTTTTCTTTTGGAATAAATCGCAATGCGGCACTGTTAATGCAATATCGCAATCCTCCTCTATCCCTGGGTCCATCATTAAAAACATGTCCTAAATGGGCATCTCCGGTAGTGCTTCGAACTTCGGTTCGTTGCATGAACATTTTGTTGTCAGTTAACTCCTTAACCACCTTAGGATCCATGGGTTTTGAAAAGCTTGGCCAGCCGCATCCTGATTCAAATTTATCTGCGGATACAAAGAGCGGCTCTCCTGTGGTAATATCAACATAGAGCCCTTCCTGAAACTCATTGTAATATTCATTTTTAAAGGGATGCTCTGTGTCACTTTCCTGGGTCACTGCGTATTGTTCTTTTGTTAACGTCTTTGAAAGTTCTTTTTTATCTTTTTTTACATAATCCATCATTTATACCAACCTTTTCATTATTTTTTACTATCATTCCATGGATTAAATGGTCGTACAAACCTTAAATCAATTTATTAAATGCTTCTAACTCATTGACTGGCTGTTCACACTGATAATTTTGACAAACATATGCTGTGGGTTTATCATTTAATAGCCCTTGATTATTTGCAAATTCATTAATATTTTCTAACTTTCCATCACCTTGGTTAAGTAACACTACAGAGAATGGTAAGAATTTTTCATTGAGACTCTTGATCATTTCCCTAATGGCAACCTCTTCTTTTTTCCCGGCAAGAACAATTTCTTTGGTGGGTTCTTCTGCAAATAGCTTTGCACACAGCATCATTGTGTATGCCATGGGTGCCTGGCTTAGGTTTCCTGCAAAATATAAAAACAAAGCCTCTGCTTTCTCTTCCAGGTCTTCTCTTCCGGTCATTTTTCCTAATTTAGCAAGACAATAGGCGGCAATGGAATTCCCTGAAGGTAATGCACTGTCCACGATTTCTTTTGGTCTTGCAATTAATTGTTCGGCATCTTTACCATATAAATAAAATCCGGCGATGTCTCTCTCCCCACCAAAGAGGTCAATCATTTGATCCACACGTTTAAGGGCTTTTTCTAAATATTCGGTTTGAAATGTGGATTCATAAAGCTCAATATATCCCCAAATCATAAAGGCATAATCGTCTAAATAGGCCAAATGTTTAACATGACCTTGACGGTATCTGGCGTAAAGCCGACCATCGTCTCGGGTTAATTTTTTTTCTAAAAATGTCATGGCTTGTTTTGCCTGTTCAATGGCGGATGGGTTGTTAAAAGTTCTTCCTGCCATTGCCAAAGCCGCAATCATCAAACCGTTCCATGCGGTTAGAATTTTGTCATCTTTGTGGGGATGAATCCGTTTTTCCCTTTCTTGAAAAAGTTCATTAGCCATGAGTTCCAGCTTACTTTTAATATCCTGATTTTCTTCAATGTCTTTAAGGGATGTTGCAATCAAATTTAAAATATTTTTGCCGTCAAAATTTCCTTTTTCTGACATGGGATAATAGTGAGTGAAAAATTCAGCCCGGTCTTTTCCAAGGATTTTCTTAACGTCATCCATTGTCCATATATAAAATTTGCCTTCCACACCTTCTGAATCCGCATCCTCTGCACAATAAAAGCCACCTTCCGGAGACTTTAAATCCCGGGTTACATAGGTGATGATTTTTTCTGCAATATCTTTATAAAGGTTATTACCAGTGGCCTGAAAGGTTTCGGCATAGGCCATTACCAATAGAGCATTGTCATATAACATTTTTTCAAAATGCGGAGCTAACCAGGTCTGATCCGTTGAATACCTTGAAAACCCAAACCCGATATGGTCAAAAATACCTCCTTTGTACATTTGCGTCAGGGTTTTTTCGACCATTTCAAGGGCATGAGGCTCTTTATATGCCTTAAAATACCGCAATAAATAAAAGAAATTATGAGGTGTGGGAAACTTCGGTGCATTGCCAAAACCACCGTATTTTATATCAAAGTTTTGATCAAAGTAAGCATAGGCATCTTGAAAGACATCCCGGTCAAAAGAGATTCGCTCTTGTTTTTTATCCAGACTATTCAGCATAGCGGTCATTTTTTCGGCTAATGCTTCAACATCTTTCTGGCTTTCACTCCATTTGTTGGTAATTCCTTTTAAAACCTCTAAAATCCCCGGACGTCCATACTTGTAATTCTTAGGAAAATAGGTTCCCGCATAAAAGGGTTTCTTTTCTGGGGTTAGAAAAACGTTCAGTGGCCAACCGCCCTGCCCTGTACTCACATGAGCAAAATTCATGTAGATCTGGTCTATATCCGGCCGTTCTTCCCGATCCACTTTTATACTAATAAAATCCTTGTTAAGCGCTTCGGCAACTTCTTCATCTTCAAAAGACTCTCTTTCCATTACGTGACACCAATGACAGGTGCTATATCCAATGGAGAGGAAGATCGGTTTATTAAGGGCTTTTGCATGTTCAAAGGCTTCTTCGGACCAGGGATACCACTCCACCGGATTAAATGCGTGTTGTAATAAATAGGGACTTTTTTCATTCATTAAATGATTGGCTTTTTGAAACTTTTCGCTAGGGGTCATAGGATCACCCTCCTTTAGTCCTTAACCAGCTTTATTACTGATTTGTAGTTGTTTTCTATATTATATACCCACTAAATACCTTAACCACTCCAAATCCGGATTTTATTTATGTTTTTACAAATACTACGGTTAAATCTTAATAGTGATGAAAAAAGATGCAATTTTCTGATCTCAATTTTTCAAAAAAGCAAAAACCACAAAAGCTTTTCTTAATTAAGAAATAACTTTCCTGGTTCATTAAAGTTTTTTTATTTTTAGCCTAGGTTTTATTTTCATCCCTGGGTATCCTTTATAACAGTCGTCTGGTAAATTTAACATATTCTTGGAAGCTGAATTCCCGACGGCATATCAACCAGTCTTTTTCCGCCGACGACGGTATTTAAGTAAACCTTTTGCCCTAATTCCGGGGTGACTTTTCCAATAATCACAGCTTCACAACCCAGCGGATGTTTTCTCATTGCCTTAAGGACCTTATCAGCATAGGCCTCTGGTACGAAAGCACACAATTTTCCTTCATTGGCAATATACAAGGGATCTAATCCCAGCATTTCAGTGGCACCTTTGATTTCTTCTTTCAAAGGCAAACTATTTTCATCAAGAGCAATGGTGACATGACTGAATTCACTGATTTCATTGAGTACTGCTGCTACCCCGCCTCGTGTGGCGTCCCGAATCACGTGAATTCCTTCATAGGCTTCAAGCATGGTGTCAACTAATGAATTTAAACAGGCACAATCGCTTTTTAGATTTCCTTCTAAACCAAGTTTATTTCTTTCACACATGATTGTCATTCCATGGTCTCCCAATGATCCATTGATGATGATCACGTCTCCCACTTTCGCATTGGCACAATTAATATCAACATTCTCATAAATCCTGCCAATGCCGGAAGTATTAATGAAAATACCATCAGCACTGCCTTTTTCCACAACCTTGGTATCCCCGGCGACAATTTTCACACCGGCTTTACTGGCTTCGGCTGCCATGGACTTCACAATTTCTTCCAAATCTTTGATGGAAAAGCCCTCTTCAATAATAAACGCGCTTGTTAAATAAAGTGGTTTTGCCCCACTGACAGCCAGGTCATTCACTGTACCGCAAACCGCTAATTTTCCAATATTGCCGCCATTAAAAAATAACGGATTAACGACGAAAGAATCCGTAGTAAAAGCAAGCTTTTTAAAATCCAACTCGACTTGAGCCGCATCATTCATCTGATTTAAAATATCGTTATTGAAATATCTGAAAAAGACATCATTTATCAATTGATTGGTTTGTACACCGCCACTGCCGTGACTTAAAGTTATAATGTCATTCATTTGAAAGACCTCCTGTTATTTAGTGTCCTTGTGGTATCGATAATAGGCTGCACAGGTACCTTCTGAAGAAACCATACAGGAACCAACCGGGTTTTCCGGGGTGCAGAGTTTTTTAAAAAGCGGACAATCGATCGGTTTAATTTTCCCCTTAAGTATTTCTCCGCATTTGCACCCGGGGCTGCCATCATAGTCTTCATAATCTATTTGAAAATGCCTGAGGGCATCAAAATCTTCATATTCACAATTAAATTCCAGTCCGCTGTTGGGTATTCTGCCCATGCCTCGCCAACTGCTTTCCACATTGTTAAAAACTTTTTTTAAATATTCCATGGCGATGGGGTTTCCTTCGGTTTTAACAATTCTTTTATAGTCATTCTCAATGCGAAATTCCTTTTGACTCATGAGGGTTACCAAGGTATTCAACCCTTGAAGTATATCAATGGGCTCAAAGCCTGTGACCACTCCTGGAATATGATAATCCCGGCTCAAAAATTCAAAGGGTTTTGTACCAATAATTGCACAAACATGCCCTGGCAGTAAAAAACCATCAATTTTTAAATCTTTGTCTTGAACTAAAGCCTCCATGGCCGGCGGCACAATTTTATGGGCAGTAAAGAAAAACAAATTACTGATATTTTCTTTTTTAGCCTCCATCACCGTAACCGCAGTCATCGGCGCCGTGGTTTCAAACCCGACGGATAAAAACGCAATTTTTTTAGACGGGTTTTTCAAAGCCATGTCAAGACAATCCATGGGTGAGTAGACAATTCGCACATCTGCCCCTGCCGCTTTTTTCTGAGTGAGTGAGCCTTTTTTACCGGGAACTTTCATCATATCTCCAAAAGTGGCAATAATGACATTCTCTTTCTCGGCAAGTGCCAGGGCTGTATCGATATAGCTTTGAGGCGTGACACACACCGGGCAACCGGGGCCTGAGATAAGATTAATGTTTGCCGGAAGTACATCCCGAATACCATATCTGAAGATGGCCATGGTATGGGATCCGCAAACCTCCATAATATTTAACTTTTCACCTGAACACTGATTTAGCTTTTCAACCAGTTTTTGGGAGTATTCATTGTTTCTGAATTCATCAACAAATTTCATTTTGGCCAAGCTCCTTTAAAATATCCAAGGTTATTTTCGCTTCTTCTTCATCAATCATGTTTATTGCACAGCCTGCATGGACAAGAACATAATCATCCAAAGCGGCTTCTGGTACAAGATGCATAAAGACGGCTCTTTTCATATTTCCAATTTCTACCATTCCTTTATTTCCGTCTAAACTTAAAACCTTTCCTGGAATTGCCAGACACATTTGCTTTCCTCCTTTTTTTTCTTTCCCCCAAAAATATGATCCAGATACTTATTTCATACATTAACAGCACCGGCGCCGCTGCCATGGCAAAGGTAAAAAAATCCACCGAGGGTAATAGTACCCCTTCGACGACAAGCACTCCCAGGATCACCGGGATTTGTTTTTTTCTTAATATCCGGGAACTGATGAGTGACAGCTTCCCTAATATGACTAACACATAGGGCATTAAAAACATAATGCCGATATAAAAGCAAAAAACGCCGATGAAGTTAAAATAAATGCTGCCATTCAGCACCGGTTTTAGGTAACTATTTCCATATGAAATTAAAAAACTAAGCGAATGCGGCAATATCATCGTGTAGCCAAAAACGATCCCCAGGATAAATAAACTCAAAAGAATAAATGCATTCTTATATAAACTCTTTTTTTCTATTTTTGTTAAACCCGTACCCACAAAGGCCAAACTTTCGTAGATTATAATAGGGCTGGTGACAATGAGGGCTGCTATCAGGGCTATCTCAAGCCGGGTAATAAAACCTTCGGTTAATCTAAAGTATACGAGACTTAAATTGAACTTCGCAATGGGTTTTACAAGGATATTAATTAAATAATTAACTTGTTGATAACTAAGAAAAGCAGCAGCCGAAATGCTGATCAGACATATGATGATTCTTTTTCTTAATTCATGTAAATGATCGACAACCGTCATTTCATTTGCTGCCATATCTTACCTCCTAAAATTTCCATTCTGTTTACTCTTTGGATTCTTTGTTTTTCTTTCGTTTATCTCTTTTTTCAAGTAGGAATATCGTCCAGATACTTACTTCATAAAGAACCAGAATTGGCAGAGTGACAATGATTAACGTAAACGCATCGGGTGATGGGGTTACTATCGCTGCTCCTATAACCGAAAATAAAATGGTCATTTTTCTGGCCTTTTTAAGCATTTTGGAATTTATAATTCCAATTCTTGATAAAGCGATTAATATTAATGGAAGTTCAAATATTGCTCCAATGCAAAAAAGCAATGACCCGATAAAGGAAAAGTACTGATTTGCAGAGAGCACCGGAATCATAAAACCATTACTGGTATCCATTAAAAACTGTAAGGTTGTCGGTAAAACCAAGATGTATCCAAAACCCAATCCAAACACGAAGAGGAGAAAAGATAAAGGTAAAATAAGAAAAATCAGAAGTCTCTTAATTTTTTTTGTCAGTATTGATCCAGTGGCCTGAATGATTAAAAAAATAACCAGAGGTGAGGCTATAACAAGCCCTCCTAATAAGGAAATCTTTAATTTTGCCATTAATCCTTCAGCCGGAGTCATAAAATTTAATTGTACTCCATTGAGCGGCTTGGCAAGTATATTAATCAGCAAATTTGATTCTATATATACAAGTGAGGTTGCTGCAATAATAATTAGAATCACCCAAAGGATTATTTTTCTAAATCTCTCAAGCCAGTGGACGGCCTGAACAATTCCTTCACTCTTAATCATGTCTTTACTCCTCAAAGATTATTTACTTGCTATTGTTTTGTTACGTCTGCTTTCATTTCCGCTTTGTTTTCCTGTGCTTTAACTTCTGCTTCTGCTTCTGTTTCATTTTTATTATCACTCATCAGCTGGGTTGAAGCCTTTTTAAATTCTTTGATGGTTTCACCAACCGACTTACCTAATGTTGGTAATTTACCTGGTCCGAAGATGATCAGTGCAATAACTAATATTATTGCTAACTCTGGAAATCCTAAATTTGGCATAATAAATTTCCTCCTTTATTGACTCTTACTCTTTTTTTTTACTCAATAAATCTAAACGATATTTTTCTTCTTATGTTTTAGTTTCTTCTTCACTAACGCCTGTATTGACCTTTTGTGGTGTAAAATTTGCTTTGGCTTCTTTGGGGATATCTTCTTTAACTTCTGTTTTGTCAACATTCATGAGGTCTGATGAACCTTTTTTAAATTCTTTAATTGTTTCACCGACGGATTTACCTAATCCCGGTAATTTTCCTGGTCCAAAGATGATCAGCGCAATAACTAATATTATTGCTAATTCTGGAAATCCTATTCTTGGCATAATACAATTCCTCCTTTTATTTAATCTTACTTTTTTTATTTTTTATTTTACTCATTAACCATGAACATATTTCATCAATCCCCTGGTTTTTAACACAGGATGTTTCAAAGGTATCTGCATTGGCATTTAAGGATTTGATATCTTTATAAAATTCTACTTTGTCAAAATCAGTGAATTCTATTAAATCCAATTTGTTTAATATAACAGCCCCACTTTTTTCAAACATCAGAGGATATTTCAGCGGTTTGTCATTTCCTTCGGTGGTACTTAAAACAGCAATTTTTATATCTTCGCCAATTTCGAATTCTGCCGGACAAACCAGATTGCCGACATTTTCAACGACCAGCAAATCCACTTTATCAAGGGCTAATCCGTTTAATGCGCCTCTGATCATTTCCCCATCAAGGTGACAGGCTCCTCCGGTGTTGATTTGAACCACCGGTACCCCCTGAGCTTCGATTCTTTGGGCGTCTTTAGTGGTATAAATATCGCCTTCAATCACCGCAATATTAATATCATTCTTAAGTTTCGCGATGATGCGTTCAAGCAGCGATGTCTTACCTGAACCAGGTGAACTCATAAGATTGATGACATAAATACCTTTGTCGTCCAGTATTTTTTTATTTTTAGCAGTGATCTCATCGTTTGTTTGAAGTATGTTCATAACGACTTTTATTTCACTCATTCTTTAATCTCCTTCTATGGTATTGACATAAAGCTCATAGCCACTAACAATACTCGAACAAAATTGATTGCAACTTGGACAGAGTTTATTAAAATGGTCAATTGGGAATTCTTGTTTACAGTCATCGCACTCCGCGATGGCCTTGACTTTTTCTATTTCTAAGGTTGAACCTGCAAGCATTGACTCCATTATGCAGCTTTTGAATGCAAAGTTGAGCGAGTCCGGCATAACCCCGGACAATTCACCTATTTTTAATGATACTTTGGATATCCTGGTGAATTTATTTTCAATTGCTTTTTCTGTTACTATTTTTATAACATTTTGAATGATCGAAACTTCATGCATCGTGATCTCCTAGTTAAGCTTCAATTCTTTCTTTATGTGCGCAATGATTTCTGGTATTTTTGAAATCATTGTTTCCGTCATTTCCAGCTCCAAGGATATTTTTTCTGGCTCGATGCCGAAAATAATCACTTCAGGGGTTTTATCCATCATCTTTGCCATATTTACAACGTCCAATATTTGAACGTCATGGATCGAAAGATTTTCTTTTTCATAATTCTTAATATCTTCCGGTTTTATTTTGTAGATGGTGCCCGGTTTCAAACCAGCCCTGAGACAATCCACAACAATTACCTTTTTATAATCAAGAAAGAAGCCCAGCATATCCAGTGTGGATGTACCTCCATCGACTAATTCAATCGTCGATGGAAGCATTTCATTTTCCAATTGTTTGATGACATGGACCCCGAAACCATCATCCTGAAGTAAAATATTACCTATTCCGATAATAACGATATCGTTCAGCTCTGGTATCAAAGCGGCTGGACAATAAAGTTTGACATTTCAATGCCTTCTGGGGACATGACATGCACGGAACAACCTGTGCAGGGATCAAAGGAGTGGACGATTCTTAATAGCTCCACTGGTTCAGCACTGTTTGCGACATTAACACCAATCAGTGCCATTTCAATGGGTCCAACATTGCCGGCATCATCCATGGGTGATGCATTCCAACAGGTTGGTGTGACTATCTGGTATTGTGATATTTTTGAAGCTGCAATCGTCACCCAATGGCCAAGTGCTCCTCGCGGTGCTTCCGTTAGTCCGATGCCTGTTCCTGCTACTACCGCAGTGGCATTGGTCGCAATGGCGGTCGCGGCTGTTGTTGCATCCACCGGGGTCGTCGGAGCGGCTACTCCGGTTGCGGATGTTGTCGCATCGACTGCAGTGACTGCAGCCGCTGCAGCAATTGTTGCTGCTGAGCTTTTATCTGATTCTTTTGATGCGGATTTGCTTTTATCTTCGCTGTTGTTTTTACTTTCGTTCTTGGTTTTATTTTCGCTTTTGTGCTCGCTATCATTTTCGCTATCATTTTCACTGGTGTTTTCTTCTTCTGACCCTGTATTGCTTCCTGAAGTTGCGGTTCCTATGGTCCCATAGCCGGATACGCCTACTTTAACCTGACTCAGCCAGGTTGCCATATTAGCCGCGATCTTACTTGTCTCCGTATATCTTGCCAAGTGTCTGTCCATAACCGAAATGCCATTTCTATAATCGCCGCTTACCCAGGTTCTTGCCAGACTTCCGGCTTCGTAGGCCACATCATTGTATCGTGGTGCTTTCAGCCAGGTATAGGCCCCGGTTTTGCCATAGCTTGGGGTTGTTGTTTCAGCGGCAGGATTAGCTCCTGATGGTGATGAATACCAGGAATGTCCCACGTATTCTTTGATATTGGCTGCATCAAAGCTTCCCACTGCCCCGTTCGTCACGGTTCCGGCAGGGAATAATTGAGTTCCGGTATTATTTGTATCAAAGACGCCATAGGATATCAGGTTCCCATAACCTTTACCAATTTGATAATAATCACTATAGGCCGTTGCTAATTTATTGACATCGGTATTGTATGAACTTTGGATAAAAGTAGTAATGGTGGCTAAATAATTTTTAAAGTTCGCTAAGTCAGTTGCTGTAGGGCTTGCGGTAACTCCCCCCGGAACGATATTCCCAACATGGGGAAGTTTCCCTCCAAAAATAGCGCCCATTTCCTGAGCTTGTCTCCGTATGGATAAAGCCGTGACATAATTTGCCATTAATGCCTGGCTATCAGCCGCATTAAACCTGAAATCCTGGGAATAGCCAGGAGTCCAAGGATGCATGGCCGGACCTTGAACATAATCCAGCAACGCCAGCTGATAGAAGTGTAATATGTTACTGGATATAAAGTTAGCTCCCTGAATAAGATCTCGCAATAGGAGTCCTTGAAGATTTGGAGTAAAACCGGCCGCCTGCTCGGTGGCCTTTGATGAAGCGATGGCGTGAGAAACTGGGCATACGCCACAGATTCTCTGGGTTAAAAAAGCAGCATCCCCAGGGTTTCTTCCCACTAACATGTTTTCAAAACCTCGGTAAAGGTTACCTGTCGCCTCTGCGGCAGTAACATTATTACCGGCATCTAAAGTGACGGAAATTTTCAAATGGCCTTCTAATCTTGTTATTGGATCTAATACTATTGTACTCATATTTTATAATCCCTTCATACTTAAATTACTCAGAACCCATTAATAATGGATTCGATGGAAAAGTAGGATCTGAACATCCTATGCAAGGGTAATTAACACCGATACACCAAGCTTGTCCATTATTCCATTTCATGGATTGACATACATTCTGGCAGGATTTGCCCATGCATCCCAAGGCTTCAAAACATCCTGATGTTGCGCCTATTTGACTTGCATCATCTTCTTCTCTTCTCGGACAAGTTGAATGGATTGTTTTACCAAAATATTTAGTCGGTCTGTTATTTGAATCCACTTGGGGTTTTCCAACTAAAATGAGATCCAAAAGCGATTGAATCATTACCGTTGGATGAACCGGACAACCCGCTAAATTCACCACGGGGTTTATGGTTTGACCTAATAATAATGTATTTACACTTGAACAACCTGTTTCATTGGTACCCGCTGCTGAAACCCCTCCAAAGGAAGCACAGGTTCCTGCCGCTACCACATATTTTGCCATTGGGCCATATTTTAAAACAGCTTGTTGCATTGTCATAGCAACGCCATTAAGCTCTCCGATGATACAGTAGTTTCCGTTGGCACCAGTTGGTACCGCACCTTCCACAACCAATATAAATTGACCATTATACTGAGCGGCACTTTCCTCTAAAGCCTGAATAGCGCTGGAACCTGATGATGCCATAATTGTATTATTATATTTCATACTTACTTTATTCAAAAGAACGTCATCAATAGTCGCTGGGTTAGTAACATTTAGTGTGGAGATGGTACACCCAGAGCATCCTGCACCTTGAATCCAAATAATTGGTGGATCGGTTTCTGCTGCTAAAACAGAATTCACATTTGCAAGATCAAAATTTACATTCAAAGCAACTCCTGCCGCAACAGACCACTTTAAAAAATCTCTTCTGCTTATTTTCATAAATATTCTCCTTTAATTTTTGAAAAAAATGCCGTTTTTTTCTTTTTTCAATACAAATTTTACTTAAATTTGTATCCTGTTACATAGATGTTGTTTCTGTTACAAATTTTTTACAAATTCAGAATAACCTTTTTGTAAATAATTGTCAAGTTAAGATTTTCAGATAATTATCAAATCTAAAGATGAATTGAATAATGGTCATAAAAGAAGAAATAAAAAAAACACTGAAAACTTTTTTATGAAAATAAGCGTCAAATATTTCAACACCGTCATCTTAAAGCAACTATTAATTATTCAAGAATAGCAGTGTCCTTTAACCTTAAAATCATAGCGGTTGTACAACAAAATTAGATATTTCAATGCCTTCTGGTGACATGACATGTACCGAGCACCCTGTACATGGGTCGAAGGAGTGTACAATTCTTAAAAGCTCAACGGGTTGTGCAGTGTCTGTTACATGCGTTCCGATCGATTAACCCAAATATGGGAAACATTGGCCCCGGTGTTGTGCAGTGTCTGTTACATGCGTTCCGATTAAAGCCTTTTCAATGGGTCCCACATTTCCTGCATCGTCCATTGGTGAAGCATTCCAACAGGTTGGGGTTACGATTTGATATCTGGATATTTTTGAAGTGGCAACAGAAACCCAATGTCCGAGAGCCCCTCTTGGTGCTTCTGTTAAACCGATGCCTGTTCCGGTAGCCGGGGTTCCTATATCTGTATAGCCGGATACCCCAACCTGAAGCTGGTTAAGCCAGGTTTGCATATTTGCAGCTATCTTGCCGGTTTCTATGCATCTGGCCATATGCCGATCCATAACGGAAACGCCAATTTGATAATCTCCGCTTATCCAGGTTCTTGCAAGGCTTCCTGCTTCATAGGGCACATCATTGTATCTTGGCGCCTTAAGCCAGGTATAAGCGCCTGATTTCCCGAAGCTTGGCGTTGTAGTTTCAGAGGATGGGTTAACGCCGGATGGTGATGTATACCAGGAATGTCCGACATATTCTTTTATATTGGTGTTTGCAAATCCTCCAAGAACACCGTTAGTGACAGTACCGGCAGGGAATAACTGAGCTCCGGCAGTATTTGTATCAAACACGCCATAGGATATTAAATTGCCATAGCCTTTACCGATTTGATAATAATCGCTATAAGCGGCAGCTAATTTGTTTACATCTGCTCTATAGGTATTTTGAACAAAGGCAGTTATTGTATTTAAATAATTCATGAAGTTAGTTATTTGAGTTGCAGATGGATTTGCTGTCACACCGCCTGGAACGACATTCCCAACATGGGGAAGCTTTCCTCCGAAAATCGCGCCCATTTCATGAGCCTGTCTTCTTATGGATAATGCTGTGACATAATGATCCATTAATGTTTGGCTGTCCGTGGCATTTAATCTAAAATCCAGTGCATAACCTGGAGCCCATGGGCTCAATTGTGGTCCCTGGATAAAGTCAAGGAGTGCCAGCTGGTAAAAATGCAATACATTACTGGCTATAAAGTTAGCTCCCTGAATAAGATTTCTTAACAGTAATGCCTGAAGTGGTGGAGTAAAACCTTTGGCCTGTTCGGTCGCTTTTGACGAAGCGATGGCATGCGAAACCGGACACACACCGCAAATTCGCTGTGTTAAAAAAGCCGCATCACCGGGGACTCTTCCGACTAACATATTTTCAAAATCCCGATATAAGTTACCTGTTGCCTGTGCCGCAGTTACATTATTACCTGCATCTAAAGTTACTGAAACTTTTAAATGCCCTTCAAGTCTTGTTATTGGATCTAATACTAAAGTGCTCATGGTTTATTATTCCTCTCTTAAATGAATTAATGGTGAGATAAGCTTATAATAATGGATTGGTTGGGAATGTTGGATTTGAACAGCCTATGCAGGGATAGTTAACATTCATACACCATGATTGTCCATTATTCCATTTCAATGATGTGCAAACATTATCAGTGCTTGTTCCTTTACATCCCAATGATAGGAAGCATCCGGCTGTTGATCCTATTTGGTCTGCATTTCCAGTTCCTTTTCGTGGACACGTATTATGTACCGTTGTTCCAAAGTATTTAGTAGACCTGCTGTTTTTATCTAATGCCGGCATACCCGTTAATATTAAATCTAGAAGTGTTTGAACCAAAACAGTAGGATGAACTGGACATCCTGGTAAATTTACTACAGGGTTAGTTGTTTTCCCGGTTAATATCGTTTTAGCACTTTTACATGCTGTATTATTTGTAAATGCAGCCGAAACACCACCAAAGGAAGCGCAGGTGCCTGCCGCTACTACATATTTTGCCATGGGCCCATATTTTAAAACAGCCTGTTGCATTGTTAATGCAACCCCAGCGACCTCTCCAATGATACAATAGTTTCCGCTTGCACCGGTAGGTATCGCACCTTCTATCACCAATATAAATTGACTCGCATACTGAGTGGCACATTGATCCAAAGTTTGCATTGTAAGATCACCGGAAGCAGCCATAATTGTGTTGTTATATTTCATGCTTACTTTGTTTAGCAGCACATCATCAATGGTGGTTGGAATCGTTATATTTAAAGTGGAGATTGTACATCCGGAACAGCCTGCACCTTGAATCCAAATGATTGGCGGATCTGTTTCTGCCGCCAGAACTGAATTTACATTTTCAAGATCAAATTCTAAGTTCAAAGCAACCCCTGCCGCAACCGACCACTTTAAAAAGTCTCTTCTACTTATTTTCATAAATTTCCTCCTTGTAATGTTTGAAAAGCTGTCGAAAGTTTTCCATTGACTGCAATTTTATAGTCAAAATGTTAAGTTAATATTTTTTTTATGTAAAGATTGCGTTAAATATATATCAACAATTCTTTTAAAAGCTTCTTTTATTAATTAAAATTTACATCAATGGATATTTTGTTGCATTTTATTTACAATTAGCAAATAATAAAACATTTAAAACTCTAATGACCTTCATATAAATAAAAGTCAAATAGCCCCCACCTTGTAAACAAGATGAGGGCTAAAATATTTAAAAACGTACTAAATTTTCAGAATTAATTAAAGATTTCGTCAATCATTTTCAATGACTGCACTGGCTATAACGATCTGCCCAATGGCAACTCCACCATCATTAGAAGGCAAGTTTTTATGTGTATGGACTACAAAATCATTCTGCTTGAGATTGCGACATATTTTCCCCAATAAAAATGAATTTTGAAAAACACCGCCACTCAGGGCAACTTCATTTAACCCGGAGTCTTCTCTGATGCGCAGGCAAAGATAGACTGTAAAATCAACAATGGTATTTTGAAATTTTGATGCAATTGTTTTACCGGATATACCTTTTTTTTTATCATTTAAAGCTTCAATAATGATTGCATCGGGCTCTATGATAAGTAAATCTTCCTTGATCACCTTATAATGATAGGATTCTTCAAGTTCAATTTCTGATATCGCTTCAAGTTCAATGGAGGCCTGTCCTTCATAGGTAACCACCTCCGCAATTCCAATAATACTGGCCATGGCATCAAAAAGTCTGCCCATACTGGAGGTTTCCGGACAATTAATATTTGAATTTAAGATATTAATCAGTTGGATCCCTTTATCACCAAATAATTCAAATATCCTTTCGTAAACTTCTTCTTTGTTGTTTTGTTCACTTAAAGCCTTGTAAAGATATGAAACTGCCATTCTCCAGGGTTCTTTAATGGCTTTTTCTCCTCCCGGCATTTTTACATAATCAAGACGGCCTACTCGCGTAAACTCAAGGGTGTCACAAATCAAGAATTCTCCTCCCCATATTTTACCATCAGACCCATAACCTGTTCCATCAAAACAAACGCCAATAACTTTTCCCTTTATATTATTTTCGAACATATTGCTGACAATATGAGCATGATGGTGCTGAACACCAATCTTTGGCAAATCATAAATTAAGGCATATTTCGTTGACATATATCCGGGGTGGAGATCATGAGCTATGTATTGGGGAGCAAAAGAAAATATTTTTTTGAAATGATCCACATTTTTTTTATAGTGTTCAAAGGTTTCCAGATTTTCCAGATCACCATTGAATTGACTTAAAAACAATGATTCATCCTTACTGATACAAAAAGTGTTCTTCATATTGGAACCGCAAGCCAGAATATTTCTGCTATTATTGACTTTAAATGCTTCGGGTACAAAACCCCGGGCCCGCCTGATCATGGTCTGTTTATTCTCTATGACCTTTAATACCGAATCATCCAGGGGTACATGTATTTCACGATTGTACATCAAAAAATAATCCACAATACCAGTCAGGCTTTTTCTTGCAGCATCATCTTTATATTCTATGGGCAGCCCATTAACATTGGCACTGGTCATAATAAGGACCTTCAGTTTTTCTGAAAACAATAAAATATGAATCGGTGTGTATGGCAGCATGACTCCCATGGTATTTTGTTTAGGTGCAATATTTTTTGGCAAGTCACAGCCTAACGTTTGATTTAAAATAACAATTGGTTTTTTTATGCCAGTTAGTATTTTTTCTTCTATGGGATTGACTTGGCAATATTTTTTGACAGTTTCCATATCCTTAATCATCAGTGCAAGAGGTTTAGCCGGTCTTTTTTTTCGCTCCCTTAGGTGTTGTACTGCTCTTTCATTAAGGCCATCACAGGCAAGGTGAAAACCGCCCAGACCTTTTATGGCAAATATTTTTCCTTCTCTTATCCTCGTCTGAGCAAAGCTTATGGGATCTTCGATTTCTAACTTATTACCCTTAGCATCCTCTATCCAAAGCATGGGCCCACACTCACCGCAGGCATTGGGCTGGGCATGAAATCGCCTATTGGAAGGATTCGAATATTCACCCTGACATTCCCTGCACATTTTAAAGCCACTCATGGTGGTCTTTTCTCGATCGTAGGGCAATTCCTGGATAATGGAAAACCTGGGACCGCAATTGGTACAATTCGTAAAAGCATAATCGTGTCGTCGATTATTTACATCTAGTATGTCTTCAGCGCATTCACTGCAGGTTCCGATATCTGGAGATATAAAAGTGATTTTACCCAGACTCTTTTCACTTTCTTTGATTTCAAAACTAGAATAATTTAGCAGTTCCTCATTTTTTATGGTTATTTTTGCTATTTTAGCAAGGGGCGGAGGATTATTTTCAAGGCATTTCACAAATTTAGCCAAATCTTTTGAGGCTCCCTCAACATCAATGGATACTCCCTGGGAATTGTTATTCACCCATCCTCTTAGCCCAAAAGCATTTGCTAAATTGTAGACAAATGGCCGGAAGCCGACGCCTTGAACCATTCCTTCAATGGTAATTAACTGTCTCTTGTTATTCACATTGCACATCCTTCGTATCTTTATAAGCGTCAAACCCAGCCCACGTGTTAAGACTTACAAGATGCTTCAGTGAATAGCTTATATGAGTTTACTTGTTTTTTTATTAATACTACTTAGAAGGCTAACAATCGCTCTTCAAGATTTTTATTGATGATTTTATAAAATACGACGGTTAAGATCCCGCTGATCATGGCAAAGAGTCCATAGGCCAGCCATTGGTTCACAAAATACCCGAGGGCTGCTGAAATAAAAAGGAGTAATCCCACATAGGCCATTCCTCCAAAAAGAGTAATGACGACATTCATATTATTCTTGACTGCCTTTTGGGGGTTATCCCATTCCAATAATGGACGATTCATATCAATTAACAATCCAAATAGAAGAATCGGCACGGTTCCTAACATTCCCAGAATAACCGTTAATAAAATAGTTATCACTGTTAATGGCAGATAATAATACACCCCTATGAGAGTAAAGAGAATACCAAGACTCTGCACAACCAGGGCTGAGGCAGTTCGTCCGATAATCTGGTCTCTGGGGGATACTGGAACGATCCGGGTCAGCCAGGAAGCTCTTCCTTCCCGGGAGAAGGTGGTCGCCGTGGTTGCTGAGGTTGCTCCAAAAAAAACGAAGAATCCCATGAGTATAAAATTTACGACCATCGGCATTTGGTCATAAAAGCTCTTTACAGCATCAAAATCTTGTGGGGTTAAGGGTGAAAAAGATAAAATGATGAGTATGCACAATGGGACAATAATCACCACGCTTACGTTGTTGAAAAGAAAGATAGGGGTTCGCAGAAGCAAACGCATATCCATGGCAAAGATTGCCATGGCTCCATGGCTTTTTTGGCCCAGGGATTTTTGTCTCTCAGCCCCTGTCAGTTTTTTTCCTTTTTTTGAGGTTTTCCCAGTGATCAGACTTGTTATAAAAAACCGTTCTCCAATAAAAACCATAAGGCCAAAGGAAAAAGCAGTGATAACTGCTAAACACAACACCCAAACTACAGACATCAGATTAGTTTCATTTAGTCCCCAGGCAACGAGTAGGCTGGTAGGCACAAAATAACCGAACATGTTTAATAATTTAACATTGTTGTTCAATAAACTATTCAACAACGTTTGAAAATCGATTTCTCCTGAACTTCCCATTTGGGCTCCGAACCAGAACTGTATGCCGATTATGACTGAAATTCCAATAATAATAAAGATGATTTGCACAACATCCTGGCGTCCTTTAATGGAAGATGACCGCATAACGGTCATAATTATGGCCGTTTCCAATGAAAGTGGCAGTAACGGAAGGGTGAGAAAGACCACAAAGGCTAAAAGCACATATCCTAACCCCATTCCCTGGCCGATGCCATAAATAATGAGTACCGGTATAAATAATAATGCTGCAAAAACATACTCAAGTACCAGAATGCTGGTGAATTTTGAAATAATGATTTTTCTGGGAGCAATGGGCAAGGATATGAGTTCTTCTATATTCTTTGAGAAATAAAATTCCGAAAGAATGTACATAATGCCAAAAATAATGATCAACGCCGAGGTGAAAATATAGCCCATGGTTAAAAAAACCGACGCTTGATTGATCAGCCGAAGCCCTGTGTAAAAAGCGGTCATCAAAGCAACATACATAAAAAAGGCTGGAATTAAGGCAACGGGCACAATGATCATGGTCAGCAGTTGCTTGGAAAATTCTTTTTTATTGTGGATTTTATTATAGAAAAACAAGGAAAATCCCAGCGAATCATTTAAAAACAGTTTGGTAAGATTAATTATCTCTTTCATTATTCTGTTAACTCCAGAAAAATATTTTCCAGAGATTCCTGACTGCCTGCCTTAGCCCGGATTTCATCCATGGTTCCGACTTCAATTATTTTCCCTTTTTTGATAATGGCAATGCGATCACATATTTTCTCGGCCACATCCAGTACATGGGTAGAAAAAAATACTGATTTTCCCTGATCGCAATGGTCGCGCATGATTTTTTTGAGCTCAAAGGATGCCTTAGGATCTAAACCCACCATCGGTTCATCTAAAATAAATACCTCTGGATTATGAATTAAGGCTCCCACCAGGGCAAGCTTTTGTTTCATTCCATGAGAATAGGAGCCAATGGGGTCATTGATGGCCTCTTTAATTTCAAAGATTTCTAAATATTTTTCAATTTGTTTTTGTCGCTCAATCACCGGTACTTCATAAACATCCGCCACAAATTTCAAGTATTCAATGCCTTTTATTTTTTCAAAGAGTTCGGGATTATCAGGCACATAACTAAATTGCTTTTTTGCTTCCAGAATATTTTTTTGATTATCAATGCCGTTGATGAAAATTCTTCCGGTATCCGGTTTTAAAAGACTGACCATCATTTTAATGGTGGTTGTTTTTCCAGCACCATTGGGTCCCACAAAGCCAAAGATTTCTCCCGGGTGAACTTCAAGGCTAATGTTATCAACAGCTTTTGCATTTTTGTTTCCATAGGTCTTCGAGACTTGTTCAAGTTTAAGCATACTGAGTCCCTTTCTTTATCCAAATTCTTTTCATTTTAACATAGTTGCTTCCTTAAGAGTATGTAAAATTAATATAGTTTTTAGATAAAAGGAATAAACTGATGTAACAAGATTAAATAAATGAACACTAAAACGAGAAAGCAGGTAAATCATGATCACGCAAAAAGAAATTGCAGCATTAAAAGCCCAGGGAATATTAGCCCAAAAACAGGACGGTTACTTTTCTATTCGTATTTTAAGCCGTGCCGGTAACTTCACATCAAAAGAAATCCAGACCCTGGCGGAAATTGCTGAAAAATATGGTCGGAGCTACCTTGGGGAAACCACTCGACTTGCCATCGAAATTCCCTGGATCAAATATGATAACATTGAATCCGTTAAATCAGCTATTATCGCCGCCGGACTAACCCATGGCGGCACCGGGAAAAAGGTTCGTCCTTTGGTGTCCTGTAAGGGCACGGTTTGTCTTCATGGTTTATATGACACCCAAAAACTTTGCGGCGATTGCCATGATCGGTTTTTCGGCCAGGATCTCCACTCTAAAACCAAACTCACCTTTGTTGGATGCCCTAACAACTGTGCCAAAGCGAATACCAATGATATCGGCTTTGTCGGTCAGTCCTATGTCCAATACGAAGCCGAGCATTGTACCAATTGTGGCAAGTGTGCCAAGATCTGCCGGACAAAAGCTCTGACGCTGGTTGATAAGAAACTGGTTTGGAACGAAAAACTCTGTGTGAATTGCGGTAAATGTGCTCAAGTGTGTGAATTTGATGCCATGGCCGAAGAAGCCCGGGGAATTGCTGTATATCTCGGCGGACGTATGGGTCGTGGTTACCGATTCGGTGATCGGCTCACAGATCTTTATGCCGTTGAAGAAATCCCTGGACTTATTGAGAAAATATTTGAAACATATATGGTTCTTGGTGTTGATGGCGAGCGTATTTCTGCAGTCATCGATCGGGTTGGAATTAATGCCTTTGAAGGTGCTTTAATGGAACGTCTGGAAGCTTAAGGCTGCTATTTTCAAGCGTCTGAGGGTCTGAGCAAATGCTCAGACCCTTTTGTTATAATAAGCCAAAATTATTGGAACTTATAGGTTGTAAACTTCATATTAAAAAGCTACCATTCTGTATTTTTTAAAATTCTTTTTTTTCATAAAGTCTCAATGAAATTAGAAAGGAAAGAATCAGACCTCCCAGAGTAAAACCTATTAATAATAACAGATAGATCCAGGGATTAGCATCAGTCGGTATTGGGATATTCATCTGCTCGATTACCAGAAGAATACTTATAGGAATAAGAGCACATAGGAATAACATCAGCCGTGCTTTTTCAGCTCCGAATTTATAAATTAGAGGAAGAATAACACTCCCGAAAATAAAGGCGATGAGAAAAACAACTCCGATGATTGCCAAAATTTCCATGGAAAAACTTCTCCCCATGATCATTGTTCCAATGAAGCCAACGACTAAGGATAATAGAGCACCGGCAATATTTAAAATTCCCATTACCAGATATTTACTGAGGACAATTTCTTTTCGGGTCACTGGCATGGTCAGTGCGTAGGTGTCCCACTTGGCCAGATCATCATAACTGATGGTGGTAATCACCATCATGGCAAACATAAAAATAATGATGCCAAAAATAAAGTTATTTCCAGCGGGGATGAATACAACCGCAAAAAAGAGCATCATGACCCCCAGGGTTTTAAAGGTTCCCTCTAAATTTATTAGATCTTTTAAAATAAGCCCTTTCATTATTTTTCCCCCTTAATATAAAACAGCATGATTTCCTCAATGGAAACATCATCCACAATCACGTCCGGATATTTTTTCTTCATACCCCATTTATCTTTTACCAAAATTTCATAGCCAAACTGATTTTTCCGATAACGTATGTATTCATCCCTTTTCAACTTTTTAAAATCATCGGCTCCGCATTTCAGTACTCCCAATGCATCCAACAGCATTTCTTTTTCTTCACTTAAAAGTATTTCACCCTGATGAATAAAAACGATGTAATCCGCAATTTTATCGAGGTCGCTGGTAATGTGGGAAGAAATTAAAATTGAATGATCTTCATCCTGAATAAACTCCATAAAAACATCAAGAATTTCCTCTCTGACAATGGGGTCTAATCCACTGGTGGCTTCGTCTAAAATTAAAAACATCGGTTCATGGGAAAGGGCCACGCCAATTTGCAGCTTCATTTTCATTCCCCGGGAAAATTCCTTAAGTCTTTTATTTTCTGGAAGCTTGAATTTTACAAGATATTTATTGAACATAACCGAATTCCAATTTTTATAAATGCTGCCCATCATTTTCGAAATATCCCCTGTTTTGAGGTTGTCGTGAAAATTACACCCATCAAAGACAACTCCGATATTTTCTTTTATCTTTTTATCTTCTTTTATGGTATCCATTCCCATTATTTCAATGGTACCACTGTCTCTGCCGATTAAATTAAGGATGGCTTTAAGGGTTGTCGTTTTTCCTGCGCCATTTTCACCGATAAATCCCACAATACTTCCTTTTGGAACGTTAAAGCTCACATCTTTTAATTGAAAATCACCGTAGTTTTTGTTTAAATTTCGAATCTCTAATGCATTGGTCATTTTTTATTCTCCTTTATATAAAACCTCTATTATTTCTGTGAGTTCTTCACAAAGAATGTCACTGCTCTTGGCAATATCCACTGCCTTTTGCAGGTATTCCTCAGCCAGCCTTAATTGCTCTTCCCGGATAAATGCCATATTTTTATTCGCAACAAAACTGCCTTTTCCAGTGACTGTTTCGATAAAACCATCCCGTTCCAAGTCGGAATAGGCGCGTTTTGTTGTAATTACGCTGATGCGTAACTCCTTTGCCAAAAACCGCATACTCGGCAGCACTTCCCCTGGGGATAATGCTCCACGGATGATCATGTTCTTTATTTGCATGGCAATTTGTTCATAAATGGGTTTGCCGCTGCTATTGCTGATAATGATGTTCAATAGTTACCTCCTATCAATATCCGTCATAGTGTATATATCACTTATATACACTATGCACTATATATATGCAAAAGTCAAGTTTTTTGCAATAAAAATCCACAGGGATAACCCTGTGGTAAGACTGTAGAAAAATCAGGACAGGTTTGTCACTTATAAATTGGTTTTTCATTCCCAGTTCTGGGTAATCAAAGTTTTCTGGAGCTCTTTTAATTTTTTCTTTTCCAGTTGATAATTCGGAAGGATCTGCTCAACAATCTTCCAAAATTTTGGGGAATGGTTCATTTCTAAAAGATGGGCCAGCTCATGAACAACCACGTAATTAACGGTAGCTTCATCTGCCATCACCAAATACCATGAAAAATTAAGCCTCCCCTTGCTGGAGCAGGAACCCCATCGTGATTTTGCCCCGTTAATTTTCACAGACTGAGGCTTTAACTTCATGTGTTGACTAATGCTCTCCACCTGTTGAGCCAGAACCTGTTGCGCCAAATCACGATAGGTTGTTACCACTTCGTTTTTCAGCTCCTGGGAACCTAGCAACCGATGAGCATAAAAACATTCACCATTAAACCCGGAGCTTTTTTCATCAATAGGTACTAAACCATAGGTTTTTCCAAAAAACAAAAGCAGATCCCCAAAATTCAATTGAAAACCGTCTCGGCTATCAACCTGCTTCTTTACCTCAGCATAATGTTTTTCAATCCAGTCATGATGGTTTTTCACAAAATCATCAATGATTTTCCTGGATGTTCCCAAAGGTGCTCGGACCTCTATTAAAGCTTCCTTTGTAAAGGATAATCTCATACTTTTTCTTTTCGTATATTTTATTATAAATTCTTCTGTCATTCATTAATCCTTCTTATTTAATTTGGCTCCTTCAAGCTTCAACAGTTTTTCCTTTAATTCAAGTCCTCCGCCGTAGCCCATTAAGCTGCCATCGGAACCAATGACCCGATGACAGGGGATCACAATAAGAATGGGATTTTTATTGTTGGCCATTCCCACTGCACGACAAGCTTTGGGATTGCCAATGGCCTGGGCCACCTGTTTGTAACTGCGAATTTCACCGTAAGGAATATTCAGTAATGCATTCCATACGGATTTTTGAAATTTCGTTCCCTGGGGATCAAGGGGAAGATCAAAGAGTTGCCGGCTGCCGGCAAGATAGTCCCATAATTGTTCTGCTGCTGTTTTTAGTAGTCGTGTTTCCTCTTCAATTTCGAGTTTTAACTGGCGGGTAATACCCGCCCCTACGGGAGTTTTTGTAATTTGTGTTTCCTTTTCAGGTTCGTGGCTAAGCTTGTACCCAAGGGTTATTTCTGTAATGGCATGACCATTCTCTGCAATGCGGACAAGGCCAATTTCTGTATTATAATACCAAAAACATTCTTCTGCCTTTTCCATTTCTATTTCCCCCCATTTATTTTTCAATTCTTACGCGACTACCGCCTGCACCAGCTTCTGCCGGGGTAATAAGGAGCTTCACAGGCATTCTATTTTTAATGGATTCCACGTGACTGATAATCCCCACCTTTAATTTTTCATGGTGGAGCATTTCAATGGAATTCATAACGACTTCCAAAGCGTCTTCATGAAGCGATCCAAAGCCTTCATCCAGAAAGAAAAATTCCAGGGGTGCCCTACCTTTTAATTGTATTTCCGCTGACAATGCCAGAGCCAGTGCTAAAGATGCCAGAAAGGTTTCTCCTCCTGAAAGAGTGGAGGGATCTCTTGAAGCCCCGCCATTTTTGTAATCTCTTATGATAAATCGTCCATCCCCATCGGCTTCCAAACCATAATTGCCATTACTAATTTCCGTCAGACGTTTTGATGCCTCAATGGAAATATATTTTAAACGTGCCACAGCAACAAATTCCACAAATTTTTTACCTGAGAAAAGTTTTTCAAGATCAACAATCAGGGCAATGCGATGATCAATTTTTTCTTTTTCCGTTAAGAATTCACTGAGTTCTTGCAACCGGATTTCCAAGTTTTTCACTTCTGCATCTTGCTGATTTTCCTGTTTTTTAAGTCCATCAACATTTTCTGTAACCCCTTGAAAATCAATTTTTAATTTCGACAATTTTTCAAAGCTTAACTGGCGGCCATTCACTTTTTTATTCAGATCCTCTAAAATCCCTTTATTCTTTGATAGGGCTTCATAATAGTCCTTAATAAATGACTGAAAATTCACCATAACTTCTGGGGTTAAAACGACCTCTTTCACGACCTGACAATTTTCAAACCCCAATGAGTCGAGTTGCTGTTTCAGGTTTTTTTCTGCATTGTTATATTGATCATGTAAGGTCTTAAGAATCGCCTCTTGCGAAATGACCAGTTCCTGAACTTTTCCAAAAGCATTCTGTAATTTTACCAGCTTTTCTTTAAGGTCAACCCAGTTTGTATTGATGCGTTTTATATCATCTTCGGATTTTTTTTGAAGATTCCAAAGATCCGAAATTTCCTGTCCTTGGCCAACCTTGGCCACTATGGCATTTTGCTTTTCAAGTTGCTGTTTTTTCTTTTCAATACCCACGGTTTGTGCTTCCCGCATTTGACCTATTAATCCGACGATTTTTTCGCTTATCCCATTCCATTTTATTTGGTCTTCCTCTAGGGCTTTTCGAAGTTTTTCAAGGCTCACCGCCAGTTCGTTTTGACAGTTATCCATTTCAATAATCCTGAGATTCTCACCTGTAAAATCAATAATGGCTGTGTCTTTCGAGAGTTTTTCCAAATCTTCCCTTACTCTTTTTAATGCTTCCATAATATGCTGATTTTCCAAATCAATTTCTTTGGTTTGGTTTTCCAACGATTTTAACTCAGCATTTTTTTCTTTAATATCCCCTGTCAGGCGGAGTAAGTCATGATCACATTTATTTTTAAAATCTTCCCATGCTTTTTTTTGCTCTTCCCATATTTCATTGGCTTGATTAAGTGTCCTGTGTTGTTTTATCAGAGAATCAGGAGTTTCATCTTTGACCGCTTCCCCCAAAGTATCCAACTCGGTTTTTTGAGCCAACTGATTATTGGTTTCTGCTTTTAAACTGCCTTTTAATTCTGATATTTCTGAGATTAAAGCGGTTAAGGCATTTTCCTTTAACATCTGGTTTTTTTCTAGATCTTTTATTCTCCCTGTTTCCTCTGCTTCCAAGATCTGTTTTTCAAAGGGATGCTCTTTTGAGCCACATACAGGACAAGCCTCTCCTTTAATGAGCTGTTCTCTGAGCTTTGTTCCCAGGTTTTCATTTTGAAGGGCCGTCAGCTCTTTTTTAAGCTGTTCACATTCCATTAACAATGCTTCTCTAACGGTGTTTTTCTGGTCAATTTTTTCTTTTAGCTCATTGATCTTTAGGGTTTGATTGTTTATTCTTTCTTTGAAGGATTTTTGCTTTTCCCAAAGGTTTAAAACCTTAACGGATTCATCCTTAAGGTTTTGAAGCTCCTCATGGGTACAGGGCAGACTCTTTGTATGACTCAAAAGTTTATCTGAGTAATCTTGGATGCTCACTTCAAGGCCATTTTTTTTCTCAATTAAATGATTGCATTCCTGAATAAGTTTCTCAATTTTCAGGCCATTTTTATCAATACGATCCCCATTGCGTTTAGTGTCATCTTCCAGGGTTTTTATCTTTTCAGTGAACCCTGTGCCCTGGTTGACTTTCTCCCGGTAATCAACGGATACCCGAAGTTTTTTTTCTTTAATCTCATCTTCCGCTAGCTTTGTTCTCTTTTCATTTATTTCTTCAGAAAATACCTGTTTTTCTTTTTCAAGGCATTGATTCTTTTCATCACACCCATTGTAAATGCCTATGAGGCCATTAATCTCAAGTTCTAAAGCGGTTTCTTCTTTTTTCAAACTTAGAGCATCCATGATTCGAGAAAGCTGTTCTCGAATTTTCGGAAGATCATTATTTTTTTCACCCTCGATTTTTTTCCAGTCTTCTTCTGCAGCATCTTTATCTGTTAAAAGGTTTTGAAGGCTATTTTTATTAATTGTCAGCTTTTCTTCCAGATCCTTGATTTCCCGGGCAAGTCTTTCCCAGAACTCAATGGATGCTATAACACTCTGGGCTTTTTTCCCTTGATCCAATTGGTTTTCTTTGTCTTTAATTTCCGATTCCTTATGTGTTAAATCCCTTGCTTCCTCAAGTGCCACTGTTAATTCCTGTTGCAATGCCCAGAGCCTTTCGGCTTCTGACAATTCTTGTGTGATGGCTTTAAGAATATTTTCCTGAGCTTTCAAACTTTCTTGGATGGCCTGATATTCTGATTTTTTTTCTTCCAAAGCTTTTTTCGAAACTTCTTCATAACCGTTAAGGCGTCCCTCCAATCGATGGAGTATTTCAGTGGCCTTTATTTTTTCAACTTTTACACGGTTGGTAAGGTCATCACCATATTTAGATAAATTAAAGAGTCTCTCCAACATTTCTCTTCGGGGTTTTCCTTCAAGTTTGAGGAAGTCGCTGAATTTCCCTTGGGGCAACACCACGGTTCGGGTAAAGTCTGTTAGGCTAAGACCAATAATTTCTTCACAGCACCGGCTGACTTCTGTGGATCGATCCGCTAAAACCAGAGGTGATTCAGTGGATAATTCGAGGAGCTGACACTTTCCCTGATTAATCCCTCCATTTTTGTTGCGCACAAATTCCCGACTTACCTGGTAGGTTTGATGTTTCGCTCCAGAAATGATAAATTCGAAAACTACACTGCCTTTTTGTTCATTGAGATTAATATAATTTGTACTGTTTCGCGAAAGTTTGCCATAAAGTGCCAGGGTAATACCATCGAGAATCGTTGATTTTCCACTGCCGGTAGGACCAAAAATACCAAAAATCCCTCCCTGGGTAAGCTCGTTAAAATCAATGGTTTGCTCTTCAATAAAGCTGTTAATGCCTTTTATTTTAAGCAGCAAGGGTTTCATAATTTTTCCTCCTGAAGAACCAGGGACAGCAGCAGCTCCAAAACCTCGTCATCGGCTTCGGTTCCCCGCTCTTTACGATAAAATTCTTTAAATACATCCCCAAAGGATTGCTCGGTTAATTTTTCCAATTTTTCTTCGGTAAGGATGGTGGTCAACCTTGGAATAACTTCCAGGATATCAGCCTTATACTCCTTCATTTTTTTTATTTCATCCTCGCGAATATAATGGTCGGTTTCGATTTCCAGATAAACCCAACAGGATCTTCCAGCATTTTCCTGACATTTTAGAATGGCAGCTTCAACACTTTGGCATTGCCAGATCTCTATGGGTTTATATATTTTTAAATCAATTTCGCGGATGTTATTTTTTAAAGTCTTTCCATTTTCAACCACAATTTCTACAACCATGCATTTTTTCCCATAGGTAATTTCCCGACGGTTAAAGTGGATCGGTGACCCGGCATAGCGTCCGCGACCATTGGTTCCTGGAATGATCTGTGGTTTATGAATATGTCCCAAAGCAATATAATGGGCCATATCCGGGAAACAACGGCCTTCAACAATATAGGTTCCCCCCAGTTGAATGCTCCGCTCAGAGCCCCCTTCTTCACTGCCCATGGCAAAAATATGGGAGGTAACCAGATTAATGGTATCCTCTCTGAAATGGGATTCCAGTTGTTTAAAATAAGAAAATATACGATCACTATAGGATTTCTGATTACCGGCATCATCGGTGACCTCTTGGTAGAGGACTTCATTCAGTCTTTTTTCACTGGGATAGGGTAATAGCAGAATCACTGCCTTCTCGCCATTGATTTGGATCTCAACAAAGCCTTCTCCGGAATCCACTACCTCATGGTTTCCATAAGTTCCCGGTTCTATAATGGTTTTTGGAACCCCTGCCATGAGTATCCCATGGTCTCTGGCAAGTGGGCCAGGGGCTTCCAGCCGTTGGGGGTTATCGTGATTTCCGGCTATGACCAGAATGAGTCGTTCCCCATGATTGGATAGACGTTTAAGGGACTCATAAAACATTTTTTCTGCCCGAGCCGGTGGGTTATAGCTATCATATACATCGCCGGCAATGATTACCAAATCAATATCTTCTCTTTCCACAATTTCACTAAAGTCATTGAGAAAGCATTCCTGCTCATCCATCCGACTGTGTCCTTCAATATTTTTTCCGAGATGCCAGTCGGCGGTATGTAATATTTTCATAAAATTCTCTCACCTTCATAATGTTTTTTAATTAATTGCGAATTTTACAAGTACAACCGTAAATTGCTTTAATGTAAACAGACAGCGAAGCTCACGGCACTTTCGCAATTTCGTACGTCTTTTTCCCATTATCCCACACACAGATGCCATTGTATAGATGAAAAAAGCTCCGGCAAATGCCGAAGCTTGAGACTTTAGACAAAGAAATTTGACAAACCTTTTTGCGGATTTTTATTTCATCATGTTGTATCTATAATGTCAAACAGGCCTAGCCTGTACGATCATGCAGCACACAACGATAAACAAATGGATCCAAAGAGGTTTTTCGATAAAAGTAATCTTCTTATGCCTGCTTTTCTATTTCATCCACAGCCAGCAACAGCTCTGCAATGGAGCTGTACCAGTTTTGAATCATATGGCGCATAAGCCCCACCTGTTCTGATTTTGCCAAAAGTCCCAAAATAGGTGTTTTCGAACCATAGGCAGCTCCGATTTCCGCCCAGGCATCACATCCCGAAGGTCCGATATAAACAAGCAAATCCGCACTGGTAACTGATTTAATACAGAAATCAAAGACCCGTTCCCCTTCAGGGGATTGAATGAAATGGGTGAGTTCTTTTTGTGATAAAAAGGCTTCTTCGGGACGGCCTTCGCGGATCCAGGACAAAATTGTATGTCCTCGTTCTTCTAAAAGATCGGTGAGCATTTCCACAGCGTGTTGGTGCTTCCAGGAAGCGGCAATATATATTCTCATGATTTTCCTCCAAATGTATTTACTTAATTATAACCTGATGTCCAAACAATCACAAGATAAACCGGGTCAGGAGCAGTGCTGTTCTTTTTTTCCTTTAAGGATAATGATTTCATTGTATGGCAGCTTCTAAGCCAATTTCCATCATTCGGCTAAGCGCCTGTTCTCTGTCTTTTGGACTGATTTCTTCATTGGTCACTAGATTATCACTGATGGTGAGTAAACAGGCTGCTTTTTTCCCAGTGACATTAGCATTATGAAATAAGGCAAAACTTTCCATTTCAACACAAAGACACTCATTCTTTTTATTGTTACTCTTTGAAGCATCAACTTGAGGTTCAGAATAAAATACGTCTGAGGAATGTATCTGTCCTATAGCCAAAGGATAACTTAACTTTTTAGCCGCAGATTCAATGTTTCCATTCAGTGATTTATCTGAAAAAAGAATGTCTTCGGTACATCCGTTTTGGACTTTTGCATAGGTCGATTCGCTCCAGGCGCTTTGAGCCAATACTAAATCATAGAGTTTTAAATCCTTGATATAAGCGCCTGCACTTCCAATGCGAATAATACGGTCAACGTCATAAAAACGGAAGAGTTCATAGGAATAGATCCCTATTGATGGCATTCCCATGCCGGATCCCATAACACTCACTTTCTTACCTTTATAAGTGCCGGTGTATCCAAACATATTTCGAACCGCATTGAACTGAAGGGCATTTTCTAAAAATGTTTCTGCAATATATTTTGCTCTTAACGGATCTCCGGGCATCAAAACGGTTTTTGCAATATCGCCGTTTTTAGCTTCATTATGGGGTGTTGGCATGATGTTTTCCTCCATTTTTTTCTTATTCTTTCAGTATAAATGAAACTCAGCGAAATTTCCAGAAAAAATAGCGGGCTTCTAAGGCAATATCCCGCTTATTTGATTTGTTTTGGGTTGCTAGCCTCCGCAGAGCACCATATCTCTTGATTGTTTTTTTGGTTTATTGACATACTCAGCAATATCACCTTGACAAACTTTAAAATAACAAGTACATTAAAAACCATAAAGAAATATAAAATCTTAACTATTTTTCAAGAAAGGATTATTAATTTTATGAACATTCAATTAATCTATGCCAGTAAAACTGGCCACTCGAAAAAAATTGCAAGTGCTATTTCTGAGAAACTGGGAATTAAGATGAGTTCCATCAGTGATCAGCCAAAGTTTCAGGAAGTTGATTTGCTTTACATTGTTGGCGGAATTTATGGTGGGAAAAGTTTACCGGGAATGATTGATTTTGCTAATACGTTAAACAACAAACAAGTAAAAAAAGCTGTTTTAATCACTTCATGTGTGTCTAAAAAAATGGGTCAAACCCAAATCCGAGAATTACTTTCACAAAAAAACATTGAAGTACTGGACAAAGAATTCATTTGTCAGGGTAATTTCCTGTTTTTTGGTTTAGGACACCCCAATAAAACTGACATTGATGCTGCGGTTAGTTTTGCCAAAAATGTGGCTGACAAATTCACATCCTAATCTTTAATAAAATTTTCGGCAAAACCCGCTATGAGGACAGATTATGCGTATAAAGAAAATTCCCTTTATAAAACTCACCCTTAGTGGTTTGATTGCCATAATCTTAGAACTGGTTTCTTTAACCCCGGTGAAAAGACTGGTGCAAAATTGGCAAACCAAGGTTATAAAAGCACCAAAGAAAATTGGAGAACTGTTTGTCATTGAATATTTTTTGGATAATCCCAGTCATAAAAAGTTGATTATCCTCCAACACGGTTATCTATCAAAAAAAGAACACCAAAAGGATTTTGCAACAAAATTAGCTGCTAATGGCTATTTTGTAGTAACCACAGACGCCTATGGACACGGGCAAAGAAATGAAAACACTCGCGTAACAATGATGGACATTATTAAAAAAACTTCTCTGGAATATGATGGTCTAATTGAACATTATCTCTATCACACTGCCGTCAATGCCGATGATTTTATTATTATTGGTCAATCCATGGGAGGAATGATTGCTTACCATTATGTGATTACGGGAAAATACAAACCCCAGGCCATTGCAACCATGATTTCCACCCCGGACATGGGGGATCTTATGAATTATGAATTGGGACTCTCTTATTACCAAAATCATAAAGCCCATGCCATTACCGATGAATTAGAAATGAAAGCATGCAACCTGATATTTGAGAAATTCAATCCCTATGAAAAAATAAAAGCCATTGATGATGTACCGCTGATTATTCAAAATATGCGGTTCGACTTTTTAATTGGCTCCGCAGGGAGCGATAAGCTATATAACGAATTGAAAAATACGAGATCTGAAAAATTATTCAAATATAATAAGCTTACTGCATTTTTTCACTATGTGCCTGATCGAGCCAAACAAAATATTATTGGTTTTTTAGCACAGTATGATTAGAAATCCACCTAGAACACAGAAAAGCCAGGTCACCCATAAAGGGGAACCTGGCTTTTCTATTAAAATAATTAGTATTTAACAACAAATTTTATTATTGTATATACCAATGGCACTGTTTGCCATTGGTATATATAGTCTGATGTCTGTATTCTTAAACTTCTCGTTTTCTCAAAATATCCATGGAACTCACCGCTTCATCCATTTTTAAATGATAAATCATTTGCGGATGGGGGGTTGATTCCAAAAGGTTTCCCATTGCATCAGTGATGAGATTCACTTTCTGAGTCAAGAAAGGCTTTCCTGGAACCAATACTTCAATTTCATCCCCCAGGGCAATCTTGTTTCTCTGCTCAATGACAGCCATCCCCGTTTTTTCATCATAATCAAGGACTAACCCGACAAAGTCATAATTGCGCGTATAACTGCTGGAGCCATAGTTTTGGTCCTCAGAACTCGTTTTCCCATGATAGAACCCGGTGGTATAGTTGCGGTGGCTGACCTTGGTAAGTTCATTGAAATAATGTTCATCCAACTGTGTAACCTCAGGGTGATCATAGGCATAATCAATGGCACTGCGGTAGGCCGACACCACGGTTGCCACATAATAAAGACTTTTCATTCGGCCTTCAATTTTAAAACTGTCCACACCGGCTGCCATGAGTGATGGTATTTCATTCACCAGACATAAATCCTTTGAATTAAAAATAAAGGAGCCTGTGGCGTCATCTTCAATACTAAAGGCTTCATCAGGTCGTGTTTCTTCAACCAAATGGTACTTCCATCGGCAGGGCTGAGCGCAATCCCCTTGGTTGGAGTTACGTCCGGTCATATAATGGCTTAAAAGGCAACGTCCGGAATAAGAAATACACATGGCGCCATGGACAAAGGTTTCAATTTCCATTTCCTTGGGCACTTTTTCTTTGATTTCTTTAATATCGTCAAGACCTAATTCTCGGGCTAGCACAATACGTTTTGCGCCCTGGGCATGCCAAAAAGCCACGCTTCGCCAATTGGTATTATTGGCCTGGGTACTCACAGAAATCTTCATTTCCGGAGCAAATTCCCGCACCACAGAGAATACTCCAGGGTCTGCAACAATAACCCCGTCAATGGACAAGACGGCAAGTTCCAATACGTAATCCGATAACCCCTCAAGATCCTTATTATGAGCGAAAATATTCAAAGCCACATAGATTTTTTTCCCGTGTGCATGAACATAGTCAACCGCTTCTTTTAGTCCTGATTGATCAAAATTATCGGCTTTTGCCCGAAGTCCAAAATGTTTTCCTGCACAATATACGGCATCTGCACCGTAGTGAAGGGCATATTTTAATTTTTCTAGATTTCCTGCTGGTGCCAGAAGTTCCGGTTTTTTCATGGTGATTCTCCGTTCTGTTTCTATGATTTATCCTTATTCTTTCATCCAACTGATTGCCAGGCCATCCCCCAGAGGTAAAATGGTTGTTAATAATTGGGGATGATTCGAAATGGCTTCAAGATATTTTCTCATGCGTTTGACGATGGTAATTTTACGTCTGCTCACCAATGCGTTTGAAGCAATCATCCCTTTAAAAAGCACATTATCCGAAACTAATACCCCACCGGGCTTTAAGCATCGGAGGCAGGCATCTAAAAGGTGAATATAATGGGCTTTTCCTCCATCAAGAAAAATCATATCATAGGTTTTATTTAAGGTCTCAACTTTTTCCAGAGCGTCTCCCAGAATAAGGTTAACCTGGTGACTCATTCCCAGTTTCTCAATATTTTCATCTGCCTGGGTTACCATTTTCAAGCTTCGTTCAATGGTATCAATCATACCCTGGGGTCCCATGGCGTTGACAAAAATCGAGGCTGAATAACCTACTGCGGTTCCAATTTCCAAAATGGACTTGATATTTCTTGATTTAATGAGAATTTCAATATAGTTCTGAACTTCAGAATGGATAATCGGAATCCCTTTGGAAATTGCATCAATTCTAAATGCTTCCAATAAGGGATTTCCTTTTGGAATAAGACCTCGAATATAGTCTTCTATATAATCCTGTACAATTTCATTCACACTCTGACCTGCATTTCTTTGTTGTATTTTTCCTAGTTTGATGATCCAAGATATTTTTCCACATCTGCCAGATGACCTTCATAGGTTTCATTAAAATAGATTTTTCCGGTGTTTATGTCCGCCACAAAATACATATACTTTGTATCCGCCGGATAAAGAGCGGCTTTTAATGCTGGTTCACCAAAGGAACAAATAGGACCAAAGGGCAGCCCCTTGTTAATATAGGTGTTATAGGGTGAAGGAAACTGTGTTTCTTCAGTGGTGAGAATAGCGGTTTTGTCTCCCCGTGCATAATCCACGGTAATATCCGATTGAAGCGGCTGATCAGCTGCCAGCCGATTGTAAAATACACTGGCTGCATTGGCCTTATCTTCATCAAATTTTGTTTCCAATTCAACCATAGATGCCATGATCACAATTTGATCCACGGTTTTCCCCATTTCCACAGTCCTACTAAGGTATTCCGGTGTGTAGATCTCAACAAAGCGATCCAACATGGCGGTCACCACAATCAAGGGATCAGTATTCGGACTAAAGTTATAGGTATCTGGAAAAAGGTAGCCTTCCAGTGTTCGGGAAATCCCATCTTTAGCTTCTAAAGGTATACTACTTAAAATCGGATATTTTTCTTGATAATCTGCCACTTTTTTGGTTTCAGCAATAAACGCATCTGCACTGCAAACCTTATGTTCTTCTAAAATAGTTGCAAACTCTTTGATGTTCCGGCCTTCAGGAATGGTGACTGCAAAATCATAAATATCCCCTTCTACCAGACGATTTAATATTTCCTCGGCTGATTGACTGGGGTTGAATTCATAATATCCTGTTTGGATCATATCAGCATTACCTTGTTTCTTTGCCAAAAGCTCAAACGCCAAGGCATCCTGTATCAGATTTTTTTTTGCCAATTGATCTGCAATATCATTGATCACCGAGCCCTCGGCTATCTCAATAACCACAGAATCTCCCTCACCCACTGGAGTTAATTTATCACTGATAAAATAATTAAAGCTGAAAACCCCAGTGGCCCCAAGAATAATAATTAAGAGCATTATAATAGCAATGATTTTACCGGGTTCCTTCTTTTTCTTTTGCCGGGGCTGCTTTGGTTCTTTTACTGGTTTCGGTTGTTTTGGCTCTTTTACAGGTTTTTCTTGCTTTGACTTTCTCATAGTTGGCCTTCCTTTTTTAATAATTTTAGGAAATTTTAAAAAAAAGAATATAGGACCCCTGTTGAAAGTGGTCGCCTATATTCTTTTTAAATTTTTCCGATTAAAGAGGGTCGTTTACTCTTCGCTATCTTCTTCTAATTCTAATTCTGGTTCAAAAAGACCCATATCTAGATCAACTGCTTTTGCAATGATGTCAGTGATATCCTGGAATATCACCGAGAAGTACATTTGTGCCTGAAAGAATTCAGCAATTTCCGGTATTCCCATAATGGTATTTGCCAGAGTATTGTAGGAATTAATTTGTTCCTCATCCATTTCCTGGCCCATCATTTGCATGGACTGGGCTTGCATTTGTTTTCTTATATAATCCTTGGCCATGTCATACTTACTTGGATCCTTTTCCAGCTTTTGTTTGGCTGTTAAAAAATTCTTGTATTCAGTGGATTCCTTCAGTGCTTTCGCTAAACTGTTTGCTTCATCATATACATTCATTTAATTCTCCTATTTTAATTTATATTTATACTTCCATAAGAATTGGAAGTATCATGGGCTTCCGTTTCGTTTGTTCATAAAGATATTTAAAGAGACTTTCTCTGATCACATTTTTAATGGAGTTCCAGTCAACAATGTCCTTTTCTTCGCATGACAATAGCGCTTTTTTCACCACATCTCTGGCGTTACTGATAAGAGCTTCAGATTCTCGAACATAGACGAATCCACGTGAAATAATATCCGGACCGGAAATAGCCTTTCCTTTGTGCATGGTGCAAACCACAATAAAGAGACCATCCTCTGACAAACGCTTACGATCGTTGAGGACAATGTTACCAATATCGCCAACTCCAAGCCCGTCGACTAAAACAGGTTCTGCCTGGGTTTTTCCTGTAATTTGTATGTTTCTTTTATCAATTTCCAAAATCGTGCCATTGTCGACAAGAAAAGTTTTATCCTTAGCCATTCCAATGGATTGAGCAAGCTCAACATGCTGCATAAGCATACGGCTTTCACCATGAATTGGCATGAAGTTTTTAGGCCTGACCAAGGTAATCATTAGTTTTAATTCCTCTTGTCGGGCATGACCTGAAACATGAATTTCTGCATAGCGCCCATAAACCACTTCAGATCCCAGGGCCACTAGTTTATTAATGACTTCGGCTACGGTTTTTTCATTTCCCGGAACCGCTGATGCTGAAATAATGACAAGGTCTTCTTTTTTTATGGTTAGATGGCGGTGCTCACCTAATGCCATTCGTCCCAGGGCTGCCATGGGTTCTCCCTGGCTGCCTGTGGTAATAATTACTAATTCTTTATCTCTGTAATTTTTAATGTCTTTTAATTTAACTAATAAATTGGCCGGAACATTCATATAGCCAAGATCCATAGCCACTTCACTGACATTTTCCATACTGCGGCCACAAATAATCACCTTGCGGTTATATTCCACTGCCGCGTCAATAACTTGCTGCAGCCTGTGGACATTGGAAGCAAAGGTGGTTACAATAATTCTTCCTTTAGCCCCTCGAAAGAGATTAAAAAGAGATGGTCCCACTGTGCTTTCTGATGCTGTAAACCCTGGACCCTCGACATTGGTACTATCGGACATAAGCAGGTCCACTCCCTGGGTTCCTATTTTGGCGAATCGCTGCAAGTCGATTATTTCACCACCGATGGGATTATAGTCAATTTTAAAATCGCCGGTGTGCACAACGGTTGCTGCTGCACATTTAATACAAAAACCTACCGCATCAGCAATACTATGGTTAACACGGATAAACTCCACATTAAATTCTCCAATGTCAACACGTTCTTTTGGTTTTACAATGATTCTTTCTGTTTTCGTTAATAGGCCATGTTCCTTGAGCTTTCGATCAATGAGCCCCATGGTGAATTTAGTTGCATAAATTGGAACGTTTATCTTTTTCAAGAGATAAACCAGTCCTCCAATATGATCCTCGTGACCATGAGTAATGACGATCCCCTTTACTTTATCTTTATTTTCTAAGATATAGTTGAAGTCCGGCAATACAATGTCAATACCAAACATTTCGTCATCCGGGAATTTTAATCCACAGTCAAGAATAATAATATCGTCTTTATATTCAAAAACGTTCATATTCTTTCCTATTTCTCCTAAGCCCCCCAGTGGTATTAGTCTCAGCTTATCTTTGTTTCTTTGAGGTTGCGGCTTTTTTTTGGGTCTCGAACGATTATCAAGTCGCTGTGGAGTTCCTACTATTAAATTGTTGTTTTCAGTCAAATTTTTCTCCTTCCATAATTTTATAACAATCCGAACAGTATCCGTATACTTTAAGTTCATGATTTATTATAATAAATCCTTTTTTTTCTTCTATTTCTTTTTCTAACGCTTCAAGGTACTCGTCTTGCATTTCGATGACCTTTCCACATTTTAAACAAATTAAATGATGATGCCAGTGTTTTTCATCCAACTCGCACAATTCGTACCTGGCAAAACCATCATCAAAATTACGTTTGGTAATGAGTCTCATTTCTTCTAAAATCTGCACGGTTCGATAAATGGTCGACATTCCTACTTCGGGGTTGCGCAGTTTTACGCCCTTGAACAAGTCCTCAACACTAAAATGTTGTTGTCCCAGGGTCAGAAGAACCTCTATGGTAACAAGGCGTTGGGGAGTTACTTTGTTTCCCCTTTTCCTCAGTGCATCCACAATTTGAGTTTCGTTGTTCATGGCTTCCGCACCTTTCCAAAATTTCATCTGATAATACGTTCACCGGCAATTCTCCGATAATTTCTATGTTTACTCCATCAATATCACAGGAAAGAGCACGGATCTCCATTCCCAGACTATGACATTGATCCAATAAACCTGCAAATTCAGGATCCATGGCGGCATTGGCTGTAAAAGATGTGGCATCATTACGTAAAACCACAAAAATAACCCCTGTCCCATAACCCTCTTTTTGAGCTTTTATAAGTTCGGCAAGATGCTTGCTGCCACGCTCGGTTGGCGCATCTGAAAACATGGCAATCCTTCCAACCAATAAGTTCACACATTTCACTTCGTAAAGCGAGTATTTTCCGCCACGATAACAGGCAAGGTCAAAGCGACTGTTGCCATAGGTTACCTCTTGTTTAAGCTCTGAAACATCCGATTGAGCGTTTAAATATTCGTAAGCCACTTGATTTTGCCAAAACTGAGTGTACACCTACCCACCATCCATTCTTTTCAACAAGAATAAGGGTATAGTCTGTTTTTCGATGAGGGCTGGGGCTCCATGCAAGTACAGCACGAACTCCAGGAACGAGAAGCTCGCTCATGCGACCAGTATTTGGCACATGGGCGATTTTCTCTGCCTAATCAATCATCACTCTTGCAATAAAGCGGTTTGGACGACTGAGAAAAATTCCACTGACTAAGGGGAATTTACTCAGTTTCACCTTCATCCTCTTCATCTTCTTCATCATCATATTCTTCATCATAGGCGGCTTCGATTAAAGCAAATTCTGCTTCATCTTCCACAGGCATGAGGATTTCTTCCCCATCTTCGTCCAGCGCAATGAAAAAAGGGAAAACATCATCACTTTCTTCATTTTCGGATAATAAGAGGTAGGTTTTTTCTCCTATGTCGAAGCTTTCTACGACCTCATATTCTTTTTCAACGCCATCGTCACTTACTAAAAAAATTGTTTCGGTTTTTTCTTCCATTCTCATTCCTCTTTCTCTTTCTCTTTCTCTTTAAATATTTTCGCTCACAATCCTATCATTATAACCTGTGATGCTTAAAAAATCCATTACTATTCGAATTTCTCTACCGATCTGCCCGATCCATATAGGATTGGAGGATCATTTGAGCCGCCAGCGTATCAATATATTCTTTTCTTTTTTTACGTGAAACATTTCCTTCAATGAGAATCTTTTCAGACCATGAGGATGTTAATCGTTCATCAATATAAATAATCTCCACATTTAATCGTTTCTTTATGAATTGACAAAAATTTTGGGTTTTTCGGGTTTGAGCCGACTCTGTGCCATCCATGTTCAGGGGCAATCCTGCCACAATTTTTTTCAATTCATATTTTTCAATGATTTCACGGAAGGCTTCCAAATCATCATCTCGGGTCTTTCGTCGGTAAGTCATGACCCCCTGGGCAGTGATTTGCAAAGGATCCGTTACTGCGATCCCGATGCGCTTGTCCCCAACATCGATTCCTAATATTCTTTCCATTTTTATCCTATCTCAAACTATTTTTTATATTACTTTAATACAAAATTCTTTACAATAAACACCACAATAACAACAAAGGACACACTTTTCCTTATTTAATACAGCCTTCCCTTTCTTGAGGGACAGGGCTTTTTGTTTACAATGCCTTACACATTCCCCACAGCCAACACACCAATCGCTGATTTGCAATGACTTTGATGCATTCAAAACTGCTGAGGCCAATGCTTCAGAAATTTTTTCACCGTTAAACTGTTTCACGTTGTATAAGACTTCATCCACGGATTGCACCCCAATGGCTATGGCATCTAAATCTTCGAGCCCCAGAACGTAGTCAAAACAGGCTTGCTTTTGAGATAAAAGGTTTCCGCCGCCTAGGGGTTTCATTCCATAAATGCCTTTTCCCATAAGCTTTGCTTCGTGAATAGCGACTTCCATTTCTGCTGCACTACCGTCCTGAATGCCAATGCCCGTTCGGTTTATTAACGGCATTATCACGTCCAGCTCAGAAAAAGTTGCCGCATCACGAACCCCTTCCACACGGTGAGTTGAAATACCAATGGCCCTGACCTTTCCGGCATCTTTCATCCTTATCAGTGCTTCGATGGCTTCCCAGTGGCCTTCAATCGTCTTTCGATTTTCCTGTTCATGCAGTAAATAAAGATCCACATAATCACGTCCGAGCTCTGTTAAGGCCCGGTGCAGTCTTTTTTTAACCCCATCGGCGGTATAATCATAGGACTTTGTGCTGATGATTACATCACGTTTAATGTTAATGGCATTTTTAAGATGATCATAGTTATTATATAAATCTGCCGTGTCAAAAAAATTAACACCATGATCAAGGGCTGCAGCAATAATCTCACGGCTTTCTGCCAGAGTCTTGTTTTTTTGGAGCGGCCCAATGGTCAGGCTACCAAAGCACATCCGAGAAACCTTAATTCCGGTATTTCCTAATGCCTTTATTTTCATTGCTTCACCTGGTTTCTATAATTAAAACAGGGCTGTCTCTTTTGAGACAGCCCTGTTTATAAAACTGCTAAATACTGTTCAAATAACGTCGCACAAGTTCTTCTAACAACTCGTCTCGTTCGATCTTCTGTATGGCATTACGCGCTTCTCTATGACTTGTGATATAGGTCGGATCTCCTGACATGACATAACCTACAATTTGATTGACAGGGTTGTACCCCTTTTCAACTAAAGCCTTATTAACATTACGCATTACACCGTCGATTTTCTGAGACTTTTCATTGTCGACCTCAAACATAATAGTTCCTCGATCAATCACTGTATTCTCTCCCATTGTCATCTGACCTCCTTCACAATCAACTGTATTCATTTTAACCCAAAGCCACAGAAAAGACAAGTCAAATGAAATAATTTTTAATTTTCTTTAAATCTTAATTTAACTGTTCCCGAATACATTCTTCACCCTTTTCAAGAGATTCTGCGAGTTTTTCCGGGTGTTTCCCTCCAGCTTGCGCCATATCCGGACGTCCGCCCCCACCACCGCCGGCAACCGTCGCCACTTCCTTAACGAGCTTTCCGGCATGAAAACCACGTTTCACTACATCTTTGGTGGCGGTAGCGATAAAGTTAACCTTATCATCATGAACACTTCCCAACAGAACGACCCCCGAACCCATTCGGTCTTTCAGAAGGTCACTGATGTTACGAAGTTCGTCCATTTGCATGTTTTCAATTTCAGCGATGGTCACTTGAATCCCATGGATCAGGATCATTTTCTGGTGAATATCCAAAACCATATTTCCGGCAGATTTTTGTTTTAATTCGCCGATGATCCGTTCTTTTCGTTTCCCGATTTCCGCTAGTTCATTAACCTTTTCCAGAAGCTGTTCTGGATTTGTCTTCATTAATGTTGAAACATCGATGAGGATATCATCCATTTTTTCAACCACCTTTAAGGCATTAAAGCCGGTGGCGGCTTCAATACGTCGCACTCCAGCGGCGACACCACCTTCACTGATGATTTTAAATAATCCTACATGAGCGGAATTTGTAATATGGCATCCTCCGCAAAGTTCGGTGCTGAAATCTCCAACCTTTACAACCCGGACAATTTCACCATATTTTTCTCCAAAAAGAGCGGTTGCTCCTAAAGCTTTTGCATTAACAATGTTTGTTTCAAAAATCGAAACGTCATAGGCTTCCAGAACAGCAGTATTGACAATGTCTTCTACCTGTCGTTTTTCTTCCCGGGTCATTCCCTGGAAATGGTTAAAATCAAAGCGCAAACGCTCTGGAGATACAAAAGAGCCTGCCTGCTCAACATGATCGCCTAACACCTGTTTTAAAGCTTTGTGCAGTAAATGCGTCGAGGTGTGATTGCGTTGAACCGCTTCTCTCAGCTTCTTATCCACATGGGTTGTCACGGTTTCTCCAACCTTAAAGTTTCCTGATTTGACAATTCCCGAATGGATGTGACGGCCCAGACTTCCTTTTTTACAATCATTAATTTCAATAAGACTGTTCTCTTTTTGAATGGTTCCATGGTCTCCGGTTTGTCCGCCGCTTTCAGCATAAAAAGAAGTTTGATCCAAAAGCACTAGAACCTCATCACCCTCCATGGCGACTTCCACCAAATCATCATTGATATAGAGCCCCAGGATGGTGCCATCAGTGACTAGATTATCATAACCTACAAAGTTATTGACTGCGGCTGCTCCCAGGGGGTTAAAGGGATCATCTACCCATACGGCTAGATCACTGTCCCGACGATCCTGACGGGCACGTTCCCTTTGAGCCTGCATTTCTTTTTCAAATTCGGCTATTTCAATGGTTAATCCCCGTTCTTCAATAATCTCTTTGGTGAGATCAAATGGGAATCCATAGGTATCATAGAGTTTAAAGGCACCGCCACCTGGGAAAACTTTTTCTTCCATGGCTAATATTTTATCAATTTCCTTATTTAAAAGCACCATTCCCTGATCGATGGTTTCTTTAAAATTTTCTTCTTCAATACGTATGAGTTTTTGGATAAAACCCTGTTTTTCCTTAAGCTCGGGATAAGCGCTTTCGGAAACGCGAATGGCCTCTTTGGCGACATCGAACAAAAACAAGTCTTTGATTCCCAATAATTTACCGTGACGTACTGCCCGGCGAAGAAGCCGTCTTAAAACATAACCACGACCTTCATTCCCAGGCATCACACCATCAGCAATCATAAAGGTTACACTTCTGATATGATCGGTAATAACCCGAATAGAGATATCATCATCCGGGTTCTCACCATAGGTTACCCCGGCTTTTTTGCAAATATAATGAAGGACATGCCCGACGGTATCAATTTCGAATATAGTTTCCACGCCCTGCATAACCACAGCCAATCGCTCTAAGCCCATGCCAGTATCAATGTTAGGTTTGGGCAGCGGATTATAATTACCGGCATCATCCTTATTGAACTGGGTGAAAACCAGATTCCAAAATTCCACATAGCGATCACAATCACAGCCGACACCACAGGTTGGACTGTCACAGGCATATTCTTCGCCACGATCAAAATATAATTCTGAACAAGGTCCACAGGGTCCCTGGCCATGTTCCCAAAAATTATCTTCTTTCCCTAAACGGACAATCCGTTCCTCAGGAATGCCAACATCCTGATGCCAGATATCAAACGCTTCATCATCGTCTAAATAGATGGTAATCCAGATTTTGTCTTCAGGTATTTCCATAATTTCGGTGCAAAATTCCCATGCCCAGGGAATGGCCTGTTTCTTGAAATAATCTCCAAAAGAAAAGTTTCCAAGCATTTCAAAAAAAGTACCATGTCGCGCCGTTTTTCCAACATTTTCAATGTCTGGGGTTCGAATACATTTTTGACAACTGGTGATCCGTTTTTGGGGAGGAATTTCATCCCCTGTAAAATAGGGTTTTAAAGGTGCCATACCTGAATTAATAAGCAGCAAACTTTTATCGTTAATAGGCACTAACGGAAAGCTTTTTAACCGCATATGGCCTTTTGATTCGAAGAATGCCAAATATTTCTCTCTTATTTCATTTAATCCTAATGATTTCATTGTTTCTCCTTTTTCTATTAGTTCCTCAGATTTTCTGGTAATTTGCAGTTGCAAATAAACTGTGACGGCAAAGGCTTTAATGATATTCATGGTTTGCCGACATTCTGATCGATGTGAATACTTGTGCTTTTGAATAATGCAAAAAAAGTCCCCTGCAATTAATGCAAGGGACGGTTATAATCCGCGGTACCACCCAAATTAGCAATGGCAAACCCATTACTCACTTTATTTAATAACGGTTTCCCGGCTGTTATTACTTTCTGGAATAATTTCCAGGCTTTCCTAACAGCTGCTCAAACGGGGCAACCCTAAATTTATTATAAAAGACTTCCATCAATGTCTTTCTCTCTGGAATAATTTTTTTAGAGTCATCGTTCTCAAAGCATTTTAATATTTAACTACAAGATTGATTATATTGATTTCTGATTAAACTGTCAATCCTTTTTTAATTCGGTCACTTCATTTGAAGCAAACCCGGCAATTATATTCCCACCAATAACCTTAATGGTGCCTAATAGAGGAACTGCCATAATCATACCGACTCCGCCAAACATGGCTCCGAAAAAGAAAATCGAAAAGATAATAAACACAGGATGCAGGCCAACATTCCCGGACATGAGTTTTGGAGCCAGAAAATTACCACAGATCACCTGAACCACGGTAATAACAATGAGCATGGGGATCAACATTCCCGGAGCTGTAAACAATACCATAAACCCAATGACAATTGACCCTACCACCGGACCAAAGTACGGTACCATGGTTGTTATCCCGGCTATTACCCCAATAATACTACCATAGGGAACACCTAAAGCAAACGCCCCAATACCTGTTAAGATCCCTGCGATCAGGGAAGTTAATCCCTGGCCTTTAATGAAACCACCAATAACAAGATCAATGTCACAACACATTTTCAAGGCATCATTTTTAAATCTTAATGGCACCAGGTACATGAGTCCGTGAATAAAAAATTCTTTATCAAGCAATATGAAAATAATAACCAGGGGAACGATGACCAAATTCATTAGTTGACCACTGTTTTGAATAATTGCATTACTGATTCCCTGGAGTGCCGTTGCGAATCCTTGCAGCAGATTTCCCATTAATTGATTAATATTTAAATATTGACCAATGTTGTAACTAGTAAAATTTGCTAAATAATTCGAGATATCGGTACTGTATACTTGCATCTGACTAATAAAACTGGGAATACTTTTAATCAATCCGGCAATACTGCCAATCAGTATTGGCACAAAGATCATTAAGGCGCTGCCTACCAGCACCAGCACCACCACAAAAACAATGAGTACGGATATGCCACGGTTAAATCCTCGTCGTTCAAAAATTCCTACCAGAGGATTAAGCAGATAGGCAAAAACAATTGCCATGAGAAATGGCATGAACATACCACTGAGCGTGGGCCAAATAATAAAAAATAATATACCGATTACTAATACCACAATACAATTAATAATCAAAAGCCTTTTTTTATCCGGTGATACTTGCATTTATTTCGCCCCCAATAATTTTTTGGCAATCCCAGCTGTTTGGGATTGTAAGTCTGGGTCAAACATTTCTTTTTGATAAGATAGTCTTTGATTTTTATAAACAAGCTCTGAGGCTTTAATAACCGCAAATCCACTATCAAGATCATCAAACAAACTCCTTGAAATTTCATATTCTGAAATTTCAAAGGTTTTAGCATCAAAGGTTGCATTCACAATCCGTCCAAAGCTCTGTCCATTAATATCCACAACCGGACAATTCATTAATGAAAATGACTCAGCAAGATATTTCTTAACTTCTTTAGTCTTAATGATAATTATTTCTCTGATATCCTGTATAATTAACTGTTTATAATCTACATCAACAATACTTTTTGGCTCGAAGAACTGGGCCTTTGCCAATAGGCCTCCGGGGTTAATCACAAGGTATTTCATCACATGATCCACGATTACCAAACTTTTGACAAGCCCTTGTCGCTTCCCATTTTTTTTTGAAAAGACCTCAACGTTTAGCAAAATATTTGCCTTCATATTGTACTCCTTTTTTTTCTTACTGCCTTCTATACTACACTAAATATAAACGAATGGCAATGGTCTTCCAATACCTTTTGTTTTTAAAAACTTTATTTTCGAATCATTTCCAGGGATTCTTTTTCATCAAAGCTCACTTGAACCTCTTCAATCCATAAGTCATTGACATGGCCACCAATTTTCAAATCTTTTGATAAAAAATGAAAATGCCATCCCACCACATTGCGTCTCCGGTAAGATGTTGGACAGTGAATCCCGACCAAAGTTCCTTCAATATTTTTTTCAATGACAATGGATTGGTGATCAACAATTTTTTTGAGTGCTTCATAGGGTTTGACCTGGGGCCAAACACTGTGAAGCACTATCTTTTCAAAAGCCCCGGAAATAAGACCTATAATCAGTTTTTCATGATTATTAGTTATTTCATTGAGCTTATTTATGAGATCGCTCATATTGCCATGAACCGTCACCAATGTTTCCTTTTTATTTTCAAGAAACCCCAGGGTTGCAAAAGGTGTCGTTTCATTTTCCTGAGCCACTACCACCGAACAATCCCCTAAGGCACAATAAACCACACCGTTGATAAGGATCATTTCACCATTAAGACCATGGAAGGTTCCAAACCCAGTGTTTCCAAATTCCAGCATTTTTCCCACCGAAATCTGTCCATCATAGTTTTTATTTTGAAATGCTGAAAGGGTTGATACCTGGTATAAGATTTCATTTTTCATTGGTTCTCTCCTCGTTATAACAAAAAATAAAAGGCATTGCTTCTATCTCCTTAGAAACAACACCTATTATTCATCCTATTTTTTTTTGTTATTTTTATAATCTTGAATGGCTGCCTGAATGGCTTCCGCGGCAAGCACTGAACAGTGTATCTTTACTTCGGGAAGTCCACCTAATGCATCCACAACCTCAGTGTTTGTCAGTTTGCCTGCTTCTTCAATGCTTTTTCCAATAATCATATCTGTTGCCATGCTGCTGCTAGCAACGGCAGCGCCACATCCAAAAGTCTTAAATGAAGCATCTTCGATAATTTCGTCATCGTTAATTTTTAAGAAGATTTTCATAATATCACCACAGGCTGGACTGCCAACTTGGCCCACGCCGTTTGCCCCTTCAATCTCACCCACATGTTTAGGGCAAGTGAAGTTTTCCATTACTACATCTGTATATTCCATTTTTTATTTCTCCTTTAATTTTTAATGTTTGTGCTGCGATGCTTTTTCAAACACAACATCATCAATGGGGCATTCCGCATTGATTGGTGACATTTTCCTTAGTCGTTCAATAATTACAACAAGGTTATCAACAACATAATTGATATCTTCCAAAGTTGTACTTTTACCAATACTCAAACGCAGTGAACCATGAGCAACGCCTGCTGGCAGTCCAATAGCCAAGAGTACATGGGATGGATCCAAGGAGCCTGAAGTACAAGCGGATCCGCTGGATCCTGCAATACCAATAATATCAAGGCTTAATAAAATGGATTCACCTTCAATATAATCAAAACAGAAGTTTGCATTTCCTGGAAGTCGTTGCTGTGGATGTCCATTGAGTCGCACCTGGGGAATTTTTTCCATAACCCCTTTAATCAGCACATCTCTTAATGTTTTCATATGGATCGCATTTTCTTCCAGATGTTGGTTAGCAAGCTCGGATGCTTTTCCAAATGCCACAATTTCAGCTGTGTTTTCTGTGCCAGCACGCTTTTTACGTTCCTGTGCCCCACCATGTATGAGGTTGTCAATGGGAACGCCTTTTCTTATGTAAAGAACACCAATCCCTTTTGGCCCATAGATTTTATGTGCTGAAAGAGAGAGTAGATCGACGTTTAAATCCTTCACATCAATTGGTATATTTCCCAGAGCCTGAACGGCATCCGTATGGAAAATGATCCCTTTTTCTTTGACAATTTCGCCAATGGCTTTAATGGGTTCAATGGTTCCAATTTCATTATTTGCAAACATAATCGATACCAAAATAGTATCCTTGCGGATGGCTTTTTTAAGATCATCAAGTGAAATCAGTCCATACTCATCTACGGCTAAGTAGGTGACTTCAAAACCTTGTTTTTCTAAATATTGACAGGTATGAAGCACGGCGTGGTGCTCTATGGTTGTGCTGATAATGTGCTTGCCTTTGGCCTGGTTTTTCATGGCAATGCCTTTAATTGCCCAGTTATCGGCTTCTGATCCACTGCCAGTGAAATAAATTTCGCGTGTGTCCGCATTAATGGCGGTGGCAATTTGAAGACGCGCTGCTTCGATGCTTTTTTTTGCTGCCCGTCCTTCAACATAAATTGAGGATGGATTTCCATAATTTCCTGTTAAACTTGGAAGCATCGCTTCCAAAACTATGGGATCTATCGGTGTTGTTGCAGCATGGTCTAAATATATTCTTTTCATTTTATGCCTTTCTATTGTCTTATTTATCTAATAAATCCTGCAGAGTCCGATGATCAATCACATCATTGATGCTATCTCTCATATCCCTCCAAAGTCCTTTTGTCAGACATTCTAAGGACTTAGCACAATCGAAATTGTCATTTTCATTAACACAATCAGCTACTTCAATGGGTCCTTCTAAAGCTCTGATAATTTCTCCAACGGTGATGTCACAGGGGTCTCTAGCTAATACATATCCACCATGAGCACCTCTTAAACTTCTGACCAGTCCGGCATTTTTTAGGGTTGAAAAAAGTTGTTCCATGTAGGAATCTGAAAATTTTTGCTTTTCCGAAATCTCTTTAATCGAAACCGGTCCCTGTCCATAATGGAGAGCTAACTCAACCATTGCAAGAACACCGTATCTCCCTTTTGTGGAAAGTCTCAAGTATTAAACCTCCCTATAACTATTTCCCAGTATTCCACAAGGATATAGTTCATATTATAGCACTATTTAATTAATTATCAATACTTTTTTTTAATTCATATAAAAAAAGACCTGGCTTTGGAAACTTAATTCCAAAGCACAGGACTCATAAACTTTTATGAAAGTTTTTATTTTTCGTCATCATCTCCGAAAAGACCGCTGAACATATCTCCAAATGAATCCCCAAGGGTAACATTGGCTGTTTCTTCATAAACGGTTTTATTTCGATTGCTGTTGTTATTGTTCTGTGGTTTACGTTCTCTGCCACCACCACCGTAGCTGCTTGATCGATCTCGGTCTCCGCTGTTTGAACTGCTGCTGCTAGAGCTGCTGCTACTGCTTCTTGGAGAAGGAGCTGGACGTGCTGGAGCTTCTTCAGTTGCTTTTTTACTTAGGCTGATTTTTTCCTTTTCACTGTTAATGCCAATGATTTTAACGGTTAAAACATCCCCTGTTTTTAATACAGAAGCAACTGATTCTACTCTGCTATAGCTGATTTCAGAAACATGAATCAAACCTTCAACGCCAGGAATCACTTCTGCGAAAGCACCAAAATCTAAGATATTAGTAATGGTTACTTCAACAAGATCATCCACTTTATTTTTTGCAACAAAATCATCCCATGGACGATCTAATAAAGCTTTAACGCTTAATTTTATTTTCTTGTCTTCTTCATTTTTAGCAATAACTTTTGCTTCAATTTCCTGACCTTTTTCAACGATATCTTTTGGTTCATTGATCTTTTCCCACGTTAAGTCAGAACGATGTACAAAACCATCAATTCCTTCAAGATCTACGAAAATACCAAAATTAGTAATGGTCTTAACGATCCCCTTAACGACATCATCAATGTTTAATTCTGCAAAACGTTTTTCTTTCATTTCCTTGACGTGTTCTCTTCGATCCTTCATATCTTTTTCAAGAATAATTTTTTGAGAAAGAATGGCACGACGTCTCTTTGGATTATAATCAATGATTATACCCTTAACTTTTTCCCCAAGCAGGGTATTTAAGTCTTTGACATAACGAACGTGATATTGTGAAGCTGGCATATAAATATCAGTAAATCCGATATCTACAATTAAACCATTTCCAGAAATATCTTTTATGGTACCTTCTAAAACTGTTTTATTATCAAAGGCGTCACTTAACTGTTTTTGAACCAGTCGGTTATCATATTTGATTTTTGAAAGTTTAACATTTCCTGAACCTTCATTTAAATCAGTAACAATACACCAAACCTTATCACCTAACTGAACAAGCTCGGATAACACCTCGTCGCTTTTCCATGTAAAATCATTTTTCTTGATAATACCGTCTGCTTTGTAGCCGATATTTAGGATAACTTCATCCTCATCGATGTGAATGACTTCACCTTCAATTTCGGTTCCACGACGAATTGTCTTAAGTGATTCTTCAATTGATTTTGCAAAATCGAAATTCGCATCATCATCTTCATCCACTTCTTCGACAATAACCGCTTCTGCTACTGGTGTAACCACTTCTACCGGTTCAACCACTTCTTCTACTGCAACAGTTGGTTGTTCTTCAGTCGCCACTTCTTCGACCACGTTTTCCTCAGCAACTTTGTTTTGCTCTTCCATACCTTCCAATACCTCCTTGACGATCCAATCCGGTGTAGATGCCCCTGCCGTAATGCCAATCTTTCGATATTTCATTACTTCAGTGAGATCTAAATCCCGGATGGTTTCTATATGACAAGTGTTTTCGCAATGGGATTTACAGATATCAAACAGTTTCTGAGTATTAGAACTGTGATATCCACCAATTACGATCATATATTCTACCACTTTTGCAGTTTTTGCTGCCGCCGCTTGTCTTTCAGCTGTAGCACTGCAAATAGTATTAAATATAACTACTTCATTGACCCTTGAACTAATTGCATCACAGATTTCTTTAAATCTTGATTCTATGATGGTGGTTTGAGCCACGATACATATTCTATCATAAATTTCAATATTATCCAAATGATTTATATCATTTATTATTAAAGCTGACTCATTACACCAACCATTGGCTCCAATCACCTCAGGATGATTCTTATTTCCAATAATTACAATCTGATAACCGTCTTCATAATGGCTTTCCACTTTTTTTTGCACTGCCCGAACATAAGGGCAGGTTGCATTAACCATTGGAAGCCCTTTTCTTTGAATGATTTCAATAATTTTTTTACCAACCCCATGGGAACGTAAAATAATGCATCCCTTTTCGATGTCCGCTACATCCTCATCTTTAAGGATTGTAACTCCCTGGACTTCAAGATTCTCAGTCACCTGGGTGTTGTGGCTAATAGGTCCAAGGGTATAAATCTTTTCATGACTTTCCTTAAGGGTGTCTGCGACCATTTTCATGGCATTTTCAATACCAAAGCAATATCCCGCTTTTTCTGCTATAATAATTTCCATTTAAACCACTGCCGTTTGTTTCAAATCATAGATAGTGTCCATTATTTGCTTGCTCAGGGCTTCTGATTGATCTTCGGATATTTTTTTTCCGTAGTGTTCAGTGAGATAAATTGGTTCTCCTATAATAATCTCTATCTTTGATCTGAATTTATATTCCCCTCGAATCCTTATTGGGATAATCGGTGATTTAGTTTTGATGGCAAAAACAACAAAACCGCTGGCCGGTTGGATCCGTTTATCAGATTTCACGCGTTTCCCTTCCGGAAAGATACCCAAAAGTTCCTGATTCTTAAGTATTTTAAGGGATGTCTTAATGGTATCAATGCTAACCTTGTTCCGGTTCACTGGAAAAGCATGGACTTTTTTAAGAAGCCAACCCAATAAAGGATTCTTAAAAAGCTCGGCTTTTGCCATAAAATGAACTTCCCTCGGGATCATGGAAGCAATCGCCAAGGGATCATAATTACTCACATGGTTTGGGCAAATAAGTGCACTTCCCTCACTTGGTATATTTTCTTTCCCTATAATTGTAAATTCAAACAAAATAAAGTTAATTAAATATACAATCACCCGGCAAATTTTATAGATCATACCCAAACCCCGCTAATATGATTCTTAATCACGTTGCATACTTCTTCAATACTTTTTCCTGTGGTATCAACAACAATGGCATCCGCCACCTGAATTAAAGGGCTTTCGGTGCGATTGCGATCATTTTCATCTCGTTTTTCAATTTCCTGTTTAATGCTTTCCCAACTTTTTTCAATGCCTCTGGCATCCAGTTCTTTTTTTCTTCTTAGGGCACGTTCTGTAACATCTGCATCCAGAAAAAATTTATAGTCAGCTTGTGGTAATACGACTGATCCTATATCCCGACCATCCATAATCACCGACTGGTCAAAGGCAATTTTTTGCTGTTGTTCAACCAATAACTCCCGAACCTCTTTTATACAGGCCACATCCGAAGTATGAAGGGACACCAACGGAGTACGGATGGCTTCTGTTACATCCATACCGTTACAGAAAACCTGATCTCCCTGAAAAATTATCACAGCTTCTTTTGCCAGCTTAATAATTTTTTCGGTATCTTTAAAATTATCTCCCTGCATTAAAACACAATGCGCAATACACCGATACATTGCCCCGGTATCGAGATAGATAATCCCATAGGCTTCTGCAATTTTTTTTGCAATGGTACTCTTACCTGCGCCTGCAGGGCCGTCAATGGCTATTTGCATCTTTTTCTCCTTAATGAATCAAGCATAAGTACCTGCTCCTTGCTATCCGTTTATACTAAACAATTTTTCCACTCTACGTCGGACACTCTTCGAGATGTCCGCCTAAGACGTTACAAAATTGTTTGTATAAACGGACTGCAAGGTATAAAGTTCTTTTTTTGTTAAAATTATTCTATGGCATTTCCTGCCAGCCAGCCTGTGGAGGCTGCAATTTGAATGTTGAAGCCGCCGGTGAGGGCGTCCACATCTAACATTTCTCCGGCAAAATAAAGGTTTTTAATCTTTTTCGAAGCCATGGTTCCCGGGTCCACTTCCTTGACATCCACTCCGCCTGAAGTAATAATGGCTTCCGTAAAATCACGGAGGCCGGCAATGGAAATTTCAAGCTGTTTAAAGCACTGAATCAGCTTTTTCCTTTGGATTTTTGTGATCTGATTAACCTTAAGATTTGGATCAATCTCAGATAGATCAACCATAATGGGAATCATTTTTGAAGGCAATAAATCCCCTAGAGCATTAGCAAAGTTTTTATTATTATATTTTTCAAAATCCCGCTGAAGTCGATTTTCCATTTGTTCCATAGACAACCCCGGTTTTAAATCAAGGATTAAAGAATAGTTTTTAGGGCTTGTTGTAATATATGAACTCAGTGATAAAACCAAAGGTCCTGAAACGCCAAAATGGGTAAATAACATTTCTCCTAAAAGCGATTTTACCTTTTCCTGACCTTTTGGACTCTTTTTAACCAGAGTTAATGTGACGTTTTTCAACGACAATCCCTGAAGGTCCCTCGGCCAATCTTCTTTGGTGTTCATGGGCACTAAGGCTGGTGTTGGATAAGTTATTCGGTGTCCAATGCCTTCTAATATGTCAAAGAATTTTCCATCAGAACCTGTTGATGGATAGCTTTTCCCTCCGGTTGCTAAAATAACAGCATCATAAAATCGGGACTCGCCATTTTCCAAAATAATTCCTTTAAGGGATTTGTCTTCAACCACAAGATCCACGATCTTTTCATTTAACAGAATACGGCATTTTTTTTGATTGATGGCACTTTTAAAGCCCTTAATCACATCATTGGATTTGTCTGTCACCGGAAAAACCCGTTCCCCTCGTTCAACCTTTAGAGGAACACCATTTTCCTCCATTAATGCCATCAGGTTTTCGTTTGTGAATGAATATAAAGCACTATACAAAAAACTGTGGTTGCTTACTATATTCTCAAAATAATCTCCAATATCACAGGCATTGGTCAAATTACATCGACCTTTGCCGGTAATATAAAGCTTTTTTCCTAATTTTTCATTGGCCTCGTATAAATCAATACTATGTCCATTGTTTCCCGCTGCCACTGCGGCCATCATTCCTGATGGGCCGCCTCCGATTATTGCTACTTTACTCATTTATTTTTCCTATGATCTTTCATGAATTCTTTTTCCAACTCATCGCCGGTATATATAAAATGGTCGCGCCAAATTTCTTCAAGTTCGTTAAATGTTTCCTTGGTTTGCCCTATATTTCTAAGACCCACCGAGATAACCAATGCATTAATCAAAGAAAGTGGTGCCACAAGAGAATCGACAAAGGAATAGACGTTACTTTTTGCAATTAGTCGATATTCGGTAAATGCATTAATAGGAGCATTTTCATTATCAGTAATGGTAATAATTTTAACCCCTTTATTTTTAAGAAATTCCACAGCCTCATATGTTTTTTGAGCATATCGCGGAAAGCTAATGGCAATCACCACGTCTTTTTCATTTATTTTGATTAGATGTTCATATATATCTGAAACTCCATAATTTACCACCCGCACATTATCTAAAATCAGATTGAGATAATAGCCCAAATGTTCAGTTAACAGGGTGGTGGTACGAAACCCGATAATAACAACTTTTCTGGCATCCAAAATTAAATCGATGGAGGCTTTAAATATTTCATAATCAAAATCATCAAAGGTTGCATTGATATTAGCCAGATCTGTTTTAAATACATTGTGAACTGTTTCCTGAAGGGCCTTTTCTTTTTCTTCATTTCTGAGGGTCATATTAATACGTTCAATGGTGGTAAGTTTACTGTTCATTTCATTTTTCAATGCCCGTCGAAATTCAGGATATCCTTCATAACCTAAAGTCACCGAAAAACGAACCACAGTTGCTTCACTTACTTTAACGCTTTTCGCCACTTTTATGGCTGACATTTCAGAAACCCGTTCATAATGACTAAGAACATAATCCGCAATCAGTTTATGGCTTTTACTTAGTGTGGGATAGTGCTGTTTAATGGCTGAAAAAATATCCCTATTTTCATTTTTTCCATAGTTATTCTCTTCCATAACTTACCTCATTCTCTGGATAATGACTAATGTTGGTGGCAAATTTCGATTTAACGTTCGAAAATGATGTGCCACAAAGGGCTTTTCCAATGCTTCACACCAGGTTAGTACATCCTCAGCTTCCTGTTGCCCTACTGAATGACCAGGATACAGACAAACCGTTATCATGCCCTGGGGTGCCAATAGTTGTAATGCACCCTCTAAAGCCTTCAGGGTTGTAATGCTGGATGTCACAACTCTGTGATCCCCGCCGGGTAAATAACCCAGGTTAAAAACAATGGCCTTAACCGTATTGTTCTTAACCCCTTTAGATTCCAAAACCTCTTTCATGTTTTGGTGTCCCTGATGAATTAATGTTACCCAGGATTCTATGCCTTTAATTTCAAGTTTTTCTTGGATTCTTGCAAGGGCTTCTTCTTGGATATCAAAGGCATAAACACATCCACTGCTTCCAGTACATTCTGCCAGCATCAATGTATCCTGCCCGGTTCCTACAGTAGCGTCAACCGCAATATCCCCAGGTTTTACCACTGATCTTATGAATTCTCCAGCCAATGAAGTAACTCTTATTGGATTATTGATCACTGCATCCTGAACAGGGTTTGAAAAATTCGCCTGGAAAACTGCAATGAATCATATTTTCTGATTCTGTTTCAAATGCGTGATCTTCAAAATATTTTTTTAACTCCCCTTGGGCATTATGTACTACCACAGTTGTACATTCTTCATCAGCTAATTTAAACAACAGGGTTCTGATAATACCATCAAAGATTGCCATGGAATCTTGTCCCTGATAAACCATGATCATTTCAAAAATGTCGACGCGTTCTTTTTCATAGGAAAAACGAACGGCTCCCAGGATCTGGGAATTATCAGTATCTTCAGCCGCGATATACAAATCTTGTTCTTTTTCCTTTTCTGGAAAAAGCTTTTTAATCGTACTAAAATCTTTTGGAAATCCAATTTTCACCATGTCTTTTCATCTCCTTTTAAATAGTCAATTTCATCATCTTTTAAATAGCGCCATTCACCGGGTTCTAAATCTCCCAATGTTAATTTGCCTACGGCAACCCGTTTTAAATCCTGTATCGGATGTCCCAGCACCCCACACATTTTTCGTATTTGACGTTTTTTACCTTCATGAATGATCATTTCAAGTAAAGTGGCCTCATCATAATTCTCAAGTACTTTCACTGCCGCCGGAGCGGTGTGATAATCTTCAACATCCATACCCTGACGAAAATACTCCAGACTGGATTCAGTAGGACATCCCCTTACCAATCCAACATAGGTTTTACTAAACTCATGTTTAGGGTGGGTTAATCGAAAAGTAAGCTCCCCATCGTTTGTGAGCAGTAAAAGACCTTCGGTTTCCATATCCAATCGTCCAACTGTGTAAAGCCGCTCATTAACTGGTACCAAATCAAATACGAGCCGTCGATCATGAGTATCCTGTGAGGTCGATAACACCCCTTTTGGTTTGTTGATCATAATGTATATCTTTGCTACTGGTTCTGAGAGCATCCTGCCATTAACCGAAATCGTATCTTTTTCCGGGTCAATTGGAAATCCTGGAGCAGTAATCACCACACCGTTTACCTTCACTAATCCCGCATTAACCAATTCTTCGGATTTTCTCCGGGAAGCGACACCGCATTGTGCCATGTATTTTTGTATTCTCAATGACTCTCCTCTTTCTGTATTTTTTCTTCTTCAATCGCCTGTTCAAGAACGCTTGAAAACAGTTTTTCTGGTTTTTCCTCTGATTTTGACCTAATTGTTTCAGTGATATTCAAATCAAACATTTCTTGTATTCCCTGAGAAAAAACTTCATATTCAGGCATTTCCTTAAGATTTACAAAACCAACAGCCTTTAAAAAATCCTGGGTTGTTTTATACAAAATAGGACGTCCCGGAGCTTCAAGGCGACCACCATCACAGATAAGCCCACGATCCAACAAACGCTGAATCGCACTGCTTGAACCGACCCCACGAATCTCATCAATGGAAATCCGGGTGACCGGCTGTTGATAGGCGACAATGGCAAGGGTTTCTAATGCTGCCCGAGATAAGCCTGTTTTTTGCTTATGCTTTGTGATTTCTTTAATATAATCATAATACTCGGGTTTTGTTGAAAGTTGATATGTATCTTTGATTTGAATCAGGCGAATTCCCCTTGCCTTGGACTGAAAATCCTGGGACAGAATTTTCATGGAAAAGCGGATTTCCGATGGGGTTTTATGCAAACATTGACAGAGGTCATTTAACCCAATCGCTTCTCCCGCGCCAAAGAGAATTCCCTCTAAAATACCTGTAAGATCATCACTATCCATGGATTTCTTCCTCTCTTCTTATTTGAAAATCAATGAAAACCCGATTCTGTTCAAGTCGCAGCCCACTGGTCTTAACCATTTCAAGTAATGCTAGAAGGGTAACCACCACTTCTTCTCTTGAAATCTCCGGGTGGAGCAATTCAGAAAAGCTCAAACCCGCTTCTCCGCAGCGGATTAACGCCGCAGTAATTTCAGTTATTTTTTCTTCCACATTAAAGAGATCTCGAACAATTTTTTGAGGGGGAACAATGGCGTCTATTTCCTCTTCCTTTAACAACAATAGGCTTTGGAAGCTTTGCATTAATGCCATTGGATCAAGAACAATGGGTTCCGTATCTTCGTTTTGAAAAATATATTCCGGATCTCTGTAAATTGCACAAAGCTCGCGTTGTTCTCTTGTTCCTAAATAGGCGCTGATCTCTTTGAATATTTTGTATTCAACCAACTGCCGAACAAGTCTGGCCTGAAGACTTTCCTCATCTTCGGTTTCCTCTTCGCTGATGGGTAACAGCATTCTGGATTTTATTTCCAGCAGCCTGGCCGCCATCACAATGAAATCACTGGCCACATCCATATCCAGCTTTTTCCAATCCTTAATTTGCAATAAATACTGTTTGGTAATTTCTGCAATGGGAATATCGTAAATATCAATTTTATTCTTCTGAATCAAATGAATCAGCAGATCCAGGGGGCCTTCAAAACTTTCAAGGCTGACTGCATACCCCATGGTTTATAGTCCAAACAGACTAAAAACTGGTGTCAGGATGCCTAGGAAAAGATTTTCAATTCCACTAATTGCCGGGTTAATAATAATTCCAAGAAATCCTGTAAATGCTAAAGCAAAAATGATAATTATCCCGTAACGCTGATATTTGAAATAAGCCGGCAGTGCCTTTGCCGGAAGAAAGACCATCAGTATCTGGGAACCATCCAATGGTGGTATGGGGATAATATTAAACACCGCAAATACAATATTATATAAATAAATATATTGTAGGACAGTACTCAGAATCTCATTTTGCAAAGGGTATACTGCTAAAAAAGCTGCCATGCCAATGAATGCCAATATTAAATTTGTAGCTACTCCTGCCAGGGAAACGATAATCGTCCCTTTTTTTTGATCTTTAAAATTCATAGGATTAATGGGCACCGGCTTTGCCCATCCAAAACGGAAAAGCAACATCGAAATAAACCCTAGGGGATCAATATGCTTTAAAGGATTAAGGGTTAAGCGGCCGGCATTTTTCGCTGTCGGATCACCCATGGCATCTGCTGCATAGCCATGGGCCATTTCGTGAAAACTAATGGCAATCAAAATTCCTGGAAGGCTGAGTACCAGATTGAGCATATAAGCTGGAGTAAAATTAAACATTAGCTAAGCCACTCTGGTATCCGATCTTTTTGTCCGATCCCCCAGTTACCATGTCGTGTTCCGAAAGAATATAGTTTTTTCTCATTTTTCTCTCCTTTATTAATCATTCATCGATCATTGCGAAATTCATAAACACAATCGCAAATTGCTCTGATGTCAGTTTTCATAAATAATTTTATAACGTATAGGCGAACAGTTCAAAGAACTGTACGACGTATAGTGGAAAAATTGTTTCATGTAAACATACAGCAAAGCTCATGATACTTTCGCAATTGCCTATGATCATTCTACTTAATTTTTGTTCTAAACGCCCTTAACTCGGGCTAAAGAATAACACAAAATAGATGATTTATTTTAATGCTCAGCATTGAAATAAACCATCTATTTTTATTGAACATTTATTCACATTCCTACAACGAAAGCTTAGCAGCAAGAGAAAAATAATATCCCAAAGCAGCTACTGTTTTCCCATCAATAAAATGGCCATTAACAAAAAGAGCTCTAGCAGTTCGTAATGGAATTTTCATTACTCTTATAAATTCTTCAGGATCTTCTTTTTTAGGATCGTAGTCAAACTCCGTTGCACAAAATAAGGTTATTTTTTCTGAGCAATATCCTGGGGTTGGAAGGAACTCTCCAAGTTGAAATAAATTAAGTGGTCGCTGTCCAATTTCTTCACGGCATTCTCGTATCGCCGCTTCCATTGTCGATTCACCAGGATCTATTAGCCCAGCTGGAATCTCAGTTAATACTTTTTGAACTGCAATCCGATATTGATTTACAAAAAGCATCTGATGATTCTGAATTGCTAATACTGCTACTGCGCCAACGTGGGTAATAATCTCTCTTTTTGAGAGAGTTCCATCTGGCAAAGTAACGTCATCCACACGGAGATTTAGGATGCGACCATTAAAAATCTCTTTTGTCTTCAGGGTTTTTTCAAATAGTTTCATAAATCCCCCTCAGTCTGTTTTTCTGAAATCAACCTTTCCAGTTCATCCATAAACGATGCCACGTCTTTAAACTGACGATAAACCGAAGCAAACCTGACATAGGCGACCTCATCTAACGTTTTTAAAGCAGCCATGACCTGTTCCCCGATGTAGGATGAAGGAACTTCTTTCATTTCACTTTGATATAGACTTCTTTCAAGAGCATCCACCAACTTTTTAATATTATCAATGGGAACAGGTCGTTTTTCACAGGCCTTAATCATTCCATTAAAGATTTTGTTTTTATCAAAGGATGTCCGCTGCCCACCTTTTTTTACAACGATGAGCGGGATATTCTCAACGCGCTCATAAGTTGTGAAGCGTTTATTACATTGAGAGCACTCCCGGCGTCTTCGAATCATGTTACCATCCTCGATAGGACGGGAATCCACAACCCGACTTTCATCAAATGCACAAAATGGACATTTCATATTTTTTTAGTCTTCTCGTGTTAAAAAGTCTGGAATTGAAAATTCACCGGCATTACTGGTTGCGCTTTTGACAACTTTTTTAATAACCGCTTTCTTTTCTTTTTCAACGCCTGAAAGGAATCCTGTGGCAATAATCGTAATTTTAATTTCATCACCCATGGATTCATCAATGGTTGCTCCAAAGATAACATTTGCATCGGGATCAGAAGCTTCTCTGGCAATACTGGCTGCGCGATCAACCTCAAAGAGGGACAGATCTTCTCCAGCAGTAATGTTAAGAAGAACACCGGTAGCACCATTAATTTCTGTTTCCAGCAGCGGACTGAGAATCGCTTGTTTCGCTGCATCTTCGGCTCGGTTTTCTCCGCTTCCGCGGCCAACGCCCATATGTGCAAGTCCGGTATCTTTCATGATGGTTTTCACATCCGCAAAGTCAAGACTAATTAGGCCTGGCATAGAAATCAAGTCTGAAATACTCTTAACCCCTTGCAGGAGAACATCATCAGCTAGCTTAAAGGCATCTTTTAAAGAGGTTGATTTATCAGCCATTCTCAAAAGACGGTCGTTGGGAATGGTAACCAATGAATCCACATTTTCCTGAAGAAATTCGCTGGCAATTTGAGCATTACGCATACGGACACGACCTTCAAACGAGAAGGGTTTAGTCACAACGCCAATGGTTAAAATTCCCATATCTTTGGCAATTTTCGCAATAATTGGAGCAGCGCCGGAACCTGTTCCGCCACCCATACCTGCTGTCAGAAATAAAAGATCAGTATCTTTGATGATATCTGCAACTGCATCTTTACTTTCTTCTGCAGCTTTTTGTCCAATTTCAGGATTTCCCCCTGAGCCCAGACCCTGGGTAATTTTTTCTCCAATTTGCAGCTTTTTTTCTGCTAAAGCTAAAGCAAGGGCCTGTTTATCCGTATTGACTGCAATAAAATCGACACCTTTCATTCCAGCTTCAATCATGCGGTTGATGGCGTTATTTCCACCCCCACCTATACCAATGACACGGATTTTTGCAAAATTGTCATAATTTCCATCTAATTCAAACACTTTTTTTCCTCCTCTTACTAAACAGTTTTCTCTTTATTGTTGTAATTTTGTAGTTATCTTGTATTTCTTTTTACCAAAACACCAATATAAATTCAAGTATTGTTGGTTGTTTTTTCGAATTGAATAAAACCTTTCTTCTTTAATATCGAACGAAAGAATTCTTCACTTCTTTATATTAACCTTTATTTCCAAATTTTTCAACTGTTGAATCACACTTTCATGATAAATTAAGTAAATTATCCCTCTTTATCACTATTAATGACTTAATAATAAAGGAATCCTAGGGTATTGATGTTCTTAATGAGAATCTGTTACCTTGGTTTAACCACCGCTTTTGTTCCTGCTGTTAAATTAATAATCATATTACTCATATTTTGATCCAGTGTGTTCTGAATGTAATTCTGATTTTCAACAAAATTATTATAATCCCATACAATGAGAATTGTTCCATTTTTTGTTACAATCTCATAGGTATTATTGTCCGTCATTCGTACTTCTGATATTTTATTGAGATTCCCGTTATCCTGTAAATTTTTCAAAATATTCATAACTGTATCAAAACGCCAATAGGGTTCCACGTTTACTTTTCTGCCAATATCCGAGATGGTGACGCTATCGCAACCAAACACAATGGGAATATCTGTTTTTCGAAGTGTGTCCCCATTTTTAATTAATTTTCCTTCTCGGGAAATATAGGTGACTTTACCATCAAAATTAATAGCACAAATCGGTGTTGCTTCCACCATACGGATCAAAATTTTATTTGGCATGATCTTTGTGATTTCCAGTTTATCTAAATTAAGAAGCGATTTGATTTGATAATTGGCTCTATTCAAATCCACCAGAAAAATATTTTCATTGATTTGAATTCCCGAAGTATCAATCACTGTTTGGGCATCAATAATTTCATTTCCCACCACTTCAATTTTGGCAACGTTAAACAAACCCAGCTCATTGGCCTTGAAAGCTCCAAAGCTGAGCCCCCCCATAATAACAAGAACGATGAGTATAGCGATTGAGCGCCTAATAATTCTCTTTCGCTTATTTTTTTTTCGAATATTTCGACGTTGTTCACGCAAGGCTTCTCTGGTCATCTCAGAATGTTTTCGCATTTCATTTTGATTTCCTCTTTGTGATCGTTTCATCAACACACCATGAGTTTATTTATTTCATCATAAATTCGATCAACTGCATCAAGAATGCTTAAGTTTGTTGTAATTGCCCTCATTTTTTGTAATAAAATTTCGTCTTTTAATAAATCTTCCACTGTCTGTAATAAATGTTCTCCCGTTAATGCACTGTCCTCAATCAACACTCCACCACCCTGATCTGTTATGACCCGGGCATTGAACTCTTGATGGTTCCCTGCCGCCATAGGGTAAGGCACTAAAATAGATGGTGTCCCAACAGCAGCAATTTCTGCTACCGACATTGCTCCTGCTCGGCTGATCACAAGATCTGCAGCGCCCAAAAGCCCATAGACCTCATTACTGTAGGCCTCCATGTGATTGTTTTCAAAGGATTTCAACCCCAGAGCTTCCATGGATTTTAATACCTGGTCGTATTGCTGTTTCCCTGTAAGGTGATAAATCACCCGGTCACTTCTATTTCTCCAAGCCTTCATGAGGCCTAATGCCCCCTGATTAATCGAACCAGCACCTTGGCTTCCTCCCATAATCAAAACCATTTTCTGGGCATCTAAAAGGCCCAGGTTTTCCCGACACTTTTGTCTGTTCAGATCATGATATTCTGATCTTACCGGATTCCCTGCTAAAAATGTTTTTCCTTCGGGAAAATAACGATTAGCCTCTTGAAAACTAATGGCAATTCGGTCCACCTTTTTTCCAAGCATTCGGTTGCTTCTTCCCGGAAAGGCATTTTGTTCATGGATCATCGTCGGTATTTGTCTCCGACTCGCCAGTAATAGTAACGGTCCCGAAGTAAAACCACCGGTACCAATAACCAAATCAGGCTGATGACGGTTTAATACTTTTTTAGAATCCAGTAAGCCATCAAAAATTCCTTTAAAGGCTGCCAGTGTTTCCAGTGATAGTTGTCGTTCAAAGCCTCGAACTCGAATATATTCAATGGGAAATCCTGTTTGGGGGATAATGTTTTTCTCCATACCAACCATTGATCCAATGAAAATAATTTCAGCATCAGGGTTTTCTTTCTTTATTTTTTCAGCAATGGCAAGCCCTGGGTAAATATGCCCACCGGTTCCTCCTGCTGCTATTAATATTTTCATATTTTCCTCACACTTCTATCTTTTTTTACTCAGGTCAACCTGCCGGGAAATATTTAAAATCGGACCCATCATGGCAAAAAGCACCACCATTGAGGTTCCCCCTGCACTTATAAATGGAAGAGCCATTCCTGTTACCGGAATAATTGCAGTTGCAACCCCAATATTAACCAATACCTGGAATGCCAGTAAAAGCATAACACTGCTGGTATACAAATAGCTAAAGGTATCTGGGGCTTTTTGCGCAATCTTAAAGCCACGCCAAATAACAAAGGCAAATAACCCTAAAACCAACACACATCCGATAAAGCCAAACTCTTCCCCGATGTTTGCAAAGATAAAGTCATTTTGTAATTCCGGCAAAAACAAAAACTTTTGCTTGCCATTTCCCAGCCCCCGGCCGAAAAATCCACCGGTACCAAAAGCTAGAAGGGACTGAGTGATCTGATAATCATAACCCCCTTTTCCCAAAAACACATTAAAACGATCTAACCGCCAGGGTTCAGCAATCATGAGACCTATTACGGCCATAAGCCCAAGACCAAGATAGGGTAAAAAAGCTTTAAATCTTATTCCTGCAAAGAATAATACCCCAACCATTCCCATGGCTATTGCCAAAGCCGCACTAAGAGATGGTTCTATGGCCGTCAGGCCGCAAATAACCCCCAATGGTAAGATACAATACAAAAAAAGCAGGAGTGGTTGCTTGATAATTTCCGGTTTTTTTGAAAGAATGGTACTCAAATACAGAATACCCGCCACTTTTACAAACTCTGAGGGCTGGAAAGTTGTTACCTTAAAATCCAGCCAGCGCCTGGCATCGTTGACTTTAAGCCCAATTCCTGGAATCAGAACAATGATCAAAAGAAAAATAGATATTGCTAAACCAATGGCATAATATCTTTTGTATTTTCGGTAGTCAACCTTACTCATAAACGCCATAACAATGACACCGATGATAACGAACAAAAGCTGCTTTAGAAAAAGCGCATAACCCTTTTCGCCATTAAAGGTCGATGCATACATACTGGCACTAAACACCATTATGACACCAATTCCTGCTAATATCAGCAAAGCAATAAGAAACGGACGATCTATTTTTCCTGTATTCATGGTTTACTCCTAAATTTCTTATTGATCCTTGGTCACCAATTCCTTAAAAACTCTGCCTCTGATTTCATAATTATCATACATGTCCCAGCTGGCACAGGCAGGTGAAAGCAAAACCGTATCCCCTGGTTCTGCTTCGGCTTTTGCAAAAGCAACGGCTTCTTCATAATTTTCTACTCTTTTAATATTCGTGAACCCATTCTCATGTGCGGCTTTAATCAAGTCGTTGGCGGTTACCCCTAATACGATGAGTCGTTTGACGCTTTGAGCGACCAAGGCCATTAAATCGGAGTAATCTTCTTTTTTATCATAACCACCAGCCAATAAAATAATGGGTTCATTAACTGCATTGAGCGCGGTTATGGTAGCGTTGGTATTTGTTCCCTTTGAATCGTTAATATAAGTCACTCCTGAAAAACAGCCTACCCATTCCAAACGATGTTCAACCCCTTTAAAAGATTTTAGTACTGAAACAATCACAGGAATCGAAACATCTGAAAAATAGGCGGTGGTTATTGCAGCCAAAGCATTCCTGGTATTATGAGGTCCCACGATACCCAATTCCTCTTCGCGGCATACAAAAATAACCTGTTTTCCATCATTAATGAAAATCTCACCGTTAAGACACCAGGCCCCCAAATCCAAAGGCTGCTTATAACTGAAAGTGGCTTTTCTGGAAATTGCCTTTTCTCCCAGACTGCATACCAAAGGATCATCGGCATTTAAAACCAATAAATCTTCGGTTGTTTGATTTTCAAAAATCCGAGCTTTGGCATGTAAATAATTCTCCATGGTGAGGTGCCGATCCAGGTGATCCGGTGTTAAATTTAATATTGCCGCAATCTTTGGTCTGAAAGTATCAATGGTTTCTAACTGGAAGCTGCTGATTTCCGTGATGAAAATATCATCTTCTTTGGCGTTTCCCACATAATTTGTAATAGGGTCTCCAATATTTCCCACCACATAGGTTCCTCGGCCAGAGGCCTTAAAGATTTCGCCTAATAAGGTGGTGGTAGTGGTTTTCCCATTGGTGCCGGTAATGGCAATAAAAGGGGTTTTTGTCAGTCGATAGGCAATTTCCACCTCTCCAACAACAGGAACGCCCTGTTCATATGCAGCTATAACAATGGGAATGGTCAAGGGCACTCCCGGGCTAATCACAACCTCGTCAATTTCCGTTAAAATCTCTGGGCTGACCTGGATTCCAAAAACTGTTTCAAATAAAGGATTTTTCTCATAATCAGAGATCTGAGGAGATTCTTCTAAAACAATTCGGGATGCCCGGGTATCTGTTAAAACAACAGATTCCCCGCGATCCAGTAATAATTCACTTACAGCCACCCCACTTCGGGCAGCACCAATAACTAATGTTGTTTTTTTCATATGGATACTCTCCTAAACTAAGCAAATAAATGCAATGGTAACAAAAATTGCTGTTACCATCCAAAAAACTGTCACAACCTGTGTTTCACTCCAGCCCGCTAATTCAAAATGGTGATGGATGGGTGCCATTCGAAAAAAGCGTTTTCCTTTGGTCGCTTTAAAGTAACCTACTTGAATCACAACCGAAAAAGCCTCGATGACAAAGAGCCCTCCGGCAATGAGTAAAAATATTTGCAATTGGGTAATAATCCCCATAACCACAATGGCGCCACCTAAAGCCATGGAACCGGTATCTCCCATGAAAATTGCTGCCGGTTTCGAGTTGTGTCTCAAAAATCCGAGACACCCACCCATGACACCGCCGATAAAAATGGCTGTGCTGGCTTCGGGTAGAATCAAAGATCCAACAAAAAAGAAAATTGACACAATGGCGGTAACTCCCGAAGCTAGTCCATCTAATCCATCGGTAAGGTTAACAGCATTAACAATAGCAATAATAGCAAAAAATGTGAACGGCACATACCAAAATCCAAAATCAAGGGGCTGGCTCATAAATGGAACAATGAGTTCTGACCCAATGGTTGGACTATAATAGGCATAAAGCGCGATGGCCCCGGCACCAATAAATTGGAGAACGAGCTTTTGCCATGCCCGCAAGCCAAGATTGTGTTTTTTTGCAACCTTAATATAATCATCAATAAAACCAATGGTGCCAAAAAATACCATGACAATTACTGGAAAAAAATCCCAGGATCCCATGAACAGGAAAACAAGAATCACCGCTGCAACAATCCCCAGTTGGATGACTAAACCACCCATGGTAGGGGTTCCTGATTTCTGAAGATGGCTTTGCGGTCCTTCTTCACGAATGGATTGTCGGAATTTCAGACGTTTTAACAATGGTATAAAATGAGGGGTAATATAATAAACAAGTCCAAAGGAAATTAACAAACTAATGAGTCCTGCTTTTAACATTGTAATTTCCATTACTGTTTTTCCCCTTTAATATAATCAATGGTTTTTTCAAGACCCATTCCTCTGGATGCTTTAATCAGAATAATATCTCCTGGAGCCATAATCGAAGCAATACATTCTCCTGCGGTAATGGCATCTGAAACATGATAAACCTGTCCCTGTTTAGAGCCATAGCCTTTGCAAATATCTTCTCCCAGAGGCCCTACACCAATCAAAATATCTGCTCTTGTTTGAGCGTATTCCCCTGTTTTAAAATGCGCCGCTGGACCATGATCTCCCATTTCCAGCATATCTCCCAAAACTGCGATGGAACGCTTGTGGTCTGTTTTCATGGTGCTTAAAACATTTAATGCGCCCTTCATTGCGTCGGGATTTGCATTATAGGAATCATTAATAACTGTTATTTCCCCGACTTGAAAAATATTCATTCGATTATCACTGGGTACAAAAGCATCCAGACCTTTTTGAATTTCCTGTTGTGTCATTTTAAAATAATGTCCGAGCCAAATGGCTACCATGCAATTATAAATATTATGCTCACCGGGATAGGCAAAAGTATAACTTTCCTTTTGACCTTCCCAGACTATTTTCATGTTCAAACCCCGGCTATGGGAGTTATAATCAAGAATCTTAAGATCATGGTCTCCATGAAATCCAAAACTTTTGATTTGAAAAGGATGTTCTTCATCCTCTAATTTTCTTAAAAAAGGATCATCCCCATTAATGAGTGCAATTTGACCATTTCCCAATGTTTGAAGAATTTCTTTTTTAGCCAGAAATATATTTTCCTGGGTTTTTAAGATTTCAATATGGGTTAATCCAATGTTGGTAATCACTGAAATATCCGGGTCTACCAGATCAATTGATTTTGTAATATCCCCTAAATGATCCATTCCCATTTCAATAACTGCAATTTCATGCTCTGGCTCCAAACGAAACAAGGTTTGGGGAATGCCATATTCATTGTTAAAGTTCCCTTGGGTTTTCAGGGTACAATATTTTTGGGAAAGCACCACCCCAACTAAATCTTTAGTGGTGGTTTTTCCACTGCTTCCAGTAATAGCAATCACAGGAAGGGTATAGCGATGTCGATGAAACCTGGCCAATGCTTTCATTGCTTCCAATGTGGAAGGCACAAAAATAACCGTCATTTTTTCCGGGTAATCTCTGTTCTTCTCTTGGGTTAAGGTAATCATTCCCCCATTTTCAAAAACATCAGTGATGAAAATGTGTCCATTATTATTTTCTCCAACAATAGGAATATATAAATCCCCGGGGTTTATTGTTCGACTATCAATGGTAACCCCTGTAATTTCTCGATTTATTTCTCCCTGGAGTAGTTCCCCTTGGGTGATCTCGAGTATTTTATTAACCATCATACTTTCCATAGATTAATTTTACCTGATCTTTCTCTTAAAATTTAACAGTATTTCTTTTAATATAAAAAGACCAAGATATTATATCAAACTTTACAAATAAAGAAAAGCAAGGATTTTTCGCACTTGCTTTTCTTCTTTCATAATCTATGGGGCAAACGTTACCGAGATATCACTGCCTTTGTCCACGACTGTGGTTGGCGCAGGGGTTTGACTCGTAGCAAAACCATTACCTGTCATTTTAAGATTCAATCCTAAACCTGTTAATATTTCATTGGCACTTTGAATTGAAAGACCTTTTAACTCCGGTACAATCACCGTTGTGGCTGTACCACTTGCTGGTGTTCCCAAACTAAGAACCAACTCTGTGGTCACATCATAAACTGAATTGACCGGCAAGCTTTGACTGACAACCGTGTCCCCACCTTGACCCAGATCAAAACTATACCGAATCCCTTTTTCATCAAGGATGCTTGCTGCAGAGTCCTTTTCCTGACCAACCAGGTCTGGAATGTTAATAACCCCTTTTTGGAGTTCCTTAGAATTATCCTGGCTGAGATTAGTATCTGCTGAGTTGTAATTCAATACTTGTTTCATAATACTAATGGCCGTTGGTGCTGCACTGGTACTTCCGTAGGCACCAACTGTTGGTTCATCCAAAACCACAAGAACGGAATATTTAGGATCTTCTATTGGGGCAAAACAGTAGAAGGATGTTACATATTTAGTGTTTGAATAGGCGCCGTTAATAAATTTTTCAGCGGTTCCTGTTTTTCCGCCAATACTGTACCCTGCTGAAAGAGAGGTCATTTCAGCATCGTATCCAACAACCTTGCGCATAATTTCCCGGGTTGCCAGGGATGTTTCTTTTGAGATCACCTGTTTCAGGGATTTATTTTCTGCTCCCTTGGTGAAACTGGATATAATGCTGGGATTCACATAATAACCATTATTGACAACAGCGTTTAACGCACTGATCATCTGAATGGGTGTCGCTGCCAAACCTTGTCCAAAGGAAAAGGTTGCATAATCCACTTCGTTAATTGCGCCATCAGCCGTAGGAAGACGGTTGATAATTCCGGATTCCTCACCATCTAACTCAATCCCTGTTTTCGCACCCAATCCAAAATTATAAACGTATTGGTAAAAAACATCTGGATTTAAGCGTTCAATGATCTGAACCAGCCCAGGATTACATGAGTGGGCAATGGCATCAGAAACGGTCTCTGCACCATGGGGGCCGGTTGCACATTGAATGACTGCATCGCCGACTTGAATGGATCCCGAGTCGTAAACAACAGTGTCCGGGGTCACGACTCCTTCCTCAAGGGCGGCTGCTCCGGTAATGGCTTTAAAAGTCGAACCTGGCTCGTAAATAAAGCTTACCGCCGGATTTTTATACATTTCTGATAATTGCTCTTCCTGAGTCTTTCCTGCTAAATCCTCTGCATGGGTTGCGGCAAAGGTAGGATCAACAGTGAAAGGATCATTGAGATTATAATCCGGCTTTGATGCCATGGCAACAATATCTCCGGTTTTTGCTTCCATAACAATGGCCGTAACACTTTTCGTTTTCCACTGTGCGGCTTCCTGGGACAATGCCTTTTCTGTAATAAGCTGGATATTACTATCAATGGTTAAAACAATATCTTTACCTTGTGTTGGTTCTTTAAGAATTTTTGTTTGGGATGGAATCTGATTACCGTTGGCATCTTTTTGAAAGTAAACCACGCCGTCATCGCCTTTTAATACATCGTTATAGGTTGATTCAACCCCATAAAGCCCAGTATGATCAATCCCTGTGAAACCCAAAATATATGAAGCAAAATTACCGTTGGTATAATAACGACGATAATCTCCTAATATTTCAATCCCATTGTTGTCCTGAAAATTTCCATTTTTGTCAAGAATAGCCTCTGCATCTTTAATTTCCTGTGCTAGTGCATTATCAACTTTCCCTTTTATAAGCACAGGTTGGCTTTCTTTTTGGATTGCCTTGGCATAATAATCGTCATAGGAACCCTGCAAATCTGAAGAAAGTGCTTGTGCAACCCCTGCAGGATCAGTAATGGATAGGGGCTTAAAATAAAGGATATTATCTTCAACTGTAACTCCGGGGAAGTTATGGCTAAGAGCTGTGGCAGCTTGATCACTGCTAATCCCTGTTTTAACCTCTACAATGTCATTTTCTAAAACAGATATTTGTTTCATGACCTCTGCACGATCCATACCCAGTCGGCTGCTGAGGGTAGTCGCTAATTTTTCAGGATCGGAGACTTCAAAAGGAATCACATTCACTGCAGATGCTGATGAATCCTTAGCTAAAATATTGTTATTTTTATCATAAATATCACCACGGGAAGCTTTAATGGGAACTTCCTCTACCAACTGATCCACTTGTCTTGCGTATTTCCCTGTAGAATTTACAATCTGTATATAAAACAAGTTTCCAATAATAATAATTAAACACACCGAAAGCAGAACCATTGCAGAAAGAATTTTTTTCTGCTTGCTTACCGGTCCTATCTCGCGTTGTGCTCTTTTTTTTCTAATCACATTTTTTCTCCACAATAGTAATTCATGTCAGGCAAAGCCTTGCCCTACATCATTTTAATAAATTTTCCAGCCACCCTGTTACTGCGGGGATCTCTGGGAGGGGTAAAGCCGGTTTGCTTTCAACCGTGATTTCACGACGATATTGCTCTTGAAGAGGTTCCGTCATTCCATAGCCTCTTGCCTGGGCTTCAATGGCCTGTAAATTCATGTTTGTTACCAGCTGTCCCTCTTTGCTATCATTGGTTTGAACAGCAACCTCAAGAGTCTTCTGAAGACTCAGTATTTCACGATTGACCTCATTGATGTCCGATTTTTGAAATAACAGCAATGACATCACAACAAAGGTGATGATACAAGCCATTACAACATAGGAGGCTAAAGTCAAATGTTTTTTGCTCTTTTTCGATTTTCGTCTTCTCTTAGTAATATTCGCCATAGGTACTCTCCTTTATCGAACTTGTCGTCCTGTACCCAGCTTTTCAACGATTCGAAGCTTAGCACTTCGAGAACGGCGATTTTCTTCAAGCTCATTCTCCCCTGCTAAAATGGGTTTTCTGGAAAGTATTTTAACTTCTGGTTCTTTTCCGCAAACACATTGGGGGAAATCTGGTGGGCATGTACAAGGATTTGCCCGTTCTCTAAAAAGATGTTTTGCAACACGATCTTCCAGGGAATGAAATGTAATAACACACATTCTCCCGCCTGGCTTAAGTGCTTCAAGTCCCTGGGAAAGAGAATTTTCGAGAATTCTCAGTTCTCCATTAACCTCAAGTCGAATGGCTTGAAAGGTTTTTCGGGAAGGATGTTTTTCTTTATATCGTTCCTTGGGTGGATAAGCATTTTTTATTATTTCACTTAATTCCAAGGTAGTGACAATTCGTTTTTTTTCTCTTGCTCGCACAATGGATTTAACAATTTGGCTTGAAAATTTTTCCTCTCCATAGATAAAAAGTATTTTTTTCAATTCACCCGGAGGATAATCATTCACAACGGTTTCTGCTGTTAAGTCTGCAGATTGATTCATTCGCATGTCCAGTGGACCTTCATGGTGATAGGAAAAGCCTCGGGTATCGTCGTCCAGTTGAAATGACGAAACCCCGAGGTCATATAGAATACCATCGATCTCGGAGAGATGGAGTCCCTCTAAAACCTTAGCTAAACTGGCAAAATTACTTTTTACAAAATGACGCTCACAGGTATAATGTTCTAAACGTTTTTTTGCAAAATCTAAAGCATAGTCATCTTGATCAATACCCACTAAAATTCCAGTATCTTCAAGGGCTTCACAAATCCATTGGGAATGTCCTCCGCCACCAAGGGTGCAGTCAACATATACACCTTGGGGATTGATTTTAAGTCCTTCAATGGATTCCTGTAATAAAACAGTGGTGTGGGAAAAATTTTCTGGTTTCATTAAATACCTAGCATCGCCATATTATTGGCAATATCCTCATAGTTCAAGTCTTCATCATCATTATAAGTAGCCCATACCTGACTATCCCAAATTTCAAGTCGGTTTGATACACCAATAATGGTGACTTCTTTTGATATTTTTGCATATTTTCTCAGGGATCCCGGAATGCTTGCCCGGCCTTGTCGGTCTAATTCGCAATCTGCGGCACCGGCAAAGAAAAATCGAGTAAAGGCTCTGGCATCTTTATCAGACACAGGCAGGGTCTTTAATTTACCCTCGAAATTGGCCCATTCGTCCATGGAAAAAACAAAAAGGCAACAGTCCAGTCCTTTTGTTAAAACAAACTGTCCTCCCAGACATTCTCGGAATTTTGAAGGAATGATCAGTCTTCCTTTATCATCAATGTTATGTTCATACTCTCCAAAAAACATTCGAATTGCCCCCCTTCTCACTTACCTCTTCCATTCTGTTCCACATTATACCACACTCCACCACCCTTCACAAGTTCTACAACCTTGACTTAAGAAAAAAACGACGATTATTTTGTTAAAAATTAACAACCTTTGTATCCATCTTACAACAGAATGCTTTAAATTATATTTTCAAAACATCCATTGCATTTCTTTCTGAAATTCCACTTTTATCTTGTGATTGCCGGGGTTTTGGTTTACACTAATAAAACAATGAAAATTTAAGGAGTTATTAAAAATGAGAGCAGTAGTCACGGTTATTGGAACTGACCGCACCGGAATAATTTACAATGTGTCAAAGATTTTGGCAGAAAATAATGTTAATATTGAAGATATCAGTCAAACTGTTATGCAGGACTTTTTCACCATGATCATGTTAGTTGATCTTAAAAAGATGACAGTTGAGTTTAACGTACTAAAAGAGTCACTTGAAGCCATCGGCGAAAGTATTGGTATGTCCATTCGCATTCAGCATGAAGATCTTTTCAATGCGATGCACACCATCTGAGGCTGATTATGGCAATGTTTAAAGACGTTTTAGAAACGGTAAGAATGATAGAAAAGGAACGCCTGGATATCCGAACCATTACCATGGGGATTTCCTTGCTGGATTGTATTGATTCATCAGGTAAAAAAAGCCGTCAAAAAATTTATGATAAAATCACACGATTGGCTGAAAACCTGGTAAAAGAAGGGGAACGTATTGAAAACGAGCTGGGACTTCCCATTGTTAATAAACGTATCTCCGTTACCCCAATTTCCCTTATTGCCGGAAGCAGTGCTGATCTGAATTATGTGGACTATGCAAAGATTCTTGATGCCGCCGCCGCGACTGTTGGCGTCAACTTTATTGGTGGTTTCTCTGCCCTGGTACCCAAGGGCTTTACCAAAGGCGATCGGATTCTCATCGATTCCATTCCCGAGGCACTGGCAACGACCAACTTTGTTTGTTCCTCCGTTAATTTAGCCACCACCAAAGCTGGTATTAATATGGATGCCATTAAACGCCTGGGGGAAGTGATTAAAGAAACTGCCTACCTGACCAGGGATGCCGACTCCATTGGCTGTGCAAAATTTGTTGCTTTTGCCAATGCCGTTGAAGACAATCCCTTTATGGCAGGAGCTTTTCATGGTGTCGGCGAAGGCGAAGCTGTATTAAATGTGGGCGTCAGTGGTCCCGGCGTTGTGAAACGTGCTCTCGAAAAAGCCCAGGATGCCTCTTTTGGAGAAATGGCTGAGATTATTAAAAAAACAGCCTTTAAAATAACCCGCGCTGGGCATTTGGTGGGAACCACTGTGGCCAAACGGCTGAATGTTCCTTTCGGCATTTTAGATTTATCCCTGGCACCGACACCGGAAATCGGAGATAGTGTTGCCCGGATCCTTGAAGAAATGGGTCTGGAACACTGTGGTGCTCATGGCACCACAGCCGCCCTTGCCATGCTTAATGATGCTGTGAAAAAAGGCGGAATTATGGCCTCTACCTCGGTAGGTGGTTTTAGCGGTGCTTTTATTCCAGTCAGTGAAGATGAAGGAATGATCGAAGCCGTACAGTGCGGCGCTCTTACCTTTGATAAGCTGGAAGCCATGACCAGTGTCTGCTCAGTGGGCATCGACATGGTTGCGATTCCCGGAGATACTCCCGCCACAACTATTTCTGCAATCCTGGCAGATGAAGCAGCCATTGGCGTCATTAACAATAAAACCACCGGTGTTCGACTGATTCCGGTTCATGGTAAAATCGTTGGTGATATGGCTGAATTTGGCGGACTTCTTGGTCGCGCCCCGATTATGGCCGTCAATCAATATGATTCTTCTGTTTTTATCAATCGTGGCGGGCAAATCCCGGCACCGATTCATAGTTTTAAAAATTAGTTTGGAGATCAAATAAAATGGATGAACAATTATGGAATAAATGTGTAGAGTATCACGGGCATCACTGTCCGGGATTAGCCATTGGGGTTCGGGCTTCTCTGGAAGCTATTAAAGCCCTCCCCATTAATTTTGAGGAAAATGACGACATCGTTTGTGTTTCTGAAAATGAATCCTGCAGCGTTGACGGGATTCGCATGGTTCTTGGCTGCACCGGAAACAAAGGAAATCTGCTCTTTATAAAAAATGAAAAACAGGCCTTTTCCGTTTTCAATCGGACAACCGGAGAAAGTATCCGTTTGATTTTAAAAGACCTTCCTGAAATGGGCCGTGACGAAAAGGAAGCTTTCCTTCTCAACGAACCGGATGCAACCAAAATTTTCGATTTCGAAAAGCCACATTTCGAACTTCCTGAAAAGCAGGATTTTCCACAAGCTAATAATTCATGAAGTGTTATCAACAGTCCTGGAGTGTCTTAACCAACACTCCATTTTTTATATAAAAAATGGAGTGCGAAGAATCAAATTGATTCTTCATAGTTATCCAAGTCTTATTTTCAATATCCACAACCTTTTTAATATGATATAATAAGAAAAATAAAACGATCAATGAGGTGCTTTAATGTTTCAATTACCTACCTATACTTTTCCTGATTTCACCGAATCTGTTTTTCAAAACGCTCCGAATCTGAGAACCCTTCCGGCTCCTAATGACGGAGTCGTCCCTGAAAATTTTTATGCCACAACCATTTTCCCTGAATTTTTTAAAACCCAGGGAAAATGGCAGTTGATTATTGAAAGCCGCATGGATTGTGTGGTGGTTATGACTGATGATATTCCCAAGGCGGTGGAATTCAGAAATGTCAAAAAGGGTGATGCGGTGGTGGTTGGTCGTCAGGAAGATGGTGAAAATGGTGTTTTTGTCGATCACTTAGCCTTTAATCATCAACACCAACACGGAAACAGCTTTTCCTTCAGAACGTCAAATTCCAGAGAAACCGCCTACTCCCGAGACTATGATCATTTATACGAGTTACTGGAGTTTGAGCGGGATCATGGTTATATTTTATGGGTTCTTGGACCAGCCGTAACCTTTGATCGGGATTCACGCAATGCCATGACTAGCCTTGTCAATGCCGGTTATGTGGATGCTGTTTTTGCAGGGAATGCTCTGGCCACACACGATTTGGAATCCCATTTTTTCAACACCGCTTTAGGACAGGATATCTACTCCCGAGAAAATATATCTTTAGGACATTACCACCATATCGAAACCATTAATCGAGCTCGGGGATGTGGCTCATTGGAATCGTTAATCGAAAAATACAAAATTGAAGATGGTATTGTTAACGCCTGTGTGAAAAATAAAATTCCTATGGTATTAGCCGGTTCCATTCGTGACGATGGTCCTTTACCAGGAGTATTTGCCAATGTTTATGATGCCCAGGATGCTCTTCGAGTCCATACCAAAAAAGCCACCACGGTGATTTGTCTGGCAACACAGCTTCACACCATTGCCACCGGCAACATGACCCCTTCCTACCAGGTCATTAATGGTGTGGTGCGTCCGGTGTTTTTTTATACCGTGGATATTTCCGAATTTGTGGTGAATAAACTAAAGGACCGGGGCAGTCTGAGTTCGGAATCCATTATCACCAATATCCAGGATTTTGTGGTGAATCTCCAATGTAATTTACCCATTTAATTAACCAAAATAACACCTTTGGGATTTAGATATAAATCTAAATCCCAAAGGTGTTATTTTTTAACCCATCATTAAAAAATCCCATGATGGATTTATTACACATTTCCATTGAACAACAATGTGTGCTTACATTCAAAGTTCCAGTTTGCCCAAAACTTCACCGATGCTGCCATTAATCACAAGATTTGCTCTGGAATCCATGGGTGTCGACGTTTTATTGATGAGCACCAGCTTATTGCCCCGATAATAATCAATCAGTCCTGCGGCGGGATACACCCCTAAAGAGGTTCCGCCAATAATGAGGACGTCAGCCCTGGCAATGGCTTTCAATGATTGTTGCATCGTATCGTTATCCAAACCTTCGCCATAAAGAACCACATCTGGTTTAATGATCCCGCCGCACGTGCATTTTGGAATGGCCGCTCCATTTACGACAGCCTTCACATCATAAAACTGATGACACTTAATGCAATAATTACGATGAACCGAACCATGGAGCTCCAAGACGTTTTTGCTTCCTGCCAGTTGGTGAAGCCCGTCAATATTCTGGGTAATCACTGCTTTAAGCTTTCCCAAAGCCTCTAATTCAGCCAATTTTTGATGGGCCTTATTGGGCTTTGCATCTAAAAACAACATTTTATTTTTGTAGAATTTATAAAATTCCCCTGTTCTTTCCATGAAAAATTGATGGGAAAGAATGGTTTCCGGCGGGTATTTATATGTTTGGTTATATAAACCATCCACACTTCGAAAATCAGGAATGCCGCTTTCCGTGGATACCCCGGCGCCACCAAAAAATACAATGTTTTGACTATTTGAAATGAAATCTTGTAGTTTCATAAATTCTGTTTGCATACTTTGCTCCTTTTTTTCTTAGTTCTCCTCCATTATATCCCATTAACCTTATTGCCACAACTTTTCAAGAGATATGTTGGTCCTTTTATGTCTATGCCGCCGACATTCCCACAAACGCACCAATAATATAAGGCACCAGCCAAATGCACCATACCACAATGCTGAATTTATGAAACGTTTCCTTTGTTTTTTGATCCCCTTTGTTAAGTACCCAAGTCGCCCAAACTGCATGAAACAACATTAATAGAATGGCAATCACTCCGGTAACTCCGTGAAGAATTGCTTCTATGGCTGTAATAGATGTCACCCCTGACCGGGCAATTTCGGTCATCAGTGTAGTACCTGTGGTATCGCATATTAACCCCAGCCAAAAGATAATCACATGTTTTTTCTCCAGGTTTTTTGCTTTACGCTCACCAAAAACACCAATGGTATAAAACACCAGTGCCAGTGTAATCGTAATAATCGCTAAAATCAATTGAAAATTCATATCTTACCTCCCTTTTATTGTTTTCTCGTTTAAAAAGACCTTTGCACTCTAAATATTGGTATTACATAATCTTCTTCAATTCTATTTCATTCTTTATCATACATTTTTAACAACCCTTTGTAAATAAAATCCTTAACTTTGGCTGCCAATTCAATATTCCATTTTTTCCGGACAAGAATAGACAAATCCTTTATCTCCTTTAACATATCCAAGCAAAGTCACATTGTATTGTTTTGCAAGCCTTACAGCAGCTGAAGTCGGTGTGGATTTTGAAACCAAAACCGGTGTACCCAATCTAACAATCTTTGTCATTATTTCCGAAGAAATTCTGCCACTTACAAATACAACACTATTTGACGCCAGGTTCAGTTTTCCATCTTTTAACAAGATCCCTGTTATCTTGTCAAAACAGTTATGTCTACCAATATCTTCATTAAAAACTTTATACTCTGGAGTATAAAACAAAACGCTGTGTGCACCTCCAATATCCTTGAATATTTCCGACTTTTTTATAAATTCCTTCATCTGATTCAGGATTGTTTTTAATGAAAATATCGTTTTTGTTTCAATAATAGCATACTGGTTTTGTCTAAGAGGATTAATATAGGTATAACACTTTCCGCATCCTGAAGTAATGCTTCTCAGGCTTTCCTGTCTGTTAATGAGAATTCCTTCTCTCAGTCTGACAATGACCGCCAGCATCCTTTCATTATAAGTAATCTCTTCCACGTCTGCAAAAGAATTGATGACTCCTTCACTATAAAGGAATCCAAGGGCCAACTCCTCCTGGCACTGGTTAAGACACAATAAGGAAACGAGTTCTTCTCCATTAACCAAAATTTTGAGAGAAATTTCTGCAATCACTTTTTTAGTGACTGCCTCCAATTTGTAACCGTCATCCTCCTTAATTATTTCTAAAATTTCATATTCTTCATAAATAATATCTTCCATCTTTATTGACCCCCTAAATAGCCTTCAAATCACAGACATTCTATTTAAACAAAAGTCCGCCATTACCCATATGAGCTAAATCTCTTCTTGTTATCTTTATGTTTGCCAATAGACGCGGCAGCAGCAAATCAAAACTAAACCGGTTATTATAAATACCACACCCCGGTACCCCAATGATTTGGACATTGTCAATTTTCGCACAGACCAGCATCGATCCCGGTAAAACAGGGGCGCCATAAAGCAAATCTTTCGTACCCGCATTGATAATCGCTTCTAAAGTCATATCATCCGGATCAACTGAAAGTCCCGCTGTGGTGATAATCATATCTGCACCAGAATTTATCATGTTATGAATTTTGCCGGTGATGACATCAATATCATCCGGTGTCTTTTCTTTTGAAACCACTTCACATCCAAACGCTTCTACCTTAGCCTGAATGATTTCAGTATAGCGGTCTTCTATTAAATTTTCATAAACCTCATTGCCGGTTACTAAAATCCCCACTTTTGCTTTTCTCAAAGGATGCACGGAAAGCAGCGTTTCTTTTTTTAGGCAATTCAGGGCCTTTAAATAATCTTCATTTGAAATATATAAAGGAATGGCTCGGGTTGCAGCAACAATATCCCCTTTTTTAACGACGGAATAATTTGGCATGGTCGCACATATGACACCTTCAGACATATTAAATCCCTCGAGCTGTTCTTCATCCGCAACAAATATTCCATCAATTTCAGCTACAAGATTTATTCTTCCCTCTTTAGGGTTCTTGTTAAAGCAAATGCTCTGTCCACTCATTTGTTCAGCAAAAGCTAAAGCGGCTTTATCCTCGTGTATATAACCTTTAACAAAGGGGTTATGTTCCTCAACAAACACATTGTTTTTCCCCAGTTCCCGCAACATGCCGATATTTTCTTCGTTGATGACATGCCCTTTTTTAAAAGCAACACCTTTTTCTTTTTTATAAATGATTCTGGTGACGTCGTGAAGCAAGTGCATTCCGACGGATTCTTCAACCGGGGTTTTATTTAATAAAAGTGTTTTCTTATCCTCTGAATCTTCGTTGCTTCCAATTAAATCATAGGGCAGCTCTTCGGCGCACCCCCGGCAGATGCTTCCATGAGACTCGGGATATGTTTCGTTGCAAATGGGACAGATCACTGTTTTCCCCATTTTCTTTTTCTTCAAATGCTCTTTATGAACTTTTGCAGGCTCAATGGAGAACAGCGATGTTCCGGCTTCTCTCATTTGTGCGAAAAGCAGTTCGGAATCCTGTTCGTGTTTCGGCTTTAATTTTAAAAACCAGGTTTTTATTTCATCCCAATTTTCAAGCTGTGATCGATCTATAAAAATACGCAACCCTAAGCCTGTGTACTTATCATAAAAGACCGCTGCAAACCGCCCATAATCCAATACCCTTAGCCACCCATTCCCAATAGAGCAGGGTGTGAGAAGCTGTATGGCATCAGGCAAACAGGTTTTAGTTTCACAGATGACATCGAAAAAGCCGTCTTCCGGAAGTTTTTCCTGGGCTAGATTCACCATAAATCCTCCGAGAAGAATGCCAGGAGCCACCGTTCCATGAAAAGCTTTAATTCTTTCAGTATATTCATTGTAAGTTAATTCGCCAAATTTCATTTTTTACCTCTATAAATATATAACAACTCAGTATAAGTGACCAGTTCTCGGTAATAAGCAAAAACATTTTATCACAAAAAGTGATTTAATCCTTAAACCAGGAACTAATACTAAACTGGCAGGTTATAAGAAATAGGGAGTGCTGGTAACAACACTCCCATTAATACTGTACAATAAACTTAAGATATTTTTTCTATAGCAACCGCACAAGCCTTGTACTCTGGTGTTTTTGTAATCGTATCAGATGCTCGACCTGTTAACCAATTGCAATTATTTTCAAAATAATGCATGACCATCCATACAAGTCCCTTCGGCATACGGTCAGATATATGAGCCTTAACGGTTACCATGCCACGACGGGATTTTACAATAATCATCTCATTGTGTTCGATGCCAAGTCTTTCTGCATCCACCGTTGAAATATCTGCATACTCTTCCGGAAGCAGTTCGTTGAGGCCTTCACATCTTCCGGTTTGAGTTCGCGTATGATAATGATAGAGACGTCTCCCAGTACTCAATGTAAAGGGGTATTCTGTATCTGGCATTTCAGCCGGAGGGGTCCAATCCAGGGCCATTAGGTGTCCTTTACCACGGGTAAAGTTACCATCTAAATGTAATATTTGTGTTCCGGGACTTTCGACACAGTTACATGGCCATTGTATGCCATCTCCTTGAATTTTTTTGAAGGTAATGCCTTCGAAAAATGGTGCTAAAGGTGCAACTTCGTTATCCCATAGTTCCTGTCCGCTATCGGATTCCCAATTTTGACCGAAACGCTTAGCAATCTGTTTGAAGATCCACCAGTTAGGCATTGCCAGTCCAGGAGCATCTTTTACTTTTCTAACTAAACTGACTCTTCTTTCACAGTTGGTGAATGTTCCTTCGTCTTCACTCCAGGCTGCGGCCGGCAGCACAACATCTGCATACTGAGTGGTTTCTGTTTCGAAGATATCGTTACACACAATAAATTCTGCGGCTTCCAAACATTCGATGACATGAGAAATATCTGGTTCTGTTCCGACAATGTTCTCGCCAAAGATGTACAACCCTTTCACTTCTTTGGTTTTCAAACCGCTGATCATATCCGGAATCATCAATCCGTTTTTATCAGGCAGGTCTTCCACGCCCCAGGCCTTTTCGAATTTCGCCTTGGCTGCAGGGTCGGTCACCTGTTGGTAGCCATGATATACATTGGGAAGTGCCCCCATGTCACAGGCTCCCTGAACATTATTCTGGCCTCTTAATGGATTAACCCCGGCATTTTCTTTTCCGATATTGCCTAAGACCATTTGTAAGTTTGCAACCGACATTACATTGTTTGTTCCACAGGTATGCTCGGTAATTCCCAGGGTATACATTGCCATTCCCGGTTTGTTTGCTGCAAGCATTCTGGCAATCTTAATAATTTGTTCTTCTGACACACCACTGATTTCTGATACTCTCTTTGGTGGATACTCCAGAACCTTTTCTTTTAACGCTTCCCAATTATCGCAGTGATTGTCTACAAATTCTTTATCATAGAGATCTTCGGTGATGAGCACATTCATCAGTCCGTTTAAGAAAGCTACATCCGAGCCTACATTTATTTGAGCATATTCATCGGCATAATCAGCAAGCCGGTGTCTTCTTGGATCGACAACGATTAACTTCGCACCGTTTCTTTGTCCATTTTTTACAAAGGTAGCCGCAACCGGATGAGCTTCTGTCATATTCGATCCAATAACGAACAACATATTGGTGTTAGCCATTTCACCGATAGAGTTGGTCATCCCACCAGTACCAAATGAAGTGATCAAACCTGCTACCGTCGGTGCATGACAGACTCTTGCACAATGATCGATATTTGCAGATTTAAAGGCAGCTCTGAATAACTTCTGCATCTGGTAAGAATCTTCGTTAATACTTCTTGCACAGCTGATTCCGCCAACGGCATCCGGACCATCTTTTTCTATGATCCCTTTGAATTTTGAAGCGACCAGGTCCAGGGCTTCATCCCAGGAAGCTTCCCGAAAAACGCCATTTTCTTTGATGAGAGGTGATGTCAGTCTTTCCTTCGAATAGATAAAGTCATAACCATAACGGCCTTTGACACAAAGTCGTCCTTTATTTGGAAGGGCCTCTTTGACTCCGGTAACTTTTATAATTTCGTCACCTTTCATGTGAAGATCCAACTGGCAGCCCACACCGCAGTATGCACAGGTTGTTCGCACATGTGTGGTTTCCCATGTTCGTGCCTTACCGATGGATTTTCGATTGGTAAGAGCCCCGACCGGACAAGCCTGAACGCACTGCCCGCACTGAACACAGGTCGATTCTCCCATGGGAATGTTATTATCACAGATGATAGTGGATTCACTTCCTCGGTAACCAACCGATAAAACGTCATTGCAGGCAATATCATTACAGGCGGTGACGCATCTTCGGCAGAGGATACATTTTCTATTATCTCTGACGATCATGACACTTGAATCATCTATTGTAGCCTTATCCATACTTTCCATAATGAATGGCGGCGTTTCTATTCCTAATTCGTAGGCGATTTTTTGAAGACTGCATTCCCCGCTTTTCTCACAGGCAAGGCAATTATGTTCGCCATTTGATAACAACAGGTTGATAATATTATGACGGGCACTTAATACACTTTCTGATTCAGTATTGATGACCATGCCATCCGCTGCTTTCGCTGCACAGGCTGAGAACAGTGTTCTGGCACCTTCTACCTCAACGACGCAAATTCTACAGGTAAAAGTATCGTGAATCCCGTCCATGTGGCAAAGGGTTGGAATGTATATGTTATTTTCTGTTGCTACCTGAAGAATCGTCTTATCTTCTTCAGCTTTCAATTTTATATTATTAATGGTTAAAGTAATCATTGATAACCTCCTTATATATTAATTATTTTGTTATGGCATCAACTGGGCATTTTTCGAAGCATACGCCGCACTTGATACAAACATCCTGGTCGATAACAAATGGTATTTTTTCTTTTTTAGACCCACTGATGGCTTTTACCGGACAATTCTTAGCACATTTCCCGCAACTTATACATTTGTCCTCGACAATTGCATAGGCCAGTAAACTCTTACAATAACCTGCCGGACATCGGTGTTCCTTAATATGGGCTTCATACTCATCTCTAAAATATCTTAGGGTACTCAGGACCGGATTTGGCGCCGTTTGACCAAGTGCACATAGCGAAGATGCCTTTATATCCTTGGCAAGGGACTCTAATTCGTCAATATCGGTCATTTTTCCTTTACCCTTTGTAATATTGTCTAGTATTTCCATCATTCTTCTGGTTCCTAAACGACAAGGGGTACATTTTCCACAGGATTCATCCACCGTAAATTCCAAAAAGAACTTGGCAATATCTACCATGCATGTGTCTTCATCCATAACAATGAAACCGCCAGAGCCCATCATAGCAACTAGTTCAATTAATGTTTCATAATCAATGGGTGAATCAATATGCTCTGCCGGAATACATCCTCCTGAAGGACCACCGGTTTGAACCGCTTTAAATTTCTTGCCATCAGGTATACCACCGCCAATATCATAGATAACTTCTCTGAGAGTTGTTCCCATGGGAATTTCTACTAAACCGGTATTATTAATTTTTCCGCCAACAGCGAATACCTTGGTTCCCTTGCTCTTTTCAGTACCCATACTGGCAAACCACTCTGCACCTTTTAACATGATCACAGGAATATTTGCCAATGTTTCAACATTGTTTAGGATGGTCGGTTTTTGCCAGAGACCTTTTTCGGCTGGGAATGGTGGTCTGACTCTTGGCTCTCCTCGTTTACCTTCAATTGAAGTCATCAGGGCAGTTTCTTCACCACACACAAATGCGCCTGCACCCAGTCTGATTTCAAGATCAAATTTAAAGCCGGTCCCTAATATATTATCGCCCAGCAGTCCATATTCTCTTGCCTGATCAATGGCAATCTGAAGTCTCTTTACTGCAATGGGATACTCTGCCCGCACGTAGATGAAACCGTAGTTTGCACCAATGGCGTATCCGGCAATGGTCATCGCTTCCAGAACGGAATGAGGATCTCCTTCCAGAACACTTCTATCCATAAATGCCCCGGGGTCACCTTCATCAGCATTACAGCAAACATATTTTTGTTCATTATCCTGTTGTGCGGCAAATTCCCATTTAGTCCCTGTTGGAAAGCCTCCGCCGCCTCTTCCTCTGAGTCCTGATGCCTTAATTGTATCAACTACATCCATGGGTTTCATTTCTGTCAATGCTTTTCCCAATGCCTTATAGCCATCAAAGGCAATGTATTCATCAATTAACTCCGGATTAATGACGCCACAATTTCTCAGCGCAACTCTTAACTGCTTTTTGAAAAAGCTGGACTTCTCAATCGCATATTCACCTTCAATCAAAGTAGTTCCCTGTTCCAGTAATCTTGTAACGATTCGTCCCTTTAATAAATGTTCCTGTACTATTTCTTCTACATCTTTCACTTCAACTCGGTAATACATGGTACCTTCTGGATAAACAACCATAATGGGACCTTCTGCACATAAGCCAAAACACCCTGTCCTAACAACCTTAATTTCATTATCAAGCTTATTTTTTACCAAATTCTTATCTAATTCAGTGATTATATTTTCAGAATTTGAAGAAGTACAACCGGTACCACCACAAACCAAAACATGTGAACGAAACAATTGCATGTAGTAATCCTCCTTTTAAAATTTAATCTATAGCTCTTCTTTCAAGGTGTAATCCGTACATATCCTGCCGTTGGCAATATGCTCAAAAACAACAATGGCAGCTTTCTCGGCCGTCATATTCACATAGGTCACCTTTTTTCCATCTTTATCAATCACATCTACAATCGGTTCTAATCTGCAGACACCGATACAACCGGTAGCCGAAACATTAATATTGTGTAGGTTTCTTTTTTGAATTTCAGAAACAAAAGCGTTCATTACTTCTCTTGCCCCGGCGGCGATTCCGCAAGTTGCCATACCAACAACGACTCGAATCGAATCAGTGCCAGCTCTCATTCCTATTTCATCCAAAGTTTTTCTTCTGATTTTTTCTAATTCTGCGAGTGTTTTCACTGAGCAATCCCCCGATCATCAATTTTACAGTCTTCTATAATTCCACCAACATCGTCTTTTGTTAAACGTCCATAAACTCGACCATTCACAGTTAAAACCGGTGCCAATCCGCATGCGCCCAAACATCGGCACTCTTCAAGCGTAAACTCACCGTTTTCAGTGGTTTCACCAATGCCAATATCTAGTTTCTCTTTTAGGCTATCTAATATTGGACCAGAACCTTTGACATAACAGGCTGTTCCCATGCATATGGAAATTTGATATTTGCCCTTTGGTTTTAAAGAAAAATGGGAGTAAAAAGAAATCACCCCAAAAACCTCTGCAAGTGGAACATTCATTTCTTTAGCAATTTTCACCTGTGCTTCTTTAGGCAAATATCCATATAAACCTTGTACCTCATGTAATACAGGGATCAGTGCTCCTTTGGCATTCTTATGCTTTGCAATGATTTCCTTAACCAAATTGTCTCTTTCATCTTTTTTCACGCAACTGCTTGCATTTGTGTTCATAAATCCGCCTCCTTAAAGTTTTTTGTTTTCCATATTCATTAATTTTCAAAAAAATAAACTCCAATCTGATGTAGATAGGAGTCCCAAAAAAACCATTGAGAAGGATTACATATTCAATAATCCTAAAATAAATACAAAAACAAAAAACATCATGAAAATAAATCTATGAATATTTTATCTTTTCATCATTCTCTAGTTTTCCCCTTTCCACAATGGGAGATAGAACCGTTTCCAGTAATACCCTATGGTCTATAGCTCATAAATATACAAAAATATATCCTTAGATTTTATAGCTTCGGAGTTATTAAATTTTCTATTTGAATCATAACTTATTGTTAAATATTTGTCAATACCCCATTATGGTTGAATTTTTGTAAAAATATATATTTTACTGATTTATTTCAACAATATATTTATTTATTACTTTTCAAATAAATATATTTTATTTTAAAGCATCTTTTAGTAAAATTTATTGTTACATTTATCCTTTATATTCTTTTTTTAAGTTTCTAAATATATTTATGTTTTTTTTGACTTCTCATAAAATCCTTCATAGCTATTGGAAGGAAGGATCCTGCCCTGATAAAATTATCCTTCAAGCGATGAAAGGCATCTGAATTTGAAGTTATTGCCTGAGCAATCCATAAAGCTGAAATTAAGATAATCCGTACTTTAAGTGGGTAGAAGTCCATAAAACCCGTTGAAAAGGATTATCTATTCTAAAATCCCAACACAATCCCAAAAACAACGCCATAGATTTTATCGCTTCTGCGTTATAAAATATTTGATTCGAATCATAACTCGTTGTTAAATTTGTGTCAATCAAGTCATTAAAATTGATTTTTGTAAAATGCTATATTTTACTGTTTAATTTTCGAACATGCGTTATTTATAACTTTTATTGTAGTGTAAATTTATCTTACAACAACTTTATTTATTAATTATTGTTATAATCACTCTTTTAATTCTATTTTTGCGAATTTTTTGTTATTTTGCAAATGTTTTTATGTGTTTTTCTTTTTGACTTCTAACAAAATAATTCATAGCTATTGCAATGAATCATCATTTACTGATAGAATTATCCGGTAAGCGATGAAAGGAGTCTGAATGTGAAGTTATTGATTGAACAATCCTTAAGTTGTAGTGAAACAGAAATTAGAATAACCTGTGGTTTAATGGATGATCGCTTAAAACGGCTCATTGAAGAGATCCGACTATATTCATTTTCCATTGCTGCAAAAAAAGATGGCACCACCATCTCCATACCACTGGAAGAAATATACTACTTTGATTCTGCGGACAATCAGACGTTTCTCTACATGGACAATCAAGTCTATCCCTGTAACAAGAAACTCTATGAACTGGAAGTTCAACTTGCAGATACCACATTTATGCGCATCAGTAAAAACTGTATTTTGAATACCACGGTAGTTGGTTCCGTTCGGACCCAATTCAGCGGACGTTTGGAAGCGACCTTAAAAAATGGTGAGAAGCTTCTTGTATCCAAGCACTACCTCAAAGATTTTCGCGATAAATTTGAATAAAGGGAGGGTAAGAAATGATAAAAAAGATACTGATTATTATGTGCAGCAGTTTTACTGCAATTGTTCTGTTTTTTATTCTGTTTTCTAAATTAGGTGTCATCATACCGTTTTCTGAAGATGTTACTCTTCAGTTATTTATTATGTGCCTAAGCATTGCCATCCTTATGTTCATTTCCGATATAATCGAAGCACGTCTTGATGTCTCTTCCATTTTTGCGGATGCATTAATCCGGGTACTCATTTGCTACTCTGTTGTCTTTGTTCAGGGCTGTCTGTTTGGCATGTTTCCTTTTTCCTGGATTTCATTTATCTATATTACTCCGGTTTTAATTCCCGGATTTCTTGTTACCTATAGCATCTCCTATTTTACCTGCGTTGAATATTCCAATGCAATTAACAAAAGCATTAAACGTAAACAAAAATAATAATTGTTGCTTTGTCTGCAATCTGAGCCGCCGGATTTCGTCGGCTTTTTTTGCCTTTTGTCATTTCACCACCCCATTTTGTCACCTTAACACATCAGCTATTGAAAAGGAAAAAATGGCTGCTATGATAGAAGAAATGAAAGGGGTAACAACATGCAAAATATAATTACCGTTAAAAATTTAAAAAAGACCTTCGGAGATTTGAAGGCCGTCAAGGGCATCGACTTCTATGTGGAACCGGGAAAGCTTTTCGCTTTTTTAGGACCCAATGGCGCAGGTAAATCAACCACCATTGATATCCTATGTACGCTGCTAAAACCGGACAGCGGCGAAATTAAAATTGATGGTCATGTTCTCGGGAAAGACGATGATGCCATCCGAAATACCATCGGAGTGGTTTTTCAGGACAGTGTGCTTGATCCTCTTCTAACCGTCCGGGAAAACTTAACCACCCGGGCCCGGTTTTATAAAATGAACAAACGTGCCCTCAAAGAAGCCGTGGAAAAAGCAGCCCTCACAGCGGATGTCATGGCCTTTATGGATCGCCCTTACGGGAAACTATCCGGGGGCCAGCGGCGGAGAGCCGATATTGCCCGAGCTTTGGTCAACACCCCTAAAATTCTGTTTTTGGACGAACCCACAACCGGCCTTGATCCCAAAACCAAGGAAAGCGTGTGGCAAACTATTTATGATCTGCAAAAGAAAACCGGAATGACGATTTTTCTCACCACCCATTATATGGAAGAGGCTGCCACCGCTGATTTTATCATCATCATCAACCAGGGGCAGATCGTTGCCAAGGGAACCCCCTATAATTTACTGGAAAAATACAGTTCCGATACCATGCGCTTCAAACCCAAAAACTTAGATGCCATAAAGTCCCTGCTGGACAATGAACAGTTAAACTACAGAGAAAAAAATGGCTTGATCATTGCAGATCTTACTGAAACCATGGCCTCTATTCCCATTCTGGAAAGAGCCAGGCCATTTTTGGAAAGCTTTGAGGTGATTCACGGGTCCATGGAGGACGTGTTTTTAAACATTACAGGAGGAGAATACGATGCTTAATCTTGCACAACGTAATTTAAAAATCTTTTTTCGCCAGAAAAGCGCGGTTTTCTTTTCACTTTTAGGAGTCTTTGTTATTATCGGTTTGTATGTGGTTTTTCTAGGGGATGTTTGGTCAGATAATTTTAAAGATCTGTCGGAAATCAATACCCTCATGAATAATTGGATCATGGCCGGAATTGTTTCTGTTACCGCCATTACCACCACCATGGGGTCATTTGGTATTATGGTAGAAGACAACGTACAAAAAAACAGCAAAGATTTCTATGCTTCGCCGATTAAGCGCAGTAAAATTGTTGGCGGCTACGTTTTAAGTTCCTATTTAATTGGCCTGTTGATGAGTATACTGGCCTTTATTCTGGGCGAAGCCTATATCGTGTTCAGCGGTGGAGAATTGCTGCCCTTATTGGCAATGCTTAAGATCTTAGGTATTATTTTGCTTTCCGTGATGATGTCAAGCTCCCTGGTATTTTTCATCGTCAGCTTTTTTTCCAGCAGTAGTGCCTTCGCAACGGCCAGCACCATCATCGGAACCCTGGTTGGCTTTCTCACCGGGATTTATCTCCCCATTGGGGCCCTGCCCGATGGTGTTCAATGGGCCATTAAACTATTTCCCGTTTCCCATGCCGGAGCATTAATAAGGCAGGTCATGATGGAAAATCCCATGGCCACAAGCTTTGCCGGGATACCACAAAACTATCTCACTGATTTTCAAAATATGATGGGAGTTACCTATACCTATGGAACCTTTACCGCAACCGCAACTACCCATATTCTGGTCTTGATTGGTACCACGGTAGTGTTTTTAGGACTAGCACTTATTAATGTATCCCGGAAACCATCCTTCTAAATCTTACAGTGTGTGACTGAGGGAGACTTTCGCCTTGACTGGTATGTCTACGATAAAATAAGCCCTATCAATCCGGATGGATTGATAGGGCTTATTTTTGAAATTCTGCTTTTGTATGTTTATTTCCTATGAAGCACTACATTCGGGCAGCCTTCAAAGGCTTTATCACTGATCTCTTTAATCGTTGTCGGTAAATATACATCTTTTAAATTAACGCAGTTATATGATTACTTTATATTTGTGTAACTTCGAATATGCCCCTTAAAGTTGGGCTTTTTGATGCTTTTTTAAAAAATCTTAATTTACACAGTATTACGGCATAAATTATATGATTTTTAAACATCTCCACTTTATGCTTACTTTATTTTTGTGTAATCCTTTTAACATCTGTTCGTCACTTTAAATATTATTAATGTGTCTATTGGGATACCAAGTCACATTTATTTAGGATCTGGATATTGAGAAGTAAACCCATAGTTTTTCTGCAATAAAAAAGAGCAATCAATTTGCTCTTTTTACCTTGTTATTTAAAATCTCATTATAAAAACATCTACTGTTATTTGAATACCCTATATTTATAACACAATTAAATTTTTAAAACTCGAAATAAATTACGGTTATGGGCATCCATTTTTAATTTTTCAGTGTCATTTGCAAACCACTACTGTGTCAACGTGAACATCCCACGCAATTTAATTCACGAGTGTTTTATTTTTTTAAGAATTCTTCCACTCTTTTTAAGTTTTTAAGTTTTTAAGTTTTTTAGTCATTATCCATTAGTTCATATTTTTGGTATCCAGGGATTTTTGTTAATAAATCAAGTAATTCTACTGCTTTTTCTTTACCCTCACTATTGAGTTTTTCATAATGATGCAAAAGCGATGGAGTACTTAGATCATCTTCCGAATCTGCGTTTTCATACTCTATTAATGCTTGATCGAAGTCTAAATCTGAGATATATTCTGGGTTCTTCATCCAAAACGGCATCTCAAATTCTTCACCAAATACTGCTGAATAAATATTTTGTAATTCTTCATTTGTTGGTATTATCGTTCCTTCTTCAATTGATCGGTAACGATTTTCTGTAATTCCGGATTTTTCTATGATTTCTTCAATTGATGTTTGAGTTGCATTTCTAGTTCGAATTATTTTAGACTTAATAGGAACTTCTCTCTCCCCTAATAGATCTTTAACTTCTACCTCTATTGCTTTAGCAATTTTTATTAAGTTATCAATTTTTGGTCTCCTTTCACCGAGTTCGTATCTTCGGATAGTTACTTCGTTTAAATCAGTTAGATCTGCAAGTTCTTTTTGAGTTAATCCTCGTTCTTTTCTTATCTTTCTAATAATTTCATAGCTTTTCAACTAATTCACCTCAATGTTATTTTAACATATTTTTCTTAAAAAAAGACCGAACCGGTAGTATATTTTCAAATAATAAGACCGTTTTAAGAAAAAAATGATAATATATTTCTAATATCAAAAACAATTTTGAAATGTTCTTAGTAACATTACGTTCCTGAATGTTCTTTTTCAAGATAAAATGTCAGCAGAATTTTGTTTATAATAATACATTTATATGAAAGGGCTTTAAAATGATTACGATAAAAGAACTAAAAATGAACAATCAGAGCATTTTTATGCGAACTTATGCAACAAGCAATAATGTTGTTTTAGAAGAAAGAACCTTTTATTATAGACTTTATAAACCCAAAATAGAAGAATATACAAATTTTGTTTTATATGATGACAATATGTGTGCCATTTCAACTGCATTTGATTATTTGAACATCGAGCTTGCAACTTCTTCTTATAACACAAGAGAACAATATGCCCATGCTTTGCGTTTATTGTACTGCTTTTTAGACATTACCAACACAAAATTAGGCAATATGAAGAAAAGCAGTATTGATAGACTTATATATTTTTTATTAGGTTATTCTCCCAATAATGGTAGCTTCAGTGTCGATATGTTAACTACGAGAAAAAATGCAACAGTAAATGGCTATCTGTCTGTGTATAGAGATTATCTTTCATTTTTAGGTATTAACTGTGCCCCATTATTTGATAATTATATAATCAAAAGAAAAGGAATTGATCCAATTTCCGAAAACTCTACAGATACATCTCATTACATCAGCAATCTAAAAACTGGAACTCCAGTTAATCGTGTTCCAAAATACATTTCAATCTTTGAATTCTCTAAAATTATAGAACTATGCCGCAAAGACAATAATTTATTGGCAGAATGCATTCTTAGATTGTTGTTTCAGTTTGGTTTAAGAATAGGAGAAGTCCTTGGCCTAACATGTGAGGACTTAGTTGAAATAGAGATTGATGGCACTTTATATCCCGTCTTGTTTATTCGTAACCGGGTTTCAGATTCTTCGTGTCAGAAGGCAAAAAGTTGTATGAATATTTACAGTAGAAATCAATACAATAGCAAAAACTACATAACAAAAAGCTTAGGATATCAAGTTATTATAATTACTTGGGATATCTTTGAATTATTAAATGAATCCATTGAATTGTTTCACGGGAAAGCCCGAAAACACAATCTTATAAGGTACAACAATAGTGTTCGTGCAGATACAACTATACAAAATAAATACGCAACGGATAATTATTATATCTTTTTAAATTCTTATGGCAAGGTTTTAACTGCACAAACATGGAATAAATATCTTAAAAATATTTTTAAACTTGCTGGAATTATGATAGATAGAAAATACAAAGAAGCTAGTCTTAATCACCGATTTCGACACGGTTTTGCCATGTTTCACGTTCAACATAGAAAAACACCGCTTCTTGAATTAAAGGAGTTGATGCGTCATGCATGTATTTCATCGACGATGATCTATTATAATCCCACCGAAGAAGATGAAGCTAAAATTAAGAATAATTATGTAACCCAGCTTTATGAGCTAATTCCAACATTGAAAGAGGGGTATAAATATGCCCAGATTAAATGAACAGACGGTTTACGACCAGTATCAGAAACAAATCAACTCAATTTGTGACATCCACATCAGAGCATTCGTCGAAACCTTGTGGAAAGATGCGTTACCTAAAACGCAAAACGGAAAAATAACCACCATTGATAAAAGAAAACGCAAGCGATTATTTGCATTTGGGGAGGCTATAGGAGCTCAATATATAGAAAACTTAACATGGAACAGACTATGCAAAATAGTAGAAAACGCCCCTTTTGCTGCCCCAGGAGTCTGTAAGCTTTTATGCTTTCTCTTGGAAAATAATTTATATTTAGGCGACCATAAAGAAAAACTTTCTGAAATAAAAGAATGTTTTACTATTTCTACCATGACTTATTCTACTTCTCAACATATATTTAACTATGATGAAATTGAAAAGCTTTATTACTTCCGGCCTAATCATTTAGAATTAGGTAGAAAGTATAACGGTCCAAGATTTATTTTTATAAATTTTGAGATTAAATCAACAAGAGAGCTACTATTCATTTTTTTTGCACAGGATAATCCTGGCGGCAATTCTTTTTCATATGATTTTTACACTAGTTTTGGTGAAAGTCTTGGAAACGATTCTTCCGAAATTAATAATTCCAATGATTTCAATTATAGCACTTATCAAACCCAACTAGATTTCTTCCTGAAATCAAACCTAAAAAATGTCAAAGATATTATCTTAGTTCTAAAAAGATTTTATATTTATTTATCAGATATTTTGAACGTGGAAGTATTTAAAAAAACAGATAATATTGAAATCAATTTTCTTAAAAGAAAAGACTATGCTCAACGGATGATTGATAATTTTGAGCCCATTTATTACAATCCTTATGCCCCGATACCGAAATCCAATAAATGGATTTTACATATCAATGGCAATGAGAGAAATGGTACAAGTTCAAATGCAACAACAACAAAAGTTTTTGATTTTGAACAAATTGATTCATTGTTTTATCGAAAACTAGTAAAGCAGTTTATTTGGGAAAATGATAATATGAATTTCGGATCAAAGTACTTTTACTTATATAATCTTCAACCCATATTAAATTTTATAAGCAATTTTAAAAAAAAGCTGCACTTCCCAAACCCAAAAGAAGATCACTTCAATATTCAAGAAATTGTACTCCTGCAAAATTGGATTAACAAAACCATAAAAAATAATGGCCAAAAAAACTTATTAATAACAAAAATTAAAAATTTCATAGGTATTCAACAAAAGCAAGGAAATATTAAACTCGAGGATTTGGCACTAGAATATCTAAATGAATACCCAAGAAATAATCTTAACTCAGCATTGGCAATTCCAGATTTTGATCTTGAAAAAATCAACTCAATAATGTTGAAACATTTAAATGATTCGTACCGCAACCAATTATGTTATGCTATTTTTCATTTCTGTTTGCAAACAGAGTTTCGAATCTCTCAAATATGCAATTTAAACGTTAATTGTATAGTTCCAACGCTAAAAGTTAGCCAATACAAAATCGTCACAACCAGTAAAACATCCAACGGTCAAACCTACACTTCGGTAATATCTGATATAACAAAAGCACATTTGGATGAAATTATTCAAAACTCAGAAAAGATCAGATCTGAGTGCACGAACGAAAATGTTTCCCATTATCTTTTCCTGCATAAGGGAGACCAAAACAAATTTAAGCCAATCGACGCTCAGATCTTCAGAACATTCTTAAGCAAATGTTGCACTGAAGCCGGGATTAAAAACTATACTCCAGGCAACCTTCGTGACACTCACATGACAAAAGCAGAAGAATATCGTATGCGAAACGATGATAACGATGCTGTTTTAAGTGTATTGTCTGGCCATCGCCATGTTGATACAACTCATAACCATTACATTCAGACGCAATTAATAAAAATGCTTGAGTCTACTTTCGGTATTATTATTGGTGACATTGATATAAACGGAAATATTGTTGAAAAAATAGCAGATGCAAAAATATTAAATCTGGAACATACCACTGAGCAGGGCTGTGGATATTGTCGGCTAGAGCAGTGTGAAGTTCACAATGGGATATCTTGCTTATTATGCAAAGATTTTATTACAACATTAGAACACCAAAGTGATTTTGAAAATGCTCTTCTAAAAATAGATAACATCATTTCTTCAGCACCAACGCTACATGATAAAGAAGACCTACAAAATATAAAACGGTTATTCGCAGCGTATCTACTACAAATAATGAAACTTAAGGTGGAAAATAATGCTAAAAAACAGTCAATCTAAAACACCGTTCAACTTTTCCGGCATTGAATGGACCATTGATCCGGACTTTCATTTTGGCCTTGAAAACGCCAAATATATAGAAGCTCTGATTGACGATATTAAGCTTCTACCAATAAAACACGTAAATATTGAATTCTCAAGCAATAGATGGGATTTCAGTCCATGTTTTAATGCTCGCAATAGTATAAATCTTGTTTTTAATTTTGAGACTATCCCAATAGTGTTTTTAAAAGAGCTAAAATTCTACGTATTATTAAGCATACTGAATAAACAACATACAACCAAGAAGCTAAAAATCTCAACAATATGTAACGGATTCAGGATTCTAAAGCCTTATCTTAAATTTTTGGACACTAAAGGAATATCTTCCATTCGATCTACTAATAACCGTAATATCATTGATTACATGAATACAAAAGTTCATTTGTCATTCAGTTCGATCGAACGTTTTTACTTTTTTATAATTAAATTTTATTACTTCTTCAAAGTTAATTATAACTACAAAATTCAAGTGGATCTAAAAGTATTATCATCCAAGAGAAAAGAGTATCAAACTATGACTTCTCTAACCCATGATAACAATAAAACCCCTGACATTCCAAGTGATTACTTTAATAAAATAGTTTCGCTGATGATTGCTATAATGAGAGATTCAAAACAGAGTTACACATACCGATCAGTTGCTTGTATATACCTAATTATAAGTCAAACAGGACTCAGGATCAATGAAGTTCTCACCCTGGAAATTGATTCCTTAAAGTGTATATCACTACCAGATCTGAACATTGATGCCGATTTTTTAGCATACAAAAATTTCAAGTCTAGCAATGAGATTGAAGACTTCACATACGTCGATATTTTTGCCAACAAATTAACAAAAGAAGCTTTTGAGACGCTCGTGAAAATGAGGACAACACGTTCAAACAAAGATGGTAATTCTTATATTTATTTACCTGATGTTAAGCAACTACCTGGAAATTCAGGATCATTAAATAAAAATTTTCATAGATTACTTTTCGAAAAAACCAATTTTTCGAACCCTGAATTATTCTCTTATTCCGGGCTGCATACTGTAAAAGTTCTGGGAAAAGGTAGTGTTATTTCTCCAACAGCTAAACAATTCCGTGTTCATGTTTGTACTGCACTTTATCAACAAGGAGTACCCTTACTCTATATCAAAAAATATATGGGTCATTTATCTGATGAAATGCTGGGATATTATGTGCGCCCTAAAACACAAAAACAAGAAGATGCTGAATTTTCCAACAAACTATTGACTGATCTCACCTTAAATCAAGTGTCGCTACTTGGAAATAACGCACATGATATTCAAAAAAATATTGATGCTTTTATCAATACGAAGGATTGGGACATTAAAACTGATCTGAAAGAAATTATTGAAGAGTTAAATGGTCAATTTGTTATAAGAGCCAAGAGAGGGGGTGTCTGTATTAAGACATCATTTCGAGAATGCTCAAAAGATTCACGCACTAATGAAATGTTTTGTGCTTATAATGTCTGTCCTAATTTATTTCACTTTTATTACATGTGCGATGTAACACTTGAAGATTTTAGAATAACACAAAAGACATTCCAATATAATGCCACTAACGGACATAAACTACAGGCATCGAAAGAATTGAATAAATGTAAAGATATATGCAAACGGAGATTAATCCCTGAATTGCAAGATTTAAAAGCTAAAATTGATTTGCTTGGAATAGAAAACATTTTACAACAACATTCTAATTTGTCTCAAATTATTTTCAACTATGATGAAATTCTCGAGGAGGTTAAACGATGGACCAAGAAAACATTTTAGTAATTATTAAATCAAAATTGTTAGATATCGGGTATAGCTATGAAGAACTTCCACAAAACCAGCAAAAACACATCGAAAAGATTGGTGGCGAAATTACAAAACGACTAATTTCTCAAAAATCGGCTTTAAACCAGATTAAGGAAAACAAAATTTCAGTGTCCTCCATAACCCATTCGGTTGGAATTTCAAGAAAAACAATCTACAATAACACCGTTTTAAAAGAATATATCGAAGTAGCTGAAACACAATACGATGAATGCATTCCAACTAATAAATGCGACCAGAATATAAAAGAACAACTAATCATTTCAAGAGAAATCATCAACAAAATGGTAAAAAGGGATATTCATCTTGAAAATACAAGATTTGAAATTGACAGTTTACTTAAAGAAATTCAAAATTATAAAGAAGAAACTCGAGTTCTAATCGAAAGAAATATCGAATTATCTAATCAACTTAAAGAAACCAAACGATTCATGGTCATAAAATAGCAATAATTTACAAAGATTAATGCTTACTTAGGTGAGTTATTATCCATGAATTTAATCATTTGTCGATTATTCTATTGGGAACAGCAGATTTTTAAACATTTTTAAAGTTGAATCCAAATCCTGATATTCATATTAAATGCCAAATCAATATTTTGGAGAGTGTTAAAATTAAACAATGAAATCGTGGAGTGGTTCTCCATAAATACAAACTTACTTGTAAACCAAAAAAACAGAGGTTAGGAAACCTCTGTTTTTTTGTGGAATACCTCGTGAATCTTATAATGTTAATTGGTTTTATCAAAGATCGATAAATAAAAAACATTAACCGCCGTCCAAAATAGATTAGTGTTTAGCTTACTTTACATCAAAATGATTCGCTTGTCTATCCTCTTTTTAAATATATTGAACATTTCACGCTAATGATACCAACGATATTCAATTGGATACCGGCAGTACACACGTTGAACATACTGACAAGAATTTACAAATTAATATTGACTATTCTACTTCAATTTTCGAAAATACACAAGACTTGAATCACTCCCAACAAAAATACTCTATTTATAGTAACTTGAAATTAGGTGGCTCATTAAATCCATCCTCTTTTATGGCGAGAACTAAATTAAACAAAACTTCACTTACGATACTTTGAGGAACATCCTTGTTTCGTGCATACTTTATAATATCCCATCCATTTTTCAGAGCACGCTCACCGTAGCCCTCCACTCCATGAATCGCGATATTTTTAGCATGAATTTTTGTAAATCGATGTTCAAGATAAGCTTTCGAAGCACTTGCAACTTCTTTCCAGATCAACGCATAAACCTGCGAAACAGAGAAATTTTCTAGAAGCTTCTCAATAATAATATTTGTTTTCTTCCCAAATTGAGCGTTAAAACCAACACCAATTAATTGATATTCAAAATAAGCGATACACTCCTGCTTTGCGATATCTTTCCACAACACTAACGCTTCTTCTGAATTTACTTCAGAATTGTAACAATTTCCTAATAATAATTTTTTCACTAAAGAATCAAATCCGTCATCACAGGTTACATTAATGATATACCATGTTTTATAAAGATAGAAGTTTTGTGGAAAATCATCCAGGAAATTGAAATTTCCATTTTGATCTTCCCAAACGAAAGCAGTTATATCAGAAATCGGGCTTGGAATTAATATACTGTGTTTTATTAATTCAGAATATATCAGAGTTGTATATTGATCTGAGGGCGAAAGTGGCTTATCATAAGCGAAGGATTTCAAAGGCTGAACTTGCCTGGTTGAGGTATAATTTTCAACAAGCAATGATTTGCAAATTGTGCTCAAAAATACTTTATGTTTAAAACATAATTTATCAAAATCTAAAGGAATATTATTATCGATGTTAAAAGCATTTTCTATGACTTCATGAATTTCCCCTATTCTTTTTTCTCTAGCTTGTCTTTCTTTTTCTTTTCTTTCTTTTGCAATTTTTTTTAAAGATAAACAATAGTCACAAGTACAATGTCCTGACGGATTATTAGTGTGACCACAATTCAAACAGAAAAGATCATAAATCTTTATAGGCACTTTATTATTTTTTGATTTTTGATTTGAGTATTGAGGACTTCCACAATTTGGACATGGATGATCCTGATGAGAAATCGGAGGAAATAATTTAATTAATTTAGATGGGGATATATGGATATCAAATTCTTCAAGTAAGGCTTTCACATTTTCATTTTGATAGTATCGCTGGATTAGTTCATTTATTTGACTTTCCGATAAATGGGATAAGTCTTTATGAATTATTTCTTGGCTCATTTTTTTTCCTCATATTTGAAATAATTATACAAATTTTATTATGTTGATATAATGTAATTTAAAAGCCTTCTTGATTAATCCAATAATTCATCATTCAAAAAGGAATATACATTATTTCTCAAGTAGATTCGTTTAATTTTCAACTTAATGATTTTAGACTATACCTGCACTCTATTTTCAAAGCCAATCTATAATAATTCGAACAATGAATAAGCACCAAAAATAATACCTTGAGTATTAAAAAAGCAAATACAATATCTATAGTATATCAGAACAACTATTTGATATCAATAGTATATAGAAAATTAGAAAAAATACTTATAGACTGTATCAAAAGGGGTGAGTCTATGAGTGATCTAACGAACAAACTTGGTAAACGTATCCGTAACTATAGACTAAAGCTTGGTTTTAGTCAGGAGCAACTGGCCGAAAAATCCTGTTGTCATCCGACCTATATTGGTCAAATTGAAAGAGGAGAGAAAAATCCTACCATTGATAGTATAGAAAAAATTACAAGAGCTTTGGGAATCTCTCTTTCTCAATTACTTGAAAAAATAGATTTCGAAAATCATTCTGAAAATCAAATTGCCGAAAAATGTTATGAGCTTATTTTGTCAAAAAATCACATTGAACAGAAAAGCATATATTGCATTCTCGTGGAACTTGACAAATATAAAGATGAATAGAATTAAACCATTTAAAATAAGAAAACGCGATCTTCCTGATACAATTAGTTTGAAATTAAGATAGAGGGGCCATTCCCGGGTATCATTTGCCGGTCGATGTAAATGACATAACAACCCAAAAGGATGGTTTTCTCTGTGATGGCCTCAAGCTTTGAGTATTCCAATGGAATAGTGCATGCGGGTGCACTATCTGAGTGGAATACTCACAAGCTTTAACCAGGTCAGGTTTCGGGCTTTTTTTTCATCGTCACTGAGGATGATCTAGATATCATAGAGCTTCTCGAGTTCTTTGTATTACTCTTTAAGACGACTGATACGCTCCATCACTTTAGTGGACACTTTGATATGCCTGGTTTCAATGACATGTTTTTATTTTTCAATATCCATCAGAAACCGTTTTTCTCTGGCACTAAGCATGGCATTTTCTATGTCATCCCGTTTTGTGCTGAGCACCAGGATCCGGGTGCCGGTTTCGGTGAGGATGGATCGGGATACACACTGGCTTTTTTTCGGATGGTTTCCCGTCCTGTCGCAGCTAGGTTTGCGGCCACAGGTCAGACCCAGTCAAGGATTCCCTTGATTTCTTCAAATGCTGCGGTATAAGCCTTTTTCAATACAATGATTGACATACCATTCTGCATCAGCAAAAGTATAGGGAAATGGAAAAGCATCCCTTAATTTATCAGCTATTTTTTGATTGTTAGCATATTTGGCAACATCAGAAATAAAATCTCTTCGCCATTGTTCCAATGTAAAATTCATTAGCAATCTCCTTCTAAACAGACTTTGGGCATAACCGATAAGTGACGGTTAATGAATTTCGAAACCATTGTTCCCCTGTTCGAGAATTTTATTTAATTCCGTAATCTGTTTGTCATCGGGCTTGTTTTTAATAAAATTTAATTGTTTTGCAATATCACGTCTTAGTTTTAAAAAAGCTTCATCATTTAAATATTCCTCACTTGATATGTAACCTATGATCAACTCTTTAACTTGATCGATACTATCAAAAGATTTGCTATAATCTTCATATAATTTTTCAATATATTCTTCAGTATACATTTTTCTTTTCTTCATTAGTTCAGCAGCTTGGTTATTATGATAACTATACAAAGTTCTCAGTTTAAATGTCTTTAAATGTTTTTCTATATCCGCTTCTCTTTGTGTGCCATTCTGTAAAAACAACAGCTGAGATATTGGATCTATCTCAAATGAAAAAAAATCATTATAGTTATCTTCATATGGATTTATACTGCCAAAGCTAAAATCAATATCTTTTTTTAACGCTTGATTACATGTTTTGCATGTAGGTACTAAATTATACAGAGACATCGAAAAATATGGATATATGCTTTTGGGTAAAAAATGATCAAGATCTGCCCTTAATCTGCCTTGATCAGAATAAACTGGTGTTATGTATTGTCGATTACAATAGGGACAAACTCGTATTCCACTTTCCATAACAAATGCATATGGAGACCATTCTTCATCAAATAAATCAACCAATTTAAAGTTATCCATAGTCAAGTCAATATCCAGATTTTTTATTTTTTTTTCAAACTCTGAAACATTTAATTTAATTAGCTGATCATTCTGAAAAAAGGAATTTTTTATAATTGCCTTCAGTTCAGGGAATTTAACACTGAGAAAATCAATAATTTCATTTTCTACTTCAACACAAAATATTTTTTTATCAGTTCGTTTCAAAGCTCCTTTTTTTAGATAATAAAAGATATTTTTGGTACCAAATTTTTCATAGCCAAATAGACTGATTAAAAAATCTTTATAACTTTTTTTGTTATTGCTTTTTAGATTTCTAATACTCAAATTAATGGTCGGATAAAGACGTTCTATTTCTTCATATAGCTTTTTTAACTGAAGTGGTTTACCAATTGTAAAGATTTCAAAATTTTCTATAATGAAATCTTTGAATTTTTCCTGTTCATCTTTGAATTTTAATGTTTCAAATTTTAATGTTTTGTCTTTAAATTCAAAAATATCTGATCCTTTAATTTTAGGCAGTATATTATTTTCGCAATACAATTTATGTTTTCTTTCCACATCTGGAGATAAAGATAATTTTATCATTTTAAGCCTTTTCTCCTTTAGAATCTATAATATGCTGTATCATTTCCATTTGTTCCGTTTTTTCCAAATGATCAAAAGCGTTAATTAATTCTTTTAAACCATCAGATTGATAATCTTTTTCAATTCTTCTTATCCTTTTCTCAAATGATTTTCTGATAACTGGTTCACCTATTATATCAGTAATTTTTTTGCAATTGTCCATCTTACTTTTATATGAATCTGGATTTAAATACTTTTTTTGATTATCAGATTCAAGATCTAACAAATTATCATTTACTTCTGTAATTATTTTTTTTGAACGTTCACCCATAGTATCTTCAAGAAAAAAAGCATCATTATAAAGAGTATAAATATTTTGTGCAAATGTTTCTCTTTTTTCATTTGCTATTTTTCCGCTTTTTAGATATATGACATTGTCATTTGGAATATCTGATAGTATTATTGGTGAATGCGTTGTAAAAATTATTTGCACTTCTTTTTCTGCAAATTCTTCTTTTAACTCTTTTAAAAAAACATTTATAAAACGACGCTGCCATTCAGGATGGCAATATAAATCAATTTCATCTATCAAAATAATAACATTTCTATTAATTACACCATTTTTCAAACCTTTAATTAAATCGAAAAAAGGAATCATATTTAGCCATGAAAAAAAATTCAATATGGCCCGTTCCCCTGACGACATATCTTCAATAGCGACATTTAAATATTTCAATACAAAGAAACTACCAGAATTGGTATATTTTTCAATATATTCATAAACCTTCATCCAAGATTTTTCTGAACCTTCCCCGTTTAATCCGGTATGTGAATCACATGGTAATTTTATGATACCTAGATTATCACCAATGCAGGAAGTTACTGTTAAAATATCATCAAACTCCTCTATTTCTTCCATTGCTTTTTCATAATATGATCTTAAATATTCATCATCATAATTTATTATGCTGAAATTAATAATTCTTTTTAATTCTTTAATTTGATTTGTTTTTTTTAATAAATCTATTTCTCCATCACTGATAACACCACAGCACCGCAATTCAAATAATAAATTTATAAGTAACGATGAAATTATATTTGACTTTTCAAAATTATGATTAATAACTCTGATTTTTTTAAGCATATCTTCTATTTGATTCGATTTGATAAATCCCCACTCATTTGGTGGACTATAAGTTCTAAATTTTTCAATTTCTTTTACCATGTCTGTTTCCCACTCGGCATCTGCACCTAACGGCTTTTGTGAAAATCCTGTCAAATATTCTTTAGAATTATTCAAAATTGATGTTACCGATAATTGGATGCTATTTATTTTTTTTGCCAAGCTGTCTTTGTTTTTTTTAACCAAATTATTAAAATAGCGGATATCCAAAAGTGATTGGAAGGTTTCCGTAGAACGCGACCTCATTAAGAATTTCTGAAAGTTATCAAATAGATTACTCACATTATATCCAAATTTCATTTGAGTCTTTGACGAATAAAATATATACGCTAAATTTTCAATTTTTTTAGGATTCAAGCTAGCATTGTGCTCTTTCCCATCGCCAAACTCATGTGCAAAATTAGATTTCTGACCACTATTTGTGAGAAAAATCCATGATGTGGAATTCGGATGCAAATTATTAGAATATGTTTCTATGTAATCCTTATGATTTAATATATTAATATCACCTTCTACTATATCATCATCACACAAGTTCTCTAATTTTAATCTGATTTTTGGGTTCAAATTATGATATACATAGATTTTTTCAGATCCATCTGAATTATTCACAAAAATTTGAATTGTTTCTTTTTCAGATCTAATTCGTTTGTTTCCTGGAGCAGGCTTTATTGCCTTCGTTAATGAAAGATTAAACATATAATCGAGTATTGTTGTTTTACCTGAACCATTGTTTCCAACAATCGCAGAGACACCTGTTATTACTTCATCTGTCAACAAAGCGATATTTTCATGATCTTTTTTTATATTTAACACATGACTATTTTTATCAAAATTGATATCATAGGCTTTATTAAAACAAACTCCACAATCTTTGATGATTTTATTTTTAGTCTGGTTTATCCAAATGTAAATTAATTCCACGTTATTCTCCTTTCCATGTCCAATCAGATCACTTAAAAATCATACCTCAGCCCATTATTCTTCAGCCATTCTTTTCGCACATCATAATCCGGCAGCACTTTTTTTAGAAGCTCCCAGAAGGCGTCGGAGTGGTTCATGTAGATCAGATGGCACATTTCGTGGACCACGATGTAATCCAGAATCGGTGACGGGCACATGACGCTTTTCCAGTTAAATAAAAGGTCTTTGTTTTTGGTACAGCTTCCCCATCGTTTCTGCTGATTTTTAATCACCAACCGTTTCGGGACTGTATCAAAATAAACCTGATAATAGGTAATCCGTTCTTCGATTTTTTCCCGGGCCTTGTCCCGGTACCAGTCTTCCAGAGCCTTCTGAATCACGGTTTCATCCTTTGTGCTGGTTGAAACAATGAGCTTGCCCTGGTAAAGCTTGGCCTCTGGTAGAGTCACCCCAGGATCAACCTGAATGACCAGACTGTAATTTCGTCCCAGATAAGGAAAGGATTCTCCGTTGACGTATTGCTTATGGCTCTTTCGGTGCTCGATCTCCCGGATTTCGAAAAGTTTGCTGACAATCCATTTGGATTTGCTTTTCACCAGATCCAGTATTCCAACTTCATCCAGACCTATTGGGACGATTGCCGTAATCTTGTCCGGAGCTTCGACTTCAATGGCTAGAGTTTTTCGTTTCCGGTACACCACATCAAATTCAATGTGCTGAGTTCCGTATTCATAAGATAAACGTGTCATGTCCTACTCCAACTCTCCATAATGAATTTTCGCTAGATCCATAATGGGATTAATCAACCGGCTGACACCGTCATATCCCAAAACATTGTAGTATCTTTCCAGCAGCATTGTGAAAATGGCCGTTTGTATTTCCGCGATTCGGGTGGGATTCATTTTAAAGCCTTTGACCCTTTTCTCCAGAATGGTCTTTTCAATATCCAAGGTGATGTCCTTGAACACATCCACATCATAACCCGCCGAATAGGACACCGATCCATCCCCTACCTTGTTGTTGGCTCCTGAATTTTTAACCGTTTCATAAATAGCCAGCTGCCGCTTCTGGGTAAAGCCCAGATCTTTGGCAAGTTCTTCCTCACCGTTATTCAGCTCCCGCTCCACAAACTCTTCCAGCTGCTTTCGACGTTCCTCCCAGTTCATATTGGTTTCTTCGATGAGCTTTAACAATCGTTCCAGAAGGGACTGGTAATACACCGGATTTTCCTTCATCTTCACTGTGATAATGTGCTTGATGGCATGCTCCATGGTGGAGGCGATGGCCTCATCCGATCCGTGATAGATTTTTTCCTTGAAATCCTTGTCGAACAAGGTAATAGGTTCAATCCACTGATAAACCCCCTGGGATTTCAAATGCTCAGAAATCAGTTCCCGGGCTTTTTCTCCGCAGTCCGAAATATCAATGGCATCTTCTGGCTCAAACCGTGCCTTTGCCCCGGCTCTCAAATAGGACAGCCACTTCAGAGTATTAAGGTCATCCTGGGTCACGTGAGTAGGCATCAGGGTATTCACCGCTACAGCAAAGCGTTTATAAGCCGTTTCAAACTCAGCCCGTTTGTTTGCCGGTTCTAATACATTCATCAGAGCATCCAGATTGCTTTTGTCCACTCCAGCAAACATCCGCATGACCTGTTCCTTGTAATCCAGCATTTTCCGATACAGGCTGTCGATATTTTCCATGGGTACGCCGACATCACTGGTGTCGAAAATTTCAAGCGCTTCCTCAAGATGACGGGTCACTCCGAAGTAATCCACCACCCGACCGTAGGCCTTGGTGCGCTGGCTTTCCACGACCTTGCCGTTTTCGTCATACTGCTTAAAAGGCTTGTCATAGGTTCGATTCACCCGGGCAATGGCCTGAAGCAGGTTGTGTTCCTTAAGGGGACGATCCAGATACATGACATCCTCGATTTTGGCGTCAAAGCCGGTAAGCAGCATGTCTTTGACGATAATCATGCAAAGGCGGTCCTTTTCGATTTCCCGTTTGAACCGGCTGAGAATCAGATCCTGTTCCCCTTTGGATGAACGATGGACCTTGATAAAAGGCTCATCATTATTATCCGCCGAAAAAATCACTGCAATTTCAATGGGTGTGCCCCCAAAAACAGCCGGCATGTGTTTCATAAGGGCATTGAAATATTTCACACAGGCAATCCGGGACACGGTGACAATCTGGGCCTTGAACCCTAGCTTATAACTGTTGTCCCGGTAATGGATGAGCATATCCAATGCGATGTCGTTAATGCGGTCATCCGCTTCAGCCAGGGCGATCTTATTGAAATACCTGGCCTTGATGGCCTCCCGCTCCAAATTGGATTTTAGCCTAAAGCCCTCATCGAAATCCTCATCCAGACTTTCCTGGATAATCTGCAGATCCTGTCGCCGTCCTTCATAGACAATGGCCACGGTATTCCCATCCTTAACTGCCTGGGAAATGGTGTAGCTGTCAATGAGCTGACCAAAGGTCCGATAGGTGGATTTATCCGCTTTCTCAATGGGGGTTCCTGTAAAACCGATGAAAGTGGCATTGGGCAGGGCCTTTCTCATGTTCATTGATAGATTGGAATACTGGCTGCGATGGGCCTCGTCAGTAAACACAATCACATTGGTTTTATTGGTCAGCACCTCAATGGCCTTGTCGAAAAACAGTTTGATGGGCTGGTGCCCGTCTTCAAAAACAGGCTGTTCATCGGTTTCGCACTGAAACTTCTGGATGGTGGTGCAAATAATCTTCGCCTGACCGGCAGACAGTAACGACTTCATTTCCTCCACGGTTTCCGCCCGGGTGAGGATTTTGTCCAGATTATTTTTGGCCATGGTGTAGGTGCTCGGAAAGATGCCCTTGAAAGTATTAAACAGCTGCTTATCCAAATCAATACGGTCGGTGATAATCACCAGCATGGTATCTTCCAGCCCTTTGGTCCGGCGGATCATCCGGGCCAGCATGACCATGGAAAGAGATTTTCCGGAACCCTGGGTATGCCAGATGACACCCCCTTTTTCAAGAGGCGTTTTTCCGGATTGTATCCGTTTGATGGCTTTCATACAGGCTCGAAACTGCTGGTAACGGGCCAGCTTTTTAAGCCGAACGTCGCTTTCGGTTTCAAACAGCACAAAAAACTGCATCATCAAAAGCAGGTTCTTCTTTTCCAAAAGCCCCTGTAAAAACAGATTCTGACCGTTATTCTCAAGATCATCCATGTCCTGGGCTTTCCAGGGATAGGGATCTTTCCATTCCAGATAATAGTCGTAGCCTGAGGTGATGGTTCCCGCATAGGCGTGGTATTTATTGATGATCCCAGTGAAAAAGTTGGTGTGAAACAGCTTCTGGGCCCCTTCGGAAACCGCATCGCTACGGCTGTCCATATAGCGTTTCAGCTGATTGTAAGCGTCCTTCTTACCAGCTTTTATTCCCATAGCGCCTTCTTTAAACGGCGACTTGGCCTCAATCACTACAATAGGCAAACCATTAATGAAGACCACAATATCCGAATAAATGGTTTTATTCAAGCCCTGAACTGCAAACTGGTTGGTTACCAGAAAATCATTGTTGGTTGCATCCTCAAAATCGATGAGTTTCACCGTGAGATTTTTCTTGTGGCCTTCCACGGTCTGGGTAACCGTGAACTCCAGATCCACAATGGCACTGTGGATCTTCTCGTTAATAGCAAGCAGAGAAGTGCCCAGGGCATCGGAATTGGTGAAATACTTGAGGGTACTGACCAGAGACACCTCGGTCATCCAGGGATTCAGGCGTTGAAGAGCATTTCTGAACCGATTGGTCAGGATCACATCTCGTAGGGATTCCCGCTCTCCAAATAAAGGGATAAGCTTCTCTCCTTCTACATAATTGTAGCCCAGGATTTGGGTTAGATAATCAAGAGCTGGCTTTTCGACTAATGTGTACTCGTTTCCAAGATATGACATGATACCTCCTAATTGATGGTGATTTATTGAGAACAGTTTGGTTTAGGAATATGAAGAAACCTTAAAAAATTTCTATGTTCCTGTTTTCTTATTATGAAACAATGTTGTTAATGTCTCAGCTTATCAAACTCAATGAATCTTTTTCCTGCGGGCATGGAAAGTCGGTTCTTTCGTGTTTAAAGAATGTTGTCTACCAGGTGTGGCGTAACAGTCTTTAAAGCCACTTCTAAATCATTCTAGATATTTATTAATATCATCAATTAAACCGTTAGCTATTTCTCGGTAGTCCTCCTTTAATTTTCCCTTTGTGTTGGTTAATCCTATTTTCCTTTGAATTATTCTTTCATCCTTATCTCTGATATCATCGGTACTTAAAGATACAAATTCATATTCGGGAAAATCTTTTTGATCGGTTTCCATATCAGATTTTTTATCACCATCATAAATTGCTACAACTTTTTTATAACCTAGATCCGAAAATAATTTTAGGAAAGCTATCATTTTTGCTGCTCCACCTACACCCCAACCAAAAAAACTACCGTTAAAATTTCTCCCTAACTCATCAGATATTTTTTTAAAAATTACTATATCTTCTTGGCCTTCAACTAAAATAATTTTGTCATCCAGAAAGAACACTTCGTTAGCATTCAAACCCAAAACATGAGGATTATTTATATCAGTTATTATTCCCGTAAATTTTCTTTTAATTTCATCACTTAATGTATAACAGCTAATATCACCACATGTTTCTTTTGTTGTTCTAATTAGATTCGCCCCATTTGAAATCGATTCCCAGTCTACGAAATAAGGAGAATGTGTGCTAAGTATAATCTGTTTGGTCTTAGCCTGATCAGTAAGAACAGACATAAGCCGTTTTTGAATACTTGGATGAATTGATAACTCAGGTTCATCAATAATAATTGTGTCTTCTTCAGTAGAATCATAAATAGCATCACATATTGTAAAAACACTCCATATCCCATCACCCAAACCTTCGCTGCTATGGGACATACCATTAAATGTAACTTTAATAAAATAAGTTCCATTATCATTTTGATCTATGGTCCAATCAATTTCACTACCCAAAATTTTTCTTAACATATTATCAAACTGTACCTTGTTGTTTTGAATAGAAAACAATCGCAAATAAAAATTATTGAGTTGGGATGTTCTTCTATTATCTAATTTGTTACTGCTATTTAAATATTGTTCCCTTGATTGTTCCCCTTGACTAAATTCATAATCCACAAACCGTCTTGACTGTAAAACATAAGTTGAATGACTTTGGTTTGGCATTTTAGTTGTTGAACTTCCACCACTTTCCACGGTTTTAATCACACATATTTTACCCGCTTCATCTTCCATAGATATTTCCACACGATCATCAGCTTTTGAATTACGCTTGCCGACAGAAAAACTTGGTGTTTCATTTGGATGACCATTAAATGCTCTAATTGCTTCAATAATAGATGTTTTACCAGAATTATTTGCACCAACAAGAAAACTTAATCCGCTTCCCGTTGTCCCATTCGGCAATGCAAAGTCAACTTTTTGTTTTTCCCCATACCCCCTAAATCCTAAAATTGATATACTCTTAATCATTTATTTTCTCACTTTCTTTTGGTAATTATAAATTAAATTGCTATATTTTCTGCCTTAAAGTTACCCAATGTACAATTAATAGACTCTGCATTTCATTTTATAAATATTTTCTATAATCAAAACTGACAAATAAAGCGACTAATTAATTATATTAAAATACCTAAAAGCTTCCAGAATTGCTTCTTTTTTGGTCTCAGGACAGGGATTGGTTTTTGAATCCAAGCTTATACGATTGGGAGCCACTCCTTTTGAAAGATCGCAAATATCTTTCATGTCGGCAATCCAGCAGGTTTTCACCGAAAAGCCGTGCTTTTTTTTGACAAAGATTTGGATTTCTTTATAATTTGCCATGGTATTCTCCTTAAATTCAATGCTGAAAACAGCCAACTTCCATATAGATACATGAATCTACAAAGTGTTAGCTTAATATCTTGGTGTTATCTAAATTAAGCGGAATTATCTTTTCCAAGGTACTTGATAATTTATTCATCAAGTTCGAAATGATCGTGTTCTGTTCATCAAAATGCTTCATGTTAAAACAACTTTCAATTAAACCATAAAAAGGTATTTCTTGATCCAGCTGGTTTCTGTCTATAAAGGAAATACCATCGTTTTTTAAACCGTAATGCATCATGCAGCTTCTAAAATTTGTATCGAAATAGGTTTTTTTATCAGATTCTATCGCATTGATAATAATTATTAAGTCCTCTATTTCAGGTGTGATATTTTTATTCTCATTTGTTATATTCCTTGCGAATTTCGCCAATCCACAATAGGCATAATATGTTACGATATACTTAATTCTAAAAAGATATGTGTTTTCCATCGAAAGAATGTTACTAAGTAAATTTTTTACCCCATTGAGAGAAGATAGAGTGTGGAACAAATACAATGTTTGATTTTTATCCAACCCATTTGCGAGTTCCAGCTTATCTGTATGCATATCTTTATAGAATATTTTCATATCAGATTCCATTGGTTTATTAAATTCAGTTAATTTAACAGTATCCAATAAAGTTGTAATTGATTTTGTGCATTTACCAAGATAATCGCCAAGTTGATATGCTGCATTTGGAATCTCAGAACCATTTTTGTTTTCAATATTTTCTTTTGGGTTTTTAAACATCGATTCCATATACTGTGTATTGCTAATAAGTCGATGATTTTCATCAGAATAAAAGCCAATATTATAATAAAGATTATTCGATTTTATAAAATCATAGTTAACTTCATTTCTGAATCTTATATCCACTTCTCCATCGATTTCGCATACACCTCTATAAATTTTATTCATCCTGTTCATCGTTTTTTTTAAATCATTACGAATGTTTTCAGGTGAGAGTGAAGAATCATTTTTTATATTGAATACTATCTTTTTATCTTTTAAAATGTTCAGCGCTTCCACGCAGGATAATGATAAGTAAGGCAGTAATATTAAATATATGATTGATGCATCTTTATTTTCATGATTCTTGTAAATAATCGCCTGAATTGTTTCAAAATCATTTTTTATTAACTGTAACGACAGAGTATCAATTAAATTAATATTTTTGTGAATATTAGTTCTTTTTATGCTTTTTTTGTTACTCAATTTTCAGACCTTCTTTCACTCATGTATTTTAAACTTCTAAAATGACTGCGTGTTTTCTATATCACCCGAATTTTACCTGTTAGGAGCTGGTCCATGAGTCCTCTTTTAAGTTGGATAAAATCTTTCTTTTCTTGTTTGTATAGATTTAATAGTTTATCAAACTCTGAGAGAATATTTGATATTTCTATTTGTTCTTGTATATTTGGCAAGGCTAATAAATAATCTTGTAATTGTTCCAAATTCATGTTTGGTTGTGCACCTACAGTCTTGATTGCTTTAATATATGAGTTAAAGTATTCACTTGAAAAGGTGAAATTCACATACTTAGTATCTACTGTGTCACAGTTTTTCAATCTTACTATTGCTAAGGCTTGATTTGTATTTGCCGGTAAGATGTTTGAATTAACAATTGCGCTTCTACCAATTGTGCCAGCTATTGAAACAAGAATATCATTTTTTTGAATGATGGATCTACTAAGTTTATTATTGCACTTCTGGCTAATTTTCGGTGTTGAATCTTTGTCAATATTTCCATTTGAATCAATATTCTCAACTTTGATAAAATTAACACCTTCCTTCTGAAAGCTAAAACCAACTGATGAAGGAGTGGTCCCTTTCGTAATTAATATCGTAATTTCTTTAAGTCTTCTCACTTCCCACACTTTTGGTATCCTTCCAATCTCACTATCTTTAAACTCGGTATGGCCAATGCCCAGGGTGAGGAGCTTCTGCATCATGCCTTTTTTCAGGAGTTGGGTGCCTTTGATGATAGCATCCAGTTTTTCAATGTGTGCGTCGGTAGTTGAAAGAATTTCTGCAATGCGTTGCTGTTCCAGGAGTGAGGGAAATAGAATTTTGAATTTTAATAAATCTGATCCTGGCAAATTTGCAATTGTCCCTTTTCTTATATGTGACATTACTTGCTTTTTTATGATTTTTGTATTGAAAAAAAGACAAACAAAATCCGGATTTATTTCACTATTAAATCTAATTCTAACCATATATGCACTTGGCATAAAAACGCCTTCTTCATTAAATATAAAAGATATGCCACAATCAGCTGTTGTAACCACAACCAAGTCATTTTTTAGCAGCATATGTTTATCTAAGATTTCTTCTGGAATCAGGGCTACAGGGATATTCCTATAATTTACTTTTCCATTATTAATTACATCTGTGCCTCTTATCACTCTGCAATTACCATTTTCATTATATAATTTTGCATTGAATCTGGGACCGTATGAATTAGCCTCTACAAAAGAAGCCAGTTCTTTTACTTCCCAATCCTCTGGTATAACCCCAATCTCCGTCGCCTTATACCCGTCTTTAATCTGCTTCATCCTATCACCCATCATATTTGCTCAAAGCCCAGCTGCTTGAGAAATCCGTTGATCTTCTCCTTGGATATTGCCAGTTCCGCTTCGTTCTGAGAAAGCCGGGCTATTACTGCATCCAAGTCAATGGCTTCCTCTTCCACCGAGGTATCTACATACCGGGTGATGTTGAGGTTGCAATCATTTTTTTTGATGTCATCCAGACTTGCCAGGGTGGCAAATTTATCCTCATCACAATAGGCGCCATAGGCATTGACGATATGGTCGATATTTTCAGGGGTAAGCCTGTTTTTATTGCCGTCCTTCACAAAGCCCAGAGAGGCTTCAATAAACAGGACTTTCCCCTTTCGTTCCTGAGGCTTGTTCTTGTTGAGGATAATCACCGCTGCTGGAATCGATGCCCCGTAGAAAAGGTTCTGGGGAAATCCGATGACGGCTTCGAAGAGATCGTCTTCCAGAAGGCCCTGCCGAATTTTACCTTCCTCTCCTCCTCGAAAGAGAATGCCATGAGGTACCACAGTGGCCATAATCCCTTTGGTGTTCAGTGAGGCCAGCATGTGCTGGACAAAGGCAAAATCACCGTAACTGGTTGGAGGCACTCCGTAGTTAAAACGGCTGTAGTCGTTTTTCTGGGCAAATTCCCGTCCCCAGTTTTTCAAAGAGAAAGGCGGATTGGACATCACCATGTCGAAGGTTCGGAGAATCGAGCCGTCGGTGTTCTGGGGATGTCTGATGGTATCCCCTTTCCATATGGTGGCACCGGATACGTCATGGAGGAGCATGTTCAGCTTGGCAATAGCCCAGGTAGTTAGATTTATTTCTTGACCGAAAAGCTGGAGGTTCCGGTGATTCTGTCCCTGTTCTTTGACGTACTCAATGGCGGAAACCAAAAAACCGCCTGATCCTGCACAAGGGTCATAGATGGTAATGTTTTCGTGGGGCTTTAAAAGTTGTACCATGACTTCCTTGATCTCGGTAGGGGTATAAAATTCGCCACCCTTTTGACCGCCGTCATCGGCAAACTTTTTTATGAGATACATATAGGCATCTCCAAGAATATCCGGCGAATCTAATCCGTTATTGGAGAGATTCATGGAATCGAATATTTGTATGAGCTGGTTGAGTTTGCCGTCAGGCACCCGTTCTTTATCGTTGTAGTTGGCGGTGGTGAGAACCCCGACCAGCTCGGAATTTCCTGGCTCGTCTTCAATGGCTTTAAAGGCTTTGTCCAGTTCCGCTCCTATGTTTAAGTTCAGGTCTTTGAAGTTGGCCCATCGTGCCTGTTTGGGAATAAAGAAATTCTGGTAGGCTTTGGCGTCTTCCAAGATCTGTTCCATTGCGTCCTTAGGCAGGTGGTCAAATTTCTTCTGCTTGTCATCCTGCTCTGCCATAAACTGATCGTTGATCCGTTTAAGAAACAGCATGCCAAATATGTATTCCATGTACTGGGTTGAGCTGAGAGTTCCTCTTAGAATATCCGCACAGTCCCACAATTTTTTCTCAAGGGTGGTTAAGTCAATTTTTACTATTGTTTTTTCTAAATCGCTGTTTTCCATGTTTTACTCGCTATCTCTATTGATACGGCTCTTTTTGCCGTTTTGTTCTTTGTTATTATTTCTTTTCACATATCTAATATTTTACCGCTTTTGGGGGTAACTGGCAATTGATTTTGAAGGTTTTGCCAATAAATTTCAACTTTATTGAATACTCTTGTTAACATAACATTTCTTTCAAATCCGATAAAAAATAAAACCCACAGCATCTTCTACTGTAGGTTTTCCATATACGTCTAATTTACAATTGTACGTTTCAGTCTTTTAGCCAAAGTGCTTTAAGTTTTCACGATGCTTATAATAGCAATCCTATTAATAATGGCTATAAAACTCCAAATAAAGCTTGTCCGTCATGCTTTATTTGATCGGTGAAGTTCTACATTTGGACATCCTTCAAAGGCTTTATCACTAATTTTTTCAATCGTCGTTGGCAAATATACATTTTTCAACATGACACAATCTCGAAATGCCCATGCTAAAATTTCCTTTGTCCCCTCATTGATTCTTACTGTCGTCAATTGATCACACTGGTTAAATGTGAAAGATGCGATCCGCTCTACACTTCCAGGAATTTCAATTTCTTCAATGCCGCATCTGGTCATGGCATATTGCCAGAAATCTTTGAGGTTAGAAGGTAATTTCACAATTTTCAATTTCTCGCAGCCATCGAAATTAAAACCACCAATATCAGTGATTGTATCAGGAAATTCCACACACACCAACTCTTTGTGTCCTTTAAATATGTCATCGCCAACAATAACAATATTTTTGTCATTTGGAATAATAGCTTCTTCGCCTTCTCCGCTACACTCCATTAAGCTTGAGCCAAATTCTTGCTGCTTGTAATAATATTGATACATCTCTGGATTCTCCTTCTCCACATTTCATCTTGTGCTTTTCTTTATAAACTTCATTAGCTTCAAAATCACAAAAGAGGTATTGTGATTTTCTTAAACTGAAGATTATATACAAATTTACGTCATGCTACTGTGTAAATCTAAATGGGTATAAGATTACACACTTTTAGAAGTAATCATATGCAGTCCTTAAACGCCCATGAAAATATTTTTTCGGTTCCCTCATTGATTCTCACCGTTGTCAGCCGATTACATTGGTTAAATGCAAAGGAAACTAACTGTTTCACACTTCCAGGAATTTCAATTTCTTCGATGCCGCATCTGGTCATAGCGTATTGCCAAAATTCTTTGAGGTTTGACGGTAATTTTACTTCCTTTAGGTTCTCGCAACCATCAAAGACAAATCCACCAATATCACTGATTGTATCAGGAAATTCAACACGTACCAGTTCCTTGTGGCCTTTAAATATATCATCGCCTACAATCACAATATTTTTATCATTTGGAATAATGGCTTCTTCGCCATCTCCGCTACACTCCATTAGGCACGAGCCAAATACTTCTGTTTTATAATAATACTGATACATTTTTTGTTTCTCTCCTCTACCACTTCACAGTAGTTTGTTTGCGTTATAATCTACTAAGTATAGCACAAAAGATGTTACCAAGGAACTGGGGGAATCCCAATATCGAAGTTTGATTTCCATCTCTTCTCATCATATTCTCACAAGAAACAAAAAAACAAATGGTTATGATTGACCGAAAACAGGTCTTGCATCATAACCATTTGCTAATATTTATTTGTACAACCATAAAAAATAAAATTCTATACAAACAACGTTAATGATAACTGGTAAATCCACGCACCTAGTACCCCACCAATAATTGGTCCGACAACAGGAATCCAAGAGTATGACCAGTCTGAATCTCTTTTGCCAGGTATTGGTAAAAGTGCATGTGCAATTCTAGGTCCTAAATCTCTGGCAGGATTTATGGCGTACCCGGTAGGGCCACCTAAACTAAGTCCTATTGCCCAAATCAAGATACCAATGGCCAGTGGTCCAAGTGATCCCATAACATTATGTGAATTCGTAATCCCAAGAATACCAATCAGTAACATGGCTGTCCCAATAATTTCTGTAATTAAGTTCCAAATGTTACTTCTAATTGCTGGAGCTGTGCAAAATACTCCAAGTTTTCCATCTGCATCATCTGTTGCAGCAAAATGATCATGATAAGCTAAATAAACAATAATCGCTCCAGCGAACGCTCCCAACATTTGGGCTGCGATGTATGCTGGTACTAAAGCCCATGGAAAAGCTCCAATGGATGCAAGACCAATGGTAACGGCAGGATTAATATGTGCTCCGCCAACCCATCCGACTATATAAACTGCCATTCCAACCGCAAAACCCCATCCTGTAGTAATAACAATCCATCCACTGGAATTACCTTTTGATTTGCTAAGAACTACATTTGCCACCACGCCATCACCAAGAATAATAAGAATCATTGTCCCAAGAAATTCTGAAAAAATCATAGCAAAATCCGACATGTTATTCCTCCTATTAATTTTTTTTTACTTTGTAATGCTGTTTACTTCTTTGTAAACAATCCCTGGAAATATAACCCCCCTATTTATTTTTTTATTTAATTATGTAAAACATAATAAAATCAAATAAAATAATGCCTAAATTAAAAAAGCGCATATTAACAAATTTACATATTCACATAATGTAAAAACGAAAATACGGCTCTCCAAAACTCCTGCCTCTATATGAAATTGTTGTCAATATCCCTTTAAAATCGTATTAATACCCTATATTTTTATACTAACACAACTTATAATAAATGTAAAGGATTACCAGGAAATAAAAGCAATAAGAATCATCGTACCAATTACTTCTAAAAAAATCATAGCCATATCAGACAATTAATAGCACTGAAAAACCCTATAAATCCCTTTAATTCATGATTTACAGGGTTTTTCAGTGCTATTAGATTATAGAAGGTTATCTTGATTGTGATCAAAGCTTTACTGTTTCAATCCACACGCCTTCGCGGAGTACGATATACCCATTTGAAATATTCAGCAATCAGCAGAAAACGGTTCAAAAGACTGCTACTGATTAACTTTTTCTCAGCTTTCGGGAAAATTACACACAAATTTGGACTTGATAACTTTTTTAGTTTGAGGCAAACCCTGTAAAATTTTAAAAATATATTAAATATAAAAGATACTCATACAAGTTCCTTTTGGATTAAATATGTATTATAATTTATTTTAAAGCTGCCAGTCCAGCCTTAGCAACGGACATATCCTCATCAACGCTACCACCACTGACGCCAATGGCTGCAATGATTTTATCACCTTCATAAATAGGGAATCCTCCACCAAATACAACCATCTTACCGTTATCACACGTGGTTATTCCGAAAAGCGAACCTGATTCTTTAGCATGTTCAGCCACTGAGTCAGTGCTCATTTTTAAAGCAACTGCCGTATAAGCTTTATTGGTAGCAATACTGATACTTGCTAACAATGAATCTTCCATACGGTTAAATAATACCTGGTTTCCACCAGCATCACAAACTGTTATAACCATAGGTACATTGATTTCGATTGCTTTTACCGCAGCTGCTTCAGCCATTTTTTTAGCCATATCCAATAATTTACCGGTTGTTGTCATTTGTTTTTCCTCCATTTGTTTTATTTTTTATAAAACCACTAATCATTTTTTTGTAATTTCCATGTCCCATCTAAATCAAGTCCAAATTTATGTGTGATTTTAAGGTTTTGTAAATTAATCAGCAGCCGCCTTTTGAACCAATTGCTGCATTACCCAGCACAAACATTTTTCCCAAAATTGTTTCTTTAAAATCATATATATGAAATACCTTTAATTCTTATTTTTCAATTAGTTTAAATTAATATGATTTTCTTGCAATCCTAACACATATTTAGAATGATTTCAATATGTTCATGAATGAAAATATTACCAAATAAATAATTACCTCTCGTGCCACATCTGTTTTTCCCGACAACCTGTATTAAACAAAAAAGTAGCAGGAAAAAGCCTGTGAGTCCTTTCTATTGGGTTACAGACATATGTCAATTATTCCTACATTCTTAGAAAACACAAAACTCTATACGAAAACCATTAATGCTAAATTCTAGGTCCTAAATCCTTTGCCTTATGGATTTATAGGGTTCTTATCATTGTTTATTTTAAAGAACGCATAAACAATTGAGTCGAATAATCGATGATCTCATCAACGCTAAATTCTTTATCTGTTGGACTCATTATTTTATCCGTTATTACAAAAGAATATAATAGACCAAAATATGACCTTGCCGTCATCCTTGGATCAGTACATTGAATCTTCCCCTTTTCATCTAACACTTTAAGATAACTGGAGAATTTTTCTGCAACTTTATCGATTCCATGATCATACATTATTTTTCCTAACTGAGGGAATCTCAGGGACTCAGCGATTACTATCCTTGTAAGATTTAATCTATCTTCATCCTCAAACATTTTCATAAAGGTGCAACCTATTTTTACTAATATATCCTCCAAATTTTCGTTGGTATGCTCGATAACCAGATTATCTAAATCACTTATTATCACTGGTTCCTGAAATATTGCGGTAAAGAGGTCCTCCTTACTTTTGAAATATTGGTATAACACAGCCTTTGTAAAGCCACATTCTGAAGCAATTTTATCCATTGAAGTGGCGTCATATCCATTTTGCGTAAAAACTGATAATGCTATTTTTAGAATTCCACTTCTTTTTTTACCATATTCAGGTCTATAGTGTTCCAAATGAGGAATGTTTAAATTCTTGAATAGTTCCTTTTTACTTTTAAAATTCGCATATATTGTGCCTACTGAAACTCCGGCTCGCTCTGCAATTTCAATAATTTTCGCCTCTTTATATCCCTTCTCAGAAAAGACATCAATTGCAGCTTTCTTGATTTTCGTTACGTTATTTGCTTCCATATATTCATCCTCGTATCATGATTATTTTATTAAAATAATTAGTTAGCCATAATATTAATATGATCTGCAATAAATTCCCAGATGGCCTCTGCGGAATTTCTTCTTCCGTCGATATTTTTTAAGCTATTTTGCAATTTCTCAGCATTTTTTCTATAAGCAGGATTATTTTGAATGGTCCTAATGGCAGTTTGTATATTTGACGCCTGCCATTTGTGAATTGAAATACGTATTCCCGCTCCACTGAGTACTATATTATCAAGATTTATTTGTTGTTCCGGTTGCATCGCAACCCCAACGATCGGTGTTCCACTTGCAATGGCTGTCTGAACGGTTCCCTGTCCGCCATGACATACCACCAGATCAACCATAGCATTGATACGTTGTGCTGGTACAAATTTGTCAGTTATATATATTCCCTCCGCATCTCCTACACAATCCAAGGCTTCGCTCAGCGGGCATACTGAGGGGGGAGCTAAAATCAAAGCCTTCCATTTACAATCCTTAACGGATACTATTGCTTCAATAGCCTCCAACAATTGTTTTTTGGTCCCGGAACTTCCCATCGTACAAAATATTTTGAGTTCATTTTCATTTCCAAGTAATACCTTCTCAATTAAGGGATCAAACTCTACACCAATTTCACTTGGCGAAAATAATGGCCCGACAATTTTAAAGTTATTCGGGATTTTTTGTCCTTGATAGAATACTTCTAAATCATTAACAATTGTAAGGTCTGCCTCAAGCATGTCAAAAATATTTTTAAGTTTAATATCCTTTAAGCCGCATGCCTTAGCTGCTTTTATAATATTGCCTTGTCTCATCATTGGCGCCTTTAATTTTAAAGCCTTTGGTATAGATTTTATAAGAGCACGTCGGAAGGATTCCGGTAAATATGTTAATGGCTTTATTTGATCGGGAATATCCTTCATTAAGAATGATCCGAACATATTTTCTTCCAGTGGAACGGGTAAGAAACATATACCCGGCATTAATTTATCTAGCATTCTGCGAGCAAGACTTGCAAATGGCCAAAACCCATGGATTACCAAATCTGGAGTCAGTTCTTCCAAAGCCTTAATTTCACCTTTTAGTAACTTCACAGCAAGTTCTTCACTGCCTACAAAATTATTTGCACTAGGTTCTAAATCTGCATGAAATCCAATTCCTTTAAGTTCAGGTTCGCATTTGTATATCCCAAAACCATTATTAATTATTTTCTCTTCAAACTTACTTCCATGAGACAAGAATATAATCTCCAAGCTTATTTCGGATGGACATAACTCTCGGATACCCTTTGCAATTTCTAATGAACGCGTTGCTTCCCCTGCATCCTGGAGTACGACAGACATAACAATTTTTAAAGAACGATAATCTTTTTCCATTTAACTTCCTTCCCGAACAGTCTCAATAAATGAATATTTACTAACTGTATAGTATCTATTCATTATAACATAAGCATTTTAATTTGCAATAAGGGTAAACCTTAATATTAAATAAACTCCAACCGGAATAAAACCTATTATTTACTATTGGCGAAAAATCATATATAATTAAGCAACTGAAGAAAGAAGGTACTAACTGTGTGTACAAGCATAACCTTAAAGACCAACGATCGATTAAACATGCTCGCCCGAACGATGGATTTCGCTTTTATTCTAGAACCGGAACTTATTTTTATACCCCGAAAACATCCCCTGGTTTTTGAACTAAATCTGCCTGAACAGTCAGTAAAATACGCCTTAATGGGTATCGGTCAACAACAGGAAACATTTGCTTTTACTGATGGGGTGAATGAAGCTGGACTTGCCTGCGCCACCTTGTATTTCCCCGGCTATGCCCAGTATAGCGAAGCGATTATTTCTGATAAAACCAACCTTGCCTCCTATGAGGTCGTGGGATGGCTGTTATCTAATTTTTCAACCATTGATGAGGTTAAATCAGCCATTTCCCAATTAAATATTGTCAATACTCCGGCTAAACTTTTTGGGATTGTTACACCACTCCACTGGATTGTAACCGATAAGAACGGCAATACCATTGTCATTGAGCCGATGGAGAGTGGCCTTGTCATTCACGATAACCCTCTTGGGATTATGTCCAACAGTCCTGATTTTAATTGGCATTTGACCAATATTCGCAATTATATCGGTATTAATCCCTTTAAAATAGAAACTCTAAAACTAAACGGTCTCACATTTGCACCTTTTGGCAATGGTGCCAGGACAATTGGTTTACCCGGTGATTACACGCCACCATCAAGATTTATACGCGCGCTTTTTGGGAAAGAGGCCATCAACGAATTAGAGAATGAGGATGAAGGTATTAAAGCTGCCTTTCATATTTTAGCATCCGTTGACATCCCAAAGGGAAGCGTCATCACAGATGAGGGTGTTGATTATACCCAATACACCGCATGTATGGTTTGCAACACCGGTACATATTATGTAAAAACCTACGATAATAACCAAATAACCCGGGCATGTCTTTTTGATGAAGATTTAGATGCTAAAGAGCCAAAAATTTGGAAAATTCCTCAAACACAACAGTACGGTAAATTAAATTAGAAATTTTACACATGTTATTGTGATGATTTAAAATGATATGGAAATAAAAAAAATGACTAAGATACAGATGAAACTGAACCAAATCCCATCACTTCCCGGAGTATATAAAATGCTGGATTCAACCGGTCAAATTATATATATCGGGAAAAGTAAGTGCCTGAAAAAAAGAGTGAAATCCTATTTCTCCAAAGCCGCCAAGCCCCCAAGAATCGAAAAAATGGTCTTTTTCATTGACGATATGGATTATATTGTTACGGATACCCACTTAGAAGCCCGACTTCTGGAATGCCAATTGATTAAGGAAATAAAGCCTTATTTTAATTCGCAAATGAAAAATGACAGAAAATATAGTTACCTGAAAGTTGCCGATTACAGCCGGTCTCATGCATTGTCAATTGTTCAGGAACGTGAAGGGGATAGTTTTGGACCTTTTCGTAGAAAACAATTAATTCAATCATTCATCGATGCTGTTCCTCACCTATTTCCTGTTATTCAAAACAATAACAGCTACGAATTCAAATATCATATTCTGCCCGAGACCTTGAGCCCGGAAGATTTTATTAAAAATAGACGAACATTGATGAAAGTGTTTTCAAAAGATACCAGCATGCGGTGTTTGATCAATCGATTGAAGCTCCGCATGAATGAAGAGGCCGCCCAATGCCATTATGAAAGAGCAGCCATATACAGAGACCTTATAATAAGTCTGACTTACATCAGTCATGTTCTCTACGATTACAAAACCCTTATAACTAAAGATCTCCTTCTGAAAATACCAGTTAGGGATGGAGAAAAACTCTTCTTTATTTCAAAAGGTAAAATAATATTGAAAAAATATTATCCGGTCCTAGCTCAGACTGAGATTGATGTATTTTTAGATGAAGGTCGCAAAATGAGATCTGCGATTGTCCCTGAATGGGATGAAAAAGCTGAGGTTGATTTTCAAGATATCCTGTTTTCCGAAATACAGTCCCTGCCGGATGAATGGATTTTAAAATAAACCAGAGATCAGGAGAAAACAAACGGTCTATTTTAATTTCTCCTTCTCTCAAAAAATAAGTGGCTATGATTGGTCAAAACCCAGGCTTTTTAAATCTCTTCGTTTTCTTTGTCTTCGATGGTTCTTAATGCATTTCTTAACGCATCTTTAAGCCGGTCTTCTTTTTGGTTTGGAATTGTTAGCACCTCGTCTATAGCCTCAATTATTATTCTGATTTTATCTTCTTTGCTGATTTTCATTTTATCACTTCCTTTCAATCACTAAATGATACCATATCCCTTAACAGTTGTGTTATATTTGCCATCACTGTTTTCAATGGTTCGATATTTCGAGTTAGAGACATCGAGAACGTTTCAATTCTCCTTTCATAATTCCGATATTTAAACTATTTACCTTATTATCCATATCATAAGCTGATATTTTCCCGCAATTGGTGTTAATTAGTCCACTTATTTCGACTTTTGTATCAAAAATTCCACGCAAATTCGGATTTGGCACAAACTTTTTCGTTAATTTAATTGACACCGACGAATAAAAGTGATAGGTTTAGCCCAACATATATATGAATTTAATTCACATATATGAATTACTTTAAAGGACTGGATTTCATATCTGCTAAATCTGCTGAAAAAAAATCAGTACTCAAGTACAATACAGATAATATGTAGATTGCTTATTACAATAAAGTTGCAAATTCTGCAAAGCTACCGGTATTTATTTATAGAATACCTAGTTTAACCGAATACAATTTTAGTGCGGATGTTATGAAAACGATTATAACAGCAATAGTAATGTGGTTGTTATCAAAGAATCATGTAAGTGCCTCAAAAGATGGCGTATAGCAAGTCTGATCCAAACCTGCTATACTGATCACATCATTATTTGAGGCATTTTTTGTAGTTATGATTAAGTCTGCAAACCTCGGGCAATTCCTGAGACCATGGCAGGTATTTTTCAAGTACTTCCGGCTGTTGTAAATAGTCACTGTTAGGGAGTTCTGTCAGAAGGTAGGTAAGATATTCGTAGACATCAAGCTCATTGGCACGGGCGGATTCCACCAGCGTGTACAGAACAGCATTGGCGGTTGCACCTTTAGGCGAATCGGCAAAAAGCCAGGCGCGGCGCCCTGTCGCAAAAGGCTTGATGCTGGCCTCGCAGAGATTATTGGAGATGGGAAGGCGTCCGTCTTCCAGGAAGGTCTCCAGATATTTCTTCTGATTTTTGGAATAATTCAGGGCCGTTGTCAACTTTTCATTCGTTGTTGGGATGGCTGCGGTTCCGTCAACCCACGACCAAAAGGCATCCAGGATGGGGCGTGACCTATCCAGACGCTTTTCTCTGATCTCCTCATAGAGAAGATCCTTTATTTCGTTCTCAACTTTAAAAAGCAGGTCGATGTACGCCCGTCCTTCGGCACCCTTTGAACCTGGGATTTCTTTCCCATTGCTGGTCAGGGGGATGCTATCGATATAATATCTGCGACAGTGCGACCAGCATAAGTTGCGCCTGTTCCTCAAATCGTTCTTCCCAAAGCTTTCTTTTTGTTTCGTCCATTGTATCCTTAACCTCCTGTGTCTTTTCAGGTTAGTCTACAATAATTCGTCCTGATTTGCACTACGCCATCTTTTGAGGCACTTACGCCATAGGCAAAAATAAAACCCTGTAATCCCTTTAAATAGGGGTTACAGGGTTTTCGTGTTTTATTCCCACTCTATAGTAGAAGGTGGCTTGCTGGTGATGTCATAGACGATCCGACTCACGTGTTTCACTTCGTTAACGATGCGTGTTGAAATTTTTTCCAAGACATCATAGGGGATTCTGGCCCAATCCGAGGTCATACCGTCTACCGAGGTAACGGCTCTTAGGCCAATGGTATAATCATAGGTTCGTTCATCACCCATAACCCCTACGCTTCGGTTACCTGGGAGCACAGCAAAGTATTGCCATATTTCCTGATCCAAACGGGCTTTTGCAATTTCATCTCTGAAAACGTAATCCGCTTCACGTAAGATTTCCAGCTTTTCTTTGGTAACATCACCCATAACACGAATGGCAAGGCCTGGCCCTGGGAAGGGTTGACGCCAAACCAAATCATGATCAAGTCCGATTTCTTCACCAACTGCCCGAACTTCATCCTTAAAGAGATTTCTGAGTGGCTCAATGAGTTCAAAATCCACATCGTCAGGAAGACCCCCGACATTGTGATGACTTTTAATCACCGCTGCGTTTTTGTTGCCACTTTCAATCACGTCAGGATAAATGGTACCCTGGAGAAGATAATGGAGATCGTTGAGTTTACTGGACTCTTCTTCAAACACCCGAATAAATTCGGTACCGATAATTTTACGTTTTTCTTCCGGATCACTGACCCCAGCTAATTTGTTAAGGAAGCGCTCTGCGCAGTTCACTCGGATGAAATTCATTTTGAATCGATTTTTAAAAACCGCTTCGACTTGATCACCTTCGTCTTTTCGGAGCAAACCATGATCCACAAAAATACAGGTGAGCTGATCTCCAATGGCTTTATATACCAGTGTTGCCGCAACGGAAGAGTCAACCCCTCCGCTTAAAGCACAAAGAACTCTTTGATCGCCAACCTGTTCTTTAATGGCTGCAATTTGTTCGTCTGCAAAATTTTCCATGGTCCAAAGACCTTCACATTTACAGACTTCATAGATGAAGTTATTGATGATCTCTTTTCCATATTGAGTATGTTCCACCTCAGGATGAAATTGAACGGCGTAAAGCTTGCGTTCGTGACATTCGATAGCTGCGGTGGGACAGGTTTCGGTGGTGGCGGTAACGGTAAAACCTTCGGGAATCTGATCAATATAGTTTGTATGACTCATCCAACAGGTTGATTCATCGGCAATGTCTTTAAAAAGAACACTGCTTTTTCTAAATTTTAAAGATTTTTTACCGTATTCAGCAATCTTTGCGGTATTGGTACTGCCCTTTAATTGTTCAGCCATTAACTGGGCACCGTAACAGATTCCTAATATGGGAATGCCCATATCATAAATTCCAGGGTCGCATTGGGGTGCACCGGGTTCGTGAACACTGGAAGGACCTCCTGTGAAAATAATCCCTTTTGGATTTTTCTGTCGGATTTCTTCTAAAGTGATATCATAGGGAACCACCTCTGAGAAAACTCTTGCTTCTCGGACACGTCTTGCAATAAGCTGATTGTATTGTGCTCCGAAATCTACAATAAGGATCACTTCTTCTTCATATTTCTTTTTTATCATGGATTCTCCCTTAGAACTGTGCACTATTATAATTAGGTGATTCTTTGGTAATGGAAATATCGTGGGGATGACTTTCGATGAGTCCCGCACTGGTAATCTTTATAAATTGAGAGTCTTCACGTAATGCTTTAATGTTTGCTGTTCCGCAATAACCCATGCCGGAACGTAATCCGCCAACCAATTGATAGACAGTGTCAGCCAGGGAACCTTTATAGGGAACCTTGCCTTCAACGCCTTCTGGCACTAATTTTTTCTGACCTTCCTGGAAATAACGGTCTGAGCTGCCATCTTTCATGGCACCCAGGGAACCCATACCACGATAGGTTTTAAAGCTTCTGCCCTGGTAAATAATGGTTTCTCCGGGACTTTCGTCGGTACCTGCAAAAAGACTACCGATCATGACAACGTCGGCTCCGGCTCCAATGGCTTTTACAACGTCTCCAGAGTACTTGATTCCGCCATCGGCGATAATTGGGACATCATATTGGTTAGCAACCTCAACCACGTCCATAATGGCCGTTATCTGAGGTACACCAATGCCTGCAACCACACGGGTGGTACAAATGGAACCTGGTCCGATTCCTACTTTAAGGGCATCTGCTCCTGCTTCAATTAAATCTCTGGCTGCGCCACCGGTGGCAATGTTACCAACAATGAGCTGAACTTCGGGATACTTATCTTTGATTTCTTTAACGGTTTTTACCACACCAATGGAGTGTCCATGGGCAGTGTCTACTACAATAACATCAGCCTGGGCTTCAATGAGAGCATCCACCCGTTCCAGGGTATTGCTGGTGATACCGACGGCACCGCCAACAATGAGGCGACCTCGATAATCCTTGGCGGCATTGGGGTATTTAATTCTTTTTTCAATATCCTTAATGGTAATGAGTCCCTTAAGGTAGTTATCCCCATCAACAATGGGAAGCTTTTCAATTTTATGTTCTTTAAGAATAGCTTCAGCCTTTTCAAGGGTTGTACCCTCTTCTGCTGTTACAAGGTTGTCCTTGGTCATGGCATCCCTGATCTTTTTTTCAGGATCATTTTCAAACCGCAGGTCACGGTTGGTGATAATCCCTACCAACTTACCATTTTCTGTGATCGGTACTCCTGAAATTCGATATCGAGACATAAGCTCAAGGGCGTCTCCAATACGATGCTCTGGTGATAGGAAAAAGGGGTCTACAATCACACCATTTTCTGAGCGTTTTACCATATCAATTTCAAAAGCCTGCTCTTCAATGGTCATATTTTTATGAATAATCCCAATGCCGCCTTCTCTTGCGATGGCAATGGCTAAACGACCTTCAGTGACTGTATCCATTCCTGCACTCATTATAGGGATATTCAACGAAATTTTTTTAGTTAATCGGGTGCTGGTGTTTACATCCCCAGGTAAAACTTCCGACTTTCCCGGAATTAATAGCACATCATCAAAGGTGATGCCTTCCTTAAGTATTTTCTTCAACCTTTGTAACTCCTCTCAATTTTTAGCTTTGTTAAGATACAAAAAAGCAGACAATCGGCGGTTGCTTTTTATCTGCTTCCCTTGTATTATGTAATCTTTTATTCTTTAATTTAAGTCTAACATATCTACCTTAGAGGTGACAATGATTTTTTCTTTGGTAACGTTATCTTTTCCTTTATTTAAGGCTTTTCGGATTTTAAAAGAGCAGCAAGGATGGATTTTCCATGTCTGACTTCACATCCTGTAAAAATCGCGCACCGTTTAAACCATCAGCCACACGATTATCCAGGTTTAAGCTGATCTTCATTACCGACCGCATCATAGGTTCTCCCTGATAAAGTCGCATCCGGGAAACCACTTCACCCACACTGAGAATGGCACTGTTGGGTTCATGAATGATGGCGGTAAATTCAAGAATACCAACCATTCCCAAATTGGATACCGTAAAGGTACTGCCTTTAAGGTCTTCTTCAATAAAGTAGTTGTTTATTACGGATTTTAATGTTTCTGCCCTATTTTTTACTATTTCAACAAAGTTCATTGCATGGGTATTTTTTATGACCGGTACAATTAGTCCATCATCCATACCCACGGCTAATCCCATGTGAACATAGGAATGTTTGATGATTTCGCCATTGATGAGACTGGAATTAATTTCAGGATGCTTGATTAAAGATCTTGAAACCGCCATTAACAGAAAATCTGTAAAGGTGCAACGATCCTTAATCTGATCCTCAATTTTTTTCATTATTTTTTTTCTGAGATCTTTTACCTCAGTCATATCAATTTCCGTTGTAAGCGTCATGACCGCATTTTCTAAATGACTTTTGACCATTCGCTGTGCAATAATTTTTCGTTTTCCTGAAAGCCTGGTTTTATCCATGGTTTCATTTTTTTCTATGTTTTCTAAAGAGCTGACAACCACTGGTTTGACCAGGATTTCAGCCTTTATTTTTTCGTTGTTTTCTTTTATTTCTTCAACTTTTTCTACTTCTTTTTCTTCTGCTTTTTCTTTTGTTTTTTCTTCTGCTTTTGTTATTGTGCCTTCTAAGTCTTCTTTAATTTCTTCTACAAAAGGAACAAAATCCAATGCTGGATTGGGGATAATTTCCGGGCTTGTTGGTTCAATATTCATGACTTCTGATACTGTTTCCACACGCTTGGGAAGAACTTTAACATATTCACCATAATCTCCGGTAAAATTGTCCTCATTTTCCTTGAAGCGCTTTATTGAACCGAGTTCTCCTGGAACCACACGTCCATCAGGTCCACGGTTATCCAATCGTGGTTTCAAATCCAAATCTTCAACCATTGACATGATCTTTGCTATGGCTGGAACCCTTTGAGCAAAACTTTCTTTTGGTTTCCGTCCGCCCAAATAATTTTCGGGATTCCCTGGAATTTCTTCTAATTCTGTATAAATCACCACAGGTTCCGGGGATCCTATGGGTAGTGGCTGGGCTGCCAATACCGACTTTACATCTTCGATCTGGATACGGCCCTTAGGGCCGGTTCCAACAATATTTTCAATAATAATATGATGCTGTTTTGCCAGGCGCCTGGCTGAGGGCGTGGCTCTGACTTTTTCCAATCCCTCTTCGGTTTCTCGTTTTAGCCGAAGGGCTTCCATGGATTCTGGTTTTAGGCCATCAGGCATTTTTTCTTCGGTTGCTTCCAATCCTAATTTTGGTAATATTATTTCTGTTGCCATTATCTCTCTTACTCCCTATTCACAATCAAGCAAACGGTATACCGCACGAATAAAATCGCTTTTTTGAGGAATCACCGCAGCCTCAAGTTCTTTATTATAGGGAATGGGCACATCCAGCCCTGCTAATCTGATCATTGATGCATTGAGATAGTCAAAGGCTTCGCTTTCGGCTATGCGAGCTACAATCTCGCCGCCAAGGCCTCCTGTTTTTGCGGCTTCATGAGCCACAATCACCCGACCGGTTTTAATCACTGAATCCACAATGGGTTTCATATCCATGGGATATAGGGTAACAGGATTAAGGATTTCCACTTCGATGCCTTCTTCTGCTAAAAAGGCCGCCGCTTCCATAGCCTTTGGTAAAAGTGTGCCATAGGTAACAATGGTCACATCTTTTCCCAGCCGTTCTATCAATGTTTTTCCGATTTCCACAATGAAATCCTCATCTAACGGCACATCACCCTCGGTGCTATATAAAAGTTTGTGTTCAATAAAGCAAACCGGATTATTATCTCGGATGGCTGCTTTAATTAAACCCTTGGCCTGGGCCGGAGTTGATGGGGTGACCACCTTTAACCCCGGTACATGACAAAGCCAGGCTTCAAGACTCTGGCTATGTTGGGCACCTGCTCCGGTGCCTGATCCTGCAGGTAAACGCAAAACCATGGGAACCTGGGTTTGTCCCCCGAACATATAGCGCATTTTAGCTCCCTGGTTGACCAGGGCGTCCATGGCAAAGGTCACAAAATCCATAAACATTATTTCACAAATAGGGCGAAGTCCAGTGGCGGCGGCTCCAACCGCTGTTCCGACAATGGCAGCTTCGGAAATAGGGGTATCCAAAATACGTTCTTCCCCAAATTCCTCAAGCATTCCATGGGATAAACCAAAGGCCCCGCCGTAGACGCCAATATCTTCACCCATAAAAATGACGTTGTCATCACGCCGCATTTCCTCGATCATTCCTAATCGTATCGCTTCTCGATAGGTCATATTCTCTAATTCATTATTATTCATTCGCTAACCTCTCATGCGTATACATCATCTAAAACGGTTGTTATTTCCGGTTCCGGACTTTCCATGGCAAATTCCAAAGCATTTTCAATGGAATCTTTGGCTTCCTCTTCCATGGTTAGTATTTGTTTATCTGTAAATACTTTATTTTCTTTTAAATAATTTTTCATTTTAAGGATGGGATCTCTTTTTTGCCATTCCTCAACTTCTTCTTTGGTTCGGTAGTCCTGGGCATCACTTTTAGAATGTCCGCTGTAACGGTAGGTTTTTGCTTCAATGAGCACCGGTCCCCGACCTGCTCTGGCATAGCGGAGTGCTTTCAAGAGGATATTGTAAACTTCAAGAGGATCATTTCCGTCAATGGTCAATCCTGGCATATCATAACTTGCACTTCGATCTGAAATGTTTTCGATATTCATATGTTCTGAAACAGGTGTTGACATCCCATAAAGATTGTTTTCAATTAAAAAAACAATGGGCAACTTCCATATGGAAGCTAAATTCAAGGATTCATGAAAGCTTCCTTCATTGGTTGCCCCATCCCCGGCAAAGCACAACACCACTTTTCCGGTTTTTTTATATTTCTGGGTCAGTGCCGCGCCACAGGAAAGGTTAAAGCCGCCGCCAACCACTCCGTTGGCACCAAGATTGCCGTTTTTCACATCGGCAATGTGCATGGATCCGCCTTTACCTTTGCAATAGCCATTGGCTTTTCCTAAAATTTCTGCCATCATCAAATTAACATCCAGGCCAAAACCAATGGCCTGGGAATGACCGCGATGGGTCAAGGACACTAAATCTCCTTTTTCCAAGGCCAAACAGGAACCCACTCCGGTGGCTTCCTGTCCAATGGATAAATGGGTTGTTCCGTGGACCAGTCCCCTGGTAAAGAGATCATCCACTTTTTCTTCAAAAAAACGGGCTTGATTCATTTTATAATACATTCTTAATAATATTTTTTCTGGTAATTCAATCATAGCTTCCTCCACATTTTCATAATGATATCATGGATGGTGTAAACACCAATCCCATTATATCGTTTTTTCCGGCATAAAGAAAGAATGAAGCGAAAAACAATGCTATTATCCACTATTTTCGCTTCATTCTTTCTTTTATTTAATTATCTTTTAATTTTTCTTTCCCCAACAATGGGTTTTTCAAGTCGTTTAATAATGGCTTCTGCAATAATCAAATCTTCCGGGGTGGTGATTTTGATATTTGTATAATGGCCGGTGACAATCTTAACCTGATAACCGAGTCTTTCAACTAAAAAAGCGTCATCCGTGCCTTCAACACTTTCTTCAATGGCATTTTCATGGGCCCTCCGCAATAGCTGAATTTCAAAGGTCTGGGGCGTTTGAATTTCTACCAGGTAATCCCGGTTAGGGGTATACTCCACAAAGCCGTCAGCATTAATGACCTTAATGGTATTCTTTGCCGGTACTCCTACAACTGTGGCTTGATGCTCCATGGTTTCGTAGATGCTCTGAATAATCACAGATTCCTGAATAATCGGTCGGGCACCATCGTGGGTCATCACAATGTCTGCTTTCGGGTTCACGGCTTTCAGCCCTTCATAAACTGACTGTTGCCGGGTACTTCCGCCTTCAACCAGTTTAACTTTTGTATAGTGATAGGGCCTTAACACCTGCTGGCGGCAAATTTTAAACTCGTCTTTGTTTATCACAAGAATAATTTCTTTGATCAGGGCACACTGCTCAAAAACATCCAGGGTGTAGGCCAAAATGGGTTTTCCATGGATGGCTAAATATTGTTTATTAATTGGAGCATTCATGCGTCGTCCCTGTCCCGCTGCGGGAATTATCACGCTGGTAAAAAGTTTTTCCATGATCTTACCACCTTAGATTTTTTTTAGGAGTCGCATAATTTCGGGATGTGTTGTTTCAAGAATAATTTCTCTTTCCTCCGGGAAATCCAGATCGGATTTTAATGTAATCTCAAGTTTAGGTTCCAGTGCATAATCAAATGCCAGATCCGGCCACTCTAAAAGAAGGGTTGCTCCCTGATTGAGATAATCTTCAAAGCCCATTTCGTAGAGGTCATTCTTATCACAAAGGCGATAGAGATCAAAATGAAAAACCCTGGGAGGGTTTCCGTATTCGTTGACAATGGTATAGGTTGGGCTGGTGACTTCATCCTCAAGCCCTAATCCTTCAACAAAACCTTTTGAAAAAACGGTTTTACCCATTCCCATGCCTCCATGTAAAAATACAACCAGCGGGAAGTTCAAAGTTTGCCCTAATCTTTTTGCAAAATCAAAGGTTGCTCCACTGGATTTTGTTTTCTTTACTATTGAAACCATTAATTCTTTACCTTTTCTTTGGCATGATCACTAAACTCTTTAGCCTCTTTATTATTTTTAGTATCTTCAGCATTTTCAGCTTCGTCAGTATTCTCAGACTCTTCGATGATTTCATAATCCACCTCAACGACTTCTTTTTCATCAATGCGCAGCTTATCTGGAATAACAAACGCCAGAACAATATAAAGAACAATGCTCACAACTCCGCTTATAAAGTTGAGTACAAAGGGTAGCACCGGCAAAACAAACAATGCCCTGAATATCCAGGGAGAAATGTGACAATATTCACCTAAACCCGCACAAACTCCTGCCAATATGCCCTTCTTTTTATCTCTTAATAAATGTTTTTTCATTCTTCTTTCCGTTCTATATTATTATTTCTGACGATAGGTACTCATAAACCGCTCTAAACGATCCATGGTTTCGATTAAATCTTCCGGATGGGGCAGAAATACAATTCTAAAATGATCCGGCTGTTGCCAGTTAAACCCGGAGCCCTGAACCATGAGTACATGCTCTTCTTTTAAGAAATCCAGTGCAAACTGAACATCACTGGTAATATTAAATCGTTTAATATCGATTTTAGGAAACACATAAAATGCCGCTTCAGGCTTGGTACAGGATAACCCTGGAATGGCATTAACCCTTTCATAAACAATCTTGCGCTGTTCGTAGAGGCGTCCTCCGGGTTTCAGTAAATCATTCATACTCTGGTAACCTCCCAGTGATGTCTGGATGGCATGCTGGCCAGGAACATTGGAACACATGCGCATGTTAGAAAGCATTTTAATCCCTTCAATATAATCTTTTGCCGCGGTCTTATTCCCGGTTAAAATCATCCAACCTACTCTGAATCCCGGAATGCGATGGGATTTTGACAAACCGTTCAGGGTGACAACAAGGACTTCATCCGTCAGCGTTGACATGGGTATATGGACTGCTTCATCATAAATAATCCGGTCGTAAATTTCATCGGCATAAATAATCAGATTGTTTTCAACCGCCAGTTTAACAATGCCTTCTAAAATTTCTTTGGGATAAAGAGCTCCGGTCGGGTTATTGGGGTTAATGACAACAATCCCTTTGGTATTTGAGTTAATTTTACTTTTCATATCTTCAAGGTCCGGATACCAGTTGGATTCTTCATCACAGGTATAATAGACAGCCTTTCCACCTGACAGATTCACAGCAGCTGACCACAAAGGATAGTCCGGGGATGGTACTAAAACTTCATCCCCATTGTTTAAAAGGGCCTGCATACAGAACAGAATTAATTCGCTGACACCGTTGCCTAAAAACACATCGTCCACGGTGAGATCCATGATTCCTTTGGTTTGATAATGCTGAACAACAGCCTTACGGGCAGAAAAAATACCCTGGGAATTACAATATCCCTCAGCGCTTAGCATGTTATATTTAATGTCATGGATAATTTCATCTGGGGCATTTAAATTAAAGGGTGCTGTATTGCCTGTATTGAGCATAATAATATCAATGCCCTGACGTTCCATGCGATCCGCCTCGTCAACCACCGGTCCTCTAATATCATAACAAACGTTGTCCAATTTTCTTGACTTTTTCACAGCTTTCATCACTACACTCAACTCCTTTTTTTTTTAAATTTAAAATAAGATTATTTTAAAGTGTCATTGGTTTTCATTTTTTCAATAACATGGCGATAGCCTTCGCCATGTTTCAAACAACGGTTTACTCGGCTAATGGTTGCTGAACTTGCCCCTGTGATTTTTTCGACATCAATAAAGGTTTTTCCCTGAGATAATAAAAAGGCAATTTCAAAACGATGTGCCATATCCTCAATTTCTTTAATGGTGCAGATATCTTCCAGGAGCAAATTGCATTCTTCTTCGGTTTCAAGAGATAGTATTGCCTGGGCTAGCACATGTCTTTTCATGCTTTCTTTCATTAATCATCCTCATTAATTTCTTAAAATGACAGAAATTTTCTTTCTAAAAAATTTTATCCATTGACACTTAATCTTATCTTTAGTGTATAATGTAATATCATAACATATTCGGATAAATAAATAAATTGAAAGGTTCAAATATATGAAATTATATAATACCATTACCCAGCAAAAAGAAACCTTTATTCCCATTGAGCCCGGCAAAGTGCGAATGTACTCCTGTGGCCCCACGGTTTATAACTATTTTCATATTGGCAATGCACGTCCCTTTATCGTTTTTGACGTTCTCCGCCGATTTTTAGAATACTCAGGCTATGAAGTCACCTTTATCCAAAACTTCACCGATGTGGATGACAAAATTATTAATCGCAGCCATGAAGAGGGTATTTCCCCTCAGGAAGTCTCGGAAAAATATATTCAGGAATATTTTACTGATGCGGATGCCCTTGGAATCAAGCGCGCCAATGTTCATCCCAAAGTCAGTGAACATATGACTGAGATCATTGATATGATTAAAACCCTTGAGGAAAAAAGCCTTGCCTACAACGTTGATGGCAACGTTTATTATCATGTGGACAATTTTAAGGATTATGGAAAACTGTCTAAACAATCCCTTGACGATCTAAAATCCGGTGCCCGGGTTGACATTAATGATGAAAAACAAAGTCCCCTGGATTTTGCTCTCTGGAAAAAGAAAAAGGAAGGCGAGCCCTTTTGGGAAAGCCCCTGGGGACAAGGCCGTCCGGGCTGGCACATTGAGTGTTCCGCCATGTCAAAAAAACATTTAGGCGAAACAATAGATATTCATGGCGGTGGACAGGATCTTATTTTTCCCCACCACGAAAATGAAATCGCCCAATCCGAAGGCGCCTGTGGCAAACCCTTTGCCAACTACTGGGTCCATAATGGCTATATTAATATTAACAATGAAAAAATGTCGAAATCCAAAGGGAACTTTTTTACGGTAAGAGATATTGCCAAAAGTTTCGACCTTGAAGTGGTTCGAATGTTTTTGCTCATGGCACACTACCGCAGCCCGGTAAATTTCAGTGAGGAACTCTTACAACAAGCGTCGACTGCTCTGGACCGGTTTTACACCGCTAAATATCAAATGGCATTTCTATTAACCAATGCCATAACCGATGAGGCTAACAAAGAAGAAAAAACCTGGATTGCCTCTTTGGGGGCCTATAAGACTTCTTTTGTAACAGCCATGGAAGATGACATAAATACGGCCGATGCCATTGCCAGTATTTTTGAATTAGTTCGGGACCTGAATTCCAATCTTGACCCAAACTCTTCAAAGGAAGCCATCATGGCAGGTCAAAAACTTTTTACTGAGCTTACCGGGGTATTGGGACTGGCGGTTAAAGATAAAGAAACTAATCTTGAAACTGAAATTGAAGATCTGATTGCCCAGCGCCAAGCCGCCAGAAAAGCAAAAGATTTTAAAAGATCTGACGAAATCAGGGACGAACTCCTTGCAAAGGGGATTGTCTTAGAAGATACACGGGAAGGTGTTAAATGGAAGAGAACCCAGTAACCAGAGCTTCCATTAGTGAAGCTCTGAAAAAAAAGTTTACTCATGCCCAGGCAAAAGCCATGAGTCCGCTGGCCCTGGCTTATATTGGGGATGGTATTTTCTCGGATACGGTTCGGAAGTATTTAATTGGTTGTGGCCAGCAGGATGTCAATTTTATGACCAAAGCCTCAATCTCCTATGTCAGGGCCAGTGCCCAGGCTCAGATCATCCATGCCCTTATTCCTGAACTGACCGAGGATGAACTTCGCATTGTTAAACGAGGGCGCAACACCCACTCACAGGTGCCTAAAAATGCCAGTGCCTCGGATTATTGTTATGCCACAGGCTTTGAAGCCTTACTGGGGTATTTATATCTCAGCGGCGAACCCCTACGTCTGGAAGCATTGATGATAAAAGGCATTGCTGTTATTAAATCTGCGAACCCTAAATTTGAAGGTTAATCTTTTATTGCTGACTGTGTCAGGATCATAAAAGCTAATAAATACGGTTCGCGAAAAAAATCAATGCATTTGCATTAAAAAAAGATCCAAAGCAAACTCATTTGCTTTGGATCTTTTGTATTTTTTTTATGAGATTACCGGAAGGGGCTCCCAGGTCTCGAAAATCTGATGCTTGAATCGTTGATACATGAATATTTCATAGACAATACACACTATTTCAGAAATAATAAATCCGTACCATACCAAATCCAGGCCGCCTATTTTTGCCAATATATAGGAACTCGGTAAAAGAACAATCATCTGACGGATAAAGGAAGCAATCATACTGACATAGGCTTTACCAATGGCTTGAAAGCTTACGCTGATCATAATGGATATCCCGGCAAGGGGAAAAGCGATGCTAATACTTCTCAGGCAATGAATGCCAATGGCGGTCATTTCAGGTGAAGCATTAAAAGGAATAAATATCTGTGCCGGAAATGCCCAAAACAGAATGGTTCCGATGCTCATGATTCCTAAAGCCGCACCTATGGCAACCTTGAGGGTTTGTTTGAAACGTTCTTCATTCTTCGCTCCAAAATTATATCCGAAAATTGGCATTGCTCCCTGACCCAAACCAAAAATCGGCATAAATATAAAGGATTGAAGTTTAAAATAAACGCCAAAAACTGCCACTGCGGACATGCCGAACGTTGCCAGAATCAGGTTATAGCCTGTGATCATGACTGAACCCAAGCCTTGCATCACCGCTGCCGGTAAACCGACCACAATGATGTCCTTAATAATTGTTGAATGATAATGGAAAACTTTGAAGTTTAGTTTGAGCAAATTTCTTTTGCCCTTAAAAACAACAATCAGCATATAAATCATCCCAATAATTTGTCCAGTCACTGTAGCGATAGCAGAACCTGTTACCCCTAAAGCAGGAAAACCCAGCAAACCAAAAACCATAATGGGATTAAGAATAATATTGCATACGGCTCCCATGATTTGGCCGATCATTGGTTTGATCATTTCACCACTTCCCTGAAGGGTGGCAAAAGCGGCTTGAGTAATAATGCTGCCGAAGCAAAAAAGAGTTACGATGACCAGATAATCCCGACCCTGGGAAATAATAAGAGGATTGTCGGTAAAAAGACTTATGAATTTCTCGGAAATAAGGACCCCAATAATGGCAAGAGCCACTGAAAGAATCACTGCAATAATAAACCCATGTTCAGCAACATTTGCCGCCTCTTCTTTTTTCCCTTCACCCAAACGTCTTGCAATGGAAGAATTAATCCCTACGCCCATGCCGACAAAACAGGAAATAATGAGTATTTGGATGGGAAACGCCAGGGAAACCGCAGTCAGTGCTTCTTCCCCTACGTGAGCCACAAAAATACTATCCACCACGTTGTACATGGACTGAATGAGCATGGAAATAATGGCAGGTAATGACATAGAAAAGAGGAGCCTTGGAATTGGCACAACCCCCATTTTGTTTTGTTTCTTCAACAGAGTTTTTTCCGATTCGTTCATGGCACCTCCCAGTAGTTTTATTTAATTATTCTCTATTTTTTTTTGGAAATTTCAACTTTAACCTTATGGTCTTTAATCGTTTTTCCATTTAATTTCTTTTCAACTTTTTTTGCGAAATCTTCATCAATATCAACAAATGTAAACTTATCATACATATCAATGTTTCCTACAGTTGAAGATGGAATCCCACATTCGCCGCAAATGGCTCCAAGGATATCACGTTTTTGAGCATTATCTTTTTCTCCAACGCTGATAAAGAGGCGTTTCGTTTTTTCAGGACCCATACGTTTACCGCCACGGTTGCCATCTCGGCTGCCTTCTCGGCTGCCTTCTCGACTGTCACGACGACCACGACCAGCATCTCGGCTTTCACGACCATCTCGCCGAGGACCATTATCTGTACGTCTTGGACGACGTTCTACGGTATTAAGATCTGCCGCTTCTGATAAAGGTAATTGAGCCTGGAGTAACACTGCAGCAATGGATTCGGCTGTATGTCCTTTAGCTTTTAATTCTTCAATAATTTCAGCGTAACAGGCCAAACTTCCTTTTTCCGCACGAATTTTAAAACGTTCGTGGAAATGGGCAACTTTGATATCGTTAATCACATCACTGGTTGGAATTAAACCACGTTCAATACTCTTTTTGGTGTAATCTGTGATTTTTCTTAATTTGAATTGATCACGTGATCTTGCCAGGGTTAGTGACATACCACTTTTGCCTGCACGTCCGGTTCGACCAATACGATGGACATAATATTCTTCATTGTCAGGCACATCATAGTTGAAAACAATATCGATATCATCCACATCGATGCCTCGGGCTGCAACATCGGTGGCAACCAGAATGCTCAGCTGTCCGCGGCTGAACTGTTTCAGTACGGCCATACGTGACATTTGTCGCATATCACCATGGATCTTGTCCACAGAGTATCCCAGTTTTTTCAAATCATCGGTGATTTCATCCACATATTTTTTAGTGTTGCAAAATATAAGGGAACGATTTGGTTTGTAAACATCCAGTAATCGTGTTAACGCCTCAAATTTATGATGGTCGCTGATATTGAAGTATTTTTGTTCAATGCCTGGTGCAACCATGTTTTTAGGAGAAATTTCAACAAATACCGGGTTCTTTTGGTAGGTTTCCGCAATTTTCATAATCGCCTTTGGCATGGTGGCTGAAAATAATACGGTTTGGATCTCATGTTCAATTTCATCGAGGATTAATTCAATATCCTCACGAAAGCCCATGTTTAACATTTCGTCCGCTTCATCTAAAATAACCATTGAAACTTCGCTGAGTTTTAATGTTTTACGACGCATATGATCCATCACACGTCCAGGAGTTCCAACAACAATTTGCACTCCTGATTTTAGTTCTCTTATTTGTCCTTCAATGGAAGCTCCCCCGAATATTGGAAGAACCTTAATGTTTCTAGCATATTTCAGTACCTTTTTAAATTCATCTGAGACCTGAACTGCCAACTCTCGAGTTGGGCAAAGCACTAAAACTTGCACTTTCTTTATGGTAAGATCAAGCTTTTCTATAGCAGGTATGGCGAATGCCACGGTTTTCCCTGTTCCTGTTTGGGATTTACCAATAAGGTCTCCTCCTGTCATCAGTTGTGGAATAGCTTGCTCTTGGATATCGGTCATTTCTACAAAGCCCATCTCTTCGAGGCCTTGCAACAATTTTTCATCAATCTTTAATTCTGTAAATTTCATTTAGTATCCTTTCTCGAATATATAACATCTAATTATAGACTAACAAATGGTAAAACACAAGGACAATTCTTGTTTTATTTAAGAAATATTCTAGCCAATTCTTTTTTTTTTTAAGAAATCTCCCTAATTTTATTCGATTTTATTAAGAAATTATGACTTTCCTTCCTATATAGAGCAATTATATTTCTAGTTCGGCACTTCCTTATAAAACTTCTGGTAACATTGTAACTAAATAGTGTATACTATCAGTGAAAGTTAATCTCATCAATAGGTTTGATTATACTTTAAGGTTCATTTAAAAACAGGAGGTACACCAAATGTCAACTTTTGGAACACGATTAAAACGTCTGCGTATTAATAAGGACATGACACAACAAGATTTTGCTGAACATTTTGATTTAAATAAAAGTTCTATATCCAAATATGAAAAGGATAAGAATCTTCCCGAGAATCAATTGCTCATGGAAATTGCAGATTATTTCAACGTATCCGTTGATTATCTTCTTTGTCGCACCAATAATCCAACATCGTTAAACGATGCAAAGCTTAAATTGGAAGGATGTCAGGATCCCGCAGAACAACTGTCTAAACCTTTGGAAATGAAGGATTTGATGGGTCTTTTCGGATATGCCCTGGCAAGTGAAGAAGCTAAAAAAGAAATTTTGGATTTTATCAACTTTAAACAGGAAGTCCTCGTTCAGCACTATTCTAACAAAAACTGAGTCTCTTGTTAAACCGGTATATTCTGCAGATCTTTTGTAGGAATTTTCGGTGACTTATTTATTGTTACTAAAAAAGACAGCACCTAGTCAAAGGAGCTGTCTTTTTTTTCGCTTTATTTATTTCACCTTTTTACTGTTCTATATTTTCAAGGGATTTCAACCATTGGGCAGCATGGGCATCTGAAGGCATTCGCCAGTCTCCTCGAGGCGAAAACGACACCGAGCCAACCTTTGGACCATCCGGCACACAGGAACGTTTAAACTGCTGACTGAAGAAACGACGATAAAACCGTTTCAGCCATTTAAGGATTTCCGACTTTTCATAAACACCTTCAAAGGCCTTCTTTGCTAAAAAGTAAACTTTTTCAGGACTAAAGCCATAGCGCACCATTTGGTAGGTGAAAAAATCATGGAGTTCATAGGGACCAACCACCTCTTCGGTTTTTTGCTGTATATTCCCCTCATCATCAGGAGGTAAGAGCTCTGGTGAAACCGGTGTATCCAATACATCATAAAGTATTTCCTTGATGACCTTTTCTTTTGAATGATCAGCCACCCATTCCACCAAATACCGAATCAGGGTTTTGGGAACACTGGCGTTGACGCTGTACATGGACATATGATCCCCATTATAAGTGGCCCATCCCAATGCCAGTTCTGAAAGATCTCCGGTGCCAATGACAATTCCCCCAAGCTTATTGGAAAGATCCATGAGTATTTGAGTTCGTTCCCGGGCCTGGGCATTTTCATAGGTCACATCATGAACATCAATGGATTGGCCAATATCTTTAAAATGAGCCTTACAGGCTTCCACAATGGAAATCTCATGGAATGTCGCCCCTAATCCCTTGATAAGAGCCACTGCGTTATCATAGGTCCGATCAGTGGTGCCAAAGCCGGGCATGGTCACCGCATGAATTTTCTCCCGGGGAATATTAAATCGATCACAAACATTGACACAAACCAGTAGTGCCATGGTGGAATCCAGTCCCCCGGAAATCCCCACGACCATGGGTGCATTTCCAATATGTTTTAACCGCGTAGCCAAGCCCATGGTTTGGATATTAAAAATCTCTTCACAGCGTTCACTGCGTCGATTCGGATCACTTGGAACAAAAGGAAAGGGATTCACATCTCGTTGAAACTCAAGGCAGTCCCGGGACTCAAAGAGAATTCTGCGATAGGTCTGGTCTTTAATCAGATTGGCTGAATCCGAAAAACAGTGCTGGGTTTGTCGGTCATGAATTAAGGCTTCTATGTCAATGTCCGCCACCAGCATTTCATCCCCAAGGTTGTATTTAGGCAGTTCTTTTAACAGGACTCCCATTTCACAAATAAGAGCGTGTCCGCCAAAAACCAAATCCGTTGTTGATTCCCCAAACCCTGCCGAGGTATAGAGATAACCGGCATTACACCGCCCGGATTGTGAACGGATCAGGTCTCGACGATAATCACTTTTTCCCACAATCTCATTACTGGCCGAGGGGTTTAGAATAAGAGTAGCCCCTGCCAATGCATGATAGCTTCCCGGTGGAATAGGGGCCCATAAATCTTCGCAAATTTCAATGGCAACCACTAAATCTTCCATGTGACTGTTTTGGAAAAGCAAATCAGTTCCCAGGGGTACCACTTGTCCCAAAAAAGTGATTTCAGACTGGTTCAGGGATTTTGAAGAGGCAAACCAACGCTTTTCATAGAATTCCTGATTGTTTGGAATAAAGGTTTTTGGAACGATTCCCAATATTTTTCCGGAATTCAGAACCACTCCGCAATTGTAAAGGCTTCCCCCTACCACCAATGGGATTCCTGCAACCATGAGTATTTTTTTATTCACCGACCACTCACGTAATTGATCCAGGGCAATAATGGCATTTTTCTGAAGTTCCCGCTGGAAAAACAAATCACCACAGGTATAGCCGGTGATTCCAAGTTCAGGAAAAAGCAAAACCTCGACACCCTGATCCAGGGCTTTTTTCGACATCTGAATCATTTCTTCAACGTTATACTGGCAATCTGCCAGTTTTATTTTTGGAACAGCACAGGCTGTTCTAGCAAAACCATATTTATGCATTTAATTCACCTTTTATCTTTAATTCTCAATCAGCCATGATTGATATCTCTCATTATATCCCCGTTGAAACTTCCTGGCAATGACCTTTTTCTTTTCCACAGGCTGTGGTTAAAACTATTTTATTTATGAACAATCCCTGGTGGATATCTTAGGAGAACCTATGGCTCTATTCATGGGTTTCCAATTATTTTAACAACTTTATCCACACTATCCACAGATAAAACCTATGTTCTCCACAATTTTTGAGTGAATTCACAGGCGTTTTAAAGTTATCCACAATTGTCCACAGGTATATATGTTGTGTTTTTATCCATAAAAAAAGTCAAGATCTAGGATCTCGACTTTTTTTTTCTAAATATTTTTTTCTGCTAATGCTGCTTTTACAAAGCTTTGAAAGAGAGGATGCGGTTTATTTGGACGTGATTTAAATTCTGGATGTGCTTGGGTTGCAACAAACCAAGGGTGATCCTTAAGCTCAATCATTTCTACCAATACCCGATCCGGAGACATTCCCGAGAAAATCAAGCCATTTTCTGCAAGAATTTGAATATATTCATCGTTGACTTCATAGCGATGGCGATGACGTTCGCTGATTTCCTTTTGTCCATAGGCTTCCAGGGCTTTTGTTCCCTCAGCCAGTTCACATGGGTAAAGGCCTAATCGCATGGTTCCACCCTTATCGCTTATTTTCTTTTGTTCTTCCATGAGGTTAATGACTGGGTATGGGGTTTCAGGATCTAACTCAATACTATGTGCGCCGGTTAATCCTGCCACATTTCTGGCAAATTCAATGACTGCCAATTGGAGACCCAGGCAAAGTCCCAGGAACGGAATTTTGTTTTCACGGGCGAATTGGATGGCATGTATTTTTCCTTCCACGCCGCGGTGGCCAAAACCACCGGGAACAATAATCCCATCCAGATCCTTTAAAATCCGATCAACATTTTCTTCATTGATATCCTCTGAGTGGATCCACTTAATCACAACTTCTGAGTTATTTCCAATGCCGGCGTGACGCAATGCTTCGGCTACGGATAAATAAGCATCATGAAGTTCGACGTATTTTCCGACTAAACCAACGGTGATTTTATTTTCAAGACTTTTCGCTTTCTTTACAAGGTCTTTCCAATCCGCAAGGTCCGGTTCTCCACAATTGATTTTTAATTTATCACAAACCAATCGTGCCAAACCTTCTTTTTCTAGCATCAAAGGCACTTCATAAAGCTCTGAAGCATCCAGATTGACTACCACCGCATTTTTATCCACATTACAGAAAAGAGAAATTTTAGCCTTTAAGCTATCATCCACTTCGTGTTCCGACCGAAGAACAATAATATCCGGCTGAATCCCAATGCTTCGCAATTCTTTAACCGAATGCTGGGTGGGTTTTGTTTTTAACTCCCCCGCTTTTCCAAGGTAAGGTAACAGGGTTACATGAATGTATAATACATTTTCGGCCCCTAAATCCCCCTGGAATTGGCGGATGGCTTCTAAATAGGGCAGGCTTTCAATATCTCCAACAGTCCCCCCAATTTCGGTAATCACCACATCCGGGTGACTGTATTCGGACACGCGAAGAATGCCATCCTTAATTTCATCGGTGATGTGTGGAATGACTTGGACTGTTCCACCAAGGTAATCTCCCCGACGTTCTTTAGAAATAACATTCCAATACACTTTACCTGTGGTGACGTTGCTATATTGTGATAGATTTTCATCTGTAAAACGTTCATAATGGCCTAAATCCAAATCAGTTTCCGCACCGTCATCGGTAACAAAAACCTCGCCGTGCTGATAAGGGCTCATGGTTCCAGGATCAAAATTTAAATAGGGATCAAATTTTTGGATTGATACTTTAAGACCGCGTGCCTTTAGCAATCGCCCCAATGAAGCACTGGTAATACCCTTCCCAAGTGAAGATACCACACCACCAGTGACAAATACATATTTTGTTTGCATAAGATAATTATACTCCTTTTTCTTGTTCTCAATAAAATCCAATAAAAAATCACCGCAAAAAATTGAGTTTTTTTTTTGCAGTGATGCAATTTACAATACTATTATATTTTAACGGATTCTGAAAAAATTACAATAGGAATTTTACTTTTATCCCCATATTTTTCAAATAACAGCCTATTATTAAAGAATAAAGAAGAATATACAACAATAATGACACAAAGATCCTAAAAGAACAAAGATATGAAAGAATTCGTGAAACCCAAAATTTTTAGAAAAGTTAGGCTTTTTAATGGCGTAAATAACACCACCTACCGTATACATCACACCACCTACGACTAAAAGAATAAATCCGGGTAAAGGTAATGCCGTGTAAAGCGGCCCTAATGCAAAAAGTGCAAACCACCCTAGAAAAATGTATAATCCGGTGCCGAGCCATCGTGGCATATTAATCCACAAAACTTTTAGAACGATTCCCATGATTGCTATTCCCCAAATTGCAATCATCATGACAATACGCAAGGTCCCTGAGAGAGCAAGCAGACAAAATGGGGTGTAGGTTCCGGCAATAAGAATAAAAATCATGGCATGATCCATTTTCTTTAAATGAAGGACCCTTTCTTTACTTCCAAGCGAAGCATGATAAGTAAAACTAGTCGTGTACAGGCAAATCAATCCCAGGCCAAAGGCAACAACTGAAATAAGGGTTAAAGGCGTCACATTATTTTCTGCAATAATCAGCCAGAACATGGCAACAATACAAATCACGGATAAAATGGCCCCAATGAGATGGGTTAAAGCATTAATCGGATCACGAAATCGGTTCATAATACGTCCTTTCACACGTAGTTATAATAACTACGTGATGTTATTCGTTAAATATACCATATGCGTAATATAACTGTCAAATATAATTATCCATTGTTTTTTCTTCAACAATCGTATATTATAATAGGAAAGACTCATAACCCAAGGAGAACCCATGGACGAAAAATGGCTCACCGCCGCTTTAGAAGAACTTGCCTTAACAAAGCATATGGAAATTGACAATATTCCAAGTATCGACTTGTATATGGACCAATTGACCACCCTGTTCGACCAAAATCTTGCCCATAAAAAACGCCATTCCGACGACAAACTACTGACAAAAACAATGATCAATAATTATACCAAAAACAAGCTTCTTAAACCTGCCGAAAAAAAGAAATACACCCGTGACCACATTATTCTCATGGCCTTACTCTATGAATTAAAGCAAATCTCAAGTATGGACGACATCGAAACTCTTTTTTCAGTGATTCACGCCCAGGAGGATCGTCAGGATCTGGAGACCATGTATCAAACTTATTTAGATTGTGATAATCAATTATTGAAAGATTTTCCCAGCCAGATTCAGTCTATTTTTGCCCTTGTTAAAGAAAAAACCACTCCCGTAAAATCCGGGGAGTGGCTCAATGAAGAAGACATTGAAAAAATAAACGCTCTTCTCACTGCACTGTTACTTTTTCAAAGAGGTGTTCATTATAAACGACTTGGAGAAAAAATCATTGATGAAGTCCTCAAGTGATAAACTTTAAGGCTTTCTCATGGATATTCCAAGGAAATCATCATAATCTGTTGGACGCCCAGAAGGTATGACGCAAAATTTTTCATCCCATTGACCTGAAACAAGCTTTTCCAGCGGTGAAATACTTCCTTTATTAATCACCACTTCTAAACCGATGAGCTCGCCAATGTCATTGACCCGGGGAAGGGCCTCTTCAACATTAAAAGCACCAGTATCAATGAGCATCAAATTTTTGTAATGCTTAAACATCATGTTCATAATCCATTTTGCCCGCTTCTCACCATACTTTTTTAAATTGCGTTCATATTCGATATCCAGAGTTTTTTCTCCTTTTAACCACCCCTCGGTTAAAAAATAAGTGGTGGTTCGAATACGCTCAAGGTTATCTGTCTCACATAAAACGATATCGATACAGTCCCCGTATTTTGGAATAATCATAGTTGCCATTTTGCTTTTAAGTCCCAAAAGACCATTGCCACAATTACCATAGGCAAAAAGAAGCTCATCATATTCATCTTCGGCCTTATTTATTTCAGCCTGAAGGGCATCCCGTAATCGTTCAGGTGAGTCATGTAAGTTATTTGGCATCCATAAGGTGTCTATTTCCACAGCCTGGTTCTTCAGTGCCAGCTCTACCTCATTACGGATGGTCTCACAAGCGATTAATAATCTCTTCATAATATTGCACCTTTTTCCTAATTACTCTTTCAAGAGTATTAATGATGAAACTTTTTAAACAGTTCTTTTCTATTATATCTAACTTATCCCTGTTTTCACCGAAAAGTTCGGATAAAATTTCTCCTTCTTATATTTTTAACCCAGGCACCCTTTGTGTTATAATGTTATCGAAAAACAAACTTTATTTTGAGGAGAAAAAAATGGATAAAAGTGCATTTCGAAAAGAAACCCTGGCACGTCGTAAAGCAATCTACTCTGCCACAACCGATGCTGCAATTATAGAAAATTTTTTAGCAAGCGACCTTTACAAAAATGCTGATTGGATCATGGCCTATGTGAGTTTTGGAACAGAGATTAATACCCATAATTTCATAAAAAAAGCTCTAGCTGACGGGAAACATATTGTGGCTCCAATTTGCAATATTGAAGATCACACTGTCACCTTATCAGAAATCATCAACTTTCCGGGAGATCTGGAAGAAGGGCACTATGGTATTCTTGAAGTCCGTGACGATTGCCTCCGGATCATCGACCCTAAACAACTTGATTTGGTCATGGTTCCCGGTTGTGCGTTTACCCAGGCCGGCCATCGTATGGGTTTCGGCGGCGGATATTATGACCGCTTCCTAGAAACCATTAATGATGATTGCATTACTGCCGCCCTCATCCGCGAAGATTTTATTTTCGACAAAATTCCCATGGAAGCTCATGACAAAAGCGTAGACTATATGATTACCGAAAAATGTCTTTCCTGTTGTCCCATTCTGGAGGACTGATTAAAGATGAATGTATCCGAAGCTATCACATATATTGAATCAACCCATAAGTTTGGCACCAGACTTGGCCTTGAAAGCATGAGTCTGCTGCTCAACGAAATGGACAATCCCCAGGACAAGCTTAAATTCATCCACATTGCCGGCACCAACGGCAAAGGTTCTGCATCAACCATGATTGCCGGAATTTTAAAAACAGCCGGTTATAAGACCGGGCTGTTTACGTCTCCTTTTTTAGAATCATTTAATGAGCGTATTCAGCTGAATAGTATGCCTGTTGATGATGCCAGCCTGGTTGCTGCGACGACTTTCGTAAAAAAGCACATTGAAGTCCTCCTGGCACAAGGCGAACCCCACCCCACAGAATTTGAAATGGTCACAGCCATCGGCTTCCAATATTTTTATGAAAAGCAGGTGGATATTGTGGTTCTAGAGGTTGGCTTGGGTGGACGTCTCGATGCAACCAATATAATCAAGGATCCTTTGGCGGTCGTTATTATGAGCATTAGTAATGATCATACCGATTATCTGGGAACGACCATCGGTGAAATTGCCTTTGAAAAAGCTTCCATTATTAAGGAAGGCTCTGACGTTGTAGTTTATCCCCAGGACCCGGAAGCAATGAAGGTCATCCTTGACTTTGCGAAGTCCAAAAACGCCTCAATTACCCTGGTTAACCCTGATGATATTTCTGTTGTTGACTTCAATACCCAGTATCAAACATTAAAATACCTGGGAACTACCCTGCCTCTGGATGAATTCCCATTGAAGCTCCTGGGAAATCACCAATCTCTGAACTGTCTTACCGCACTTGAAGTCATTGGCCTCCTTATTATGAAGGGATTTTTGATTAACCGTTTTCAAATTGAATATGCCTTGTCCCAGGTAATTTTTCCGGGACGCTTCGAAATATTTTTGGAATCCCCGGTGGTACTCATTGACGGTGCTCATAACAGCAATGGTATCCAGGCCTTTGTCCAAAATATGAATCAGTATTTTCCAAATAAGAAAATCAACCTTTATTTTGGGATGCTGGAAGATAAAGACATTGAGGAATCCTTATCCTATTTAGTCCCCATCGCCTCCAGCATTCATACACTGACGCCTAACAGCGATCGTGCCCTGCCTGCTGAACAAATGGCAGCACTGATTCATAAAGAGTACGAAAAATCCGTTGATTTTTATGATACCATGAATGCCGCGGTGCGCAGCATTGATCTTAAAAAAACCGACGAAGTCAATGTTTTTGTCGGTTCTCTTTATATGATCGGTGAAGCCCGAACGCTAATCAGAAAACTGTTAGTCAACTAGCTGAAACAGGAGCTTTCAAAAGCTTCTGTGAGTTTGTTGACAAACCCGTCCTGGGGACAATGGTATATCGTTGTCTGCTGCAAGATCGTACAGGCTATCGCCTGTTCGCCATGATGCAGACACCTGATATTACCATTGTCCCCAGGACTTACTTGTCTGCTTTCCACACAGTCTCAAAGGAGCTTTTTATAGCTCTTTTTTTTGTTGTCAACTATTCTTCTAAAGCCCCTTTTAACAGGCGAATGACCAAAGCCTTGTCTGATGCTCGAAATAGCTCATTTCTCAGCGTCGTGGAGTGTTTTAGGCCTTTAGTATAGGCTGCCAGGTGTTTTCGCATTTCCCTAAGACCTGCTTCCTCATTTTTAAGCAGAGATAATAATTCAATATGTCTTAGCGCTGCGTCTATTTTTTCCTTGGGTGTGGGTTTTTCCATAACTTCACCGGTTTGTAGATAGTGATTTATTTCTCGAAAAATAAATGGATTGCCAATCGCCGCTCTACCAATCATCAGCCCATCCACACCGGTGGTTTCCAGGGCTTTTTTCGCCGATTCGCCACTGACGATATCGCCGCTGAGAATAATCGGAATCCCGGCATTTCTCTTGACCTCTTCAATAATCGCCCAATTGGCTTTTCCTGAATAGTAGGCTTCCCGGGTTCTTCCATGAATGGTCAGGGCGGCAGCTCCGGCTTCTTCAATACCTTCCGCAATTTCTCGAATATTAATGGAATCATCATCCCAGCCAATTCTTGTTTTCACAATCAGGGGCTTGTTGGAAGCCTGGGCCAGGGCCTTAACTACCCTGAAAAACAAATCAGGAGTTTTCATCAGTGCGGATCCTTCACCATTTTTTGTAATTTTCGGGGCCGGACAACCGCTGTTGAAATCGAGAAAAGCATGGTCTGTCAGATTAATATACCGCTGTACCACTTCTCCCAGAATATCCGGGTCTGATCCAAAAATTTGAACTCCTGCCGGTGTTTCTTTTTCACTGGTGATCATGAGTTCAGCAGTCTTGTGATCTTTATAGTAAAGTCCCTTGCCACTGATCATTTCCGTAAAAACAACCCCTGCGCCATAGTCTTTTGACATCAGGCGAAAGGGTAAGTTAGTATAGCCTGCCATAGGTCCTAACATTAGTGGTGTATTAATGTTAATATTGCCTATTTTAAATGTTCGATCACTCATACCTATTGGCAAATCTCCCTTAAACGTAATTTTTGTCTGTTCCTACACTTTGCAATTTTTATCATAAATGATTTTTAGTCCCTTAAGCGAGAGCTGAGGATCGTATACATCAATGGCATCGGTTTCCTGATAAAAAAGCCGACCATAGCCGCCGGTGGCAACAACTTTCATGTCTGGTGTTTTTGTTTCCTTTTTGATTTGTTTGATGATATATTCGACTTGGCCAATGTATCCGTAGACCAAACCAGCCTGCATACTTGTTACCGTATCCTTTGCTAAAATAGACGGGGGCTTTTTTATTTCGATGTTGGGTAGCATTGCCGCATTTTTCCAGAGAGCATCAATGGAAATCTGGATTCCCGGAGTGGTGACTGCTGCTGAAAAAGCACCATTGGCATTAATATAATCAAAGGTGGTTGCGGTACCAAAATCGATAACAATCACTGGTCCTCCGTAAATATTATAGGCAGCCACCGCATCCACAATCCGATCCGCTCCAACTTCTGAGGGGTCTGCGGTATGAATGGGCATGCCTGTTTTTATACCGGGCCCCACTACCATGGGTTCCAGGCCGATGAATTTTTTTATCCCATTATTCAGTGAATACATAATATTCGGAACAACCGAAGCCATAATTGCTCTGGTAATATTCTCTGACAAAATGCCACTATTTTCAAAAAAGGATTTAATGAGCACCCCATATTCATCTGAAGTTCTCGGGGTTTTTGTAACAAATCGCCAAGAATGAAGAATTTTATCTCCTTCAAGCACTGCCAATTCTGTATTCGTGTTCCCTACATCAATTCCTAAAATCATTTTGTCCTCCGACAGGTTTAAACGGTTTTTCCATCATTTTCCAATGCCAGAACCGTTTTCCCTATTATAGCCTTATTTTAATTAATCCGAAAACGATTAATTCAGTTGTTCGCCTTGTTTTAAACCAATTTTTTCAATAAATTCCTGTGCTGTCATTTTTTTTTCACCTAAAAGCTGTATTCTTTTAACAATGATTGAACCCCTAACCGATGCAATTTTAAAACTTTTTCCCTCGATTATGTCTGTAACTTCACCTGGTCTTCCTGGAACGATTCCTGAAATCTCAGCTTCCCAAATCTTAATCTTTTCACCTCGAAACCGTGCGTGTGCTCCAGGGGAAGGATTTGAGCCTCGGATTAAATCATGAATTGTCTCCGGAGGGTTTTCCCAATCGATTTTCACATCATTTTCAGTAATCATCGGTTGAAAAGAGGCTTGATTCTCATCTTGAGCAGTTGGAATGGCGTTTCCTTCCCTGATAAGTTTTACCGCCTGGGATATTAATTTGACACCCAGAGGATAAAGCTTATTAAAGTAAAGAGATCCCACATTGTCTTCAGACTCAATCGTCACTTTTTCCTGGAGAATAATATCTCCGGTATCAACTCTCTGATTAATGAAATGCACAGTGACCCCAGTCTCTTTTTCGCCTTTGATCACTGCCCAGTTAATGGCTGAACCGCCACGATATTTGGGAAGCAATGAAGGGTGGTAATTAACGCCGCCTAAGGTTGCCGACTTAATCACTTCATAGGGCATAATATCGTTGACAAAGGCTAAAACAAAAAGGTCAGGTTTTAAATCTTTCACCATGGAAACAACCACAGGATTTTTTAATCGATTGGGAATATTGCCTGAGGGTTGCAACATCGAAATACTTTTTTCCAAAGCCAATTCTTTTAACGGGTTTGGCCTGCCTTTTGGATCATCAGGAACTGTAATAACTCCCACAATCTCTTCCCCCTGGTTTAGCAAGGCTTCTAAGCAGTCCTTCCCAAAGAGAGCCTGGCCGATCAATATTATTTTCATTCGAAGCACCTCCTTAATAAAACATACCATTGATTATATTTCAAAAACCATGGAATTTCAAATAATATTTCCTGGTTTCACCCGAATATCCTCAGATACCAGGAAAGCTGCCCGATTATTATAAAAAAAATACCCTGTAGAATAGAATTTTTATTGTCTACACTACAGGATATTAACTATAAAACTTCAGCTTTATTCAATTTTTGCATCAATTTCAACTTCAACTATTTTTTCATCGACCTGATTTTCGTTCTCATGTTTTTCCTTAAACATGGCTCTGAATTCTTCTCCGGTAATGGTGCGTTCAGTTAGAAGCCGGGTTGCAACTTCTTCGAGCTTTTCTTTATTCTCTTCAAGAATAGTACAAGCACGATCAAAGGAACTTTCTACTATGGTACGAATTTCCTTATCAATAACCGCTGCCACTTCTTCACTGTAATTCCGTGATCTGCCTAAATCCCGACCCATAAAGACTTCCCCGCTTTCAGGATGTCCATAGGTTATGGGACCGAGATGTTCACTCATTCCCCATTCGGTAACCATGCTTCTGGCAATTCCTGTTGCACGTTCAATGTCATTACTGGCACCGGTACAAATATCTTCCAGAGCAACCTTTTCACCGGCACGGCCTCCGAGAAGACTTGTCACCATATCTAAAAGCTTGCCTTTACTCATGTGCTGAGCATCTGTGTCCGGCAGAGACAGAGTATAACCTGCTGCCATGCCTCGGGGAACAATGGAGATTTCATGTACTGAATCGCAATTTGGAAGCAAATGCATGACAATGGCATGTCCGGCTTCATGATAAGCTGTAATCACGAGATCTTCCTGTACCATTACCTTGCTTTTCTTTTCAGGCCCGGCGATCACTCGCTTAATGGCCTCTTCCAACTCAACCATGGTAATTAATTTTCCATTTTTTCTGGCAGTCAGTATAGCTGCTTCATTCATCAGGTTTTCTAAATCCGCCCCGGTAAAACCTGGGGTTCCTTTAGCAATTACTCCTAAACTAACTTCTGGGGCTAATGGTTTTTCTTTTTTATGGACATTAAGGATTTCCTCACGACCTTTGACATCTGGTATGCCAACTGTTACCTGACGGTCAAATCGACCCGGACGTAACAAAGCAGGATCCAAAATATCAGGACGATTGGTTGCGGCAATGACAATGATGCCTTCATTAATACCAAACCCATCCATTTCAACCAATAGTTGGTTAAGGGTTTGTTCACGTTCATCATGTCCGCCGCCAAGTCCGGCACCACGATGACGCCCAACCGCATCAATTTCATCAATAAACAAAATACAAGGGGCACTTTTCTTGGCGTTTTCAAAGAGATCCCTTACACGGGATGCCCCAACACCAACAAACATTTCCACAAAATCAGAACCACTGATGGTAAAAAATGGCACTGCAGCTTCCCCGGCAACTGCTCGGGCAAGAAGGGTTTTCCCAGTACCTGGAGGTCCGATTAAAAGGATCCCTTTTGGTATCCGGGCGCCCAATTTTTTATAGCGATCCGGAGCTTTTAAGAAATCGACGACTTCTTCCAATTCTTCTTTTTCCTCATCGGCACCGGCCACATCTTTAAAGGTAACTTTTGTGTCACCCTCTACATGAAGCTTTGCCTTGCTTTTTCCAAAGGACATCACTTTTCCGCCGCCACCGCCAGCCTGTTGGCTGAAGACAAGAAAAAACACCACCATCAAAATAATAATGACCACCGATGGAATCAATGAGATCCACCATGAATCCTGCTGTTTGGCAATGGTTACCTTCACATTATTCTGTAATATATAAGGTGTTACCTGCTGGTCAATAATATATTGCGGCACTACTGCTTCAAACGCCTCCCCATTTCTGAGTACGCCCTTTACATCTGAGTTATTAATCTCAATTTCAGATACCTGATTATTTTGAAGCTCAGTCAGCAGCTCACTGTATACAATGGTTTTGACCGTATTCTTCGTAGGATTTAAAAAGGTCACTGCAACAATAATAATTAACAAAATTGCTAAGTAAAACCCAATCATTTTTAGGTATTTATTCAAAGAACATCACCCTCTCTCATAATATTTTTCTTTTCTCTATTTCTTTAGTCGTTATTGGTATATTTCTTTTTTTAGAATGCCAATATATGGTAAATTTCGATATTTTTGTGCAAAGTCAAGTCCATAGCCTACCACAAAGGCATTGGGGATTTCAAATCCGATATAATCAGGAGCCACAATTTGTTCCCGGCGCCCTTTTTTGTTTAGGAGTGAACAGACTTTAACGTTGGCAGCTCCCAGGCTTGAAAACCGTTCTAAAAGATATTTTACGGTGTTTCCCGTATCCACAATATCTTCAACTAAAATAATATACCGGTTTTGAACCTCTATTGACAAATCATTCTCAAGTTGAACAACTCCACAGCTTTGGGCAGCAGACCCATAACTGGATGCTTTTAAAAAATCAATTTCAACTGGAATGGTAATCTTTCGCATTAAATCCGATAAGAAAACAGCACTTCCTTTGAGAATCCCAATAAGAATGGGATTCTTTCCATAATATTCCTCTGAAATTTTTGCTCCCAGCTCGCTGACACGCTTTTCCAATGCTTCTTCATCAAGCAAAATTTCCTGTATATCGGCTCTCACATTTTTCTCCTAACATAAGGTAACTTTGACCTTTAAAATATTTTTTGTATCCGAATCTGCCAATAGCCGTTCATTAATGCCATATCCAACAATCCAGAGTATTTCTGAATTCATGGCGATAAGAGGAATCTCATCCCTTAAATTCCGATCAATTTTTTTGTCAATAAAATATTTTTTTATCATTTTCTTTCCAGAAACCCCTACCGGATGAAAAAAATCGCCTGGCTTTCGACTACGTAAATTGAGTACGCATCCTATTTTATCATAATCGAAATATTTTTCACTATGATTTTCAATTTCTTTTGAAAAAAAACAAGAAATTTTCTCAAATTCTTGCTGATTGATTACTTTTGCTTCCAAAATTAACCGTTGTGCTGCAAAAAGCCATGTTTTATTGATCAAAATTTCAATGGGTGCTATGGATTTTTGGATTTTTTCTTCTTTTTTTTCCACCATAACCCGTTCGTAACGCCGACTAAGACGAATATCATTAGGTAAGTGGAGTTCCCATATTGTTTTATCGCTTTTCAGTAAACCATAAAAAGCAGTGATATGATTGTACTCAATTTCCATTAAACTACCCTTAAATTTATAGATAGCACAGCGTAATATTTCTTTTTGAACCACCGGCTTTTCCAAAAGCCATTGATCCCGATCAATAAGCACCGTTTTGCCGTCCATACTGAGAAGTCGCATTTGAACCCCATTAACGTAATCTTCAAAAAACGCCTCGTATTCAAGAGCAATTTTTGTGAACTCATTAAAATGAACTTCTGCTTTCGGGTTGATTTCCCGGATCATTGGCATGATATCCAAGCGAATCTTATTTCGGGTAAAATCTTTTTGAAAATTAGTTGCATCTGTGCGGTAATCCAAATGATTTTTCTCGCAATAGTCAATGATCTCTTTCTTTTCCAAACACAAAAACGGACGTATGAAAAGGCCGTCTCTGACAGATTTAATTCCTGAGACCCCTTTAATGCCAGTGCCTCGAATCAATCGCATTAACAGGGTTTCTGCCTGATCATTAATATGATGTCCCATGGCAATGCGATTATAGCCATTCTCATTGGCTATCTGCTGAAAAAAATCATATCGTTCATTACGTCCTGCTTCTTCGATGGATATCTTTTCTTCAGCTGAGATTTTGCGAATATCTCTTTTTCTTGAAAAAAAAGAAATCCCGGCAGTCTGGCTGAAGGTTCTGACAAAGTCTTCATCGCCATCTGCCGCTGCTCCTCGAAGACCATGGTGCAAATGGGCAACACCAATACTGATTCCAAAGTCACTGGCGTATTTCTCCAAAAAATATAATAAAGCCAGCGAATCCGCTCCACCGGATACTCCGATGAGGACATGATCGCCAGCTGCTAAAATTTTCTGTTCTTTAATATAGTTGATTACTTTTTTATCCATGGTATCACCACTTCAACAAATTCTCTTAAAAAAAATGGTGGTCGCAATAGGGCTCGAACCTATGACCCCCTGCTTGTAAGGCAGGTGCTCTCCCAGCTGAGCTATGCGACCACGAAATATTTTATTATTTAATTAATGATTTGAATTCTTTTCGCTCATCACTGTTATATGAGCTGTATTTTTAATGAATTCTTTTTTTGGTGACCCCTAGGGGACTTGAACCCCTGTTACCGCCGTGAAAGGGCGGTGTCTTAACCGCTTGACCAAGGGGCCATATAATGTTTGTATTTTTAAATTTATGGTAGCGGCGAACGGAGTCGAACCGCCGACACTACGGGTATGAACCGTATGCTCTAGCCAACTGAGCTACGCCGCCATAAGTAAGTGATTTTTAATTTGGTTGCGGGAGCAGGATTTGAACCTACGACCTCCGGGTTATGAGCCCGACGAGCTACCAAGCTGCTCCATCCCGCGATGTATGATTTGTTTGTAAAAAGTGGTGCCGAAGACCGGAATTGAACCGGTACGATCGTTAGGATCGCAGGATTTTAAGTCCTGTGCGTCTGCCAGTTCCGCCACTCCGGCATTAATTTCGTTTCGCCGCTCTCTCGAGGGACAAGTGTTATTATACGACCTTTCAAAAACAATGTCAAGCTTTTTTTTTGATTTGTTATTTTACAAATCGCAGCTCTTTTTCATCTCTGAACTCGTCATATACATGAACTCTAATTTTACAACATTTCAATCCCAATGTCAATACACTTTATTGCATTTCTATTTTCATTTGTTTTCCATGACAAAATGGCGATAGGCCGCGCCTTCAAGGTTATCATAATCAGAAACCGTAAAACTTTTTTCGCCAGTCACTTTAAAAATATTGAGAAGAATAAGGGCTCCCGCCAAAATAATATCAGCTCTTTTCGCTTCTAAACCAGCAATATTTTGTCGCTCTTCAATGGTTTTTCCTGACAGATCTTCAATCATGGCTTCCAATTCATCACGGGTTATAATACTCTCATGAACTTTTTCACTATCGTAAATCTTAAGTCCTTGCTTAATGGTTGAAAGACTTGTAGCTGTTCCGCCAATACCAATTAGCTTGTAAGGTCTCTGTGGTATAAAATTCCGGACTTTTTCCATTAGCTCTGCATAGATGTCCTCATTAAGTCTTTTAAGCTCCTGAAAGGTCGGTGGATTGGAAAACAGATATTTCTCGGTTGCACGAACACAGCCCAGATTGATGCTGATCATTTTTTTCAACTCATTGTTTTCACCAAAAATAAATTCAGTGCTGCCGCCACCAATATCAAAGATCAGTAACTTTTCATTAAAACTTTGGGAAACCCCAATAAAACCAAGTTCGGCTTCATCTTCTCCGGAAATCACTTCAATATCAAAACCGAGCTTTTCTTTGACCTGGTCTGTAAACTCCCGGGTATTTTCTGCATCCCGCATAGCGCTGGTTCCAAAAATATAAAATGCTTTTACATCATAGTCTTCTGCAATATTTTTGTATTCTTCCAAAGCTTCTAAATTTCTTTTTTGGGCATCGGGATGAAGCTGACCTGTGCGGTCGACCCCCTGGCCCATACGGGTATATCGGACCGATTTATTTACCCGGACTAAATTCTCCTGATCATTTCTAAAAATGAGCATTCGAGTTGAGTTGGTTCCAATATCAATCACTGCAAAATTATCCTTGCTTTTTTCTGGTTCAAGGTCTTTATTCTCTTTTTCATTATTTAACTGTTCGATCATTTGCTTACTCCAGTCTTATCAGCTTCAACAGGAACCACAATCACCTCATCCGGGTAATATAGTCCCAGATATTTACGGGCAACGAACTCCACATAACTTTTACTGCCAATTTGCTTAACCTGTTCATCTAATTGATTGCTTCTTATTTTCTCATCTTCAATCTTTTGAACAATTTGGGCTTTTTGTTGTTCTAATTCATATTTCATTATGAAATTAGTCGCAAAAAGATAGCTTGTAAAACCAGCTATGAATATGATCATCAATGCGATTAGAATACGACGTTTAATTTTCCTTTTTGTTTTTTCAGTCATTATCTTTCACCATTTTACTTTAGTCCTTTTATAATTCTCGATACATATCTGTTGCACGATCTTTTGGTGCATGTTCCAAAAGTTCAAGTACTTCTACCTTTTGTTCACCATCACCGTAGCGTATGGTAATAATATCCCCAGGGGCAACATGATCCCCGGCCTTGACTACTTTTCCGTTAATTGAAATTCGACCGCCGTCACATGCTTCTTTACCAACGGTTCTTCTTTTAATAATTCTGGCATTTTTTAAAAATTTATCAATTCTCATTTTTTACCTCGGTATTTCTATGGTTTCAGATAGTCTCATTTTAAAAAACAAAAAGCCAGAGCAATGCCCTGGCTTTTATTTTATAACTTACTTATTAATTTCGTCTTTAAAACTTTTGCCTGCTTTAAAGCCAGGAGCTTTTGATGCGGCAATTTGGATAGGTTCTTTTGTTCTGGGATTTAGACCGGTGCGTGCTGCACGATCTCTTACTTCAAAGGTTCCAAAACCAACCAAGGATACTTTATCTCCATTTTTTAAAGTATCAACAACTGACTCAAGAAATGCACCTAGGGCTTTTTCTGAATCTTTCTTCGATAAACCTGACTTTTCAGCCATTTCAGTAATTAACTCTGATTTGTTCATTTTTTTTCCTCCATATTATAGTTTTCCAGTATTCTATGTTTAACATTATAAGCGTGTTTCCCTGTGAATTACAAGTTTTTTTTGCTTTTTTCTGCTTTTTCTACTTCAAAAGTCCTTTTGTGCGGTTCCAAATGGCTTCTAATTGATCCAAAGTGTAGTCATTCAGGCTTTTTTTCTCTTGATTTCCAATTTTTTCCATCGTTTCAAAGCGAATGATAAATTTTTGTGTGGCTTTTCTTAAGGATATTTCCGGTTGAATTTTAAGTAAACGGGCCACATTAACCACGGAAAACAATAAATCCCCAAGCTCTTCTTCGATATTTCCGGAATGCTCCGCTCTCATAGCTTCCCACAATTCAGCTGTTTCCTCAACAATTTTATCCATGGCCGGCAGAGCATCTCCCCAGTCGAATCCGACTTTCGAAGCTTTTTTTTGAACTTTATAAGCTTCCATCAACGCCGGCATTGACTTTGGAATATGTTTCATTTCTCTGGAAATTTGATGCTGGGTTTCAATTTCTTGCGGGTGGCTACCGTCACTTTTTTCCAAACGTTTAATGGCATCCCAATTGGTTTCCACCCTTAGGGGATCAAAATCAGCTTTGTCTAAAAAAACATGGGGATGTCTTTTAATCATTTTTTGGTTAATCCCTTTAATCACGTTGTTCATGGTAAAGCGACTTTTTTCGCTTCCAATTTCCGAATGAAAAATAATCTGAAAAAGCAGATCTCCCAATTCTTCAGCAAGATTCTCCCAGTCCTCATTATCAATGGCATCAATGACTTCATAGCTTTCTTCCAAAAGATAATTTTTCAGACTTTCGTGGGTTTGAATCCGATCCCAGGCGCATCCTTCCTCACTGCGAAGGGTTTTCATCATGGCTATGGTGCCATTAAATCCAAGATAACCATCTTTTTCTGTTGGGATATAAAGACTGGTGAGATGATTAATTTCCTCCACCCAGTCCAACTCATAAAGACAGATTTCTTTGATGATTTCTGCCCCGGGAATGCCGGAATTAATCAAGAGTATCACTTTTTTTTCAGGATCGTAAATTTCCATTAGGCCGAGTTTCAGCTCAGAAGCCATGTGTTTATCATAGACTTGGGTAATGAGTACCGCCATCATAGGATCAGGGGGACTTTGTTTGAAATCAAAGGCATCCATGATTTTAATCCCATGAATTGGGTCTTCTTCAAGGGCATTCATGGTAACATCCACAAAACTGACTCCGGGACTAATATGATAATCCAATCCTTCAATTTTAGCAACTTTAATGAGTTTTTCTACTGTTTTTTCCCCGAACAAAGGGTTCCCCGGCACTGCATAAACGATGTCCTGTCCTGATTTTGCAGCCATCATCAGCTTTTCAACTATCTTTTCATAAACATCCTCAAAAGAGGCTTCTGTTTCATAAAAAGTATCAAAACTTTCATAGGATATTTTTTCTTCCCGTATAAAATCCATGACAGGATGGATTTCGGTTCTGAAAAAATTCTGATTAGGATTCTTAAGTAATTTTAGTGTTTCAAGGGTTATCTGTCCTGGATTTCCAGGTCCCAGCCCGACAATATCAATACGCGACATGGTTCACTTCCTTTTTAAAATTAAATGCTACGGTCGACGTCTGGGAGGTTTTCTCCCTGGAACCAATCGATTAATACGATCATACACAACAAGGAGACGCTTATTCCCGGGGAAATATCTGATTTCCTCTTCAGTAATTCCTTTAATGAGAATCATAATGATGCCATAGACACAAACAGCAACAACAAAGGCAATGATAATCCCAAAAAAGTTTCCTGCCAGGGATGAAACCAATGTATAGGTGAAATAGGTAAGGAGTCCCATAATAATTGAGGCAAACAAAGGTTTAACCAGGGTATGGAAAAAATCCATGCGTACTCCGGTAAAACGCCTGACCGAAAGGAAATTGGCAACGGTTAAATAGGCAAAGGTAATAATGGTGCTGAGTACTATGCCAAAAATATTAATGGCTGGAATGGCAAGAAATATCCATCCGGTAATAAACCGTATAATAATCGCCACGCCTAAATTAATCAGGGGCACCCGAAAACGATCAATTGACTGGAGCACACTCTGGAAGGTATTTGACAGCATCATAAAGATGGTGGCATAGGATAAGGTACTTAAAATCGCACCGCCATAGGGAGATCCCGGAAACAGCAGATCAAAAATACCAAAGGACAGAACCGATAACCCAATACAGGACGGAAAAGCCACCAGTAAAATTATCCGTATGGACAAAATAATTTTTTTGTTTGTTTCCTCACGATTGCGCAGGGCAAAGGATTGGGAAATTGTCGGAATCATAGCAATCGCCAGGGTTCCGCTGAGAATCAGAGGAATGTTAATGAGAATTTCCGCATTGCTGAAATCCCCAAACATAATGGTCGCATCCACTGCACCAAAACCTGCATGGGCTAATCTTGAAACGTAAATAAACGAGTCAATGGTCGAAAACATTGCAACCAATGCCGAAGTGAGTGTAACCGGAATTGAGATAATCACCAGTCGCTTTAACAGTGCTCTGTTTGAGCGTTGTCGCTTTCCTGTTCTTGTCTTCAGCAACCGACGATTTTTCTTCACAAAAGCGGTATAAAGATAGCCCAATAAAATGGCAGCTGCAAGGCCCCCGGCGGTAGCACCAAAAACCGCTCCTCCAACGCCCATCCCAATTCCAAAATTTGCCACGAAAACCCAGCATAGGAGGACCCCGAGGAAAACCCGAACAATCTGTTCAATGATTTGAGAAATCGCCGTTGGTGTCATAATCTGAAACCCCTGGAAGAACCCCCGATAGGCCGAACACACTGAAATAACCAGTGGTGCCAGTGCAATGGCTATAATGGCCGGGTAACTTTCCGATGTCCAGTTGGCAGTTTCAATGATCCAATCAGCACCAAAAAACAAGAAAAGACTTGAGATACTCCCCATAATCACCAGAGCAGTCATTGACAGCTTAAAAACTCGATGGGCAGTGGCGTATTCCCCTTTTGCAATGTTTTCCGACACCATTTTAGAAATGGCCAGGGGCAATCCAACCGTTGATACCATTAACAGAAGATTGTATATGTTGGTAACATTGGCATAGATTCCATTCCCATAGCTCCCCACCATTTGATACAGGGGGATTTTGAAAAAGAGACCCAGAAGCCTTGAAAATATTCCGGCAGCCGCTAAAATGCTGGCGCCTTTTAAATAATTGGATGTTTTATCCGACATAGATAATCCTCTTTACACTATTTTTCTACTACACCTTTTAGATGATGTTTTCGCAGATTGTTTTTTATTATATCCTTTTAATCAATCAGTGGCAATATAAAAGCACTGGAAAATCTTCCAGTGCCTGGCATTTTTATGCTCTAGATTTTATTTGCATAAACTTTGACATTTAAGTCAGTTTTGAGTTGTTTAATATAGGCTTCCAACGGTGTTATAATGTCATTCATGTCTATTTTTTCTTTTTTCAGCAGGTCTGCGGTGAATTTCGTGTAGGCATCCGCTCCCTTTTGAGTCTTAACAGCTTCGGTAATCTCAGTTTTCTTTTCTTCTAAGGTCGGGATTTGACCTTGGGTTTTATCATAAACATAAATAACATGGTAACCATAATCGGTTTTTACCGGCTGGCTTACTCCACCTTTTTCCAATGCGAAAGCGGCTTCTGAAAACGCTGGAACCATTTTACCATAGGCAAAGGCACCTAAATCTGTGGCTTCCTTGACGCCATCCACTGTTTTATACTTTGTGATGAGATCATCAAATTCTTCAGGACTTTTCACATTTTTAGCTTCTTCATAAATTTGTTTAGCCAATGTTTCATCTGTGGCTAAAATATGTTTTGCTGAAACGGTACTGGTGTCATAGGATTTTTTATTGTCATCGTAATATTTTTTAAGATCTGAATCACTGACGGTGACCTTGCTGGTTAAATCCGCCTGAATGGCTGTGGCTGCTGCTGCTGCCTTGGCATCCAATTTCTGAAACTCACGAAACTGTGCGACCGTCAGGTATTTTTGATCCAGATATTTTTGTAGGGTATCATCTCCGGGAAGCAGGGAATTCACAAAGGCCTGTTGACTGGCAACATTACTGTCAATAACGTCCTGGGCCAGGGTCAACTTATTATCCTCAGCATATTTAATCGTGGCATTTTGTTCGGCAATGGTATTAAATATATTGGTATTGGTGGTTTTCACAGTGGCTGCATCGGTTGCCAGGGCTTTTTGGGTTTGATAAAAAGCGAGAAATTCTTCATTGGTTAAACGATAATTATAAATGTCTTTTTTTACATCCTGGCCGTTGATTTTACCCACCACGGTGTTTAATTCTTTACTGGGGTCGGCTTTTAATGCGGTATCATAATTTGTAGCCAGGGTATTGGCAACATTATTATCAAGAACAAATTTTGTCATAAAGGCTTCAAATGATGCCGTATCGGTGTTATATGTGGCAAGGGTCTTATTGTATTTATCTTCACCCAGTGATGTTTTAAGATTGGTCATCATGGTAGTTGCCTCGGTTCCAAGAGCAGCTTCATCTACGGTGATGCCATCTTTTTTGCCTTGAGCTGTCATGGTTTCCACCCGAACTAAATCATCTAAAAGATCTTTTTTAAGTTGGGTAAACTCAGTTCCGGTAGGAAAAGTTTTGCCGCTGGCATCAAAATACATCTGATAATAGGCTAGGTAATTATTAAAACTTTCTTTAAGTATCTGATTTCCATCAACTTCTGCCACAGCCTGTTTTTTATCCTTTTCGGGGTTGACCTGAATCATACTGCATCCAGCTCCTAAAAAGCTGACAAGGATTGTGACTACCAGCAGGCAAGCCAATGTGCGTGTTTTCTTCATTTTCATATGAATCTCCTTTTATTTCATAAAATCTTAATTATTCTAACATAAAACAGTCTATTTTCGCCTTAATTTTTTAGAGTTTCCAACATTTCGAGAAACTTTCCCAATTCTCTTAAATAAATCTGATCTTTTTCATGTTTTAATAGGATACGCCAGCGCAGCTGATCCCCTTTACCTGCGTTAAACTTAATATTGTACCGATCAAAAAGTTTTTTCATCAGTTCAGGTTCTGGAATTGGAACTTCTCTTGACCCATCAAAGGTAAAGAGAACACTGTGCCCACGTTCGCGAATCTCAGTCATCCCAAGGGATCTTCCCAAATGCTTGATCATTGCCAGAGTCATGAGATTATAAACTCCATCTGGGATTTCTCCAAAACGATCCAATAGCTCATCCTCTAACTCTTCATAATCAGCTCTAGACTTAACATAGGATAACTTTTTGTAAATGTCATATTTTAGTTCTTCATTACTAATATAGTTTTCCGGAATATAACTGCTCACATCCAAATTAATGATGAGTTCACTGAACATAAATCCCTGATCTTTGCCAAGGCGCCTGGAAACAGCCTCTTCAAGAATTCGACAATAAAGCTCATAGCCAATGGTTGCCAGATTTCCAGACTGGGCCGATCCTAAAATATTCCCAGCCCCTCTTATTTCAAGGTCACGAAGGGCAATCTTAAATCCGGATCCAAAAGCTGTAAAATCCTTAATGGCTTTTAATCGCTTCTGTGATATTTCAGAAAGAACTTTTGGTTTGTGTGTCACATAGGCATAGCCCTGTACATCCGAACGCCCGACCCGACCGCGAAGCTGATACAGCTGGGAAAGCCCCATATGATCGCCATTGTCAATAATCAGGGTATTGGCATTTTTGATATCCAGTCCTGATTCTATTATCGTAGTGGTGACTAAAATATCATAGTCCTCTTTAAGAAAATCCACCATAATATCCTCAAGCTCAGGACCTGTCATGCGTCCGTGGGCCACCACAATCCGGGCCTCAGGCACCAGTTTTTGAAGTTTTCTTGAAACCTCAAAAATATCATGGATGCGGTTATGAACAAAAAAAACCTGTCCCTGGCGGTTGAGTTCTCGTTCAATGGCATCTTTAACAATAGCAGCGCTGTATTCCATCACATAGGTCAGAACCGGTCGCCTGCCGGCTGGCGGTTCATCAATAACACTCATATCCCGAACACCAACCATGGACATATGAAGGGTTCTTGGAATCGGCGTGGCACTGAGGGTCAAAACATCCACATTTTCCTTCAGCTGCTTGATCCGCTCTTTGTGGCGTACCCCAAACCGTTGTTCTTCATCAACAACCAGTAATCCCAGATCTTTGAAAATCACATCTTTCGATAGAAGACGATGGGTCCCAATAATCAGATCCATTTGTCCGGCTGCCAGCTCTTTCAATGCTTTTTCCTGTTCTGTTTTTGTCCTGAATCGACTCAGGAGGCCAACACTGATGGGATATTTTTTAAACCGATCCACTGCCGTTTGAAAGTGTTGCTGGGCAAGAATGGTGGTGGGTACAAGCAGGACGACCTGCTTGCCTTCCATTACCGCTTTAAAAACAGCCCGCAGGGCTACTTCGGTTTTTCCGTAGCCCACATCCCCGCAAAGCAGTCGGTCCATGGGTCGCGGCGTTTCCATGTCCGCTTTGATTTCCTCAACAGCCAGGAGTTGATCATTGGTTTCCATATAGGGAAAGGACTCTTCAAATTCGGTTTGCCAACTAGAATCCGGCCCAAAGGCATAACCTACCAAACTTCGCCTTTTGGCATAGAGGGCAATGAGTTCATCTGCCATATCCTCAACAGCTGCTTTCACCCGGGACTTTGATTTATTCCAATCATTGGTTCCCAGCTGGTTGATCCGGGGTTTTTTCTCTCCGGTGCCCACATACACCTGGATGGCTTCCAGTTGATCCACCGGGCAATAAAAACGGGCATCGTTGGCATATTCAATGACCAGAAGATCCTTAATGGTATTATCAATTTTAAGCTGCTCAATGCCTCGATAAATTCCAATACCATGGGTGTCATGAACCACATAACCGCCCTGGTTGAGTTGGGTAAAGGAATCAATTTTTCGGCCTTTTTTACGTTTCTGTTTTCTTGACGAAATGGATTCTTTTAGAATTTCACTTTGATTGACACAAATAAGTCCATCTTCCGGAAGTTCAAAACCACTGGCAAGTTCGCCAATGGATAACTGAATGCCAGGGTTGGCCAATGTCGTAAAATTGTGGATATCCGCATCAGTGAGCATCACTTTTAACTTATTTAGTCCAACCTCATCGCGGGCCCGGAGATTAATCATGACATTTTTTCTCAGTTGCTCCTGAATTAATTGAATAAACAAAGCTGGCTGTCCCAGTAAGGAATCAATGTCCTTTGCTGCCATATTAACTGAAACGCCTTTTTTCCCTCTGGATGTGAACAAATGAAGTTTTAGCTGAGCCTGGTTTTCCATGGCTTTTTCAATTTTTGACAGGGAATAAAATTTGTTCTGTTCCTCGGGAAACATAAAATTTTCATGCATGAGGGTTTCAAAATTCCGTTGAATTTTTTCCTGAAACACGACCTGGGATTCTCTGATGCGCGGTGGTTCATCCCAGATGCAAATGCAATCACCCAGATATTCCAACAATAAAGCTTCACTTTTAATAAAAGAAATTAAGGTTTCATCGTGGGCTCCAGGATCTTCCAAGATGCGCTCAATGAGTCCGGCATATTCTGGCACATCACCATAATGCTTGTTCATGAGTGACAGCGCTTTTTTTCGCTCATATGGGTCCAGAATAATTTCCCGGCCAGGTGGTATCCGAACCTGATCAACCCCATGGGTGGATAATTGGGTTTCAGGATCGAAACATCGAATGGACTCAATGGTATCTCCAAAAAATTCGATTCGGTAAGCCTGGCTTGCGGTGGGCGGAAATACATCTAAAATCCCACCCCGATGGGCATATTGTCCCCGGGCCTCAACCTGATAAACCCCATTATACCCAAGCGCAAAGAGACGATCCACCAGAGTCAAAGGATCCCATGATTCTTCCAGAGCCAGGGTAAATGCAAGTCCCTGAAACTTTTCAAGCGGCATGCATTTTTTCAGCAGAGCCTCAACCCCGGTGACCACAACCCCTTTGCTGCCACATAAAATCTTTTCGATAACATCCAGTCGTTGTTGGTTTATTTCCTGGCTATGAACATCGGCAAAATAATCATGAATGGATTCCATGGGGAAATAAAGCACTTCTTCCTGCAGCAGTGCTTTTAAGGCAGTAGCTTTTTTTTGTGCCAGATAATCGGTTGCCGTCACATAGAGAATCCGTTTATCCTGATTTTCGTAGATTAATCCGGTTAATACTTCTTTAAGGCTATTATTGATGTTTGAAAGGTTGATAATTTCCCCAGGTGCCAAAGCATTAAGAATAATTTTTGTTTTTTTTAACCCAAGAAGGTCCTCATATAGTAAATCCATTTGTCACTTCTTTCTTTTCTAAACACTGATAGCCCGGGTTTTGCAACCCAGGCTCTTCATGTTACTATCTTATTTCTTTTTAATTGTTCTCATCCTTTTTTTCCAAGCTGACTGGTTTTTCCGGCTTTTTGCGAATATTAATGCGGTTCATTGCCAGATCCACGCCATCCTTCACAAAATAATCCACCGCTTTAACGACTTCTGTGACTGCATCTTCCATCAAGGACTCCTCACTTTTAGCAAGACGGCCTAAAACATAGTTCACTAAATCAAAACCGTCCTTGGGTTTACCAATACCAATCCGGATTCTTGGGAAATCCTGACTTCCCAAACTTTGAATGATAGAACACATCCCATTATGGGTACCTCCGCTACCGTGCTGTCGGATCCGAACATCCCCTGGGACAAGGTCAATATCATCATAAATGATGAGTATATTTTCCAAAGGAACTTCATAAAAATGAACGAGCCCCGAAACACAAAGACCACTATTGTTCATAAAGGTTGTCGGTTTAGCCAGCATAATTTTCTGTCCGAACTCCCGATAAACACCGGTAAGGGCATGTTGTTCCTTTTTCGTTACTGAAATTCCTTTTTTTTCGCTAAGCATGTCAATGGCTTTAAAACCCATATTATGTCGGGTCACATCATATTTACTTCCGATATTTCCCAATCCCACAATCAGATACATGGTTTTCTACCAGTCCTAAACGTATCTTCCAACAAAAAGCTTACTGAGTGAACGGCCAAAATGAACATAATCAATGGCTCGGCCAAAAAGGGTGCCTGTGGAAAGAACTTTTATTTTTTCAATACGATTTTTTTCTGGAATTACCAGGGTATTCAGAGTAACTAATTCTTCAATAGCTGAATCCTGAATCCGCTGAATGGCAGGTCCTGAAAAGACCCCATGGCTACAGGCTGCAAAGACTGAGTTAGCGCCAAGATCAAGGAGCGCATTTGCCCCAGAGGTAATGGTTCCGGCGGTATCAATCATATCATCAATCATAATGCAATTTTTGCCTTTAACATCGCCAATAACATTCATGACAACTGTTTCGTTGGCACGGGGTCGGTCTTTATCAATAATTGCAAAAGGACAACCCAGGTTTCGGGACAGATTTCGGGAACGCTTAACACTGCCGACATCCGGAGATACAACCACCATGTTTTCCAGGTTCTTTTCTTTATAATATTCGGTAATAAGTCCGCCACCGGATAAATGATCCAATGGAATATCAAAAAATCCCTGGATCTGATTGGAGTGAAGATCCATGGTAATAACACGATCGGCCCCGGCGGTGGTTAAAAGATTGGCCACTAATTTTGCGGTAATCGGATCCCGTGATTTTGCTTTACGATCCTGCCTGGCATAGCCGTAATATGGAATAACAGCATTAATTCGTCCTGCCGAAGCACGTTTCATGGAATCAATGAGGATTAATAATTCCATGAGATTATGATTGACAGGATTTCCTGTGGACTGGATCACAAAAACATCCGCCCCACGGACTGATTCAAAAACATTAACCCCAATTTCTCCATCACTGAAAGTAACAACCTCGGCGTTGCACAATTGTACTTCTAAATAGTCTGCGATTTCATTTGCCAGAGGAAGGTTTGCATTCCCGGCAATAATCTTAATTCCACTATACTTTCCATCCATAAGTTCTCATACCTCTTCTTAATTTTCTTTATTCTATAATAATGACACGATTTATAAATTTAGCAAGCTTATTTTTTCAAATAACCAACCTTATTCACTTGTCGTGCTCTTGCAATCGCTAAACTCTCTTCGGGCACATCGTCGGTAATGGTTGATCCCGCTGCTATATAGGAACCTTCCTTTACGGTTACCGGGGCAATGAGATTGGTATTGCATCCAATAAAGGCATTTTTCTCCACCACAGTTCGGTATTTTTTCTTGCCATCGTAGTTTACAAAAACCGTGCCGCAGCCCAGGTTTACATTTTCTCCAACATCTCCGTCCCCAATATAAGTGAGATGGGCAGCCTTCGCCCCGTCGGCCATGGTTGAATTTTTCACTTCAACAAAATCCCCAACCTTACAATGCTTACCGATTCGGCTTCCCGGTCGTATATAGGCATAGGGACCAACACTGGTATTATCATCTACGGAACTATCTAAAATAGTTGAATTCTGGATTGTCACCTGATTGCCGATTATAGCATTTACCAACCGGCTGTTGGCACCAATCAAACAATCGTTGCCAATAACGGTTTTCCCTTCCAGAATCACTCCGGGATATATGGTACTGTCCTGGCCAACGATGACCTCATTACTGATATAGGTTGCGGCCGGATCAATAATCACTACTCCATTTTCCATAAGCTTTGTATTAATCCGTTTTCTCATAATCGCTGTGACTTCTGAGAGTTGAACCTTGGAGTTAATGGCTTTTATATCTTCATGATCCGGAGTCACATAGGTGCCGGTTGTTTTCCCCAGTTGCCCCATGATCTCAATAACATCGGTGAGATAATATTCCCCCTGGGTATTATTGGTGTTAAGCTCTTTTAACGCCCGAATCAGGGTTTGAGCATCAAAGCAATACATGCCAGAATTAATTTCCCGGATTTTTTTCTCTTCGATTGTGGCATCTCCCTCTTCCACGATTTTCAAAAGCTCACCTTTATGATTTTTTACCATGCGTCCATAACCGGTGGGATCTTGAAATTCAGCACTGAGCACTGTAGCGCCATGGCCCCGGGCTTCATGCTCTGTTACCAGACCCTTAATGGTTTCAGGACGTATGAGTGGGGCATCTCCTACCAGAACAATGAGATTTCCCTTTAGTTCTTTAAAAAAGGGCAGTGCCTGCAAAACCGCGTGTCCCGTTCCTAACTGTTCCTTCTGGAGTATGGCGGCAATCCCAGGGCAAAGACTTTTTTTAACTTCCTCTGCCTGATGCCCTATAATCACTGCAATAGCGTCAATTCCTGAACCTTTACTGGCATCAACCACATAATCCAAAATATTTTTTTCGCATACCTGGTGCAGTACCTTTGATTTTTGAGACCGCATCCGAGTTCCCTGACCGGCTGCCAGGATAATTGTTTTTGATTCATTCATGGTTTCATATTCTCCATCATCATCTATTTATTAACAACAAAAAAAGGGAAATGACTCCCCCTTTTTTCTATCATATTATTCTTCTTCGTAATCTACTTCCAGCTCTACTTCTTCGACTTCTTCTTTAACTAACTGGGTATCATCTTCTATGGCCTTTTCGTAAGCTTTCAATACCCTTTCCTGCATTTCACGACGGGTACCCATGTTAATGGGATGTGCAATGTCTTTAAACTCGCCATCCGGCGTTTTTCGACTGGGCATTGCAATGAAAAATCCACTTTGACCTTCAATCACTTTGATATCATGTACAACAAATTGGTCATCAAAAGTAACTGAGACAATCGCTCTCATTTTACCTTCTGGATACGTTTTCCGTACTCTTACGTCCGTTATTTCCATCTCGTAGTAAGCCTCCCCTTTGAAATAAAATCATCTGTCTAACCTTAGCTACATCCTACCACATATTTAGAAATATTAAAACAAAAACCTCATTTTTTTTGAATCTTTTATGTTTTTTAAAAGGGATAAAAAAAATAAATGGATTCATTATCCCAAACTATTGGAATAAAAACGTTGATTCTTGATTAATAATCTAATTTAATGCAACATACATCCATGGAAAGTTCTATTCTTTTGAATACAAAGAGACCTTGAGTCCTGCCTTTTGCATATCATCATCGTTCATAATAATAAGCGGAGTAAAATCATCCACAAGTTTGTCCATCGGCGATTGAGTCACAAAAATAACGCAGATTCCCATTACTTTTGCACCAACCTCTTCCATGAGATTGGTCATTCCCTTGGCAGTTCCTCCGCCTTTCATAAAATCGTCAATAATTAAAACCTTTTTTCCTTTTAAGTCAATCCGTCGGCTCAGATACATGGTTTTAATCTTATTGGATGAACCTGATATGTAATTAACACTGGTGGTTGCCCCTTCAGTCACACGATTGGATCGTCTGATGAGACCCATGGGTACACTGAGATACCGTGCCGTTTCCAGTGCTGCAGGAATGCCTTTCGTTTCCGTGGTTACCACATAATCAATGCCTTTACTGCCATATTTTGAAGCAATAATACGACCAATATTTTTAGAATATCGTGGATTGGAAAGAATATCACTATAGTAAATAAATCCTCCCTGGATGCGACGCCAAGGCTCCAGCAAAAGCTTTGCGATTTCTTCAAGGAGCGCCACTTCCTCGGATTCTAACACTTCCGGTCGATAAACAACGCCACCGGTGGCCCCTGAGAAAGTTTCCACACGGCCTACCCCAATGATTTGAAAGGCGCTTTTAACAATGGCAACATCTTCACAAACACTGGATTTCCCTGCGTCTAAAAGATTGGTAAAATAATTATAGCTAAAAACCTCGTTGGGATGATCTGATAATATTTTTGTTATGATACTGATTCTTTCGTTTTTCTTCATTTCCCACCTGTGTTGATTTTTTTAAAAATCCGAACGTTATTTTGGATATTTATAATTTTATTCATATTTTATCAAAAGCGCAAGTTATTTTTAACCTTTACTCAAGTGAAACTCCTATGTTATAATTTCTGATGAAGTGTTTAAGGGGGTTTATAAGGACCTCTCTGATCATTTCATTCTATTTAAACAGGAAAAAAAGCACACAAGCAAATGAGTTGTTAAGAATTTATTAAGAAATTCATTGTTTATAAAGGAGCTAATAATTTGAAAGCACAACTTGAAAAAAAATTCAACAAACCCATACATAAATTATTCTTCATTGGCATCGGTGGAAGCAGCATGAGTGGTCTTGCCTCAATGTCCTTATCACAGGGTTTCGCTGTCGAAGGTTCTGATATGATTACTTCCGCCTATGTTGAGAAATTGGAGGGTCTTGGGGTTATCGTACATATTGGCCATGACTATGAAAATATTCCCGCGGACACCGATTGTGTTGTTTATTCTGCAGCTATCCATGAGAATAATCCTGATATGATTAAAGCAACTGATTTGGGTCTTCCAAAAATCGAACGTTCGAATTTTCTCGGACTTTTTTCTCATATCTTTGATAAAACCATTGCTGTTTCAGGCACCCATGGTAAAACAACCACATCCTCTATGGTGGCCTGTCTTCTTCAATTCGCTAAGTTAGACCCAAGCCTGAGTATCGGAGGAAGTCTTTCTGAATTTGGCGGTAATGCCGTGGTAGCTTCAAAGGACTTTTTTGTGGTGGAAGCCTGTGAATATGTGGATAGCTTTCTAAAGACATCCCATTCCATTGGCATTATTACCAACATTGAAGAGGATCACCTTGACTACTTTACCGGGGGTCTGCCTCAAATCAAAGAATCCTTTCATAAATTCGGTATGATTCTGCCATCAACCGGTCTCATGATTGCCTATGGCGATTCCCAGGATGTTTTAGATGTTGTTAAAGATCTTGCCTGTCCCGTGGTTACCTACGGTTTAACCCCCAGGAATGACTGGCATCCTGAGAATATTGAGTACGATAAAATAGGCAAACCCAGTTTTGATGTCTTTAAAGGCAAGGATTTTTACGGCCATTATGAGCTTATTATTCCCGGAGAGCATAATGTTCTCGATGCACTTTCAGCCATTATCTGTGGGGACTTCCTGAAAATACCGATTGAAACCTCCATCAGTGCAATGGCACGCTTTACCGGTGCTAAACGCCGGTTTGAATTCCGTGGTGAAGTGAATGGTATTAATGTGTATGAAGATTACGCCCATCATCCCACTGAGCTTAAGGTTGTTGTGGATGCCTGCCTGAATTATGAGCATCATAAGCTGTGGGTTGTTTTCCAACCCCACACTTATTCCAGAACTTTCTTTTTCTTTGATAACTTTGTGGATGCCTTTGCCAAAGCAGACTATGTCATTCTTAATGATATTTATTCCGACCGTGAAGGTAATGACTGGAACATTTACTCAGAAGATCTTCAAAAAGCCATTGAAGAAAAATATAGCATTCCAACCGTGACCATTTCCGCCTTTGAAGACATTGTTAATTATCTCACCGAGCGTTTATGTCCTAATGATCTAGTCCTTGTTGCCGGCTCCCAAACCATTAATCATGTAGCCTTTGATTTAGTAAAAAGGTTAAAAGAAATCCATAATTCTTGACTTTTTCCTATGATTGGGTTATCCTGAAACTGTAATTATTATATTTTTAGGAGGTTCTTATGGAGCAGTATAATGGTAAAGCTACGGCTTCCCTGGTATTGGGGATTGTTTCTTTGGTTTGTATTTGGCTAGGTTATTTTACACTGGCTGGTATTGCCTGTGCTATTGTGGGATTAATCTTCGGCATTCAAATCCGAAAAGCTTCCCAATTAGAAGGTTTTAAACCAAGTGGTACGGCTAATGCCGGTTTTGTTCTTAATATTATTGGCCTGGCACTTTGTTCACTTGCTTTTATTGTTTGTGTAGCCTGTGTCAGTATCCTGGTTCCACTTTCCTATATGTAGGTATTTTTGGCAATTTATTAGAATAGACGATACCTATCGTCTATTTTTTTATTGAATCCGTTATTTAAGCATTAACGAAAGGAAGACCATGTATCCAATTATAAGATTTTTCAATTTTTTAATTCCCACCTTTGGGATTTTCTTTCTTCTTGGGGTTGGCGCCGCTTTTTTGCTGGCTATTTTCACTGCCAGAAAATATGAAATTCCCACCATGGACGCCATGTTTTTTGGGCTTTTCGGAATCATCGGCGGCATTGTCGGGGCAAAGCTTCTCTATATTATTGTTGCGCTTCCCACCTTTATTACCCATCCGGAGACGATTATTCTAATTTTCACCGGCGGTACCGTTTTTTACGGAGGTCTCATTGGCGGTATTTTGAGTGGTTTTCTTTATACTGCTATTTACCGCCTTAAACCTGTTGAATATTTCGATATGGCGGTTCCCTGTCTGGCACTTGCCCAGGGTTTTGGCCGCATCGGCTGTTTTTTTAACGGATGCTGCTACGGTGCTCCCTATGAAGGCTTTTGTTCTGTCACCTACCCGGTTGGCTCTTATCCGCCTTCCGGCATCGGACTTTTTCCGGCCCAGTTAGTGGAATCCCTTTTTCTCTTTATTTTAACCGTTGTTTTGTTATGGGTGTTAAAGAAGAGCAAAACTCCCGGTTTTACTACAGGCTTCTATTTAATCGCCTATGGCATTTTCCGGTTTATAAATGAATTCTTTCGCTCTGATCCCAGAGGCTCATTTTTGTTTTTTTCAACTTCCCAGTGGATCAGCCTGTTTGTTATCACACTTGGCATCTTGTTCCTCCTGAAAATCCCCCAAAAACTTTACGAAAAAAATTGGAAAAAATAGTTGTTTTGATTTTTTTGGGGTATAATCATTTAAAGAAATAATTTTATGGAGGTTTTATTATGAATGCGCTTCAACCCTATTATAATGGCGGGATTGGCTCTGGTTCAGGAACAGATGCTTTTTACGGTCTGATACCGGTTCTTTTGTCTGTCTTAATCGTTGTATTAATTACTGCACTTATTATCGGAATACTTTGTTATGTTTTTAATGCCATTGGTCTCTACACTATGGCTAAAAACCGGAACTTGGATCATGCCTGGCTGGCCTGGATTCCCATTGCTAGCAGCTATCTGACGGGTGAACTCATTAATGATGATGTCTCTATTGGTTCAATGCATATTCCCTATGCGAAAATATTTTTGCCACTGTCTCCTTTTGCTTTGGCTCTGATTATGAGTATCCTTGGCTTGATTCCAGTACTGGGTACCGTTTTCATCATTCTCATTTCCCTGGCCCTTAGTTTTTATCAATGCACTGCATTGTTTTGGCTTTTCAGTATTTATAGTAAAACCCATCGGGTACTTTTCCTGGTATTGAGTATTATTTTCCCTTTTATGGGACCGATTTTTATATTTGTCATCCGAAATAAAGAAGGATATGATGAACGACATCCCGAACCCGAAGAAGTATTGGAAGCCAATTATGACGCTAAATCCATTATTTCCCTTTCCCTGGGTATTTTTTCGATTATCACTTGTTTTTCTTTTATAGGAGGTGCCATGATTGGTGGTGTTGGTCTGATTTTTGGAATTATCGCTATGAAGGAACGAAAATCCCTGGGACGCCCAACAGGCATGGCCCTGGCCGGTTTAATCTGTTCTATCGTCGGACTTGCTCTTGCTCTGCTTGTTTTCATTGCATGTGTTGCCTGTATGGGCATAGGTACAGCAGGGTTGTTTGGCGGTATGTTCAATAATATGTCTAATAGCATATCCAATGGCACCTATTACTAAATTTAATTTAAATATTTAAATGCCTTCATGGCGGATGTTCGTCATCCTCCCGGAGGCATCTTTTTTATAGAGGGGTGAAATGATGTTATCTCAATCTGAATATGGCCTGGTTCTCAGCGGTGGCGGTGCTAAAGGTGCTTTTGAAATGGGAGTTTGGAAAGCCATTCGGGAGTGTGATTATTCCATCGGTGCCGTGATTGGCACCTCGGTAGGCGCCATTAATGCTGCGATGATTGCTCAAAACAACTTTGACATTGCCATGGAATTTTGGTCAAAGATTACAATAAACCACGTTTTGAATCTCAATAAAACAGTCACCAATAACTATGTTCAAAGATGGTCAAAGGAAAGTTTTGATGTTTTTCGTGATGGTTTTTTAACGTTACTCTTTTCCGATGGTTTTGATATTACGCCTTTACGCAATAATCTTAATCGTTTAATCTCCGAAGAAGCGATTCGGAAATCTTCCATTCACTTTGGTTTAGTCACTGTGGATCTTACCAGTCTTAAACCCAAACAATTAATGATTGAAGATATTCCTCAGGGTCAGCTCATTGACTATTTACTTGCCAGCGCTGCCCTTCCGATTTTTCAAAAACAGGAAATTGATGGTAAAACTTATCTTGATGGGGGCTTTTTTGACAATGTTCCCATTAATTTTATGCTGGAACAAAACTTCAATCAGATTATTTCTGTAGAATTTCCAGTTCTGGCCATACGGAAATGGGTTCGTGATAAAGATATTAAAATTATTACCGTTAATAATTCTGAGTTCCTGGGGGGAACCATGAACTTTAATTCCAAAACCATTGAGCACAGCATTCAATTAGGTTATTTGGATGCCATGAAAACCTTTGGGGCTCTGGAAGGTAAATATTATTACATTAATACTCAAGGTAAACATGCTGTTTTTGAGAAATTTAAAACCCAGCTTGGAATGCCACTGTCCGATAAACTCAAAGAGCAAAAGCTCTTGGAGTTACTTGGTAATCCTAAAGTCACTGATAAGCAAAGGATCCTTGTTGGTCTTGAAGATCTGTTAAAAAGAACTACTTTCAGAAATCAGCCCCTGGTTTTGTCCCTGCTTGAAATCACTGCCAAAAGTCTTGGGGTTCCTCGATTGGAAAATTATTCCATTGATTTATTCTTTCAGGCTATTTTGAAAAAGCTAAATGCCCTGCTTGAAAAAAATCTCAGCCTGCTTGAAAGCCCTAAAATCATGATGGATTTTCTAGTGCCCGCCAACAATAACTTTCGCCGATATAACTTTATTACTTTTTACATTGTTTTTGTAAGCATTCGCGGTGATCTGTCCCGTGAAAAGATGAATGCTTTCCTGTGTAAATTCACTCCAGACATATCACTTTCCATGATTACCCTTTTTTATATTCATGAAACACTTAAAAATTAACATAAAAAAGCCTTGAAGTCTGGATGAAATGGACCCAAATTTCAAGGCTTTTTTTAAATCATTTCTAAATTAACGGCCGCAGCACTTTTTGAATTTTTTGCCGGAACCGCAGGGACAAGGTTCGTTACGGCCAACCTTAACTTCATTGACCACTGTTTTTGAACGCTTGTACTCTTTTTTAAGCTCAACGCGTTTCTCTTCGCTTAAAATATTATCCCATTCTTCCAAGGAATACAGCCATTCTGCCGGTACTCCCAGCATGTTTGTATAAAGCTTTTCAAAATCAATTTCCAGCTTTATATCTGTATCCAATGCGATTGCATCCAGATCCAGGGATGTTACAAGACTGTCATTAATACCATCTAAAAACCCCATAAACTGGGAAGCTATCATTTTATTTTCATTTGCCAGGCCTTCAACAGTGCCTTCAATGATCTTTAATTTATTGCTCAGAATCTTTTGGTATAATACCTTTTCGTCTGCACAATATTTTTCCCAAAACTTATTTTGTTCGTCTTCAGTTTTGGAATTCTCTTCTATGTAGTTTTTCCATTCTTCATATAAACTCATTCTTTTTCTCCTCATCATTTGCTAGGGTTATTATACCCTATTTTAAAGAAGAATCAAACCCAAATTTATTAAATTGTTCGGAACTGGGTTTCGCTTAGCAGGATCGGACAAGTATTGCTTTATCCGCAATTCCAGTTTACAATAGTGTTGCAAAAGTATTTTTAAAAAAGGGAGGTGCCTGGGTGAATGATCAGGGGATTCAAAAAATCTTAGTGGCCGATGACAGTCCGGATATTCTTGAACTGGCAGACATCCTACTTTCAGCAGAGGGCTATGAAATCGTCAGTGCCAAAAATGGACAGGAGGCTGTGGATCTTACTGATGATACCATTGACCTTATTATTTTAGATGTGATGATGCCTGTAAAATCAGGTTTTAAAGCCTGTGTGGAAATTAGGAAAATAACAACTATTCCCATTCTATTTCTAACCGCCAAAACCCTGGATTCAGATAAGGTTATGGGCTTCTCTGCCGGTGGGGATGATTATCTCTCTAAACCCTTTTCCTATGTTGAACTTGTTTCCAGAGTAAAATCCCTGTTACGTCGCTATTATGTTTACCAGGGTGCCGGCATTAAAACTCAGCTCAACCTTTTTATTCTTAAAGACCTGGCCCTGGATACTGATACTAAAACCCTGACCCGCGGAAATTCTGTGATTAACCTCACTGATATTGAATATCAGATCCTGGAACTTATGATCACCCATTTAAAAAAAGTTTATTCTGCCGAAAATATATATGAAAGTATTTGGCAGGAGCCCTATTTCTATCAGGCAAACAATACCATTATGGTTCATATTCGTAATCTGCGTCAAAAAATCGAAGAAAATCCCCGGGAACCCCAATATATTAAAACTGCCTGGGGGAAAGGATATTACATTGACTAAACACAACAGTTCTCACCAAACCGAAAACCCTGAAAAAAGTTTTTTTCTATTCTCCCGACTGGGATTCACCCTTTTAAAATACATGGCCATTGCTTTTGTTTGCGCCATGCTTTTTAGTGTATTTGTCACTTCCTTTATAAAACCCTGGTTTATCATGAGCGAGTTCTGGTCCATTGTTATGTATAGTGTTTTACCCTGTATTTTCATGCTTATTCTCTTAATTTCTCTTTTGGGAAAAAAAATACGCTATATTAATGAAATTCAAAAGGGCATCCAAATCATTGAAGGCGGCAGCATGGACTATACGATTCCCATTCGCGGTCGGGATGAACTGTCTTCCCTGGCCACAAGCATTAATGAAATGCGTCGGGCTTTAGATGCAGAAATTAAATCTCAGGAAAAAGCCAAACGGGATAATCAACAGTTAATTACCTCTGTTTCCCACGATATCCGGACCCCATTAACTTCCATTGTTTGTTATCTGGAATTAATACAGGATGGTCGTGTAAGAGACCCCATTAAGGAAAAAGCTTATCTTAAGACAGCCCTGGAAAAGTCCTACCAAATTAAGGGTTTAATCACCAGTCTTTTTGAGCATGCTCTGGCTGACAATGGTGATGTTCCATTTCATTTTGAAACCTACGATGGCAATATGCTCATTTCTCAGATCATTGAAGAAATATCCTTCTCGCTAAAAGAAGGAGGATTCGAACTGGTTGTTGAAAATTGTATTGATCAGGATTTTTCATTAACAGTTGACCTCAAACAACTTAGGCGCATCTTTGATAATCTGGTTTCTAATATTTTAAAATATGCTGATCCCAACCAACCTATTGATCTTGGGCTTATTCTTAATAAAAATGAGTTATGCATTGTCCAACGAAATAAAACCATCACTGATTTCCAAATCTCCGGGGAAACTCCCATTGACAGTAACGGTATCGGATTAGATACCTGTAAAAAAATCATCGTGAGACATCTGGGGAAAATTGACTATTATCAGCTCCATCGTCTATTTAAAGTTGAGCTGTCACTGCCAGTTCAACAGCAAACTCCTTTCGAGTCAAAAAAAGAGCTTTAACTAAAGCTCTGAGTTCGTTGACAAACCCGTCCTGGGGACAGTAGTAAATCGTTGTCTGCTGCATGCTCGTACAGGCTATCGCCTGTGCGCCATGATGCAGACAACTGATATTACGATTGTCCCCAGGACTTACCTTTTAATTCTATCTACAGTCAAAGAGCTTAGCTTAGCTCTTTTTTTGTGGCTAATTAGCGAACATTAGTTCTTTAATAAAATATGAAAGTATAGAATCAGAGAGTGCCGAAATTACCAATTGACGAATATTAGTTGCTTTGTTAAGAATTCTTAAGAATTTAAGTAACCAGATCTTAACATTTATCCTGTATACTTAAGTTATTAAATAAATTAACGTTAGAGGAGAAACTTGTGAAGAAAAAACGATTAATCCTGAGTATCATTATTGGACTGGTCATCCTAACCGGTGGCGGAGCCTTTGTTTATGCCAACACCAAGACACCCCCAGCTGCAACGGTGAAAACAATACCACTGGCAAAGGGAACCCTTCAAAACACCGTTTCCGCCACCGGGGTTGTGGAAAGCAACACCCTTGTAAAGATCAGTAACAGCAGCAATGATGTTATCGAAAAAGTCTATGTTTCGGTAGGAGAATGGGTCGGAAATGGGGATTGGTTATGCCAACTCTATAACAAAGGCACTGACACCTATACTGTTGTAAAATCAGATACCACCGGGACGATTACAGCCATTAGTGCCATCAAAGGCGGTATGGCAAGTGGTGAGCTTTTTACCATTGAAGACACCAATGATCTTAAAGTTACCGGAAAGATAAAAGAAGCGAATTTAAACCAAATTTGTGAAAATATGACAGTCACCGTAAAATCTGACGCCACAGCAGACCAAAGTTTTCAGGGGAACCTCACTAAAATTGCCCCAACCGCAATTAAGAATGCCCTTGCCACCGAGACAACGTCAAAAAATGCCGAATTCGAAATTGAGGTTGATCTTCCCACCGATGTACCAGGACTTAAAATAGGAATGAATACCCGATTAACGATTGTAACCGAAGAAAAAAACGACGTTTTCAGTGTTCCCTTTGATGCCCTGGTTACGGATGACAAAGGAAAATCATGCATTTATATTGCAAAAGAAAATACTGATGCACCGGGTACCTGGATTGTTGAATCCGTTCCAGTAAACTTGGGTTTAGAAACAGACTTATCCGTTGAAATATCCAGTGACCAGCTCGTGGCTGGAATGGCAGTCATTAGCCAACCTCTCACTATTCAGCCAGGTGCTGCAGTTTCCCTTGAAGAAGGGCTAGTGGTTTAAATGCGAAAAAAGATCATTGAAATGAGAGGCATCGTCAAATCCTACTATCTGGGAACCTCCAATGAATTGGAAATTCTCCACGGGCTTGATCTTGACGTTTATGAAGGTGAATTTTTATCCATTGTAGGTGCATCCGGATCAGGTAAATCAACCTTAATGAATATCCTTGGGGCACTGGACCGGCCCACCCAGGGCACCTATTTTCTGGATCATCTTCCCATGGAAAATGTTAAAGATGACGGATTATCAAAAATTCGAAATAAAAAAATCGGTTTTGTTTTTCAAACATTCAATCTTATTCCCCGTTCGACAGCCCTAAAAAACGTTGCCCTGCCCATGCTTTATGGCGGTAAATCTCGCAGTGAACGAACCAGGCGAGCGACTGAGCTCCTTAAATTGGTTGAAATGAATGATCGTTTCCATCATCGTCCCAATGAATTATCAGGAGGACAAAAGCAACGGGTGGCCATTGCCCGAGCCATGGCTAATGATCCAGCCATTATTCTTGCAGATGAACCTACCGGGGCCCTGGATACCCATACTGGCCGTTTGGTCATGGATATATTCCATCGACTCCATCAGGAGCAAGGTAAAACGATTATTCTGATTACCCATAACACTGAACTGGCTCTTGAAACCCAAAGAACCATAAAGCTTCGGGATGGTTCCATTGTGGAAAACCATATGAACGGACAAAATCAGTTGGAGGGATGCTATGAATCTGTTTGAGAATATCAGACTTGCTCTGGAAGGATTAAGAGCAAACAAAATGCGTGCTCTGCTAACCATGCTTGGGATCATCATTGGGATTGCTTCCGTCATGGCCATTTCCACCCTGGGCTCTGCTATGACCGGTTCTGTTACCAGCACCATGGATAAATTAGGCGGGAAAAATATTATGGTATCCTTATCGCCTAAGAATTATGATACCACTTCCAGTATTCAGCCTGAAGATTTAATCACCCAGGATCAGCTCGATGGTTTTAAGGCAGCCTATGGTGATCAGATTAAAGCCATCAGCATGACAAATACTCTAGGTTCGGGAAAGCTTAACAGTGGCCATATTCATAAGAACGTCAGCATCACCGGAGCCAACGCAGACTATCGTGTCGTCAATAATATTAACCTGATCCAAGGTCGCTTTGTTAATGATCGCGATATGAGCAGCGCCAGAAATGTTATTATTATTGAAAAATCCCTAAGAGATAATTTGGTCGGACTTAACGGAGATCCTATTGGTAAAGATATTTCAGTAGAAACGAGAAATGGCAATCAGTCCTATACCATTATTGGTGTATATGAAAAAGTTACCATTGATAATCCATTATTCAATATGGGTGATGATACCCGTGTTGAATGTTTTATCCCTTTTACAACCTTAAAGGCTCTTGATCCTCTATCCCCCAACACTTCGGGCTATGACAACTTCACCATTATGCTTGGACCCGAAGCAGATTCAGCGGCCTTTACCCTCATTGCCAAAGATTACTTTAATAAAAATATGAATCCTCTATCCGACTATCAAGTTGATGTCACCAGTATGGAAGCCATTGCCAGTGAAGCAACCGGTATGCTGGGCACTCTATCTCTTGGTATTTCAGTCATCGCTGGAATTTCTTTATTGGTTGGCGGAATTGGCGTAATGAACATTATGCTGGTCTCGGTCACCGAACGGACCAAAGAAATTGGAATCCGAAAGGCATTGGGAGCCAGAAACTCAGCCATTCGCAGCCAATTTATCATTGAATCCATTATTATTTGTCTCATCGGCGGGCTTATCGGGGTTGCTCTCGGTGCAGCTTTGGGAGCATTAGGCAGTACCTTACTCAAATTCCCGGCAGCTCCACCACTAGGACCCATGGTCATCGCCCTTTGTTTCTCAATGGCTATTGGTGTTTTCTTCGGCTATTACCCTGCCAATAAAGCAGCAAAACTTAATCCCATTGATGCTCTGCGCTATGAGTAAAGATCAGATTGTTCCTAAACCCAAAATTCAAGGCCATTATTTATCATTGTGTGATGCATGCTCGGACAGGCTACGCCTGTTCGCCATGAGGCACACAACTGAGATAAATAATAGTCCTCGAATTTTTTTCAATACCGCTACGTTAAGTTATTAGCAAGCTTTTAAGCCTTTCGTTTCATGCTGCGAATAATGGTTTTGTGATCTTGATCAACCAGTCGGGACTCTGTGATCTTCTGCAATGCTTTGTTAAAGGTAAACCTGTCCAGGGCATTGTCCTTGAGATAGATCATGGTTTCTTCCGGGAATTTTGTATAACAGCTGGCAATGGCCCAGGCAACCGCCATTTTCACATAGTAATCCTCATGGTCAATAACATCAAAGGCTTTAAATATGGATTTCATATAATCCAATTCCACATAATAACAAATGATCATGACCACACCAAAACGAATTTCATAGGTTTCTCTTGATTGGAGGTATGGCTGTAAAAACAGCCATACCTCTTCTTTATGATTTTTAGTAAATTTAAGTCCGGTACAAAAACTGTCACACAAACCCCAGGTATTAATTCTCGGAATATAGGCCTTTATCATAGCCAGGCGTTCTTCTAAATCAATTTTCACCAGGCCAATGACCATACCCTGAAGCATGATCTCCTCAAAAGAACTATCCCTGGCTGTTTCTAAATAGGTTTTCCAATCCCCTTTGGCAATTTCTTTTGCCAAATTTCGAAGCACCGGCAATCGCACTCCCAGAATATTTTCGGTTCCCGGTGACAGGGCACTAGAAAATTTCCGGTACTTTTCATCAGCTAGCAATAATAGCTCATCTTTTAAACTTTCAGGTGTCAGTTTCATTTTTTTATCATCCTTCCATATTGAGAAAACCCATAGAAAATTAAATTTTTCTATGGGTTGAGTGTGTAAAATTGGCGTGAGACTGTCGATAAACAGCTAAAGCTGTACCGACTAATCAGTTACATCGTGTTGTGTGCATAAAGGCGAACAGGCAACAGCCTGTAGGTATTAAAGCATATTACTGATTAACAATTGGTCGGTACGTTAGTTTATTGACAACCCGTTTTCCATTTTAATTGGGGTTATTTTAATTTTAAAGGGATTCCTGAAACTGTTAAATAAGCTTCATCGGCTCGACTTGCCACCAGTTGATTCATGCGTCCGGCAATATCCCTGAAATAACTTCCCAATTTATAGGCAGGAACTAAGCCCAATCCGACTTCGTTGGAAACCACAATCAGTGTTTTTTCTTTACAGACATCCAAAAGGGTTTCCACTTCTATTTTAATGGCTTCTTCCACTTCTGACACCTTTTCCATGGAACAAGTGTCGTAATCCACCGGAAAATCCAACATATTATTGGTGACCATGACGGTCAGACAATCAAAAAGAACGATTTCAGCCTTTTTAAAAGCCGGATCTTTTTTCATGTTTTCAAAGTTCTTATACTGCTCAATGGTTTCCCATAGAGCCGGCCGCTGTTCCTGATGTTTGGCAATGCGATCCTTCATGCCATCATCAAAGGCAATGGCTGTGGCAATATAAACCACTGACTTTGACGACTGCTTTGCTAATTTCTCAGCATAGGTGCTTTTCCCGCTTCGGGCACCTCCGGTAATAAATATTAAATAACCCATTTTATCCCCTCCACTCTTTGAGACAAGCCAAAAGCTGCCGATTGTTTTCTTCTTTTTTTATGGCAATACGAAAGTAGGACTCATTCAGCCCCGTAAAATCCTCACAGGTCCGAATATTTATCCCCTGAGTTTCTAAATATGATTGTAGATCTCTGACCGTGCCTTTAATCAGTCGGCAAAGATGAAAATCTGTTTCACTTTCAAATACCTTTAAAACGTCTATTTTTTTAAGTTCATTATAAACCCGTTGGCGTTCCCGGCCAATGTAATCCCGGGTTTGTTTGTCAAAATCTTTTTCATCATAAACCGATTCAGCAGCTATCAGACCAAGAGTATTAATGGTCCAGGGTTCCTTATAGGTTTCCATGGCTTTAACAATGGCTTGTGATCCTACCCCATAACCAATACGAAGGCCTGGCAGGGCATAGAACTTTGTCAGGGATCTTAGTAAAAAAACCTGGTGATTCCCATTCTTAATCAAAGGCAACCCATCCTCTTCAAAGGTAAAACCGATAAAGGATTCGTCTAAAAACCACATGGTTTCCTGCGGAGATTTTTCAATCAAACCGGTCATAAACTCCCGGGAATAAACCATACCGGTAGGATTATTGGGATTACAACAAAAAACGACCTGGGGTTGACTGATTTCAATGGCTTTTAATAATTTTGATGGGTCAATGGTAAAATCTTTCTTTTCTTCCAGAATAAAATGCTCTACCTCCCAGCCATAGAGTTTCAAAGCCCGTTCGTATTCATTAAAGGTCGGTTGGATAATCAATGCCTTTGCCGGTCTATAACTGCGGGCAAATAAATAGATAAGTTCAATGGCGCCATTTCCTAAAATAATATTTTCAGGACCTATTGCAATATCATTTGCCAGTTTTTGGATGGCAGATTTTCCTGTGATTTCAGGATAGCTTACCAAGCCATCAATGCCTGCAATGAGCTTTTCTTTAATTCCCTGGGGAATTCCAAAGGGGTTGATATTCACACTGAAATCCAGCATTTCAGGATTTTCGCCTATGTACCCGCCATGTTTATTCATATCGGACCTCCTCTTCTATCGGATTAAAATGAAAATATAATAATAGCTAATATGACACTTAAAATAACCACCAGAACTTCACTGCCATACATAATGCTAATGGTTTCCCGGATATCAAAGGGTACCATTTCAGTTGCAGGATCTCCAATGGTGGGTTTCTCTAAAACTTCCCCAAAATATTGATTGTTTCCACCAAGCTGAATTCCTAAAAGACCTGCCACTACGGATTCAGGATGTCCGGAGTTTGGGCTTTTGTGCTTGGATCGATCCCGTTTATAAATGCGGTAGCCTTCTTTTATATTAAATCCTAGAACCATTCCACCAAGCAGCATGAACCAGCTTCCAATTCTTGCAGGAATAAAATTTAAAAAATCATCAAATTTTGCAGAAGCATAGCCAAAGTCCTTATAGGGCTCCTGGATATAACCGACCATGGAATCCATGGTATTGGTGGCTTTATAAAGCATGACCAAAATCCCCGGATTTAACCAGGTTATAGGAATAAAGAGTCCTAAAAGCATGTAGAACAGCGGTGCAAGAACCCCATCAATGGTATTTTCGGCGGTTGTTTCCACTGTGGCTCTAATCATTTCTTTTCCTGATAACTCAGTGGTATCCCGGCCAACCAAATAGCCTATCTGGATCCGTGCTTCCTGTAAATTCCCGGACATTAAGGCATCCTTTACCTTCTTAACTTCAACTGAAAGTGTTTTGGCTGCAAGGGATGTCATAACCAAATAGAGATTGAAGACTAAATATAACAAAATATGGATTTGATAAAGTAGCATCTGAATTAAAAAGATAATGCCACCTGTTAAACCAAGAACCAAAAACAAAAGAACAAATCCCTTTGCCTTTTTATGGTTTCCCTGATTCAATTTTTTATTTAAAAAGCTAATGGTTTTCCCCATTAAAACTATGGGATGGGGTAACCACCGTGGATCCCCAATGAGCCAATCCAGAACTACGCCCAAAATAATGAGACAAAACCAATAGCCTCCTCCTGAACCCAGGGGAAGCACCTCATATAAATTCAATATCTTTATTCTCCAATAATTTCCATGATTTTTTTCATATCCAGGCTTGATTCCACGGTTTCTGCCAAAAGATCGTATTGCTCTTCTTTAAAGGCTTTAAAATCAAAGGCGGCCGGCCCTGCTGCTAAATTCTTTTTTTCTTGCAAAACTTCAATGATCTTTTCTCTAAAATCGTCATTGTCAAAAATCCCATGAAGGTAGGTTCCCATCACTGATCCATCCTGGTTAATGACACCATCCACAGTTCCATCTTCAAGCACAGCAAAGCTTTTGGTGCCATCCAATGCTTCACTTTCACCCATATGAATTTCATAGCCTTCAACCATCATATCAGTGATGTCCATACCCATAAAATTTCCCTGGACTTTTCCGGAAGCACGAACCGTTCGTTTTTCTTCGCCAATGGTAGTGATGATGTTAAGTAATCCCAAACCATTAATACTTCCTTTAGAAGATTCAACACCGAATGGATCCCGAATTTCCTTTCCTAAAAGCTGGAAGCCTCCGCAAATACCAACAATCGGTATCCCACACTCATGAAGGCGTCTTATTTCTCCGCCCATTTTACTTTCAATGACATGACAGGTATCATCAATGGTATTTTTACTTCCGGGAATCACCAATAAATCCGGATTGGCTAATTGAAGTTCCCGTTGGTTACGATAATACTCCACCGTTACTTCTGGGTGCATTTCAAAGGCTGTGCAATCGGTGAAATTAGAAAGGTGTGGCAAATAAACTACTCCAATGGTAATAAGGCCATCACTTTGTGTATCAAAGCGTTCACTGACACTGTCCTCATCATCAATCACAAAGCGTTTATAGGGAACAACCCCGAGACAGGGAATGTTGATTTTTTCTTCGATCATTTCAATGCCGGGTTTTAATAACTCAACGTCGCCCCGAAATTTATTAATAATAAATCCTTTAATCCGTTTTTGTTCCTCTGGTGGAAGCAGCATAATAGTACCATAAATCGAAGCAAAAACCCCACCCTTGTCAATATCTCCTATAAGCAGCACCGGGGCGTCCACCAGTTCAGCCAAACCCATATTCACGATATCATTATCTCTTAGGTTAATTTCCGCCGGACTTCCGGCACCTTCAATAACGATCACATCTTTTCCTTCAGCCAATGTGTCATAGGCTGAAACAACCAGTTCCACCAGCTTGGGTTTATGGGCATGGTAATCCCAGGCATCCATATTATATTCAGCTTTCCCCATGAGAATGACCTGGCAACCCACGTCAGAGTTAGGCTTGAGTAGTACTGGATTCATTTCCACCTGGGGTTCCATTCGAGCACATTCTGCCTGAACCACCTGGGCGCGACCCATTTCCTTACCGTCTTTTGTAATATAGGAATTCAGAGCCATGTTTTGAGATTTATAGGGTGCCACCACATAGCCCCGGTTATTTAAAATTCGACACAGTGCAGCAGTGAGAAGGCTTTTCCCCACCGAAGAACCTGTACCCATGAACATAATATTTTTTGCCATTGTTTCTCCTTCTTTTTTCCTCATGAAGTCTCTATTAATCTGTTTTTGTTGCCAGGGCAACGGCCTCTTCAACCGTGGACACAACTTTAGGGTAAGCGACCACAGGCCTTCGAATAAATAAAATTTTGACCCCGGCCTTTTGAGCTGCTGCTACCTTTTCAGTGATACCACCAATGTCACCGCTGTCCTTGGTGACTACAAACCCAATGTTATATTCCATCATAATGACGTAATTCATTTCAATGGAAAATGGCCCTTGTAACCCAAGAATATGTCGAGGCTTATATCCAAGATTTTCGCATTTTTTCATGACCCCAGAGGTTGGCAGCGCCCGAATATAGGTGCGTTCCTTTGCAAGTCCTTCAAAGGCTTCCAATTGCCTGCTTCCAGTGGTTAATAAAACATTCTGGTCGCTTTTCCCCATGGCGCCAATTAAATAATCCCGTGCGTCTTCATAGGTATCATAGAATACAATATCAGCGTCCATATCGATGTGGGAAGGTCGTTCCAATCGAATGTAATCAACACTCATGGCATCGCAGGCCCAAATCGCATTTTCTGATATTTCTCGGGCATAGGGATGCGTTGCATCAATGCATAGATCCACATTGTAAATGGTCATGGTTTCCCTAAGGGTAATCCCGTCTAACAGCCCTGAAATTTTTGTTAAATGGGGATGTTCGTGGATCCTGTCTGTGGCAATATTGGTAAGGGATGAATAGCAAACCTCTTTCCCCTTGGCCAGAAGAGCCTCGGTAAGTTGTCGGCTATCCAGGGTTCCTCCCAAAACGAGAATCATAGCACATATCCTCGTGGCGTAATCATTTTGAGATGGTCTTCGGTGATATAGGTTTTTGAATTTCCAATAATAACCATTGAGAACATGTCAATATCGGCTTCACTCATTTTTCCCAGGGTTGTAATCACATAGGATTCATCTTTTCTTTTGGCATTGCGAACAATGCCAACCGGGGTTTCAGTGGCCTTGTATTTAAGCAGAATTTCCTGGGCGGCTTCAATGTTATGGGGACGACCTTTGCTTTTAGGGTTATAAAGACTCACAATAAAATCCCCTTCTCCAGCACAGTTAAGTCGCTTTTCGATGACTGCCCAATCCGTCAGAAGATCACTGAGGCTGATTACCACATAGTCATGCATCAGTGGTGCTCCCAATGTGGATGCAGCAGCATTGGCTGCTGAAATACCTGGAACAATCACAACCTCAACATCACTTTTTTTAGCTTCAACCACTTCAAGCATAATCCCGGCCATACCATAAACACCGGCATCTCCACTGCTGACCAGACAAATGGTTTTCCCATTTTCTGCCAGCTCCAGTGCTTTTTCACAGCGGTCAATTTCCCGACGCATTCCTGATGATAAAACTTCCTTGTCTCCAATTAAGTCTGCAATAATATCAATATAGGTTTTATAACCTATAATAATATCCGCATCCGCAAGGCTTGCCTTGGCGGCTTCTGTCATATGTTCATAAAGTCCGGGGCCAATCCCTGTGACGTAAATTTTACTCATATTGTACTCCTTTTTTTTATTTGCAGGTTTTTATTCCCATGCTTAATTTTCTTCAGTCCAGACGGATAGGGTAATGCCATTAAGCTTTTGTTTTTCCAAAAGACAGGTTCCAAATCCTGAGGCTATATACCCACAGGGCTCGGATACCGCATACAACCCGGTTGTTTGAAAAACAAAATCCGAGGCTTCAAAACGACTTTGGACCATTTGAACCATTTCATCAGGAATAATCATCTTTTTCGCCTTAAAATAGTCACAGGCCTCCTGAATCCCAATCTCCTGTTCTTTTAGGCCAATGGTGGCAAAAGCTTTAATGCCTTTGTCACTGAGCTTTATGGAAGCCAGGGTAGATTGAATGGCCAATATAATTTTTTTCCCCGGAGTATCCCGTCGACAGCCTACACCCAGCACTAATTTTTTAGGTACCAGCTTAACCGATGGAATCTTTAATGATGTTTTTTCCAACTCTCTGGAGGTGATAATAACCCCTGCATACTTTTTAATATGACTATTATCTGATAAAAGTTCAATGTTACCTGGGAGTATCACATCATCAAGGTCAACGTTCCCCTGATTAATCAATCCAATGACTTCACCATTTAAAATGAGTGCGGTAATATCCTTGGCATCGGTAAAATCATCAATGCTGCATTGAATCTTTTCTGCCAGAACATCCACTGCCATGGTTCCCTTAACATCCGTGCCCGTGGTAATCACGGCTTTGGAACCCAACCGTTTGGCTACCAATCGCGCGGCGTCATTAGCTCCACCCAGGTGTCCTGATAATAGACTGATCACATAATCACCATGGGCATCCATAACCAGGATTCCCGGATCTTTGGATTTATGTTCAAGGATTGGGGCAATGGCTCTTACCACAATGCCTGTTGCCATAATACAACAGATGATATCATAGTCGCCCATAATACTTCCCATAAAAGAAGAAATATCGGATTCAATGATTTTTGTTCCCTCTCGTGCATATTTTTCTTTGGTATAAATGGTGCAATCCTTGTCATCAAGGTGATTTAAAAGACGCTTTGCTAAATCCATTCCATCATTAGAAAGCGTTACAATAGCCCATTTTTTTGTCGTCACGCCCTACTCAACTCCTTGTCGGTACTCATGGGTAAAGCTGGGGTCATACAGCTTGGATAAACTATAATCATCGCCTAAAAAATCACCCACTAAAATCTGAGCGGTTTTTGTAATCTTTTCATCTTTCACCTTTTGGGCAATGGTTTCCAAAGTTCCCATAACAATTTTTTGATCCTCCCAGGTTGCCCGTTGAATAACAGCAATCGGGGTGGTCGGTTTGTAATGCTTCATTAAGCGCTTTACCACATCGTCAATCATTTGTACCGAAAGGAAAATCGCCATGGATGCCTGGTGGGCTGCCAAACTTTCAAGTTTTTCCTTTTCCGGAACTGGCGTTCGACCTTCGAGTCGTGTGAGAATGACCGTTTGAGACACATCCGGCAGGGTAAATTCTTTTTTAAGAGCTGCCGCCGAGGCCACGAAGGAACTGACTCCTGGAATCACATCAAATGGAATCCCCAATGCCTCAAGACGATCCATTTGTTCACGAATGGCACCGTAAATGGAGGGATCTCCGGTATGGACTCTGGCAATTTTTTTGCCTTCATCGGTTCCCCGTTTAATCACGGCAATAACCTCATCCAGGGTCATGGATGCCGAGTTGAAAATCTCTGCATCCGGTTTGTGACCAGCAATAATGGCTTTATTCACAAGTGAGCCTGCGTAAATAATAATATCAGCTTCGTTAACAATGCGTTGGCCTTTGACAGTGATCAGTTCTGGATCTCCAGGGCCTGCACCTACCATATAAACAGTATTCATAAATAATTTCTCCTCAATTTATAATGTCATTACATTTCTGTAACGGATTGTGCTCTTTTCAAATGTTCTAAAAACATATTCTGAATGCCCGGGTATTCTCCCAGACCTTTTAGGATACATTCTACCTTAAAGCGGTCCTCTTCCAGAAGGGTTTTCCAGGAGTCTTCGTCATCGCTGGCCATGTCATTAATGGCGTGGTCTCCGGCAACCAGCATAAAGGGGGCCAGATAGATCTTTTTGTATTTTTTCTCCTGGAGCAGCGGAACAATGTTTTCCAGTTCAGGAAAGCCTTCCACGGTGCCAACATATACATCTTCATAACCCTTCATTTTAAACATATAATCCAAACAGGGGTAGGTGGCGTTGGCGTGATGATCGGTGCCATGACCCATATAAACCAGAGCCTCGCCTTTTTTCATTTTTGGCATTTCCTTCATCACAATATCCACGGTTTCTTCATAATCTTCCACCGTGGTGAGTAAAGGTCGACCGAGAGTCAGAGATTGAAAATCATTTTCAAAAGCTTTGAGCTCTTTTAACGTAATGTCATATTCATGACCGTTGATGATATGCGTGGTTTGACAGTGAACATGGGTATACCCTTCAGTCTTGAGTTTTTTCAAGACTTCTTTGGGTACCTCCACAATTTCATTGTCCCTTTTTTTCAGCTTATTAATGATCATACGGGAAGTAAAAGCCCGGTAAAAATCGTAATCCGGATAAGCTTTTTGTAAATGCTTTTCCGTTGCCTCTATGGTTTTTTTCCGGGTCTCAGCATAGGATGTTCCAAAGCTGATAACCAGTAATGCTTTTTTCTCCATAAATTGGATCTCCTAGTTTTTCTTTAATTGTAACAGTGCTCCGAGCTTCGCTGTCTGATTTCATAATTATATGGGTATTTTTTATTTCAGACTTTTCAGAGCCTGGTAATTGTCCTCAATGGTTTTTTCAATGTCTTTTATTGTGTGGGCTGTTGAAAGAAAAATCCCTTCAAACTGGGCCGGTGGCAGAAGGTTTCCTGCATCCAGCATGAATTTAAAATATTTTGTATAAGCCTGAGTATCGGAAGTCATTACGGCTTGATAGCCATTAATGGGCTGGTCGGTAAAGAAGAGACAGGTCATGCCTTTAAAGCGGACCATCTGGGCCTTCACTCCGGTTTTTTCAATGTTTGCCTGAAAGCCTGCTTCTAAGAGCTTTGCTTTATCTTCCATTTCTGTATAAACTTCAGGATGATCCCGTAAATAGGTTAATGTATTCATGCCCATTTTCATGGCAATGGGATTTCCGGACAGGGTTCCTGCCTGATAAACGCCGCCTAGAGGGGCTACTGTTTCCATAATATCGCGACGTCCGCCATAAGCCCCTACGGGCATGCCGCCACCGATGATTTTCCCAAGGGTGGTCATGTCCGGGGTGATTCCCAATACTTCCTGAGCGCCACCATAGGCCAAACGAAATCCGGTAATGACTTCATCAAAAATCAAAACCGCGCCTTCCGACTTTGTGATTTCGCGAAGACCTTTCATAAAGTCGAGATCCGGTGGTACAACGCCCATATTCCCAGCCACGGGTTCGACGATAATGGCTGCAATTTCTCCCGGGTTTTCTGCAAAGAGAGCTTTCACACTCTCAATGTCATTATAGGTGGCAACAAGGGTATCCTTGGCGGTTCCAGGGGTAACCCCAGAGCTTGTTGGCACTCCGAAAGTCAGTGTACCTGATCCTGATTTTACCAGCAGTCCATCGGCATGACCATGATAACAGCCTTCAAATTTAATAATCTTATCACGTCCGGTAAAGCCACGGGCTACCCGCAGAGCACTCATGGTGGCTTCGGTACCTGAGCTCACCATACGTACCATTTCCATGGAGGGATAGGCCTGGGTAATGAGCTTTGCCATATCAACCTCAATGGCCGTCGGAGCACCAAAACTGGTGCCTTTTTCAAGGGCTTCCTGAATGCCTTCAAAATAAATGGGTGAAGCGTGACCTAAAATAAGAGGTCCCCAGGAACAAATATAATCCGTATATTCGTTGCCATCCACATCATAAATCTTGGCACCTTTTCCCCGATCAATAAATACCGGAGCCATATCAACAGACTTAAAGGCTCGAACCGGACTGTTGACCCCACCGGGAATAACTTTCTCCGCTTCTATAAATAATTTCTCTGATTTTTCTCTATTCATAAGTTTCTCCCATTTTTTAATTGACATTTAGCGCTGCTGTTTGGAAGAGCGCTTTATTAATTAGCGAAAGCTGCTGTGTCAGACAGTTAAGAATGATACTTCCCCGCTGTGCGGGAGCAGTTTATACCTCGAACAAAAAGACCGTGCAAACCTGAATAAAAATGCAGACCTCAATCGGACATTCTGTACTAGTCTGACCAGAGATTGAGCAATTAATAAAGCGATCTTCCGAATCCAACCTATTGATAGTCCTTAAGCATGGCCTGCAGTTCTTTGGCAAAGTAGGTAATGATAATATCGGCCCCGGCGCGTTTAATGCTGATGAGGCTTTCGAAGATGACCCGGGCATCCATAAGATTGGCATCCACAGCGTTTTTAATCATGGCATATTCGCCACTGACCTGATAGGCAGCCATGGGTAAATAGGAAAGATCCTTGCCCTGGGCGATAATATCAAGGTAGGGCATGGCGGGTTTCACCATGACAATGTCCGCACCTTCGTCAATATCCAACACCATTTCCTTTAAGGCTTCTCTGGTATTGGCAGGGTCCATTTGATAGCTTCTGCGGTCCCCAAAGGCTGGGGCCGAGTTGGCCGCATCCCGAAAGGGGCCATAAAAGCTTGATGCAAACTTAGCCGAGTAAGCCATAATGGGAATGGATTCATAGCCGGCCTGATTCAAGGTGTCGCGCATATGTCCAATGCGGCCATCCATCATATCCGATGGTGCCACCATATCCGCACCGGCCTGGGCATGGCTTAAGGCCGTTCGACTCAGAACCTTTAATGTTTTTTCTCGTTGAATATCCCCGTTTTCTTCAAAAAAGCAACAATGTCCATCACTTTTAAATTCACATAAACAGACATCGGTAATAACATACATATCCGGATCGGTCTTTTTTATAACGCGAACAGCTTCCTGGACCAGTCCGTTTTCGACAAAGGCCGGGGTAGCATCACCGTCTTTTTCATCGGGAACCCCAAAAATAATGACGTAACGGATTCCCAATGCTTTAAGCGCCAATGTTTCAGCTTCCAGCCTATCCAAAGACAAATGGTACTGATCTTTCATGGAGCTTATTTCTCGTCGAATATTCTGTCCATCCACAATAAATAAGGGATAAACCACATCGTTCATGGAAAGCTGGGTTTCTCTCACTAAATTCCGAATGGCTGCGTTTTTTCTAAGTCGTGTTGGTAACATGTTGCTGTCCTCCTTAATTTATTTTTCCGTTAGGTGTTTTCTAAATTCATAACCACAACCGTAAATTGCTTTGATGTCAGTTTTCATAAACAATTTTGTAACGTATAGGCGAACAGTCAATCGACTGTACGCCGTATAGTGTAAAAATTGTTTCATGTAAACAGACAGCGAAGCTCTCGGCAGTTTCGCAATTATTGTCTACTTTTCTGCATCCTTTAGGATGGCATCCAGCATTCCCTGAATGGTGTATTGGTCAGCTTCAATATCCACATTTATTCCCAGTTCTCCACATTTTTTTGAGGTTTGAGGTCCAATGGAAACGCATTTGGCTGTGTTAATGTCATCCAAATGTTCGGCTCCAATTTTTTCCACAAAGAATTCAACGGTGGTGGAACTGGTAAAGGTGATATAATCAATTTTTTTGTTTTTTAACATTTCCAGAGGATCAACGGTGGCGTGATCTTCTCTGACGGTTTCATAGGTTTGAACCTCATCCACAGGACAAATCTGTGATAGCCTTTCCACCACATAAACCCGGGCATTTTTAGATCGAGGAACCAGAACCTGTGAATCCTTTGTGAGCAGTGGGGATAAACCATTAACCAGTTCTTCGCCGATATATTTTTCCGGAACAAAATCTGCGGTCAGTCCCCGTTTTAATAAGGCATTCTTGGTTCCTTCACCGATGGCGGTAATATGAAGCTTACCAAAGGCCCGGGCATCTTTGCCGCACCGTTTGAGGGAATCAAAGAAGATTTCCACGCCATTGATGCTGGTGAAAATAATATGGGTATATTTTTCAAGTACCATGACCTTTTCATCACAGGCCGCCTCGTTAATGGGAACAATTTTAATGGTGGGGTATTCAATGGGATTGCCCCCAAGTTCCACAATCTTTTCTAACATTATGGAGCTTTGTTCCCGGGACCTGGTGACGATAATCGTTTTGCCGAACAATGGTTTTTCATCAAAGAACCGGAGCTTTTGTCGTTTATTCACAACTTCACCGACCACAATCAGGCTGGGTGCGGTAATTTTCGCCTGGGTGGCAATGTCATAAATGGTTTCCAGATTGCCAACCACGACCCGTTGATAGGGGGTTGATGCCCGATGGACAACGGCCACCGGCATTTCTGCATTCATGCCATTCTTTACCAGTTCGTCGCAAATCTTTTCCAGGTTTTTGACGCCCATTAAAAAAACAATGGTGCCAGTGAGTTTTCCCAGCACCGGCCAATCCAAATCGGAAGAGCCATCATAGGCATTGGATTTTAAATGACCGGTAATGACATGAAACGAGGATACGCAATCACGGTGGGTAATGGGAATGCCGGCATAGGCCAGGCCGCCAATGACCGAGGTAATTCCGGGAATCACTTCAAAGGGAACTCCTGCATCATAGAGCTCTTCCCCTTCTTCGCCCCCTCGTCCAAAGACATAGGGATCTCCGCCTTTTAAGCGAATAACGGTTTTTCCTTCCCGGCCTTTTCTGACCAGCAAAGCATTGATTTCTTCCTGAGGCATGGCATGGTTTCCGGCACGTTTTCCAACGTAAACAATTTCCGCGCCTTGTTTGGCTTCATTTAGAAAGCTTTCATTCACCAAAGCATCATAAACCAGAACATCCGCCTTTTTTAAAACGCCCAGTGCTTTTACAGTCAGCAGTCCGGGATCGCCGCAGCCGCCGCCAGCCAGGTAGACTTTACCCGGTTTTGGATGGACTGCCTGGTAACAACTCTTAGCTAATTGCTGACCCAGGGCTTCCACCTCTGCCACTGGTCCTTCTACGGATTGTGTTACCACCGTACTACCGTCTTCCAGGCCATAAAGTCCATATAGTTTAAGGGTTTCACCCTTAATTTCACAATAGGCTCCGATGGGAATATGACAGCTTCCGTTAAGGGCTTTAAGAAAGCTTCTTTCCCCCTTCATTTGAATCAGGGTATTCTCATCGCTGATGACCAACATGAGCTCTTTAACCATTTCATTATCTTCCCTTATTTCCACTGCCAGGATTCCCTGGGCCGGTGCGGGAATAAAACTCGTCTCAGCTAGTGCGATGGTATGGTAGCCGTTATCCTCAAAGCGACCAATCCGTTTGAGTCCCGCCGCGGCAAGAACAATACCATCCAGGTTCTGTTCCTGCATTTTCCGAATGCGGGTATCAATATTCCCACGAATCCCGACCACATCAATATCAGGTCGCAGTTGTTCTATCTGATAAATCCGTCGCTTGCTTCCGGTAGCCACAACGGCTCCCTGGGGCAGGGCTTCCAGAGAATTAATGTTATGAGGGGTGAGTAACACATCCCGGGGATCTTCTCTGATTGGCGGTACGGTCAGGATTAAACCTTTCGGAAGCTTTGAAGGCATATCCTTCATGCTGTGAATGGCCATATGAATCTCTCCGGATAAAAGTGCATCTTCCAATTCCTTTGTAAACAAACCCTTGTCGCCGATTTTATCTAAAGGTTTATTCTGGATCAAATCCCCTGTGGTTTTAATGATAACCATTTCAAAATTGATCTGGGGATGCGCCTTTGCCAAAACATTAATCAGCCATTGGCTCTGAACCCTTGCCAGGGTGCTTCCCCGGGTTCCAACTTTTATATTCATAAAATTTTCTCCAATTCATCTATTGTCATATTATCCCATAAAATGAGATCTGTTATTTTTTTAGTTGTTCTTTCAATGCTTCATTTGAGTAGTTGACCAGGTCTTTAAGCATCTGGGGATCGCCGTTTTTTTCTAAAATTCTTTTTCGACATTCCCGCAACAATGCGGTTCTTTCAATATAGCTTTCGTCATAGCGTTGGGATAAATCATCTACGATGGCTTTGGTTAAAGAAGGACTGGCCCCTTCGGTACATACCGACAGGGTTAAATCCCCCCGCCTGATCACACTGGGAAAAATGAAATCCGACTCCTCAGGGCTATCGACCCGATTACACCAAATTCCCAATAATTTACAATCTTTTTTGATCTGGGCATTGATTGCTTCACTATTGGTTGCCGCCACCACTAAATCAATATTATCCAGCTGGTCGCGTTTATAGGAATCTTCAATCAATGTTAAGCCTTCATCCTGTGTTTTTTTGAGATTATGGGAAAACTCAAGACTTACGCAGATGATCCTGGCGCCATTTTCAAAAAGGGTTGCAATCCTTCGGGTGGCCACCTTGCCGCCGCCAACCACCAGAACCTTTTTATTTTCAAGGTTAAACAGCAGCGGTGTCATCATCTTTTTCATCTCCTGAAATCGCTTTTTGGGGTTTTTCCGAGAAAAGATAGGTGACTGTTTTTTCGATGCCTAAAATTTCTTCTTCGCTGTTCAACGATTTTAACTGCTTAATGGGAGACATCACCATTTCCCTGAATTTTGACCTTACGATCTTTGAAAGATAGTCTTCCTGTTTTTTTGTAAGTTCTAAATGTTCGCATAGGTTTGTAATGGTTTCATCTGCCAACTTCCGGGAGGTTTGATTAAGATCGCCAACCATGATATCCACCTTGGCATGGGTAATCCATAAAAGCAGTCCATCAATTTCATCTTCTATTTCAACGGCAATTTTCTTGGCAATTTTCTGACGATAGACCATGGTCTCATCCATCATTTCCTTAAAATGATCAATGGTCAGTAGTTCGATTCCGTCCATGGTTCCCATGGCTTCTTCCACATCCCGGGGTAAAGCCAAATCGATAATCGTTAGGGGTTTGATTCGTTTGGGCATCGCCTCAACCTTTAAGATCACATGGGGAGAAGCGGTTGCCGTAATAATCACATCCATTTCCGGAATGATGTCATAGCGCTTTTCATAGTGAACCATTTGAACATTTTCATGAATGGCCTCACATTCGTCCATGTTATGAAAGGTTCGGTTGGTCATATAGGGGTTTTGAAAGCCCTCAGCCTTCATGTACCTTAGTGCCAATATTCCCATTTTTCCTGACCCGATAATCAGTATTTTTTTGTTTCCATAGTCTTGGGGGTATTGTCGTTTAATATGTTTAACCGCTGTGGAGCTTAGAGAAAGCGGAGTTTCTGAAATTTTATATTGGGTTTTCACCTTTTTCGTAAAGGTAATGGCTTCCCGAAACATTTTTGTCAGATATTTTCCGCAGCCCTTAATGGCCTGGGATTTTTCCAGCGCATCCTTCACCTGGCCTAAAATCTGATCCTCGCCTAAAATCATGGAATCCAGTCCGGTGACAACCTCGTACAAATGGACTAACGCCTCTCGTCCCTTTTTTACAAAAAGATAGGGGGCTAATGCTGCGGATTTTTCTTGGAGATAAAATTGGGTTAAAATTTCCCCGGCGGCATTTTCATTTCGGGTCGAAACGTAAATCTCACTTCGATTACATGTGGATAAAATAATAACTTCGGCAATGGCATCTTCCTTTAAAAGGGCTCGGATGCCTTCATTAAGTGCTCGATTAAGAAATGCCCCCTTTTCCCGAATGACCAGTGGGGTATTTTGATGATTAATTCCTACTACTACTAATTTCATTTGTCCGAACCTCCTTTCGCTGCTTTTCCACTGCGTTTTCCAGAGCAGCAATGCTTCGATAGCCTTTAATTCCCAGGCACTCCTCAAGACGAGTCATGGTGGCTTCTTCCAGGCTGGCGGTTTTCAGTGCTTCTTTATTTTTAAAAACCTCGGTAGTTTCCCCTTCACAAAGCACTTTTCCCTGATGGAGCACATAGGTATAATCACAAAATTCATAAATGAAATCCATATCGTGACTGGATAAAATGATTTTTATACCATTTCCCAGGGCATCATGAATAATGGACTTCACTCCCGCCTTACTTTTGGGATCAAGTCCCAGGGTTGGTTCATCCATGAGCATAATCCCGGGTTCCATGGCCAAAACTCCGGCCATGGCCACTCTTTTTTTCTGACCATAGCTGAGATAGTGGATGGGCCGTTCAGCAATTCCGGTAATCCCGGTGGCTTCCATGGCTGTTTTTACCCGTTTATCAATTTCATCCGCATCCATTCCGATATTTCTTAGGGCGAAGGCGATATCATCATATATACCTGAATAAAAAACCTGTTTGTCTGACTCCTGGATCACAAGTCCAATGGTTTTTCTAAATGCATGTAAGTCTTTCTTTTTATAGGATAACGGTTCTCCTTTAAAAAAAACTTTACCTTCGGTGGGCTTAATTAAACCGATTAACGCGGCCATGAGGGTTGACTTTCCGGCACCGTTTTCACCGATTAGGGCAATACAATTTCCCTTGCTTCCGTCTACTGAAACATCTTTCAGTGCCTTTGTGCCGTCGGGATACTGATATGTTAATTTTACTGTTTTAATCATGTGAATAACCTTTCTTATAGCTTACATGAAAATCCCCTTGATATTGCTTTAATTCCAAGGTCTTGGTCATTTCTTCATAGCTTTTCATCGCCATTAGTAAAAGATTGCTTAATATCATTGCAATTGATTGAATGCTGCCACTTAGGTTGTGATAGCCAAATCGTAATTCCTGGGCCGTTACCATTAACCTAATTTTATCCCAATAGTCAAAAATGAAGCGATAGGTTAGAATAAAGATTTCTAAAAAAGTATTGCTGATATGCGCTTTTTTCATCACACCGGCGATTTGTATCACAGGGGTAGTGTAAATCAAAAATAGCATACAGGAAACTCCTGACATGGCTCTGCAAAAGACAAGGCTGGCAATGGCAATGTTTTCAGGGGTAATACCAACGGTATAATTAAACAACTGAAAAGAAAAGAGATAAGTCCCCTCTCCCTGGGAAATTGTTAAAAGCAATGCCAATGCTCCCGGGATAATAAAGAATGAATCGAAGATCAGGGTATGGAGATAAACCTTTGCTGGAATCTTTGCCCAGAATATGGTGCAACATACCATCACGCCAAAAACTCCTGCCATGTACAGAGGTTTATTAATAAAAAAAACAGAAAGGAGCATGACCAGGGATGCCACTACCTTTAAAGTTGGGTTGGCATTGCTGAGTCTATTGGAATGCGCAAAACGATCAATCATGAGATACTCCTTTCAAGGCTGTATTTGATTAGTTTGATTTATCAATTTTTGAAGGTTTCTTTGATTTTTTATTTAAATACACAAAACATGCAATTAATCCACCAATTCCCAATGCCTGCTGAAAATGAAATAGATTTTTTTCCATATCGCCCGGGTTAAACAAACTTTCAAACCAGGGCTTATAGTTTGGATCAATTGAGGCAATCGCATTGCTTCCTTGATTATCAGCCCCGGTAAAGGCTGCATTGGGCAAAATTACCTGGGGAACAATAATAATGGCTGCAACAAGAAGAACAAGAACAATTTTAGTGATCAGTGAAAGTTTCATTGGATAACAACCCCTTTTCATTATATTTGTAAATCGCATTAACAACCAACACTGTGAGGATGCCTTCAACCACAGCCAAAGGCAGTTGGGTGATTGCAAAAATTCCCATAAACTTTGTCAGAGAAGCCACAAATCCGCCAATGGGATCTGGAAAAGCAAGAGCCAACTGAACTGATGTGGTCACATAGGTCATCAGGTCTCCCAGAAAAGCGGCTAAAAAAATAGTTAATGGTTTAGGGCAGTGAATTTTCAGCAACCCTTTGTATACACCATAGGCCACAAAGGAACCGACAATGGCCATGGAAAACACATTAGCACCCAAGGTGGTTATTCCCCCATGGGCCAGTAACAAGGCCTGGAATAAAAGGGCGACCGTTCCAATAACCACGGTTGAAAATGGTCCCAGAATAATGGCGCCCAAGCCAATACCGGTCATATGAGAGGAGCTTCCGGTGACCGATGGCAATTTAAAGGCTGATAATGCAAAAGTGAATGCCGCTGCAATGGCCAGCAACACTTTTTGTTCCGGCTTATCTTTGAATATTTTCCCTACTTTATAAAGTCCGAATGCCACAAAGGGCAATGACATGGCCCACCAGAATACTGCCCAACCAATGGGAAGAAATCCTTCCATAATGTGCATGGCATTAACCGGCTGAGACACAATGACGACGAGAAAGGTTAATATTCCAACCATTGCAACGCTTTTCTTAATTTTTTTCATGTTTTCCCCCCGAAAATTTATAGTTCGACCCACTAATGACGATTCATCCTATGCTGTCCAAAAATCCTATTAAAAAATTCAAATCAACAAGAACCATGCTCTGGAAGTTTCCTGGGTTTCCCAAGGTGTCTGCCAAGTGAGTGCACCGGTTTGATTCGTTGATGACCCGAAAAAAAACCTCTCTTTCCATATTGCTATAGAAAAAGAGGTTAACTATTATACTTATCCATTGATTCCTATTACTTTGAGGTCTCAGAACCAACTTTTGTTAACGTTACTAATTTCCCTTTTCCCTGGAAGGATATTCTAGTACTTCGTTTAGTAGGTTTCCTGACTTATAGCTTTAATTCCCCTTGCCTTCCCGGACAATACGTGCCCAGTGACATATTAAGGAGACATAACTAATTACAGTGACCGGATCGTTCTGGATTCTAACCAGATTCCCTCAATGAATTTGTTCATCCTAAATGAATTTTACATTTCTTATTTAATTGTGTCTTTATTATAACATGGTTGATTTAAAAGTCCAGAGTTTTTTATGAGACTATATCCTATTCAAAGGTTGAATAGGGCGCTAAAAGCGGAACCATCTCTTTAATTTTAACAATGAAGGAATAAAGTAAAAGCGAGGAAAAACCAACCTTACTTTGTAAGTTTATCTTCTTCTTTTTCCATGCAACTTTTACAGACTCCATAGATTTCAAGTTTGTGACCGAGAATGGTATAGCCCATTTTTTCTTTTAATTTTTTTTCATATTCTTCGAATGGGCATTCATCCACCATGGTTATCTTTTTACACTCCATACATACCAGATGATGCTTATGCTCAAAGCTATTCAACTCAAATAAAGTTTTATTATCACTGACCGTATTTGTTTTAAGGATCAATCCATTTTCCACAAGGGTATTTAAAACTCTGTAAATGGTGGATAAATTAATTGAAATCTTTTGGTTGGCCAGAGCTAAATAAATTTGATCTGCCGTTAATGGCTGGGCGCTTGTTTCCAACAGCTCTAATATTGAGTTTCGATGCTTGGTATTCTTTAAGCCCTTATGTTTTAAAACTTCCTTATATGTTATTATTTCGCTCATATGGCTCCTCGTTTCATCATTATTCGAATTTATTTTTAAATCCCAGGGTTAGGAAAAAAATGATTCCTGATACCAATACAATGGTGGCTCCGGTTGCGGTATTCAAATAGTAGGAAGCTATTAATCCACAGATTCCGGAAAAAACAGCAATCAGTACCGATACCAGCGTATACTGCCTGACATTTCTGGTGATATTTCTTGCGGCTGCTGCCGGTAAGACCAAAAGCGAGTTGATAATAAGAAGTCCTACCCATTGTATTGAAATCGTGACGATCACCGCAACCATGGTTGTAAATATCATTTCAACCAGAAGTGTATTTACCCCTCGACTTCGCGCCAGCGATTGATTGATGCTGACCATCAGCAGCTTATTAAAAATCACACTCCAAAGAAAAACAACAATGATAAAAACCCCGATTAAAATATAGATTTCTGATGGCGTTATACTAAGCAAATCTCCTATCAAATAGGAGGAATACTTATTAAAACTCCCACCCAAAGACATTAGCACCAGCCCCAATGCAATAGCAATGGAAGAAAAAACCCCAATAATAGTGTCAGTGGAAGCCCGACTTTTATTTTTTATCACCGTTATAATTAACGCAAAGACAATCGAAAATGCCACTGCTGCAAGAATGGGACTGACTAGACCAATCAGTGATCCAATGGCGATACCTGTAAAAGCCCCATGTCCCAAGGCATCTGAAAAAAACGCCATTTTATTACTGACAATCATGGTTCCCAATAATCCAAAAAGAGGGGTGATTAAGAGTATGGCCAGCAGAGCATTTTTCATGAAGTCATAATCCGCCCATTGAAATGGTAAAATAACAGTAATAAAATCGGACCATAAATTAAGCATCATTTGCTTCACCCTGGTTATTCCCATGATCATTGGATCTTTGCTTAAACCATGTCATCCCAAATATTTTTGATGTTATTTGATTATTGAAAACTTCTTGCGGCGTTCCGCTGCATAAAACCCTTCCATTTAATAGAACAACACGATCTGCATACTTTTCAACCAAATCCAAATCATGGGAAACCAAAATAATGGACAAATCATATTTTTTTCTTAATTCCGATACGGTATCATAAAAAACCTCTAAGCCATTCTGGTCAATGCCGGATACCGGCTCATCCAGTAACAATAAATCAGGAATGGGGTCTAGGGCCAACGCAAGTAGAACCCGTTGCAGTTCGCCTCCGGATAAGGCACCGATTCTTCGATTAATGAGATGTTCGGCTTTGACCATTGAAAGACTTTCTCTAACTTTGCTTTTGATGCTTTTTGTAGTGAGCAACCATGCCGGAATTTTAGAATTGCAAACCATAAAGAGATCCAGCACACTGGTTGGGGTACCGCTGTCAAAGCTCAAATTCTGTGGAACATAGCCTATTAAAGGCAGTCCGCTGTCCTTATTCTTTTCATCCAGATATTCCAGCTTTCCTGAATGCTTAATATCTCCCAGCATGGCCTTTAAAAGCGTGCTTTTTCCGCCGCCGTTAGGTCCTATAATCGCGGTTAATTCGCCACAATGAATATGAAGATTAACATTTTCCAGAACTTTTGTGCTACCAAAGTTCACATTGAAATTTTCGACCTTTGTACAGCACAAACCAGAGCACTGGACATCATTTAACTGCTGTTCTTTTGACTGTTCCATTATTTCAATGCCTCTTCCAAAGATTTTAAATTGTTTTCCATGATGTTCAAATAATCGTCATAGGCATTTTCATTTGCCTCTCCGGTAACCCCGGGATCAAGAGGATAAAGCTTAGCACCGGTTTCATTGGCAATGGTTTCCGCCGCTTTTGCGGGATATTGGGGTTCTGTGAAAAGGGCTTTAACCTTGGAATCCTTAACAATTTTAATGGCCTCTTCAAGGTCCTTGGGTGAAGGAACGGTCCCCGGTTCTCTTTCAATAACAGCCACTATATTGAGATTAAATTCCCTTGCGAAATATGGGAAGGCTTCATGAAAGGTTATAATATCCCGACTGCTCACATTTTCCAGAGAACTGTGCATTTTTTCTTTTAAAGCTTCTAACTTAACAATATAAGCGTCTGCATTTGCTTTGTATTGTGCTGCATTTTTCGGGTCTGCCAGAGAAAGTTGATCTGCAATATTTCTTACCTGGATGATTGAATCCGAGACACTCACCCAAACATGAGGATTCTCTTCCCCTGATGGATCTTTAATAAGCTCTATCCCTTTGCTGGCATCAATAATAATAAGATTTTCCTGCTGTTTTAATATGTCATCAAGAAAGGTTTCCATTCCTGCGCCATTAATAACAAAGGCATCGGCACTCCCAACCGTGATTAAATCCTGGGGTGTCAACTGATAATCATGAAGGCATCCGGTTTGAGGTTTAGTCATATTAATGACCTTCACCGAAGGAATATCTTTGGTCACATTAATGGTTGAAATATACATGGGGTAAAAGGAGGTGACAACCGTAAAGCCTTTATCCGTTGAGTTGCTATCTGAACTCCCTTGACTCTCTATCCCTTTATTTGATCCGCAGCCACTTAAAACGGTAATGGAAATGAAAAGAATAATGTAAAATACGAACTTTTTTCTGGGCACAATAACTTCCTCCAAATAATAATGATTTGCATTTGCATTTGCATTTACTATTATACCCCAAACTTTTATAAAAGAACAATTTAAAAGATTAATGACAATTTCATACTAAAAAAGAAACGTATCGAATCCAGATACGCTTCTCTCAATTGTGCTCAAATTTTTGATCAGAAAAATCCAAGCAGATGATTTTTTCTATATAATTGTATATGAATGAAAGTAATTTTATCTTTTTATCGTTCCTGTTTCACCAGTTTATAATAGGCCTTAGCCGTCAGCATAAAAACCAGGGCATAGAATACTGCAAACACTAAAGCAGTGATCCCGGTGCATAGCATTATCAGCGAAGTATCAGTCAGCCTGAACACAGCCAGCATTTTGATCATTACCGGTAATGCAAAGCCAACGTGAATGAAAGCAACTGCAAGAGGTAAAAAGAATACCATAAGAATCTGTTTCCCAATGGTTTTTTTGACTTCTTTTTTATCCATTCCAACCTTTTGCATGATTTCAAAGCGCTGGCAATCTTCATAGCCTTCGGATATTTGTTTGAAATAGATAATCAGTACTGTTGCCATGATAAACAGTGATCCTAAAAATACCCCAAGAAACAGAAACCCGCCAAAAAGTGTATACCATTCGGACATCGATAAGTATAGATTATCCACACTCATATTTGGATTTGTTTGTGACAATGATCCCTCAAGATTTTCCGAGAAAAGCATTTTAGCCTCTTCTGTGCCCTTGAGATTAAATAGAGTGGCAACTTGTAGGGCATTGGACTGTTCATTTCCATTCAGGGACTGGAGAATGGTGGTCATGGTTTGTTCGTCCTTAACGATGAGATAATATTTATTTCCGATCATCAGTCCCTTTTTCTGATCCATGGGGATGGATGCCAATTCTTCTTTAACTGTGAATTGATTATTTCCAAACATCATGGAATTTTCACCATAATTTTCACTTACTGAAAAAATCATCACCTCATTTTCAGTAAGAGTTTTATCACTTTGAGTGATGCGGTTGTAATCAGCCAATGGAATCAACCAAAGATCACTCATTACTTCATAATTCATAGCATCTGAGTTACTCTCATTTATGTTATATGGCAAAAAAAGATTGCCATCCCGAATGGTTCTAATTTGATTGAAATTAAAGACTAACCCATCCGTCACTTCCACATTGGCCTTTGTTTTTTCTGTTGCAATCTGGCCTTGAATGGCTAAGGGGTCAACTTCACTGGCCGCTCCAATAATACCCACATCCAGGGGATAAAGATCCCGCATCATGCTTTCCTGACCGATGTACAAGGATACTGTGGTGGAAATCGTCACCAGCACCATGGTACAGAGAATACAAATACTTGCCAATCCAACGGCATTTTGTTTCATCCGATAGATCATGCCTGAAACAGAAATGAAATTTCGCGATTGGTAATAAAATCGCTTATTTTTTTTGAGCCCTTTTAACAGGGCAATGCTCCCTGAAGTAAACAATGCATAGGTTCCAATAATGACAAACAATACGGCGACAAAGAAGAGAAAGATCGCTTCAACCGGGGATTCCACCATCAATGCAATGGTATAACCCACACCCAAAGAAATAAGCCCAATAATGGTGACGATCCAGGAGGCCTTTGGTTCTTTTTCCCCTTGCTGCCCGCCCTTTAAAAGATCAATGGGATTTGCCAGTTTAACCTGCAGAAAATTTGTCAGCAACGTCAATAAAAACACAATGAAAAATACAATGGCTGTAACAATCAATCCGAAAACATCCACCCTAAAAGCCAGGGGAATCTGAAAGTGAATCAGACGAAGTAATAACAGAAAGAGCAATTTCCCAATGAGTATTCCTCCCAGTAATCCCAGAACCAAACTGATCGTACTGGAAAACAAGGTTTCATAAAACAATACCCTAGCAATATGTTTCTTCTCCAGGCCTAAAATACTGTACAAGCCCAGTTCTTTTTTTCGCCGTTTAATGAGGAAGCTGTTGGTATAAAAAAGAAAAATCACTGAGAAAATACCGATAAAAATGGTACCCAGAAAAAGAATGGTTTTTAAACTTTCGGAACCCGGCATATTGTCCAGGCCCTTGTTCCCATAAATGGAAATCATGATATAAAAGGTAACAATCGAACCAATACAGGTCAAAATGTAAGGAATATATGTGTTGGCATTTTTTCTAAGATTCAGAAATGCCAATTTTGGGTAAAATAGCCTATTCAACGTCGTTACCTCCGGTTGCCAACAATGCCAGGGTAAAGGATATTTTCTGATACATGTCCTCATTGCTCATGGAACCCCGGTAGATTTGATTGAAGATTTCCCCATCTTTAATAAACAATACCCGATTGGCATGACTTGCCGCCACAATGCTGTGGGTCACCATTAAAATTGTTTGCCCCAAAGCATTAATACTGGAGAATATTTTTAATAAATTCATGGCGGACTTTGAATCCAGGGCACCGGTGGGTTCATCGGCCAGGACCAGTTTAGGTTGGGTAATCAGGGCTCTCGCCACGGCCGCCCGCTGTTTTTGTCCTCCGGAGACTTCATAGGGAAATTTTTTAAGGATGTCATTAATTTCCAGCCTTTTAGCAAGCGGTTTTAACCGACTGTTCATTTCTTCATAGCTCTTCTGTGCCAGTACCAGGGGCAGAAAGATATTATCCTCTATGGAAAAGGTATCCAGCAAATTAAAATCCTGAAAAACAAATCCTAAATTTTCCCGTCGAAACGCTGAGATTTCACTGTCCTTAATCGTTACGATATTTTTGCCATCTAAAAACACTTCTCCGCTTGTGGGCTTATCCAGAGAAGCCAATATATTAAGCAAGGTTGTTTTCCCTGAACCGGACTCGCCCATAATGGCCACGTATTCCCCTTGATCCACAGAAAAAGTCACATTAGACAGCGCCTGAACCTGATTTCCTCCAAAGCGTGTTGTGTATATTTTTTTTAAACTTTTAACCTCTAATAACCGCATGTTTTTCTCCCTTTTAGTTTGAAATTTTACTAACTTTATTGACAACTTAAGTATATTAAAAAAGAAAATATTCGGCCATCGTTTTGCCTTACATTTTCCATTTTAACCTTACAGTTTTGTAAGATTGCCTTATAAAGTTTCAAACTCCCGGGTGGATAAATCAATTCTGACTTTTGTTCCCCTGCCAACTTCTGATGCCACAGTCATCGAATGGGATAACTTACTCAAAACCTGTTGGGATAAATAAAGGCCGATGCCGGTGGATTTTTTATCCATTCGTCCATTATAGCCGGTAAAGCCCCTGTCAAAAATCCGGAGGATATCTTCGTCGCGGATGCCTACCCCGGTATCTTCAATGATCAGGGTTTTCTCTTTTTCCCGGTCCATATAAATTGCAATCTTTCCCTGATGGGTATATTTCAGGGCATTTGACAGTATCTGTTCCAAAACAAAAACCAGCCATTTTTCATCGGTGATCACCTGGCACTGTATTTCTTCCAAATCTAAAGTGATCTTTTTATTAATAAATATCATACTATATTTTTTAACCGCCTGTTTCACACTTGAAAGCAGGTCATATTCTTTTATCATTAAATCCGAGGTCATGCTTTCAAGCCTCAGGTACTGGAGCACCATTTCCACGTATTGTTCAATTTTAAACAATTCCTGTTGGTATGCCCTGGTTTGTTCACTGGGTTTATCCTCGGTTTGAAGCAATAATCCCATGGCTGATATGGGAGTTTTTATCTGATGGGCCCAGAGGGTGTAGTAATCAATCATTTCAGTTTGTTTATTATCAAATTGAAAAATCAGATCCCGTCGATTTTCAACCAGACATTTAATCAGATTCTGATAGTCATTTTCCAAAAGATTTTTTTGATTTGGCAATTTTTTCATATTAAATGATATTGAAGTGATCAACCCCGACAGGATTTGATGTTTTTGATAGAACCCCACAAAGTCAATGCTAACAAAAATAGCCCCAAGGGCAACCACCAACTCAACACTATAAATGATGGGATCCAGAGGCAATCTATACAATGCATAAACAATTGTAAAAATAATGATAAATAAAACAAAGGCAATCAGCACTTTTAACCGACTTTTTATATATGAATAAAGAATAAATCTCAGTGAACTTTTCATGCTAATCTCCAATTAAATATCCTATTCCTTTTTTTGTGCTAATAAAATCAGTAAGTCCTACTTCATCCAATCTTTTTCGAAGCCGTGTGATATTAACTGTTAAGGTATTATCATCCACAAAGCAGTCACTGTCCCAAAGGCGTTTCATAAGAATGTCCCGAGATACTGCCTTCCCCTTGTTTTCCAAAAGAATCTGAAGGGTTTTAAATTCATTTCCGCTGAGTTCAACCTTCCGATCCTTATAGGTGATACTTGCATCATTCAGATTTAGAATAGCACCCTTGTGTTCCAAGAGATTCACATGTCCCTGGAACGAATAGGTTCGTCTCAGCATGGCTTGAACCTTTGCGACCACCACGCTTAAATCAAAGGGCTTTGCAATAAAATCATCTCCACCCATATTCATGGCCATGACAATATTCATATTATCACTGGTTGATGAAATGAATATAATCGGAACCTTTGAGATCTTCCTTATTTCACTGCACCAATGGTATCCGTTAAAGAATGGTAATGAAATATCCATTAGAATCAACTGGGGATCATAGGCCACAAACTCATTAATCACCTGGTGAAAATCCAGGATCGACTGTGCTTCAAATCCCCATTTGACTAAGTGGGTTTTTAAGGATTTTGCAATGATTTCATCATCTTCTATGATTAATATTTTATACACGATGCGCCTCTTTCTTGCTTTGAGAGTATAAATTAGGATTTTTTGCCTGCACTTATCATAACATATTCTATTTATTTCGTTTTAATATTTTTAAATCGTTTTCGCAAAAAAGCCACTGTAAAATTAACTTACAGCGGCCTTGGTTTTATTTAATGCTATAAAGCCTCATTTAATTCTCGGTTTATTCCACGCTCCAAGCTTCAGCCACAGGAATGGTTAATGTCTCTCCTGTGTCTGAAGTATATGAATAAAGGGTTCCTGTGGTTCCCCATAAGGTCACCTTTTGATTCTCTGAAGGCCTTTGCTCTCCTTCATTCAGTCGATAATAAACTTGAACAATATTATTTTTATCATTATCTGCAGCCATTAAAAAGCTTGCAAGTGCTGGTTCCTCTTCATTTTTCTCATAGACCTGGAAAATTGTGCCGGGTATGATTACCTTCTCTTCGGTTCCCAGTTTGGCACTTTCGTAATAATCAATGTAGGCACTCTGAACACATTGCTGTTTAAAGGGATCAAGCCTTGCCTGGCGCTGTTCAGAAGTTTCTTTTAAATAGCCGTTGGCAAAAACCCCTAAATAAACTGTCTCACCAAAAGAATTGTACAAAATTCCCTGGCCGTCATAATTGCCATTTTTATAATTTCCTTCATACATTAAAACCGAGTCCAGAACTTCTTTGCCTTCGCCATTTAAAAAATCATTTTGATACAGTCCGGATTCAGTAAACCCATCCACCCACTCGGTAGTTCCCTGACCCTGCATATGTCCATTTACCCATTGGCCTTCATAGTTCCAGGCAACGCCCTGGGTACTGATTCCGGAAAATTTTCCATTTCCCTGGGGTAAGTCATTAACTGCTTCCCCGGTGTAAATGCCTGTGCGCTCACCAAATGAAAAGGTTAAAGTCATTTCTTTGTCTGTAACGGTTTGAGTGGATGTCTTAGACTCAGAACCGGTGGATGATTTTGGAAGTAACGAACATGCTGAAAAAGAAAGCATTAAACTAAGTGCCAAAAATATTAATAGTACTCGTCGCATAGTTGATTCTCCATTTATCTATATTTTTAAGGTTTCATCATCGCCTCTTTTGATTGACTCTTATCATAGGTATCTGAAATTGCCAGAATCCTATCTGTAATATCCTGACCTAAACTAACAATCTCTACATCTCCATCTTCATTGAAACGATATCTTTTTGAGAGTTCAACCCAAATAATATTTCCATTTTTACAGGTCACTTCAATCTCACTGGTGTAATTTTTAGGGTTTTCCGGATCTCTAATAAATTCAATCAGACCTTTTTGCAATTTTTCTTTTTCAGCCACCCCTGATTCAGACGTAAGCCTTGCTTCTATGTTTTCCTTCATTGCTTTTTCGACTGTCAGTCCTCTTAACTTGAATATGGAAGGGCTGATATAAGTGTACTCTTCCTTTTTTATATTATAGACTGAAACTACCGCCGATACATTTTCTGTGATCAATCGATATTTTTTTTCACTTGCGCATAATAAATATTCAATACTCTTACGCTCGGTAATATCTTTGATCACAACTCTAAATACGGGTTTGCCGTCTTCATCCTCGGCAGCAGTGCCCAACATGTGAACCCAAAAGGTTGTTCTATCTTCTTTGACCATTCGCAACTCACATTCCTGGGAATTCCTGGTGTCAACGAGTTTTGCTCTGTAAAGATAATAAATATCCTGATCCTCATTGTGAATGAAGTTTGAGATTATTTGACCTCTCAATACTGATCGAGTTCTGCCTAAAAGATTTGATAAGGTAAGGTTGGCCTCCTGAATCTGGCTCTCTTCGCTGAGTGTGCAATAGCCCACAGGGGCCATGTGAAATACCGTGCTCGGACACGATCCACTTCTGAATGGGCTCTTCGCAGCTCTTCGTTTTGTATCTCAAGCTCTATCTCATGGACATCCAGTTCGTGGAGTACCACGCGTATTTCGTCCAATGACATTTCCTCAAGATCTAGTGGTGATAGTCTCTCCTTCCCCTTGGACAACTCTTCCGCCCGCTTTCGTAATTCTTCTTTTATTTGGATGTTTCTAATTCTTCGTTGACCGACTGCATTTCCTCGTTTATGGATTGCATTTCCTCATTCGTAAATTTCAGATCTTCGTTAGAGGTTTCAAGTTCATCTTTTATTGTCAGCAGATATTCATCCTTCGCTTGAAGTTCCTGTTTAAGGGAAGTGATGATTTTGTTACTAATTTCTCCATCGGTGCCTTCTTTCACTGGGATAGCCTCTAAGTGCAGCTGCTTTTCTTGTGGAATTTCAGTGGTTTTTACATCCTCAAAGACCACAAGATACAAAAGCGATTCGGGTCTTTTATCTAATCCGGCGGCTACTCTGCGAACGGTAAGATTAACCCCTGTAAAATGGCTATTCGTTTTAACTAAAAGGCCTGGGTATTCCACGATTTCATTTTTCATCACCGCACTTTGTAAGGCCATGGTGAGTTTATGCCACAACCCTTCCCTTGCCATTTTTAAAACATTGTTGGTTCCCGACTCTCCCGGTACAGGTTCCAGGTACATCCCAGTGCGACCATGAAGATAAAATATATCTCCAATACTATTGACAAGCGCGGCAGATAGGCCAACCTGTTGCAAAAGTGCTTGCTCAGTGATTTCACGCAAGGGCAATTTTTTAACATTCTCCAACTTTCTGGTTACCTGAGGGTGCTTTGGATCCATTAAAGATAAGGGCGGTATGATGTCATTCATCTTCATGCGTTGTTCACCAAAAGGAATTTCTTTGCTCTCATACAATTTTGATTTTTGGTCAAGTGTACTAAACAACTCCTCATACTCTCCAATGGTTTCTGATGATCCCAGAAAGAGAAACCCCCCAGGTTTTAGAGCATAATGGAATAGTGGAATTAATTTTTTCTGCAACCCACCACTCATATATATCATGAGGTTGCGACAACAAATAAGGTCAATTTTCGAAAATGGAGGGTCTTTGATCACGTCTTGCTCAGAAAAGATCAGAAGATTTCGGATATTTTTGTCAATACGGTAACTGGTACCGTCAGGTTCCAATGTAAAAAAACGGGCTAGCCTTTCCGGTGAAAGGTCGGCAGCTATGCTGGCAGGGTAAAGACCGGCTCTGGCAGTTTCAATGGCATGGGTGTCAATATCGGTGCCAAATACTTTCACAGTATAACTCTTTTTAAGTAAATCCATGCGTTCCTGAAGAAGAATGGCTATGGAATAAGCCTCCTCGCCGGTGGAGCATCCTGTGGACCAAACACGAATCTGGGTATCAGAGTTTTTGTTTAAAAAAAGCTTCGGGATAATATCCTCCTCAAGTGCTTTAAATGCCTTGGGGTCTCGAAAAAAATTGGTCACACCAATGAGTAGATCTCGAAAAAGTTCTTCCACTTCAAATGGCGTCTTCTGAAGGTATCTGAGGTATTCCTCCTTTGAATCGATTGCATGAACAGCCATGCGACGCTCAATGCGCCGTAAAATCGTACTGGCCTTATATTCGGAAAAATCGTGGCCGGTTTGGGACCGGATCAGAATAAATATTTTGTTGAGTATGCTTTCCAGCTTTGGCTGTGATTCAAAATCGTGTGAATATTTCACAAAGGCATGGCTAACATAGCCCATAATCTGGTCAGGCATATCGCTTGGCGCCAACACAAAATCCATTAATCCTGTAGCAATGGCACTTTCAGGCATATCGGCATACTCAGCGGTTTCAGAACTCTGAGCCAGTACCATACCGCCTGCTTCTTTAATGGCTTTTATTCCTAAGGTGCCGTCATTGCCAGTACCGGAAAGAACAATGCCAATGGGTTGATCTTCCTTGGCCAGAGATTTGAAGAAAAAATCCAATGGGCAATCGATGTCCCCTTGCGGCGGAAGGTTGTTAACCCTCCTGCTGAAGCCCCAATACCTACAATTGGGAAAGAACTCAACTTTTTCTCTTGAGCCTTCTGGGACTTAACAGGTTTGTTACTGGAATTATCATCCTTGGTATTTTTAATTCCAGGGGTTATTTCTGAAGGTTTCATTTTTTCGTTTTTCTTTACCATTACAGTAACCACTTCCTTAGGCAATAATTGTTATCAATCTTAATTTTCTCTTTTTTTGAACAAGTTTATTTTCAAGCATCACTTATCTGCAAATACAAATTTTCTCTATTCCTTTATTATAGTCTGTTTGTTTGAAAAATCCTAAATTTATTTAAACTTTAATATTAAAAACTTACAATACCCATAGAAATGTTTCAAATGTGAGTACCTTTTCACCATTCAGTGTATATTTCTTCAAATTTTTTGTTAAGTTCATGACGTATCTTGTTAATATGGTATTAATTTTTATATATACCCCTTCTCTAAAAAAGAAAACAACAGAAAATTGAATAGTTTTGTATCTTTTCTTGAGCTATCTTTTATTTTTTTTAAAATCATAACTAAAAATTTGAACAAAAAAAGAAGGGGTTTACCCTTCTCGGATTAAACAGTCTATTTTATAACATCTCCGGTAATAATAAAAATAGGGTTAGCGGCCTTTAACATGGTGAGTCCGCCAATGCCTTCACCCCGACTGATCCCTACCTGAATGAGCTCAATATTTTCGAAATAGTCATTCATCAGAGTCGTTGCCTGAGCAGCATTTTCCAGGGTGACAAAATTAGCAATCACTCGACCACCAAAACGGATCTTTTCCTTGCACCAAATAAAAAGACCTTCCATATTACCCCCTGATCCGCCAATGATCACCCGGTCCACATCCTTGGTAATCTGTGACAAAGCTTCAGGGGCTTTCCCTGAAATAATCTCCACATTATCGGCGTGAAAATGTTCTTTGTTTTTTGCTACTAATTCTAAAGCAGCGGCCTTTGCTTCCACTGCATAAACTGTTCCTGGAGCTGCGGCATAAGCGGCTTCTATGGTAATTCCTCCGGTACCGGCACCAATATCCACCACCACATCCCCTGGTTTAATTCCCAATAAGGAAATGGTGAGAATTCGAATTTCTCGTTTGGTCATGGGTGCCTTTCCCCGGATGTAATCATCATCTTTGTATCCTGCAATATTACTCATTCACAATCACCACCACTGCCAGTCCTCCCTCTTTAAAGTCCAGAGCTTCCTTAACGGTGAGCTTTGTAATTTTTTCATTGGCATAAGATAAGTCTTCCCCAACATAGATTCTGCTGTTTTTAATGCCCGCAGCGTCCATGGTCCTTGCAATGAATGCTGTATTGTGGGTCTTATCCGTGAGAAACCCCAGCTTTTTATTATCTATGAATGCTGGCAGCAAATCGATTTCACGACCATGAAGGCTTATCAATTGTGCGTCATCCCAGGTTAAATTAAGCTTTGCAAAAAAATATTGGAGGGAACTAATCCCAGGTATACACACAATATCTTTAATGGGAATCACCTTTTTAGCATAGGATAAAAGACTATAAAAGCCGCAATCCCCTGATACCACCAGGGCTGTTTTCCTAGTCTTATAGATTCCGGCAACCTCTTCCAATAAATCTTTCAAGGTGGTCCCTTTTCCGATATATAGGATTTCCTTGCCTGTGGGATCAAAACTTTCAATATGTCTTACCCCACAGACAATCACTTCAGCTGCTTCAATTTCTTTTTTTGCAATGGGCAAAATATAATCCCGATGCCCTGGCCCCAAACCAATAATTTTTAATGGATACATAATCTTTTCCTCATTTTTTCTGCATTTTGACTGTCACCTAAATGACCATGGATTTTCGAAAAAAGAATCACTTCGATTTCGATGGATTCATAAACCCGATCGGTTATCTTTTTCTTTACAACCTCTGCTAAATGATTAAAATAATTGGGTAGCTTTTCTTCCAGGATGAACTCTGTGGCTTCATCTGTGGTTTTTGATGCCATAATTTTTTTCATGGTTTCCTGGGAGCCTCCCAGAATTCCAAAGTGAGCTGTGAGAATTTCCATTCGGCCATCAGCCACGCTGCTGTGGGTGTTGAAAATTCCACCTGCAACCTTCACCAGTTTTCCTAAATGTCCGATGACCAGTATTTTTTCGAAACCCATGCGCTCAGCTTCATCCAGCATAAATCCCATAAAATTACTGGTTTTTACCAGGTTATCCTCATAAAGTCCCAGACTCAGAGCAAAATCCTTACCGTAATTTCCTGGCACAAAAATAATTTCTTTCACACCTTTTGCTTTTAAAACTGATAGTTCAAGCTTGAGTGAGGCCTTTAAGGCTTCCTCACTCATGGGTTCCACAATACCCGAGGTACCAACCACCGAAAGTCCACCGACAATTCCCAGCTTGGGATTAAAGGTTCGTTTGGCTAACTCTTCACCCTGGGGTATGCTGATTTCAACAATCCATCCCTTGGGTAAATCTGTTTTACCCAATTCACAATACTTATCTAAAACCTTTTCAATTTCCCGGGTCATCATTTCCCGGGGTACCGGATTAATGGCAGGCTCTCCCGGGGGAATACTCAGCCCCACCGAGGTAACGGTTCCAACACCAATGCCTCCTAAAAAATTAATTCCTTTTTTAGGTGACGGGATTATTTTTGAAAAAATCTTAATCCCATTGGTAATGTCCGGGTCATCCCCTGCATCCTTAATGACTGAGCATGATGCTTCACTTTCGGAAAATTGTTGATCATGAAGAACCAGATCCAAAGGCCAACCCTTAGGGGTATCAATATTAACGGATTCCAATATTTCCTGGGTTAAGTACATTTCCAGGGCTGCCTTTGTTCCTGCAGCGGCACAGGATCCGGTGGTGTAGCCGTAACGTAATTGTTTGCCGTTTTTTTCAATGGTTTTATTAAGCATGGCTTCTCCCTGAATTACCCAATGGGATAATTCTTTTTAATTAGCAGTGTTGAAAGATAGGGGATTTTTCCTTTCAGGACTTCAATATCTCGCACCACATTTTGTGTTTCCATTCCAATATTGGATATCAGCACAAAGGCCTTTTCCAAACCTCGCTTTTCAAGTTCCTGAGCCATTAAAGCATTATTGGCAGAAATTTTCATTACTACAATATTTTGATGGGCATCTAAAATGGCCCTTATTTCTTCAATGGGTTGGGTCATGGCAACCACCCCCAGGGATTCTTCTCCCTGGGTCAGCGGAATATTAAGCTGTGCCCCAAGATTACAAAAAGAAGGAACACCAGATAGGGTAACCACTTCAATGTTACGTTTTAATAAAAACTCCATGACATAGGAATAGGTACTAAAAACCATGGGATCTCCCAGAGTAATAAAGGCAACATCTTTGCCCGTATTTAAGAGTAACTCAATTTCATCCGCATTTTCTTTCCATTGTTTTTGAAGGACTTCCCGTTCTTCACTGAGGGAAATCATGGGGAAATTCATTTCAAGTACCTTGGAAAGGTCCGGGATATGGGTTTTTACAATATTAAAGGCAATGCTTGGCTGACCCATTTTCTTGGTAGGGGTAATGACCAAATCACATGCTCCTAAAACCTTAGCCGCTTTAACTGTAATAAGATCCGGATCTCCGGGGCCCACACCAATACCATAAAAAATTCCTTTTTTAACCTCTGTCATAATCTCTACCATTCCCTTCCCAACTGATATAACATGGCGTTAAGAATGGCCGCTACAACAGGGCTTCCTCCCTTGCGTCCATTAATGCGAATAATCGGGGACTCAATTTGATCTAAAGCGGCCTTGGATTCAGCTGCACCTACAAATCCAATAGGGGCTCCAATAATAAGATCTGGTTTTGCATCCCCTGATTTGACTTTTTCAATGAGGGTATACAAAGCTGTGGGAGCATTGCCAATGGCAAAAATTCCGATGCTAGGATCCTTTAAGGCTTTTTCCATACTAACTGTGGAGCGGGTAACCCCTCGTTCTTTAGCGACCGCAGCCACATCCGCATCATGAACGAAATTGACAATTTCAATGCCATGATCTACCAGGGCTTTTTTATTCACTGCAACCTGAATCATCCGGGTGTCTGCATAAATCTTTTTCCCTTGTTTCAGTGCTTCCATTCCATTTTCATAACCACCATTAAGGATTTCCAATAAATCCGCATATTCAAAATCGGCTGTGGTATGTATAATGCGTTTCACCAGTGGCGCAATGGACTCCGGAAATACCTTATCCCCTAATTCTTCGGTAATGATTTCAAAACTGCGTTCTTCAATTTCTTGTGGATTATTAATATATTGCATCTCTTCTCTCTTTCTTTTTTTGTTAGTATTTTATTAGCTGAAATTCTCATTTTTCAATAATTCTCATGGGTTATCTTAATGCCACCTGGAATCAAACGATTATAATAAATGTTCGCATAGGCACTGGCAGGAATTTGTCTTTTTAGCATTTTCATAAATTCAATCTCTTTGAAATGCTTTTTCTCATACATGATCCCAATAACAGTGCCACTGTGACCAATAATGGTTCCTAAACCTCCAAAGTCCTGGGACATTTTGGTTAATATTTCCAAATAAGTTTTCTTGAGTCGGCCTTGATTGAGAAAAGCACTTTTAGTGCAAGCTTCTCCAACCTCTTTCAGGCTATTTTCTTTCACACCTTTTTCAAACTGACCAACAATCTCTGAAAAGGTTTCTAAATCTTTTTTCGAATAATCATCCTGGGTTTCGTTAAAGGTCAGAGTGTCAATGCCTCCGTGAAAGTCAATAATGAGTAAGTCCGATTGAACAGAGCCATTAAATTCTTTTAATACATTGCCGTTAATATGATTAAAAAGGTTTAGTTCTGGGAACATTAAATTATCTGAGGGTTCGATGGATGTGCAAAGCACACCAATTTCCTCAGGGATCAGACCTAACCCAAAATATTCAGAAAGTCCGGCTGCAACTCCTGAAATATCCGCAGTACTGCTTGCCATGCCTTTTTCAACAGGAATTTCTGTTTCCATGGAAATATGAATATTATCTTTTTCAATGGCTGAAATCCCATAACTCCGAAAAACTTCTTCAACCATTTTTCGAGTTTTTGGTTTCAAAACATCATCATTCCCTGGTCCCTCTTCAATGGTAATGGTGGAATAGCGGTTAATGGGGCAGGATACCAAACAAGGATTATCCTCAAACCAACCCTGAATAAATTCTCCACAGGTTCCAGGTGTTTTTACTTGAATCCGCCTCATTTTTTGCCCTCTTTGTGATTAAGTGCCTTTGTTAATAAGGCTTCTAAAAATAGAGGATTGCTGTAAAAATGAATATGGGGATAACCGGCTAAAACATTTTTCTTTCGATAACCACAGGTCCAGGTTCGATCTTTTTTAGAAATAACATAGGCTGTGGGCATCGCTTCTTGGGTTTCCACGATACTATGGTGAAATTCATGTCCCCGTATTTCAATGGGTTTTTCCCCAAAACTTGCCTTGACAGTCACATATCCAAACCGTTGGAGACGTTTTGTCATTTTTGATGTTCCATTTAAAAATCCAAGGCTTTCATAGGTTTCTCCGTTTAAAAGTGTCATGGCATTTGTTAAATACATCAGTCCGCCACACTCGGCGTAACAGGAAAGTCCTGCTTCCAATTGACTTTTCATATCCGCCATCAGGCTTTTATTTTCAGCCAGCTCGGCTCCGAATATTTCCGGAAAACCGCCGCCGATATAAAGGCCGTCTAAATTTTCGGGAAGCAATTTGTCTCTAAGGGGACTAAATGTCACCACCTCTGCACCGGCCTTCTCCAGGGCCATAAAATTATCTTCATAATAAAAATTAAAGGCTCTGTCTTTTGGAACACCAATGCGAAGTCCCTTGTATTTTTCATGATATCCCTCAAAGGGATCATTATAGGTGTTTTCGGCATCGGTATGGCCGCTTATTTCCAGGATCTTATCCAAATCAATATGAGCTTCCGCCAATTCCCCGGCTTTTTCCGCTTTTTCTCTAAATCCAGAAAGTTCTTCTACCGGAACCAGCCCTAAATGCCGGCTATCCATGACAATGTCCGGATTGTTTGGAAAATACCCGAGACAGGTTACATCATTATAGACTTCAATCATTTCCTTTAACAGCTGGTAATGGGATTCTGAGGACAGGCGGTTAATGATGACTCCGGCAATTTTTGTATTGGGGTCAAAATCCACATAGCCTTTTACCAAAGCCGCTGCACTTTTTGCCATGCCCCGTCCGTCAATAATAAGGATCACCGGTGCTCCAATGGTTTTTGAAAGAAAGGCACTGCTGCCAATATCTGATTCGAGGCTGTGTCCGTCATAGAGACCCATCACCCCTTCTACAATGCCAAGATCTTCATTGGTCAATCGTCGGTGAAAAAGTCCGCGAATGGTATTGTCATCCAGCATCCAGGTATCCAGGTTAATGGATTTTTCTCCGGTGACAAAACTATGAAACATGGGATCAATATAATCCGGTCCTGTTTTAAATGGCTTCACTCGGATTCCTCTTTTTTTAAAAGCAGCCATAATTCCCATGGTAACCGTTGTTTTTCCAACATTACTACTGGTTCCCGCCAACATAAAATAATTCAAAATTTTGCCTCCTTCTAAAGTGATTTTTCTATTCTTTAATTTTATCAATCAGAGTTAATCCTCTAATTATTTCTAAAAACTCCTGATGACTGTTGATTTCCACCAATACTTTTTTCGCTTTGATATTTTTCAGGCATTGGGTTAAAACCCCTTGAGTGAAGTCATTATTGAGACAATTTGTATGAAAATATATGTCGCCCCTAAGGTTTTCCAACCCTTTAAGATTATTCACATTGCCATGACCAAAAGGTAAATCTGAAATGAGAATCACATCGCAATCTTGCATTAATTCTAAATTTTCTGCCTGCTTTTCCATGCTAATGGCTGTAAACGGACTTGCCTCGATCATGGGAATGCCGAGGACATCACACACGGTCCAATCGTCACTTCCCTGGTTTACCACTCCGGCAGTTACCCGGTGACCCATGGCATCCAGCTCTTCTAAAATTTGGGAAGCATTGTTTCCTCCACAAATCACATGAACTTTGAGACTGTGATAATATTCCGCTTCTTTAATCACCCGGAGTGGAATGATTTCCGGTTTTCCAAAAAGCTTATTTTCCTGTATAAACATTTTCATATCATATATCTTTTTTAGATTTTCTTCGGTAATCACCTGTTCGGGGGTGCCATCCACAATGACCTGGCCGTTTTTCATGAGAATCAGACGATTGCAGTAACGGGAGGCCAGATTAATATCATGAAGTACTGCCACCACGGTCATGGATTTTTTCAGATTCAGATTTCGAATCAACTCCATCACCTCAATTTGATGATGAATATCCAGGGATGATGTGGGCTCATCCAAAAGAATAATATCCGGTTCCTGGGCAATAGCCCGGGCAATAATAACGCGTTGTTTTTCCCCGCCACTGAGGGTATTGTATAAACGTTTTTTCAACTGCAAGGTTTTGGTGGCATGCATGGCCTCGGTGACAACGTCATAATCCCGCTGACATTCCTTAACTTTATAACTCAGGTAAGGGTTTCTACCCATAAGGACAATGTCCTCTACCGTAAAATCATAGTCAATATCAAAGGATTGAGGCACCACCGCCACCATTTGGGCGCGTTCCCTTTGTGAATATTTTGCATTATCTTTTCCTTCGAGAATGATCTCTCCTGATTTTACCGGTACTAACCCGGACAAACATTTTAATAAGGTTGATTTCCCTGTTCCGTTGGGACCAATGAGCCCTACAAATTCTCCTTGACATATAACGGCATTAAACCTTCGAAGAATTTCTGTTTCACCATAGGCCGCTACCACATCCTTGAAGTTCAGCATGATTCTTGGCATTAAACGCTGCATATTATAACCCACCTTTTTTTCGTTTTCTCAATAGATAAACAAAGAAAGGCCCACCGAAAGCCGCTGTTATAATGCCTACCGGCATCTCCTGGGAAAATACGGTTCTGGCAATGGTATCGCAGAGAATCAAAAATGCTCCCCCAAATAAAAGTGAAAAAGGTATCAACGTTCGATGCTTAGGCCCGATAACCATACGTACAATATGAGGAACAATCAGTCCGACAAACCCAATAATCCCGGTAACCGATACCACTGCTGCGGTAATTAAGGATGAAGAAAAAAGAATTTTCTTTTTCAAAAGTTCGGTGTCAACCCCAAGCTGGGTGGCGGTTTCTTCTCCCAAAAGCATAATATCCAACTCTCGAACCGAGGTGAACATGATGATACAACCAATGACCACATAGGGCAAAACCATGGTCACCTGGCCCCATCCCTTGCCATTAAGGCTACCCATGGTCCAAAAAATGATTTGAGCCATACTCTCTTTATTGAAAATCATCAGCATGGACATAAAGGCTCCAATGGATTGACCGATAGCAATTCCGCTGAGTAATAAGGTTGCAACCGGCACCTTCCTGCCAACCCTGGAAATATTGTAAACTATGAGAATGGTAAGAAAAGAACCTGCAAATGCCAAAAGAGCAGTGCCGTTAAGCCCCATAAAGCTGCTTGAGAACTGCATTACAATGCCTATTGAGGCTCCTAAGGCTGCACCGGAGGAAACCCCTAAAATAAAGGGATCTGCCATGGGGTTTTTAAAAATCCCCTGATAGGCCGCTCCGCAAAGAGCCAAAGCCCCACCAGTAATAAAAGCAAGAATTACCCGTGGTAACCTTACATTCCAGATAATGGCAGTTGCACCTTCGCTAATATTTTCCATTCCCAGATTAATATGAAAAATTTGATTCAACAGTATTTTATTGGCATCAAAAAAAGAAATGGATGTAATCCCCACAAGGGTACACGTATAAATCACCAAAATGCAAATAATGATGGACAATGGTATGGCATATTTTTTAAAATTCCTTTTCATGATTGCTCCAATGTTTTTTAATGTTTTTTGCTATTCACTCCTGGGCTCACTTAATTGATGATCAAGAAAACCCAGGAGCGAACAGCATTCGCCCCTAATATGAAAGTTATTTTGTGAATAGATCAGGATAAACATCTGCCGCCAGTAAGGCTAATCCCTGTACAATACGAGGACCCGGTCGTTGAACTAAATCACTTTCCGGTGATAAGAATGCATAATAAGCAATGGCATTATTTTTAATGGCCGTTATTTTATCAAATCCAGGCGTGGCCTTCACCTCATCCGGTGTGATATATAAGGAAATATAAACATCGGGATTGCTTGAAATGATTTGTTCAGTGCTCAGTTGAGGCCATGGTGTACTGGTATCTGAAACAATATTTTTTGCATTAATATCAACTAGCATTGAGTCCAGCATAGAACCAGGACCTGCGCTGAAAAAATCTCCGACATCAATAAAAGCAGATTTCTGAACTGATGCGGTTTTAGCCTTATCAATAATTTCCTGTCGATCCGTTACCATCTTATCAACCACTGTTTTTGCCTTATCGTTGGCATTGGTGACTTCGCCGGTAACAACAATATTGTTCATAATCCCGTTAATGCTCGTAGGGCTGTACACAATAACCTTGGTTCCGGTGGCTTCCAGTTGCTGACGAACTTCGTCGGTAACAAAATCAGACGCTATGATTAAATCCGGTGCCAAGGCAATGATTTTTTCAACATTTGGTGCGTTAAAATCCCCAATGCTGGGCACTGCCAAAGCGGCTTCAGGATAATTGTCATAGTCTGTTCGTCCAACAACTTTACTCCCCTGATCAACAGCAAAAAGTATTTCCGTAGAAGCTGGAGATAAAGAAACAATTTTTTGGGGCTCTTTATCAATGGTCACAGAGTTTCCCAAATCATCGGTTACCGTTAAAGGATAAGTGGTTGATCCGGTTTTTGTTTCTGTACCACCTGCAGCGACTGTACTACTGCTTTTTTGACAGCCTGCAAAAGTAAATACAAGGGCTGAAACAATGAGAACCACCAAGAGAGAACGCATTTTTTTCTTTTTCATTTTCTTTCCTCTTTTCATTTTTATATGCTTTTTGCATTTTTTCGCAAAAAATAAATCCAGCTTCCTGTGGAGGCTGGATAACAAACATAAGGTTTAATCCTGTTCTTCCCACCGAAGAAATTTAATGATAGATGAGTGTCCTGACTTTTGCTTCATCCGCCATTCTCCCTTCCCGTCCATGAGACAGTGGTTTTAAGAATTTTGTCGGCAATTACAGTAGCGGGGGCTGTAGGGGTCTTACACCCCTTTCCTCATTACTTGTATTATTTAATTAGTCGAAGTGTATCACAGATCAACTGACATTTCAATTGATTATTTGATAGATAAGCTTTTTAATACCGCAGCTGCAAAATCACTAGGATCTTTCTCCCGCCACTGTTCGTTGGCAATTACCTCATAGGAAATGGTTTTAATAGTTGGTACTGTTAAAATTTCTGTCATCACTTCATCCAGTGGAATTTCGCCCTCACCGGGAATCCAGTGACGATCGACTTTAAAATCATTATCGGATAAATGAAGCGCCTTAATCCGGTGCTTATGTTTTTTTAGAATCCGACCAGAATTTTCCGCTTCCAAATAATCATGGGAGCTGTCGTAGCACATGCCAAAATGAGGGGCATCGATTTCATCTAAAAGATATTCCAATAAGTACTGTCGGGACACATTTTCCACTGCCAGATCCACCCCGTATTTTTCTGCGGTATCAGCCAGTTCTGAAAAGAAGGCTTTTCCCTTGTCCAAATCGGCGTCGAAGGCTTCTAAATCACAGGTGTGCATGACCATGGCCGGGATCTCGAACTCTTTACAATCTTTTACATAACTTTTAAACAGGGTTAGCTTGGATTCGATTTGAATCCGGGATTCTTCCCAAATATCATTGTATCCGATAAATGGCAAATGGATATTGGTAATCCCTAAGCCTTGTTTTCGAACAATTTCAGGGAAATCTTCTTTTCTTACAACCCAAGGTTCCTGTTCATCCTCCCAGGAAATCATAGCTTCATCAAACCCGGCGTCAGCAATGATTTTGATACGATCTTCAAAGGGGATAAAATAACCAAACCAGGAAAACATACTGTATTTCATATCACACTCTCATTCTATCTTTAATAAATCTGATTAATTTATAATTTAATCATGAAACCATTGACTCCCTTAGCTTCCAAATATAATATGTGGGTATCAAATAAAAACCAATTGGAGGTTTCTTATGAAAAAATATTCAAAAGCCATTGCCATTTGTTTTGCATTTATTATAATATCAGCCATTCTTTATGCCATTCATCTCTTTATTTTTAACGATCTTTATCATGTACTCTTCTATTCGTTGGAAGATCTGGCTTTTCTCCCCATTGAAGTTTTACTTGTTTCATTGATTTTTTCCAAAATCATTGATGACAGAGATAAGCAGGAAAAATCAAAGAAAATAAATATGCTGTTAGGTGTGTTCTTCTCTGAGTCCGGTGTGGAGCTAATGAAATTATTTGCACAAAATGATAAAAATCTCGATCAATTCCAAGAGGCATTATTAATCAAACCCCAATGGACCAGTAAGGATTACAAAAATTCGATTAAAATCATCAAAGGTTTTAACTTTCACTTAGAGTTTGACGGATCGAATTTGGTTCTCATCAGGGAGTTTCTTTCCTCTAAACGAAATAATTTGTTAATGTTTTTTGACAATCCCATTTTAATTGAACATGAAACCTTTACTGACTTAATTTTGGCTCTTTCTCATGCAGAACAGGAATTATCCAATCGAAAAGATCTTATGCACTTAACAACCCGGGATCAGGCGCATATTGTTATGGACATCGAACGGGTTTATAAATTGCTTTTCCTGGAATGGCTTCAATATATGAACCACTTACGTAAAGCCTATCCTTTTCTTTATTCATTTTCCGTTCGGACAAACCCTTTTGATCCTAATGCGGATGTGGAAATCCAGTAAATTCATTAAACGATCATTGACCTGGGTTTCCTTAATTACTAATGGTTTCCACTGATTCAACGGTATATTTTTCCTTGCTGAAAACCAAATCGGTTAAAATGGATAAATATTTTATGATGACCGCCAATATGGCAAAAATTCCGAAAAATCCTCCGGCGATTACCAGCATTAAAGAGGTATACCCTGATACTACCTGTTCGGTAGAATAACTAATAATGGTATAAACACCAATGCCGAAGGTTGCAAACATCATAAATAACGTTGCCGCAAGGGATATTCTATAGGCAATATTGGTAAACAGCATTAACGAGTCTGTGGCCATTTCCTTACGGAGCTTAACGGTCTCTCCGTTATAATGTTTTGTGCAGGAAAGGTCATTGATATATTCAATGGTGTCGATTTTTAAACCGCAGTTGGCGTAAACAGCCTTCCGATAGGGAATGGTTTTACTCATCGAGTGAACCCGATTAATGGCCCTCCTGGAAAGGATTCGAAAATTTTCCGTTCTCAGAGGATGGGGGCTCAGAGAATAGTGGTTAAACAATGCATAAAATAGCCGGGATGATTTATGTTTGCAACTCTTAGGCGCAGCGTTGACAATGTCAAACCCTTCTAATGACCTTTCATAAACCGCCATGATCAGCCCAGGTTCATAATCCATAAACATATTATCAAACTCAAAAACAAAATCTCCAATGGAAAGGTCGATGCCGGCATTCATCGAAAGCTCAACCCCCTGGTAGAAGCTCATGTTCACCACATTGATCACCGTTCCGGTAATGGTTTTTGCCACCGCCTTTATTCTTTCAAGACTTTTGTCAGAGGAAGCATCATTAACACAAATAATTTGGTATTTTTCAAAATTCTTTTCAAGAATACCATTGATTGCTCCTAAAAACCCGGCAATCCGGGTTTCATCATTGTAAACATAGATAACCGCGGATATAAAGTTCTTTTCTTTGTTACTTATTTGACCATTAGTCATTTTTCAGCACCTCGTCTAAATCATAAACTGTATTAATCTTCCCAGACAGCACCGATACAAACGTAGGTTGCTGGGTAGCTGTTCTAATCACTGTGGGACGGGAATCATTTACCTCTGAAGCCTTAAGTATGGGCTTCATTGAAAATAGCGACCCCTGATAAGAAAAACCATAGTCATCTTTTAAATATTTTCTCGCCATACTTGACATATAAGGCCAGGCTGATTCAGGCTTGGCAATACACTCATTACAATTCCCCAACTGTTTTGGTGTACAATAACCATCACTTTTATCCTGACACTTGAAAACCGGCAAGCTTTCCTGAGAAGAAACATGAGGGGTAAAAGTCACCGAGGTTAGGGAGTGGGAGCCTGTTTTTCCGAAAGGCATAATGGAAAAAAAAGGACCATCCATCACGGTAATACCGACATCTAAAAGCTTGTTTAACGGCTTGCAGAGAATAATTTCACATAATTCATATTTAATTTTAAAAGCTTCCAAACCTGCCAGATCCAATATCTGATTGGCGGAACCGTAGGTGGCGTTAAGTAGAAAAGGGGTTTGAAATGCCTGTCCATTTTCTAGAACAACCTCATAAACATCGGGTTGTTTAATTATTTTTTTTATCCGAACCCCATACTTTATTTTCACACCCGCTTGTTTTCCCAGGGATTCCACAAAATAATCCTTTAAAATTTGAGCATCATAGGTATATTCTTTGGTCAGAAAGGCACCATCACAAAGACCTTTATTAAAATATTTCTCCGGGTGCAATTCTTCACAGGGTATTTCAGCAGCGTCACAAAATTGGGTAAATTGTTCCCGATTGGTCCAGCTGAAATTTGCGCCGGTGGCATAAACCTGATCAAAACCGCTATGGATACAAAAATCATAATCCTTCACAAAGCGATTGAAATACTGAGCTGATTTAATGGCCGTGGCGTAGGATCTCGGATAATGGTACCCCATGTGAATCCGGGCCTGGTTAATATAGGTTGCGCGCTTAAATGGGCTATCTTCCCATTCCAAAACCAGCACCCGTTCTCCCTGCTTTGCGCAGAATTCCGCGGCATAAAGGCCGTAAAGCCCTGCTCCAATAATAATTTTATCCCAAATCATGGCTACTTTTCCAAACTCTTCGGCACAAAGGCATTAACCGCGTTGATGACGGCTTCCAGCTCAGCAGACGTCATGCCGTAAAACAAAGGCAATGAAAGAATCTCATCGGCCAGGGCTTCGGTAATGGGAAGGGTTCCCTTTTCCATATTCAGATAGGCATAGGCCTCAGACAGATGAGGCGGAATGGGATAATGAATAATACTGCCTATTTCCTGTGCTTCTAAGTAATCCTTTAATTCATCCCGATACGGAGTGGTAATTGTAAACTGATGCCACACCGTTTGTGAATTCTCCCTAATTTCAGGAAGCATAATCACAGGATTCTTGATGTGCTTCAGATAAAACCTGCATACCCGGTTACGATCCTCATTTAAAGCATCTAAATATTTGAGTTTAACATTAAGAAGTCCAGCCTGGAGCTCGTCCAATCTGGAATTGGTTCCGACAACCTTGTTATAATAGCGTTTTTCACTGCCATAAAAACGAAACATTCGAAATTCCTTTGCCAAATCCTCACTATTGGTCGTAATGGCACCGCCATCACCAAAAGCGCCGAGATTCTTTGAAGGATAAAAACTAAAACAACCAATATCCCCAAAGGATCCGGTGGTTTTACCTTTATAGGTAGCCCCATGACTCTGGGCGCAGTCTTCCACCAGACGAAGATCATATTTTTTACAAAGCGCCATGATTTTATCCATTTCACAGCTTTGGCCATAAAGGTGAACAACCAGAATAGCCCGGGTTTTTTCAGTAATTTTTTCTTCTATTTTATCAGCATCAATGGTGTGATAATCGTCAGGCTCCACAAATACTGGGGTAGCGTCGTTAATGGTAATTCCCATAACGCTGGCAATATAGGTATTTCCCGGAACAATCACTTCATCCCCGGAACCAATGCCCAGGATACGAAAGGAAAGCCAAAGAGCATCCAGGCAATTCCCAAGCCCTACACAATAATCGGTACTGATGTATCGGGCAAAGTCTTTTTCAAAAGCCTCAACTTCTTTTCCTAAAACGTAGTTCCCACTTCTAAGGATTTCTAATGCCTTTGTTTCGTACTCCTCCTGATGTGCGTTATAGTGTCTTAGTAAATTATTTGCAGGTACCTTCATGGTAAACTCCCATTCCTCTTTATGATTTGGAAGATTGGCGGTCTTCCTTAATGAATTCTTTTTTAAGCCGATAAATTTGTTTTAAATAAGACATGACTGTTTTGATCACCTTCACCTTGGTATCATAATCATCCTCCCAAATCACGGGGATATCATGGACTTCAATGCCCATGCGTTCTGCCCGAAGCAAAAGCTCCACACAATAAAACCAGCCGTTATCCTGGCTGGAATCCGCAACAAGAGCGTCAATGGTTTCTTTTCTGAAAAAATCGAATCCGCAAAGGGCATCAGAAAAATGATTGCAAAAAACCTGATGAAGAAGAGTATTTAGCCCCTGGGATGTAAATTCCCGCGAAGCTTTACGACCAATCACCGTAGAATTCTTTAACAGCCGGGAACCTTTTATAATCCGGACCTGGAGCTGATTTTCGAAAATTTCTTTCACGTCTTTGAGATGATCAATCTTTGTTGACAAATCAATGTCCATATACCCCAGAATTTCACAGGTATTGGCAGCTACACCGGTACGTACTGCGACACCAACCCCACGTTCATTGGTTCTAAGGTAATGAACCTGGGAATACTTTTCGCACAACCGGTGGCTGATTTCCTGGGTTTCATCTGTGGAGCCATTATCGATGATGGTCAATTGATAATCAAAAAGCTTGTTTCTTTTTAAATAGATCAGGGTTTTCAGGATTCCCTTTTCCAGTCGCCGTTCTTCGTTAAGAACAGGGAATAATATGTTAACTTTCATTTTTTACCACGCAATCTTGGAATATTTATATCATAGGGGGGATAGATCACACCTTTTTCGGTAATAATCGCCGTGACATTTTGATGCGGTGTGACATCAAAAGCGGGGTTTTCCATGGCCACACCATCCGGTGCCACCTGTATTCCGCAAATATGACTGATTTCCCGGCAATCCCGCTCTTCAATGACAATCTCATCCCCGGATTTCATATTGAAATCAATGGTTGAGGTTGGCGCCGCCACATACATGGGAATCCCATGGGCCTTGGCCAAAACAGAAACCGAATAGGTTCCAATTTTATTGGCCACATCACCATTAGCGGTAATCCGGTCTGCTCCGACAACCACGCCATCAATTTTCCCCTGTTTCATCATCCAGCCGGCCATGTTGTCGGTAATCAGAGTCACTGGAATATTATCAGCCTGGAGCTCATAAGCGGTGAGCCGGGCACCTTGTAAAAATGGTCGTGTTTCATCCGCATACACCGAAATATTTTTCCCGGCATCATGGGCCGCACGAATCACTCCCAGAGCCGTTCCATAATCTGCGGTTGCCAAAGAACCGGCATTGCAGTGAGTTAACAGTGTGTCTCCATAATGAATAAGCTCTGCACCGTGTTTTCCAATATCGCGACACATTTGAATATCCTCGGCGCAAATATCCTGGGCTTCTTTTTCCAGGAGGTTTACAATGACGCTTATTTCCTTATCGTTATTCTCTTCAATGACCGCTTCCATGCGTTTAATGGCCCAAAATAAATTGACCGCGGTTGGACGGGTTGCCGCCAGACAGGTGCATACCTCTTTCATTTTACTGAAAAAGCGTTCCCTCGGTTCATTAATATATTCCAGCGCTCCAAAATAAACACCATAGGCGGCGGTAACGCCAATCGCCGGTGCGCCACGGACAATCATATCCACAATGGCTGTTGCTATTTCCCGATAATCGGTATAGGCGTGAACAATAAACGCGGTCGGAAGTTTGGTCTGATCAATGAGTTTTAATACACCATCTTCATAATAAACAGGCTTCAAGCTTATACCTCTAACTTATCAATTAGCTTAAAGATAAGGGCCTTAACTTTTTCAGCATTTTTTTGAAGACACATTAATACTTCTTCGTTGGTCACCGGTAAAATATCAGGCTGACCTTCTAACCCTGCATCATAATCCGTCACTAATGCAATATTCACCACGGGAATTTCCTGTTCCAGACAAAGGTAGCCTTCCGGATATTGGGTCATATTGACCACATCCGCTCCCAAAATGGCAAACATCCGACTTTCCGCCACGGTGGAGAAACGCGGTCCATTAATAATGATGACCGTCCCACCATCGTGAACCGTAATCCCACATTCTCTGCCCGACTCCAAAGCCAACACTCTGAGGTTTTGGTCATAGGGATGGGCCGAGCTGAGGTGGGTTACCTTGGGTTTTTCGAAAAAGGTATCCTTCCGGCCTGATGTCATATTGATAAACTGATCAGTCACCACAAAATCACCGGGTTTCATTTCAAATTTTAAGCTTCCCACACAACAGGGAGAGATAATGGCTTTAACCCCCAGACTTTTCAGGGCATAAATGTTGGCTCGATAATTAATTTCCGAGGGATTAATGGTATGGTCCTTGCCATGGCGAGGTAAAAACGCCACCGTTTTTTCGCCGACTTTGACCAGGCTTATTTGTTCGGATGGCTTTCCATAGGGAGTATCCAAATCAATTTTTTTTACATCCGAGCTTAATTCATAAAGACCAGAACCACCAATAACGCCGATATCAGCACTGTAATACATAATTTTTCTCCTTTGTTTATTAAATGTTGATTTTTTGCAAAACTATCGTGGGCTTCGCTGCCAGTTTACACGAAACAATTTTTACACTGCACGGCGGACAGTTCGATGAACTGTTCGCCTACACGTTACAAAATTGTTTGTGAAAACTGACATAAAGCAACCATTGTTCGATTCATTTGAATTTCGCAATTACCTATTATTAAATGTCTAAAAACAGAATGGGATCCAAGGATCCCACTAATCTGTCTGCAAAATTTTAATTTATATCAATTCACAACCATGATTTTTATTTTGGCATCTTTAAGTTCGATAAAGTGCTCTTCGTTACCAAAGGCTCATCCTCGTCATCAAGCTTAGTTTTATAACCCAGCCATTGATATTTCGAATCATCCTCTTCTTCGGGCACTTCTTCGATGATCTCTTCTTGAATTTCTTCGACTGCTTCAACTTCAGGTTCCGGTATTTCTTCAGCTACAACCTCTTCTGTCGGTTCTGAAATTTCCGGGGCTGCTTCCGCTCCCGGTATTTCTTCGCCTTCCAGAATCAGCTCCGACATTTTCGGAATGGGACGTTTAACCAATTCGTCATCCTCCGGATCGGCTTTAAAACCCAGCCACGGATAGTTGGTCGCATCCTTTTCCTCAACGATTTCTTCGGATTCAGGGGTCCCTTCAAAAACTTCGGCGACCTCTTCTTCGCTCACTTCGGCATGTATCTCTTCTCCCAATGTCTCCAGAGTTTCTTCAGGAAGGGGTTCACTTTGGCCTGCATCCTCCTGCATGGTCACGGTATAGCCCTTTTTGACTGCTTCATCCTCTGGGTTTTTATCCGCTTTATAGCCTACCCAACTTTTTTGAGGCCGATAGGGCAGCATCTCATCATCAATATTTTTTGCATTCTCCATTGTCTGGGCTTCACTTCCGTGGATTGTTTCTGATGTCTTAATGGTTTCCGAGGTATGAAATCCCGTATCCAGTTGGGTATCATCGTATTTCACCCAGCTTTGTTTTTTATCCGGAAAATATTTTTTTAATATGTCCTTTGGAATTTCTTCATTACATAAAATGGCAGCAACCGAGGTAAGAACTTTCGGTAATCGCTGGTTTTGCGGCCACTCAATGGTCATGCCGACCTCATATTTTACAAGGTCCACCACATCAAAGCCCAAGGATTCCAAAGAATAGCGCATGAGCTTAGGATTACGGCATGGTTCATTTGTTTTTCTGGCACAAGCCATTCCCTGAGCCTCGCAAATAGGGCAGTTCCCCGGGATAAGTCCCATGGCTCCGTCAACCTCATTTTCTATCTCCAGAAGGGTTTTCCAGGTCATAACCTTTATTGCGTCAAATTTTTCTCTGCAGTATTCGGCAATGGCCTTGGGGTCACGGATATTTCTTATGTCTTCCCGTGGAACTTCAAATTGCCTTCCGATGATGTGCATGTATTTAAACTGCTTTAAAAAAATTGCTTCATCAAAGGTATAAGGCGGACAGGACCAATATTTTGCAAAATTGGGGCAGGCCTTGCATTCACCAAGAACTTTATCTCGATTAAAATATTCTTCCATCAGGTATTCAACCCGTTTAGCTCCAAAGCTCAATTTATCTTTTAATTCCATTTTTAACCATCCCTTCATAATCAATCCGAGGATTGCCTAAACTCTATTATCAGGTCTCTTGTTTAATCTATTATTAAGATAAGTCTACTTGTCAAGGTTAAAATCTACTTCTTTTACATTCTTTCTCCATTTTACATCGGTTTTGGCAAATCATCAATTAAACTTTTAGTCTAATTAGGATATTTTTCCTGTATTTTCAAAATAAACCAGAAATTACTGTTTTTTTTTAAATATTTATGTTTATAATAATACGAGTAATTTTTTGAAGGGAGATTAATGAATGGAATATTCGCACGAAATTAAAAGAATGTGTGTTGTTGGCAATAATGCGAACCACGGATCAGCACCAATCCCAGAAGAGGGAAAGTGGGTTCAATCTAAAGAAGTCACCGATATCTCCGGTTTAACCCATGGTGTTGGCTGGTGTGCACCTCAACAAGGCGCCTGCAAGTTAACACTTAACGTAAAGGATGGCATTATCCAGGAATGTTTGATTGAAACCATCGGTTGTTCAGGAATGACTCATTCAGCTTCTATGGCCGCTGAAATCATGCCAGGGAAAACAATTTTAGAAGCATTAAATACAGATCTTGTTTGTGATGCTATTAATACCGCCATGCGTGAATTATTTTTACAAATCGTCTATGGTCGTACCCAAACCGCTTTTTCTGAAGGAGGCCTCCCCATTGGAGCCGGTCTTGAAGATTTAGGTAAAGGCTTAAGAAGCACCGTTGGTACCACCTATGGTACACTCGCAAAGGGACCACGCTACCTGGAAATAGCCGAAGGTTATATCCAGAAACTGGCATTAAATAAAAACGATGAAATTGTTGGTTACTCCTTCGTTCATCTTGGTAAAATGATGGAAAGTATCAATAACGGCGTAGCACCTGCAGACGCTTTGATAAAAGCCTCTGGTACATATGGGCAATTCGACAATGCTGCAAAATACATCGATCCAAGAAAAGAATAGGAGGAAATCACATGGCATTATTTGAAAGTTATGAAAGAAGAATCAAAAAAATTGAAGAAGTTCTAGCTGCCAATGGCATTGCATCATTAGAAGAAGCAAAGACTATTTGTGATGATAAAGGCGTTTACGTTGATTCGATTGTAAGAAACATCCAACCCATTTGCTTTGACAACGCCTGTTGGGCTTACACCCTGGGTGCTGCCCTGGCCATTAAACGTGGCATTACTAATGCCGCCGATGCTGCTGAAGTGGTTGGCGAAGGCTTACAAGCTTTTTGTATTCCGGGTTCGGTTGCTGAACAGCGTAAAGTTGGTTTAGGCCATGGTAACTTAGGCGCGATGCTTTTAAGAGAAGACACTGAATGTTTTGCTTTCGTAGCAGGACATGAATCCTTTGCGGCTGCCGAAGGTGCCATCGGCATCGCCCGTTCGGCCAACAAGGTCCGTGTAAAACCACTCCGTGTTATTTTAAACGGCCTGGGAAAAGATGCGGCGCTGATTATTGCCAGAGTCAACGGCTTTACCTATGTCAAAACCGATTATGATTTTGCCACCGGCGACCTGAATATTGTTGAACGAACACCCTATTCCGTTGGCGAACGTGCCGCGGTTAATTGTTACGGTTGTAATGATGTTCAAGAGGGCGTCGCTATTATGCACTATGAAGGTGTGAATGTTTCCATTACCGGAAACTCCACCAACCCGACCCGTTTCCAACATCCTGTGGCTGGAACATACAAGAAAGAAGCCCTTGCACAGGGCAAAAAATTCTTCTCTGTTGCCTCAGGCGGTGGTACCGGACGGACATTGCATCCTGATAACATGGGCTCCGGTCCTGCGTCTTACGGAATGACTGACACCATGGGCCGAATGCACTCCGATGCTCAGTTTGCCGGTTCTTCCTCTGTTCCCGCCCATGTCGAAATGATGGGTCTGATTGGAATGGGAAACAACCCCATGGTTGGCGCGACAGTTTCTGTGGCTGTGGCGATTGAAGAAGCTTCCAAAGCCTAAAAAGTTCTAAGAAAACAGTATAAAATAAAGGCTTATTTAGACTGCATCAATCTTTTATGGTTGGTGCAGTTTTTGTATAACTATGGTGATGCTATTGATTAAAGGAGGTGAAACGTTATGCCGGAACTACCGGAAGTCGAAACCGTTCGCAGAACGTTGAAGAACTTTATTATTGGGAAAAAAATTAAGGAAGTCCGGGTTCACTACGATAAAATCGTCGTCGGGGATACAGGAAACTTTGTGGCGTCCTTAAACGGACAAACCATTCACGATATCGATCGGGTGGGGAAATATTTAGTCTTTATTCTGGATTGTGGATAGCCAGGCGTTTATTTCACATCTGCGTATGGAAGGGAAATATAATATTGCCGAAGCTTCAACGCCGCTTAATAAACATGAACACATTACTTTCCAGTTTAGTGATGACACCGAATTACGCTATCAGGTACACCCGTAAATTTGGTCGTTTAGAACTCGTGAATAAAGAAACCTATCATCAGGATTTGCCGCTTTGCAAACTTGGACCAGAACCCTGGGACGCCGATCCTAAGGAACTCTACTCAAAAATACATAGGAGCAGTCTGCCGATTAAAACATTATTACTCGATCAGACGATTATGAGCGGCATCTGAAATATATATGCTAATGAAATCTGTTTTTCGATGAAAATGCATCCTTTAACACCTGGTAAACGTGTCAGTAAAAAGCGGGTAGCAGAATTAATCGCCTTATCGCAAGAAATATTGGAGCAGGCTATTGCCCAGCAGCAGTAGAAAAGGGTAACTCGGAGACTGTTCCGCTGAATGGCAGATAATTAATTGTGGGAAAGGTGTTCTTGACCCATCCGATTTCCGCGGGATGGATCAATATTGACGCATTCAAATTTTTCGTTTTAACTTATTTCCAAATCGTTCCTTGTGGGATGATTTTCATCAGGCATTTGCCATCACCCATTTTGATACTTTTTAACAACTCTACCGCTACTGGGCATACAAACGCTTTTTCGAAAAGAACCTTGCTGTAACCAGTTGTGCATTGACACCAGGTATCGGTCTCCAACCGATCTACACCTTCAAGCATTGGACATGGGCAAAAATGAAATTGGAGATAGAGTTCGCCATTGTCACAAAACAATCCTGCCGCTTTTGCTTTGTCCAGATTGCCGAATTCTTCCAGGCTCGAAGATGCCTCTACCAGCTCTTTAACAAGCGCCAATTTCTGATCCATTCCGTAACCGCACTGACAATTCCGTCTCAGCTGACGAACAGTCGATTGATCAAACTCGTTTTCCAGTCGCTTCATTGTCGCTTTTACCCAGGTCGTATTGTCCTCAAATTGCCCTTGTCCATCCGGTCCATTGACGATTGCTCTTGCCGTTTCTTCATTGCTCTCTTCTTTAACTGCCGCATAAATGACTTGCTCCTGAATTTTTCTAATATCAAACATTATAAAATCCTCCATTTTCTGATTTATCGATCGAGATCGGATCAAACACTATCCCGATAACAGTTTTCATTATATGCGGAAGTCTTTCTTAATACTTCTGAATTCTTGCTTTATATAACAGGTATGCATAAATCCATGATTATATGTCGGTTGTCTCTATTCCTCTGTCGGTAAATATCGAGTCCATAGCGTTCATCCATTTCATAACGGCTATTTGGCAGCCAAATATTAAAGATGCCCTGAAGCACTTCATAAATATCCGGTATCAACCCATCAAAGCGGTAAACGGCAAATTTACCGCCCTGAATCGTCATTACATTTTCAAGCAGACAATTCTCGTCAACCGTCATGCAGATGTCATATAGGCATTGGCTAACATTTGTAATGGAGGGATCATCAAAGAACCGGTCAATCAAAAGGGTGTCTTCTTTTAAATAATTTTTATATTTTTCCGTGAATTCGCAAAAGTTCTTGCCTAGGTCAAGGTAATTTCCCAGATACCGTTCATAGATCACCACAAAATCATCCAATTCTGTTATTTGAATCCGCTGATTGTATTCTTCAAATGATTGAAATTCTGCCAACTTATCCAGAATAAACGGATGAGGAGCGCAGTTAGTATTCACCGTTTTGCGAAATTCAGCCGGCGAAATATGATGGTGTTTTTTAAAGGCCGAACTGTAATTTGATGAACTGTATCCATAGGTTACACCAATATCTGTAATGGTTTTTTCTTTGCCGAGCTTCATTTCGATGGCGCTTTGTTCCATTTTTAAACGCTTGATAAAGGCGTAAACGCTTTCCCCTGTTTCGACTTTGAAAACTCTGCTAAAATAATACTTGGAAAGATGACAATAATCGGCGACATCTTTGATGGAAATTTCCTCATTTAAATTTTCTACGATATAATCAATGGCTTTGCTAACCAATTCATTTTCAAACATAAACTAACCCCATTCTGTCGGATACTTGTCTTTGACACAAATTTTGAAGCGTGCCCCCTGTTTAATGCTATACTGTTAATGGCATTATTCCTCATTCCAACGGTATTTTTTATTCTGCCGGAGGATCTCATGATTACAATTCAGACAAAGACCATTATGACAGCAGATTGGCTTGCCGCATTGAAAACATGACCATTTTTCCGTTTCTGTTTTGAGGAAGGCGTCCTCTCAGTATTTTGAAATGAATAACCTCGCTATTTGACTTGGTCGATAGCTAAACTCTCCCGACTTCTTAATTTTTTCATTATATCATGTTAGGTTGAATAAGACGAACAAAATGGCACCTCGTCATAAAGAATCAACGCTTCAACTTACTGATCTAACAAACAAAACGACGCCTTGTTATTCAAGAAGAATTCATGCTATAATTTGACAATAGCAAAGCTCTATCTGAGCGTGGGCACGTTTCATTTATCATGCTTTATTTTATCCCCATCCCCCACGCCACTGTTAATAGCTTGATACCAGTCTCTAGTCAGGACTTCATTTATTTCATCAGCGCAGTGAATATTATTCCATAGATAACAGATGAAGCATCTCGTTGTCTTCTAAACCTCTTGCTGATGTTAGCTTTTCAAGATTATCAAATATTTTTTCTTCGTCCCAATTCCACCATTGAAGCTTTAGTAGTAACTCAATTATTTCATCACTGAATCGCTTTTTAATGAATTTGGCAGGGTTGCCGCCATAGATAGTATAAGACTCAATATTTTTTGTTACCGTTGTGTTGGTTGCGATAATTGCGCCATCACCGACCTTAACCCCTGGCATGATCGTAACGTTTTGGCCGATCCAGACATCATTCCCGATTACTGTATCTCCCTTAAAAGGCAGTTGCTCTAATGTCGGCGTGACCTTTTCCCAACCACATCCAAAAATATTGAAGGGATAGGTTGTAATCCCGTCCATTCTGTGGTTTGCGCCATTCATGATGAACTTAATGCCCTCCGCTATCGCACAAAATTTACCGATTATCAGCTTATCTCCCAGGAATTCATAATGGTGCTCAATGTGATCATAAAATTTTTCCGGGGATTGTTTATTATCGCTATAATAAGTATATTCTCCGATTTCAATATTGGGCCTTTTCGGCAAATTGCTGATATAGCAAACCGTTCTTATCTTTTCATTTGGATAAAGCTTCTTTTTATCCGGTCCGTTCATAACTGCCTCTCACGCTCTCTGTTTCCTTTGATTCGGACTATTCGGTTTTCCCGAACAGCTCAATTTTCTTCTGATTCCCCTTCAGCATGTCAGTATGCTGTTCATCTCTCCATCTGGTTTTTCATCCACGCCCTGTATTTTTTTGTATTATACCTCAACTTGTATATTTCCGTCAAAAGAAATACAATATAAGAGCATTAAAGTAAAGGATGGTGAAAATAAATGAAACGGATATTTTTGGTTGAGGACGATCAGGCCATCGCTAAAAACCTGATCCTTTTGCTCCGCTCGGAGGGCTTTACAGTCACCCACGCCCCGACCCGGAGTGACGCCCTTGCCGCCCTTGCCGGGAATAAATTTGACCTGGCGCTCGTTGATATTTCTTTGCCTGACGGAAATGGCTTTACGGTTTGCACGGAAATCAAAGCAACGCAGGATGTTCCCGTTATCTTTCTAACCGCTTCCGGCGATGAGGCGAGTGTTGTTACCGGGCTGAACATGGGGGCGGACGACTATATCACCAAGCCTTTTCGGCCCCGGGAATTGATTGCGCGAATTGGCACCGCTCTACGAAAAAGCGGACGTTCGCCATCGACTTTTGAAATTCGCGGGCTTCATGTCGATACGTCCAGCGGCATTGTGAAAAAAAACGGCAATGAGGTTTTTCTGTCAGCATTAGAATACCGCTTGCTGCTAATGTTTATCAGCAGCCCCAAAAGTATTATCACGAGGGGCCGGCTGCTTGACGAATTGTGGGACGCGGCAGGCGAGTTTGTCAATGACAATACCTTGACCGTATATATCAAACGCTTGCGGGAGAAGATCGAGAACAACCCCGCAAGCCCGCAAATCATTCTGACCGTTCGCGGGACGGGGTATCGATTGGGGGGCGCGGATGCTGCGGAATAGAGAGTTTCGGCAGTTTGCCATTTTGTTCGCCTTAATGGCCGCCACCGCTGTGATGCTGGGATTTGCCATCAATCGGTTGGCGGGAATCCTTGCCGTTGCTTCTGCCGCCGCCTTTGGCACCGCGTTTTTCGCGTTTACCAAAGCCCGTTACAAAAGCATTGCGCAGATTTCAGATCAAATCGATCGGGTGCTTCATAATGCTGACCGTCTGGATATTGACGAATTGGACGAGGGCGAGCTTTCCATTCTGCACAGCGAGATAAAAAAAATGACGCTGCGCATTCGGGAGCAAAACGACGCACTGAAAAAAGAAAAAGCACACCTTGCCGATTCGCTGGCCGACATCGCCCACCAACTCCGCACTCCGCTCACATCCGTGAATCTCATTCTGTCATTGTTAGCGAATAACCCTGATGAAAACGAGCGGAAAGCATTTGTGCGGGAAACCGAGGAATTGCTGGTACAGATGGATTGGCTGCTTACTTCCCTGTTGAAATTATCCCGCCTGGACGCAGGCATTGTGGTCTTCCAAAGCGAGCAGATCGATGTTAACAGCTTGATCTGCGCCGCACTGCGCCCGTTTCTAATCCCAATGGAACTGCACGATATTGATGTGCAAATAGATGCACCGAAAGGGCTGATGATCCTGGGCGATTCGGGTTGGCTTGCGGAAGCAATTCAAAACATCCTCAAAAATTGTATGGAAAGCGCCGGCGAGAACGGGACGATTGAGATTTTCTGCCGGGATAACCCACTGTTTACCGAGATGGCCATCCACGACAGCGGTGCGGGCTTTGAAAAAGACGATTTACCCTGCCTGTTTGACCGGTTTTATCGTGGCAAAAACCCCAGCGCCACCGGATACGGGATTGGCTTGGCGCTCTGCAAGATGATTATCACTCGGCAGGGCGGGACGATTACCGCCAAAAATCACCCCCAGGGCGGCGCGATCTTTGCCCTGCGTTTCCCAAAGTGACGGATCTCTCACCTGAAAGTCACCGAGCTGTAAGTTGAAGCTGCTATCATATGGGTAAACCATGAGAAGGGAGACTCACATAATGGAGTTTTTAAAAATTGAAAATTTATGCAAGGTCTACGGCAAGGACGAAAACCAAGTTACCGCCCTGGACCATGTTTCGCTTACAATCGAAAAGGGAGAGTTTACCGCAATCATCGGCCCCTCCGGCTCGGGCAAATCCACATTGCTTCATATCATCGGCGGTGTGGACGTGCCGACAAGCGGAAAGGTGTTTTTAGACGGCCAGGATGTATATGCCCAAAGCAATGATAAACTCGCCATTTTCCGCCGGCGCCAGGTTGGGCTGATATACCAGTTTCACAACCTCATTCCCACGCTGACTGTGGTGGAAAACATCACCTTGCCGATCCTGATGGACAAGCGCAAGGTCAACACGGAACGGCTGAATGACCTGCTCGAAATGCTTGGGCTTAAAGACCGCAAAACGCATTTACCCAATCAGCTTTCGGGCGGTCAGCAACAGCGGGTTTCCATCGGACGGGCTTTGATAAACGCCCCGGCGGTCATGCTTGCCGACGAACCCACGGGCAGTTTGGATAGCCGAAATGGACATGAAATTATCAAGCTGCTGAAAGAAAGCAATCAAAAATATCGGCAGACCCTGCTCCTCGTCACCCATGACGAAAATATCGCCCTGCAAGCAGACCGCATTATCGGCATATCAGACGGCAAAGTAGTGCGCGACGAGAGGATGCGGTCATGAACATTTTCAACAAAGTCACCCTGCAAAGCATGAAAAAAAGCCGTACCCGAACGATTGTCACGATTATTGGCGTTGTTCTGTCCGTCGCCATGATTACGGCCGTCGCCACTTTTGGCGTTTCTCTGCTGAACTATCTGGCCAACGGCGCGGCCCAAAAATACGGCGATTGGCATGTCGAGTTTTTGGATGTTGATTCCTCTTTCGTGCAGGAGCGAAGCCACGACAATGGCGTTGCAAACACCGCTGCGTTTGAGAATATCGGCTATGCAACGCTTGACGGCGGGAAAAATCCAGACAAACCCTACCTTTTTATCGCTGGATTCAGCGAAGAAGCTTTTAATACTTTGCCCATCAACCTGATTTCCGGCAAGCTGCCTGAAAACAGCGGGGAGATTCTTGTTTCGGGGAGTGTCGCTGCAAACGGCGGCGTTAAATTCGCGGTGGGTGACACGCTTTCACTTGCTGTCGGAAGCCGCATGAATGGCAACGAGAATCTCGATCAACACGACCCTTACACTTCCGGGGGCGAAACGCTTGTGCCGCAAAACGTGCGCACTTACACGGTTGTCGGTATCTACCAGAGACCCGCCTTTGAGGAATCTTCCGCACCGGGATATACCTTGATAACGAAAGCCGATGCCCAAGACCAGGCGGACAGCTTCAGCCTCTTTGTCACGCTGACAAACCCGCGTGAGGTTCACGCTTATGCAAGCAGCACAGCGGTCAGTCAAGCTTACATCTTCAACGATAATGTGCTGCGCTTCATGGGCCTTTCGGACGATAACCTGTTCAACACCCTGCTGTACTCGGTTGGCGGCATTGTGGTCGCCATCATCATGATCGGCTCGATTTTTCTGATTTATAACGCCTTCAACATATCGCTGAACGAACGCACTAAGCAGTTCGGGATTCTCTCGTCGGTAGGCGCCACACCAACGCAGCTGCGAAATTCGGTGCTGTTTGAGGGGCTTTGCATTGGTGCGGTCGGCATACCGATTGGCGTTATTGTCGGCATCGGCAGTATCAGGCTGGTGATTTCCGTTGTCGCCGGGAATTTCGGGAACGTTATGTACAGCAATGTCCCTTTAACCTTGACGGTGTCCGCTCCTGCGATTGTCGTCGCGGCGGCGGTCAGCATGGTTACAATTTTAATTTCGGCCTATATTCCAGCCAGGAAGGCCGCAAGCACTCCTGTGATGGAGAGTATTCGCCAGACCAACGAGGTCAAAATCGAATCCAAAGCCGTGAAAACATCAAAACTGGCCCAGCGAATTTACGGCTTGGAGGGAACTCTTGCGTTAAAGAACTTCAAGCGAAACAAGAAACGCTATCGCAGCATTGTGCTATCACTTGTTTTAAGCATCGTGCTGTTTATATCGGCCAGTGCTTTTATAACGGATATGAAACTGGGGGCACAACGGTCAGTAGTGGACAGCGACAATGACATCCTTTTTACCACTCAGGACCTGAACGACAGCGAAATGTTCCCGCTTTACGACAAACTAAAAACCGCAGACGGGGTTTACCAAAGCTCGTACCAAGCGATTTTCGCGTATTCATGCGCGGTTGAGACAAGCGATTTTTCAGACCGTTACCGGGAATCCGCGAGTTATGCTGCGCCGGACGAAACGGTTCATCTGCCAATGGACATCCAGTTTATTGAGGACAGCGAATATCTGCGTTTTATCAAAGAATTGGGCTTGTCCGCAGAAGAATATACCGGACAGGACGCGAAAATGATTGCCGTTGCCAAAAAGCGGGTTGTCAAAAAAGACGGGCCGAGCGAAGTGTTTGATATGTTTGCGAGTCGTTCCATGGCTTTCAGTGTCGCTCCCGAAACAAATGACAAACCAATGATGGAACAGGGGCAAAGCATAAATATGACGTTTGTCGATACGTACCCGGTGGATCCGCCCCCAAAGCAATCTTCCGAGATGAAGCCCTATACTTTTATGGTAGTGGCCCCCTATTCGCTCAAAGAGAAGTTTGAAACCCCGGATACCCATGCGGATATAGGCCTGAGCTTTCTGTCAAAGAATCCTTCGCAATCGGTAGCTGAAATGGAAGTGATGATTCAGGGCGCGGGGATTACATCCGAGTATACCCTGTACAATGTGAATAAAATGTTTGATGAGAACCGCAATTACATATTCATTGTCAACGTGTTCGCTTATACTTTTATTATTATGATTTCGCTGATTGCGGTTGCCAATGTGTTCAACACGATTTCCACGAATATCAAGCTGCGTCGGCGGGAACTTGCTATGCTCCGCTCGGTGGGGATGTCTGACCGCGATTTCCAAAAGATGATGAATTTCGAGTGTGCCTTTTATGGCATGAGGGCGTTGCTCATCGGGCTTCCCATAGCGGCTATCTCTTCTTGGCTGATTTACAAAGGGATGGTCGTCGGCGGGATGGACATTGATTTTGTGTTCCCGTGGGTCAGTATGGCAATCAGCGTGTTCAGCGTGCTCTTTGTGGTGTTTGTTACAATGCTTTATGCCATTAGCAAGATAAAAAAAGAAAATATCATTGACGCGCTGCGGGATGATATGACTTGATTCCAAACCAATAAGCAGCAATATACCATTTGCCAAAGAAGAACTATCATTTCTGTGGCTTAATTATATCTTTTCCATTTGCAGCGATGGTTTCAGTTGGTGTATACTCATGGTGGATCCCGAAAAAAAAGCATCCATTAAAGCAGGTGAAAAGTTATGCCAGAACTACCAGAAGTCGAAACCGTTCGCAGAACGTTAAAGAATTTTATTATTGGAAAAAAAATCAAGGAAATCCGGGTTCATTACGATAAGATCGTCGTCGGGGATACGAATAATTTTGTGGCAACGTTAACCGGACAAAACATTCGCGATATCGATCGGATGGGGAAATATTTAATCTTTATTTTAGACCGTGATGCGTTTATTTCTCATTTGCGGATGGAAGGCAAATATAATATTGTCGAAGCTTCAAAGCCGCTAAACAAACATGAACATCTTAGCTTTGTCTTTAGTGATGGCACCGAATTACGCTATCAGGACACCCGTAAATTTGGTCGTTTAGAACTCGTTAACAAAGAAACCTATCATCAAGATTTACCGCTTTGCAAACTTGGACCAGAACCAGGAGACGCCGATCCTAAAGAGATCTACACCAAAATACATAAGAGCAGTCTGCCGATTAAAGCATTGCTGCTCGATCAAACTATTATAGCCGGAATCGGAAATATTTACGCCAATGAAATCTGTTTTTCGATGAAAATGCATCCGCTAACGCCGGGAAAACGTATCAGTAAAAAGCGCGTAGCTGAATTAGTAGCCGTATCGAAAGAAATATTGGAGCAGGCCATTGCCCAGGGTGGAACGACGATTCACTCTTTTGATGCCAATGGCATTACCGGGTTGTTTCAAGTCCAGTTACAAGTACATATGCAAAAGGTTTGTGCTGTATGTAATGGGCCAATAACTAAGGAAATGGTTCGTGGCAGAGGTACCTATTATTGTAAAGTGTGCCAGAAAAAGAAAGGGTAAGATTATTTCGCTAGAAAATAATTAAATCAAAAATGGCCCTGCAATATTTTATATTGCAAGGCCATTTTTTCATTCGTTTGATACACATGTCAACACTATGACGTGGGGACGTTTCTTTCTCATACTTATCGCTTCAATGCCTACTCCACCATCACTTTTGCCCAAACCCAACAACCGTACTCAATTGGTGGATACTGCCACCGGTTTCCTGCTGAAACGGTCGAATTAGATGGTTTCTCTTTTCAACCGACAGTTCTCTCCGATTCTGGTCTTCGCTGTTCATAATGTGACAGTCGAACCGTCACTGTGTCATTACCAAATCGAAAACTCCAATTTTCTTTACATTTCCCTCTCCACCCCTTATACTCAACATATGTCCATTTTACAGGCATTTAAAAAATGTTATCCGGATGTAATGATCGAGAGGTAAAAAACATGATTCGAATTTGGGGAAAAATCATAAAACACAATAAATTTTTGGAACAAAAAGTTTTCGAAATTGACAACAAATCCTTGAGTATATATGATAAAATCCAAGCTGCTTTAGAGACCTTCTGCCATGACTTTGATTTGGAAAAACCGATGTGGTTTGACAGAAACACAAAAGAACTTAATCGAATTTCCAAAACATCTTTTCGTGAAGACCAGTTTATCGATTCCATCTGGTTTGATTATTTAGAATTCGAAATTATCGACGATGGTAAAAAGAAAGTATAAATATGCCGGATGAGCTAAAAATAAAAGTATCGAACCTGAATCGGGGACGTTTTGTTTGTCATATTCACCCTCTCAATCGAATGAATTATTTCGGTAAAAATATTCTTAATAATAGATCGCAGTGGGTGAATCAATGAAATATTTTAAGTGTGCTAATCATAAAATCGAATTTGCTTTTTTAGACAATTCCAGCCTTTCTTTTGATAACCATAACCATATTTCAATTTACGCTGTCGGTTTGATCCTTGCTGGCCGCGTCCTTTTGCAGAAAAAAAACGTTGAATATGAATTCACGCCTGATGATTTGTTCATTATCCCACCGTACATGGTTCATTCACTCGTTCCCGGTTCTAAGCAGTATTCGATTGTAACCTTATGCATCGGTACTGAATTTCTGGACACCTACAATTTCAAGGATGGCAAAGTACTTTTAAGCGATCTTGCTGCCCGCTTGGTTTGCGCTGGCATTCTTATTCCTCTGCAGGTAGAAGCTTTTTCAGATGCCCTGGAACTGGTGTACAGTATGTATAGTAAACCTGATTATGGCTATTCCAAAATCATTTCTGAAACGAAAGATTTTATTGAGGCCCAGCCCGAAGACACGATAACCCTGGATGCATTATCGCAAAAGATATTTGTCAGCAAATATTATCTAATCCGACAATTTAAAAAAACCATTGGTTTATCGCCCCATCGTTTTCAGATACAGAATCGGATCAGAAAAGCCCAGCATCTTCTTCAAAACGGAGCAACGGTTACCGAAACTGCATTGGCAATGGGCTTCTATGATCAGAGCCATTTTATTAAATATTTCAAAAAAATAGTCGGCATCACACCGACTGAATATATGGATTCATTGGAAATACTCGATTAGTGAGCAATTTTTTACAATCGTCGGGGCGCTGACTTTGATATATTCATTTTAGAAAGCACTTACTAATAAATAAGTGCACACTAAAATAAAGCGAGGTATTTAAAATGAACACATCCGAAACTTTTTCAACCTTTAACAACGGCGTATTGGCGGTTCCCAATTACACAAAAGAATTCAGTGATATTCCCTGGACACAGCATCCCGCATTTGAAGGTGTGGAATTGAAACACATTGTCACTGGCCAGGATACCGACGGGTAGTTTAGTTATCATCTTGTGCGAATCGCGCCGAATAAAAGCATTTTGAATCATATTCACGAAAAACAATTGGAAACTCACGAAGTGATTGGCGGTTCCGGAACCTGTGTTAATTCTGGACAAACCATCCCCTATCAGCCGGGCACACTCTCCATTATGCCTGCCGGCATCGAACACACAGTAATTGCCGGTGATGATGGCCTTTGTTTATTCGCAAAATTCTTCCCCGCATTATCCTGATATGTATTTGTTATAAAGACGTGGTGCGTTTCAAACAGTAATAAAAAATCCCTTATCAGACCTGTCAACTATAAACGGTTCTGAACATAATCACAGGCAGGGTGACTGAAACGCTGGCGCATCGTAGGCACTCAGATCACTCACCGCCTGACTGAGCCAATTATAGCCTGGGTAAGCCAGGGGCGCGAACAAAACAGCAAGCAGGTATGATAGAAAACTTGCAACACCAAGTAAACCCAGCCAATTGATTAATTCTCTTTTCTTTACCATCTTCATCCCTCCAAATTACTTATTCTCCAATTATTTTAACCAGTACCCGCTTCGTGTGGGTAATTTAAAATGCAACTCTTTGCGATAAGAAATCATCTTTGGCCTCCTTGTTTTTCTTTATTCTACCACTATTTAAGTCCAAATTCATCAATTGTCTGGAGTGTGCGGATATTTGCCCCAAACAGGTGATTAAATTTGGAATCAACAAAAAATGAATCAGATCCCCTGTTCCTTCGTGCTTCCATCAAATTGTTTCAGGCTATATTGGTGATTGAATTTGCCCTGGTAATTAATTTAATAGATGATACGATCGCTGATATCTTCTATGGTTTTACAGCCGGTAAGAACCATCGCAGATTTTAGTTCGCTTTTGATGCTTTCCATATAAAATTTGACGCCTTCGGTCTGACCCCCAAATGATGCTGTTACAAATGGTCTTCCGATAAGAACGCCATCGGCTCCAAGGGCAAGCATTTTCAGTACGTCAACGCCATTTCTAACACCGCCGTCGGCAAGTATTGTCAGCCTTCCTTTTACTGCTTCTGCAATTTGAGGCAGTACATCGGCAACACCCGGCGTTTGATCAAGTACTCGTCCACCATGATTTGAAACAACTATTGCACTGACTCCAGCTTCCAGTGCAAGCTCTGCTTCGTCCACGGTCATTATGCCCTTTAGGATAAACGGAAGCTGGGTGCTTTCAACAATTTGTTTTATTTCCTCAACGGTTTTGGGCCCTACTGGTTTTCCGTGCAGGGCAAGCGTGATCAGTCCCGCGGCATCAATGTCCATTCCAACTGCGTATGCACCTGCTGCTTCCGCCAACTTTATCTTCTTGATTACATTATTGTTTTCCCAGGGCTTGATGATGGCAATGCCACGACCATCAAATTTCTTTAATTGTGCGAGATTTGTGGTTAAAAATGAATCCACTGCCGTATCGCCGACCATTGGATAAATTCCGGCTTCGATGCAGCCTTCGATTACCCACCGGATATAATCTTCTTCGGAAAATTTACCGCCCATATTCAGAGTTGTCCCGGATACGGGTGCTGCAAATACCGGGACATCCATTTTTTTACCAAACAAGACCGTTGATGTATCCGGATTCTTGGCATCGTGAATGACTCTCATATTTAGCTTGAAGGCATCTAATGATTCGACATTTATTTTAAACGCTTCCCCTGTGCCTTTACCACCCATTCCCGGGACTTGGCCGGCACATGCTTTGCCGTTACAGATGGGACAGACTTTGCAACTTCCATTTAAATTCTCCCGGGCAATTTTTTCAACTTCTTTATAGTTCATAGTATGCTGCTCCTTTTTAAATTATATTGTTTGAATCAATCCTCAATTTGATATTATTCCGTCATGCCGCTTCAATTGCATTACTATTATATCATCTATTTTTAGGTATTTCTATTTACCTTTTGCTTAAAATTCTGCCCTTTTCTATGAGAACCATATTCTATCGTACAACAGCTTATGAAGCGACACAAAGGAACCGTCCCCTTGGGCTAAGGTAAAGGCAACATCGGTTTACCTCATACTTCTTAAAAAACTAAAAACTCGCCCTTGACTCTCCCCGTGGAGGAGGATTTATACTTCAAATTGTAGCAAGAAATGATTGGAGGAAGAAATGGAAAACTGTATCGAAGTAAAAAGCTTAAACAAGTGTTATGGCAACCGAGTGGCGGTGAACAATTTAAATCTCACCGTTAAAAAAGGCGAGGTATTTGGTCTCCTGGGGCCCAACGGTGCCGGGAAGTCAACCGCCATCGACTGTATTCTGGGACTGAAGTCATTTGAAAACGGATCGGTTCGGGTTCTGGGCATAGATCCGTCCAGGGAAAGAAAACGACTTTTTGAGCGGGTGGGTGTGCAGCTTCAGTCCTCCAGCTATCAGGGCAATATCCGGGTGGGTGAAGTCTGTGAGGAAATCGCCGCCCTTTACCGATTACCCGCTGATTACCATGACTTATTGTCTCAGTTTAAGCTGGATCATTACCTCAAGCAGCCGGTGGCAAAACTCTCCGGAGGCGAAAAGCAAAAGTTGTCAGTGTTGTTGGCGCTGATCCCTCAGCCCGAGGTGCTCTTTCTGGATGAACTCACAACTGGGCTCGACCCCGAGGCCCGACGGGAGGTCTGGCAGGTTTTAACCGATTTGAAAGAAAAGGGACTGACCATTTTTCTCACCTCGCATTATATGGATGAGGTGGAGGTGCTTTGTGACCGGGTCTGCATCATCAACCGGGGACATGCGCTGGTGACTGACACCGTGCCGAAACTGATTCAAAATAGCCCCTATAAACGACTGGAAGATGCCTATCTATGGGTCATGAAGGAGGAACTAGCGGTATGAAAAAATTCTTAACCTTACTGAAAATCGAAGGCAAGCTGTCCCTGCGCTGTGTGGACAGCATTTTTTTCGGAGTCTGCATGCCGGTGGGCATAATGATCTTAATCGGACTGATTGCCGGACAAAATCTGGCCACCACCGATGCCGGCTATACCCTGATTCAAAGCTCTTTTGGTGCTCTGGTCACCGTGGGGATCTGTGCCACGGCTTTTATGGGCATCCCCCTGACCATTGCCGACTACCGGGACAAGAAAATTCTCAAGCATTTTTTTGTAACACCGGTGAGTCCAACTATGCTATTATGGGTTCATGCCGTCATCAACATGCTGCTGTCAGTGGTTTCGGCGCTGCTGATTTACGCCGTGGCTAAAACCTTCTTCGGTTATGAAATGGTTGGCGCCAAGCTGACGTTTATGCTGTCTTATCTGCTGGTCATGGTTTCCATGTACAGCTTGGGACTGCTCATCGCCAGCTTGTGCCGAACGGTCAAAACCGCCAACGTGGTCTGCAGTGTGGTTTACTTCCCGATGTTGTTTTTATCCGGAGCCACCATTCCCTTTGAACTTTTTCCCAAACCACTCCAGGCCGTGGCCGGTTTTCTCCCCCTTACTCAGGGCATCAAGCTTTTGAAATCTGCAAGTCTGGGGCTCGAAACCAGTCTGCTGATTCCCCTGATTGTCTTGGTTGGATCGCTGGTAATTGGAATTATTCTGTCGATGCGATTCTTCCGCTGGGAATAAGAAAGGAAAGCAAATGAACGAAACCTATCAATGTGAACGAAAAGAAGATACGGTTTATTATAAGATCGGTCTTTTTTCAAAAATGAACCGGGTCACCATCAAAGCGCTGCGGCACTATGACGAAATCGGTCTACTGGCACCGGCTTTCATCGAGAAATTTACCGGGTACCGGTATTATACATCGGAACAGCTCCCCATCCTCCACCAGATTCTGGCACTCCGGGAAATGGGGTTCACCCTGGACGAAATTAAACAGGTCCAGGGCGGTGTTACTGAAAAAGAATTGCTTCAGAAAAAGAAGCTGGAGATTATGAAAAAAATCGCCGCAGATACCCTGCGTTTGGCCCAGGTGGAATCCTATCTGGCAAAAAATGACGGAGCTGCCGGAGAATACCATGTCATCCTTAAGGAACTACCCCAGGTGATTGTGGCATCGATGCGGACTATCGTCCCCGGCTATGACGATCTGTTTCATATTGTCCCTCCCATGGGGGCCGAAATGGAACGGCTGGGCTGTGTCTGTGCGGTTCCGGAATACTGCTTTAATATCTATCATGACGGTGAATACCGGGAAACTGATGTGGACGTGGAAATCTGCGAGGCGGTCACCGAAAAAAAAGCGGACTCGGAGATGCTGGCGTTCAAGGTCATCGACCGGGTGGAGAATGCCGCCTGCGTGCTTCACAAAGGCCCCTATGAGGGATTTCCCAAGGCCTACAACGCTGTCTTGAAATGGGTGGAGAACAGTGGCTATGAGATCATTGATAATCCCCGGGAGTCGTACATCGATGGGGTATGGAACAAAGATTCCGCTGAAGACTGGCTGACTGAAATTCAGTTTCCAGTCAGAAAAATTGTGGTGGAATAAAATCATCGGCATTTAAAACCGGAATAGTTATTTCTTCGCCCATTGTTGAAGTATATGAGGTTCCACCATTGAAGCTAAGGGGATGTTTCCAACAGTAATAAAATCACCTTATCACCTGATTTAATCTGTCTACTTAAGGAAAGCCTATCAGATCCTTAAGAAAGTTGAGTTTTTCGCTCTTTTTTATTATAATGTGTGTAGAAAAAAATTTGAACTTCTGAGGCAGAACTTAATCGTGAATAAAAGACCTCAGGAATAATCTTGGAAATATGAAAAGAAAAGGTGCTAGAATTATTAGAAAACACACACAAGGAATAAGAAGACGTAAGAAAAAAAAGCATATTGGTATTAAGATTTTAGTCATTCTGCTATTCCTGGCGATTTTAAGCGTTGGCGCTGTTTATTCAATTTATGCTGCTAATCGGATGGATATTACTGACTATGAATATCAGGTTAAAGATAAAACAGAAATTTATTCGCAGGATAATGTACTGATTGCTGAATTGTATGCAAAAAACCGGACCAATGTCACCATCGATCAGATTCCGGTTCCCCTGCAACAGGCACTGATTTCTGTTGAGGATTCACGATTCTACGATCATTCCGGCATTGATATGTTTGGGATTGCCCGTGCTTTTTTTGCAAATATAGCCAATGGAGGTGCAGGACAAGGTGCCAGCACCATTACTCAACAGCTTGCCAGGATATTGTTTTTACCGGATATTGCCACCGAGCAAACCTTTAGTCAATCATTTATCAGAAAATTAAAGGAAGTTTCAATTGCATTCCAATTGGAACAAAAATATACGAAGCCCCAGATTCTGGAGATGTACTTTAATGAATATTACTTTGGGTCCGGAGCTTATGGGATTGAGGAAGCTTCAAAAACCTATTTTAATAAAGATGTTTCACAGGTCAATCTGGCAGAGGCGGCAATGCTTGCCGGGCTGCCCCAGGCGCCCAGTGCCTATGCACCAAATACTAACTTTGATGCTGCAAAAAAACGGCAGCTTGAAGTATTGCAGCGAATGGTCAAAGAAAAATATATTACCCAGGAAGAATCTGATGCGGCAGCAGCCACTGAAATTATTATCAGAGACCCGGCAACCATCAATAGTGATGATCAAATTGTCGATGGTTATCAGGCATTCGTAGAAAGAGCACTCAATGAATATGCCAAAACCCAGGCTTCATCAGTTATGCAGGAACGGGGGATCACCGAGGATCAGGCAATTACATATATCAAAGAAAACATTGCCAGCGGTGGTTATCGTATTTATACCACGATTAACTCTGTGTATCAGAAGGATGCCATTGATAGTCTGACAACCGGCCTGGATAACAATGGCCTGGATTCGGAAACAGGGAGTGTGGTTACCACGGATTTAGATGGCAGTGTCAGGGCCTATTATGGAGGAAATACGCAAATTGATATGGCCGATACCCCGAGACAACCAGGGTCCAATATTAAACCCCTCTATTATGCAGCCGCCATGGATAAAGGGTTAATAACGCCTTCAACAACAATTCTGGATGCCTATACTGATTTTGACGGATATGCACCGAGTAACTATGATCATAGCTATCACGGAAATGTTACGGTGCGACAAGCTTTAGTCTATTCGTATAATATTCCTTCAGTTAAGATCTTTGATAAAATTGGGCCTTCCGATGCCATTGCCTTTATGAAGGAAATGGGGATTTCCACCTTTGAAGATTCGGATTATAATCTTGCAACAGCCCTTGGCGGGATGGCTTATGGAATAAAGCCTGCCGAAATGTCAGCGGCATTTAATACGCTCAACAATGGCGGTGTTTATAATCAGCCTTATTTCATCAATAAAATTGAACAAACCAATGGTAAGGAAATTTTCAACAAGGAGAAATCCAATTTAACAACCCGCAAGGTAATGTCTGATACCACGGCAAACAATATGATGAGTATTTTAACGGATGAGGTAAAATACGGAACCGGGAGCAATGCTGCTCAGATTTACACAACCGCCGGGAAAACCGGGACGACCAATGATGAAAAAGATTTATGGTTTACCGGAATGACTGGAAACCTCACAACCACAGTATGGCTTGGCAGTCCGGATAATTATGTTATCGGCGGGGCAAGCACGATATCGGCCGGTATTTACGGATCTTACCTGAGACAAATAATTAACCAGGATTTGCTTGAAACCACAAGTATGAATCGAACATTTGCCAATGAGGATACAACCCCTACAAAATCCATTGACTCCGGCACGACAACCACAGATACAAAAAAAGAATTAACCACGGATACAACAACCCCGACAACAGATACAAAAAATCAAAAAGATACAAAAAACCAAAAAGACCAAAAAACGGATACGAAAAACCAGAAAAATTAATAATGATTAGTACTTTTCAAGCTCTATAACTTAAGTTGTAGAGCTGTTTTATTTTGCGAGTAGTCCCCAACACGTGGGTGGAAAGACGTGGGGACGTTTCGAGACCTGTGAAAAAGTCGTGTTTTGAGTCTCATTTCAGGGAATACACGAACACTGTGAGGATGGTTTGAATTTAATTGGAAAGATTCTCCCTTACGAAGATCAATAATTTTTGCTGCTCTTTTTCCGGTATCCATTCACGCAATCTCGCTGCTGCTATCGGCATTTCCCATTTTTTTATCTCTGCCACAGAAACATTTGTTATTTTTAAATACTCTTTAAGATAGTCATTATACACTTTTTTCTTTAATCGTCTAAAAATAAGATTTACCAAACGGGGAACCCTCGGGATTTCGCTAAAGTTTAGAATGACACCAGTACGTGCTACATCTGATAATTTATCACCCTTACACGCCGTCATCCAGTCGATAATAATATGACGATCGTTTGACAGCATAATATTATCTGGATGAAAATCAAAATGACAGAGCATGCTTCCGTCAGGCAGAGAATCCAAATATAGGTATATTCTTTGCTTTTCGATATCAGAAAGTAGAGGAGCGGCATCAATATCCCGCTTTAGCTTTTCTTTCACAGTCGTCAGTTTAAAATCAACCGACTTTTGTATATTTACATGGCATTGCGCTAATTTATTAGAATATTGACCAAATTTCCACGGCTTTGACACCATTTCTTTCAGCATGGTTTTTCCTGTTATTCGCTCATATACTGCACCAACTCTACTATCGACATGAACTATCTCAAAGGGTCTGGGAGTAATCTGCAATAGATCATAAACGCTTTTTGTAGCATTAAATTCATCGATACACAAAGTCTCTGGTAAACCCTTGCGATATAATTTTAAAATTTTATCTGTTTCCCATTCATATATCTCAGCAGTATTACCTTGGCCTAATAGCAATCCTTTTTTTTCCATATATTTTCCCCAATCAAATTACTAGTATAAATTTTCAGTTCAACTGAAACAAAGGTGAACCTACGGTTGATAATTTTATCACTATCCGAAATAAAAAGTCAATATTTGAACTGCAATAGTTTCAGAGCTTCCAGGCAATTAAAAGTTAACAAGAGAAAGCTAACCTCGCCTTCCGAATTTCAGAATATGGACATCAGATAAATTACTGCGATGATCAATAATATAATGCTGTTCCACTTCAGAAAATTAATGTCGGATATTTCATACACATCTTTTTTATTAATAATCACTAAATTGTATATGCCCCCACCGGCGGCTATTAATAAGATGATCAACGATAAAGAACCCATGGTCGCATAGGAGTCCAGAATTACCAGCAAGGCGATGAGAACATATAGAATCCCCCAAATATTAAACTGATCCTTGAATCTTTTTGCCGTCGCGCCCTGTAAAGCTTTCCCTGCCAATCGCTTTTTATATTGCAGGTGGTAAACGAAGGACAGAACACCTACCCCAAGGCTCAATAATGGAATAATGATTTTTAAAAGCTGGTTCCCGGTAACACTCATTTTACAACACCTCTTCTATCGTTTGCTAAAATTATTTTAAAGTCTTTTGCCTGATTATAATACATTTGAATTTATTGCACAATACACCGGTATTTCAAACCGTTTGATGTCATGCTATAATGCTGATTAAAGAAATAAAAAAAAGGAGCTATAAACTTGAGCAATGATACACTATTGAGCATTGGAGAACTCGTTAAAATATGTAACGTCTCTCATAAAACTTTACGTTATTATGATCAATTAGGTCTTTTAAAACCGGCATTAGTCAATCAAAATAATAATTATCGTTTTTACAAAAAATCGCAGATTACCCGATTAACAGCGATCAAACAATTGCAGGAATTGGGTATTTCACTAGAAGATATCAGCACCTTTTACAATCAGGATACGCCTTCAAATATTTTCGGCAATTTAAAAAATCTTTTAGAGGCACAAGAAGCGAGTATTAAAAATGAAATAACCTTGCTTTCTGACAAACTTAAAAAAATCCAAATTATGAAATCCCATTACGCTGATATCACAGAAAATTTAAGCGGAAATGAACCTGAAACCATTTTGATAAAAGCACTTCCATGCAGAACCATCATATACAAAGAATACCATGGCGACTATATAGCTTCAATTTACAGAGATTCTTATAAAATGATTTTAGACCGCATCCAGGAACAGGGCCTGGATTTTAGTAATATCTGTTCTCCCCCTCTGGCAATCAAAACTAATGCTAAGAACTCACAACAGGTCAATTTAAAAATAGGTTATGCCATAAAATCACCGTTAGGATTTGAAGACTTTCAAAAAATAACGTTACCAGCCGGACACTACGCCTGTGTTCTTCATAAAGGAAATTACAATTTGCTTCAAAAAATGGCTTTTAATGAAATGTTCAGCGATACATTAAATAACGAAATTACCAGCCTAACCGCTGCTCTTGAAATTTATTATATCAGTGAGGCGACTACAGATATGACAAATATTTTTTTAACTGAGATTCAAATTTTTACAAATAATGTTTGACTCTCTCCCTGGGGAAGACTTTATTATTAAATTAATAAAGAACGCTAAGGAGAAAAGCACTATGGAATATTCTATTTTTAGAGACACATTGGTGGATATGCCCTATCCGGAAATTGAAGAATCAATCAAACAAAACGCTTGTGTATTGCTGCCTGTATCTGTTGTTGAAGAACATGGTCCACATCTATGTACCGGAATAGATATTTATTTAACCCAATCTTTATGTCAGAAGGTTAAGCAAAAACTGGAAGCTAAAGATCAAAAGGTCGTTATGGCTCCGCCTTTTTATTGGGGCGTAAACAGTATTACGAATGGCTTTGTTGATTCTTTTTCTATCAAGCCCGAGACAATGACAATGATACTCCTGGAAATTCTGGAAAACTTAAAAAAATGGGGGTTCAAAAAGATATTCCTATTAAATTTTCATGGCGATTTTATTCATATTAAAACAATTGCTGATATCGTCGCCAAAGCAAATGAAGAGAACATTGAAGCCTACTTTTTAATTGATAAGAATTTAATTGCGCGAATTGATTTAAATAAGGACGCTTCTTATTTAGTAAACATCGAATTAGATCCCAATAAAGCCAATCTTGAAACCAATGTTATTGATATTCACGCCGGAGCCACAGAAACAAGCTGGATGGCACTTTCCTATGAAAAACTGGTAAATACTGAAAAAGCGAAAGCTTTAAAACCAACCAACCTGACATTAACCGATTTAAAGCAATGGGTTAAAGGTGGAGAAATCGCAAAAGCCATCACACCGCTAGGCTATTTTGGCAATCCATCAAATATTGATTTAACAAAAATAAAAACAATGGCAGATGCAATTGCCGAAAAATATTCGACCGAAATAATCAATGTTTGCAATTTTTAAAGATAGCAGACATATCAGTAACGCATCTATTAACTTTTATCAGTTCATCCTTGGAATTGAGTACATGGTCGAGCACCACCTGACTGAAATTTTAGATCAAAAGGGAATCTGCTATCCAAAATAATTGTCACCATTCATTTTCAGCCATACCCACAAAAAATGTTTAATTTACCTCCTGACAAAAACAAATTATACTGTAAGAAAACAAGGAGGTTTAAGATGAAAAAAGCATTCATACTAATCGATGTGCAAAATGATTATTTTAAAGGAGAGCGTTTTGAGCTTGATCATCCAGAAGAAACGGCCCCTAACGCCAAAAAAGCTCTGGACTATTTTAGGAAAAAAGATCTTCCAGGGCATTGGTCGGATCATTGGGCATGACAAAACCGCGCACGCTTTCCCCCTGCTGCAAAGCTCCCTCACAATGGTATTTCCCAAATGACCGTACTCACCTGTTACAATATACAATCTTTCCATCATTTATTCCTCCTATAGATACTATTGTAACTACCCTAATTTAGTAACAATAACAATCGATCAGAAGAAAGCTTTACGGATGGAGTCAACTCAGGGTCTTTCATAGAGTTTTTTATAGTTTAGCGTAAACGACAACCAAGGAAGTGTGAATAAGACAACGGTTTTTATCAAATCAGATTCATAAAACTCATAGAGAAATGAAAACATAAAAAGCAGCGGATTAATGAAAATCCACTGCAATCCAATATACACGCTTGCTTATTCCCGACCGGTGTCCATTTCGTTTTCCAGAACCATGGTTTTATCCATGGCTCTGGACTTTTTTCCTATGAGTCGCAGCAAGGTCAATACCGCTCCAAAAAGACAGATCACTCCTGCTGTGATATAGGCGATTCTCATGCCGCCGATGAAGGCTCCATTTTGGCCTGCCACATAATCCGTCACACGATACCCCAGGTCTGAACTCATGCTGTTGTAAAGCAGGGTGGTGGCCAATACGATACCGCAAACCATTCCCATATTACGAACCAGCGCATTGATGCTCCCGGCAATCCCCAGCTGATGTCTTCCGACGGTTGACATGATCAATGAATTATTAGGGGATTGAAACAAGCCCATGCCAACAGATATGACGACCGTGAAGACAACCATCGTCATCACAGTCGACTGTTCAGTGAGGGTTGACATCAGGAACAAACCCAGACTGATGAGCAGCAAACCGATGAAGGTTAACATTTCAGATCCGATTTTATCGGATACAAGACCGCTGACCGGTGCCAGCACCGATAGAATCAATGGGAAAATCATCATCATTAAACCAGCCTGCTCCGGTGAATAGGCCATGACATCCTGAAAATAGAATGGCTGAATAATGCTGTTGCAAAAGAGCCCGACAAAGGTAATAAAGGCACAAAAAACACTCAGTGAAAATAATTTATTTTTAAAAATATCCAACTCGATCAACGGGTTTTCACGTTTCTGTTCAACCAGTATAAACGCAATAAATGATACCATCGACACAATAAAGCTGGTCAGAATCAGCGGATGGGAAAAGCCCAAACTTTGCGCTTGGCCCAGTGCCACAAACAGTGGCACGATGCTTAGCATAAACAACGCTGCCCCCAGTACATCCAGCCTGGCAGTTGCTTTTTTATTGCTTTTTGGCAGAAGCTTTATGGCAAAGAATAAGACAACGATCCCTACCGGTACATTGATAAGAAAGATATATTCCCAACTGGCGGCACCGACAATGATTCCACCCAGACCGGGACCAACCAGGGCACCCAATGCCACCGATGTGCCAGTAAAACCCAGTGCCTTCCCCCGCTCAGAAGCAGGAAAAACCTGGGTAATAATGCCCTGATTGTTGGCCATGGTTGCGGCGGCACCAACAGCCTGAATAATCCGTGCGCCGATAAGTACCGGGAAAACACTGGTGATGCCGCAGAGTAGAGACCCAATTGTAAACAGAGCAATTCCGAAAGTAAAGATTTTGGTCTTACCCAGCATATCCCCCAGTTTTCCAAAAATGAGGATAATCCCCACGATTACAATTAAATAGCTGGTTACCACCAGTTGAATTTGAGATGTATCAACATTCAGCGTCCTGGCCATCTGTGGCAGTGCCACATTAACGATACTGCTGTCCAGAGTTGCCATAAAGGTGGACATGACAACAATCAGCAGAATCGGCCATTTGTTTTTTTCATATTTTTTTTCCATTTATTCCTCCTCGTCTCTCAGCTGCTGGGTTCGTATAAATATTTTTCTCATTGATGATAGCGTAACGTCCTTCTCTTCCTGGGATAAATCCACAGTGATTAAATCCACGATCTCCTGAGTTTTTCTGTGAATCTCAGGCAGTACCCCTTTCGCTTTTTGTGTCAGATATAATTGATAGGCACGACAATCCCCTTCTTTTCCCACTTTATCGACATAATCCAGTTCGATAAGCCGTTTGATGGTGCGTGTGGTCATGGCCTTATCATTGCCGATTTTTCTGCTAAGCTCATGGAGACTGACCCCCTCTTTTCTTTCCAGAATAAAGAGATAGGGCATCGAACCGCTGCTTAATTCAAATTTTTTCAGCATCTTGTCCAGATGAATCTGGTTATTTCTAAATATTTTATTGTTGAGTATAATAAAATGCATGTTTTCGATTTCCACTGTGATTCTCCTTTATAATTGACTTGTCAACTATATTATAATCTCGTCTTGTTGAGTTGTCAACTATATTTTTTTAGCCGCTGATTAAACCATAAAATGCGCTAAAACATAATGTTTTAGCGCATTTTTTAAATTTATATTTTGAAATCCCATCCAGAATTACTTCTAAGCTGTCTAAAAACAAAATAACGGGCCCTACGCAAAAAAAACAGCCGACTAATACAAAGTCTGCTGTTTTTTTACAAAATCTTGTGTTCAATAATTTGCTTTAAGTTTATTACCACCCTATTCTAAATTCAGCCGATTCTTTAAAATATATTTCGTGATGAAAAAGAATGCCACTGCAGTGATAACATTAAATACGGAAATACCATTAATAAAAATCTCAACTGCTTTCATTTGATTAATTTGCGAATTCATCAGGTACTCTAAACCAAATATCGGAAAAAGTGCCATTAATAAAGTCATTACAATCTGTAACACCACGCTAATGCCGATATAGGCTCCGAAAGCTGCCATAATCCGATGTTGGCTAAAGAGTTGGCCGATGGCAATGGAAACATAAATCATTAAAATAGAGGCCACCAAATCGACAATCATTAAAATAATAGATTCAGCAATCAGTATATTTGGACTCATCCCAAATTGATTCTGAAATTCTGTGTAAAGCATGCTAATGCCCTGGTTCATTTCCATGATTGAAAAATTACCTAAAGCCAGAATGAGGATAGAAAGTGCAACTGTAAATCCACAGACAAAGGTCCACATTAATCCCACCAAAAGCTTGGATAAAATAAGCTTCCAGGTTTCTACAGGCATAGTAAACATGAGATAGCCTTCATCGGTGAGAAGGTTTTTATAAAACCGCTGAATGATCACGATGAGTGTCATTACACTCAAAGCTACAATAATGGTAAAATACAAGGTCACGCTAATCCCCAGGGGAATATCGAAATTGGTTCCACTGGTAGAATCTAAGAAGACCTCTGGCATGGCGATCATTAAGAGGACTTTCGTTATAATCGTCAGGGCCAACAGCGCTAGATATATGGGCAAGAATATTCGTCCTGTTGCTTTTATTTCGTATTTCAATAATTTCCCTAACATTTGAATACCTCCCTGAATAATCCATCCACCGACTTATTATGTTTTTCCCTGATATCATCCACGGTGGACAATAACTTAATTTCTCCCTGGGATATGAAAATAATATCATCTAATACTTGCTCAATATCGGCGATGAGATGGGTGGAAATAATCACCGAAGCATTTTCTTTGTAATTGGTAATGATGGTATTGAGGATGTAATCCCGGGCGGCAGGATCCACGCCGGCAATGGGTTCGTCTAATAAATAAAGCTCTGCATCCCGACTCATAACCAAAATGAGCTGCACTTTTTCTTTGGTGCCTTTGGACATTGTTTTTAATCGATCCCCGGGGTTAATGTTAAGGTCTCTTAACATATTATCCGCCTTAATCCGGTTAAAATCTTCATAAAAATCGCCAAAGAAGGCAATCATATCCTCGGCTCGCATCCAATCATTGAGATAGGTTCTTTCAGGTAAGTAAGACACCATGGCTTTGGTTTCTATACCCGGTGTTGCACCGTCAATAGTGATTTCTCCAGAAGTCGGAACCAGAAGTCCGGTAGCCAGCTTAATAAATGTACTTTTGCCACTGCCATTGGGTCCTAATAAACCGATAATTCTTCCTCTTGGAATTTCCAGATCAAGGTTGGATAATGCTGTAAGATTTCCGAATTTTTTTGTCAGTCCCTTAGCTCTCAGAATTTCCATTGCTGTCTCCCTCTGCTTTTTCAATCAATGAAATAATTTCTTCTTTTTCAAAACCAAGCTGTTTCATTTTCTCAAAAAAACTGTCAATTTCTTTAATGGCCAGGGTATTCTTTGCTTCTTCAATCATTTTATTATCCTCCGTAATAAATCGTCCACTGGTTCGTTGTGCAAATACCAGTCCCATTCTTTCAAGCTCCGCCAATGCCTTTTGCATAGTATTGGGATTGACACCGGCTTCCATCGCCAGTTCTCTCACCGATTTAATTTTATCGCCAGGGGCGTACATTCCTGAAATTATTCTCAGTTCAATTTCTTCGACCAATTGTTTGTAGATGGGTCGGTCTGAATCAATGATCCACTCCATTGTCTTCCTCCTTCGGTTTATTGTATTACTTAATTAATACAATAATACTATACGTTGAATTTGTCAACTCTTTTTTTATTTATTTGCAAATAAAAAGCAGCTAAATGATTAGCTGCACTTTTCAAGCTCATTACTTCGAGCTACTCTAGACTAATTTTTGAGAGCTTATAGCCGCTGCCACCAATTGATACAATCATGATAACCGCAAGGGGTATTAGAAACGCAACATCAAAAAAATCGCTTGTCATCAATTTATAACCCCATGTCGCAGGAAAAATGACCGATACCGTTTCAAGTGCTTTTGGGAGCATACTGGCAGGAAACATAATCCCTGATAGCATAATTGATGGTAAAAACAGAAGCTGCGCCAAAATTGTGAGCTTTGACGGGTTTTTAATCAGTAACCCCAGGACTGTTCCGACGCTCAAAGAGACGATGATAAAAATTGCCAGTGACAGTAAATAAAATAGTGGATTTTCTGGAATTTTAGCATCAAATGCCAGAGGGGCGACAAAAAATATTACCAGGCTCATTATGAAAAGATGAATAAAAGCCGAGATAAAGTTGTTGATTGCCGCTATCCACAGGGGTATGCCGCCTACCTTATATGCTTTTTTTATTTCACTGCCATACAGCTCAACCAGAGGTGTAGGCGCACCTAAAAAAGCTCCCATGGTTACCCCAAACACTGTCATGGATTGGATTAATGTATCTTTTGAGGCAGGATTAATTGATGAAAAAATTCCACCCATAAAAGCGAAGAATACCAGTGGGACAACATAATAGGTGAGCAGTACCCCTTTGTTTCTAAAGTCAAGTTTCCACTGCAGGACTACTCCGTATAAAAATGCACTCATGATACACACTCCCTGGCAATGTCCATAAATCTTTTTTCAAGTGTTGCTCGTTCAATTTTAATATCAATCACCGTATTTTGGGTTTCTTTGCAGATTTCAAGGAGTTCAAGCAAGGTATCTCCAATATTTTGAGTAGTAAATACCGCATACTCTTGTTCACAATCAACGGTTTGCAATGGTCTTTCGGTTTTGATGCGAATTAAACATTGCTCTCCCATTTCATTGGTCAGTTCATTGATGGTCCCTGAAAATGCAATTTTCCCATTGTTAAGGATGGCAATTCGATCACAAAGACTTTCCACCTCAGCCATATCGTGGCTTGCCATAATAATGGTTTTTCCCTGTTCTTTTAAGTTGCGTATTTGGCTATGAAGGGATACTCTGCCCTCTACATCGAGACCTGCCGTTGGTTCATCAAGGAATATAATATCGGGATTTCCTATCAGTGCCAGGGCTAAATGCAATCGCCTTTGTTGCCCTGTGGACATTTCCATATATTGCTTATTTTTTAATTGGGCAAGTTCAAAAACATTAAATAAATCCAGATCAACGGGTACCTTGTTCCACCTGCAAAACAAGTGATAGGCCTCCATTGCCTTAATATTTGTGGGAAGTGATGAGGATTGAAGTTGTACCCCCACCGTCCCATTGATTTTAATATTTCCGCTGTCATATTTTCGAATACCTTCAATGCATTCCAGGATGGTGGTTTTCCCTGCCCCATTTGTCCCGAGTAACGCAAAAATTTCACCCCGATTTACCCCAAAAGAGATATCTTCAATCACTTTATTTGTTCCATAACTTTTTGTTAAGTTGTCAATTTCAATGACTGCGTTCATCACTTTGGAACCTCCATATCCGGCATAACGATTCCTTGGTTTTGAAAATAAACACCTAATGCTTTCCCCAGAAACTCATCAGCCTGGGCCTGTTTTTCTTTGTAATCATGACTCCAGTCATCTTTGTTCTGATTAAACTTTTCAAGCAATGGCAGCAAACCCATATCACCACCGGTAAACTCAGTGATCATGGTCCACCACTCTCTGGCAATTTTCTGGCCTTTTTCACTTTCAGGAGTTTCCCCTTCAACTTTAAGTCGGGCTGTTTCATCACACAACCGCTGCCACTCACCAAAGATTCTGTTTCCTGACTCTTCGGTAAACCGGTTTCTAATATGTGTCATCAAGGTGTCATCAAAAACCCTTACAATCCAATAGTTTTCATTTTTTTGTTGTAAAAACTTGATAATGTCGGCATATTTATTAAAGTCCACCGTCTGCATCTGTTCAACTTCATCTTTAAGAACCTCTATTGCTGATAATGCTTCGGTCAGATTTGCAATTTCTCTTTTAATGATTTGTGCCTGTTCACTTAAAACACTTGCAACCTCTTTCGGTGTATCAAGAGAGATTAGGCGGTTTTTGATATCATCTAAAGAAAAACCTAAAAACTTCATCGATAAGATCTGATGCAGTTTAACCATATCCTTATTGGTATAAAGTCTCCTGCCACCCTCACTTTTTTCAGATGGTTTGAGTAAATCCTCTTTGTCATAGTATTGCAATGTACGGACTGTAATATCCATTTTTTTTGCAAGCTCGCCAACTGACATGAGTTCTTTTTTTTGCATGGTAATCACCTCATTTGTTATTGTACTGTATGACGTAACGTAACAAGCAAGCTTTTTTTATCATTGCCTTCGCAGTTCTCTCTGGTTATGTTAATCGCTTAGGCATCATCCCTGGTATTTAATTCAAGATCAATCGCTTCTTGCATCTCTGAAAATTGATTTATCACACCGCTGTATCTCATACAATTAATGCCCATGGCTAATAAGTTTTCGGTACTGGCTTTGGTGATGCATGAATCTTTACACGATTTGCATTTGTAGTCACATTCTTCCATTATCGGACCTCCTCTATTTCGTATTACTTATATTATGCCCCAGTGTTTATTATATTTCAATAGGGCAACACTTTATTTTGATGCTAAAAATAAGCGTACTGTCTTTAAATATTTTGAAATAATCCATTGACGGATAATACTATGTGTAATATAGTATTATGCAAAGGGAGGCGTTTTAATGGATAGCCAGTTAAAAAGAGGTTTGCTGGAAATATGTGTTCTAACCGTTCTTAGTCGTGGAGATTCATACGGTTATCAGATCATAAAGGATGCCAGTCCTTATATTAAAATTTCTGAATCAACACTTTATCCCATCTTAAAAAGGTTGGAATCAAACGATTGTGTTACCGTCTATTCGGTGGAGTACAACAGCAGACTAAGGAAATATTATAAAATCACCGAAACCGGTCGAGAAAAGATTGATGTCTTTCTTGATGACTGGAAAGAGGTTATGACTGTGTATAATTATATAAATGAGGAAATGAGGGGTTCGAATAATGAATAGGAATGAATTCTTGTTATGTCTTGGAGGAAAGCTCGATGCACTTCCACAACATGAAATCGAAAAAACCCAGAGCTTTTATTCAGAAATGATTGATGATCGGATTGACGATGGTATGTGTGAAAGCGAAGCCGTTGCAGCACTTGGGGATATTGATGAACTTGCCAAAACAGCTTTGCTGGATACCCCCCTAACCACCCTGATGAAAGCCAAAATAAAGCCGGAAAGCGGACTTAAAGTTTGGGAAATTGTGTTGATTATTCTTGGATTCCCGGTATGGTTTCCACTACTCGCTGGTTTTTTTGCTGTGATATTGGCGGTATATGTGTCGGTATGGGCTGTTATAATTTCACTTTTTGCTGCTGTGGCCGCCCTTGTGATCGGCGGTATCACTGGTGTTTTCAGTATTTTCTTTGCCCAAAGCATCCCATCCGGTCTGTTTATGCTGGGAAGTGCCCTCTTTGTTACCGGGATAGGGTTACTGGCATTTTTTCCGGTAAAGAAACTATCTATCTGGCTTGTAAAGCTGACCGGACTGTTCCTGCGTTGGGTTAAATCATTATTTATCAAAAAGGAAGTGGTGTCATGAATTCAGTTACTAAAAGATTGATGATTATTGCGGGAGCCTTAATCATTGTGGGTACGGCTTTGGGCGCTACTGCCATTACCATGGTGGGCTTTAATTGGGAGGCCCTGGGTACCCGGCTCCCCTACGAAGAAAAAAGTTATACCTATGATTTGAAAAGCGGCGTTACTGCTTTGTCAGTGAGTGATGTTAGTTCTGATGTGATTTTCATAAATTCCAATGACGATTTTATCAAAATAAACTGTTTTGAAAACAAAAAAGAATCTTATGATATAAAACTGTCCGAAGACGGCCATCTGATCGTCAATTATTTTAAACCCAAACGATGGTATGAATATATTGGGTTTAATTTCAACAATCAAAAAAGAACCCTTACCGTTTCGGTTCCTGCCAAATTTACGGGAACTGTTGGTGCATCCACGGTTAGCGGGGATATCACTATGTCAAATCTTGGACTTTCCGATGCCCTGGTCGTCAGCACCACCAGCGGCGATATAGCCCTTAAAGATATCGCTGCCAGTGGGCAAACATCAATGACCTCCGTCAGCGGTAATATTGAACTTGATAAAATGAATATTAACGGCGATTTAAAACTTGGAACGACAAGCGGGGATACCGATATTTCCTCAGCCCAAATCGCAGGGAATCTGTCAGTAAAATCCATCAGCGGCGATGAGAAATCCGTGAAAACCAGTGTTAACGGCAATGTCTCCCTTAAAAGCACCAGCGGTGAGGTAGAATTCAGAGATCTCAATGGTAATGATATTTCCATATCGACCATCAGCGGTAATGTTTCAGGTAATATTCTCGGAGATTCAAAGGATTATACAATTAAGGCTGATACTGTCAGCGGAAACAAAAAGCTGCCACTTTCATCAAACGGTAATAAGCTTCTCAATGTATCAACCACCAGCGGCGATATTGATATTAGCTTCACTCCTGCGATATAAAAAGTGACGACCCAGGTATTTGAAAAACAACCTTGAAGTTTTATACTTCAAGGTTGTTTTTATTGATTCAGTGTATGTCTGTTTAAATACTCTATAACCATGCCTGAAAAGCGATTAATAGGTGCCTGCTGAATCGAAGCTTCCTTCGCCCTTAAGATAGCAGTTGAAGAACTCCAGTACTTCACTGTTCATCGTGTTGATAACATCGTATTTGTCTGCTTCCTGGCCGCTGCCGCTTTTCTTTATGGTGCCGCTTATCATATTCACAAGAAATGGTGAGACAAGCGGCAGATCCGTCAGACTCATATGATTCGTGCCGGTGATATAGACCTCATAGGCATGAGGGGCCGTTGCGGATATCAGCTTTTGGGGAAAAACAATGTTCTGATCCGTAATGCTATCCATTGCCTGCTTCATAGCGTCGGAATAAATACTCAGTATGGGGACAGGATAAACCGCTTCATTAATCACTTCTTTGCCGTTTACAAAGTCCACTACCTCGCCGAGAAGGTCCCCATCGAGATTAATAACCGCATCGATATCCTGACGCTCCCTACCAAGTTTTGCGCTGGCTGCGCCGCCCAGTGAGTGACCAAATAAACCGATTTTTTCGGTATCCACCAGCTGGTATATTTTGTCGGAACCTTTATCTTTGGCGTTTTTGATAATCGTGTCAAGGACAAAATTCATGTCATCGGTGCGTAACTTCAACCACTCCTGGCTCATCTTGTAACTAGTCGCATCATCATAAACGCCATTATTGAGATCAGCGACTGCCTTCATAAATGATTGATCGACCATTGTAAACTTGCCCTCGGTATCTATGGTGTAAAAGGAATGATAGGGGTGACTAATGGAACAGACGATGTATCCATTACTTGCCAGTTCCTGATAGGTTGAGGTGTTGCTGGCCATTACGCCGAATGCTCCATGGGAGAACACAACCAAAGGATATGACTCATCAGCATCTCCAGGATACCAGAATTCAACGGTTACCTTGCGATTCTCGCCGGTATCATTAAATGTCTCAATGCGGTTGTTATCAGTGTAGGTAACAACCTGTGTTTTCACCGTATGTTCCCCGGTCATTTCAGGCAGCTCATACTGAGGAAATATCAATGCCGGTGTTACTGCTATGACCACCATCAGAAACATGAAGATTCCTTTGAACACAATGCGTACAGCCTTAAAAGCTTTCTTATCCGCCTTTTTGCGTATCAGTGACACGCCGCCGATGATTGCCCAAACAAGCAGTAGGGCCGCAAGTAGTTCCCATCGAAAACTCCATGTAATGAGTGACACCAGAGTAAACAGGACAAACGCTGCGAATACGCCAATACGGACCCAACTTCTGATGCTCTTCTGATTAGATTGTGTTACAATGCAGTATGCTCCGAAAGCAACCTCTATGACTGCTGCAATGATAAGTATGATTATTCCCATGTTTTTCTTTCCTCTCCTTTTTCTATTTTTTACGTGATTTCCAAAGTCAGCTTACAATAGTCTCAACCAAATGTCGATGGTCTAAACGGTATGCTGTATGGAATGACAGGTAAGCTGTAAAAAAGGAGGGGTAAGCTGCACCTTAATTTTTATTTTTCTTTCATTTCTTTTAGTTTTTCATTAATTTTACGGGCGGCTCTTCGATCATCCAACCATGAGAAAGATCGAACTAACATGTAGATCACCCCAATCTGAAGTGCAAATAAAAATGTATTAAGTCCACCGGTTACCCAGCCCATTACATTGGCCAAAGTCAATAAAACGGCTTCTAATATCACAAAATGAATGATCCGTCTTAGTCGCATTTCCTTTTCCGATATTTCCTTCTTTGAGTAAAAGATCATACTTGGTAAATCAGCAACCAATGCGCAACTCATATAAATAAATATATCAGTCAACTCGAAGTACGCCCCCGGTGAAAAAATCTGACGCAATAGTGTAATAACTATGACAATCACTGCAAATATAATAAAATAATTTCGAATCAACTCTTTAATAAAATGTTTTAGTTCCATTTCCTATTTCCTCCTATAAACCCAGCATTTTCTTTAATCCCGGTACATACTGTCTTGAGACCGCGACGCTGTCTCCGTTATCCAGTTTTGCCTCAAACCGGCCACTGAGGGAAGGTCTTACATATGATATTTTTGTTAGGTTTATAATCACAGATTTGGATGCACGAAAAAATTTCTTGCCCCGGGACAACTCTTCCAATTCATAAAGCTTTTGCTTTGACTCAAACACCTTATCTTTGCCATAGATAAACACCTTATTGTCCACTGCTTCGAAATAATAAACGTCCGGAATGCTAAGCCTGTGAATATTATCCGCATCATAGCCAATCAACACCGTTTTTTCTGTTTTTAATTTCTTTAGCAATCTCAGAATATCATCATTCACCTGGTAACAACGGATGATGATTTCTTCGTCCCGTTCCCTGTTGATTTCTTCAATCGATACTTTCATGTTTTCACCACTCTAAATCTAATTTATTAAAATATGGACATGACATCTTTTATTTAATGATTATACACCATTTATTAGCGTAATGGAAAACCCACCCTGAAGTTTAAACTTTAAGGTGGGTTTTCATTCATACCTATAATTTATCTAATTCGTGATAATCTGTTTTAAATATTTTATTACCATTTCGGAAAAGCGATTAATGTCCTTAATATAGGCAAAGTCTTTACCGTAAATCAGTTTTTCAGCCATTAAATCCTGCTCTTTTCCGGTAAATACCCCAAGGACCAGGATGCCCTGCTGTCTGGCAAGGCGCACTTCTCTGGCAGTATCGTCAATGGCTACCCGACCACGATAGGCCGCATGAAGATCGGCAATCTGGCCTTTTCCGACTTTGATGTCATTGGGTCGGCCATCACTTAATATAATCAAAATCTTATTGTCTTCCCGGCGCTTCAGGAGATCCTGACAGGTGGCTTTGATGGCCAGGCCATCGCGATTGTTCCCTGAACAAAAATATTCAAAGATATTTTCGTTGGCGGCAAGAGGTGATTCATAATCCCGAAAACGTTTGATGACGGTATAGTCAAGAAAGCTGGAAAAGCCCAATACTCGGTTGGGAATTCCCACCAGGGTCAGTGCCTGGGCCAGTATATAAGCCTGAATGGCAACCCGGGATTGATTTCTGCGTTGGGAGCCACTGGAATCCATCAGGATATCCACCACAAAACTGCCCTTGTCATTGTCAATGGTTTTGACAAAAACTTTGTTATTGCTGCTTCGGTTAATGCGCCAAAGCTTATTGGAAACAATTTTCCCGGCATCCGAGGGAATGCGATCCGCAATTTCTTCCTGAACCAGGGTTCGTGCCATGCTGTCCTTTAGCTTGTTAATATTTCGCTTAAAGACCTTGTAACCGGCTTGAAATACTTCAATGTTTTTTGATTGCTGACGCTTGACGTATTTCTCCTGGAATTCATTTTTACATTCACTGCGAATAACCCCATCAGTCATATGAATGCGACAGTTTCCGTGGGCACCCTGACATACACGATTTTGCAAATGTTTAACCTCGTTAATGGGCAAAAACGAGTTACCATAATAATAAGCAACCTTTTGATAAATTTTTTCCAAATCTTCTTCCTTAACCCGCAAAATACGATTGTTGGTTTCATTGGAATTGTTGGAATTCTCACCCTGGGATTCACCTAAAAGGGCATTGGAAATATCCTCAACAGAAGCCTCAATATCTGATTGCTCCTGGTCGTCAAACAACTCTTCCAGCATAAAATCGCTGAAATCGCCACGTTGTCCTTTCTCATTTTCAGAGGCATTTTCCCCTTCACTTCCATCTTCATGAACAAACAGCGGGAAATATTTCAAATAGATGTCTTCAATCCCTTTGAGCAGCTCGATGGTATCTTCCCTGGTATTTAGGGCTAGGAGGTCATTTAAAAGATTCCGTGTCTCCACGTCCATAAGTGGGCATTTCCCTGTTTTCTCCAGAATCATGGCATGTCTGGTCTTTTCCAGGAGGTTATCTGTATGTAGATTGTAATAATTACTGAGAATATCATCATAGGCTTTTTTTCGGATATCATAAACCCCAGGCCGCTCGGCAATAGTTTTTTCTTCAACAACAAGATCACTGCCCATGGCAATAAGCCCCAATATAATATTTTTATCAAATCCGGCCCGATAGCGGCTGATGACGTACTTTTTCACACTGGGCCAGGCAATATATTTTCTTCGGCCACCAGCGGTGACTGCATGGTATAATGCAACATTTTTAGAAATGAAACTTTTCTCACCGCTGTCCATGTTTTCATCATAGTCTCCGGAAATCGTCCACATGAGATTGGTAATGCGATTATCAAATTCATAATTTTCGTAGATCCATTTAGCATCTTTCAATGATTCCACCACCTTTCTCTTTTGAGAGATTTAACGGTCTTTAAAAACATCTGAGGCTTCCCAGCTTTCCCGTATCCGGGTTTTAATCACATCCAACACAATTTCCTTTTCATACTGATCAAAGGTTTTTCCAACCACTCCCATATCCACTGCCAGCATTGGTTTTAACCCTCGGCGAATGGTTTTAAGGCTTCCGATAATACCCCGAAGATCCACGGATTTTGTAGAAATTTCCGAGTTTTTTGATTTTTCCTGAAGATCTAAAAAGATGCCTGCAAATTGTGGGAGAATATCTTCTTTAACATCCGGAAAGTAATCTTTTAATATCATCATCAAGGTTTCTTCTTCAATTTGCGGAATATCAATGGTCATAAATCGTGAAACCAGAGCTTCATTCAGTTCTTTTGTTCCGGCATACTCATAATTCATGGTGCCAATAAAACGGGTGGCTTCATGAAGTTTTATTTTTTCATAGCCTGGTACGTCAATGACTTTTCGATAGTCCAAAGCCGAGTGAAGAACCACCAATGCATCATTTTTCGCCATATTGATTTCGTCAAAAACCCCAAATCCTCCGTTAATCGCACATTCATAAACTGAACCTCGACGCAATCTTACTTCATTGTCAATGAAGGTATCAGTTCCGATGAGACTGGAACTGTCAGTGTTCACATGGAAGGAGGTATTCCATTGGGGACGGTTAAACAACTCACAGATATTATCTGCCAGGACATTTTTCCCGGTAGCCTTTGGCCCTGACAGCAAAATGTTTTCACCTTCTAAAATTGCGGTGATGCACATTGCCCAAATATCTTTTCCATAAAATACAGTCTCGGTGTTGGGCACCCGATCCTGTAGCCGATCTTCCAATTTATAAAAGATCCTAAAATATTTCACATCATCGATGAGTTTCTCGTCGATGCCTTGTTTTAATAATTCCTGGTATAATTCCATGATTATTCCCTTTCTGTCTAGGTCTTGCCTATTTTTCTCTTAAACTTTAATAAGAATGAATTTAATATACCATTAACTGTTTAAAAATGACATGAAAAATTCAATATAACCAAAATTTATCCCCTCTGCGCTTTGAGTCAACAAAAAACCCGAAGCCACTGCTTCGGGTTTTTTATTGGCTCACTATCAGACTAAAGCACCATTACTCTGTCTTCGATGGACATAAATTCTTTCTCTGCCGGTAAAGCAGTGGGATCCCCAAAAGGCATTTGGGCAATTAATCGCCATTCATCGGGAATATTAAATTCCTTTTTCACTGCTTTATCAATCACTGGGTTATAATGCTGAAGGTTGACCCCTAAACCTTCGGCTTCTAACTGGGTCCAAATAGCAAACTGGAGCATGCCATTGGCTTGTTCAGCCCAAATCGGGAAATTATCTTTGTAAGCCACAAACTTATCGGCTAAACCCTGGGTAACGGTTTGTTCATCAAAAAACAACAGGGTTCCGCATCCGGCGGCAAAACCATTGATTTTTTCCTCGGTGGGAGCAAAGCTTTCCGGTGGAACCAGTTCTTTTAAAGTCTCCATAACAATGCTCCACAATTTTTTGTGTTTTGATCCAAAAAGCACCGCAATTCTGGTGCTTTGACTGTTGAATGCAGTTGGTACATGCTTTGTCGAATTTTTTACAATTTCAACAATTTGCTCATTGGTAATCTTTTTTTTCGAACAAATTCCATAAATGGAACGTCGTTCCTCCATAGCCTGTTTAAAATCTTTTGGCATTTTTTTCCTCCTTAGAGTATTGTGTTTGTTAATATGATACCCCTATTGCCAATTTATAATCTTTAATAAGTTTAGTTTTTGATTGCCTGTTTTTTTATCACTCTTACTGAGCATCTTCAATACATGATAATCTGTTTTATATATTTTATAACCATTTCAGAAAAGCGGTTAATATGCTTAATATAAGCAAAGTCCTTGCCATAAATCAGCTTTTCGGCCATTAAATCCTGTTCACTTCCGGTAAACACTCCCAGAATTAAGATACCCTGTTGTCTTGCCAGGTGCACTTCCCTAGCTGTATCTTCTATGGCTACCTGACCGCGATAGGCTGTCTGAAGATCTTCAACCTGACCCTTTCCGATTTTGATATCGTTAGGGCGTCCATCACTTAAAACTATCAAAACCTTATTGTCTTCCCGGCGTTTCATGAGATCCTGGCAGGTGGCTTTAATAGCCAATCCATCTCGATTATTTCCCGAACAAAAATATTCAAAGATATTGTCATTGACTGTAACGGGTGATTCATAATCACGAAAACGTTTGATGACAGTATACTCAAGAAAACTGGAAAAACCCAGCACGCGATTGGGAATTCCCAACAGGGTTAATGCCTGGGCCAATATATAGGCCTGAATGGCCACCCGTGATTGTTTCATTCGCTGGGATCCGCTGGAATCAATGAGAATATCCATCACAAAGTTTCCTTTATTATTATCAATGGTTTTCACAAAAACCTTGTTATTCATGCTTCGGTTAATCCGCCAAAGCTTATTGGCAACAATCTTTCCGGTATCCGAAGGAATACGATCCGCTATTTCTTCCTGAACCAGGGTTCTTGCCATGCTGTCTCTTAACCGATTAATACTTTGTCTGAACACCTTAACATTAGCCTGGAATTCTGCCATATTATTTTTCAGTTGACGCCTAATGTACTTTTCCTGACAATCATTCTCCGTATCACTTCGAATAATTCCATCAGTCATGTGAATACGACAGCTTCCATGGATTCCCTGACATACTTGGTTTTGCAACTGTTTAATCTCATTAATGGACAAAATCGATTTCCCATAATAATAAGCAACTTTACCATAAGTTTTTTCCGACTCTTCATCTTTCACCTGCAAAATCCCATTGCCGAAAGTCCATGAGTTTAAGATATCGTCAACGGAAACTTCATTATCTGATGAACTGGGTTCCTCGGACAACTCTTCCATCATAAAGTCACTAAAATCGCCGGATTTTCCGGTACTTTCTGGTGCTTTTTTCTCTTTCTTGCCATTAGCCTGGACAAAAACAGGAAAACATTTTACATAGATCTCTTCAATCCCTCTCAGGAGTTCAATAGTATTTTCCCTGGTTTGAAGGCCTAGTAGGTCATTTAAAAGATGCCGTGTATCCAAGTCCATCAGTGGGCTTTTCCCTGTTTTCTTCTGAATCATAGCATATCTCGTCTTTTCTATGAGGTTAACTGTATGAAGTTTATAATAGTTGCCCAGAATATCGTCATAGGCTTTCTTGCGGATATCATAAATTCCAGGACGCTCGGCGATTATTTTTTGTTCAACAATATGATCACTGCCCATGGCTATGAGTCCTAATAATATATCTTTATCAAAACCTGCCCGCTGGCGGTTGATGATGTACTTTTTAACAATGGGCCATTCAATATACTTCCTTCGGGCGCCTGCGGTAACCGCATAGTATAATGCAACATTTTTAGAAATAAAGCTCATTTCCCCACTGTCAATCGTATCAGCATAATCTCCGGAAATGGTCCACATAAGATTATCAATGCGATTGTCCATGGGATTTTTGTTTTCATCGTATGCATCTATCCATTTAGCTTCTTTCATGGATACCACCTCTTTACTTTTAGTCGTTTTAATAGGTAACTTTTAGTAAATAACGAGTAAAACATATCATTGAATTATTAAATTTGCCCCAACTAATGTTAATTAAATAAAATTAACACTCCACTGCTGATCAAACAAAAAACCCGAATTCAAAACTTCGGGTTTTTTGTTTGCTAGGAAAAGGAGTAACTATGCATTCAAGAACTATGAGGTTAACTGTTTATATGTCTCAGTTTGATACCCTTGACTCTAATTATTAATCTTAAATTAATTTATTTTTTTGATGGTGTTGTCCCTGTATAAATGTGGATGGCATCTCTTAAAAATGCCGCTGTACCTGGCTGTTTTTCATCATAATGTGCTGTGAATCTCGGATCTTCGACATACATCTGAGCAACTCCGGCATGGGCTTCCTTGGAATATCTATCCCAATAATAGCATAACCACTGACGATGAAGATCGGCTGTTTTTTGAGCTAATGCTCCTGCCGGATCGCCTGTTTTAAATGCAGCCTCTAGCGTTTCCGTGATCTCTGCAGCAAGCTTTGTCACTTTGTCATGCTGTTCCTAGGACATTCCCATGACTTTCTGATTCGACTTATTAACCGTCTCATCCCCATATTCTTCGCGGATTTCCTTCCCATACTTTGCTTCATTTTCAGCCACTGTTTTTTGCTTAAAACCTTCGAATTTTTCTTTATCCGTCATTATAATTCTCCCTTCGGTACGGGCAATGGTTTTTTGAACATTTAGAATTAAACTGTCCAGTTGCTCGCGTTTTTCAAGAAGCTTCTCATGGTGTTCCTTCAGTGCCTCGGCTACGTTATAAGATGGCGAGGTTACAATATCCCTAATATCTTCTAACCTCACACCAAGCTCCCGATAAAAAAGAATCTGCTGTAATCGATCAATTTCTGCCTGACCGTAGATACGATACCCTGATGAGTTAATCCTTGCCGGCTTAAGCATATCTATCTCATCATAATATCTCAGTGTTCGAGTACTGACACCTGCCATCTGAGCGAGTTTTTGTACTGTGTATTCCATGTGATCACCTCCCGATAGACTAACTATATACCTTGACGTTACGTCAATGTCAATGGACAATTTAAATTTTAAGTAAAATTTATTATCTTCAAAAAAAGCAGAGTCCCAAGGACCCTGTTTCAGACTGTTGAAAAAGTAGAAAAGCAAGTCCTGAGGACAATCGTAACATCAGTTGTCTGCATCATGACGAACTGACGATAGCCTGTTCGAGCATGCAGCAGATAACGATTTACCATTGTCCCCAGGACGGGTTTGTTTTGTTTCTTATTTTCGTTTAATGGCTTTTTTTGCTGCAATCACAATATCTTTTGGGGTTAATTCATATTTTTCCATCAGTGCGCCAACCTTGCCGGATTGTCCGAAAATATCTTTGACACCCACACGTTCCATGGGTACTGGGGCAACTTCACAAAGAACTTCGGCAACTGCTCCGCCCAAACCTCCAATGATGCTGTGCTCTTCTGCGGTAACAATGGCTCCGGTTTTGATGGCAGCATCTTCAATGGCATCAATATCGATGGGCTTAATGGATCCCATATTTAAAACCCGGGCCGAAATACCCTCAGCTTTTAATAGGTCAGCGGCTTCTATAGCAGCGCCAACCATCATGCCTGTTGCGATAATGGTGACATCAAGGCCGCTTTTTAATAGGGTTGCTTTCCCGACTTCAAATTTATAATCTTCGTTAAAAAGGAATGGCACATCACTTCGACCCAAGCGGATATAAACCGGTCCATTAATTTCCATGGCTGCATCCATCATCTTTTCTGTTTCAATGGCATCTGCAGGACATAAAACGGTCATATTAGGAATGACACGCATGAGGGCAATATCTTCAATGGACTGATGGGAACCGCCATCTTCTCCAACTGAAATCCCAGAATGGGTCAGTGCAATTTTAACATTTAGTTTGGGATAGCAGATGCTATTGCGAATGACTTCATAGGCCCGGCCGGCTCCAAAAATCGCAAATGTACTTGCGAAAGGAATCTTACCAACGGTTGCCAGACCTGCTGCCATACCCATAAGATTTGTTTCTGCAATACCCACATTAAAATGTCTTTCCGGATAAGCTTTGTTGAAAATATTTGTTTTGGTTGCTCCGGATAAATCAGCATCCAAAACCACAAGATCTTTGTTTTTTTTGCCCAAAGTCACTAAATACTCACCATATGCTTGTCGTGTTGATTTTTTATCTGCCATGATTACGCCTCCAATTCTGCTAATGCTTGTTTGACTTCTTCAGCATTTGGCCCTTTTCCATGCCATCCGGCATTGTTTTCCATAAATGATACACATTTCCCCTTAACGGTTCGGCAAATAATCACGGTTGGCTTATCTTCAGATTTCTTCGCAGCTTCAACTGCGTTTCTCAGTTCATCAAAGTCATGACCATCTTCAACCACAATCACATTCCAATTAAAGGCTGCAAATTTTTCATCAATGGGATGTGGGTTCATTACTTCACACACAGCACCATCAATTTGCAGATTATTATTATCCACAAAAGCAATGAGCTTGTTGAGTTTGTAATGACCGGCTGCCATGGCAGCCTCCCATACAAGGCCCTCTTGTAATTCACCATCACCTAATAAAACATAGATGTTATGGGCTTTATGATCTATTTGCCCACCTAATGCCATGCCAGTGGCCGCTGAAAATCCCTGGCCTAACGAACCGGTTGACATATCAACCCCAGGAACCTTATTCATATCAGGGTGTCCCTGTAACATGGACCCCAGCTGACGAAAATTAAGCAATTCTTCTTTTGGAAAAAATCCCTTTTTAGCAAGAACTGCATACAATAGTGGTGCGGCATGCCCCTTTGATAATACGAAACGGTCCCGATCCTCTGCTCGCGGATTCTTTTCATCAACATTCATCTGTTCAAAATAAAGCAATGTCAAAATTTCCACGGCTGATAATGATCCACCTGGATGTCCTGAATTCGCCTTACCAATCATTTTGATTATATTTCTACGAATACCTCGAGCGGTTTCTTCTAAAAATGCCATAACATTCTCCTTCTAACTTAATTATTATTATCATTGTCAAACTGTTTTTCCAAAATATCCCGTCGAACACTCTGGGCTTTACCATCTTCTAAATAAACCCTTGGGACACGTTTGTTCACCATACAGGTAATTTCATAATTAATGGTTCCCAGGGTATCGGCTAACACATCGGCTGAAATGTTTTCTCCAAAGAGCTCGACCTCGTCAAAAAGTTTTACCCTTTTCATATCTGTGAGATCTATCATACACTGATCCATGCAAATATTACCGACCACGGGTGCTAACTGGCCATTAATCCATACATTGGCTTTTCCGGTGAGCATTCGGGTATAACCATCACCATAACCAACCGGCAAAGTGCCAATGAGACAATCCTGATCAGCCACAAAATGGTTACCATAGCTTAGGGACTCCCCTTTATGAATGGTTTTTAAATGAACAATGGTTGATTTCAGAGTCATGACCGGTTTTAAATCAATTTTTGATCGATCCACATCATGGGATGGATACAATCCATAAAGGATGATCCCTGGACGTACCATATCAAAATGAACTCCATCTAAATCAAAAACTCCAGCACTGTTGGCAATATGCTTCAGCGGAATATGAATATTCTTTGCCTCAAGATCTTCGATCACTTTTGTGAAACGCTGCACTTGTAATAAACTGAAGGTTTTATCGACAGCATCCGCCGTTGAAAAATGGCTGTAAAGTCCTTGAATCTCAATGGCCTCAAGTTCATTCATCTCCGTAATGACTTCTGCTGCTTTATCCCAACAAAATCCAATACGCCCCATGCCGGTATCTATCTTCACATGAAGTGGATGAATAATATCAGCTTCCTTGCAATACTCCGATAGAGCTCTGGCAAATTCCATTTGATAAACCCCGGGAATCACATCCCAACGGATGAGCTCGGGAATTAATGCAATGGGGGTATAGCCAAGAAGTAAAATATCATCGGTAATGCCACCTTGTCTTAGGGCAATGGCTTCATCAATAAAGGCTACCGCCAGCATGTCAACTCCGGCATTGCTAAGGGTTCTGGCACATTCCAGACTTCCATGACCGTAGGCATCGGCTTTAACGACCCCAAGTATTTTAACATGAGGACCTACAATTCCCCTTATTTCTTCGTAATTATGGGTGAGAGCATCTAAATTGATTTCCGCCCAAGTGGGCCGAATTGCCAAATCATCCATATTACACGCCTTCCTGAATCATCGCCAGTACCATGGCTACACCATTTTTAATGGAGTTCTCCAAATTATTTTTGTAATCTTCTGTGAGATTGCCATCAGCCTTATCAGAAATGGAGCGAATAATAAGATAGGGTACCTGATTAATAAAAGCTACCTGTCCAACAGCGGCTCCTTCCATTTCCACACAAAGACCTCCAAATTCAGCCCGGATTTTTTCTTTGAGTTCGTTGGAGTCAACCCCTAAATCTGCTGTCATAACTCGACCCAAACGGTAAGGCGCATTTAGGCCAGAAGCAGCCTTTTCGGCCAGGGTTATCAGCGTTTGATCGGCTTTAAAAAAGGTGATATCCATGTTTGGAATTTCACCCCAGGGATGGCCAAAGGCTCTGGCATCCATATCATACTGGCAGCTGTCTTCAGAAATAACGATATCTCCCACCTCTAAATCGGGATCAATCGCACCGGCCACACCTACATTGATAATGGCTTTTGCTTTGAAAAGATCAATCAGAATCTGGGTGCAAATGGCAGCGTTGACTTTGCCTACCCCAGACTTCACCACTACAATTTCCTTCTGATGGATTTTTCCTTTTATAAAGGTCATTCCCCCATGGATAATTTTAATGGAATCCTCCATCACCGATTTAATGTCTCTGACTTCGTTTTCCATTGCTGCAATAATACCAATCATACTATTATTTCTCCTTTCACAAGACTCACCACTGCATTGGCCGCAATTCCCTGCTGGCTTCCTGTAAAGCCTAGGCCTTCTTCGGTGGTCGCTTTGATGCTGACGCGGTTCTTTGACAAATTCAGGGTTCTTTCAATATTTTCTATCATGGCCTGTATATGAGGTGCCAATTTTGGTTTCTCTGCGATAATGGTTGCATCAATATTATTGATCACATAGTCCTTTTCATTCACAAGCCTGGCTACTTTTTTCAAAAGCAGCAGACTATCGCAGTCTTTATATGCTTTTTCAGTATCCGGAAAATATTTGCCAATATCCCCCAATGCTAAAGCGCCTAAAAGTGCATCCATAATGGCGTGAACCAATACATCAGCATCTGAATGTCCCAAAAGGCCCAAGGGGTGTTTTATTTTTACACCTCCCAAAATGAGTGGTCGATTTTCTACTAAACGATGGACATCATATCCTGTGCCTATGCGTATCATCTTGCTCCCTCTATTCGGTTTTGCAACTAAATTTAATCATATTTTTCCCTATTTGTACAGGTTTTTTTGGATCCCGCCGGTCTGATCTTTTTTTATGGTTTCCGAAAATCTATTATTTCTCCTATATTTTAAACTTTTTCATATGTAAAAATATATTCGCATTTTAAGGTTATCTTCCGGGTCTTTTTTCCTGAACAAACCTTTACTTGAGCTTTTATTCCTTTGTTTTATCCGTGTATTCCTTGTAGACTCGATAGGGTTTGGAAATCACCCTGATTGGCAGGGATTTTAAAAAACCGCTGAGATCTGCTTCCATTTCTTCGGTCATGCGAATCGGCTTGGATAAAACGCGTTTTGTAAATTCTTCCTTAAAATGTTTGTTTACGAATTCCTGATTAATCTGCAAGGATATTTGACAGGTTTTACACGTTATTTTATGAATCTGACCCGCTTTATATTCTATTTCATGGGGCGTATCCTTTTCACAGTTGACGCAAAATAAATAAGCTTCCATTCGATTTTTAGACACGATTTTACCTCCCTGGTTCCTAGGTTGTTTCGTAAAATTATATCATAAAAACAAAAGTTGCATTAAAAAAACTTCATCAAACACTCATCTTAATTTTGAATTTAAGAAATCAGAGTTGATGAAGCTTTTTCTTTTTTGATCGATCTAACCTACATTCTTTCCGGCGCTGTGACTCCCAGAATACCCAGGGCATTTTGAATGACCTGTTGGGTTGCCTCAATTAAAGCCACTCTGGCGTTCATCAAAGGGAGATCCTCAACCCGGACGTGGCAGGCATTATAAAAGCTATGAAAAGCCGAAGCCAGTTCAATGATATAACGGGTAATCCGGCTGGGGTCCAGGCGTTCTTCAGCCAGTAGAATTTCATTTGGGAATAAAGACAAGGTCTCTAAAAGATGAAACTCCTCTTTTTCAACGAGTCGGGTGAGATCCATGGGGACTTCAACGTTAACCTCTTCAGCCATTTGGCGGATGATACTGCAAATACGAGCATGGGCATATTGAACATAAAACACTGGATTATCGCTTGATTGTTCAATGGCCAGGGCCAGATCAAAATCGAAATGGCTGTCTGGGGATCTCAGATTAAAGAAGAACCGGGTGGCATCCACACCGACTTCATCAATTAAATCCGTGAGTGCGATGGCCTTACCCTGACGTTTAGACATTCGGGCAACCTCTCCGTTTCTCAGGAGTCTTACCAATTGCATAATAACCACTTCAAACTGATCGGGATTGATGCCAACCGCAGTGAGCGCACCTTTGAGTCTGGCAATATGGCCGTGATGATCTGCACCCCAGACATTAATACAACGATCAAATCCTCGATTAATAAACTTATCCATATGATAGGCAATATCCGCCATAAAATAGGTGGGCAATCCGTTGGCCCGAATCAGGACATCATCTTTGTCGGATCCAAAGGAAGTGGCTTTAAACCACAGGGCGCCATCCTGTTCATAGGCAAACCCGCCCTTTTTCAAAAGTTCTATGGTTGATTCAATGGCACCGGAGTCATAAAGACTTTGTTCTGAAAACCATACATCATAGTGAATACCATAGGTTTCAAGATCTTTTTTAATTTGGGTTAGATTTTTTTCAAGGGCATATTCGACGAGAATTTCTTTTCGGGCATGGGATTCTAATGCCAAATGCTGATCCCCTTTTAGCGCAATAAAATCTTTCATGTGCTCAGTAATATCATCTCCTTGATAGCCATCGGCAGGGAAAATAACCTCTTCTCCCAAAAGCTGTCGATAGCGTGCGTCCAAAGAGTCTCCAAATTTAACAATCTGATTTCCGGCATCATTGATATAGAATTCTCTGGTAACTTCATAACCTGTCCAGTCGGCAACCGAAGCCAGGATATCACCGATGGCGCCTCCTCGGGCATTCCCCATGTGCATAGGGCCGGTGGGGTTTGCTGAAATAAATTCCATATTAAAGGTTTTTCCAGAATTTTTAGTGCTACGCCCATAGTTTTCTTTTAAGGCTGATATTTCTTCCAGGGCTGAATACTGCCAGATCTTTTTCAATTTAAAATTAATAAAACCCGGTCCCGCTATTTCAACAGTATCAATGTACGATCCTTCGGTTTCCATATTTTCCACCAGGGCTTCGGCAATAAAACGCGGTGACTTTTTTGTCTGTTTTGGCAATTGCATGGCCATGTTGGTTGAATATTCCCCATGATCTTTTTCTCGTGGCATTTCTAAAAAGAGGTCTGGTATGGTTTCAATGGAAAAAGCTCCTGCCGCCACCGATTTATTCAGGGCATCTGCCATAATCTGCTTAATTTGTTCTTCTATCTTTTCACGAATATACATATTTTATCCTTTCGATTTTCTTTTTTCATAGCCCTAACATAAGTCAGAGGAGAAGCACCTTGGTGCTTCTCCTCTGACAATCTCATTATCCTCGGGATTAATGGGAGATTTTAATATTTAAGACATTTCGAGAATTAGTGATCCCTTCAATTTCGATGTTATAATCAATCATCACCTTGGTTGGTTCTTTTTGTTCATTGTAATTAACTAATATATCCTTGGTGAGAATTCCCATGGTCACATCCCCATAGGGTGTGGAATACCATGTGAGATTCCGCTTTCCGCTCTCAAATTCCATAATCGAATTAGTGGTTCCCAGTCGGATGACTGACACCTTCTGATCATCAACACGAACGGTTGTAACTGTGCCTTCCATACCTGACACTTCAGATTCTTCATAGGTTACACAGGATCCATCGGATTCTTTATATAAATCACCTTCGGTGAGAAATTCTAGGGTATCCTTGTCTTCTTCATTTTTAATGGTTCCCGAAATGGATAACCACACTTTTTTTCTTTCTTCAGTCATTGGTCTCCTCCTGGAGGGTTGATTTCTGACATTATTAAACCACTGATTGGTTTTTTTATCAAGATAATTTATTTTTTCTCTTAAGCTTTCATTAGGGTTGCGTCACCCGTTTTCGATTGGCCGATGCAATAATTTTATCCACCAGCTCTGAATATCCAATCCCTGTGGCTTCCCACATTTTGGGGTACATACTGATATTTGTAAATCCTGGCAGTGTGTTGACCTCATTAATGAGGATATGTCCATCCTCGGTAAGGAAGAAATCCACCCGGGACAGGCCTGAGCCTTCAATGGCTTCAAAAGCCTTAATGGCATATTTTCTGACTATTTTCATGGCTTCATCAGAAATATCTGCCGGAATCACAACTTTTGAATCCTGGGAGTCTGAATACTTAGCTTCATAATCATAAAATTCTTTTGAAGGAATGACTTCCCCGGCAATGGATGCACGAATCACTCCCTCATCATCGAGAACAGCACATTCAATTTCTCTGCCTTTAACAAAGGCTTCCAAGATTAATTTATTATCATAAATTAATGCTTCTTCAATGGCGTTAACAAGTTCTTTGCGATTATGGGCTTTGTTAATGCCAACGCTGGAACCCATATTGGCAGGCTTCACAAAAATAGGATATCCCAAAGCTTTTTCTGTTTCTTCCAGTCTTTTTTGCGGGTCTTTTTTCCAATCGTTTTCACGAAAGTAGCAATAGTTCCCGGTTGGAATTCCCACACTTTCAAACATGATCTTTGAAAAAACCTTATCCATACCCACCGCTGAACCCAGCACGCCACAACCTACATAGGGCTTGTTCAGCATTTCAAAAACACCTTGTATGGTGCCATCTTCACCCATTGGTCCATGAAGAACAGGAAAAAACACATCGATTTTTGTGATTTCAGGATGAGCAAAAATTGAAAAATCCCCGAGAAGATTTTTAGCATCCTCTTCCCAGGAGCCATCCTTGATCTTTTCATGATCTCCTGAATAAAGATACCATTTGCCTTTTTTCGTAATCCCAATGGTTACCACATTGTATTTTTCTTGATTAATAACGCCTAATACATTATAAGCCGAAACCCGTGAGACTTCATGCTCTCCGGATTGTCCGCCAAAAACAACGCCTATATTGAGTTTATTTCCCATATGCTCATCCTCACTTTTCTATTTCTATTTCTATCATTATTCTAAGGCGTCTTACTTTATGCACTCTAAAAAATCAGCTTCAGTAATAACCCTTAACCCATTTTTTTTAAGGAGCTCAGTGGTGATTCCATCACCATCCACCAGTTTTTCGGTAAAACTTCCATCGTAGATCTTGCCACAACCACAGGAAGGGCTATTACTCTTTAAAATCGCAATTTTCGCCCCGGATTTTCGGGCAACTTCAAGGGTTCTCTCTGCCCCAAGGACAAAACTTTCGGTAATATCACACTCTTTATTATTATACACTTTCCGTTCATCATTGACCACCACTATTTCAGCCGGGTCTCTTGGTGTTGGTAAACCCCCTAACACCTCTGGACATACTGCAATGGCTTGTCCTTGAAGCATCAACTTGCGCAGTTCTTCAACCAGGTGTCCTTTTTCTTCGTAATCAATTCTCATTCCCAGCAAACACCCTGAAACCAGAATTTTTTTCTTCTTGTTAATGGCGTCTCTTAAACTGTTAAAATCTTTTTCATTCATCTCGTTTCTCCTCAATTTCCTGTTCTTTTTGGCTGAGAGCATCCTCACGATAAATCCAGGCCCCTCGTTTGAAAACCATTTTATAAACCATGTCCTTTAAAACAATTTCTCCAATTTTTATCACTGAATTGGGGCCAATGGTGACCCCATGAAAAATCGTTGCCCTTAAGCCGATTTTTGTTTTTTCACCAATGGTGACTCCGGATCCCAGAATAACCCCGGGTTCCAAAAATGATCCGCCTTCAATAATGGTTTTTTCTTCAATAATAACACCGGTACCAATCCTGCAATCATCTCCAATAACAACGCCTTTTCCTAAAATAACACCGGCACCAATAACCGTTCCTTTGCCAATGGTACAATTCTCGGAAATCACGGCACTGGTATGAATCATCGTTTTCGGCTCCCTGCTCATTGTCATTTGTTCCTCTACTTCTTTCGTATTCTCAGCCCTTTGGGATAATGGTTTTTAATAATGCCTTCGCTTGCTTTTCCAAAACCCAGAGGATCCCCTTGATAGCCAATTAAAATCCAACCTTTTTCAGCGGCCAGGTTAAGAGCTTCACCTTTTAAATACTGGTATGCTTGGTCCTCTTCTTTAAGATCAACCATATTTTTTGCCTCTGACAGTTTAAGTGCCAAAGCCAGTGAGTAGCTAGGTTCAAAGCGATTCTTTTTAAACTCTCCCAGGTGGAGTCCCGGTCTTAAAACCTTAAGGTTCGCAATGGTTTCCAGGGCCAGTCCCTCTGGAAGGGCGTAAAGATGTTCCCCGGATAAATAGAGTCGGTTTTTCAGACTTTTATAAAAAGCCTCATCTAAAAAGTCTTGGGCAAAAGTTTCAAAATCTTTGAGCTCCAAACCCGTTGTTTTTTTTAATCTCGACTTTGAATATCCTCTTTTTGCATTGTTTTCATCTAAACAAGGTCCGACTTTTATTAATTTTGCAATAAAATGCCCTTCCCCTTTAACCTTCATTGGCATAATGCGAAGTGCCTTTTCAATGGATTTTGTATTTTCTTTGGTCCATTCCACCCGACCATGATCCTCAAGGCCGTTAAGTTCAATGCTTTCTAACTCATAGGCATATTTATTAATAAATGCCTCAATGATTTGTTCATTTTCTTCTGGGGAAAAGGTACAGGTTGCATAAACCAAAACCCCACCGGGTTTTAAAAGACGGTGGGCGGTTTCTAATATTTTTTCCTGCTTTCCAACACAACGGGATACCCGTTCCAGGCTCCAGTCTGAAAGTGCTCCTGGGTCTTTTCTGAACATGCCTTCTCCTGAACAGGGTGCATCCACCAGAATTTTATCAAAGCTCTGGTAAAAAGAATCCACCAGACGCTCAGGAAATTCATTGGTGACCACCGCATTGGAAATCCCCATGCGTTCTACATTTGTTGACAGTACGCCAGCTCGGGAGTTTACCAGCTCATTGGCAATGAGGAGTCCCTGGCCTTGAAGTTTTGCTGCAATCTGGGTGGATTTTCCACCTGGGGCAGCGCAAAGATCAAGGACCCAATCCCCTGGCTCTGGTGCAAGAGCTTCCACTGCTGCCATTGCCGTAGGTTCCTGGACATAATAAAGACCACAATAATAATAGGGATTTTTTCCTGGCCGAATCTCATTGTCAATATAAAAACCTTCGTCACACCAGGTGACCCCCTGGGTTTCAAAGGGAAGCTTCTTTGATAATTTTTCCGGGGTCAGCTTGAGTGTGTTGGTTCTTATACCCTTGCTTTCAGGTTGATCATAGGAAGCAAATAAATCGTCACTTCCCTCTTCCATGAGGATTGTCATTTTATCTTTAAAATCTTGGGGCAAATTCATTTTTCGTTCCTCATCTCTGGATTTATTGGCAATATATTTTTTAAAACGCAGTATCTAATATCGAATTTAGACAAACCTTCTTTTATTATACGTAAACCCTTTGTTAATTACAATATTTTTGTACAAAGACCCCTTAGAATCTCTCGATTTAAGAATTGGACTATTCAGGATGCAAAGGGTTTATAATCCACATGATTCCCTCAATAAAACCCGAAAAAGCAGAACTGAAATTTTTCAGTTCTGCTTAGAAAATATATGTATTTAATTTAAAAGAGATTTATTAGTTCATTTTTTTGGTTTTGCGAATATCATCCGGCCCGCCGCTGTTTGCAAAATACTAGTGACTAAAACCTGTGTGGAGCTACCGATGTATTTTTTGCCGTTTTCAACAACAATCATGGTGCCATCATCCAGATAGGCAACTGCCTGACCGTTTTCTTTTCCACCTTTTACCAGGAGAACCTTCATTTCCTCACCTGGGAGTACCACAGGTTTGACGGCGTTGGCCAGCTCATTAATATTCAGAACATCCACGCCTTGAACGGTTGCCACCTTGTTAAGGTTATAATCGTTTGTAATAATCTTGCCTTTTGTTAATTTACCAAGTTTTACAAGTTTAGCATCAACTTCACGGGTATCATCAAAATCTTCTTCAGTAATTTGAACCTCAATTTCAAGATCTGTTTGAATTTTATTCAAAATATCCAAACCACGACGTCCACGGTTTCTTTTCAGTTCATCTGATGAATCAGAAATAAGCTGTAACTCATTAAGAACAAAAACCGGAATCACTAAAGGACCTTCAATAAAACCTGTTTTGCAAATATCAAAAATACGTCCATCAATAATAACACTGGTATCCAATAATTTTGGAATAGCAGCGCCTTTCTTTTTAGCAGAACGCTTTTGGCTTCCTTGTGGATTCAACTCCTTTTCTCGTTTACTGTTCTGGAAAGCCAAAACAATATCCTCCCGTTTTTTAGTAGGCAAAGTAAATCCAAGGTAACCCAAAACAATATAGCTGATAATGGTTAAAATTGTGCCAATCCATTGAAAAGGAATTTGGACAAAAGCAAAGCTTATCAACATGGCAATAACCAATCCAATGACCAAACCGCCAATCCCAAGTGCGATATCAATTAGTCGCACATTTTCCATGCTGGTTTCAACGATCTTCGACAATTTTTTTACTCCACTGAGCATCACTGGAAATAGAATAAAGAATATGAGTCCTAAGAGAACCATGAGAACCACGTAAATGATTATTTGAGTTTCAGGACTAATTGTGATGTTAAGCGATTCCTGAATCCAAGTATTAGATATAATCACATTTGCTGATGCACTTCCCAAAAGAATCCCAATGAGAGCAAAGAAAAACCGAAGTATTTTCTGTATCATTTAATTCACCTCCTTTCTTATAAATAAACACTTATTATAGCAATAAATTCTTAACTTTGCACTACAATATAAAAAAAAAGACGTGAATTTCACGCCTCATTGCTTACTGAACTATTAATTAATTCTAAAATGTCTTCCTTATCACTTGATTGAATCAAAACCATTTCGCTAATTATAAAATTTCGTGCATTATTCAGCATTTTCTTTTCTCCGGTAGAAAGGCCCTTTAACCGATCCAGCAGTATGAGGTTTTTAACAACCCTGGCCACTTCAAAAATATCACCGGTTTTTAATTTTTCAAGGTGTTCTCGATACCGTCGGTTCCAGTTTTTTTCCATGACATCCATTGGTAATTTTAATGTCTCGATCATCTCATCAATAACTTCCTGACTTACGATATTTCGCACACCAATTTCATCAACTTTATCCACTGGAATTAAAATTTGTAGCCCCTCTGAAACTATCTGCATTATATAATAGGGTTTTCTTTCTTCAAATATTTCTCGCTCTTCAATTGCTTCAATAACACCTGCTCCGTGCATTGGATAAACAATCTTATCTCCAATTTTATACATTTAAACCACTCCTATCGTCGCTTCCTATCATTATTATACCACAAATAGAAAAGAATAAGCCTATTATTCTATAAAAAACTTATTCCTATGTCAATGTTTTTTTATATAATCATGGTCAAACCAATACGTTTTCGTTTCAGGTCAATGGAAAGTACTTTTACGGTTACAACATCCCCCAGTGAAAGTGCTTCAGAAGGATGTCGAATAAACCGATCTGTAATCTCTGAAATGTGAACCAAACCGTCCTGATGAACACCAATATCCACAAAAGCACCAAAGTCAATGACATTTCTAACGGTTCCGACTAACTCCATATCGACCTGTAAGTCATCCATGGACAATACATCGGATTTTAAATGTGGCTTAGGTGCGTTTTCCCGGGGATCTCGGCCAGGCTTTTTTAGCTCATTGAGAATGTCATAAAGGGTTGGGATCCCAATTTCAAGGTGCTTTGCGGTTTCCGGGACATTCATATCATTGAAGAAACCCTGCTCCAGATTTCCTAATTCTATTTTTGAAATCCCCTTAAGTTTCAGGAGTTTTTCCACACTTCTATAGGTTTCAGGATGAACCCCGGTATTATCTAAAATATTATCGCCATCATCAATCCTTAGAAAGCCTGCACACTGTTCAAAAGCCTTGGTCCCTAATCCCTTAACCTTCATTATTTCTTTTCGGTTTTTAAAAGAACCCAGGGTAGTTCGATAATCTAAAATATTTTTAGCAATGGTTTTATTGACTCCGGCCACATGCTTAAGAAGTGATACCGATGCCCGGTTCACATTAACTCCAACATTATTTACCGCATCCTCTACCGTTGCTTCTAAAACCCGTTCCAGCTCTTTTTGGTTAACATCATGTTGATACTGTCCGACGCCAATGTGCTTGGGATCAATTTTCACCAGCTCTGATAAGGGATCCTGGAGCCGTCCGCCAATGGAAATGGCTCCACGGATGGAAACGTTAAGATCCGGGTATTCCTCGGTGCCTAATTCCGATGCTGAATAAACCGATGCCCCTGCTTCATTGACCACAATATATTGAACAGGAACCGTTGTTTTTTTAATGGCTTCTGCAACAAATTGCTCAGATTCCCGGGAGGCGGTACCGTTGCCTATGGCAATAATATCAACCTGATGACGTTCAATGAGTTCAAGCAGCTCTTTTTCCGCTTCCTTAGCCTGGCCTTTTCCAAGGGTTGGGTAAATGGTGGTAGTGTCTAAAACTTTTCCATTAGGATCCAATACCGCAATTTTGCAGCCTGTTCTGAACGCAGGATCAAAACCCATGGTTGTTTTTTCTTTAAAGGGTGCTTGAAGCAGCAGCTTTTTAAGATTAAGGGCAAACATTTTAATGGCACCAAGCTCTGCCCGTTCCTTGAGCGCTCCCCGTATTTCCCGTTCTATGGCCGGTGCAATCAAACGTTTATAGCTATCTTCAATGGCCGCTAATAAAGTGCTGGTAGGGGCCTTAATCAATTCTTCTTTTAAATATGCATCAATTTCTTCAACCGGTGCCAGGATTTTTACTGAAAGCGCCTTCTTTTTTTCACCGCGGTTTAAAGCCAAAATGCGATGATCCTTGATAGCCTTAATGGTTTCGGTATGGTCAAAATACATTTCAAGCTCTGAATTTTCTTCTTCCATGCCCTTGACCACAGTGGATTTTATCTGACCCTTTTCCAAGGTCGTTTTACGGATAACACTTCGATACGTTCCATTGTCTGCAATGATTTCAGCTATGATGTCCTGGGCGTATTGAAGGGCTTCTTCTGTCGAATTCACCTCTAACTCAGGATTAATATAACTTTTTGCTGCATCTATTAATTCAGGTTCCGTTGTTTTTTGTTCTAAAATAAGCAAAGCCAAGGGTTCCAGCCCCTTTTGTCTTGCAACCGATGCCCGGGTTTTTTTCTTTTGTTTATAGGGCAGGTAAAGATCTTCTATTTCCTGAAGTGTTTTTCCCTGGGAAATAGCGGCCTTTAACTCTGGAGTTAATTTCCCTTGTTCCTCTATGGTTGTGCAAACTTCTTCTTTACGCTTTTCAAGTTTTCTTAAATATGTCAGGCGGACATCCAGATCCCTTAGAATGGCATCACTTAAGTTTCCAGTCACTTCTTTACGATAACGGGCGATAAAAGGAATGGTATTTCCTCCATCGATAAGGGCGATGGTATCCTCAACCTGCTGGGGACGTATTTTAAATTCTTCTGCTAATTGATTTGCTAAGTATTCCACGAATGACTCCATTTCTTTTTTTTTGTTCTAATCCTATTCAACCTAAAATTGTTGATTTATAAATATTTCAGAGTTTATCTTAACATCTTTTTTTAATTATAACAATTTTTTATGAAAAGAAGCCTTAATCCATTCTTAACCTCATCTTCATTTCAACTTTACCTTTACTCTGATTTGTAAAAAAGCAAGGTTCATGATAATATATTTTACAATAATAAAAAAGGAGCACTCTAATGGCAATAAAATTTATTGTAGATTCCATGTGCGAAACAAACAGTGAAGTATTAAGACGCTATGATTTTGATGTATTACCCATTCCGGTAACTCTTGATGATAAAACCTTTTACGACGGCATTGATGTCACCTCAGAAATGATCATTGACTTTGTCACTCAAAATAAAAACACTTTTCCTAAGACCGCTCAGATACAACCATTGAATATTATTAACACCTTTGAAAACCACCTTAAAAATGGTGACGATCTTATTTACCTGGCGTTTTCTTCCAAGCTGTCAGGAACCTACCAGACCGCTAAGCTTTTGGGAAAAGACTTACAGGAAAAATATCCGGATTGTAAAATCGCCATCATTGATTCCTTTTCGGCCACCACTGGATCGGCACTGATTTTGCATCAGGGTTTAAAGCTTAACAAACTTAACCGATCCTATTCAGAAATTGTTGAAACCATGACCTTTTTATCAAATCATGTTCAGATCTTTTTTATGGTCGGGGATATTAAATGGCTTGCTCAGGGGGGACGTATCAGTTGCAGTTCCGCTATGATCGGGGATATGTTAAAAATAGTACCCATTCTCACCATTAAAAACGGTGAAATCCAAGTTTATGAAAAAATCCGCGGTCAGAAGAAGGCGTTGAAAAAGCTCCTTGCTACTGTGGATGAAAAAATAGGGGAAAACCGAGATCAAATTACGGGATTAGTTCAAATCACCGCACCCGAGCTTCAGGAAAGAGTAAAACGGTATATGGAAAAAGAATTCCATTTGAAAAATTTTATGATTCCCGATGCTGCCGGTGCCGCCCTTACTGTGCACATCGGTCCCAATTGTCTTGGTATCATGTTTTTTGATGAATTACCGGATAATTATGTGAATGTTTGCCCTTAAAGATTAAAGCGGATATTGCATTTTTGCAACATCCTCTTTTTATTTTCTTACCCTTTGTTAGGGTTTGGCAAGCTGGCATTAACCAGATTAATGAGATTACTGAGTGGCATGGTTTGAAGCCAAACCTTTCCCGGACCTCGAAGGGTTGCCAGAAATAATCCTTCCCCACTTAAAAAGATATTTTTCATTCCTTTTATCGAAACAATATCAAAGGAAACCGATTCTTCAAACATTCCCACATGACCCTGGTCAACTTTCAGAACTTCACCGTTGGCTAAATCATACTCCATGATAGAGCCATCCATTTCCACAAAGGCTGTTCCCGGTCCTGAGATTTTTTGAAGGATAAAACCTTCGCCTCCGAAAAACCCCACCCCAATATTCTTTTTGAAATACATGTCCACATCCAGGGTGGACTCTCCTGCCAGGAAGCTTTTTTTCTGACAGATAATGGACTGTCCTTTTGCCAGAGTCAGGGCTTTAATTTCTCCTGGAAAATCAGAGCAAAAAGCAATCTCAGTGGTTTCTTTCTCTGCGGTATAAGTTGTCATAAAAAACGAATCCCCGGAAAGGGAGCGCCTTAATCCTTTGAGGATTCCACCCTTTGTATTGGTGTCCATTTTTATGCCATCGGTCATCCATGACATCCCACCGGATTCTGTGAAAACCGATTCTCCCCGAGCCATTGTTACCAATACCACTGGAAGATTTCCACCTTTAATTTCGTACTTCATTTCTGCCTCCTCTATTTTCACATTTCGAAAAAAGCCACCAAAACCAAAGAAGAATCCTAGGGCTTTGGTGACTGAATTCAGACCTATTTTTTAGATTTAATGAGGTTAATCAGACCTCCGGCTAATAGCATTTCTTTTTGCCGTTCTGAAATTTCAATGGCCATGGCATAGGATAGTCCCTTAGTTTTATTCACAAGGGTTAGCTTACCCGCTTTAACCGCTTCCTGGGCATTTTCAATGATGAGTTCATCCCCCAGGGCAATGGTGTCATAATCAGATTCATTTTCAAATACCATAGGAAGAATCCCGTTATTGATCAGATTATTTTGATGAATTCGAGCAAACGATTTGGCGGCGACCCCTTTAATTCCCAGAAAAACCGGTGCCAATGCTGCATGTTCACGGCTGGAGCCCTGGCCGTAATTAGAGCCGCCAATTATAAATCCACCGTTATTGTCAAGAGCGCGCTTCGGAAAATCAGCATCACAAGGCGCTAAACAATAATTTGAGAGATAGGGAATGTTGGAACGATAGGGTAAAAGCTTTGCATTGGATGGCATAATATGATCTGTGGTGATATTATCCCCTACCACAATGAGAGCTTTTCCTTCGACAGTTTTCTTTAATGGCTTCGTTGCTGGAAAAGGTTTAATATTTGGTCCTTTAATCACAACCACTTCAGTGCCTTCTGGGGCAGGAGCTACCACCATGGTATCATTTAATAAAAACTTTTCCGGCATGGTGATTTCAGGAAGATTCACCTTTCCTAAAGGATTGGTTAACACGCCTGCAATGGCAGAAATCGCCGCTGTTTCCGGGCTTAACAGGTAAACATCTGCAGAAGGTGTTCCCGAGCGTCCAAAGAAGTTTCGGTTAAAGGTTCTTAAAGAAACAGCATCGGTGCAAGGTGCCTGACCCATACCGATACATGGGCCACACCCACATTCTAATACCCGGGCACCGGCGTTTAATAAATCAGCCAATGCACCATTTTCAGCCAGCATGGTTAATACCTGTTTGGAACCCGGTGCAATAACAAAGGATACATTTTCCGGAACTGTTTTCCCCCGGACGATTTCAGCCACCTTCATTAAATCTAACCAGGAAGAGTTGGTACAGCTTCCAATGGCTACCTGATTAACTGCCAAGCCTTCAATTTCTGAAACCTTAACGACCTTGTCCGGGCTATGAGGACAAGCTGTGAGCGGTTCTAAAATACTCATGTCCACTTTTACGATTTCATCAAATACGGCATCATCATCTGCTGCAAGTGGTTGATAGTCTTCGACCCGACCCTGGGCGTCTAAAAATTTCTCAGTCATTTTATCTGATGGAAAAATCGAGGTGGTGGCTCCCAGTTCCGCGCCCATATTAGTAATAGTGGCACGTTCGGGAACCGTCAGGGTTTTTACCCCTTCTCCGGTGTATTCAAAAACTTTGTTTACCCCGCCTTTTACTGTGCATTGTCGTAGAACCTCTAAAATAACATCCTTAGAAGAGACTCCAGACCGAAGCTTCCCGGTTAACTCAACCTTAACCACCTTGGGCATTGTTATATAATAGGGATCTCCTGCCATGGCTACGGCAACATCCAGTCCTCCGGCACCAATGGCCAGCATTCCCAATCCCCCTCCTGTTGGCGTGTGGCTGTCGGAGCCTAAGAGCGTATCTCCCGGAACCCCAAAACGCTCAATTTGGACTTGGTGACAAATCCCATTGCCTGGTCTTGAATAATAAATGCCATGTTTTTTTGCAACACTTTGAATATAAAGGTGATCGTCCATGTTTTCAGGACCTTCCTGAAGCATGTTGTGATCAATATAGGCGAGAGATTTTTTTGTTTTTACCCTGGGTATCCCCATGGCTTCAAATTGTAAATAGGCCATGGTTCCCGTAGAATCCTGGGTAAGAGTTTGATCAATAATAATGCCGATTTCCTGACCTTTAATCATTTCTCCTACAACAAGGTGTGATGCAATAATTTTTTCAGTTAATGTTTTTCCCATATAATTTTCCTGTTTCCTTCCTTAATTAAAACGTCCTTGGTTTATTTGCTTACACTTTTAATCCACTACCCTAAAACCTTGGTTTTTACAATAGCAGCCCTTCAATTATAGCATTATTTTTATTTTATTTCCATTCTTTTGCTTTTCATGTTTGGCCTTCAATTATTTTACAAAATATGTTATACTGATATTCAGGAATGGCATCAAATTTATGAGTGGATTTGGAGGATATTATGACATCTATTAAACGCTTCAGCCGCTTTCTAATAACTCAGGGAGAAAAAAATAATATTATCAATCTCTCTGCCCAAATGTCCTATCGGGCGCTTCTGGCCTTTATCCCTTTTTTGATGCTTCTTTATAATTTTATTAACTGGGCTTCCAGTGAATTGAACGGTACACTTATGAATGGACTTTCACAGGTTTTACCGCCAGCCATTATGAATTATATTGAAACTGCCATGGATAATGCGGTTAATAACCCTAATTCCCTTGAAACCAATTTGGTTTTTAGCTTTTTTATTCTTTATGTATCCATTTCTGCCATGCACTCCCTGATTACTTCACTTAATCGAATTTTCGGACAAGCAGAAACCCGGGGGATGATTGCCCTTTGGTTTCAATCGGTTTTGTATTTATTTTTGTTTCTTATCATCATTCTTTTAACCATTATTTTCTACCTTTTTGGAGCAAGTATCTTTGATCAATTTTTTTCTTTTTTAAACCTTTCTCATGTTTTCGCTGTATTCCTGTCAATTTTTAGCGCCATCTATCTTGTTATTATCTCCGCCCTCATTTTTACACTTATTTATATGTTTGCACCTAAAAATCATCTGAGCTTTTTCGAAGCCTTTCCCGGAGGTGTCTTTGTAAGCATTGGCTGGCTGTCGGTTTTTTTCATATATAATATTCTGACCAACCCGGTTATGAATCTTACCACTTTTTTTGATAATATTCAGGGACCCCTTTCCCTGTGCATCGTTATTTTTATGATTTGCTTCACCCTGACCCTGGGTGGTGTCATTAATTTATATGCCCTGGATAGCAAAGCAATAAAGAAAGGAGTTCAGTAAAAATGCTTAAGCAATTACTTAACACTAAACCTGTGAAACTCGGCTTTTTGCTCAAGGAAGATTTTAAAAGAACGGATTTCTCCGGAATCTGTTCCCAAATGTCATTTTATTTGCTCATGGCCTTTTTTCCTTTACTCATTTTTCTTATTTCTTTTGTGGGAAAATTTGTCAAACAGTTTCAGACCTATCTTTTTGAAATTTTGAAAGTCTTTTTACCGAACCTTTCCTATGACTATGTGACAAATCTATTAACCTCCCTGAGCAGCCAAATTTCAGATGCCAATTATTTATTATTGCTGATTACTTTTTTCTTTGCCTCTCTGGCGGCAAGGACCATTATGATTGGACTTAATCAAACCTTTGGCAGAAAAGAAACAAGAAGTCATTTTAAAATCTGGTTGTTCTCTTTTTTAGTCACCATTCTTTTCGGTCTGGCCATTCTGCTCATTGCCATTGCCTACATTTTTAGCGCAGATCTTGGAAAATTCATTTTTCAAATTTTCGGAATTCCCCTGGACTATTACCCTTCTTGGCGTCTTTTAGCACTCCTTGTTTCCTGGGTATTCTCAACCCTTTTCTTTAATATGGTTTATATTATGGCCCCTGCAAAGCCTCTGAAATTTTTAGACGGCCTTCCTGGAGCTTTTTTCGCTACCCTGGGCCTTAATGTTGCCTTTAGAATATTTACCTGGTTTATTAATAACTCTGACAAATACAGTACCCTATATGGTAATCTCGGCGGTCTTTTCGCCTTACTGGTTGGAATTTATTTTATATGTGTGATTCTTAATCTGGGTGGAAAGATAAATTTGTATTGGTTCATCTATAAAAGTAACTAGACTTTACTGGAAATTAGTCTCAATGTTACACTTTAATCTCAATTGTTAAACAGATTTTACTTAGAAAAAAAAGATATGCTTTCATTATCTTTGAATTATGATAAAATATTGATTAAGAAATGCTAAGGCTTTTATGCCTTTTCTTATAAGCTATTTGAAAGGACTGATGGGTTATGAACGAAATATTCACTGAGTCAGTAACTTATGAAAACCGAAATTACCAAAGCTATCACTATTTTGGTGCCCATATTGAACAGGATGGGGTTATTTTTCGTGTTTGGGCCCCTAATGCCCAGGGGATTTCTGTGGTTGGCGATTTCAACCATTGGGAGATCGATCAAAATACCATGACCTCAATCCCAGAATCACAAGGAGTCTGGGAGCTATTTATTCCAGGGCTTACCCAGGGCATGCTTTACAAGTATGCTGTTCGACAACACAATGGTGAAATTGCTTTTAAAACCGATCCCTATGGATTTTATAGCGAAGTTAAACCAAAAACTGCCTCAATTATCTGGGAACTCGCTGACTATGCATGGCAGGATGAAGTCTGGCAAAAAAAACGCAACGCTATTAACTGGCTGGAAATGCCCGTTAATATTTACGAAACCCATTTAGGCAGCTGGAAACGTAATGAAAATGGTGATTACCTTACCTATGATGAACTTTCTAACCAATTAGTTCCCTATTTGGTAGAAATGCACTACACCCATGTGGAGCTCATGCCCATTATGGAACATCCTTTTGATGGTTCCTGGGGTTATCAGCTTACAGGATACTATGCTGTCACCAGCCGTTACGGTGACCCCCAGGGCCTAATGCACTTCATTGATACCTGTCACCAGGCAGGCATCGGGGTTATTTTGGATTGGGTTCCCGGTCACTTCTGTAAAGATGCCCATGGCCTCTATCAGTTTGATGGTACTCACCAGTATGAATACAGCGAGCATCTCCAATGGGGTACCATGGAATTTGACTTTGGGAAACCCGAAGTTTCTGATTTTCTCATTTCAAATGCACATTTCTGGTTTGACCTTTACCACTCTGACGGTCTTCGCATTGATGGGGTTGCCAGTATGATTGAGTTAAACCATGGACTGGACGGTGAACCTAATCGTAATGTTCAAGGCGGTACTGATCGTCTTGAAGCTCTGGCCTTCCTAAGGGAATTAAACACCATTATCTTTAAAGATTATCCCTTTGCCATTATGTCCGCAGAGGATTCCACCTCTTATCCCATGGTCACCTGGCCTGTGGACAAAGGTGGTTTAGGCTTTAACCTGAAATGGGATATGGGCTGGATGCATGACACCCTGGATTATATGGAAACAGATCCCTATTTCAGAAATAGATTTCACAATTTACTCACCTTTTCCATGGCTTATGCCTTTAACGAAAATTTCATTCTTCCTCTTTCCCACGATGAGGTGGTTCATAGTAAAAAAACCATTATCGACAAAATGTTTGGGGACTACGATATGAAATTCAGCCAATTTCGTCTTCTTTTTGGCTATATGATCGCTCACCCCGGGAAAAAGCTTAGCTTTATGGGTAATGAGTTTGCCCCTTTTAGGGAATGGCATGTGGAGGAATCTCTTGAATGGTTTATGCTTGGTCATGAAAAGCATGCACAAATTCATCACTATATTAAGGATCTTAATAAATTTTACCTCCGTGAAAAAGCCCTTTGGACAAGAGACCATAGCTGGGATGGTTTTAAGTGGATGGAAGCAGACAACTCTGACCAGAGCATTCTTATTTTTAAACGTATGGGCAGTAGCGAAAAGGACGATCTCGTTGTTATCCTCAACTTCACTCCGTTGAGCTATACCGATTATCATGTTGGCGTTCCCTGTAATGGAAACTACCGTTTAACTTTTAATTCTGATGAGATTCCCTATGGTGGCACCGGTTTTAAAATGAAAAAAACCATGAAAAGTCAAGCCATTTCCCTTCATGGAGAGGACTTCTCAGTTTCAATTAATATTCCGCCATCATCATTCGTTGTCTTAAAAAACATTGTTCCAAGAAAAACCCCAGTAACGAAAGTAGCCCCCACCAAAATATCAAAAACTCAAAAATAAACAACATATCACACTCCAATGAAAGGAATAACCATGAATTCTTCAGAAAAGGAAAAACTTAAAGAAGCTTTTAAAGCCGACTATATTAATAAAATTGAGGAAGTCTCAGGGGATTGCCTTGAAGAAAGCTCCGTTTTCAAACAATACCAGGCCTTAGCAGAGGTACTGATGGACAAAGTCACGACTCAATGGGCCAAAAGCAATACTCAATATAACAAATATCAAAATAAGCAGGTCTACTTTTTTTCCATTGAGTTTCTCATTGGTAGACTTCTGAGGGCTTATGTTAACAATCTCGGCATGGAAGATCTGGTTACCGAAACCTTAGAAGAGTTGGGTTTGGACTATGATGCCATCCAAAAAATGGAATCTGATCCAGGTTTAGGCAATGGTGGTTTGGGACGGCTCATGGCCTGTTATCTGGATTCATCAGCAGCCTTGGGTATGCCTGCCCATGGCAATGGCATTCGTTATAAATATGGACTCTTTGAACAGCGTATCATCAATGGTGAGCAAGTGGAGGTTGCTGATAACTGGCTAAAAGATGGGTATCCTTTTGAAATCCGAAAGCCAGACGAATCGGTTATTGTTAAATATCGTGGGGAAATTCATTCTGCAAAAATCAAAGGTGTCTTAACCTTTGTTCATGAAAACTATGAACCCATTATGGCTGTTCCCTATGATGTTCCTGTTAAGGGCTACCATAACGAAGCCGTTAATTCTCTAAGACTTTGGGGTGCCGAACCTCTGGATGCTTTTGACCTTCCCAGCTTTAATCAAGGCCAATTTTTAGATGCGGTTCGTCACAAATCTGAAGCTGAATCCATTAGTCAAATCCTTTATCCCAATGACAACGGTTTTGATGGCAAGCTACTACGCTTAAAACAAGAATACTTCTTTGTATGTGCCGGGCTAAAACGTATTGTTAGGCATTATAAAAAATTTAACCATAACTCTATGGATGGGTTTAGCGATAAAATCTGCATTCATATTAATGATACGCATCCTGCCATGTGTGCTCCTGAGCTGATGCGAATCCTCATAGATGAGGAAGGCATTGACTGGGAAGACGCTTGGAAAATGACAGTGGCAAGCATTAGTTTTACTAACCATACGGTTCTCCCTGAAGCACTTGAAAAATGGCCAGTGAGCATGATGAAAGATTTGCTTCCACGAATCCTTATGATCATCGAGGAAATCAATCACCGTTTTACAGAGGAACTCTATGCCAAATATCCCAATGATATGGAACAAAATTACAGTCTTTCCATTATAAAAGATGACATGATTCACATGGCAAGTCTTGCTATTGTTGCCAGCCATTCAATTAATGGGGTTGCTGCCCTTCATAGTAAAATCCTTCGGGAAGACACTTTTAAGGGTTATTACCAGGTGTTCCCCCAACGCTTCCACAATGTAACCAATGGCGTTACCCCAAGACGTTTCCTTATGAACAGTAACCCTGGTTTAAAGAATCTTATCAATGACTCCATTGGCACTGAGTGGGAAACCAACCTTTTCAAGCTAGAAAGTCTTTTGAAATATGCGGATGATCCGGTGTTTAACCAGAAATTCAATGCGGTTAAGCTTGCCAATAAGGTTCGTCTAGCTGATCATATAAAAAAGAATATCGATATTACCGTTGATCCGGCCTCGGTTTTTGATATTCAAGTCAAGCGTATTCATGAGTATAAACGCCAACTTTTGGATGCTCTTCATATCCTGTATTTATACAACCGGCTTAAAGAAAATCCCAACCAGGAAATGGCACCACGAACCTTTATTTTTGCGGGAAAGGCCGCACCGGGCTATTATTATGCCAAACAGGTGATTCGCCTCATTAACGCCATTGCAAAAATGGTCAATTCGGATAAAACCATTCAAAATAAAATCAAGGTGGTTTTCATTGCAAACTTCAATGTTTCACTGGCTGAAATCATTTATCCTGCCGCCAATATTTCTGAACAAATTTCTACCGCTGGAAAAGAAGCCTCTGGAACAGGCAATATGAAATTTATGATGAATGGCGCCATTACTCTGGGAACCATGGATGGTGCTAACATCGAAATTGCCGAAGCCGTTGGTCCCAGCAATATTATCACCTTTGGCTTGTCCTCAGATGAAGTATCTCAATTTCAAAAATACGGAGGTTATCGCTCCCTTGATGTTTACGAGAAAGACCCTTACATTCAACAAGTTTTGAGCCAATTGGTGGATGGCACTTTGGGTTTTGGAGTGAACTTCCAAAATATTTATGATTCACTTTTGCTCAATAATGATACCTACTTTGTGCTCAAAGACTTTATTGCTTATGTGGAAGCCCAAAACCAAGTAGACCAGCTTTTCCTTAACGAGAAAACCTGGACAAAAATGTCCCTGAGTAATATTGCCCACTCTGGAATGTTCTCAAGCGACCGTTCTATTAGAGATTATCAGCGTGAAATTTGGAAAATAATTTAAGGGGGTAAACAAATGAATACTCAATGTGTAGCAATGCTCCTTGCAGGTGGACAGGGAAGCCGTTTAGGCTCTCTAACATTCAATAACGCCAAACCAGCTGTTTTATTTGGTGGGAAATATCGAATCATCGATTTTCCTCTGAGTAATTGTATGAATTCAGACATTGATGTGGTCGGAGTTCTCACCCAATATCGTCCCTATATTTTAAATAATTATATTGGTGACGGTTCTGCCTGGGCCTTGGATCAAGTTAATGGCGGTGCCCATATCCTGCCACCCTATATGAGCGAAAAGGGAGGACGATGGTACTCCGGTACTGCCGATGCCATTTTTCAGAACATTGACTTTATCGATCGTTTTAATCCCGAATTTGTTCTGATTCTTTCCGGGGATCATATTTATAAAATGGACTATTCTGAAATGCTTTCTTTCCATAAAAAAAATGAAGCAGACCTTTCCATTGCCGTCATGGATGTTCTTTGGGAAGATGCCCATCGTTTTGGTATCGTTGAAACGGATGAAGAGGATCGTATTAAAGCATTCCAGGAAAAGCCCAAAGAGCCTAAGAGCAACAAAGCCTCCATGGGTATTTATATCTTCACCTGGGATGTATTAAGAAAAGCTCTCATGGAAGATGCCGGTGATCGGGAATCCGAACATGACTTTGGAATGAATGTTATCCCCATGCTCCATGAAAACAAAAAACGCATTTTTGCCTATCCATTCTCTGGTTATTGGCGGGATGTGGGAACCATCCAAAGCTATTATGATGCCAATATGGATCTGCTTGACAGCAACTGTGATTTTGATCTCACTGATCGAAGTTTCCGAATTTTTTCAAATAACAACAGCCGTCATCCACAGTTCATCGGACCGAAAGCCAAAATTACAAACAGTCTCATCTGTGATGGTTGTATGATCTTTGGCCAAATTGACCATTCTATTATTTCACATGATGTGGTCATTCATGAAAACACGATGCTAAAAAACACCATTGTTCACACCGGTGCCATCATCGAAGATGGTGCCATTCTTGAAAACTGTATTGTTGGCGCCAGAGCCAGGATTAAAGGGGACGCACGCCTTATTCCCATCGAATCAGATGAGGCTCCTGAAATTCATGTCTTAAATTCTTAGAAAGGGGAACCACAATGAAAAATGCAGTTGGTATCATATTAAACGTCGATGGTGAAGACACCACCTTAAAAGACTTTCTCCAACACCGCAGCCTAAGCACACTGCCTTTTGGAGGGCGTTATCGCCTGATTGACTTCACCCTGTCCAACATGGTAAACTCAGGCCTTTCCCATATTGGGGTTATTGGCTCCCACAAGTACAGTTCTCTGGTTGATCATCTGGGTACTGGAAAAGAATGGTCACTGAGCCGGAAAACCCAGGATCTTTCCATTCTGTCAGGCTCCAGCAACAACCGTATTGGCAGTCTTATTAAAATCAATCTCCGGAATTTACAAAATAACCGAACCTTTCTGGAACATGATTCCTCAGAGCATGTTATTATTGCCACACCCAATGTTATTACCACTTTTAATTTTAATGGCGCCTATAATATTCACTTGAACAACGACAGCGATATCACCTTAATCTTTAAGAAGGACAGTGATCGCTTCAATCTGTTGGACGATGATATTTATTTAGATTTTAATAAAAATCGTGTCAGTGGCATCCACTATAAAAAAATAAAAACCACCAATCATTTTTTTGCAGAAATGTTGATTATTAAAAAATCAGTTCTCCTCAGTCTCTTAGATCTTGGCGAACGTACTGGTGATTGGGACCTAATGGATATGATCCAAGCCAATGTTGATGCCCTCCGAATTTATGGGGCCCAGCATAGAGGCTTTATCCAACGGATAAATAGTTTGGAAAGCTATATGAATGCCAGCATGAATTTACTGGAATATGATGTCATGCAGGAACTTTTCCTTGGAAAAGATAGCATCCATACCAAGATTAAAGACAACCATCCCAGCCTCTACTGTGATTCTGCCCAAGTGTCTAACTCTATTGTCGGGAGTGGTTGTATTATCGATGGCACTGTTTCTCACAGCATTCTCTTTCGAGATACAATCATGAATAGTGGCTCCTTAATTCAAAACAGTATTATTATGCAAAAATGCGAAATTGGTAAAAATGTTTCCCTGAACTACGTTGTCATGGATAAAGATACTAAAATTAGCGATAATACCAGGCTTACCGGGAAACCCCATGCCCCCATTGTTTTCAAGAAAGGCTCGGTGATATAATATGTTAAACGTTTTATTTGTTGCTTCAGAAGCTTATCCCTTTGCTAAAACTGGTGGTTTGGGAGAGGTTATCGGTGCCTTACCCAAAGCATTTTCAACCGATGTGGATGCTCGAGTCATTTTGCCCTTATACAGCACCATTCCAAAAGAATTAAGACAAACTTTTAAATATCTGGGTCATTTTCGCGTCAAAATGGATGATAAGTTTGATTATTGTGGCATTCTAACCTGCATATATGAAGGGGTCATTTTTTATTTTATTGACAATGAAGCTTTTTTCAAACGCCCTGCTCTCTATGGCTACTTTGATGATGGCGAACGCTTTCTCTTCTTTTGCCGAGCCGTCCTTGATGGCATTCCTTTTCTGGATTTCACTCCGGATATCATTCATTGCAATGACTGGCAAACAGCAGCTGTCCCCTATTTACTCACCCATCAGTACCGTATGAAATATCCTAATACAAAAAGTGTATTTACCGTACACAATATGAAATATCAGGGCATCTATGATTTTGATGATATTAAGGGCTACCTCCATCTTGGTTTTCTGCCCTCGGATTTAGAATATTTTGGGCGAATTAATCTGATGAAAGGTGCTTTGTATAGCGCTGATCTTGTGACTACCGTCAGTCCGACCTATGCTGAAGAGCTAAAGGATCCCTATTATGGCGAAGGCCTGGAGGGAGTCATCCGTGAAATCAGTGGTCGGGAGGTAGGAATCATTAACGGTATTGATGAGTCATGTTATGATCCAAAAACTGATTCTGCATTAATTGTCCCTTTTGCAAACCCTGATAAGAAAAAAGTTGAAAACAAAAAAGCCCTCCAGGAATACTTAAATCTTCCAATCCGAGGAGATGTTCCGATGATTTCAATGATCACCCGCCTGGTTGAACAAAAAGGATTGGATCTCGTTGCCAATGTTATTCATGAAATTCTCCAAATGGATTTACAACTGGTGATTCTGGGAACAGGAGAATCGGTTTATGAAGACTTGCTTCAAAGTGTTGCTTATAACTATCCTGACAAAATGTCTGCCATCATTGGCTTTGATGAGCCCCTGTCTCGAAGGATTTATGCCGCCAGCGACTTTTTCCTGATGCCTTCAAAATTTGAGCCCTGTGGCTTATCCCAAATGATTGCTATGCGTTATGGCGCCATTCCCATTGTCAGGGAAACCGGTGGCCTGAAAGATACGATAACCTGTTTTGATCCTAAAACAAAACAAGGCAACGGTTTCTGCTTTGCTACCTATAACGCCCATGATATGCTTTTTACCATCCAGCAGGCTGTGTCTCTTTATACTGAAACGCCAGAGCTTTTTCAGGACCTTGTAAATGAAGCCTTTAATACGCATTCTGACTGGAAGCTTTCTGCTGATTCCTATTTTGCTCAGTACAAAAAGCTTATTGGTGAATAACGCCTATGGACTTTCGACATGATTCATGGAATAAAACCTTTCGCAACCCTTTTGGGGCACTGTCTTTGGGCAGTACTGTCACCTTAAGGGTTTTTGCACCCGATGCTTATAATCTTCGACTTAGAACTTATGCCCTGGAACAGGAGCAGTGGAAACCCATGATCGCCTCAGAAGAACTTGGTTTCTGGGAAGTCAGTCTGACTATTCCCGAAACGCCTGGACTTCTCTGGTACGATTTTAGCTTTGAATCAAAAGGCAAAGCCTACTCCTATGGCACACGAAGCGACCATTTTGGAGGGGAAGGCCAGATTTATGAAGCTTCACCGCCTTCTTACCAAATTACCATTTATGACCCAGAACGCAAATCTCCAAAGTGGTATACCCAGGGGATCATCTATCAAATATTTCCAGACCGTTTTAACCGGGGATCTGATTTTAATATTGAAAACTTCCCTGAAAATGCGATTCTTCATCCAAACTGGAATGATTCCCCTCACTATTTCCGTGGATCAACCGGGAACATTGAATTTTGGGATTTTTTTGGAGGAACTCTTTTGGGAATCACCGAAAAACTGGATTATTTAAAAAGTCTCAATGTCTCTATTCTTTACCTGAATCCTATTTTTAAATCCCAAAGTAACCATCGTTACGATACTGGGGATTACATGTCCATTGACCCTATTCTGGGAAACCAGGGAAGTTTCGAACATCTCGCTTCGGAATGCAAAAAAAGAGACATTGCCATTATTTTAGATGGGGTTTTTAGCCATACCGGTGATAATAGCCTCTACTTTAATCGCTATGACAACTATCCCGGATCCGGAGCCTTCCAATCCAAAGAATCCCCTTATTACCCTTGGTACAGCTTCATTCACTACCCTGATAAATACTCCTGCTGGTGGGGAATTGACTCAATGCCAAACACAGATGAAATGCATCCTGATTTTCAAGATTTTATTTTCAAGAATCAAAACAGCGTTATTCGTCATTGGATGAAAGCCGGAGCTTCCGGGTGGCGATTAGATGTTGCCGATGAGTTGCCTGACCCCTTTATCACCGGTCTCAAAGAGGCGATAATAACAGAGAATATTGATAGTATTCTTATCGGTGAGGTTTGGGAAGATGCTTCCCGAAAAATCGCCTATGATGAACGAAGAACCTACTTTTCAGGTCATGAACTGGATGCCGTAATGAATTACCCATTTCGAGAAGCCTTTATCGACTTTCTTCTTGGCCAAAAAAGTGCCTCTTCAGTCCAACGTACTATGATGTCTCTTTGTGAACACTATCCACAAGAACAGTTTATGGGAAATATGAACCTGATTGGCAGCCATGATCGTCGTCGAATTTTGACAGTTCTCGGAGAGGCCGATGAATATTTAAGAGATTCTGAACGGGAACATTTTGAACTTTCCGAATGCCAATATATTTTGGCCAAAAAGCGCCTTAAGCTTCTCAGTCTGATCCAAATGACATTCCCAGGTGTTCCCTGTATTTACTATGGAGATGAAGCTGGGGTTCAAGGATTCGAAGACCCCTATAATCGACGAACCTATCCTTGGGGAAATGAAGATATGGATCTCCTTGAATGGTATCGTAAAATTACAAAACTTCGAGCCAAAAATACTGAACTTCAAAAGGGATTGTGGCAGCCCTATGATGCTGGCGACGACCTTTTTGTCTATGAACGCATTGATGGTGATAAAACCTGTCTGTGTCTCTTTAATCGCAATTCAAAGGCAATCCACCTATACGAAGACCCCAAGTATATTAATAGTGAAGGCATCGATCTTTTAACCGATGCCACCGTTTCACTGGACACCATTGTTATTGAACCTCTTTCCTATGCAATTATTGCCGTAAAAACAAAAAAAGAACTGTCGGATTGACGGTTCTTTTTTTAATAAACGTTGGATGAAAAATGAAGACGTGCAACTCAGTCTCCGCTATCGCTGCGCCTTCGTCGCGGGCTTCGCCCTATAAAAAACTGATAGATGATCATTGATTTTTAAGTAAAAAAAAACAACCCTCAGGCTGCATGTTAATTGTCGGATCGTAGTTTCCTCCGATTTGTTGATCCTTTATTGGATCAAATCGTCGTCAACTGCGTTCTTTTTTGTATCGTTGCTTCGCCATAAACTCATAAATCAACGTAAGTTTTACTCACTCATGCGGCACTCAGTCTCCGCTATCGCTGCGCCTTCGTCGCGTCAGTCGCCAGATGGCTCCTGACTAAAAAAATAAAGAAGATATAAAAACCCAGGTAAACCTGATTTTCATATCTTCTTTATTTTTTTGCCGCATGGCTCGTTGTTTCGCGGAAAATAAAAAGCCCCGCAACGTCCTATCCTCCCAGGCAGTTACCCACCAAGTACTTTCGGCGCTGGAAGACTTTACTGCTGTGTTCGGTATGGGAACAGGTGTGGCCCTTCCGCCTTCGTCGCGAAACTAGTTA